>Ga0247814_10000021_pt1 | contig 198581 bp, 186 predicted proteins | sample UWRJL179409R1_FD_179947 | JGI IMG/M metagenome (GOLD analysis project Ga0247814, IMG submission 179947) | Plant litter microbial communities from Arlington Agricultural Research Station in Wisconsin, United States - UWRJ-L179-409R-1 | ecosystem: Environmental > Terrestrial > Plant litter >...
GGAGCGAGGGTATGTCGAGCCCAGGCGAGGCACCGGACGTCAGGGGCGAGAGCGCTTGGTTACTTGGCGCTTTTCCAAGTAACCCGCCGTCAGGGCGGAACCCTAAGCCGCCGTTACCGCAGCAATGGATATGTACACAATCCAATCCAATCCCAATACCCATCGGAAGCGCTCGTCGACTCAAAAAAATTCCTGACAGTTAAAAAACTTTCCAAAAATATCTAGACGCACAATCCCCTTTCGCCTATAAAACGGCATCGTGAATATTTAATTCCTCAAGGGAATTATTTTTCACCCATGAAAACCATTTCCACCCATGAATTTTTCGCCCTGCGCTGAGCTGCCGCCACTTCCCGAGGACAAGCCATGCAACACGAAAAGAACCACTTCATTCTCAAGATCAGCTGCCCGGCCACTTCCGGCATCGTTGCCGCCGTCACGTCCTACCTGGCGAACAACAGCTGCTACATCGGTGAAATGGCGCAGTTCGACGACGAGTTCAGCGGCAAATTCTTCATGCGCGCGGTGTTCCGCTTCAACGACGGCCATGAAGGCGACATCACCCAGCTCAAGGCCGGTTTCGATGACGTTGCCAGCGCGTTCGCCATGCAGTGGGAATTGCACGACACCCGCGAACCGATGCGTGTGCTGCTGATGGTCAGCAAGTTCGACCATTGCCTGACCGACCTTCTGTACCGCTACCACAAGGGCGAGATGGACATGACCATCACCGCCATCGTCTCCAATCACCTCGAATTGCGGCACATGGCCGAGCGCGAGGGCATCCGTTTTATCTACCTGCCGGTGACCAGGGACACCAAGGCCGCTCAGGAAGCCGAGCTGATGAAAGTGGTGGACGACACCCGCACCGAACTGGTGGTGCTGGCCCGCTACATGCAGATCCTGTCCGATGACCTGTGCAAGCAGCTTTCGGGCCGGGCGATCAATATCCACCACTCGTTCCTGCCGGGTTTCAAGGGCGCCAAGCCTTATCACCAGGCGTACGAGCGAGGCGTGAAACTGATCGGCGCCACGGCGCACTACGTCACCAGCGACCTGGACGAAGGTCCGATCATCGAGCAGGAAGTGCAGCGTGTCGATCACGCCTACTTGCCTGCCGATCTGGTGGCCATGGGCCGCGATACCGAAACCGTGGCGCTGTCCAAAGCGGTTAAATACCACCTGGAACATCGCGTTTTCCTCAACAAGGATCGAACGGTGATTTTCCGGTGAGCACGACTCAATTGATCGACGGCAAAGCCGCAGCGGCCCGGGTTCTGACTCAGGTGAAGGAAGACGTAGCGACGCTGAAACGCGACGGCATCGAGCCCGCGTTGGCAGTGATTCTATTGGGTGAAGATCCGGCCAGTCAGGTCTACGTGCGCAACAAGATCCTGCGCGCCGAAGAAGCGGGCATTCGCTCTCTGGAATATCGCCTGGGCACCGACACCTCCCAGGCGCAGCTGCTCAACGTGATCGCCGAACTCAACGCCGACCCCGGCGTCAACGGCATCCTCTTGCAGCTGCCATTACCGGCGCACATTGAAGAAGCCCGTGCTTTGCAGGCCATTGATCCGCGCAAGGACGTCGACGGGTTTCACAGCGAAAACGTCGGCGGCCTGAGTCAGGGCCGCGACGTGCTGACGCCCTGCACGCCCAGTGGCTGCATGTATCTGTTGCGCGAGGCCTGCGGCGACTTGAGCGGCAAGCACGCAGTGGTCATCGGCCGCTCCAATATCGTCGGTAAACCCATGGCCGCCCTGCTGCTTCAGGCCCATTGTTCGGTAACGGTGGTGCATTCACGCAGCACCGATGCCAAGTCGCTGTGTCAGCTGGCCGACATTGTGATTGCCGCCGTCGGCAAGCCACGCTTGATCGACGCCAGCTGGCTCAAACCCGGCGCAGTGGTGATCGACGTCGGCATCAACCGCATCGATGACCAAGGCCGCAGTCGGCTGGTGGGCGACGTGGACTTTGACAGCGCCCTGCCCCAGGTCTCGGCCATCACCCCGGTGCCCGGTGGCGTCGGCCCGATGACCATCGCCTTCCTGATGAAAAACACGGTCACCGCTGCCTTGCAGCAGGCCCAAGCGCAACGCAGCCAATCGGAGGCCGTATGCCTTTCAATCTATTGAAATACGGGCTCAGCTCGGAATACCCGGTAGACGTCGACCTGCCACCGCCCAAGGAACTCAAATCGTCCTATGACGTGGTGATCATCGGCGGCGGCGGTCATGGCCTGGCCACCGCTTACTACCTGTCAAAGTACCACGGCATCACCAACATTGCGGTGCTGGAAAAAGGCTATCTGGGTGGCGGCAATACGGCGCGCAACACGGCGGTGATTCGCTCCAATTACCTGACCAGCGAAGGTGTGAAGTTCTACGCTGAATCGGTGCGGATGTTCGAGGGCCTTTCCAACGAATTCGATTTCAACATCATGTACTCGCACCGGGGCCAGCTGACCCTGGCCCACACCGACGCGACGGTACGCTCGTTCCGCCAGCGCGCTGAAGTGAACAAGCATTTCGGCGGCCGCACCGAGATGATCGACCGTCAGCAGATTCGCGAGCTGGTGCCTTCACTGAATCTTGATCCGGGCCACATTCCGGTACTCGCCGGGCTCTGGCACATGGACGGCGCTACCGCGCGCCACGATGCGGTGGCCTGGGGTTACGCCAAGCAAGCGGCCAAGCGTGGCGTGGAAATCCATCAGCTCACGGAAGTCCAGGAGCTGATCATCGAAAACGGCACCATCACCGCCGTCAAGACCAATCGCGGCACGATCCAATGCGGATGCGCGGTGCAGGCCGTGGCGGGCATGAGTTCGCAACTGATGAAGAAAGCCGGGATTCGCTCGCCGATCCAGACGTTCCCGCTGCAAGCCATGGTCACTCAGCCGTTCAAGCCGTTCCTCGATCCACTGGTCAGTTCGTCCGCCCTGCACTGCTACGTGCAGCAGACCAGTCGCGGCGAAGTGGTGTTCGGCGGCGGTTCCGATCCGTATCCGCTGTTCAACACCCGTTCCACCCTGGATTTGAAGGAAAGCCTGCTGGCCCACGCCGTCGAGATGTTCCCGTTCCTGGCCAACGCCAAGTTGATGCGCCAGTGGGCCGGGATCACCGACATGACCCCGGATTACAGCCCGATCATGGGCCTTTCACCGGTGAAAAATTACTACCTGGACGCCGGTTGGGGCACCTGGGGCTTCAAGGCCACGCCAATCTGCGGCAAGACCATGGCCGAGCTGGTGGCCAGTGGCGGCAAGACTCCGGAGCTGATCAAGCCGTTCGGCCTGGAACGGTTTTCGACCTTCCAGCAAGTCAACGAAATGGGCGCCACTGCGGCCAGTCACTGACCCGCCATTGAGTAAGGAACGCACTATGAAAGTCATGAATTGCCCGCTCAATGGGCCGCGCAACATCACCGAGTTCACCTACGGCGGCGAATTCAAACACATGCCGGACCCGGCCACCTGCACCGACGGCGAATGGGCCGACTACGTGTTCAATTGCGAAGACACGCTAGGCGTAGTCCGCGAATGGTGGATGCATACGCCGTCCAGCTACTGGTTTCTGGTGGAACGCCACACCGGCAGCGACGAAATCCTGCGCACCTTCGATCCCAGGGAAGTGTTCACCTCGCGGGTCGAATTTTCTTCACCCGCACCGGCCAAGGAGATTGCCCGATGAGCATGCTCAACCGCCTGCCCGCGCCCATGGGTTTGCTGATCGATCGCAATCAGCCGCTGAGTTTCAGCTTCGACAATCAGCAGTATCAAGGTTTTGAGGGCGACAGCATCGCCAGCGCCCTGCTCGCCAACGGGCGTTTTTTGCTGTCGCGCTCATTCAAATACCACCGGCCACGCGGTCCGCTGACCATGGCCGGGCAAGACGCCAATACCCTGATCCAGTTGCCCCACGAGCCCAATGTGCTGGCAGACTCATTCGCCCTGCAAGAAGGTTTGCAAGCCAGCGGCCAGAACTTCAACGGCTCGCTCGATAACGACAAAGACGCCTATCTGGGCAAGTTCTCCAAATTCATGCCGGTGGGCTTCTATTACCGTTCGTTCTACAAGCCCAAGGGCATGTGGAAAGTCTGGGAGCCGATTATCCGCAAGAAAGCCGGGCTCGGCGTGCTCGACCTGAAATTCCGGCCCGAGTATTACGACAAGGCGTATCTGTTCACCGATCTGGCAATCATCGGCGCCGGGCCGGCTGGTTTGCAGGCCGCATTGACCGCTGCCAACGCAGGCGCCAAGGTGCTGCTGATCGAGCAACAACCGATTCTTGGCGGCTCGCTGACCTACGCGCGCTTTGACCGCGAAGGCCTCCGCGGTGAAACCCTGCGCCGCGAACTGGTGGACGCCGTTGAAGGTCACGCCAACATTCGCGTGCTCAAGCAAGCCACCTGCAACGCCTGGTTCACCGACAACTATTTGCCGGTGATTCAGGGCAAGCGCATGTACAAGGTGCGCGCGACGCAATGCCTGATCGCCAGCGGTTCGTTCGATCAGCCGGTGATTTTCCGCAACAACGACTTGCCCGGCGTGATGCTGACCAGCGCCGCCCAGCGTTTGATGAAGCTGTACGCGGTCAAGCCGGGCAAACGTGCGGTGGTGCTGACCGGCAATGACGACGGTTATCTGGCCGCGCTGGACCTGCACGAGCAAGGTGTGGAAGTGGCGGCGTTGGTGGATATGCGCGCCAATCCAGTGGATCGTGCACTGCTGCTGGCCCTGGAACAGCGTGGTATCACCTGCCATCTGGGCAGCACGGTTTACGAAGCGCTGCATGAAAAAGGCATGCGCCATGTCACGAGCGTGGACCTGCGCAAGATCACCGGCCAGGGTCAGGTCGCCAGCAGTGGCTTGCTGCTGGACTGCGATTTGCTGTGCATGTCCGGCGGCTACATGCCGGTCTACCAGTTGTTGTGTCAGGCGGGCGGCAAACTCAGCTACGACGACCAACACGCGGAATTCACCCTCAGCGGCCTGCCAAAAAACCTCAGCGTTGCCGGTTCCGCCAATGGTTATCACGCCCTGGACAACGTGCTGGCCGATGCCATTCACGCCACAGCGCACATCGTCGCTGCGTTGCATCTGGAACTGAACGCCAGCCCGCTGCCGTTGCGCACCGAGGCCCAGGTCAACTTCCCGTGGCCGATCTTCCCGCACCCCAAAGGCAAGGATTTCGTCGATTTCGATGAAGATCTGCAAGTGCGCGACATCATCAACGCCACCAAAATCGGTTATCGCGACATCCAGCTGGTCAAACGTTATTCGACCGTGGGCATGGGCCCGTCACAAGGCCGCCACTCGGCGTTGCCGACCGCGCGCCTGGTGGCGTCTTCAACTCAGCGCAGCATCAGCGAAACCGGGGTCACCACAGCCCGCCCGCCTTTCGAGGCGGAAAAACTGGCCCACGTTGCCGGCCGGGCGTTTGACCCCTACCGCCAGACGCCAATGCACAAGCGGCATATAGAAGCCGGCGCAAAAATGATGCCCGCCGGAATCTGGCAGCGCCCCGCCTATTACGGCAAAGCCAATGAGCGAGATAAATGCATGCAGGCCGAGGCGCTGCATGTGCGCAACAAGGTCGGCATCATCGATGTCTCGACCCTGGGCGGCCTGGATGTCCGCGGTCCGGACGCCGCCGAGCTGCTCAATCGCATGTACACCTTCGCCTTCCTCAAGCAGCCGATTGGCCGCTCGCGTTATGCGCTGATGACCAACGAACAGGGCGTGGTCATCGACGACGGCGTGTGCGCGCGCTTCGCCGAGAATCACTTCTACGTCACCGCCACCACCAGCGGCGTGGATCGCATCTATCAGCAGATGCTCAAGTGGAACGCACAATGGCGCCTCGACGTCGACATCGCCAACGTCACGGCGGCGATTTCGGCAGTGAACGTGGCCGGTCCCGATTCGCGCAAAGTGCTGGAGCAAGTCTGCACCGACCTGGACTTGTCGGCCGAAGCCTTTCCGTATCTGGGCGTTCGCTCAGGCACCGTTGCCGGGATCAAGGCGCGCCTGTTGCGCGTGGGTTTTGTCGGTGAGCTGGGTTATGAAATTCACGTTCCGGCGCGTCACGCGCTGCAACTCTGGGATGCGCTGACCGAAGCGGGCAAGGCGTTCGACATGCGTCCGTTCGGCGTCGAAACCCAGCGCCTGCTGCGCCTGGAAAAAGGCCACGTGATCATCAGCCAGGACACCGATGGCATGACCCATCCGGCAGAAATCGACATGGGCTGGGCAGTCAGCAGAACCAAACCGTTCTTCGTCGGCCGCCGCTCGGTGGACATCCTCGAAGCGCAACCGATGAAACGCAAACTGGTGGGTTTCAGCCTGCCGAAAAACAGCCCGCAACCTCTGGAAGGCCATCTGGTGCTCAAGGGGCCGGACATCAGCGGCAACGTCACGTCCTGCGAGTACTCACAAACCCTGGGCAAGATCATCGGCATGGCTTATGCCGCGTTCGACCAGAGCCAGCCGGGCCAGAAAATTCCGATTCGCGTCGAAGATGGCGTAATCGTCCAGGCCACGGTGATGCAATTGCCTTTCTTCGACCCTGAAACCAAACGCCAGGAGCTCTGAGCCATGTCCAGCCTGCAAGCCGAACGTCACATCGGGCTCAGCCCGCTTCAACCCTGCGCCTTGATCGATTTGACCGACGTGCCGCGCGTCGGCTTTCGCGGCCAGCAGAGCGCCGAATACCTCGGCACGCGTGGATTCTTCCTGCCGGATGCGCCGAACCGGGCCGTGACCCAGGCCGACGGCAGCCATGTGGCGCGATTGTCGCAGACCGAATACCTGATTCTGGGCAGCCTTGAGGATCGCGGCCAGCGCATTGCCGATGAAGAAGCGCGCTGGGAACTGGATCACAGCGCCAACTACCTGCTGCCTCGGCAGGACAGCCATGCGTGGCTGCAATTGAGCGGGCTGCATGTGTCCGAGGTCATGGCCAAGCTCTGCGGCGTCGACCTGCGCCCGCAAGCCTTCGCCCCCGGCGCCGTGGCGCAGACGTCGGCAGCGCGGATCAATGTGATCGTGATCAACCTGGGATCGGCAGAACTCCCAGCGTTTCAGATTCTCTGCGACCGCGCGTCCCTCGACTACTTCAAAGGCGCGCTGCTGGATGCCATGGGCGAGTTTGACGGCAAGTTGCTGGAGCTGGGTGTGGCGTAAATACGGATAAGTTGGAGCATTTCAGTTCAATGGTGGGGCGCTCGCGAACAATAATTGGAATCAATCATGCTCGAAACCCCGGAAAAAGACACCGACTATAGCGTCCCGGCCCTGGCTCGGGGCTTGAGCGTGCTGGGCATGTTCAACGCCCGGACCCGCACGCTGAGCATCAATGAAATCGCCGAACGCCTTGGCGTCAGCACCTCGGCGGTTTACCGGATTCTGTTTACCCTGACCAACATGGGTTACCTCAACAAACTCAATACCCACTATGAGTTGGGTGCACGGGTGATCAGCGATGGTTTCAGTTATCTGGCCAGCCGCGACATCGTCGAAGTGGCGATGCCGCACCTGAACCTGTTGCGTGATCGCACATCGCTGTCCTGCCACCTGAGCATTCGCGAGCAGACCGACAGTCTGTATCTGTTCCGCGCCTTCGCTGCGCAACGGCTGTCGGTGAATATTCCCGTCGGCACCCGCATCGCCTGCCACTGCACCGCCATGGGCCGCATGCTGCTCACCGCCCTGAACGAAACCGCGCTGGCTCAGCTTTATCAGCATGTGCGCCTGGATGATTACCCGGCCCCCGCCCCGCGCACCTTGCCGGAACTGCAAAGCCTGATCGCCGCCGACCGCAATCGTGGCTGGGTACTGCACCGCTCCGATTACTCCACCGCGATTGCCACGTCGGTCAAGGATCACAACGCTCAGGTGGTCGCCGCCATCAACCTCTCCGGCCCCGATGCAGTCATGGACCCCGAAGGCGCACAAGACCATTTCCAGCGGCTGTTGCTCGAATGCAGGGCGCGAATCAGCCGCGAACTGGGTTACCCGGGCTGACGCGAACAGGCATCTCATGCCTGCCAGCGACCTGCTCTGCGAACCCCCTTCAAGAACCCCGGGATGACGCCGATAGCGGTATACCATATGACTAATTTTTGCGTTATTTGCGTGCCTGCACGATCAACACCAGCGGTACTGGGGTTTTAGGTCAGCAGCTCTCTGGAGTTCGGATGAATATCAAACAGAAACTGACCTGGGCGTTCGCCGTCATCGCTTGCTTGCCGATCGTCGTGGTCGCCAGCATTGTCATTGTCAACCTGCGCAACGATGCCGCAGAGGGTTTTGTCGACAGCAGTGGCCGGGAAATCCGGCAGGTCGCCAATGCCATGCAGCTGTTTTTCGACGGGATCAGCCAGAACGTCGAGTACCTGGTCGCCAATCCGCTGCTGACAGGTGCGGGTAATGGCCTCAAGAGCTTCATGACTGCGGATCAGCAGAGTGCGCCAGAGTCTGAAACGGACAAGAGCATCATCGCGCTGTTCAATCGTTTGGGCGTCAGCCATCCCTCTTACTCGTACATTTCCTACGGTCTGGCCAACGGCACTTATGTGCCATGGCCGGAAGGTCAGAAGTTCGGCGATTACGACCCACGCGTGCGCCCTTGGTACAAGGCAGCCCTGGCCAATCCTGGCAAGGTCGTGCGCAGCGACGCCTACTATTGGGCGGCTGACGACGCGGTCATGGTCAATACCGGGCGCACCATTACCAACGCCTTGGGCAATCCCGGTGGCGTGGTCGGCATTGACGTGACGCTCAAGCAACTGACCAGCATCGTCAAGCAGATCAAACTCGGCGAAAGCGGCTACCTGATGCTCCTGGAAAAGAGCGGCAACATCCTGGTCGACCCGCGCAAGCCCGAGCATAACTTCAAGAAAATCGGCGAACTGGGTGCTGGCTACGCCGAACTGGCGAAAGTCAGCAGCGGGCTGGTAGAAGTTGAGCTCGATGGCGAGCGCTACATGGCCAACGTGTTTCCTTCAGAGCAACTGGGCTGGAACTTCATTGGCCTGATCAAGCAGGATGAGGTCATGAGTTCGGCCACTCGCCTGACCTGGCTGATTGCGGTAATCGCGGCTGTACTGGCGGTGATTTTCGCCCTGGTCGGCGCCAGCTTCGCGTCGCTGATCGTGCGTCCGATCCGCAGCGTGGCCAGCGGCCTCGAAGGCATCGCCCAAGGTGAAGGCGACCTGACCAAAAACCTGGCGGTGCGCGGCAATGACGAAACCGCGCAACTGGCCAACTGGTTCAATCAGTTCCTGACCGCCATTCGCAGCCTGATCCAGCATATCGGGCTGGCGGCGACAAAAATCCTCGACACCTCCACCAGCTCGACGCGCGTGTCACACGACATGGCCGAAGCGGCCGACCGGCAACGTGAGGCTGTGGACATGGTGTCCACCGCGTTCCACGAAATGGTTGCGACCGCCAATGAAGTGGCCCGCTCCTGCAGCCAGGCTGCCGAATCTGCCGACAGCGGCCAGCGTCAGGCCCGCGAAGGCCAGCGCCAGATCGACGATGCGGTGAGCAGCGTCGATAAACTGAGTGCCGAATTGTCGCAATCAGCCACCGCCATGGTGCAGCTGGAAAAAGACAGCACCGCCATCCAGTCGATCCTGGACACCATTCGCTCCATCGCCGAGCAAACCAACCTGCTGGCGCTCAACGCCGCCATCGAAGCCGCTCGCGCAGGCGAACAAGGTCGCGGCTTTGCGGTGGTGGCCGATGAAGTACGCGCCCTCGCCAAGCGCACCGCCGACTCCACGGCCGAAATCGATAACCTGCTGGGCACATTGGCCCGTCGCACCTCTTCGGTCACGCAACAGATGCACGCCAGCCTCAGCGTTTCCCAGCAATCGGTGGAGAAAATCGGCCAGGCGCGCAACAGTTTCGGGCAGATTCGCGAATCGGTGGACGTGATCCGCGACATGAATACCCAGATCGCTACGGCTGCCGAAGAACAGCACCATGTGGCTGAAGACATCAATCGGCACATCAGCCAGATTCATGGCGATGCGCAGCTGGTTGCCGATCTGGCCGAAGCGGCCCGCAACGACTCGAAGAGCCTCGCAGTGCTGTCCAGCGAACTGGATGCGCTGGTCAAGCGTTTCCGCACCTGATGCGCAGCGGCAGATCGAAGTCATCGACTTCAATCTGCCGCAACATCCGGTAACATCTGGCCGAATTTATTGTTGAAAGTCATTCTTGATAGAAACGTTATACTGTAACGAATCTATCAGGAACATCAGACATGCCTCCCCGCAAAATGGTCTCCTTTGCAGGCCTCGCTTTTGGCCTCATGGCCGATGTCAGCTTCGCCGATCAAACACCGCAGACGTTCGAACTTGATGCGATAACCGTCAATGCCGACACCGCTTACGAGTCAGCCACAGGCCCCGTCAGCGGCTATCGTGCAACCCGCTCGGCCAGTGCGACAAAAACCGACACCGCGATCAAAGATATCCCGCAGTCCATCAGCGTGATCCCCGCTCGTGTGCTGCAGGATCTGGGCAGCAACAACGTGGAGCGGGCGCTGGACTATGCCGGCGGCGTGTCGAAGCAGAATAACTTCGGCGGCTTGACGCTGTATGAATACAGCATCCGCGGGTTCACGACGTCGGAGTTCTACAAGGACGGTTTCAGCGCCAATCGCGGCTACCCGAGCACGCCGGACGCGGCCAATGTCGAGCGCATCGAAGTCCTCAAAGGTCCGGCCGCCAGTCTCTACGGGCGAGGCGATCCCGGCGGCACCGTTAACATTGTCAGCAAAAAACCGCAGGCCGAGGCCTTCACCACGTTGCAAACCAGCGCCGGGAGCTGGGATCGCTATCGCACCGCGCTGGACGTCAACGCCCCGCTCAATGATGAGAAAACCTTGCTGTCCCGGGTCAATCTCGCCGTAGAAGACAACAACAGCTTCCGCGATCACGTAGAGAGCAAACGGGTTTTTGTCGCACCGACTTTCAGCTGGCAGCTGGATCCGGACACTCATCTGTCGGTGGAAACCGAGTTCGTCCGCCACAGTTCGACCTTCGACCGGGGCATCGTTGCGCCAAACAATAAATGGAGCGGCGTTTCCCGGCGCAGCTTCTTCGGTGAGCCCAACGACGGCGATATCGATAACGACAACAACATGATTCAGGCTGCGCTGGAGCATCGCCTTAATGATGTCTGGTCACTGCGCCTGGCCAGTCATTACAAGCAGGGTGAACTGTCCGGTTTTGCCTCGGAAAATCGTCCGTTGAACGCCGATGGCCATACCCTGTCCCGGCGCTATCGCGAGCGGGACATGAATTGGCACGACAGCATCACGCAACTGGAGCTGCGCGGGCTGGTTGACGTCGGCAGTTGGCAACATCAGCTGTTGATCGGCACCGAATACGAGAACTATCGCAAGAACGAACGCGTTACGGCCATCGCCGGCAGCCCGTATGCCATCGACATCTATCAACCGGTTTACGGTCAGGCCAAGCCCAATGGCGTGCGCTCGGGCACCGACTTTTATGAGCATGTCGAAAGCCAGGCCCTGAACCTCCAGGATCAGATCGTCTTTACCGAGCGCCTGCGCGGCATGGTGGGTGCGCGCTTCGAGCATTTCGATCAGCAGATCGACGACTTCACGAAAAACGCCGCCAGCCAGCAGCGCCATGACGAGCTCACCTACCGCGCGGGTCTCCTTTATCAGCTCACCCCTGAACTGGGCGTATTCGCCAACGCCTCGACGTCGTTCAAACCCAATAACGGGCTGGACGCGACAGGCAAGACTTTCAAACCCGAAGAAGGCGTCGGCTACGAACTCGGGATCAAGACCGAATGGTTTGACGAGCGCCTGAGCGCCACCCTCGCCGCCTTTCATATCGAGAAAGAAAACGTCCTGGCCCTTGATCCGGCCAGCGACAGCAGCCGGGCCATGGGCAAAGCGCGCAGCCAGGGTGTCGATCTGCAATTCAACGGCCAGCTGAGCGAGGCGATTCGGGTCATTGGGGCGTTTGCCTGGATCGACGCCGAAGTGACCAAGGGCGATACGGCGATCCCCGCCGGCAGCCGGATTCTCGGGGTGGCCAAACGCAGCGGCAGCCTGCTCAGTGTCTACGAGTTCCAGAATGGCGCGCTCAAGGGCTCGGATCTGGGCGCGGCATTGACGTATGTGGGCGACCGCTCGGGCGAATCAGGCGGGAGCTTCGAGTTGCCGGCGTACCACACCGTTGATTTGCTCGCGCACTACAAGGCCACCGATAACGTCACCGTCGGCCTGAACCTCAACAACCTGTTCGACGAAAAATACTACGAGCGCTCTTACAGCAATTACTGGGTCAACCCCGGTGAGCCGCGCAACTTGACCGTCAGCCTTTCCCTCAGCCTCTGATCCTGCAAGGAATCACCCATGCCCTACACAAAAACAATCCTGACCCTGAGCCTGTTTGGCGCTTTGTCCCTCAGCCAGGCCCAGGCCCACGGCCTGTGGACCGAAGAACGGCGCGGCAACATAGAAGTGATTTATGGCCATGGTGCCGAGGACAGCGCGTTCAAGGCGCAGAAAGTCAGCGGTGCCTGGGCGTATGACATGAGCGGCAAGATGATTCCGGTCACCGTCGAGCGTCTGGCCGATCACGCCCGCCTCCAGCCGTTGAGCCATCCTGCGATGATGGCCGTGGCGCTGAACAATGGGATGTGGTCGCAGACCGCCGACAAGAAGTGGGTCAACAAAGGCCGCACCGAAGTGCCCGGTGCCGTCACTGCATTGCAGACGTTCAAGTACAGCCTGGCGATTTATCAACCCGGAACAAAGCTGCCCTCGCTGGAACGCCTGAAGCTGGTGATCATCCCGCAGGTCGATCCACTGAAGGTCGGGCCGGGCAAGGCGCTGCCGGTGCAGGTCCTGCTCAACGGCAAGCCTGCGGCTGGGATCAAGCTGATTGGCGACTATCGCAGCCAGCCCGATGTGGTGAGTGCAACCACTGACGCTGAAGGCAAGGCTTCGGTAGTGGTGCGTAATGAGGGATTGAATATCATTGCTGCCGAGACCGTGGTGCCGGTGAAGGACAACACCGATATTGACGAGCAAGGCCTGTTTACTTCGTTGACCTTCCTCGGTGAGGCGCATCACGAGTAAGCAGGGAAAAGCTGGCAGCACTTGCTGCCAGCTTTGTGGGTTAGAAATACTTCAACCAGACAATATCCTTACGTCGCGCCTTGAAACTCGCGAAGGCGCGTACCGCAGGGAACAATCCGACCGCCAGCAATACCGAACACAGCCACACCGCGCCGACCGAATCAAAGCCGAAATAATCGCCCTTGTTGGCGCCCCAGATTGCCGTGGCGATCAGGTACAGAATCTTCAGCACATACAGGTGCAGCAGATAAAAGAACATCGGCGCGGCACCAAACACCAGCAGCGGCTTCATCCAGCCGCGCCCCGCCGCACGCTCAAACCAGACCAGCAACAACAGGCCCAGCCCCAGCGTCAGGCTCAGGAATACCAGCGATGGCGGGTATTTGGTGATGTTGAAAAAGCTCATCACGGTCTGCACACCGGTCTCGCCGGATACCCACGGCTTCTCGCCATAACCATTGATCAGACGCAGCACGAAGAACAGCGCAAGCGCGCCCAATCCGCAGGCGACCAGTTTGCGCTGACGCGTGCCCGCATCGGCACCCGACGCAAACCACGGTCCGGCCGCGTAACCCAGAGCAATCACCCCGATCCACGGCAGCACCGGGTAGGACGTGCGCAGTCGCAAGCCTTCCAACGGTTGCAGCCAGCCGCGATCATGCAGGATCGCCCAAGGCACGTACATGGCCGAATCTTTATCGAAGTGCAGGGAATCAAGCAGGTTATGCCCGGCAATGATCACCAGACCCAAGGTCACCAGCGCCCAGCGCGGCAGGACGATCAGGACCGCCAGCGCGACCATGCTCAGGCCAATCGCCCAGATGACCTGCAGATAGATGGAGGTCGGTGGAAACTGGAAGGTCCAGGCGAAATTCACCAGGGTGAACTCCAGCACAATCAGGAACAGGCCACGCTTGAACAGGAAACCGGAGACTCCGGCCTTGTCGTGGCGCTCGCCATACAAAAACGCCGACAAGCCGGTGAGAAAGATGAACAGCGGCGCACACAAATGCGCCAGGGTGCGGCTCAGAAACAAATCCGGCGGCGTGCTGGTCACGTCCATCGGATCGGAAACCTGCAAATGCAGCAGGAACGTTTCCCGCACGTGATCGAGCAACATGAACAGGATAATCAAGCCACGTAATGCATCGATGGACTGCAGGCGCGTGGACACCAACGGCTTCGGGATAGGGGTCGTCATGGAGCACTCAGGGTCAGGGAATTCATTGCAGCGCCAGCTGGCGGATATCAGTAAGACGAAGCGCTGCACGCGATCTTAAGGAAAGACCGATAAATGTTATGTTATATCAACAACATTAACAATGAGCCCCCGCTGGCTCGCCCTATTCTGTGGGAGCGAGCTTGCTCGCGAATCAGACACCCAGGGTCACCAAGAACACGGCGTCATCGTTCTTCGCGAGCAAGCCTCGCCCCAACGGGAGCATTGCATCAATCAATAGACCGCAACCCGCTCAGCAGCTCATCCCGGCATTTGAGCAGTGCTTTTTCGATGTCTTTTCGGGCCTGTCTGATGCGCCATGCAGGGCCTGCCACGTCGATGGAGTAGTAACCCTGCGGCGTTTGCAGGCTCACCGCGACCGACGCCACGCCCAGCGTGTGTTCTTCATTACCAAAGGCAAGTCCGTTGCTGCGAATCTGCTCCAACTGCTTGAGCAAATCAGGCAAGGTCAACGTGTTGGGGGTCAAGGGTTTGATTTTCCGCCCGAGCAGCTTGATCACTGCTTCATCGTCCATCGTCGCCAGCAGGGTTTTGCCACCGCCGACGCCATAGATATTCAAAAAGCCCCCCGGTACCGGGGAAACCCGCAATGTCTGGCTCGACACCACCGCATGCAGAATCAGCAGCTCGGCGCCGGTAGCGCTGGCCAGCAACGTGGATTCCCCGGTTTCGGCAGCCAGTGCTTCCAGATATGGCCGGGATCGCTGGACGATATCCACATGACTGTGGGACGCCAGACGCATCAAGGCAGGCCCCAGGCAAACCCCGCCCCTCCCATGAATTTCCAGCAACTCTTCCAGCGCCAGAGCGTCCACCAAACGCTGGACAGTTGAACGGGGCAAGTCGCACCGCTTGGCGATTTCCCCCAGGCTCAGGCCCCCAGGCTCCCCTTCCAGACAGCGAAGAATGGCTGCCGCCCTGGAAATGACCTGCACCCCACCGCGATCTGTATCTGAAATTGTCATCATGCGCCTTGCCTTATGTACCACTGATTGGTACGGTGTACCACATTGTAGGTTTATCTCATATTACCTTAGCAGGATTTTACGTGTCCGCGCCCTCTTCCCCGCCCGTTCCTGCGCCTTTTACCACTCGCCTCGCGCTGGGCTTGCTGGGCGTGCTGATTGCTGCGCTCACGTCCGGTATCAACGACCGGGTCACTGAAATATCCCTGGCCGATATTCTTGGCGTGTACGGCCTGGGCCATGACCAAGGCACCTGGATCAGCTCGGTCTACGCCGCTGCCGAAGTATCAGCCATGCTGATCGCGCCGTGGTTCGCGGTAACGTTTTCCCTGCGGCGCTTCGCGATTGTCATGACCTTCGCCTTTACCCTGTTCGGCGCGGTCATTCCCTTCGCGCCCAATCTGGAAAGCCTGGTCAGTCTGCGCCTGCTGCAAGGACTGGCGGGCGGCGCCCTGCCCCCATTGCTGATGACCGCCGCCCTGCGATTCTTGCCTTGGCATATCAAGCTTTATGGCCTGTCAGCGTACGCGCTGACCGCAACCTTCGGCCCCAATCTGGCGATGCCGTTGGCCGCTTTATGGGCAGAAGGTGCCGACTGGCGCATGGTGTTCTGGCAAATCATTCCCAGCGGACTGCTCGGCGCGGCCTTGATCGCCTATGGCTTGCCCCAGGACCCGCTCCGTCTGGAGCGATTCCGCCAGGCGGATTGGCGCGGCATGCTGCTGGGTGTGGCAGGCCTCTCGATGCTGGTGATTGCCTTGACCCAGGGCGAACGTCTGGACTGGTTGAACTCGCCACTGATCACGGCCCTGCTGCTCGGCGCCGCCATCTGCATCCCGCTGTTCCTGCTCAACGAATGGTTCCACCCACTGCCGCTGTTCAAATTGCAGCTGCTGCAGCGTCGCAACTTCGCGTACGGGCTGATCACGCTGATCCTGTTCCTGTTTGTCGCCATGGCTGGCAGCGGCATTCCCGCCTCGTACCTGACGCAAATTCAGGGCTACCGGCCGCTGCAAACCATGCCGACGGCGCTGATCATTGCGCTTCCGCAACTGGTGGTTGCGCCGTTGGTGGCGCTGCTGATCAATCGCAGCTGGGTCGATTCACGCTACGTGATCGCCGCCGGACTGGTGCTGCTGACCATCGCCTGCCTGGGCGGCTCGTTGATTACCAGCGAGTGGATTCGCGATGACTTTTACCTGCTACAGATGCTGCACACCATCGGTCAGCCCCTGGTCGTCGTACCGTTGCTGATGAATGCCACCAGCGTGATTCAACCCGTCGAAGGCCCGTTCGCCTCGTCGATGGTCAACACCCTGCGCGGCTTATCATCGGTGATGGCCGCGTCCGCGCTGGAAAACTTCGTCACCCATCGCGAGCACTTTCATTCCAACGTCCTGCTCGACGGCGTTGCTTCGCGAGTGCAATCGCTTGACCCCATGCAGACCGCGCAAGCCACCTCGGTGTTGACTCGACAGGTTCGCGAACAAGCCTACGTATTGAGTTTCAGCGATGCCTTTCTGGCCGTGCTGGCTGTCATCAGCGTTTTATTGGTCATCCTGCTGACCCTTCCCAAACGCGCCTATCCACCGCAACCTCCGGTACCGACATGAAACAGCATAGAACCGCCCTCTCTCTGATCGGCATCACGATCGTCGTCTGCGCGGCTTATGTCGGCTATCGCTTGATAAGCGGCGGGACCGTCGAGCACACCGACGATGCCTATATCCGCGCCGACTCGGTGCTGGTGTCACCACGCCTGTCCGGGCAGATCGTCAAGGTTGCCGTAGAGGACAACCAGCTCGTCAAGGCAGGCCAGTTGCTGGCCGAAATCGACAGTGCCGATCTGCTGGCTGCCCAGGCATCGGCGACGGCCAATGTCCAGGCGGCTTCGGCGCAGATTCTCAATCTCAAGGCCAGCATCGAGCGTCAGGCAGCAGTTATCGATCAAGCATCGGCAACCACCCGCGCGACCTCGGCATCGCTGAAGTTCGCCCAGGAAAACGCCCGGCGCTACCTGAACCTGTCCAACGCGGGTGCTGGCACGCAACAGGAACGGCAGAAAGCCGACGCCGAGTTGCTCGGCTGGCAAGCAGGCCGCGACCGGGATGAAGCTTCCCGCGTGGCGGCAACAAAAAGCCTGGATGTGCTCAAGGCGCAGCTCGAAGTTGCCAAGGCCGCTTTGGCCAAGGATCAGGCGGCGTTGCAGCAGGCGCAGTTGAACCTGTCCTACACCCGGATCACCGCGCCGCAGGATGGCATGGTCGGCCAGCGCTCGGTCCGGGTGGGCGCTTACGTTTCGCAAGGGCAGGCGTTGATGGCCATCGTTCCGCTGCAAGACGCTTTCGTGATCGCCAACTTTCGCGAAACCCAGCTGGCCCACATGCTGCCGCAGCAGAAGGTCGAGCTGAGCGTTGACAGCTACCCCGATCATGCCTTCACCGGCTATATCGACAGCATCGCCCCGGCCACCGGCCAGTCGTTCTCATTGATTGCGCCGGATAACGCCACTGGCAACTTCACCAAAGTCACCCAGCGCCTGCCGGTAAAAATCCGCTTCGACGCCAATCAGCCGGACCTGGACAAGCTGCGCATCGGCATGTCGGTGATCGCCCGAATCGACACGGCGCAGGGGCATTGAGATGAAACACAGCCTGCTGTTTCTGGCAATGCTCAGCCTCGGTGCTTGCAGCGTCGGGCCGGACTTTCAGCGACCCGACGCGCAGTTGCCAGCAACCTGGCAAGCGGCGCCGCACACTGGCGCAGCGCCGGGCAGCCCCGCCGACAGCCAATGGTGGCAGCAGCTGGGCGACGCGCAACTGACCTCGTTGATCGAGCGTGCTGCCAAAGCCAATCTTGACGTGCGCGGGGCGAGTAATCGCCTTGAGCAGAGTCGCGTCATGCGCCAGGTCACCGGCAGCCAGCAATTGCCTGGCGTCAGCGCCAACGGCAGCTATCGTCGCGCGCGTAACAGCGCCGAAGGCCTGAATGATCCATCCGGTGAACAAGGCCAGGCGCCGTTCGAGCTATGGAGCAGCACGTTGGACGCCAGCTGGGAAATCGATTTGTGGGGCCATGTGCGGCGCAACATCGAAGCCGCCGATGCCGAAATCCAGCTGACTCAGGCTCAGCGTGACGGCGTGCTATTGAGCATCGCCGCCGAAACCGCCACCGACTACATCCGTTTGCGCGGCGTGCAGGCGAAACTTGGCGTGGCGCGGCAAAACCTGGAAATCGCCCGGCAAAGCCGACAGCTGACTCAAGCCCGTTTCGAGAATGGCGTTACCACCAACCTCGACACGTCCAACGCCGCCGCGCAAGTGGCGACCATTGAAGCGGTGATCCCGGCCCTGGGTGCCGAACAGGACCGCTTGATCAATGCGCTGAGTTACCTGCTCGCCGAGCCGCCGCGTGCGCTGAATGCCGAATTGATCGAGCCCAAAAGCATTCCCCATCCGGCCCCGGACGTACCGCTGGGGCTGCCGTCAGAACTGGCGCAGCGACGCCCGGACATCCAGCAAAGCGAAGCCGCCTTGCACCGGGCCACTGCTGCGATTGGCGTGGCGCAGGCCGACTTCTATCCTCGGGTCAGCCTCGGTGCGACCTTGGGTTCGCAAGCGCTGGACGGCTCGGATCTCGGTGCCTGGAATTCGCGCCAATGGTCGTTCGGGCCAAGTCTGTACCTGCCGATTTTTCAAGGCGGTCGGCTGACCGGCACCCTGGAGCTGCGCAAACAACAGGAACAGGAAGCCGCCATCAACTACCAACGCGTGGTGCTTGGTGCGTGGCATGAGGTGGATAACGCGGTGACCGACTACGCCGCCGAAAAGCAAAGGTACACCGCGTTGCGCGAAGCCGTCAGCCAGAACAATATCGCCCTGAGCACTGCCCGGGACCGCTACACCCAAGGCGCGGCGGACTTTATCAACGTGCTCGGCGTGCAACGCGCGCTGCTGGATACCGAAAGCGCATTGGTGGACAGCGCCACGGCTGCGGCCATCGACCGGGTTCGGTTGTATCGGGCGCTGGGCGGGGGTTGGCCGAAGGGTTGAGGAGCCTCGCTCCAACAGATTCCGGTAAATGTCAGGAATAAAAAAACAGGCTGCCCTCATGCCAAAGGATCAGCCTGTAAAAACGCAGTGTTCTGTAGTGCGGTTCAAACCCTCACTTGGCGGTGATCACCGACAGTTTGGTAATCCCGGCTCGCTCGATCGAAGCCATGGCCCGCGCCACTTCGCCGTAGTTCACGCCGTCGTCAGCCTGCAACTGCACGCGCACGTCGGGGTTTTTCGCCTTGGCGCTGGCCAGGTTGATCTCCAGCAGGTTGGGCTGAATTTCATCCTTGTTGATGAACAGCTTGCCCTGCCCGTCAATGCTCACCACCAGCGGGTCTTTCTGTTCGACCGGCGCGACCGATTCGGTTTTCGGCAGGTTGATCGGGATCGAGTTGGTCAACAGCGGCGCAGTCACGATGAACACCACCAGCAGCACCAGCATCACGTCCACCAACGGCGTGACGTTGATTTCGCTCAGCACTTCATCGCTGTCCTGGGTGGAAAAGGCCATATCAGGACGCCTCCTTCACTTTCTGCCCGGCCACGGTTGCGCCGGACTTGTTCAGCACCGGATGCAGCAATACGCGGAAGGCATTCTTCTGCGCCAGGCTGTAGAAGTCGTGGGCGAAGTCATCGAGGTCGGCGGCGGTCAGTTTCAGACGACGCAGGAAGTAGTTGTAAACCAGCACCGCCGGCACCGCGACGGCGATCCCCACGCCAGTGGCGACCAATGCCGCACCAATAGGACCGGCCACGGTTTCCAGACTCGCCGAACCCGCAGCACTGATGCCCTTGAGCGCGGACATGATGCCCCACACCGTACCGAACAGACCGATAAACGGCGACGTGCTGCCGATACTGGCCAGGATCGCCAGACCGGTTTCCAGCGAGCGTCGCTCCCGCACGATCTGCTGGCGCAAGGCGCGTTCCAGGCGGTCCTGATGATTGATGGCCTGGCTCAGATCGGCAGCGTGGGCGTTGTCCGGCACCTGAATCGCCGCGTATCCGGCCAAAGCCACGCGGGCAGCGGCGCCCGGTTGCTCATGAGCCAGTTGCGCGGCTGAATCCAGGCTCGATGCGGCCCAGAATTGCTTGTGGAATTTACGATCCTGAACTTTCAGGCGGGTGAACTGCACGCCCTTGAGCAGGGCCAGCCCCCAGGTGGCGACGGAGAAAATCACCAGCAGCCAGATGACCGCGTGTTCGATGGATTCGAAGGGGGAAGCAAGTAGGTTCATGGCAAGACTCTCTCTGAACAAGGCATGTGTGGTGTAGCGATGCGCCTTTGGTTCAGGTAGCTCGCGAATTCAAACGAACACGGGATTTAACGGATCTTGAAATCGATGGGCACGCTGACCCAACCGTCCTGGGCGACATCGCCCTGCTTGGCCGGCACGAAACTCCAGCGTTTCACTGCGGCCAATGCTGCGTCGTCGAGTTGATCGCGTCCGCTGCTTTTCTGAATCTGGATTTCACCGGGTTTGCCGCTGGCCAGCACGTGCACGCGCAATAACACAGTGCCTTCCCAGCCACGCCGCATGGCCAGCGCCGGGTATTCCGGGGCCGGGTTTTTAAGGTAACCGGCGCTGGCCGAAGCCGGGGTCACCGGTTTCGGTGCAGGCGGTGCCGGAGGCGCTGGGGCTGCAACCGGCTGTGGCGGTGCGGCCGGAACGGGCGGCTGTTCAACAGGTTTGGCGACCGGTTTTGCCACCGGTTTCACCACGGGTTTGACGACCGGCTTGGGCTTGGGAATCGGCTTGGGCGGTGGCGGTTTCACTGCCAGCTCATCCTCGACCGGCGGCGGTGGCTCCTCGACCACCGGCTGCACGACCGGCTCGGGAGGCGGCGGCGGCGTTTCCACCACCGGCGGTGCCGGCTGGGAAAATTCGATGGTCATTGGCGGAATTTCTGGCGGCACCACGGGCAGCACAGCCGGCGGATTCTGGTTGACCCAGTAAATCACCGCACCATGCAGCACAATGGCAAATACCCCGAGCAACACCGCTTCGCGACGGCTCAGGATCCGTTTCGGCGTGGTGTGCAGGCGTGACAGCGCCAACGGCCCACGATAGATCCGTCCCAGATCGAGCAGCGCACCGCCCGGTGCCGGACGCCATAGCGCTTCATGCGCATTGGCGGTTTGGACATTGCCCATCATTTACTCCTGCACGTCCTGGAATGAGTTTCACGACGCAACGTTGAGCGATGGCTCTGCGACGGCGTCTGGAGTGAATAATCCACGAGACGCCTTATCTCTTAAAAGAATATTTTCGACGATAGTTATTCGGTTATTGCATAAAACCTTTCAGGCTGGATGGATTTGCGGGAGCGAATTCATTCGCCAAGCACGCATCAACCGCCACGAAGCGGGTGCCTGAGCAGGCCCCTTCCCGGATAAATCCGGTCCCACTGGATCGCGCCGATTTCGTATCGTCGAAGATGCTATGTTTGGGGGTGAATCCCCAACTGCAGCTTCCAATCGCCACATCGCTTCCACCCGCAGCCGTCCAACCTGACTCAAGGAGACACGTCATGACTTACATCGCAGCGGAAAATCGTTACGACATCATTCCCTACCGCCGCACCGGTCGCAGTGGCCTGGTCCTGCCGGCATTGTCGCTGGGGTTGTGGCACAACTTTGGCGACAGCACGCCCATCGACACGCAACGCGCCATGTTGCGCACGGCGTTTGATCTGGGCATCAATCACTTCGACCTCGCCAACAACTATGGCCCGCCGTATGGCAGCGCCGAGGTCAATTTCGGACGTTTGTTGCGCGAAGATTTCGCCCGCTATCGCGACGAACTGATCATCTCCACCAAAGCCGGCTGGGACATGTGGGCGGGGCCTTATGGGCAGGGTGGCGGATCGCGCAAATACGTGCTGGCCAGCCTTGATCAAAGCCTGCAACGCATGGGCCTGGATTACGTGGATATCTTTTATTCGCATCGATTCGATCCGCATACGCCGCTGGAAGAAACCGCCAGCGCGCTGGCCACGGCAGTTCAGCAAGGCAAGGCGTTATACATTGGCCTGTCTTCCTATTCCGGCAGCAAGACCCGAGAGATGGCGGCGCTGCTCAAGGAATGGAAAGTGCCGCTGTTGATCCATCAACCGGCCTACAACCTGCTCAATCGCTGGATCGAAAAAGACCTGCTGGACGCCACCGAAGAACTCGGCGCGGGCGTAATTGCCTTCACGGCGCTGGCCCAGGGCTTGCTCACCGACAAATACCTGAACGGCATTCCCGAGAACGCGCGGATCAATCGTCCGGGCGGAGGCTCGTTGCAGGCGGCGCACTTGTCGGAGGAAAACCTTGAGCACGTCCTGGCGCTCAATGACATCGCCAAACGTCGCGGCCAGAGCCTGGCACAAATGGCTCTGGCCTGGACCTTGCGCGATCCACGCGTGACCTCGGCGTTGATTGGTGCGAGTCGGCCGGAACAAATCGTCGAGAACGTCGAGGCACTGAAAAACCTCGATTTCAGCCCGGAAGAACTGGCCGAGATCGACCGGTTTGCGGTGGAAGGCGGCATCAATCTGTGGGAAAAGCCTTCGTCCGCACAGTGAAATAATCCAGCTGAAAAGCATGAGCGAGTCAGGCAATTCGCTCATAAGCTAATGCGAATTAGTTATTTATTTACAGTTTCTTAGATCATTTAGTCTTTGCTTCAGCCAGTCCTCGGCCCGCCTGATTCGGAGCTTCATGATGAAACTGCACTTTTCCATTCGCCTGCTGGTGGCCCTGTCTTTGACTGGCGCTTCATATCTGGCTCAGGCGGCGGACTTCACCGTCGCCTACCAGACAACCGTCGACCCGGCCAAAGTCGCCCAGGCCGACAGCGCTTATGAAAAAGCCACCGACTCAAAGATTGCCTGGCGCAAATTCGAGAATGGCGCGGATGTGATTACCGCCATCGCGTCGGGTGACGTGCAGATTGGTTACCTCGGCTCCAGCCCGCTGACCGCCGCCGCAACGCGCAAGCTGCCGGTGGAAACTTTTTTGATCGCGACCCAGATCGGCGCCGCTGAAGCATTGGTGGCTCGCAATGGTTCCGGGATCAATTCGCCGCAAGACCTGATCGGCAAGAAAATCGCCGTGCCCTTCGTTTCCACAGGCCACTACAGCCTGCTGGCAGCGCTCAAGCACTGGAACATCGATCCGGCGAAAGTCACCATTCTCAACCTCGCGCCGCCCGCGATTGCCGCCGCCTGGAAACGCGGTGATATCGACGCGACTTACGTCTGGGACCCAGCCTTGGGCGTCGCCAAGGAAACCGGCAAAGTGCTGATCACCTCCGGCGAACTGGCCGAGGTCGGCGCGCCAACGTTCGACGCCTGGATCGTGCGCAAGGATTTTGCCGACAAGCACCCGGAAATCGTCAAGGCCTTCGCCAAGGTGACGCTGGACGCCTACGCCAGTTACCGCAAAGACCCGGTCGCCTGGCTGGCGAACAGCAGTAACGTCGACAAAGTCGTGAAGCTGTCCGGCGCCAAGGCTTCGGATGTGCCCGCGCTGCTGCAAGGCAATGTGTATCCGCTGGCCGCAGATCAAGCCGCATTGCTCGGCGCGCCGACCATTGAGGCGGTGACCAAGACGGCAGCGTTCCTCAAGGAACAAGGCAAGGTCGACGCGGTATTGGCCGACTACGCACCCTACGTCAGCGCCAGATTCGTCACCCAGTAAGCCAAGCCATTAGAGGAGAATCGACGATGGCCTTGCTCAAACTGGAGCGCATCAGCGCACAGTATCCCGGTGCGACCGAACCGGTGCTGGCGGACATTTCCCTGAGTCTGGGGCCGCAGCAGCTACTGGTCGCCCTCGGCCCTTCGGGCAGCGGCAAGACCTCGTTGCTCAACCTGATTGCAGGCTTCGTCAGCCCCAGCGCCGGCCAGATCACCCTGGACGGCGTCGCCGTAAACGGCCCGAGTGCCGAGCGCGGCGTGGTGTTCCAGGACGATGCGCTGCTGCCATGGCAGGACGTGCTGACCAATGTCGCCTTCGGCCTGGAACTGGCAGGCCTGCCGCGCACCGCGCGCGAAGCCAAAGCGCGGGAAATGCTGGCGCTGGTGGATCTGGCCGGGTTTGACCAGCGGCGCATCTGGCAGCTGTCCGGTGGCCAGAAACAGCGCGTTGGCCTGGCGCGAGCGTTGGCGGCGGATCCTCGGGTCTTGCTGATGGATGAACCATTCGGCGCGCTGGACGCCTTCACCCGGGAACAGATGCAAGAGTTGCTGCTGCAAGTCTGGCAACGCACCGCCAAACCTGTGTTCCTGATTACTCACGACATCGAAGAAGCAGTGTTCCTCGCCACCGACCTGATCCTGCTGGCGCCCAATCCGGGACACATCGCCGAACGCCTGCAACTGGATTTCGGCCAACGGTATGCGGCGGGCGAATCGGCGCGGGCGATCAAATCCGATCCGCGCTTTATCGACACCCGTGAACATGTGCTCGCCAGCGTGTTTTCCCAACGGGGCATCACTCGGGAGCAACGCGGATGAAAAGCTATGAATTGAGCAACCCGACGAGCAAAACCGCCGACCCTGCGGCTCCTGCCCTGCCGTGGCAATTGAGCACCCGTTCGATCAGCGTGCTGACCCTGATCGTTCTGCTGACAAGCTGGTGGGCGGCCACAGCCGGCCAATGGATCGACCCGCTGTTTCTGCCGCCGCCTTCGGCCGTGCTGGAGAAGGGCTGGTTGCTGATGACCAAAGGCTACATGGATTCGACGCTGTGGCAGCACTTGGGCGCCAGCCTGCAACGCATCGGCCTGGCATTGGGGATTGCCGTGTTGACGGCGATTCCGGTCGGCATCGCCATCGGTCATAACCGTATTGCCCGGGGTATTTTCGACCCGTTGATCGAGTTCTATCGACCGATTCCGCCGCTCGCCTACCTGCCTTTGATCGTGATCTGGTGTGGCATTGGCGAGTTTTCCAAAGTGTTGCTGATTTACCTGGCGATTTTCGCGCCCATCGCGATTTCTACCGCCACCGGTGTGCGCACCGTGGACCCGACCAAACTGCGCGCCGCGCAATCCCTCGGTGCAACGCGCTGGCAATTGATTCGCCACGTCATCCTGCCCAGCGCCCTGCCGGAAATCCTCACGGGCGTGCGTATCGGCCTGGGTGTCGGCTGGTCGACGCTGGTCGCCGCCGAACTGATCGCCGCCACCAGCGGGCTGGGCTTCATGGTGCAATCGGCCGCGCAATTTCTGGTCACCGATGTGGTGCTGCTGGGCATTCTGGTGATCGCCCTCATCGCCTTCGCCATGGAAATGGGCCTGCGCGCGCTGCAACGCAAGCTGGTGCCGTGGCATGGGCAGAGTCATTGATTTCAGCAGAGGAAACCTCAGCAAGTAGGAGCGAACTTGTTCGCGAAGTGGCGTGCCTGACACACCGCCTCGCCAACTAGTTGGCTCCTATAAGGATTGTATTATTTCAATCGATTCGAACATTCCCATGACCCTGCACATCTCCCCCATCACCCCGGCCCTTGGCGCGCAGATGAGTGGCGGATTGACGACTACCGCCCGCAGCGGCGAGTCATGCATCGCGCGACTATTCTGGGCGGTGTCCCGACCTGAACGGATTAAGGTCGGCAACTGAGATCCACCCCATAGCGCCCCGCCTGAGATCCCACTCTTGACCACTGACGAGAACCGCATGCAACTGTCCCCAGCAGCCGATGTAGAACAACGTCCCCGCCCAACGTCCGCCAAGGCTCGCCGATTGAAACCGCTGCTGCGTCTGGATGACTTCGAAGCCGCCGCTGAAAAACATCTGCCACGACCCATCTTTGGTTATGTGGCGGGCGCCGCCGAAGACAATCAGTCGCTGGCCTGGAACCGCGAGGCGTTCACCGATTATGCGTTTGTCACCCGCTCGCTGGTGGACATCTCTCGACGCAGCCAGACCACGGAGCTGTTTGGCCAGACGTTCAACTCGCCTTTTGGCATCGCGCCCATGGGCATCAGCGCGCTGTACGCCTATCGCGGCGATCTGATCCTGACCCAGGCCGCCGCCGAGGCGAACATCCCGATGATCATGAGCGGCTCGTCCTTGATCCCGCTGGAGGACGTCGTCAACGCCAATCCGCAGGCCTGGTTCCAGGCTTATCTGCCGGGAGACGAGCCGGATATCATCGCGCTGGTGCAACGGGCGCAGACGGCGGGTTTCAAGACGTTGGTGATTACCGTCGACACGCCGGTTCAGGCCAATCGCGAGAACAACCTGCGCGCCGGTTTCTCCACGCCATTGCGGCCAGGCATTCGGCTGGCCTGGGACGGCATCACCCATCCGCGATGGCTGTTCGGCACGTTCTTTAAAACCCTGCTCAAGCACGGCATGCCGCATTTCGAAAACAACTATGCCCACCGCAGCGCACCGATCATGTCCTCGACCGTTGGCCGGACCTTTGCCAATCGCGGTCATCTGAACTGGGCGCATCTGCAACGGGTGCGCAGCCTGTGGCCGGGTACGCTGGTGATCAAGGGAATTCTGCATAAAGACGACGCGATCAAAGCCTGCGAGTACGGCGCCGACGGGATCATCGTTTCCAACCATGGCGGCCGACAGCTGGACGGCGCGGTCGCTCCGTTGCATGTGTTGCCCGGCATCGTCAAGGCCTGTCCGAATGTCCCGGTGATGCTCGACAGCGGTGTCCGGCGCGGCACCGATGTGCTCAAGGCCCTGGCGCTGGGGGCCAGGTTTGTCTTCGTCGGTCGCCCGTTCGCCTTCGCCGGTGCGGTGGCCGGCCAGCAAGGAATTGCCCACGCCATCGATCTGCTCGCCAACGAAGTGTCCCGCGACATGGCCATGCTCGGCGTGTGCTCGGTGGCGGAGCTGGGTCCGACGCAGCTGCTGCGCAAACCTCAATCGGGCTTCGAACCGCTAGGATAACCATGCAACTTTTTTATAATTACCTTAGAAGATAATAGAATTTTACACCACGCCCTCATATCCATATGTTGTAACGATGGATCCGGACGCTCAGGTTTTTTCATCGTCCGGACGCTGCCCTGATCCCATTCATGAACCTGTAAGGAACGTTCTTCATGACTATCGAATTCATCGGCTACATCGCAACCCAACCCGGATCGGAGATTCACCCGCGCAGCGGCCCGACCATCCAGCCCGACTACGTTGCCACGGTTGCCAAGGCTCACGAAGACGCCGGTTTCGACCGTGCGTTGGTGGCCTACCATTCCAACAGTCCGGACAGCGCTTTTGTCGCGGCGCATGCCTCCAGTGTCACCAGCAAACTCAAGTTTTTGATCGCCCACCGTCCCGGCTTCATCTCGCCGACCGTGGCTGCCCGCCAGTTCGCAACGCTGGACGTGTTCAACGGTGGCCGCACCGCGATTCACATCATCACCGGCGGCGACGACAAGGAGTTGCGTGCTGACGGCAGTCACATCGGCAAGGACGAGCGTTACGCGCGTACCGATGAATACCTGGGCATCGTGCGTCAGGAGTGGACCAGCGAAAAACCGTTCGATCATCAAGGTGAGTACTACCAGTTCGAAGGCGCGCATTCGCAGGTGAAATCCCCGCAACAGCCGCATATCCCGGTGTACTTCGGCGGATCGTCGCCTGCCGCCATCGCCGTGGCCGGCAAGCATGCCGACGTGTATGCGCTGTGGGGCGAGACTTACGATCAGGTGCGCTCGGTGGTCAAGCAGGTGCGTGAAGAAGCCGCCAAACACGGGCGTACCGTGCGCTTCAGCCTGTCACTGCGGCCGATCCTGGCCGATACCGAAGAACAAGCCTGGGCGCGCGCCGACAGCATTTTGCAAAAAGCCACGGCCATCGCGCAGGCCAATGGTTTTGTGCGCCGCGAACCGCCCAATGAAGGCTCCCGTCGCCTGCTGGCCGCCGCCGCCCAAGGCTCGCGCCTGGACAAACGCCTGTGGACCGGCATCGCTGGCCTGCTGGGTGCGCAAGGTAATTCGACTTCACTGGTGGGCACGCCGGAACAAGTGGCCGAGGCCTTGCTGGACTACTACGACCTGGGCATCACCACCTTTCTGATTCGTGGTTTTGACCCACTGGACGACGCCATCGACTACGGCAAGAAACTCATCCCCCTGACCCGCGAACTGGTCGCCCAGCGCGAACGCGAGGCGCAAGAGCGAGTGGCTTGATCACAAGCACAAACAAAAAAGAGCGGCCAAGGCCGCTCTCTTTATTTGTAAATGAGGCTCGCTCCAACGGCCGAGATTCAGAGCTTGGCAATCGACACTTCGGTGGATTTGACGAATGCGATGACTTCGCTGCCGATCTTCAATTCAAGATCATGCACCGAACGGGTGGTGATGACTGAAGTGACGATGCCCGACGCGGTTTGCACGTCGATTTCCGAAACCACCTGGCCTTCGACGATGGCGCTGATGACACCTTTGAACTGGTTGCGAACGTTGATTGCCTTGATGGTCATGTGAATGTTCCTCGGGAATTGACGGGATGTTGCACATAAGGTGCGCGAGCCCATCAACATCCACAAGGAATGAATAACTATGTTTTTATTCCTAAAAGGTATATAGCGAATTCACCAGGCAAACCGGAAGTGTTTGCCCAGCAACAGCAGCCCAACAGATTGCTTCAACAGCACACAGTTCATGCCCACCCCTCTGCCGCTTGCCCGTTGAAAACGCTGCCTCTCAGCATGTGGCACAGAGCCTGCATTATTCCATTTATGCAGGAACGCAGCTCTTAACTGCGAATTTCTGAATAAGAAAACAACGCTATCGCCTTGCCTGGCTTGCCTCTACGAGAGAACCCTCCGATGAAAAATCCTGCTCGATTCCCCTTCCCCGGCGCTCGCTACTTACTCGGTGCCTGCGCGCTTGCCATCGGCCTGCAATCCTGGGCTCAGGCGGCCGAAACCACGCCCGCTGAAGTGCATCTCGATTACGCGTATTACTCGCCGGTGAGTCTGGTGCTCAAGCACTTCGGCTGGCTGGAGCAGGCGCTGCCGCAAACCAAGGTCGGCTGGGTGTTGAGTCAGGGCAGCAACCGCTCGCTGGAATACCTGAACAGCGGCGGCGTCGATTTCGCTTCGTCAGCCAGCCTGGCCGCCGTGTTGAACCGCGCCAACGGCAGCCCGATCAAGTCGGTGTATGTCTACAGCCGCGCGGAATGGACCGCTTTGGTCGTGCGCAAGGATTCGCCATACAAAACCGTGGCCGATCTGAAGGGCAAGAAAATCGCCGCCACCAAGGGCACCGATCCTTACCTGTTCACCCTGCGCAGTCTGCAAAAGGTCGGCTTGAGCAAGGATGACGTAGAGCTTGTGCACCTTCAGCATCCAGATGGCCGCACCGCGCTGGAAAAAGGCGATGTCGACGCCTGGGCCGGGCTTGATCCGCACATGGCCGCGAGTCAGGTGCAGGCCGGTTCGCGCTTGCTGTATCGCAACACCGACTTCAACAGCTATGGCGTGGTCAGCGTCACCGAGAAGTACGCCCAAGAGCACCCGAAAACTATCGAGACGGTGTTGAGCGCCTATGAAAAAGCCCGGGAATGGTCGGTCAAGCACCCGGATGAACTGGCGCAGTTGCTCGCCACTGAATCCGGCCTGCCGCTGGAAGTCGCCAAGCTGCAACTGTCGCGTACCGATCTGAGCACGCCGCAGCTGAGCAGCAAGGACGTGATCGCGTCCAAGGCCGCTGCGCCGATTCTGGTCTCGGAAGAACTGGTGCGTCGTGGGGTGAACGTCGATCAAGTGATCGATCAGTTGATCGATACCGGCTTCAGCAAAACCCTGACCGCCAGCAAGTAAACCCGGACGGCGGCTGCCGGAGAAAGCCATGAACAGCAAAACCAAAGCACTGCCAGCGGACCTGGCGCAAGACCAATCCAGCCCGCCGCAGGTCGCTCGGCGATCAGCATGGATCCGCCGTTTGAAAGGTCTGGCCCTGCCGTTGGCGATTATTGTTGTGCTGGAAATCGTGGTACGCATCGGCTGGCTGCCGTCTTATCAGATGCCAGCACCCAGCGAAATCGCCGTCACCCTTGGCGATCTGGCGGAAGGCGCGCTGTGGAAACACATCAGCGCCAGTCTGCTGCGGGTGCTGATCGGCTTTGCCATCGGCGCCAGCCTGGCCTTGATCTTCGCCGCGTGGGTGGGATTGAGCCGGGAAGCCGAAGCGTATCTGGAACCGACGTTCGCGGGTCTGCGTTCCATTCCAAGCCTGGCCTGGGTGCCGCTGCTGCTGCTGTGGCTGGGCATCGACGAAACTTCAAAGATCGTGCTGATCGCCATCGGCGCCTTCTTCCCGGTTTATCTCAATGGCGTCGCAGCGATCCGCGACATCGATCGCAAGCTGGTGGAAGTCGGGCAAATGTATGGCTTCAGTCGGCGCCGTCTGGTGCGGCGGATTCTGCTGCCCGCCGCCCTGCCCGGTTTGTTCACCGGGTTGCGCAGCGGCATGAGCCTGGCATGGATGTTTCTGGTCGCCGCGGAATTGATTGCCGCCACCAAAGGCCTGGGCTACCTGCTCAGCGATGGCCGGGAGACCTCGCGTCCGGACATCGTGCTGGCCGCGATTATCGTGTTGGCGGTACTCGGCAAACTCAGCGACGGAGTGCTCGCCGGGCTGGAAAAACGCTATCTGGCGTGGCGCGACACTTTCACCGGCCAAAGCGCAAAGGATTGAATCATGCCCGAACCCCTGCTGGATATCCGCGTCGAGCGCAAGACGTTCGACACCACCACTGTGCTGCACAACGTTCATCTGCAATTGCACGCCCGCCAGGTCATCAGCCTGCTGGGCCCCAGCGGCTGCGGCAAAAGTACTCTGCTGCGCATCGTTGCCGGGCTGGAAAAGGATTACCAGGGCGAGCTGCGCAGCACCGCCGGGGAAGTCGCGTTCATTTTCCAGGAACCGCGCCTCATGCCCTGGCTGACCGTGGAGCAGAACATCGGCTTCAGTGACGACCGCCATTACGACAAAGCCTGGGTCGCGCAGCTGATCGAGGAAGTCGGCCTGACCGGCTTTGCCCAGGCGCTGCCTAAAGCCCTGTCCGGCGGCATGGCTCAGCGTGTGGCGATTGCTCGCGGTCTGTACTCGCGGCCCAACGTGTTGTTGCTCGACGAACCGTTCAGCGCGGTGGACGCTTTCACCCGGATGAAACTCCAGGACCTGCTGCTGCAACTGGCGCACCACCACGCCATTGCGCTGCTGCTGGTCACCCACGACGTCGATGAGGCGCTGTACCTGAGCGATCGGGTGCTGGTGATGGGCAATCGGCCAAGCAGCATCCGCGAACAATTGCCGGTGGATCTGGCCCATCCAAGGGACCGCCGCGACCCGCTGCTGGCAAGCCTGAAAGCCGCCGCGCTGACCCAGTTGCAGCATGCGCATGTGATTTGAAAGCCGCTCTTCGTCCTGTAGGACCGGCTTCAGCCGGGAGAACGTTCTCCCGGCTGAAGCCGGTCCTACAGATCCTGACACAACCCACTATGTCCTACCAAAATCCGAGTACGCCATGTCCAGACCCATCGAGAAACGCCGCTCCATTCTCCGCCGGCCGCTGTTGGCCGGTCTTGCCGTCGCTGTCACCTGGTCGTTGATGTTGCCCGCCCAGGCTCAGGAAACCCTGCGCATTGGTTATCAAAAGTCGTCGACGCTGATTACCATCCTGAAAACCCAGGGCACGCTGGAGAAAGCCTTGGCCAGGGAAAACATCGCCGTGAGCTGGCACGAGTTTCCGAGTGGCTTGCCGCTGCTGGAATCCCTGAATATCGGCAATGTCGACATCAGCGCCGATGTAGCCGATACCGTGCCGATTTTCGCCCAGGCGGCGCAGGCCAAACTGACGTATTTCGCTGAAGAAACCCCGTCACCTGCTGCCCAGGCGATTGTCGTGCACAAGGATTCGCCGCTGCTGCAGCTCGCAGACCTCAAAGGCAAGAAAGTCGCGGTAACCAAGGCCGCCGGCAGCCACTATTTGCTGATCGCCGCGCTGCAAAAGGCGGGTTTGAAATTCTCCGACATCCAGCCGGCCTACCTGACTCCCGCCGATGGCCGCGCCGCCTTCGAAAACAACAAGGTCGATGCCTGGGTGACCTGGGAACCCTTCCTCACCAGCGTGCAGCGGCAACTGCCGACACGCACCCTCGCCGACGGCACGGGCCTGGCGACGTACAAGCGCTATTACCTGACCAGCACCAGCTACGCCAAAGCGCACCCGCAAGTACTGAAACTTGTTTATGCGCAACTGCAACAAGCCGGCAGCTGGGTGAAGAACAATCCCCGTGACGCAGCACAGTTGCTCGGTCCGCTGTGGGGCAATCTGGATGCGGCCACCGTAGAAATCGCCAACCAGCATCGCAGCTATGACGTGCAACCGGTCAAGGCTGATCAACTGGGCGAGCAACAGAAAATCGCCGACGCATTCTTTGCCGCCGGCCTGCTGCCCAAGGCAGTCGATGCCAAGGATGTGGATATCTGGAAGCCTTGATTAAAGCCGTTCAACGTTCCCGGCGCAGCAGCTGAGGCTGAGACGCCGGGAACAGAGCATTTGCTCAGCGAACATTGGCAAAGCGGCGCAGGTGCTCCTGCACCGGCTGGGCATTTTCAACAGCATGGCTCGCGTCGTGGTCAACACCCAGCAAGCCGAGCAAACGCGTGCGAATCCCCTGAAATCCCGCCTGCGCGGTGCTGCGCTGCCGTGGCAGATCAATGCGTAGCTCGTCGGCGATCTTGCCCTGATCGAGCACAATCACTCGATCCGCCAACAGAATGGCTTCGTCCACATCGTGAGTTACCAAGAGCACTGCTGGCGTGTGTGTGCGCCATAACTCAATGATCAACTGATGCATGCGAATTCGGGTCAAGGCATCCAGCGCGGCGAAGGGTTCGTCCAGCAACAGCAACTTAGGTTCTCGCACCAGCGCACGGGCCAGGGCCACTCGCTGCGCCTCGCCGCCAGATAAAGTGGCGGGAAAAGCGTCGACCCGATGAGTCAGGCCGACTTCGCTCAAGGCCTCCAGCGCACGATCCTTGGCGTTATCGATATCCAGGCCCAGCACCACGTTTTTCCAGGCACTTTTCCACGGCATCAGGCGCGGTTCCTGAAACACCGCAGCGCGGGCGGTTGGCACCCGCAACTTGCCGCTGTCAATATCATCAAGGCCCGCCAAAGCGCGCAGCAAGGTGGTCTTGCCCGAACCGCTGGCACCCAGCAAGGCGACGAATTCACCCGGCGCGATATCCAGATCGAGCCCGTCGATCACCCGTTGCGGGCCAAACTGACGGACCACGTTGCGCAGTTGCACAGGTGCGATGTTGCCGGAAACCGGATGAAAATCAGGGTGCAGCAGGTCCAGGGCAGCCATGTTCAATTCCTCACGAATGTTGGACGCCAGGCCAGCGCATAGCGCTCCAGCGTGCGGATGATGGTGTCGATGACCAGTCCGAGGATGCTGTAGATCAGCAGGCAGATGACAATCACGTCAGTGCGCATGAAGTCTCGCGCGTCACTGGCCAGATAGCCGATGCCTGCGGTGGTGTTGATCTGTTCGACGAACACCAGCGCCAGCCAGGAAATCCCCAGGGAGTAACGCAGGCCGACAAAAAACGACGGCAAGGAACCGGGCAGGATCACGTGCCAGATCAGCTGGCGGCGATTGAGTCCCAAGGTATTGGCCGCCTCGATCAACTTGGGATCGATATTGCGAATACCGGAAAACAGGTTGAGGTACACCGGGAACGTGGTGCCGGTAACGATCAGCGCGACCTTGGTAAACTCGCCGATGCCAAACCAGAGGATGAACAGCGGCACCAACGCCAGCGAAGGAATGGTGCGCAACATTTGCATCGGCGAATCGAGAACCACTTCGCCGCGCTTCGACAGACCGGTGATCAGCGCGGCAACCACGCCGATGCACACGCCAATGCTCAAGCCCAGCAAGGCTCGCTGCAATGACACCCACAGGTGCGTGGCCAACTCGCCGGACTCGATCATCGCCCACAACGTGCCGCCAATCTGCGACGGCGCGGCGATGACCCGTGCCGGCAGCAGACCGGTTTGCGAGGCCAGCTCCCAGAGCAGCAGCAAGGCGATGGGGCTCAGCAGACGCAGGACAAAATCCGGCGCTTTCCAGCGCTCGCTGTTTGCCCGACGCTGCGTCGCCGAATCAAGGGGTGCAGCTTTATCAATTGTCAGAAAGCCCGCGTCGGCGTCTCGAACATCCAGATTTTTTGCAGACATCGGCGTCTTCCTGAAAATGCGGTGGGCCAGGCCCATAAACGGTTGACTGCGAAAAGCCCCAGTTACTCCTTATAGGACGTATCGGTCCGCTCAAGCTCGCGAATCAGTGCGTTCCAGTGACGGGCAACACCCGGCCCGTGACCATCGGAAAATACTTTGGCTTGCTCTTCGACCTTGGCCACGACTTCGGCAGGCGGATAGATCAACTCGGCATTGCCGGCCGACTGAGCGGCGATCTGGATATTGCAGGCGTATTCCAGGCGGTGCAGTTGCTGGAACGCATGTTCGACGCTGACCCCGCCGGTCAACAGGCCGTGATTGCGCAGGATCATCACACTCTTGTCGCCCAGATCCGCCACCAGTCGCTCGCGCTCATCCAGATCCAGCGCCACGCCTTCATAGCCGTGATAAGCAATGCGCCCCGAAAAACCCAGAGAATGCTGGGAAATCGGCAACAGTCCGCCTTTCTGCGCAGAAACCGCAATGCCATCGCGAGTGTGAGTGTGCAGAACCGCGACCAGATCGTGACGTGCCGCGTGAATTGCGCTGTGAATGACGTAGCCGGCGTAGTTGATGCCCAGGCCGGTAGGATCGTCGACGATGGTGCCGTCGATATCGACCTTGACCAGATTCGAGGCGCTGATTTCATCGAACAACAAGCCGAAGGCGTTGATCAGGAAATGTTCTTCCGCGCCGGGCACGCGTGCGGAAAAGTGCGTGTAGATATGGTCGGTCCAGCGTTTCTGCGCCGCCAGTCGATAGGCCGCCGCCAGCTTGACACGCACCTCCCACTCTTCTGGCGTGACGCGCTCACGCACGCTTGCGGAACCAGTAACGTTGGAATGGACAGGTAATGCACTGACGTTGCTCATGGCTTGGCTCCAAGGGCTCAAAGAAGTATTGAAGTAGCCTAAGCGCATAAGAAAACATTTAAAAAGCACATTTTAATCTAAGCTAATTATGAAATTTGTTTATTTGTTATCGCGTTCTGCAGGAACGAGCATTTCAATCTTCTCGTCAACCAGTAGGCCCCTGCAGCGGGCAAGCCAGAGCCGCAAATGCATTTTCGTTATAACCTAATCATTAAAAAGTAGCATATTAACAACAATCATTATGCTTATATGTTTGCACCGTCGACATCTTTAATAACCGGCCCCATCCCCAGTTAGCCGGACTTCCCTACCCGACCCCTCTCCAGGCGGAGGTTAACCATCCATAACAAAGAGAGGTTCCATCGCCATGTCCGCAATCCTCGAAAAAGCCCTTCAGTCACAGCATGACCACCCTGCTGCTCCACTGCAGATTGTCCGTTCGTTGCAGGTCAACCGCCTGGAACCTACCATCGGCGCAGAAATTTCCGGAGTCGATTTAAGCCAGCCGATCACAGCCGCGCAGCGCGATGAAATCCGTGCGCTGTTGCTGGAACACAAAGTGATTTTCTTCCGCGACCAGGACATCGATTCGGCGCAGCAAATCGCCTTCGCTCGTGAGTTTGGCGAACTGTATGTGCATCCCACCACGCAACAGAACGACACCAGCAAACCCTTCGCCCACCTCATTGAAGCCAAGGACGCGCGCAAGCTGTACGGACCCAACACCACCGGCCGCTGGCACACCGACACCAGCTGGCTGTTGAAGCCGACGTTTGGCGCGATTCTGCGCGCCGTGGATTTGCCGCCAGTGGGTGGCGATACGGTCTGGGCGGATGCCGGGGCGGTGTATCGCGCCCTGCCGGAAGCCTTGCGCGAGGAAATCGACACACTGCAAGTGGTCCACGACTTCAAGAAATCCCTGGATGCGGTGGGTTATCACTACCCGATCCTCGCCCATCCGCTGGTGCGCACGCATCCGGAAACCGGGGAAGACAGCCTGTTCATCAACTTCTCGCAGAACCCTTCGATCATTGGCTGGGAGCCCGCGCGCAGCAAGCAGCTGGTTGAGCGCCTGCATCAGGAATTCAATAAACCTGAGCATCAGGTGCGCTTCAAATGGCGCAAGCATTCCATCGCTTTCTGGGACAACCGCGCCACCCTGCATTACCCGATCTACAACTACGGCGACTACCCACGACGCATGGAACGGGTGCTGATCGCCGACGACGACATTCCCCACCGCGTGCGGCGCACCGCGCAGGACTAACGAAGCAGCCATTCTATTTGTAGGGGCTCGATTGTTCGTAGGAGCGGCTTCAGCCGCGAAAGCTTACTTCCGGCTGAAGCCAGTCCTACAACACAAGCGCGCACCAGTCGGCCCAGTGATATCCGGGTTTTTCAAGGAAGCGGTAGACATGCAAGCCATCAAACCCCGAAAGAACAACGAATACATGGCCTACGCAGCACTGAGCCTGCTGGCCAGCAGCATTCAGGTGCAGGCCGCCAGCAACGAAGGCAAGGCCAGTGCCGACCAGACATTGAACACCGTAGTAGTCACCGGCAATCGCGGCGGTCAGGCGCGGACCGTGGCCGACAGCCCTTCGCCCATCGATGTGATCAGCGCCGAGCAACTGCAGGCCAGCGGAAAGGTCGGGCTCAAGGAATTACTCTCGCGTCTGCTGCCGTCCTTCAATCTGCCGGCCATCAATGGCGGCGGCACATCGTGGTCGGTGCGCGGCGTGACCATGCGCGGCTTGTCCGGGGATCAAGTGCTGGTGCTGGTCAACGGCAAGCGTCGTCACAACACCGCGCTGATCAACAACCTGGCGCGAATCGGCACGGCGGCGGTGCCGGTCAACCTCGACCTGATTCCGGTTTCTGCCGTGGACCATATCGAAGTGCTGCGCGACGGCGCTTCGGCGCAATACGGCTCCGACGCCATCGCCGGGGTGATCAATATCATCCTCAAGGAAAGCGACAACGGCGGCAGCGCCGAAACCAGTTTCGGACGCTATGGCAGTGGCGATGGCGACACCACGCACCAGATGTTCAATTACGGCTTGCCACTGCCCAACGATGGCTTCCTCAATCTGGCCCTGGACAGCAAGGTGCAAGAACCCTTTAGCCGCTCCGGCAGCGCCACCGGCAACTTGTACGGCCCGGCCGGCCGCCCCGACAGCCGCGACCAGACGGTTGATCGCCATGGCTGGAACCCCAGTTACGGGCTGGGCCGCGAGAAGGTCACCAACGGCAGCTATAACCTGGAAATCCCGCTGCAGGATGACCTCAAGTTCTATTCGTTCTCGACCTTCAGTTACATGGAAACCACCAAAGTCACCGGCAACTATCGGCCCAACGAAATCACCTCGCTGGCCGGCGACCCGGATACGCCTTACCCGGACGGCATCCACGCGCAACGTCGTAACCGCACCAAGGATTTCCAGATTGCCGGTGGCTTCAAGGGTGAAGTGGGCGGCTGGAATTACGACGCCAGCTCCACTTGGGGCGAAGACGATTCGACGCTCAATGCCAATAACACGATCAACCCGTCATGGGGGCCGACCAGCCCCACTTCGTTCAATCTGGCGTCGCAGATCTTCGATCAGTGGACCAACAACCTGGACTTCAATCGCAGCTTCGACATCGGCATGAAAAACCCGCTGCAAGCGGCGTTCGGCTTCGAGCACCGCTTCGAGCGCTTTGAAATCGAAGCCGGGGATTACGCCAGCTATACGCCGGGTAATTACATTCTGCCCAGCGGCCCGTTTGCCGGACTGACGCCTTTGCCGGGCCTTGCCTCCTACAACGGCACCAGCACTGCAGATGCCGGCAGTATCAGCCGCAACAACGTCGCCAGCTATTTTGACCTGGGCCTGGACGTGACAGACAAGTGGTACCTGGGCGTGGCCGGTCGCTACGAGCATTACACCCAGGACATCGGCAGCACCTGGAGCGGCAAGTTCTCGACGCGCTATGAAATCCTGCCCGGCCTGGCCCTGCGCGGCACGGTCAACAACGGCTTTCGCGCGCCGTCGCTGGCGCAGACGATTTATGCCTCTTCTACTTTCACCTCGGCGGGCGTAGTCAACGGCCAGCAAGTCTCGGTGCCAGTCAAGGTGCTGCCGGTGGACAGCTCCGAGGCCAAGGCGCTGGGCGCGGAACAGCTGAAGCCGGAGAAATCCCTCAACTACAGCTTCGGCGTGACCTTCGAACCCACGGACAACTATCGCCTGACCACGGATTTCTATCAGATCGCGATTCGTGACCGCATTGTTTCCACCAGCCTGCTGGGCGGCAGCGCGGTGTCGCAAATTCTCGCCGCCAACGGCCTGTCGCCCTCGCTGTATGCGCAGTACTACACCAACGCCGTGGACACCCGCACTCGCGGCGTCGATGTGGTCAACGAGTTCAGGCAGAACCTCGGTCAATACGGTCTGGTGCGCTGGAGCGCGGCCTACAACTGGAACCAGACCAAGATCGAGAAACTCCAGGCCAACCCCGCCGCACTGACCGGCCTTGGCTCGCAATACCAGCTGTTTGATCGACGTTTGCAAAAGGATCTGACCGTCGCCACGCCGCAATCGAAGCTGATTCTGGCCTCCAACTGGAAGGTCGACGATTACGACCTGAATCTGGCCGTGACCCGCTTCGGCAGTTACACCGAAGGGGACAATAACCCGGTCAACGACCGCACCTATTCGGCGAAATGGATCACTGACCTGGACGTCGCCTACGCCATGAGCAAAAGCCTGACCCTGGCCTTGGGCGCAAACAACCTGTTCAACGTCTACCCGGACAAAAAAGGCATCTCCGATTGGGGCGGCGCTTACAAATACGGCCAGTTCTCGCCCTTTGGTTTCGGCGGTTCGTATTACTACACGCGTCTGGCCTACAACTTTTAATTACAGGAAATTCTCATGAGTGAATCACTGAATCAACTACTGGCCAACCTGCACAGCGAACGCCTTATCAGCTGGGCGCCAGCAGCGTTGCAGGTCAACATCGATCAACGCCAGACGCTGGTGGATGCTGCCAAGCATGCGCGCTTCGTGCAGGTTGGCGATCAGGCGCCGGATTTCACATTGCAGAATGTCGAAGGTGGCACTTTCAGCCGTGATCAACTTATCGCTTACGGCCCTGCTGTGCTGATCTTCTTCCGCTTTGCCGGCTGCCCCGCCTGCAACATCGCCCTGCCCTATTACCAGCGTCAGTTGTTCGCCAAATTGCAGGCCCTCGGCGTGCCGTTGGTTGCCGTGAGCCCGCAAGTTCCTGAGCGCCTGATCGAGATTAAACAGCGGCACAGTCTGGAGTTCGACGTCGCCACGGACACCGACAATGTGCTGGCGCGGCAGTTGGGGATTCTCTACAGCTTCGACGAAGCCTCACGCGCGGCCTCGTTGAGCAAAGGCAACGGCATCGGCGAAGTCACCGGAACCGGAACCTGGGAATTGCCGCAACCAACGGTCGTGGTGATCGATGGCCACGGTCAGGTGATCTTCGCCGACGTCAGCCCGGACTGGCTGGTGCGCACTGAAGCCGGGCCGATCCTGCAAGCTGTGGCGAATGTGCTGGATGATCGGGCGGTGCAATTGGCGGTGTGATTGTTGCGGAAGAGGAAGTCTGTTGGAGCGAGCGGGCGGCGTTCCGACTTGCCCGCGAACCAGGCGCTTCGGTGGCCCAGATCTACCGCGTCACCGTTCTTCGCGAGCAAGCTCGGCTCCCACAGATTCAAGTCGCTTTGGCTTTTGATCTTGATCTGCCCCGTCGGAAGGCCGAGCGCAGGTTTTGCGCAGTGGGCAACCCGCTGCGGTAGCGATCAATAACCCCGCTGAAAATCCACCTCTTGCGTCAACGGATCATCCTGATGAAAGCGGCGCAGGTTGTCGGCGAATTGCTCGATGATGTTGCCCCACAGATCGCCCGTCGCCGGGGAAACGTGGGGTGACAATCTGACCTGCGGATGGGCGTAAAACGGGTGGTCCGCCGGGGTGGGTTCGATCTGGGTGACGTCCAGACTTGCACTGGCGAGGAGGCCCTGGTCCAACGCAGCGATCAGCGCGGTTTCGTCGATCAGGCTGCCCCGCGCGATGTTGATCAGGTGCAGGCCGGGTTTGGCGTGGCGCAGCAGTTCGCTGTCGACCAAATGCCGGGTATCGCCAGTTGCCGGCGCGGCGAGGACCACATGGTCGGATTCGGCAAACAGTGCTTGCAGGCTCGACGCACGCTCCACGCCCGGCACATCAAAAGGCTTACCCGAGCGATTCAGCGCAATCACCTTGATCCCCAGCGCCAGTGCGCGACTGGCCAGCGCACTGCCGATCGCCCCAAAACCGACAATACCCAACACGCTGCCGCTGACCCGTTGCAAGGTGAATCGCTGCCATTGGGAGACGTCCTTGATCCACACCTGCGGAAAGTTCTTGGCCCCGGCAAAAATCGCCGCCAGGGCGAACTCCGCCACCGCCACCGACGAAGTGCCCCGGGCTGAAGACACCTTGGGCACCTCGAACAACCAGTCGGGATAAGTATCGATGCCGGACGACGACAACTGCACCCATTGCAGCTTGAAGGGCCAGCCTTCGGGCCTCGCCGGTTGCTCGGTGGTGCCCGGTTTGATCAGCGGGCGCGCCAGCAGAATCGTCGCTTCGGCAGGGATCGACTGCGGTAAGCCGGGCCCGATGCCAATGATGGTGTGCTCCGGCAAACGCTGGCGCAGCAGCGCGTTGAGCTCTTCGTCGTGCTGACTGGCTATTACGGTCTGTGTCATCAATTACCTCGTGCCGATGGCTGGGCGTACAGGAATTCAGCGGCGCTGTGCATCAATGCGCCACTTCTAGGATTTGCTGGGCAACGTTGCTTTGACTGACCTGCTGCGCACTCGCGGTATGGCGATTGAGCGGGACCGGCAGCCCGAGATGTCCGCGCAAGGTGTCGTGGCTGTATTCGGTGCGGAACAGCCCACGCTCACGCAGGATCGGCAGGACCTTGTCGGCAAACGCGGCAAAATCGCTGGGCGCGGTGAGGCGGATATTGAAACCGTCCACCGCACCTTCGACGAACCAGCGCTCGATTTCATTGGCCACGGTCAGCGGCGAGCCGACGAAGCTCGAATAGCGGGTGGCGAAGCGCAATGCGGCCTGGCGCAGGGTCAGGCCTTGTTCGCGGGAAGTGTTTTTGATGTGTTCGGCATGTCCGCGATAACCGTTGCTGCCCAGCTCGCCCAGTTCGGGAAAGGGCTCGTCCAGCGGGTATTGGCTGAAGTCGTGGTAGTTGAACGGCCTGCCCAGCTCCACCAAAGCCTTGTTCAGGTCCAGTTCGCCGTGCAAGTCACGTTCGATCTGCCGCGCTTGCTCGTCGGTGTCGGCAATGATCGGCGCGATGCCAGGCAGGATCACCACGTGGTCGGGGTTACGACCGGCCAACGCAGCGCGCTGCTTGATGTCCTGGTAATAGGCCTGGGCATCTTCAAAATTGTCCACGCCAGCGAAGATTCCTTCGGCGAAATCCGCCGCCAGGGCGCGGCCCGACTCGGAAATACCGGCCTGGAAGATCACCGGTTGACCCTGCCTGGAGCGCTGGATATTCAACGGGCCGGTGACAGAAAAGAACTCGCCTTGATGGTCAAGACGATGTTGGCGACGCTTATCAAGGAAAGTCCGGCCTTGCTTGTCGCGGGGGAAGGCATCGTCTTCGTAGCTGTCCCACAAACCCTGCACCACTTCAATGTGCTCGCGGGCACGGCGATAGCGGTCAGTGTGATCAATATGCTGTTCGCGACCAAAATTACCGGCAGCGCCTTCAAGCCCGGTGGTCACCACGTTCCAACCGGCACGGCCGTTGCTGATCAAGTCCAGCGACGCGAACTGGCGCGCAACGTTGAAAGGTTCGGTGTAGGACGTGGTCAGGGTCGCCACCAGACCGATCTTGGAAGTGGCTCCAGCAACGGCTGACAGCAGCGTCAACGGCTCCAGTCGATTGAGGTAATGCGGCGCCGATTCCGGGGTGATGTACGGGCTGTCGACGATGAATACCAGATCGAATTTCGCCGCCTCGGCCTGCTGCGCCTGACGCCGAAACCAGTCGATGTCGACGCTGGCATCACCGGGAATTTCCGGATTCAGCCATTCGTTCTGAGTGGTGCCAACGCCCGTGAGAATTGCCCCGAATTTGAGTTGTCGCTGCTTCGCCATGCTGAATGTCCCCTTTGTCGTGGCGGCTAACAAGCCGGGTTCGGGGATGAACATAAGCGCTGGACGCGAGCCTGTGAAATGCCGAAGGGATCTAACCTAATATGATTACGGGTTATCAAAGCGACTGGATAAATCAGAGGATCGCATAATCATCGAAACGATTTTTATCGCATTTGGAAGCTACAAATTAATTGAGCTGATGGATTTGGTTATATGTACAACATAATTAATTATTATATTTACTAGAATTCATAATGCTAAATTCTGATCAACACCTCGCCAAGCGTGCTACCAGACATCTGTATTGACATAGATTCAGGGCTCACCACCACCTTCCCCTTGAATGCGCACGAACTCCGTCAGGCGACCATAACCAGAGAAACCACGAACCTGCCGGACCTTGCATCCGGCGGCGCACGGAGCGATGCCTTGACTATCCATTTCGCACACAGCAACCGGGTCGCCCGACCCGCGAAGAACAAGCTTGCCGCCCGACGTGCCAGCGCTCTGTTGCCCCTGACCTTGCTGGCGTTTTCGGTCAGCGTCGCGGCTCAGGAAACCGACAGCGAAGAAAAACGCCTGGACACGGTGGTGTCCACCGGGGTTCGCGGTGCCGAGCGCACCGTGGCCGAGAGTCCGGCGCCGATTGACGTGATTTCCGGCGATGCGGTGCGTAAATCCGGACGCGCCGGACTCTCCGAAGTGCTCTCCAAGCTGTTGCCGTCGATGAATTTCGGCTCGAACAATGGCGGCCTGGGCCAGATCAACCGCCCCTTGACCAACCGCAGCCTGGCGCCCGCCTACACCCTGGTGCTGGTCAACGGCAAACGCCGTCACAAGACCGCATTTCCGGCGTCCGGCTCAGTCGATAACAGCGGCGCCAACGCGGTGGATCTGGACACCATTCCGGTCAGCGCGGTACAGCGCATCGAAGTACTCAAGGACAGCGCGGCCGCGCAATATGGATCGGACGCCGTGGCCGGGGTCATCAACGTGATCCTCAAGGACGCGTCCAGTGGCGGGCATATCTCGGCGCAAACCGGCCAGCTGTTCGAGGGCAACGGCGAATCGAGCCAGATCGAAGGCGACACCGGTTTCGAACTGGGCGACGGCGGCTTTCTGAACCTCAGCGCCGATGTGCGCAAACGCAATGCCGCGACCTACAACAACAAGGCGACCGGCAGCAATTGGTTTGCCCTGCCCAACGGCCAGCCTGATCCGCGCGAAGCGAGTTGGGATCACGACGGTCTGCACAACGGCGATCCGGAGCTGAAGAACTACAACCTGGGCTACAACGCCGCATTGCCGATCAGCAACGGACTGGAGCTGTATTCCAATGGCACTTACGGCGAGCAGGATGCGGTGATCGGCAACAACAAACGCCGGGCCAACGGCGACGGCAACATTCTGCAGCTGTTCCCCGACGGTTACTTCCCCACCAACGACATTCACTCCGAGGATTTCCAGGCACTGGCCGGTATACGCGGCGATCTGGGCGAGTGGAAATGGGATATCAGCAGCAGCCTGGGGCGCAACCGTGTCGAGCACGCCAGTGACTTCACCATCAACCCGTCGCTGGGGCCGACTTCGCCCACCCGCTTCAGTGATCTCGGCACCTGGCAGAACACCGAATGGACCAACAACCTCGACGTCAGTCGTGGCTATGAGATCGGCCTGGCGAAACCGCTGCAGGTTTCCTGGGGTGCGGAATTGCGCCGCGAACGCTTCCAGACGTTCGCTGGCGACGAAATCGGCTATCGCAATGGCGGCTACATTTATCCGGCCCTGCAACCCAATGGCAATCCGAACCCGCTGGCAGGGAGGCCTGCGCAAGTCGGCGCCCAGGCGGCGACCATCGTGCGCCCGGAATACGAAGTCGATATCGAACGCAAAAGCTACGCGACCTATCTGGATCTGGGCATCAACCCCACTGAGAAATGGTACGTTGGCCTGGCCGGGCGCTTCGAGCATTTCGATGACAGCTCAGGCAACACCTTCAACGGCAAATTCAACTCGCGCTATGACTTCACCGATACCTTTGCCATTCGCGGCACAGTGGGCAGCGGCTTCCGCGCCCCGTCGCTGACGCAGATCGCCTTCACCGACGCCAACAGCCTGACCGCGCTCAATCCCGACGGCTCCATCGTGCCGGCCTTGAACCTGCTGGCGCCCGTCGATTCGGACATCGCCAGAACGCTGGGCGCTGAAGATCTCAAAGCCGAAAAAACCTTCAATCTGGGTGCGGGTTTCGTCTGGCGGCCATTGCCATCGTGGAACCTCACCGCCGACGCCTATCAGATCGACATCAAGGACCGCATCAGCCGTACCGAAGCCATCTACGGTCCGGCGCTGGCGCCGATCCTCACTGAAGCCGGGCTGAATTCGGGATATCGGGTTTCGTACTACGCGAATGCTTTCGATACCCGTACCCGTGGCGTCGATGTGGTCAGCGACTACACCTGGCGCCCGCAAGCGTTGGGACTGGTGCGCTGGACGGCGGCCTTCAACTACAACAAGACCACCATCACCGGGCGCAAGGCAGCGCCGGATGTGTTGTCGTCCCTTGGCAACAACAGCGGCGGCAGCCTGACTTGGGTGGGCCGCGCCCGGGAAGGCGATCTGACCGAAGCCACGCCGAAAACCAAATGGGTGTTGGGCGCCAACTGGCTGATCAACGACTTCGACATCAATCTGCAAACCACCCGCTACGGCAAGGTCAAGGTCCTGCAACAGCTGGAAAGCGGCGACCGCAGTTTCGGCGCCAAGTGGATCACCGACCTGGACGTCAGCTACGCGCTGACGGACGCGATCACCGTGTCGCTGGGCGGCATCAACATTTTTGACGTGCGCCCCGATGACAACGCAGTCGCCAACAACACCGGCGGCTACATCTACGGCAATCCGCCGTTCTCGCCTGCTGGCGGCTTCTGGTACACCAAACTCGCTTACGACTTCTGACCCCAATCACACACATGGTCGGCATCGCCGATCCTAAGGTTCACCATGAAAACGTTGCCCTACAGCCTTGCCTTCACTCTGGTCGCCAGCACCTTGCTGGCTGGCTGCGACAACCCGAAAACGCCGACCCAAAGTACTGCTGCGAAAACCACTGCCACAAACGCCGTGGACACCGGCAAACCCGTAGCCGGCGGCGAGGTTTCATGGGGGATTACCACCGAGCCGGTGTGCTTTGATCCGCACCGTTCGGGACAGCAAAACAGCTTTATCGTGATTCGTAACTATGTGGATTCGTTGATCGGCAAGCAGGCCGACGGCAGCTTCGCGCCCTGGCTGGCCAAGAGTTGGAACGTGTCGCCGGACGGTCTGATCTATACCTTTGTACTGCGCGATGACGTGACTTTCACCGACGGCACGCCGTTCGACGCAGCGGCAGTCAAAGCCAATCTGGATTACACCAAAGATCCGAAAAATACCGCGCTTGCAGCGGCGTTTCTTGAGGACTACGACCGCACCGAAGTGGTTTCCCCTCACGAGGCGAAGATCGTGCTGGCGCGGCCGGATTCGGCGATGCTGGAGTCGCTGTCCAGCGTCAAACTGGGATTCCTGTCGCCCAAGACCCTGACCAGCGGCGCCGATCTGTGCGCTGGCGGACCGGGTCTGGTGGGCACCGGGCCGTTCATTTTCCAGAGTTATCAGCGCGGCCAGTCGGCACGATTCGTCAAGAATGCCAGCTACAAGTGGGGCCCGGGTTACGCGAAAAACAAAGGCGCGCCGTATCTGGACGCCGTGACCTATCGCTTCATCCCCGAATACGCAGTACGCGCCGGGGCCTTGAGTTCCGGGCAAGTGGACCTGATCGAAGGCGTGCAACCCAGCGATATTCCACTGTTCAAGGATGCCGAGGGCTTCCAGTATCTGGTCGGGCCTTCGGCGGAAACCTCGTTCACGCTGAACATCAATTACACCCACGGCGTCGGCACCGATGTGCGCGTGCGCCAGGCCTTGCGCGACGGTTTTGACGTGGATGCGGTGGTCAAGAGCCTGTATCTGGGCACCGTGCCGCGCGCCTGGTCGAATATCGGCCCGGATAACCCGGCCTACAACAAAGCTCTGGTTGGTAGCTGGGGCAACAACATTGCCAAGGCCAACGCGTTGCTGGATGAAGCGGGCTGGACCGGGCGCGACGATCAGGGTTATCGCACCAAGGATGGCCAGCGCCTGCGCATCGAGGTCGGCTTTCCCCAGCCGTATGTGCGGGACAATCGCGACCTGTTGATCCAGTCGATTCAGGCCGCGGTGAAGAAAAATATCGGTTTCGATCTCGACCTGCGCATCACCACCGGTGGCGACTGGGCCAAGACTCGCGCCGACGGCAGCTGGCACATTTACCCCAATACCCTCAACCCGTCCGACAGCGCGTTATCGCTGCGCGATGTGCTGGGAAGCACCGGTTTTTACAGCGGCGTTCGCGAGAAAACCGACCCGATCATCGTCGGACTGATCGACAAAGCGCGCGCGACTTCTGACCTTAAGGCACGTCAGCCGATTCTCGACAGCATCCAGCAACGCGCCGTGGACCAGGCCTACATCGTGCCGCTGTTCGCCCCCAGCTATCAGATCGCCGCCAAATCCAGCCTGCACGACCTGAGCTTCGAAGCGCAGCTCGATTCCCCCTCCAACCTCTACGACGCCTGGCTTAGCTCGGGAAACGTGAGCCAGGCTAAATAAGGAGCTGTCATGTGGCGCGCGGTGCTAACCCGAATCTTGAGCAGCCTGATGGTGATCTGGCTCAGCGTCTCTGCGGCGTTTGTCGCCCTGCATTCATTGCCGGGCAACATCGCCGATGTGCTGGCCGGTGATGTGGAATATCCCGGTCTGCGCGAGGCCATTGCGGCGGAATGGGGTCTGGACAAATCACTGCCCGAGCAATATCTGGATTTCCTCGGCCGTCTGGTGGAAGGCAATCTGGGCACGTCCTACATCATGCGCATGCCGGTTTCCGACATCCTTGCCTCGCAGCTCTGGCCGACCATTGAACTGGCGCTGAGCGCCGGTGCGCTGGCGATTGTGCTGTCCATCGGCATCACGTTGCTCACTGCCGGACGCAGCCTGCGTCTGCGCAAAGTGGCGTCGCTGTTCGAACTGGTCTGCACCTCAACGCCGGTGTTCTGGATCGGCATCCTGCTGTTGATGCTGTTTTCCTTTCAGCTGCGCCTGTTCCCGGTGGCGGGCGCGCAAGGCTGGCGCTCGCTGGTGCTGCCCGCCGTGACCCTGGCGCTGCCCACTGTTGGACTGCTCTCGCAAGTGCTGCGTGAAGCCATGGAGAAAGTCCTTGAGCAGCCCTTCATAACGACCCTGCGTTCGCGCGGCCTGAGCGAAACCCGACTGCGCAGCGGTCACGTGCTGCGCCACGGTTTGCTGCCGATCATCACCCTCGGTGGCTGGCTGATCGGTGGCTTGCTGGGGGGCGCCGTGATTACCGAAAAAGTCTTCGGTCGACCGGGGCTGGGCACCGTCACCCTCAATGCCATCACCAGCCAGGACGTGCCGGTGGTGCTTGCCGTGGTCCTGCTGGCAGCGGCCATCTACGTATCGATCTCGACCTTGCTCGATATCGTTTATCTGTTCATCGACCCGAGGCTGAGACATTCATGACTCTCTCATCGCCACGCTCCTCCCTACGTTCACCGCGGCCTCTTGAAACCCCATCGGAAAACCCCATCGCCGCATTGCCGGAAAGTCTGGCGTGGCAACCCGCGCGGCAGCTGCTGCCCCTGGGGATCAAGCTGTCGCTGGGTTTCCTGCTGGTGCTGTTGGTGACGCTGGCGGTGCCGCAGTTATTGACCAGCTACGATCCGCTCAGCGGCGACATCAGCCAAAGCCTGCAAGCACCGGGCGTCGCGCATTGGTTTGGCACTGACAGACTGGGCCGCGATGTCTTTGCAAGAGTGATTCATGGCGCTCGGTACTCATTACTGATCGGCATCGCGGGCATGCTGATCAGCCTGGTGCTGGGCGTGGTGCTGGGGATCATCGCCGGCATGAAAAACCGCTGGTTCGATGAAGTCGCCTCGCGGATTTTCGACGTGCTGTCAGCCTTTCCCGGCGTGTTGCTGGCGCTGCTGGTAATCGCCCTGATCGGCCCCGGCATGATCAATGTCGCGATTGCCATCGGCATCGCCGGCATCCCGAAATTCGGCCGTATGGTGCGCAGCCAGACACAACTGGTGCGCAAAGCTGATTACGTGACTCACGCCAGTTTCTACGGCAAGAGCCGCGCCCAGGTTTTCTGCAAACACTTGCTGCCCAATGTGATGGTTGCGATCCCGATTCTGGCCACCATCGATATCGGCAGCTCGATCATGGCGGTGTCCGGCCTGAGTTTTCTCGGCCTTGGCCCACAGCCGCCAACCCCGGAATGGGGCGTGATGCTCGCCGAAGGTCGCGATGTGTTGCGTACGGCCTGGTGGCCCAGCGTATTTCCCGGTGCTGCGATCACGTTGACAGTGATCGCGTTCAGCTTGATTGGCAGCCATCTCCAACGTCGTTTCGAGGGCCGTCAGCCATGAGCGTTTCCCAGTTGAATAACCTGCCACAAACGCTGGTCGAGGTGCACAACCTGAGCATTGGTTTTGCCGGTGCCAATGGCGGCAAGCCGCTGGTACGCAACGTCAGTTTCAGCATCAGGCCGGGACAATGCGTTGCGCTGGTGGGCGAATCGGGATCGGGCAAAAGCATCACGGCGCGCAGCGTATTGGGCCTATCCGGAGACGGCGCGCAGATCAGCGCCGACAGCTTTCGCATCGCCGGGCGCGATGCATTGGCGTTCAGCGGGCAGGACTGGCGCGCCCTGCGCGGCACCTTTGCCGGGCTGGTCATGCAAGACGCGCTGGTGTCCCTGGACCCGCTGCGCACCATCGGCCAGGAAACCGCCGAAGTGCTGATCCGTCACGACTTGCTCAAAGGCCGCCAGGCGCTGACCGCCAAGGTCCACGACGTGCTGCAGCAAGTGGGCATTGCTGACCCGCAATTGCGCGCCGGGCAATACGCCCATGAACTGTCCGGTGGCCTGCGTCAGCGCGGTCTGATCGCCTCGGCGATTGCCGCAGGTCCGGCGCTGATCATCGCTGACGAACCGACCACCGCGCTGGACGTGACGGTGCAGCAGCAAGTCATCAGCGTGCTGGCCGAGCGGGTGAAGAACGGCGCGGGCCTGCTGTTGATCAGCCATGACCTGGCGCTGGTGGCGCAGATCGCCGACTTCGTGCATGTGCTGCATGAAGGTGAAGTGGTGGACGCCGGCCCCGTGGCCGAAGTGCTGCGCAATCCGCGCCACACCTACACCCGGCAACTGCTGGCGGCAGTGCCATCGGCACAATCGCGAGGGCACAAGCTCAGCTCGGCGCGCATCGTCGCAGCGGTTCCTGGCGCTGAAGGCTTGTCGATTCGCCGTGAAGCATTGGCCAGGCATCAAATCGAAGATCGAACAGTGCTTGAGGTGCAGAACATCTCGAAACGCTACGGCGCAGGAGGTTGGGGTCGCAAGGCGCGGCCGTTCACCGCCTTGCACGATGCTTCGTTTGCGATCCGCAAAGGTGAAGTGCTCGGGATTGTCGGCGAATCCGGCTCCGGCAAAACCACCTGCGCCAACATCGTCTTGGGTTTGCTGACTCCGGACACTGGTCGCGTGAAATTACTCGGCCAGACCTGGAGCGGCATCGGCGAACAGCAACGCCGCCCGCTGCGTCGGCACATGCAATACATCCCGCAAGACCCGCTCAGTTCGTTCGATCCACGCTACACGGTGTTGCAAGTGATCGCCGAAAACCTGCCGGACCCAACACTCAAACCGGTACAGCGCCAGGAACAGGTGGTGGAGTTGCTGCGCCAGGTCGGCCTCAATGAAAGTCTGCTGCAACGCCGTCCGCTGACGCTGTCCGGCGGCCAGCGCCAACGCATCGCCATCGCCCGCGCTTTGGCAGCAGCCCCTGCCCTGCTGATCTGCGATGAACCGGTTTCGGCCCTGGATGTGTACGTGCAAGCGCAGGTTCTGGACCTGATCGCCGAGTTGCAGGCGCAGTATCAGATGTCGTTGCTGTTCATCTCCCATGATCTGGGCGTGGTGCAGCACATCAGTGATCGGGTGTTGGTCTTTCATCAGGGCCATATCGTCGAGCAAGGCCCAACCGAACAATTGTTCGCCGCGCCGCAACATGCGTATACGCGGACGTTGTTGGGGGCGGCGCCACAACAAAGTACGGTCTCCGGTTGATATGAATTGGAAAGGTTCGTTGGAGGCTTGCCCGCGAACGCGTTATTTCAAGCGAAAAATGTGTCGACCGGAATCCTGGTTCGCGGATAAGCCTCGATCAAACGAGTGCGGAATAGCTGTGAAACGGGTCCGGCACAAGGAAATTTAACGGCCATATCGTTATTCATTATTGTTATTTAAATAATTTTTCTTATACCTATATTGTTTAGCCCTCGGATGAATTCCCCGCCACAGCTGGAGCAAGGCATGCGCAAAAACTCGACGTCACGTCCTCGATTCACCCGCCTGGCCACCACCATCGGGCTTGCCGCCTCGTTGCTTACTGGCACGCTGGCCATGCCGAGCCTGGCCCAGGCTGAAGGCCAACTGCGCATCGCCGAACAGTTCGGCATCGTCTATCTGTTGCTCAATGTGGTCCGCGATCAGCAGTTGATCGAGAAGCATGGCAAGCAGGATGGCGTGGATATCAAGGTGGACTGGACGCAGCTGTCCGGTGGCTCAGCCGTCAACGACGCGTTGTTGGCTGGTTCGGTGGATATCGCCGGGGCTGGGGTCGGCCCGCTGTTGACCATTTGGGATCGCACCCACGGCAAGCAGAATGTGAAAGCTGTCGCGTCCCTGGGTAACTTTCCGTATTACCTGGTCAGCAACAATCCCAAGGTGAAAACCATCGCCGACTTCACCGAAAAAGACCGCATCGCGGTGCCGGCAGTGGGGGTGTCGGTGCAGTCCCGCTACCTGCAATACGCCTCGGCGAAACTGTGGGGCGATGCCGAGTATGCACGACTGGACAAATACACCGTCAACCTGCCCCATCCCGATGCGGCTGGCAGCATCATTGCCGGTGGCACCGAGCTGACCGGGCACTTCTCCAATCCGCCGTTCCAGGAGCAGGAAGTCCAGGCGCCCGGCGTGCATGTGGTGCTCAACACTTACGACCTGCTGGGGCCGAACTCGCCTACTGTGCTGTTCGCCACGGAAAAGTTTCGCAACGACAATCCCAAAACGTACAAGGCCTTCATTGAAGCGCTGAGTGAAGCTGAAGACTTCATTCGCAAGGACAAGGGCGCGGCGGCCGACACCTACATTCGGGTGACCAAGGCGAAAATCGACCGGGCGGCGCTGCTGAAAATCATTGACAACCCGGAATTCGATTTCACTATCACACCGAAGAACACTTATCCGCTGGCGGAATTCATGCACCGGGTCGGCGCGATCAAGAACAAACCGGCTTCATGGAAGGATTACTTCTTCCAGGACGCCAAACCGCTGCAAGGCAGCTAACGCAGGATTGAGTTTTATAGCCCTCGTTGCTGCCTGATTGGTGGCACGGGGGCTTTTTTTTTGACAGCCATTTTTGAGACCACTGAGCCAAATTTTCTGAACCCAGGCGTATTTCTCCCGGTCGCAAGACCAATCGAGTCGGCCCGTCGCTTGACGATGCCTGACTTGCAACGGGTCAACCACACTGGAGAAAAACCTTATGAAATCCTATCCTCGCCCGCCATTTTCTGTGGAAAAACAACCGGTGCCCGGCACCCAGCACATCATGAATCCGGTGCCTGACTGCGGCGAAGAAAGCTATGTCGGCCATGGCCGGCTGACAGGCAAGGTGGCGCTGATTACGGGTGCCGACAGTGGCATTGGCCGGGCTGTCGCCATTGCCTTTGCTCGCGAAGGTGCGGACCTGGTGATTTCCTATCTGGATGAACACGAAGACGCCAAAGCCACGGCCGAGTGGATCGAAAAGGCGGGCCGCCAATGCTTGCTGATCCCCGGCGACATCGCCGAAAAAGAGCAATGCCAGGCGGTAGTGGACAAGACCATCGAACGCTTCGGCCGCATCGACGTGCTGGTCAACAACGCCGCCTTCCAGATGAGCCATGAAACCCTCGAAGAAGTCGCCGATGAAGAATGGGTGCGCACCTTCGACATCAACATCACGGCGATTTTCCGGATCACCAAGACGGCGCTCAAGCACATGCCGGAGGGCAGTTCGATCATCAATACCAGTTCGGTCAATTCGGACAAACCCAAGCCGACGCTGGTGCCGTATGCCACCACCAAAGGCGCCATCGCCAACTTCAGTGCCGGCATGGCGCAGCTGCTGGGCGAGCGAAATATCCGGGTCAACAGCGTTGCGCCCGGCCCAATCTGGACGCCGCTGATTGTCGCGACCATGACCGAAGACGACATCAAGAACTTCGGCTCGCAAACGCCGCTGGGCCGACCTGGCCAACCGGCGGAACTGGCGCCGTTGTATGTGCTGCTCGCGTCGGATGACGGCAGCTATATTTCCGGGGCGCGGATTGGGGTCACGGGTGGGACGCCGATTCTTTAATCTGATGCCACGTGATGGCTGCGGCCGTTGGAGGGAGCGAGAGGCGTCCGACTTGCACGCGAAGAACGATGACGCGGTGGATCTGTTCTATCGCACCGTCTGATTCGCGGGCAAGCCTCGCTCCAACAGATTTCGCCCATCAATCCTTCAATTCCCGGGTCAAGAAATCCAGGAATGCGCGGGTTTTCATCGGCACCCGGCGCGCCGACGGATACACCGCGTTGATGGAAATCGGCGGCGCCTGCCAGTCGCACATCACCGCTACCAGCCGCCCTTCAGCCAGCGATTGTTCAACGATGAAGGTCGGCAGCAAGGCGATGCCCATTCCGGCTTCAGCGGCTTGCGCCAACAGGTCGCCATTGTTGGCGTGCAGCGGGCCGGTGACATGGACTTTCTGGGTTTCCTTGCCGTTGCTCAGTTGCAGGCTGACGCCACTTTGCAGGTAGCCGTAATTCAGGCATTGATGCGCCGCCAGATCCCGTGGGACTTGCGGCGTACCCTGGCGAGCCAGATAAGCCGGAGCCGCCACCAGAACCCGGGGCGCAGGCGCCAGATGCCGCGCCACCAATGAAGAATCGGCCAGGCTGGCAATTCGGATCGTGACATCGAAGCCACCCTTGACCGGATCAACCTGCTGATCGCTGAACACCAGCTGCATCTCCACTCTGGGGTGCAGTTCGTAAAACTTGGGGATCAATGGCCCGAGCCGACGCAAGCCGAAGGACATCGGCGCATTGACCCGCAATACGCCGCGTATTTCACCAAGCCCCGTGCGGGCGCGCTGCTCCGCCTCATCCACCGAAGCCAGCACCTCACGACACGCTTCGTAGTATTCCGCGCCGGCTTCAGTCAGATGCAGGCTGCGCGTGGTGCGTTGCAGCAACTGGACGCCAATGGCTTCTTCCAGCGCCTGAATCTGTTTGCTGACTTTGGACCTGGGCACCGCCAGCGCTCGAGCCGCAGCAGCGAAGCCGTTTTCGCCAACGGTGGTGACGAAGGTGCGCATGCATTCAATACGATCCATGACCGTCCCTGAAATGGAAACAATGAGGCGCGACTTTAATTAAATGTTTCCGAAGTTGCCAATGTGAATATTCACTCAAGCGGCCTCTTGAGCGCTGCGCAGGCAATGTATGCAAGTGGATACAGTCCGGGAACTGGCAGATATGTCTTGGCTTACCCTGGGCAACAAGGTAATAATAAACATTCTCATTTACATCTTTTACGGAATGAATTCAGTGCTCACCCGACCGCGTTCTTATCACTGCGCCATGCTTGCCTTAGGTTGTGTTCTGCTGCCCACGCTATCCAACGCGGACGATTCGGTCACCGAATTGGGCGCCACTGACATTCAGGCCACAGGTGAATCGCAAAACGCCGGGTACACCCGGGCGACCACCAGCACCGCGAGCAAATCCGAAGTGCCGGTCAAGGATGAAGCACAGACCGTGAATTCAGTGACTCAACAAACACTGGATGACTATCAGATCAAATCGCTGAATGACGCGATGAAGTTCGTCAGCGGCGTCTCGGAAACCAACACCCTGGGCAATAGCAAGGATGCCGTGATCAAGCGCGGCTTCGGTTCAAACGACGACGGGTCGATTCTGCGCGACGGCATTCGCTCGGTCGTGGGCCATAACGTCGGCGCCACCACTGACCACATCGAAGTGCTCAAAGGTCCGGCAGCGCTGCTCTACGGCGCGGCGGAACCGGGCGGCATGATCAACGTCATCAGCAAGCAGCCGCAGTTCACCCGGCAAACCACCCTCTCCGGCTCGGCCTTCAGCGAAGGCGGCGGGACTTTCGGCCTGGATACGACGGGGCCGCTGGGGGATACCGGGCTGGCCTACCGGTTGGTGGCCGAGCGCGGTAATGAAGATTACTGGCGCAACTATGGCACCCACGAAAACACGCTGGTCGCCCCATCGTTGAGCTGGGTTGGTGATCGCGCGAGCATGACCCTGGCTTATGAATACAACGACTATTCCAGCCCGTTCGACCGCGGTACGGTGTTCAGAAATGGCAGTCCGGCAGCGGGCAGCTACAGCAAGCGCCTGGACGAGAGCTGGGCGAAAACCGTCGGCATCAGCGAGACCGCCACGGCGCGGTTCGAATATCAGCTCAGTGACACCTGGAAAACCCGGGCGACCTACGGCTGGAACAACGACCGCTACAGTCTCTCGATCGCCCAGCCGACCAGACTCAACAATGGCACGCTGACTCGCCAGGCCAATGGTGGCCATTACGACTACGAAAGCCGTTACAGCGCCCTGGACTTCATCGGCGAACAGCAGCTGTTCGGGCAACGGCATGACCTGCTCGTGGGCATCGATAACGAAGCTTCGGACAAATATCGCGGCAAGACCTACCGCAACACGGTCACCCAGAACATCAACATCTACGATCCGCAGTACGGCAGGCTGGCCGAACCCAGTGTGGTCAGTGCGGCGCAGAGCAATACGCGAAACGAGCTGACGTCCACGTCGGTGTATTTCAAGGATAACTGGCACTTGAACCAGCAGTGGATTCTGGTGCTTGGCGGTCGCCAGCAGCATTACGATCAATACGGCGATCAGGGCCTGGGCAGGTCTTACCAGCTCAACCGCGACGACAACGGCGACACGTTCATTCCGTTCGCCGGACTGGTCTATCAGCCCACTGAAGCGCTGTCGCTGTATGGCAACTACAGCCGCTCTTTCGTTCCCAACGACACGGTGGACGACGTCGGCAATACCTTTGATCCAGAGGAAGGTCGCAGCTATGAAATCGGTGCCAAGTACAACCCCTCACAAGCCCTGAACATCAACCTGGCGCTGTTCGACATCGTCAAGAAAAACGTCGTGACCACCTCGACAATCAATGGCGTGAGCGTCGCTGAAGCGGCAGGCAAGGTGGGATCCCGTGGGCTGGAACTGGACGTTACCGGAAAAATCGCGCCGCGCTGGGACGTCATCGGCACCTACGCTTACACCCACACCGAGATTCTTGACGATCCGGACGACGAAGGTAATCGCCTTAATAACGCCCCCATGCACACCGCCAGCCTGTACCTGACTCACCATCTCGCCTTCCCGGAAACCACGGGGCAGTGGCACGCCGGCAGCGGCGCGCGTTACGTGGGCAAGCGTCCGGGTGACAACGACAACAGTTTCTGGATGGACAGCTACACCGTCGCCGACGCGTTCCTGCGTTGGGACCTGCCTACCCAGGGCTACAAGACACGCTTGCAGTTCAACGTCGACAACCTGTTCGACAAGCACTACTACCCGTCAAATACCGGAAGTGGCGAGCTGCAAGTCAATGTCGGTGAGCCGCGCACGGCACGGCTTTCGGCCAGCGTAACGTTCTAGCCCGCGATGCGTCAGTCGCAAGCATCTGCTGCAGGATGCTTGCGACAGGTCCCCTTCCTCATCCGCCTTGCCTGTCAAAAGAGATTCGCTACGCCGGTGAACCTTTTTGCGGTTTTCCGGTCCCGCGCGCTAAAGTCTGTCCGCACCTGCCGATACAGGTTATAGAGCGCAGGAATCGCCCGCGCAGCTTCTGATGACAGACAGGCATTCAATGAACACTATTTTTTTGCTGGTTGAGCACGGTCGCGACCAAGGTGAAGTCTACATTCATGGCTGGTTCGACGATGAACGAGCGGCGAAAGAGACTGCTGATGCGATGGAATGGAAGGCCTACCGCGAGGAGTCCAAGCGCCAGCATCAATGGTCTTCCCAGCCTCTGCTGGCCCCCGACCAGACGCCTCATCGGCGCTTCTGGGTCAAGGGCATCGCCAAAATGGAACAGGCTTTCGCACCCGCCGCGATGATGCCTGCCGTGACCGCATCCACTGCCGTTCACTGATCAAACGTTGCCGTCGCGCCCTCAGCTTCGCTCGGGGCCCGGCTTTTCAGACTGATCGGATTCTGACTGATCCGGATCGGGCAGCAACGCCTCGACTGCAGCCCTGTCGACACTGCGCGAAGGCGTCATCGCCACTGATTCGGCCAGTTTGGTCGCCATCTGCCAGTGGCGCTCGTGATGGCCCTCGGGTCTTCCCTCGGTTTCCCAGATCATTGTCGCCAACTGACGTACGGTTTCTTCGTCGACGTTCATGTGCTGTGTTCTCCAATAAGATCGCGTGACATCGCCGGCCTTGGCGTGAGCACTGCGGCCAACCTTACGCCAGTTCACGAGCGAAACAATACGCGTCACAGGCTCGATCCCCCTGACGTAAAAAATGGGCCGGCGTTGCCGGTCGATGGTTCGGACATCTGGGCTGTCCCAAACGATAAGTGGAAACGGTAGACCCCTGCCTTTTCCTTCGAGTTCAGTCCGGTTTAGCTAACGACACCGTTCAACCCACTCGCCAAGCCAGACTTATTAAGTCGAAATAGCTATATACAGCTGCGGATAAGTGATTATTCATGCATAACAAAGCTTGATAGGGTGCGTCTACCAGACCACTGGCCGCCACGTCATCCCGAATGCCGACAATCTGGTCACTTGCCCTATGTCTAATTACCTCGACGCCGCACACCGCGCTCACGTCCTTGAGCTGCAAGCCTCCTGGACTGCCCGCAGCGACTGGCCCACCTGGCTGCTGTTGCTCGGCACCTACGCGACGTGGTTCGGCCTGATTCATTACGCGCCGCTATTAGGCCAGACGCTGACGCTGCTGCTGTTGATTCCGGTCATCACCTTCTGGATGTCGCTGCAGCACGAGTTACTGCATGGCCACCCTTCCCCCTGGCGCTGGCTGAATAAGGCGTTGGGCTATGCGCCGCTGGCGATCTGGTATCCCTATACGCTGTATCGCGACAGCCATCTGCTGCACCACCGCGACGAGGAATTGACCCGGCCACAGATCGACCCGGAAAGCCGTTATTTCGACACGCAGGCCTGGCAGCGCAGCGGCACCTTGTGGCGCACGTTGCACTGGCTGAATAAAACCCTGTACGGGCGTTTGCTCGTGGGACCGGCGCTGGCGCTGGGCGGATTGATAGTCGAAGAAACGTCAAGGTTGCGACGCGGCGTGCTGCAAGCCTGGCTGATGTGGCTCAGTCATGGCGCGTGCGTGGTCGCGGTGCTGGCGTTCGTCAAGCTGCATGGCGAGCTGCCGATACTCGGTTACCTGCTGTCCAGCGTGCTCGCCTTGGGGTTATCCATGGTGCGTTCCTACTACGAACATCGCCCCGCCCAGGCACCGGAACAACGTTCGGTGATCAACGAGGCGGGCTGGCCGTGGCGCTGGCTGTTCCTGAATCTGAATTTGCATCTGGTCCATCACGATCTGCCCGGCCTGCCCTGGTATTTGCTGCCCCAGGTGTACGCCGAGCGCCGCGAGGACTGGTTGCGCCGCAGTGGCCAGTTTCTGGTCAACGGCTATGGCGAACTGTTCCAGCGCCACGGCTTGCACCCCATCGACAGCCCGCAACATCCCTGGCATACAAGCGCGACAACTGATGTCACGCCCAAACGTCAGTCACTCTCGGCACGCGGCTCGACACTGAGCACTTCGCCAATCGCATAAAAATGCCCGCCTGCGATGTAGCGCACCGATGTGACTGTTCAAGCAACTTCTCCCGCAGGACGAACAGACGGCGTCGCGCCGTCGATAGTCGTCAAGCATGTCGAACGCGCGCAAGGCAGACAAGGGCGACGGGAATCAGGCGTTTGGGCTTATTGATAGTTCGGGGGCGTGGCTGACCGGGAAGTTTACCGAACGGGCAATGAAGCATTTCTCATGAGCGTTTTTGTGCAGAGTCTGTGCTTTTGCAATTTCAGACCCAGGCGCCAGAATCACCTTCGGACGCAAGACCACGGAGGTGAACTGACCCGCGCCGTCGCTCTGCTCGACCATGGTTCCTTGAGCGTTGTCCTCGTAGGCCACCACAACGATCCCGGCCTCAGCGCAAAGGCCAAGGTACCAAAGCTTGTGGCACGCCGCCAAGGATGCCAAGAGCAATTCTTCCGGGTTCCAGCGTGTGGGGTCTCCTCGAAAAGCGGGATCGGATGAGCCCTCAATGGGTACTTTTCCGTTAGCCGTGATTACGTGCGCCCGGCTGTAGCCCCGATAAGACGACGTTCCTGTTCCCTCGTTGCCGGCCCAGGTGACCTGGACTTCGTACGCGTGCGTTTTATCTGCCATTGATCCCTCTCGGAAAAGTTTTTCGATAAGTCTGCTTAAGCGGGCACTCAATATGTATCAGCGCGACTGATGCCGGGTATTGCTCATTACTATTTCTGCAAAATCCCGAAGGCGAACACAATCGGTGCCAGAAGCAAACGAAACGAAACGTTGCTTCCAACCACTTCTCACTTAAGGAATACACACCATGAAAACTCCACTGTTCGCCGCACTCATGCTGGTCAGCGCGTTCGCCTCGGCCAACGACGATATCACGAACGTTGCCGCCGCTGAGGTTGAGCAATACACCTACTCTGAACCCCTGGACATCAACAAAGTCATCAGCACCACAACGGCTGAAAACGTTAACCCGATCCGCGGTACTGTTGAGTCGCGCATGGTGTACACCGATCACAAGGGTGTCATTCACAACCTCGAATACACCACCGAAGCTTACAGCGACCAGGACAGCTGATCGTGATTCGGGCACAGACGCAGCAGCGAACCCAGCTTGTCGCTGCCTCGTCCAACTTGATAGTCAGGCAGCCTCGCCTCCACGAAGCTGCCTGATTCATTTATTGCCCCTTCAGCTCATCGCAGATCAAAACGATCCAGATTCATCACTTTGGTCCAGGCGGCCACGAAGTCTTTGACGAACTTATCCTGTGCGTCCGAGCTGGCATAGACTTCAGCCAGCGCCCGCAGCTGCGCGTGGGAACCGAAGACCAGATCTACCCGAGTGCCCGTCCATTTCACCTCGCCGGTTTTGCGATCGCGCCCTTCAAACTCTTCCGCGGCATCGGAAACAGGCTTCCACTCGGTGCCCATGTCCAGCAGGTTAATGAAGAAATCATTGGTCAACGCTTCGGGGCGATGGGTGAAAACGCCCTGTGGGCTTTGTTTGTAATTGGTGTTCAACACGCGCAAGCCACCGAGCAGCACCGTCATTTCCGGTGCGGTGAGGGTCAGCAGTTGCGCCTTGTCGATCAGCAATGCCTCGGCCGAAAGGCTGTAGCGACCTTTGGCGTAGTTCCGGAAGCCATCGGCCGCAGGTTCGAGAAAGCCGAACGACTCCACATCTGTCTGCTCCTGAGAAGCATCCATGCGCCCCGGCGCAAACGGCACGCTCAGGGTTTGTCCGGCATTTTTGGCCGCTTGTTCGATGCCGGCATTGCCGCCCAGGACGATCAGGTCCGCCAGCGAAATCTTTTTGCCACCAAACTGCGCCTGATTGAATTCGGCCTGAATGCCTTCCAGGGTTTCCAGCACGCTCGTCAGTTGCTCAGGCTGGTTGGCCTGCCAGAACTTCTGCGGTGCCAGACGCAAGCGCCCACCATTGGCACCCCCACGTTTGTCCGAACCACGGAAGGTGGAAGCAGCGGCCCAGGCAGTGGAGACCAGCTGCGCAACCGACAAACCGCTGGCTTGTAGCTTGCTTTTAAGCGCGGCAATGTCGGCCTCATTGACCAGCGCATGGTCTACGGCTGGAATCGGGTCTTGCCAGAGCAACTCTTCAGCGGGCATTTCCGGGCCGAGGTAGCGCGACAGCGGCCCCATGTCGCGGTGGGTCAGCTTGAACCAGGCGCGGGCGAACGCGTCGGTCAACTGGTCGGGGTTCTCAAGGAAGCGCCGGGAGATTTTTTCGTAGACCGGATCGAAGCGCAGGGCCAGGTCCGAGGTCAACATCGACGGTGCGCGGCGCTTGGACGGGTCATGGGCATCCGGCACGGTATCGGCACCCGCGCCATCCTTGGGTCGCCATTGATTGGCGCCCGCCGGGCTCTTGGTCAGCTCCCATTCAAAACCGAACAGGTTTTCCAGGTATTGGTTGCTCCATTGGGTCGGCGTTGAAGTCCAGGTCACTTCAAGACCGCTGGTAATAGTGTCGGGACCTTTGCCCGTACCAAAACTGTTCTTCCAGCCCAGGCCCTGCTGTTCCAGGCCAGCGGCTTCCGGTTCAGCACCGACATTGTCCGCAGGCCCGGCGCCGTGAGTCTTGCCAAAGGCGTGACCGCCCGCGATCAGCGCGACGGTTTCTTCGTCGTTCATTGCCATGCGACCGAATGTTTCGCGGATATCTTTTGCCGATGCCACAGGATCCGGGTTGCCTTCCGGCCCTTCAGGGTTAACGTAGATCAGGCCCATTTGCACGGCAGCGAGGGGATTTTCCAGATTGCGGCCCTGATTGTCGGTGCGACTTTCTTCGCTACCGTGTTTGTCCGCTTCGGCCACCAGCACGCCTTCGCCCGGCGGCTGCGCTTCCTTGCCGTAACGGGTGTCCCCGCCCAGCCAGGTTTTTTCAGAACCCCAATAGATGTCCTCATCAGGCTCCCAGACGTCCGGACGCCCGCCCGAGAAACCGAAGGTCTTGAAGCCCATGGATTCCAGCGCGACGTTGCCGGTGAGCACGATCAGGTCGGCCCAGGAAATCTTGCGTCCATACTTTTGCTTGACCGGCCAGATCAGCCGGCGCGCCTTGTCGAGACTTACGTTATCCGGCCAACTGTTGAGTGGCGCAAAACGCTGTTGTCCGGCACCGGCACCGCCGCGACCGTCACCGGTCCTGTAGGTACCCGCGCTGTGCCAGGCCATGCGAATGAACAGCGGCCCATAATGACCAAAGTCCGCTGGCCACCAGTCCTGGGACTCGGTCATCAGCGCTTGCAGGTCCTGCTTGACCGCTGCCAGGTCGAGGCTCTTAAACGCCTCGGCATAGTTGAAGTTCTCGCCCATGGGATCGGACAAGGACGAGTGCTGGTGGAGAATTTTCAGGTTCAGCTGATTCGGCCACCAGTCGCGATTGGTGGTGCCGCTGCCAGCCGCTTGACTGAACGGACATTTCGATTCATTTGCCATGTGCGAGCTACCTAAGGTCGTGTTCATCCCATTGCCCGGGCCGGTCTGAGCGACGGGGTAAAGATGAATAGAATCAATGGCACGGGACCAGCTGCTGGCTTATCTACCGTTGTGTCCACACGATAATTCTTGATAACGGCAATCAACTTGCCTAGGGGGCGGTCCACGGTGGCAGAGCAGGCGCCTGACTCATGCCTCTCTCCTGCTATCAGGTCAACCGATGGCCTGCGCCAACGGTAGATCAAGCCTAGTCGCGTCCTGTGAAGGTTTCTAATAGACGCAGCATTAATTGTTGATAGTCAGACTCTGTTAGCTGGCCGCGTATTCAACCGCTGTTCAAGCGTTGTCATGCCCCCGGCGAGTAAACGAGTACCGGTCGATGTCGGTTCGCAGCTGCCAGCCCTGGCCTTGCCAATACTGCGCAGCAGCTGCGTTGGTTTTGAACACATCAAGGTGACATTTAAGGATGCCCTGCGCCTCAAGACTCGACAGGCAACGCTGAACCAGTGATTTGGCAATCCCTTGCCGGCGATATTCAGGAAGCACCACCAGGTGCTGCAGATAACCCCGTCGACCGTCATGTCCGCACATCACGCAGCCGCCCAGCGCCTCGCCGACTTCGGCGACGAAACTCATTTGCGGATTGCGTAGCAGGTAACGCGCGGTCGCCTCACGAGAATCGGCATCACGTAACGAGATGCCTGGAGTCTTGCTCATGAGGTCGATGACCGCATCGTAATCGGCGATGGTCATGACGCGGATAGTGAACATTGGGTTGAGCCTGTCGATGGATGTCAGGCTGGCAGATTAGCACTCGTTGGAGCGAAGCTTGCCCGCGAAACAGTGGCCTCGGTGAACCAGACACTGCGCGGTATCGTTCTTCCCGGACAAGTCCGGTCCTACCGAATCTGTGCAAACCCGGTAGGAGGGGACTTGTCCCCGAGACGCCTGCCCCGCCCACTTCAATCCACCTGCCCCACCTTCATTGCCTGCGCCAACGTGGGTTTGTGGAGCACCGAATCCGACCCTCAACCCGTCCTCCGATACCTGCCAGGTATCAACCCAGACCCATTGAATATTGGACCCTTGGTCAGAAGGAGTGCGATCTTGGGTCGCAAAACCATGCCCCGCTCGCCTGATTGCGAGCCCCAAGGAACCTCAATGCCGACAATCTCTCTGCCTGACGGCGATCTCTACTACCAGCTGGACGGTCCGCAATCCGCACCGGTCTTGCTGCTCTCCAATTCCCTCGGCACCCACTTGGGCATGTGGGACGCGCAAATCCCGGCTCTGAGCGAGCACTTCCGGGTATTGCGGTATGACACGCGGGGCCATGGCCAGTCGCTGGTCAGCACCGGCCCTTACACCATCGAACAAAACGGCCGCGACGTGCTCGGGTTGCTGGATGCGCTGGGTATCCAACACGTTGATTTCTGCGGCTTGTCGATGGGTGGCCTGATCGGGCAATGGCTGATGCTCAATGCGCCGCAGCGGCTCAAACGGGTGGTGCTGTGCAACACCGCTGCGAAAATCGCCAGCCCCGAAGTATGGAATCCACGCATTGAAGCGGTCCTTCGCGATGGCCCCGCAGCCATGCACGCCCTGCGTGACGCGACCCTTTCCCGCTGGTTCACACCGCGCTTCGCCGAAACCCGGCCTGAGCAAGTAAACCGCCTGGTCGAGATGCTCGCCAACACTTCGCCGACGGGTTACGCCGCCAACTGCGCAGCGGTACGTGACGCAGATTTTCGCGAGCAGTTCGCGACGGTACGCTTGCCGGTGTTGGTGATCAGCGGCGACCAGGACCCGGTGACTACCGTGGCGGATGGAGATTTTCTGGTGAACGCAATCAAAGGCACTAAAGGGGTGGTATTAAATGCGGCACACCTGTCGAACGTGGAAGCGGATCAAGCCTTTACCGCCGCGGTTCTGGATTTCCTCCTGAGTTAACCCTCGGATCATGTGCCCGCAATTTCCATTGTTCCCAGCAGCGCATCGAAAGATTGAGCATCCATCGGCCGGTTCAGGAAATAACCCTGACCTTCATCGCAGCAAACGGCTTTGAGCAGTTCAAGATGCTCGGCTGTTTCAATGCCTTCGGCCGTTACCGTCAGGGACAATGCACGCCCCAGGCCGACGATGGCCCGGATAATCGACTGGTCATCTGCGCTGGCGCCCAGGCGATTGAGGAAGCTGCGGTCGATCTTGAGGCCATCGAACGGGAACGAGCGCAGATAGCTCAGCGAGGAATATCCCGTGCCGAAATCGTCCATGGACAGCCGCACGCCAAGCCGTTTAAGGGCATGCATGACCTCCAGCGCACCCGGGGCGTCGTCGAGCATGACGCTTTCGGTGACTTCCAGTTCGACCCGGGACGGATCGATCCCGGTGTCGGCCAGCGTTTGCTGAATCCGCTCGACCAGATTGCCGCGCTGAAACTCTGTCGGCGACAGGTTTACTGATACGAATAGTTCTTCGGGCCAGTCGGCTGCGGACTGGCAAGCGGTAGTCAGCACCCAGTTGCTCAACGGCAGAATCAGCCCGGTTTCCTCGGCGATAGGGATAAATGTGTCCGGCGGTATCAGGCCGCGCTGCGGATGCTGCCAGCGCACCAGCGCTTCGGCACCCACCATGCATCCATCCGCAATGCGGTAGCGTGGCTGGAAGTGCAGGCGAAGTTCTTCATTTTTGATAGCGAAGCGCAGATCGTTTTCCAGCCGTCGGCGCTCGATAATCCGGGCATTCATGTCATCGGCAAAAAAACGCCAGGTGTTGCGGCCACCGGCCTTCGCCTCGTACAAGGCCATATCCGCGTAGCGCAGCAGTTCGGCTGCCAGGGACGCATCGTTGGGGGCCATGGCGATGCCAATGCTGGCGCTGATGAAAATATCCTGTTCATCGATGTCTATAGGCTGTTCGATGGAGTCGATCAACCGTCGGCACAAGGCTTCGACGCCTTCCTGGGAACTGATATCGGTGAGGATCAGCACGAACTCGTCACCGCCGATCCGCGCAACCAGATCGCCACCGCGAAGGCACTCTGCCAGACGCCGCGAAACCTCGTTGAGCACCCGATCACCGGCGGCGTGGCCAAGCAGGTCGTTGACCGGTTTGAATCGGTCAAGGTCCAGACTGAGCATCACCAGCGGTTGCTCCTGGGTTGGCATTGCCTTGAGTTTTCCGTCCAGAAACTCCTGTAGCCGTATCCTGTTCGGCAACCCGGTCAGTGCATCATGTTGAGACAGGAACTCGATGCGCCGCCGGGCTTCGACTTCCTCGGTGACATCCGTTGCAGTGCCACGAAAACCATTACCGGGCAGTTCACGAGCAGACAAACGAGTGATTCTTGCATGCCCCCTGATATCCAGGTAATTGCACTGGAGGCTGATGCAGGGCCTGCGATTGGGAATGCTCAGGCACTGCGATAAAGCGCCAAGTTCGGTGTGCAGCAAATCGTCAATGGCTGCGCCAATCCAGTCCTGCCTGGACAGGCCGGTGACGATTTCAAAACGTTCGGACAGGTAAGTGAAGCGCCAGTCAGCATCGATTTCCCATATCCAGTCAGAACTGGCTTCGACCACATCACGAAAGCGCGCTTCGCTGGTGGCCAGCGCCTGTTGACTGGCTTGCAGCGAGGCAAAGCTTGCATCCAGGGCTCGTGCGGCAACGGTCGTACGCCGCAAAATCGCCCACGTCATCAGCCAGACCAGCAACGCGGCGATACCGATCACGGGCAGCACAAGCCCCAGCAGTTGCTGGCCAGGTTTGGGTGGTTGCCAATGTAATGCACCTGCCGAACCCTTCTCACCCAAGGGTAAAATTGAAGTCTCATGGGTTTCGTCAGAGGTTGAGATGTGCAGCCCGTCAACCCCATAGTCGTTGCCGATCGCTGCAAGCCTGCTGCTGTCGAGCATTTCCACGAAAATCAGCACCGATGGCAGTCCATCGTCCGACACCACGGTCGGATCCGTACCCGGCGTAATCGCGGCGGCCGCTACCAGAGCAGGCACCCCGCCCACATTGATGAAGGTCGTAAGCGGGGTTTCATTCTCCGCGCCGGCACGAGCGCGATCGAGAATCGCGTCAATGGGTTGCGCCAGCCACTGCGCGATATCCATGGTCTGCATAACGCCATTGATGACTGAGTAAGCGGTTCGATTGGCGGCATCGACCACGAACAATCCCTGAAAGCCGAAGTCCTCATAAAGGGTCGGACCCACGTTTTGCCGCACGAACGCCCAGTCGGTATCAACCCGGGTGTGCAAATGCTTGTAGGCGTCACCCCAGAAAGCGTAGTCCTTGACGGTCAAGAGCAAGGACTTTTCCAGTGATTGCACAGCCTTGCGGGTGTAGAAGGCACTTTCTGCTTCTTCAATGGTGTCGAGATTGTGCGCCACGTAAACGAGCAGACCGCTGGCCAGCAAGATCACCGCCGCCAGCAGCCCGGCAAATTTGAACAACGAAGCCCGCGCCAACGCTACGCTGGAGCGGTTCTGCAGCGGATGGGCAACAGGTTGCGGGGCGGATTTTGGCATGTAACTCCAGGCGCATGACGTAAAACGAAGAGTCGATAACAGCGTATCGGCCGACTTCGTTTATCGTTGAGCCTTGCCAGATAGCCGGTTTGTCCAGCACAGGCAAATGCCGTCGTCCCGATATCATCCCAGATCCCCGCCGCCCACTGGAAGGGTTACCCCGGTGATGTACGAAGCCTCGTCGGAAGCCAGAAACAGAATGGCTGCGGCTTGTTCATCGATGGTGCCGTAGCGTTTCATCAAGCTGCTGTTGAGCGTCTGATCGACGATTTGCTGGTACCAGACACTTTCCTGTTCGCTCTGCGGCTGGTCGTTACGCGGGATGCGTCTTGGCGGTGCTTCGGTGCCGCCGGGCGCGGTAGCGTTGACCCGCACGCCGCTGCCGGCAGTTTCCAGCGCCAGACACGCGGTCAGCGCGTTGACGCCGCCCTTCGCCGCGCCGTAGGGAACCCGATTGACGCTGCGGGTAGCGATGGATGACACATTGACGATGGCGCCGCTGCCCTGCTCAAGCATGTAAGGCAATACGGTGTGGCAACACCACAACGTCGGGAACAGCGAACGGCGCACTTCGGCTTCGATCTCGTCCGCAGCATAGTGCTCGAAAGGCTTGGCCCAGATCGTCCCGCCGACGTTATTGACCAGGATGTCGATACGGCCAAAACGTTTTTTCGCGGCAGCCATCACCCTTGCGCATTCAGCGTGATGCTCCAGGTCTGCGGTCAGGGTCAGCGCGCGATAGTGCTGCAATTCATGCACCAGCTCCGAGCGATCCACCGCCACCAGCCACGCGCCCTCCTCCAGCAAACGCTCGGCGACACGCAGACCGATGCCCTGAGCCGCGCCGGTGACCAGCGCGACCTTATCGTTAAAACGTGGGTTCATGGTGTTCTCCTCAGGCAGCGTCGCCGGTAACAATCGCGTTGGGCGTGAACTTTTCGTAGTAGAAGCTGGCCGGGGTCACGCCAGCCGCCGTGAAGTGCTTGCGCACCGCATCGACCATCGGCGGCGGGCCGCATAGGTAAACATCGACGTCACCGTCGTTGAGCATGTGCGGCGCCATGTGCTCAGTGACGTAACCCTGCTGCGGATGGCCGGTTTGCGGGTCGGCCACGCAGGTGACCAGACTGAAGTTGGCCAGGCGTGCGCTGAACGCTTGCAGGGCCTGGACCATCACCAGGTCCTGATCCCGGGTCACGCCGTAGATCAGCGTTATCTGACGGGTTTCATTACGTTCGGCGAGCACTTCAAGCATCGACAGGAACGGCGCCAGCCCTGTCCCACCGGCCAGCAACAACAAGGGCCGGGTGACCGCGCGCAGATAGAAACTGCCCAATGGACCGGTCATGGCAACCGTGTCGCCAACCTGAGCACGCCCCAGCCATTCGCTCATCAACCCGCCTGGCACCTGTTTGATCAGGAAGCTCGCGTGGCGCTCTCCGGGTTTGCTGCTGAATGAATACGAGCGCGTCTGATGGCTGCCAGGCACGCCAATATTGACGTATTGGCCGGGCAGGAAAACCGGCACCTGATCCAGTTCGAAGCTGACTTCCAGCGCGGCATCGGCGTGGCTGACGATACTGGCAACGCTGGCGGTGAACTGCGCGGTGCCGGTCTTGCAGGTGCTGGACGACACGGGCACGGCAATGACGCAATCCGATTGCGGCACCATCTGACAGGTCAGCACCTGCCGCTGCTCGACTTCGTCCTCGCTCAAGGCGTCTTCAATGTAGTCATCGCCCAATTCATAGTCGCCGGTTTCACAGCGGCATTTGCAGGTCCCGCACACCCCGTCGGAGCAGTCCATGGGCAAGTTGATGCGCTGGCGATAGGCGGCATCAAGCACCTTTTCGCCGATCTTGCAGTCGATGAAACGGGTCACCCCGTCCTCGAAGTTCAAGGCTATGGAGTACGTCATGAGCGTGCCCTCAGATGTGGTAGATATCGATGACCTGGTGGATGTAGTCGTTCTTGAGCACCACTTTCTTGCGCGTGATCAACGGCTGTTCAGGCCGGACATCGAGGCGATAGAACGAGGTGCCAAAGTACGTATCCGTGGTCTTGTAGCGATGGCTGAGGGTTTGCCAGTTGAAACGCAGTTCGACGGTCTCGCCGTCATCGGCCAGCACCTCCAGATTCGCCACGAAATGCGCGGTGCGCGGTTCGGGCATGCTGGCGCTGGAGCGTTCGGTCTTGATCCGGAATACGCGGTCTTCAAGGCCGTCGCGACTCGGGTAGTAAATCAGCGAAATCTCCTGTTGCGGATCTTCGGTCAGGCTGTCCTGGTCATCCCAGGCCGGCATCCAGAACTCCACGTTTGGCGAGTAGCATTCCAGCCATTGGTCCCACTGCCGGTCATCGAGCAGGCGGGCTTCGCGGTACAGAAAATCGAGCAGACGATCACGGGAAAGGCTCATGAGCGCACCTCCTTGTCCGTGGCGATCACGCCTTGTTGCTCAACCTTGATGGCTTTCTGCAGGGTCGCGGCCCAATGGGCATGCTGGCGCACAAACAAGCCTTCGTCTTCGGTTTTCACGCCGCTGAGTTGCGGGTTGATGCCCATCTCCCGGGCATTTTCGTCCGCACCGTCAATCCACTGCGTGGCACCGCGACTCAGGTCATTCCACAGGTTCGTGGTGCCCTGATAACCGCTCTGGCAGGCCCGAAACTCTTCCAGGTCGTCCGGCGTACCCATGCCACTGACGTTGAAGAAATCTTCGTATTGGCGAATCCGCGTCGCGCGTTCCTGGGCACTTTCGCCCTTGGGCGCCATGCAGTAAATCGTCACTTCGGTCTTGTCCACCGAGATGGGGCGCACCACGCGGATCTGCGTCGAGAACTGGTCCATCAGGTACACATTGGGGTACAGGCAGAGGTTGCGAGTCTGATCGACGATAAAGTCGGCACGCGCCTGACCGAGACGATCGGCCAGTTCCTCGCGGTGGGCATGCACGGGACGCACTTCGGGATTGAGCAAACGGGTCCAGAGCAGAATGTGCCCATGCTCGAAGGCGTATACGCCGCCGAGGCTTTTCGACCAGCCATTGGCGTCGACGGTACGCGTGCCTTCGGCCTCATAGTTGCGGCGGCCCATGGTTGCCGAGTAATTCCAGTGCACGGAACTGACGTGATAACCGTCGGCGCCGTTCTCGATTTGCAGCTTCCAGTTGCCGTCATACACGTAGGACGAACTGCCGCGCAGCACTTCCAGGCCTTGCGGTGCCTGGTCGACCATCTGGTCGATGATGACCCGGGTTTCGCCCAGGTAATCGCTGAGCTCAGGGACATCCGCGCCGAGACTGCCGAACAGGAAACCCCGGTAGTTTTCGAAGCGGGCCAGGCGTTGCAGATCGTGGGAGCCGTCGCAGTCGAAACTGTCCGGGTAGGCGCCGGTCTTGGCATCTTTGACTTTGAGCAGTTTGCCGGCGTTGCTGAAGGTCCAGCCGTGAAACGGGCAAGTGAATGAACCTTTGTTGCCTTGTTTGCGACGGCAAAGCATGGCGCCACGGTGGGCGCAGGCGTTGACCAGGCCGTGCAGCACGCCTTGTTTGTCGCGGGTGACGACAACCGGCTGGCGGCCAATGTAGGTGGTGAAGTAGTCGTTGATTTCCTGCACCTGGCTTTCGTGGGCCAGGTAAACCCAGCCGCTTTCGAAGATGTGTTTCATCTCCAGGGCGAATAATTCGGTGTCGGTGAAAATGTCGCGGCGGAAACGGAAGATCCCGGTAGTGGGGTCATCCTGAACGGATTCGCTGAGTTGACGGGCGAGTCGGTCGAGCGTGCTGATCATGGGGAAGGCCCTCGGTTGTTCTTGTATCAGGCACCTTCACCTTATGTGCTTGCCCCTCCCCTCAATATCCAGTGGCTGCGAATCGTTATCCGCCCGGCGCGAACGTTCAACGTTGCCGACGCCAGGTCTGCGAGGGCAACTCGCCGAAACGTGTGCGATAAGCACTGGAGAACCTGCCCAGATGCAGAAAACCATGATCCAGCGCGACCTCGGTGACGCTGCGCGCCGTCGCCAGTTGCAGCACCGCATGCACCCGCTCCAGCCTGCGCTGGCGCACAAATTCACGGGGCGCCAACCCCACCTGACGCTCGAACAAGGTGTACAGCGTACGTTCGCTGACCCGGGCCACCGTCATCAATTGCTCAATGCTGATGTCTTCGGTCAAGTGTTCCTCGATAAATTGCCGCACCGCTTCAAAGCCGCCGTTTTCTTCAGGCTTGGGGATGCCCCGCAAAACGTTGCTGCTCAAAAGCTCCAGCAGTTTGCTGGCGACGATCCGCTCATACAGCCCCTGCACTTCGGCCCCGGCAGCATTTTCGGCCTCATGGCAGATCAATCCCAGCAACTGGATAAAACCGTCCATGGTCTTCAAGTGTTGGCGGTCGGCAGCGAAACGAACGCCTCGGTGTGGCAGCGTCCAGCGCTGTTCAAGGCAGGCGTTTTCGATCAGGCGCACCGGCAGCTTGACGATGAATTTTTCGCAATCGGCTGAATAGGTCAGGTCCACCGGATCATCGGGATTGATCAACAGAATCTCGCCCGGCCGATAGATCAGCTCTTCGCCACGGGTCCTGGAACGGCAGTGGCCTTGCAACAGAATCTGCAAGTGATAAACCGTTTCCAGGGCTGGCGAGGTCACGCGCACCGGCGCGCCGTAGCTGATACGGCACAGGTCAAGGCTGGAAAAGGTCCGATGGCTAATACTGGCCTGAGGGCGGCCTTTGGGCAGCAAACGAATACGGTGGCTGCCGACATGCTGATTGACGTATTCCGACACGGCGTAGGCATCGGCGTGGTCGTATATCTGGCTGCATGCACTCAACAATTGGTTCATGGCTGGTTTCTCTTGTTTTTATCAGGCGGGCATGACGACGAACGCCCCCGCAGGCTGTGAATTGCCCTGCGAGAGCGTTTTCAACACGGAAGCTTCAGGCTTCCAGTGCCCTCACCCGTTCATGCCGCTCTTCTTCGCGGCTTTGTGCCGCTGGCTGCAATTCAAAGTCGAAGTCGATATCGGCGTGCCGACCGTTTGCATCGTCGCTGAAACGGATCTCGGCGATCAGTTCATCGCGGGTGGCGTAGGCAAAATCGTCGTGCAGGTATTGATCCCCGGCGAGATTGATCTGCGTCGTCAGATGGCGATGCCCGGGGGCCGAGATAAAGAAGTGGATATGCGCGGGCCGCTGGCCATGACGGCCCAGTTGGTCGAGCAAGTGTTGCGTCGGCCCATCCGGCGGGCAGCCGTAACCCGAAGGCACGATGCTCTGGAATGCGTAGCGGCCCTGAGCGTCAGTCTGGATGCGGCGACGCAGGTTGAATTCCGATTGCGCAGGATCGAAGTACGAATAGGTGCCGCCGGTATTGGCGTGCCAGACATCGACGATGGCGTTGGCCAAGGGCGCGCCATCGGTGCCGCGCACCTGGCCGCGCATGAACAAAACGGTGCCTGGGTCCTGACCGTCATCGAGCCGGGCATGGTGCTCGCACAGTGGCGCGCCCGCGACATACAGCGGCCCCTCGATGGTGCGCGGCGTGCCGCCGACATGGCCGGCCTGCGCGTCTTCGGCGTCCATCAGCAAATCCAGGTAGTGCTCAAGACCGAGACCGGCCACCAGCAAACCGGCTTCCTGACGGCTGCCAAGCTCGTTGAGGTAGTTGACGGCTTTCCAGAATTCTTCGGGGGTAATCTGCAGGTCTTCGATGATTTTGACGGTGTCGTTCAATACCCGATGGACCACATTCTTCATGCGTTGGCTGCCTGCCGGCTGGTCGAAACCGGCAGCACCTTCGAGAAATTGCTGAACCGGTGCGGTTTGGGAAATACGAATAGTCATGGCAGTTGTCCTCATCATTGTTCTTGTGATGTAGCGGTGGCTGAAGCGAACTCAGCGGTCGTCGGCATGAATCGAAGACGGATGCCGACACAGCGCCATGACGTCGATGTCCATGTACGGATAAAGCGGCAGTTGCATCAGCGTGTCGTGCAGCGCCTGGGCATCGGCTACGTCGAATACGCTGACGTTTGCATAGAGCCCGGCGATACGCCAGAGGTGGCGCCAGGTGCCCTCTTGTTGCAGGCGCTGGGCAAGTTCCTTTTCGTCGGCCTTGAGCCGGGCGGACTGCTCGGCAGGCATGTCGACAGGCAGTTTAACGGTCATGCGCACGTGAAAAAGCATGGCGTGGGTGTCCTCGTGTGTGGGGCGGATTTCTTTTGCAAAAGTTGCTGCAACGTCATCGCGAATCAATGGCGGGCAAAGCGCGTCAGGCGTTCGTCATCCAGTTCCAGCCCGAGGCCCGGCGTGCGCGGGATCAGCAGCTGGAAATCCCGATAGACCGGTGGCTCGACCAGAATGTCTTCGGTCAGCAATAGCGGCCCGAACAGTTCGGTGTGCCATTCGAGCCTGTCCAGCGTAGCGAAGGCATGGGCGGCGGCCAGCGTGCCGACGCTGCCTTCAAGCATGGTGCCGCCGTACAGGCCGATACCCGCCGCCTGGGCGATGGCCGCCGTGCGCAGCACCGCCAGAGGGCCGCCGGTCTTGGCAATCTTCAGGGCGAAAATCGAAGCGGCACCCAGTTGCGCGAGGGCAAAGCTGTCCTGCACCGACTCGATGGCTTCATCGGCCATCAACGGGATCGGGCTGTGGGCACTCAAGCGAACCATCCCGGCCCGATCATGCCGTGACAACGGTTGTTCAATCAGCTCCACGCCAGCATCGGCCAATAACCGACAGGCCCGCACGGCGACGGCCTCGCTCCACGCCTGATTGATATCGACGCGCACACTGGCGCGATCACCCAAGGCGCGCTTGATCGCCGCGACGTGAGCGATGTCGCGCGCCGGTTCGCCCGCGCCGATCTTCAGCTTGAAGTGGCGGTGACGGCGGATATCGAGCATGCGCTCGGCTTCTTCGATATCCCGGTTGGTGTCGCCACTGGCCAGGGTCCAGGCGACCTCGACCCCGTCGCGCACGCGGCCGCCAAGCACTTCGGCAACCGGCAGGCCAAGGCGCTTGCCGAGCGCATCGAGCAGCGCCGTTTCCACCGCCGAGCGAGCGAAGGTATTGCCACGAATGGCGTGATCGACCCTTTGCATCGCAGCGTTGAGGTTGCTGGCATCCTGGCCGATGAGCAACGGCGCAAACCACGTGTCCAGATTGACCTTGATGCTTTCCGGGCTTTCCCCGGCGTAGGCCAGGCCACCGATGGTGGTGGCTTCGCCGATGCCGACGATCCCGTCGCTGCAAAAGATGCGCAGGATGACCAGCGTCTGGCCGTGCATGGTGTGCATCGCCAGCTTGTGCGGGCGTATGGTGGGCAAGTCGACGATCTGGGTATCGAAGCGTTCGATGGTAATGGCAGTCATGGGCGTGTCCATCTTCGTTTTATTTGTCTTGCGCAGAGATTGACGCTGGCGAACAACAGCGTCCAATATTGATTAGGTCTCGCTTAATACCCTGGAGGTATCGTGGAGGTATCGTGGAGCTTCGTCATTTACGCTATTTCAGGGTGCTCGCCCAGACCCTGAATTTCACCCGTGCCGCCGAACAGCTGAACATTGCCCAGCCGCCCCTGAGTAGACAGATCCAGCAACTGGAAGACGAGTTGGGCGTGGCGCTGCTGGAACGCTCAAGACCGCTGCGACTGACCGATGCTGGCCGATTCTTTCATGAGCATTCCAGTCAGTTGCTGGAGCAACTGGCGCGCATCAGCGACGATACCCGACGCGTGGCGGCGGGCGAGAAACGCTGGCTGGGCATCGGTTTTGCGCCGTCGACGCTGTATGGCGCGTTGCCGGATCTGATCCGCCGCCTGCGCGCACTGGGCGACATCGAGCTGGGTCTGTCCGAGCTGATTACCTTGCAGCAACTCGAAGCCCTGAAAAGTGGACGCATCGACGTTGGTTTCGGCCGGTTGTTGTTTGATGACCCGGCGATTACCCAGCAGATTCTTCGGGAAGACCCGCTGGTCGCGGCGTTACCGGCCGGGCATCCGCTGCTGGCCGGCCCGGCAACCCTCAAGCAACTGGCGGCCGAACCTTTTGTGCTGTACCCAGGCAGCCCGAGGCCGAGTTATGCCGATCATGTGCTGGGGATATTTGCCGGACAAGGCTTGCGCATCCGCGTCGCGCAAACTGTCAATGAAATGCAGACCGCAATCGGTCTGGTCGCGGCAGGCATCGGCATCACCCTGGTTCCCGCCTCGGTACAGCGTCTGCATCGTGACGACATTGGCTACACGTCGCTGCTGGACAGCAGCGCGACGTCGCCCATCGTGGTCAGTTATCGCGCCGGCGACGTCTCGCCGGTGCTCCAGCAATGCCTGGCGTTGCTGAGCAAGAAATAACCCACGCGGGCGATCAATCCTTTGACCAGCCTTCAACAGTACGCACCAGTTCGGTCAGGTCGCGTTCCCCGCCATCCTGCTGCGCGGCTACGTTCCACAGTTGCCGCGCCGAATGGCCCAGCCACATCGGCACACCCAGCGCCTGACACTCCTCGATGGCCAGGCCAATGTCCTTGCACACGCTGGAAATCGGGAAGCCGAAATCGAAGGTGCCGGGCAGGACGTGTTTGGGAAACTTGTCCAGCGTCGCGCCGTTCTTGCCGCTCCCGGCATTGATCACGTCCATCATCACGTGCGGGTCGAGCCCGCCCTTGACGCCCGCGACGAACGCCTCCGAGGTAATCGCGAATGCGGTGGTCGAGAGCATGTTGTTGAGCAATTTCAGCAACTGGCCTTGGCCGGGTTGCTCGCCGACGATGAAGACTTTGCCGAACACGTCGAACAGCTCACGCACCTGGGCGACAGCTTCAGGCTTGCCCGCGACCATCATCGCCAGGGTGCCTTTGCTCGCCCCGGCCGCACCGCCGCTGATGGGCGCATCGACGGTTTGAATGTCGTGCTTGAGCAAACCGGCAGCAACTTCCTGTTCGGCCCGGGAACCCACGGTGGAAAGGTCGACCAGAATGCGCACCGCCTTGCCTTCGACAATGCCGTCCGGCCCCAGAGCCACGGCCTTGAAAATCGCCGGGCTGGGCAGGCTGGTGAAGACGATTCTGGCGCTGTCGGCCACTTCCCGGGCGCTGTCGGCAACCCGCGCGCCCAGGCCGGAAAGCTCGGCCAGGGCTGCCGGGTCTTTATCAAAGATCACCAGCGAATGGCCTTTTTCCAGCAGACGTCGGGCCATGGGTCGCCCCATGATGCCCACGCCAATGAAACCCAGTGGTTGCTCTGTCATATCAATTTCCCGAATGAAGTGAGCCGTGCGCCAGGCGCATTACCGCGCTGGCATCGCTGGCATGTTGCAGAGACCACAGCGCATCGATCAGCGGTTGTGGCGCGCAGGTTGAGCCGCCGTAACGGGCCAGTTCGCGCAGTTTGTGTTCCAGAGTTTTATCGTCGAGTGGCGCGCCCAGGCTGCCCGACGCCACGTCGATGCGATGGCTGAGGATTTCGCCGGAGCGGAAAAACAGCCGAACCTGTGCCGACTCGACGGCGTAACCGTCATCGTCGATAAAGTGCAGCAGCGGATACAGGGCCCGCAGGTTGCTGTCCGCCACTGCCGCGTCGCTGAATTCGGCAAGCCCCGCGCGCCCGCTGGCCAGCGCGACAGCAACGGCGTGTTGCGCACTGACCTGTGATTCGCGTCCTGTCTTGATCGTTGGCCGATCGGTTCGCTGGCGCAGCAAAGGATGGCCGGTCAGTTCGATGCGGGTGAGGTCCGATAACGCCCAGTTGCGCTCGCGGGACAGTTCCAGGCAGGCTTCGATCACCGGGTTCAATACCACGCCGCACGGATAGGGTTTATAGGTGTTGGCGCGCAACGCCCAGCGCTCGCCCAGGCCTTGGGTTATCCCCGCAAAATCGGGATTTTCGCCCATGACCTTGAGAAAACCGCGCTCGCCTTCGAGGGATAATTCAGGCCCGTTGAAACCGTCCTGGGCCAGCAATGCCGAGAGCAGGCCGTTGCGTGCGGCATTGCCGACACCGATACTTTTCGCCGCGCTGCCCAGTGTTTCCACCAGCCCGGAGGCTTGCGCGCTGGCATTGCCCAAGGCCCAGCCCAGTTGTTGGACGTTCAGGTCCAGCAGTTTGCCGACAGCGGCGGCAGCCCCGAACACGCCACAGGTCGAGGTGATATGCCAGCCACGCCGATAGTGTTCGGGGGAAATCGCCAAACCCAGCCGACATTCCACTTCCACGCCGAGAACCAACGCCAGCAACAGTTGCTCGCCAGTAAAAGTTCGGGTTTCAGCCAAGGCGAACAGCGCCGCTGCGACCGGTGCGGTCGGGTGAATGATGGTGGGAATGTGCGTGTCGTCGAAGTCGAAGACATTGGCGCTCATGGCGTTGAGCGACGCGGCATTGAGGATATCCAGCAACTGCGCGCGGCCAATCAGCTGCGCATCGGCACCCGCGCTGAAGCGCTGAAACAACGTCACCGCCTTGCTGATGTCTGGATCGTTGCAGCCGGCCAGCGCCACTGCGAAATAATTGACCAGCGCGCGTTTGGCTTCATGGCGAACGTCGGGCGGAATGTCGGCCCACGATGAACGCGCAATGAATTCGCACAGCGGGCGGGTGACAGCAGGAACCTGCATGGTGCCTCCGTTGTTCTGGGTGATGGTGCTGGAGAAAGGAGTCGACCTCATCCCGCCAACCAGCCATCGTCCACCGGCAAGGTCGCGCCAGTGATCGAAGCCCCGGAATCACTGCACAAAAATACGATCAAGTCCGCCACATGCGCCGCGTCGACAAAGCGACCGGTGCCCTGCTTGCCGAGCAGAAACTCCCGTGTCGCGGTTTCCCGGTCCAGCTGCTTGCGCGCCATCAGATCGGTCAACCGCCCTTCGATATTCGGCGTCAGCACCGAGCCAGGGCATACCGCGTTACACGTGATGCCCTGCCCCAACGTTTCCATGGCAACCGCGCGGGTAAAGCCCAGCAGCGCGGTCTTGGTGGTGACGTAATCGATACGGTTGGCAATCGCCCGCGAACCATAGGCCGAGGACATATTGAAAATCCGCCCCCAGCCCCGCGCGCGCATCCCGGGCAAACTCAGCTGTACGGCGCGAAAGGCTGCGGTCAGATTGACCGCCAGCGCCTGCTCCCAGCGCTCGAGCGGGAAGTCTTCGATGGGCGAAAAATGCCGCACGACGGCGTTATTGATCAGCACGTCAACCGCGCCCGCCGCATCGAGCATTGCCTCGACACCCGAGGCTTGCGACAGATCGGCCTGCACATAACTGATCGCCACGCCGTACTGCTGCGCCAGATCCGCGCAAGTCGCGTGCATGTCGACCGACGATTCAAGCCCGTGCAACACCACATCACAACCCGCTGCCGCAAGGCCTTGGGCCATGGCCAGGCCAAGTCCGTTTGACGAGCCGGTGACCAGCGCCCGCTTGCCCTTCATATGCCCGCTCCGCTGGCATCGATGCGCACGGCGAACGTCGGATCGGCAGGATCGACAGCGGCGAAGCGGTTCATCACGTCCGGATCATGGCCGGGAATCATCACCGCGCCGGGACGCTGCAACCATTCGCGGATCTGCACGTAGCCCTGGTACATGTCCGCCAGGCTGTCGAGCACCGCGAACGGGCGATCCTGTTCCATCTCGTCGTAATAGTGAATGGCGTCGGACGCCAGGATCACCGGCCCTTCGGGCATTTCGATGACCACCGCCAGTTGCCCCGGCGTGTGGCCGCCGAGTTCGTGCAATTCGATACCGGGAATCAACGTGTTGCGCGGCTCATCCAGCAAGGTGATGCGCCCCGCATCCGCCAAGGCCTGAATGCGCTGGATGTCCAGCGGATCAATGTGATGCGCGTATTGCGGGCGCTTGCCCATGTCGGTGCCCCAGAACTCGAACTCGCGTCGGGACATGACGATCTGCGCATTGGGATACAGGCCAAGATTACCGGCGTGATCATAGTGCGCGTGAGTCAGCACCAGCAGCTTCACTTCAGCGGGATCAATGCCCAGCCTCGCCAACGCATCGGCCGGCTTGACCACCGGTTGGCGCTTGCGTGCCAGTGCTGCCTCCGGGCTGAAACCGGTGTCGATGACGATGACTTGCTCGTCGTTGCGGAAGATCCAGAAAAAGTAATCCATGGTGATTTCTTCGTCCGGCTCACGATAGGCGCGGAAGTTGTAGTAGCACTCGCTCTTGCTGGTCTGCCGGGTGCCGTAACGCACCACGATCACTTCGGGATGGTTCCAGTTCGGCTTTGCTGCGGTCGTCGGATTGTTATTGTTCATGTCGACTCCGATTGTTCAGGGCTAAAGGTCCGGGTTCGGATTGGCCGGCTGGGCGGCTTCGCCCCAGGCGTGTTCCAGCATCGGCGCGGCGACCAGCGCCCCGTGAATGCCGATCACGCTGACGATCTCCAGCATTTCCATGATCTGTTCCTTGCTCGCGCCGTAACGCAAGGCGTTGCGCATATGCAGCTTGAGGCCCGGCACATACAGGTGCGTGGCGGCGGCATCGAACGCGCAATACATCAATTCCTTGACCATCGGCGACAGCACGCCGGTGCGCCACGGCACCGAGGAGAACTCGACGTAGGCTTCGAACAGCTCCGGGTCGAGTTCGAGCAAACCTTCCCAGGACGAATGCCAATAGCCGCGATTCTCGACAAAGCTGGATTTCAGCGCCTCGCGCCGGGCATCCAGTGGTTCAGGCCCATTACGCAGGCCCTCTTCCTCCAGCACTTCGAGCAGCACCGGCACCCCGACATTCGAGGCGTGAATGCCGACCGTGCTGATCAACTCCAGCACTTCCATCAGCTCCTCGCGACTTGCGCCATGGGCGATAGCGACCCGCAAATGCTCATGAATGCCCGGTTGGAACAAGTGGGTCGCGGCGGCGCTGGCCGCAATGCCGATGAACGCCTTGACCTTGTGTTCCAGATGGTTCTTTTGCCACGGCACGGCGGCGAATCCGGCATAGGCTTCGAGAAAACCAGGGTCCAGACGCAGGATGCTTTCCCACGCCGGATTCCAGTTGCCGCCGCTACGCTCGAACGCATCCCTGGCCTGTTGTTGTTTTTCGGTGAATGCCATGTGCGGGTCTCCTCTGTTGCAGGATCAGCGCGCGGCGCGCAGGTAATCGCGGTCGGCAACCGCTTCCTGCCACACCGTTTTGCCGATGGAGGTCGCGGTGTGGACCATGAAGTTCTCGGTATTGGCGCCGTGCCAATGCCGTTCGCCGGGGCCGATCCACACCGTGTCGCCCTGGCGAATCACTTGGGGATCACTGCCTTCCAGACAAATCCAGCCGCTGCCGGCGGTGACGTAAAGCACCTGACCGAACTCGTGAAAATGCCAGAACGTACGCGCACCGGGATTGAACGAGACGTTGTTGATGGTCACGCCGTCGGTGGTCGGCATCACCGGATCAGCCCAGACCACGCCGGTAAACGTCGCCCCGCGCTGCTCGGAAATTGCCCCTTCGATGCTGCCGTGAATAACCTTCATGCCTTTTCCTCTTTCCAGGTTTGGTGAAGCCGGACGCCGCCGGACATATCGCCGATGGCATCCACGACTTTGTTGCTGATCTGGTCGCCGTAACCCAGCGCGACCTGCAGGCCGAAGCTCGCCAAAGGCCCGGAGGCATTGAGCGAAGCAACGCCCAGCTCACGCACCCGGTCGAGGTAGAGCACCACGTCCTTGCTCATCAGTTTGCCGGTCAGGCCGCCTTCCAGATAATTGCCGTCGACGATGTACGGGAAGCGCTTCTGCGTGGCGAAATTGACCCCGCTGCTGCTGTTGAGCACGTCGAGTAGCTGGTGCAGGTCCAGACCGGCTTTTTTGCCGGCGACCATCACTTCGGCGGTGGCGGCAAGACTCACTGCGTTGAGGAAGTTGTTGAGTAACTTGGTGGTGTGTCCGGCGCCGCTTTCGCCCATCAAAAACACCTTGCTGGCGATGGGCGCAAATACCCAGTCCAGGGCCGCGACGCTGGCGGCATCGCCACCGACCATCAAGGTCAGCGCGCCCTTTTGCGCCGCAGCCGCGCCGCCGGAGATCCCGGCGTCGATGTACTGCACGCCGCGTTCGGCAAACAGAGCGTGCAAACGCACGGTTGAACTGGCGGCAGCGGTACTCAAATCGACCACGATCTGGCCTTCGTGGCAATGGCGCAGCAACCCTTCAGGCCCTTCGACGACGGCCTCGACCACCTTGCTGTCCGGCAGCGACAGCAACACCACGTCCACTTGTGCAGCGACCTGGCCGATGGACTCGGCAACCTGTGCCCCAGCGCTCTCGACACGCTGGCGATCCGTGTCATAACCCAGTACCGCAAGGCCTGCATCCACCAGACAGCGGGTCATGCGACCGCCCATGTTGCCCAGGCCGATGAAGCCAATGGTTTTGTTGTCCACAACGTTCTCCCGTTGGTTATTGTTCTGTCAGGTCAGGCACGCGTCAGAAGTCGACGTCCTTGGTTTCCGGGCCCATGTACGCACCAATCGTGGCGATGACACCGCCCACGCACAGCAGGACTGCGGGGGTCATGGTGAAAGGAATGATCTGGCCCAGCCACGCCATGTAGAAGGCGTAAAACGACGGGATGATCACCGACAGGCTGAAGCCGACGCCAAAACCGGTGGCGCGTACGTCGGTGACAAAACGCTCGTTGATGTAAGTGACGATCACGCCCCACGGCGCAGTGACCACTACCGACAGCAGGCACACCAGGGTCATGATCACCGGCAGCGACAATCCCGGAACGTTGGCCAGCACATACATGACGCCCGCGCCGACCGTGGCGATGATCGGCCCGAGGATCAGGAAGAAGCGTCGGCGGCCGATTTTCTGGCCGATCATCCCCGAAGCGATGTAGCTGAAGAACAGTACCGAGTAGCAAATCAGCAGCGTGCCGGTCACTTGCATCCCCGAAAGATGCAGGATATTCACCAACAATCCGGTGGGCAGGAAAATAGTGATGATGTTCTGCGTCAGCCAGAAGCCGGTCATCATCAGCAGCACTTGCAGCAGATTGCGGCCACTTTTGCCTTTGAGCAGATCAGTCAGCGGCAGTTTTTCCCGAGGTTTTTTCTCGGCGTCTTCTTCCCAGATTTCGGATTCCGAGACCGCATAGATGTAATACAGCGCCAGCACGCCGGCCAGCACAGCGCCGATCACAAACGGAATCCGCCAGCCCCATTGCACGTACGGCGAATCGGGACCGGCCAGCGGGAACAGCATGAACATCAACATTGCCACCAGATTGATGCTGACGTAGGCCAGCGGAAAACCGGCGATGATCAAGCCGCCAACGAAGCCACGCTGATGCTTTTTCGAATACTCGATAGCCAGCGGCATGGCCCCGGTGTAACCACCGCCGAGGAAAATACCGTCGACAAAACGCAGCAGCACCAAGGCCCAGTAAGAGGCTATGCCGATGGTCTCGTAACCCGGCAGCAAGGCAATCAGGAAAGTCACGATGCCGAAGCCCGACACCGAATAAATCGACGCCATGCGCCGCCCGGTGCGGTCGGCGATCATGCCGAACAACAGTGCACCAATGGGCCGCCCAAGCAGCGTGGTGATGAACACCAGTGAGGCGAGAATCGCGGCCATGCCCGGCGACAACTGGGCAGGCTGGAAGAAGAACAACACAGGGGACAGCACGACGACCGGCAAATAGATGTCGAACATATCGATGTATTCGGAGAAGAACGCGCCTTTGATCGCGTTCCTTCTTTTCTTCTCGATCGACTGATCGGTCTCGGCCAGCGGCCTGGCCTGTGCTTGGGCGGGGGCATGGGTACTCATGACGTTTCCTTATAATTATTGTTGAACGGCAAGGGAGGTTTTGAAGCGGATCAGGCGTCGGCGATTTCCGCCTCGTAGGCCTTGATCGCCGCTGATGCGACACGGAACGCCGCCAGGCCCAGCGGCACGCCGCAGTAAATCGAGGCCTGCATCAGCACCGCGCGGATTTCGTCCTTGGTCACCCCGTTACGCAAGGCGCCGCGCACGTGAACGCCCAGTTCGTGGTGCTGGCTCATGGCGGTGAGCATTGCCAGATTGACGATGCTGCGGGTCTTGAACGGCAAGGTTTCGTCGCCCCAGATTTCGCCCCAGCACACCTCGGTGACCAGCTTCTGGATCGGCCGATTGAAGTCATCCGCTGCGGCCCAGGATTTCTCCACATGCAGATCACCGAGGACTTCCTTGCGGTTGTTGAAGCCTTGGTTAAAGCGTTCGTTGTCGTCCATCGTTATCTCCAATTTCGTACTATCGACAGATTGTCATACAGTCTTAGCAGCCAAATTTTTTAGCTCAGCGCTTTGGCTCAGCCAGGATTTCAGTCGCCGTAACCCACCAGGGATTTCACTTCCAGATACTCGCGCAAACCAAACTCGCCCCACTCCCGGCCGTTGCCGGAGCGTTTGTAACCACCGAACGGCGCGGCGAAATCCGCAGGCGGGTAATTCAGGTGAACGCTGCCAGCCTGCAAGGCGCGAGCGACGTTACGTGCCCGGTCCTGATCAGCCGATTGCACGTACGCCGCCAGCCCGTAAGGCGTGTCATTGGCGATCTGAATCGCTTGCGCCTCATCGTCATAGGCGATCATCGACAGCACCGGGCCGAAGATTTCTTCCTGGGCAATGGACATCTGCGGCGTCACGTTTGCGAACACCGTGGGCTTGACGAAATAGCCCTTGGACAGGCCTTCAGGCTTGCCCACGCCACCCGTCACCAGTTGCGCGCCCTCGTCGATACCGGCCTGGATCAGCGCCTGAACCCACCGCCATTGCGCATGATTGACCAGCGGCCCAAGCTGGGTGGCGTCGTCGGTGGTTGCACCAACCTTGAACACTTCGGCAGCTCGTTTCGCGATCTGGATTGCATCGTCCATCAGGTTACGGGGGATCAACAGGCGGGTCGGAATCGAGCATGACTGGCCGCTGTTGGTGAAGCAGGCCGCAACGCCGCGGGTTACGGCGTTTTGCAAATCCACGTCGTCGAGCAGGATATTCGCCGACTTGCCGCCCAGCTCCTGGGCAACGCGCTTGACGGTGTCCGCCGCCGATTTCGCCACCAGCACGCCAGCGCGCGTCGAGCCGGTGAACGACAGCATGTCGATGTCCGGGTGCGCCGACAGCGCGGCGCCGACACCCGGCCCGTCGCCATTGACCAGATTGAACACACCCGCTGGCACGCCCGCCTCGTCCAATACCTCGGCGAACAGCAGGCTGCTCAGTGGTGAATATTCACTGGGCTTGAGCACCATGGTGCAACCAGCCGCCAGCGCGGGGCCGACTTTCACCACGATCTGGTTGATCGGCCAGTTCCACGGCGTAATCAGCCCGCACACGCCCACCGGCTCGTAGCGCAATACCGTGCTGCCCTGGCGCTGCTCGAATTCAAAACGTTGCAGCACTTCAATCAACTGGTTCAGGTGCAACCAGCCACGTGGCACCTGGAAATTGCGCGAGGCGCTGATGGGCGAGCCCATTTCCAGACGCATGGCCTGGGCAAATTCCTCCTGACGACGCTCATAAATCGAGACGATGCGGCGCAGTAAATCGATGCGCTGGGTAACGCTGGTTTGCGCGTACGCGGGCAAAGCCCGGCGCGCTGCGGCGACGGCACGATCAACGTCCGTGGAATTGCCCAAGGCAAGGCGGTCGACGATGGTTTCCGTGGCCGGATCAATGACGTCGAACCAATCGGGAGCCGCAGGCTTCATCCATTGTCCATCGATGTAAAATTCGGCTGCATGAGACATAGGCTTTGCTCCGTTGACGATCTGCGCAAATAACGCGATTACTCGCCTTCCTTGGCCAGCATCCGGTACATCTCGGTGTGGTCGGTGGTGGGCGTTGCGTCTTGCGCCACCTCGTCCCAGACCTTGATCGCGCGCTGGCCGAACAACAGCGGGTAGTCCAGCGCATCCGACAGGCCTTTGGCGATCTTCAGGTCCTTGTTCATCAACTGCATCGAGAAGCCGGAAGCGAAGCTGCCGCTGAGCATGAATTGTCTGGCCTTGTTCAACGAGGTGTTGCTCCCGCCGCTGGAGGCGTTGAGCACGTCCACCATCACGCCGGGATCGATGCCGAAACGCTTCGCCACATGCAATGCCTCAACCGTGGCCATCAGGCCAGCGGCGGAGACGAAATTGTTCAGCGCCTTGGCAGCATGGCCGGAGCCCGCTTCGCCAATATGCAGGATGTTCTTGCCCATGGCGTCGAGCACCGGCTGACAACGCTGCATTACCGCCGGATCGCCACCGACCAGAATCGCCAGCGAGCCATCGACTGCACGCTTCACGCCGCCAGAAACCGGAGCGTCGAGATACGCGAGGCCGATGCCGGCGAGTTTCTGCCCAAGATCCCGGGAGCGCGCTGGTTCCGAGGAACTCATATCGATGACCACCGTGTCGGCCGTCAGTGATGCGGCCCAGCCCGATTGCCCGTCGGCGCCCAGCAATACGCTTTCGACGATATTCGAATTGGGCAGCATGGTGATCAGCACATCGAGGGATTTGGCGTTGTCGGCATCCAGTGCGGATGCGCCAAGAGCAGTCTGAATTTCCTGCAGCCGCCCCGCATCGGCATCGGCAAGAAACAGCTGAAACCCGGCCTTGCTCAGGCAGGTGGTCATCGGCAGCCCCATCATGCCGAGGCCGATGAAACCGATGCGTTTTGGTTGAGTCATGTTCGCGCCCTATTGTTTTTGGAAACGGGTTCTTCAAAACGGGTTCACGGCGGCGCCTGAAGTTTTTTCTGCTCGGTGCGCGCCAGCAGTTGCGACAAAACTATATGACTGTCATACAATCGGTCAATAGGCTACTTTGCCTATTTCCTGATCGGCGCTTACCAAAGGAGCAGAAAATGATCGTTGAACTACGTATCTACCATTGCGCACCGGGCCGCCTGCCGGCCCTGCATGAACGCTTCAGCAAAATCACTCTGGGTTTTTTCGAAAAGTATGGAATCGAGCAAGTGGGTTTCTGGACGTCGCTGAGCGGCGACAGCAATCAGACCCTGACCTATGTGCTGAAATGGGACAGCCTTGCCGACCGGGAAACCAAGTGGAATGCGTTCCAGAGTGACGCTGAATGGATCGCCAAACGCGCCGAAAGCGAAGCCCAGGCGATCATCGTGCAGCGCATCGAAAACCAGTTCCTCACGCCGACCGCGTATTCAGCGTTGCGCTGATTACTGGGTGGGGTGCTGTAGCAACGAAACTTGCCCGCGAATAACGATAACCCGGTGGGTCTGGCCCTCCGAGGCGCCTGATTCGCGGGCCAATCGGCATGCATTTACAAAAGTTACTGCACCGAGTGAGCCCCGTTCAGCGCCAGCAACTCCAAGACGTTCTTCGAGGCGTTTTCCACGTGCAGCAGCGCGGCGGCACACGCGCCGGGCTCATCGCGCAGCTGAATCATGCGCACGATTTCCTTGAGCTCCGCCAAGGTATGCACCATTCGTCCCTGACGACCGAGGGACAAGGCCCGCAGCAGGCTGACGCGGTTGTTCAACTGTTCCAGCATGCTGCCGACCACATTGCTCTGCTCGATATCCAGCAGCACATGATAAAAGCGCCGTTTGATGTCCAGCAGCGCTGCGCCGTCGAGGGATTCGGTGTGGGATTGCTCGACAAACTCGTCGAAAACGTCCGCCAGCTCGGTCACGTCTTCGTCAGTGGCGTAGCGCACGAAATTACGCACGGCGAGCACTTCCAGCGCACCGCGCACGTCGTAGATCTGAATCGCGTCGTTGGCATCCACTGAGGCCACGTACGCCCCGCGATGGGGAACCTGCTCCACCAGACCTTCCGCTTCCAGTTGCCGCAGCGCTTCGCGCAATGACGTGCGGCTCACATCCAGGGCCGTGTAGAGCTGCTGCTCCACCAGCCGATCACCGGGTTTGAACCGGCCGGAAATGATTTCGTTGCGCAGTGCATCCTGCACCTGATGCCGCAAAGATGACGCCTGGCGTTGTACTTTCATGGTGGATTCCCTGAGACCTTCACATTCATTGCTGCGACGCCGCGCGGGCCATCGCCTGGATCGAGCGCACCCCATCCTCGTGATCGGCTGCGTTATACACAATCGTATTGTATTACAGCGGTTTTAGGCGAAATAAAATCCCGTCATCGCCGATCAAACGCGCCGCTCAACCCGAAGAAATTGCTGAAGTGGTGGCATTTCTGGCTTCCAGTCGGGCGTCCTATATGGTTGGATCAGTGGTCATGGCCGATGGCGGGATGAGTGTCACTGGTGGCTGAGGTCTGGCGAAAGCCGCCAATCCGCGATCCGCCGCATCAGAACTAGCACATTACGAGGTCCGTCTCATGAGCAAAGCTGCCTATGTTCCCCCTACAGTCTGGAAAGATGATGCGCCGTCTGGTGGCCAGTTCGCCAATATCAACCGCCCGATTGCCGGGCCGACCCACGACAAGGTATTGCCGGTTGGCAAGCAGCCATTGCAGCTGTATTCGCTGGCCACGCCCAATGGCGTGAAGGTGACGATCCTGCTGGAGGAGTTACTGGCGCTTGGGCACTCCAGCGCCGAGTACGACGCCTGGCTGATTCGCATCAACGAGGGCGATCAATTCTCCAGCGGTTTTGTGGACATCAACCCCAACTCGAAAATCCCGGCGCTGCTGGACCGCAGCGTCGAGCCGGCGATCCGGGTTTTCGAGTCCGGTTCGATCCTGCTGTACCTGGCGGAAAAATTCGGCGCACTGCTGCCCACCGACCTGGCCGGGCGTACCGAAACCCTGAACTGGCTGTTCTGGCAGATGGGTGCAGCGCCCTACCTGGGCGGCGGCTTCGGGCATTTCTACCTGTATGCACCGGAGAAGCTTGAGTACCCGATCAACCGCTTCACCATGGAGGCCAAACGGCAGCTGGATGTGCTCAATCGCCGACTGGCTGAAAGCCCGTATCTGGCCGGCGACAGCTATACCATCGCCGATATCGCGGTCTGGTCGTGGTATGGCCAGGTGGTGCTCGGCAACGTGTATTCGGCTGCGGAATTTCTTGCCGCCCACGAATACACCCATGTGCAGCGCTGGGCGCAAGAAATCGCCAAGCGACCTGCAGTGATTCGCGGGATGCGGGTCAACCGGACCTGGGGCGATGAGGCAACACAGGTGCCGGAACGGCATCAGGGCAGTGATTTGGACTGAGCGAGTTTGCCAGCGAAGCGGCCAGGCGATACGCCTCGCCAACAAGTTCGCTCCTTGTATGTCATCAGCGCGCAGCGGTTCTACCTGATTTTTTCTGGCGCTGCGTTTCGAATCGGGTAGCACCAACAGCATTTGCGGTGCGGCTTATTGAGGTTTCGCCCTGACGGTCGAGTCCTTTGTTTCGGCAAAGGACGAAACCATTGTGCGCTGACGTCCGGCCCCTGCTTCGCAGGGGTTCCTTCGCTCCGGTGCCGTGGGGTGGGTACGCGCCGACGCGCCATCCCTGGCGCAACGGCGCTCGACCGGCATCCATGCCGGTCGCCCCACCCCACGACACCTGCGCTCAGCCTCCCGACGCGCGTTTGGCGGCGTCTGCCAGATCGCAGCACGAAAAAGCGAAAATCAAAAGCGTACGGGCAGACTTCACTAACACCTCGCCAACAAGTTGGCTCCTACAGACTCACTGGCGTCACCAGTTTTCCTTGCTCAAACCACGCAGCAAGATTCGCGTAGACCAGATCCGCCATAGCCTGGCGAGTCTCGTGAGTGCCGCTGCCAATGTGTGGCAGCAGCACAACGTTATCCATAGCGATCAATTCGGCCGGGACATTAGGTTCGTCATCGAACACATCCAGCCCGGCGCCACCGATTTCGGATTCAAGCAACGCAGCCACCAACGCAGCCTCGTCAACAACGGTGCCCCGGGCCACGTTGATCAGAAATGACGACGGGCCGAGTGCGCGCATGACGTCACGATTGATCAGGTGTCGCGTGTCAGCGCCACCGGGAACAATGACGACCAGGTAATCCGCAGCCGCTGCGAGTTCCTGAAGATCAGCGTAATGAGTGTAGGAAACATCGGCATAAGGCCCGCTTGGCCGGAAATAGGCGACGTGCATATCGAATGCACTGACCAGTTTGGCGATGGTTTTGCCGATTTTGCCCAACCCGACGATCCCGCAGGTTTTGCCATGCAGGTCGTTGCCCAAGGGGAATTTCGTCTGCCGCCATTTGCCCGCACGCACGAAGCGCTCGGCTTCACTGATGCGCCGTGACACGCAGAGCATCAACGCAAGTGCGGTTTCAGCCACGCTGTTGTTGAGCACGTCGGGCGTATTGCTCAACTGGATGCCGCGACCGGCGAGGTAAGTGGTGTCGACCGCGTCATAGCCAACGCCAAAGCTGGTGATTGCTTCGAGATTGGGCAGTTTGTCCAGCGTCGCGTTATCGGCACCGTACACACCGCTGGTCACCACGACACGTATGGCTTGGGCGTGGGAAAGCGCCCAACTGTCGAAGTCGGCTATCTCCCAACGCTTGTGCACACTGACGTTGGCTTCCAGCGCCTGCATCAAGGATGCGTGCATGGGACCCCAGACTAAAACATCGCCTTTGCTGTCGATCATCGTTGTTCATCCTTTTATAGAGGCTCTGCTCAGAGCCTCGCACACCGGAGCGCTGCAAGCCACAGCGCGGTTCAGTTCAGGGACGAGTGCCGACTTCGGCTTCCTGAGCTGTCCACGGCTTGACCTGCCCGCTGAGCGTAAGCCCCAGACCAGGCCGTGTTGGCACAAGCATTCGGCCGTCGCGGGTTTCCAGACGCTCGTTGAACAGCGGCTCCAGCCATTCGAAATGCTCGACCCAAGGCTCGGTCGGATAGGCCGCCGCGAGATGAACGTGCAGTTCCATGGCGAAGTGCGGTGCAAGCATCAAACCTGCTTGCTCGGCCATTGCCGCGACTTTCAGGTAAGGCGTGATACCGCCGACACGTGGCGCGTCGGGCATCAGGAAGTCAGCGCCGCGCAGCTTGATGAACTCGGCGTGTTCGGCAACGCTGGTGAGCATTTCACCGGTGGCAATCGGCGTGTCGAATTGCTGCGCCAGCGCGGCATGGCCTTCCGCGTCGTAGCAGTCCAGGGGTTCTTCGATCCAGATCAGGTTGAACTCTTCAAACCGACGGCACATGCGCTGGGCCGTTGGGCGATCCCATTGCTGGTTGGCATCGACCATCAGCGGGAAGTCATCACCCAGGTGTCTGCGAACCGTGCTGACGCGCTTGATATCGATGGCGCAGTCCGGCTGGCCGACTTTCAGCTTGATGCCGCCAATGCCCTTTTCCCGCGACAGGTCGGTGTTCTTCATCAACTGATCCAGCGGCGTGTGCAGGAAGCCGCCAGAGGTGTTGTAGCAGCGCACCGAATCGCGCTGCGCGCCCAGCAGGCGAGCCAGCGACAGGTTGGCGCGCTTGGCTTTCAGGTCCCACAGCGCCACATCGAACGCGCCGATCGCCTGGGTCGACATACCGCTGCGGCCCACCGATGCGCCGGCCCAGCACAGCTTGGTCCACAGTTTGGCGATGTCACTGGGGTTTTCGCCGATCAGCGCCGGGGCTACTTCCTTGGCGTGGGCGAATTGTCCCGGCCCGCCGGCACGTTTGGAGTAGCTGAAGCCAAGGCCACTATGACCGTCAACGGTTTCAATTTCAGCGAACAGGATGACGATTTCGGTCATCGGCTTCTGCCGGCCGGTCAGCACCTTGGCATCGCTGATCGGGTTGGCCAGCGGCAGGATGACCGATGAGACCCGAACCCAGGCGATACGGTCGTCGTCAGCGGACTTGATGGATTGTTGTTGTACGAGCATGTGCGCTCTCCTTCAATCGTGAGGTTGTAAACAGAAAGTCAGGTACGCGGCCTGGTCAGTTCGGCGTTCATAGCGGCGTCGACGGGCCGAGCCGGATCTTCGAGGTCATCAAGCTCCAGGCGCTTGAGTGGCCCGACGATGAACAGGTAGGAAAACGCACCCAGCAGGCCCATTCCGGCGACGTACATCAGCGCGACATCGAACGAGCCCAACTGATTGATCATCACGCCGATGGCGATGGGGGTCACAATGCTGGCGAGGTTGCCGCAGAAGTTGAACATCGCACCGCTCAGGCCCATGGCGCGTGCCGGAGAGACGTCGCCGACGATGCACCAGCCCAGATTGCCGACGCCCTTGGCGAAGAACGCCACCGACATCACCAGAATCACCAGCGTGATCGACTGCGTGTAGTTGGCGACCATGATGCTGCTGGAGAGCAACAGCCCACAGATGATTGGCGTCTTGCGCGCCGCAGTCAGGCTGAAGTTCTTGCGCAGCATCCAGTCCGACCAGACGCCGCCGATCATGCCGCCCAGGCAACCGGCGATAGGCGGAATGGCAGCGACCAGGCCGACCTTCAGCATGGTCATGCCCTTGGCTTCGATCAGGTACGTCGGGAACCAGGTCAGGAAAAACCAGGTGATGGAGGTCAGGCAGAACTGGCCCAGATAGATGCCTACCATCATGCGGTTGCCACCGATGGCCTTCAGGCTTTTCCAGCTGAACGGGGTCTTCACGTCGCCGATGGTTGGCAAACCGCCACCCGCTTCGATGTAGTCGATTTCCGCCTGGTTGGCGCGCTTGTCCTTGCGCGGTTCCTGAACCATCCGGAACCACAGTAAACCGATAAAGATGCCCGCGCCGCCCGTGACCCAGAACACGTGCTGCCATCCCCAGGTGCTCACCAGCCAGACCATCAACGGCGTGAAGGCGGCCAGTGCGAAATATTGCGCGGACTGAAATACCGCCGTCGCCAGCCCCCTTTCGTGACGCGGGAACCACATGACCGTCAGGCGATTGTTGGCCGGAAATGCCGGTGCTTCGGCAACGCCCATCATGAAGCGCAAGACAAACAGCGCCAGAAACGCGGAACTGAACAGGTCAACGTAACCTTGCAGGAAGGTGAACACCGACCAGATGATCAGGCTCAGCCCAAGTACCAGACGTGAACCGAACCGGTCGAGGATGATGCCACCGGGCAGTTGCATCGAGGTATAGGCCCAACCGAATGCCGAGAACGCAATGCCCATGGTCAGGGCATCGAAGCCCAGGTCGGTGCGCATACTGGGCGCGGCGATGGACAGCGTTGCCCGATCAACATAGTTGAAAACGGTGACGATGAAGATCATCACCAGGATGAGATAGCGGACGTTTGTCTTGGCTATCGATTGCGCAGGATCGCTCACTCTTATTTTCCTTATTGTGAAATTCGGCATTGGTACAGCGTGGTTTTCAATCTCCTGAGACCCTGATGATCGGGCAATGATTGCGCAATCATTCAAAGACTTAAAAAAAGGCGCTGCCAGAGAAGACAGTTGACCCCGACGCCGATATTACACTGATTGCGCAATCATTCAACTGTCAGAGAATCAACATTCACCGGTTTTTGCTCAGGTACTGGCGCGATCGATCAGGGTGAAGCAGGTGTCAATGCGCACCGGGTCGTGACTGCCTGCGGGATAGGCGAAGCGCTCAAGCAGCGCCTGGGCGACTTGCAGGCCGATTCTTCTGCCATCAACGCTGACTGTGGACAGCGCCGGGTACACCTGCGCCGCACTGCTCAAATCACCGAAGCCCATCACCGCGAGATCCGAAGGCACCTGCATCCCGCGACTGGCGGCTTCGGCCAGCACACCCTGGGCCACGGTGTCGGAGCTGCACACGACGATATCCGGTTGCACGGGCTGTTCCAGCAAACGCCGAAGCCCTTCCCGCCCGACTTCGAGCGTCGCCGGCGGCGCCAGAATTTCCATCGGCACTTCGTCCATTCCCAGCCGCTTGAGCTCGGCAATCAGGCTATTGCAACGGCGCAAGCCACGGGGGTCACTGATGGTCACCACTGAAAACCGCTTGTAGCCCTTGGCAACCAGATGTCGCGCGGTCTGCTCCCCGACTTTTTCATGAGAGAACCCCACCAGCATGTCCAGCGGATCTTCACTCAAGTCCCAGGCTTCGACCACGGGAATACCTGCCTGAGCAAGGCGCAGGCGGCTGGATTCGGTGTGGAGTGTGCCGGTCAGAACGATGCCATCCGGACGCCGACCGAGGACCGCTTCCAGGAGCTTTTCTTCCTGTTCGGCGGAATAGCCGGTGAGGCCCAGCAGGGTCTGATAGCCCGCTTCGGTCAGCCGATCCATCAGCGATTGCACAGTGTCGGCAAAAATCGAGTTGGCAATGGTCGGCAGGAAAATCGCCACCAGACGGCTTTTATTACTGGCCAGGCCGCCAGCCAGCATGTTCGACACATACCCGGTCTTGCGTACCGCCTCGCGGACCTTTTCCCGGGTTTCTTCGGTCACCAGTTCTGGTCGATGCAAGGCTCTGGAGACGGTCATGGGTGAGACACCTGCAACCTTGGCCACATCAATCAATGTCAGGCTGGAGCCTTTCCTGGTTGCCGTCGATGACAGATCAATGGGGGATGCTGCGGGTTTCTTCGCCATGAACATTCCGAATCTGAAGCTTGATACCTGAAACTGCTGTGCAAGCAGGCTGTTAGCGCAGTGAATCTATCAAAGCTGCGCAGAACATTCACGATACTTGGTGTTGGCTCATTCATTTTCAGGGTTGCCCCCACGTGCATCATCTTCAACCTCTCAGCGCGCTGATGATGAAAGCATGAAGGCTATTGACCGCTTTAGACCCGCGAGAGGCTCGGCTACGCAGAATCGAAACGTCCATAGGTTCGATGTTGCCCAGACCTTGCTCGCTGCCCAGGACCTGAAGCGATGCCTGCACGGTGCATTGCGTGATCGCGGCGATAGCGAGCCCACCCTCAACGGCGGCCACTTGGCCAGCAAGGCTGGAGCTGTTGTATACCACTTTGAATTGGCGCCCCTGTTGGGTCAGTGAATTCACCGCATAATGCCGAGCCAGACTTGCACTTTCGTAGACGGCGATAGGCACCGGGTCTCGCCTCCACAGTTCGAACTGTGGCGAACCCACCCAAACCATGGGCTCTTTGAAGAGAAATGTGCCGCTTTGAGGCGAGTCTCTGGAGACCAGCGCCAGGTCAAGATCGCCGCTGCGCACACGCGGGATAAGCGTGGTGGACTGTTCACAGGTCAGCTCTATTTCCACGCCTGCGTAGCGCGGCGAAAAACGCTTGAGAACCGGCGTGAGATACCTGGCCGCGTAGTCCTCGGCGACGCCAAGGCGAATTCTGCCGGTCAACTCTTCACCGTGAAAAGCCGCCTGAGTCTCGGCATGAAGGGCGAGCATGCGACGGGCGTAGGTCAACAGCGTCTGACCGTCAGCAGTCAGTCGCAAGTGCCGAGGGCCACGATTCAACAACTGCCGTCCAAGCGCGGCCTCCAGTTTTTTCATCTGCATACTGACGGCCGACTGCGATCTGTTGACCTCATGGGCTGCGCCGGACAGCGAACCCGCATCCACCACTGCCACAAAGCACTTGAGCCAATCGATCTGCAAATCGCTGGCAGGCATCGCAGTCACCTCTATTCGTTAATCGAATGACAAAGACGTGAATTATGCGCTTTTCATGACGGTTGTTCACCCGCAGAGTACTGGCATGAATCAACCCATTCTGGATCTGCCATGCCATTCGAGACCTGGTTGCTCTATCTGTTTACCTGCTGCGGCATCGCGGTGGTTCCAGGGCCCAATGCATTATTGGTGCTGACCCATGGCGCCCTTCACGGGAGCCGCAAGACGCTATTCACCATCACGGGCGGCGTGCTTGGCTTTGCCATCGTGCTTTCGCTCTGCGCCTTGGGATTGGGTGCGCTGATCCAGGCGTCGGCCAGCTGGTTCACAGCATTGAAGATTGCTGGCGGGCTCTATCTGATCTGGCTGGGCTTCGGGCTGTGGCGGTCTGCGCCCGTCAGCCTTGATCCGACCGGCACTACCAGTTTCCGACCTTGGTCGCTGTTCCGCCAAGGGCTGGTATCGGCCATTTCAAACCCCAAGGCACTGTTGCTCTTCACTGCGTTTATTCCACCGTTCCTGGATCCGCAGCGAAGCATCATTGCGCAGACGATCACTATTGCGCTGACCTATGCAGTCGTGGAGTTCGTCGTTGAATATCTGGTGGCCAGCGCAGCGCACCGGGTCAGACCCTGGCTGGCTCGAACCGGACGCCGATTCAATAAAGTCTGCGGTGGATTTTTTGTATTGTTCGGGCTGGCCCTGCCTATCCATAGCTGAAGGCAATGCTTTTGCCGCGCGCTGAATCAAACCCCGTCTTGCACTTCATCTGCGGTTTTTTGCTCACCCGATGGCAACGACCTCATCAGTTCGGCATGGCAAACCTCGAGTATTTCATCTGCCAGAGGCGAGTCATCCGGACAGGCCCTCGACAGCATAACCGCACCTAGTGCATGGGCGAGCAGGTTGATCATTTTTGCTCGACTGTCCTGCTGCGGCTCGTCCAGTTCCGCCTGGAACTTTTCCTCGAGTGCTGCCAGCGTGTTTTCAACGCCGTTGACAAACGTCGCCTTCAACTCATCCGACTGACGCGCAGCATCACCACACAGCGCCGCCATGGTGCAACCGCCTCCCCTGCCGTCCCGGTGTTCTCTCGACACATACACATTGATGAAGCCCGCAACGTCGAGGTCGCAAGAGCTGGCGAGTGATTGCGACAAGCTTTTTTCCGCGGCCTCGGCCATCAAATCCGCTTTGGAACCGAAGTGTTTGTAAAAGCCGCCCTGGGTAAAACCGGCAGTGGCCATTAACTCCGCCACACCCACACCATCGTAGCCACGCTCACGAAACAGCTCTGAAGCCGTTGCCACAATATGAGCCCGGTTGGCGAGTGATTGGGTCTTGGTGATCTTCATTTCGCGCCCCTGTGCCTGATAAATCAACGGCCTGACTATACTCTGATGTCGGTCATAATCAAAATCATTGACAGCTTTGAGCATGATCGACATCATAAATACCTGCTGGCGAATCTCCACCCACACGGCGCGGATCGCGTGTTTGATTAACGATTATGGAATCGATATGAACGACAAGACTTTGTTTGAGCCCTACAACCTCGGCTCGCTGACGCTTTCCAATAGAATCGTAATGGCGCCACTGACGCGAAACCGCGCTGGAGCAGGCTTTGTTCCGAGCCAATTCGCTGCCACCTATTACGGCCAGCGAGCTTCCGCCGGCCTGCTGATTGCCGAGGCTACCCAGATCTCCCGGCAAGGACAGGGCTATCAAGATACGCCAGGGATTTATACCCAGGCGCAGATAGAGGCATGGCGCACTGTCACCGAAGCCGTCCATGCGCGGGGCGGACGTATTTTTCTGCAGTTGTGGCACGTCGGACGCGTGTCCCATGTTGACCTCCAGGAAAATGGCGCAGCTCCGGTAGCCCCCTCTGCGCTTCGCGCCGCGACGAAGGTTTTCGTCAACAACAGCTTCGTGGATGTCTCGCAACCTCGAGCCCTCGAAATCGGCGAGCTCGCTGGAATCGTCAAGGACTTCCGCCAGGCCGCAGCAAACGCGATGGCTGCCGGTTTTGATGGCGTAGAAATCCATGGCGCGAACGGCTACCTGCTTGACCAGTTCCTCAAGGACGGAGCGAATGTGCGCACCGATGCCTACGGCGGCTCGGTTGAAAATCGTGCTCGTTTGCTACTGGAAGTCGCAGCGGCTGTAGTCAGCGAAATCGGTGCGCAGCGAACAGGTATTCGGATCTCTCCCGTCTCCCCCGCCAATGATGTTTCCAGTACCGACCCGCAAGCTCAATTCGACTACCTCGTCGATCAACTCGACGTCTTGGGCCTGGTTTACCTGCACGTGGTCGAAGGCGCAACCGGCGGGCCGCGAGACGTGGCGCCCTTTGACTTCGGCTCCCTGCGTCAACGCTTCAAACAGACCTACATCGCCAACAATGGCTACGACCTGAATCTGGCCACTTCAACGCTGCTCGAAGACAAGGCCGATCTCATTGCCTTCGGACGTCCGTTTATTGGCAACCCTGATTTGGTAGAGCGACTCAAGACCGACGCCGCCCTGTCCGCATTCGACCCAGCCACCTTGTACGGCGGCGGTGCAGCCGGCTACATCGACTACCCGACGCTTACCGAGAGCGCCCACCAAAACCACTGACAGAATCACTGTTGCTCCCCTTGCAGGCGCCACACGTGAATCGCCAATCGACATCTACAGCAGAGAATCTTGCCATGACCAAGCCTACTACCGTCCTGATTACCGGCGCCTCCACTGGCATCGGCGCCACCTATGCAGAGCGCTTTGCGCAACGCGGACACAGCCTCGTCCTGGTAGCCCGCGACAAAACCCGGCTGGACGCCCTCGCAGCGCAACTGCGTGAAAAACACCATGTATCCGTTGATGTGCTCCAGGCCGACCTGACCCAAAGCGCCGACCTGACGGCGGTGGAAACCCGCCTGCGCAATGATTCCGATATTGGCATCCTGGTAAACAATGCGGGCGCAGCACAATCGGGCAGCTTTATCGAACAGTCACCTGACAGCGTTGCTCAGCTGGTTACGCTCAACACCACCGCACTGGTCAGACTTGCCAGCGCCATCGCCCCACGCCTGGCAGAAGCCGGGGACGGCGCGATCATCAACATAGGTTCGGTTGTTGGCCTGGCGCCTGAGTTCGGCATGACGGTCTACGGTGCGACCAAGGCCTTCGTGCTGTTTCTGTCACAGGGCATGAGCCTGGAGCTGACGCCCAAAGGCGTCTACGTGCAAGCCGTTTTGCCAGCAGCCACTCGTACCGAAATCTGGGAGCGAGCGGGTATCGACATCAACACCCTGACTGACGTCATGGAAGTGGGTGACCTGGTCGATGCGGCGCTGGTCGGTTTTGATCGGCGCGAGCCTGTGACTATCCCGCCACTGCAGGATGCCGACCGTTGGGATGCCTTGCAGGCTGCACGCCAGGGTTTGCTGTCGCAGATTCGGCAAGCCGAAGTCGCCGAGCGCTACACAGCCACAAAGTAAAACATCGTGAAGCAGGTGCTCGTGCAAGAGCACCTGCCCAACCTACATGACACTTCATGATTCGAAACCTCAACCAGAATCGCCCACAGGATTCACCAATGCCGCGCGCCATTGCCATGAGAGTTGAATCAACATGAAGGCATTTACCATCGACCGCTACGGTAAAAACAATGGACGCCTGACCGAGGTGCCCGCCCCTGACGTGGGTGCCCATGACGTTCTTGTTCAAGTGCATGCGGCCAGCGTCAACGTGCTCGACTCAAAGATCAGTAGCGGCGAATTCAAACTGATCCTGCCGTATTCGTTCCCGCTGATACTGGGAAATGACCTGGCCGGGATAGTCGTCGGCGTGGGCTCTGCAGTGCGGCGCTTCAAGCCGGGTGATGAAGTTTATGCACGCCCTCCTGAGCAGCGCATCGGCACATTCGCCGAGCTGATCGCGGTGCCCGAAGACGCACTTGCGCTCAAACCCAACAACATCAGCATGGAAGAGGCCGCCTCGCTCCCGCTGGTTGCGCTCACGGCCTGGCAGGTGCTGGTGGAAACCGCCAAGCTGAAAAAAGGCCAGAAGGTCTTTATCCAGGCCGGCTCCGGTGGAGTCGGCAGCATTGCGATCCAGCTCGCCAAGCATCTGGGCGCCTTTGTCGCGACAACCACCAGCACCAACAACGTTGAATGGGTCAAGGCGCTGGGAGCGGACATAGTCATCGACTACAAGAAGGAAAAGGTCGAAAGCGTCCTGCAGGACTACGACATCGTATTGAACAGCCTGGGCGCGGATGAGCTGGAAAAATCCCTCAGCATTCTCAAGCCTGGAGGCCAGCTCATTTCGATCTCCGGGCCGCCGACGCCACAGTTCGCTGAAGAGCAAAGGCTGTCCTGGGTATTTGGCCTGATCATGCGTGTGTTGAGCAGCAGCATCCGCAGGAAGGCGCGCAAAAAACATGTCAGCTATGCATTTGTCTTTATGCGCCACAACGGTGCTCAGCTGGATGAAATAACGGCGCTCATCGAGTCCGGAATCATAAAGCCGGTGATCGACCAAACCTTCCCTTTCGAGGCGACAGCCAAAGCGTTGAGCTATGTCGAACAAGGAAGATCAAAAGGCAAAGTAGTGATCAAGCTGGTCTGACAAGACACCGTGATAGTCGACAAAACGTCCCACTGGCCGCCGTCTTGTTCTTCCCTCCAACCGGTCACCTTCTGTCACCACTGATTGCCGCACTGGCGATTAGCGTGAGCTCGGCGTCGGTGGTATTCAACGCCTCACGTCTGCACCAGGCTTCCATTGATTGAGTGAAAACGACCGCTTGACCTTACCATCGCGGCAAGGTTGAGGATAAACCAAAGTCGCAGACAAGCCTTACGCGTCAGTCTTTCCATGATCAACCTGGTTGTGAGGAGTCACCAATGAAAACAGTTGAACTGCAAGTCCAAGGCATGAGCTGTGGTTCATGTGTCAAACATGTCACCGAAGCGCTGCGCCCACTTGAAGGCGTCAGTGACGTAACAGTGGATCTACAAGCCGGCCGGGTGAAAGTCAGCGGCGATTCGCACAGCCCTGCGCTGCTTGCAGCCCTGCAGGACGCGGGCTATCCAGCACAGCTGGCGACAGTGGAACGCACAGCGAGTAAGACAACCTCGGGTTGTGGCGGGAACGGCGGCTGCTGCTGTCGGTAAGCGTAATTCAAACTGGAGAACTCCCATGATTACCAATATCCGTATCGCTGTGCTCACGACACTACTCATGACCGGAGCGGCACAAGCTGCTGAAGTCATCGATGTTTACCGCGATCCTGACTGCGGCTGCTGCAAGGACTGGATAAAGTATCTTGAAGTTAATGGCTTCAGCGTGCGCGAGCATGTCGAGCCCAACATGAGCAAAGTCAAACAGCGCCTCGGCGTCGCTCCGCGCCTGGCGTCCTGTCATACCGCGATGATTGACGGGAAATTTGTCGAAGGCCATGTACCGGTAGCACAGATTCTCGACCTGAAGAGTCACCCCGACCTCGTCGGAGTCTCGGTGCCGGGCATGCCCGCTGGCTCGCCTGGAATGGATTACGGCCAAACCAAACAGCCGTATCAGGTGATAGGTCAGACCCTGACGGGCACCGATCAAGTAGTCGCTGAATATTCTGGCAATTGACGGCTGCGCCAGACTAATCAGGTGCGCCTGCCACGAGACGAATCCATGGGTGCAAGCTACTCGCAGCGCAGGCAGATTGCCGTTGCCAACCTGACGCAATTGTAATCACACGCCGTCCGATGATGTGACATCTTGCTTACAAATGACGGCTGGCACTGACTCTCTGAAGCGAGCCGTGGCCTCATCGTGGAGGCGGATCCGTTCTGCCCTGGATTCTGACTTAGGACACCTCAATGCATTCCCGAACATCAAGACGCACTTTCGTGAAAGCACTGGCGGCAGGCGGGCTACTCGCAGGCTTTGGGCTATGGCGCAGCCCGGTGTGGGCGATTTCCAGTCAGGGCCAGCTGAATGTAATCGCAGGTTCTGACTTCGATCTTTCAATCGGTGAGATGGGAGTGAACTTCACGGGCACTCCGCGCACTGCGATGACAATCAACGGCAGTCTCCCAGGGCCTTTGCTACGCTGGCGCGAAGGCGACACGGTTACGCTGCGGGTCAGGAACCGGCTTAAGGAAAATACCTCGATCCATTGGCACGGCATCATTCTGCCCGTGAATATGGACGGTGTTCCAGGCCTGAGCTTCCACGGAATTGAGCCAGATGGCCTGTACGTGTACTCGTTCAAGGTTAAACAGAACGGCACATACTGGTATCACAGTCATTCCGGTTTTCAAGAGCAGGTCGGTGTCTATGGGCCTCTGGTCATTGATGCAAAAGACCCCGAACCCTTCAGCTACGACCGCGACTATGTGGTGATGCTGTCCGACTGGACTGATGAAAACCCCGAGCGGGTCATGAAAAAGCTCAAGAAACAGTCCAGTTACTATAACCAGCACAAGCGCACCGTCGGCGATTTCATTGATGACGTCAGCAAGGCCGGTTGGTCTGCCACGGTCGCGGATCGAAAAATGTGGGCTGAAATGAAGATGAACCCCACGGATCTTGCCGACGTTAGTGGCGCCACCTACACGTATTTGCTCAACGGGCTGGCTCCCGACAGCAACTGGACAGGTATTTTCAGGCCCGGCGAACGGCTGCGCCTAAGGTTCATCAATGGTTCGGCGATGAGCTACTTTGACGTGCGCATTCCCGGTTTGAAGATGACTGTCGTCGCGGCAGACGGGCAGTACGTGAAGCCCGTCAGCGTTGATGAGTTCCGTATTGCCGTGGCCGAAACTTTCGATGTGATCGTTGAACCCACTGAAAACGCGTACACACTGTTCGCCCAGTCAATGGATCGCACAGGTTTCGCGAGAGGTACGCTGGCTGTGCATGAAGGGCTCTCGGCCCCTGTGCCGTCCCTCGATCAACGTCCGTTGATCACGATGAGCGACATGGGTATGGGTGATATGGCCGGCATGGATCATGGCGATATGGATGGCATGGCCCAGAACTCGATGCAAGGCATGGAGGGTATGGATCACAGCCAAATGGCGGCTGGCAACGATAACAACACGCAAGGTATGACGGGCATGGACGGTGGATCGATGCAGAGCATGGATAACGGCCAGACGTCAGCCTCGGCAGGCGTGTCTGCCCACTCGATGCAGGGCATGAACGGCATGAACTCGATGGAGCCCCACCCGGCCTCAGAAGCAAATAACCCACTGGTCGACATGCAGGCCATGAGCCCCTCGCCGAAACTTAACGATCCAGGCATGGGGCTGAGAAACAACGGTCGCCGGGTACTGACCTACGCAGACCTAAAGAGCACCTTCCAGGATCCCGATGGCCGGGAACCAAGCCGCACCATCACACTTCACCTGACCGGACACATGGAAAAGTTCTCGTGGTCTTTTGACGGCGTGAAATTCGCGGATGCCGAACCGCTTCGCCTCAAGTATGGAGAGCGCATTCGAGTGGTTCTAGTGAACGACACCATGATGATGCACCCCATTCACCTGCATGGCATGTGGAGTGATCTAGAGGACGAAAACGGTGATTTCATGGTTCGTAAACACACCATCGACATGCCGCCAGGCACTAAACGCAGTTACCGCGTGACCGCCGATGCTCTAGGGCGATGGGCGTACCACTGCCACCTGATGTACCACATGGAAATGGGCATGTTCCGCGAAGTCCGTGTGCAAGAGTAGGAGCCAGACATGAACTTCGAACAGTCCGCAAAATCGGTTTTCGTCAGCCTGGCCATCCTCGGAGTGGGGGTTACGCCGTTTTCGCTTGTTTATGCGCAAACCGAGCCGATGCAAGGCATGGATCACTCTCAGATGCAGGGTATGGATGACGGTCAAATGCAAGGCATGAAGCCGGCTGCGTCCCTGGAAAGTCGGACACCGATTCCAGCACTTACGAACGAGGATCGCGCGGCTGTGTTTGAAAGTCATGCCGGCCACCAGATGCGCGACGACGCAATCAACTCGTTTTTCCTGATTGATCAACTCGAATGGCAGGACGCTGACGCTGGAAGCACCCTGAGCTGGGAGGCTAACGGCTGGATCGGAGGCGATACTGATCGTCTCTTGCTTCGCACCGAAGGCGAGAGAACCAATGGCGTGACCGAAAGCGCTGAACTCCAGGCACTCTGGGGTCATGCCATCACTCCTTGGTGGGACATTGTCAGTGGCGTGCGGCAAGACTTCAAACCCGGCACGCCTCAGACGTGGGCGGCACTGGGCCTGCAGGGCATGGCGCTCTATAACCTGGAAACGCAAGCCACCGCCTACTTGGGCGAAGGCGGCCAGACCGCGCTGCGACTCAAGGGTGACTACGACATTTTATTAACCAACCGTTTGATTCTGCAGCCCACTGCTGAAATCAACATTTATGGCAAAAACGACCCTCAGCGTGACACCGGTTCCGGGCTTTCGGACACCGAGCTCGGCCTGAGGCTGCGTTACGAAATTCGCCCCGAATTCGCACCTTATATAGGCGTGACCTGGAACCGTTCCTACGGAAAAACTGCAGATTACGCCCGTGAAGAAGATGAAGAACGAAGCGAAGCACGTTTCGTTGCAGGGGTGCGAATGTGGTTCTGATCCCGTGTCACACCACCCAAAACTATTCCAACAATAAACAACACCCCACGGCTTAGTCCGTCAGGAGCCTTGCATGTCATCTTTTAAAGCCGTCAGCGTTGCCGCAGCACTTAGCGTGGGACTGTTGTTGAGCACAGTCGCTCAGGCGCATCCCAAATTGCTGTCCTCCACTCCCGCTGAGGGCTCCACTGTTCAGGCCCCAGAAAAAATTGAACTGAACTTCTCGGAGAAACTGACTACCCAGTTTTCCGGCGCAAAATTGATCATGACTGAGATGCCGGGTATGTCTACACACTCCCCTATGGGCGTCAAAGCGAGTGTTTCTGGCGGCGCCGATCCGAAAATGATGGTGATCAGTCCCACAACATCACTCACACCAGGCACCTACAAAGTTGAATGGAGAGCGGTTTCCTCCGATACCCATCCGATCACAGGCTCTGTGACCTTCAAAGTCAAATGATCCATGGATGACTTAATCAACATAATCCTCCGCTTTGCGCTGTACATCGACTTGATGTTGCTTTTTGGCTTAGCGTTGTTTGGTATCTACAGTCTCAAAGGAAAAGAACGGAGCTGTGGAGTCGTTTTGAATTTTGAGTCGCTTCTGGTCGGCAGTGCCATTCTCGGCGTCTTACTATCGTTCGCCGCAATGCTGCAAATGGCAAAGATGATGAGCGGCGTATCTAGCTTCATGGAGCTTCATCATCACATTTTTCAAATGATGCTGATGGGGACTGACGTGGGGCTCACATGGATGGTTCGGATAGCCTCGCTGACGCTCGCGGGTATCGCGGCCTTACTCAATAGACGAGCCCCTACCCTAAGCCTGTGGGTAGTCACCATCTGCGGCGCTGTGGCTCTTGGCACATTGGCCTGGACAGGGCACGGTGCGATGGATGAAGGCTCTCGACGGTATCTGCATTTCACAAGCGATATTGTTCATCTTCTGGGTGCCGGGAGCTGGGTGGGCGCGCTCACTGCATTCGTGATTTTGCTGCGATCAAACAAACTTGCAGGTGTTGCGAAAATCCAGGTACTGAGTCGTACTCTAACTGGATTCGAATCTGCCGGAGCGCTCATCGTCCTCACCCTGATTGTGACCGGCATAGCCAATTACCTGTTCGTTGTCGGGCAGACATTCGAGACTTTGACCACCACTACCTATGGTGCCCTATTGTCGTTAAAGATTTTTTTGTTTGTCGGGATGCTCATGTTTGCGGGCTTAAACCGTTTTCACCTGAGCCCGCTGCTCAAACGATCCATTCAGACAGGCACTCACAGTATTGCTGTTAACGCCTTGCGGCGCAGCGTGATTTTAGAGTTGACGATGGTGGTGATTATTATGGGTCTCGTTGCCTGGCTCGGCACCCTCAGCCCAGAGATGGAGATGTCCGCTGAGTAGATCGTAACGCTAAGGCAGGTAATAGTTTCCAACACCCCTGGACAGTTCAGCAGACTGTCCAGCAGATGCGCTGGCTTTTGATTTCGACGAGGCGACCTTCACCCATGTCGGCAATCGCGTGACCTTCGAAACCCTCCAGGCAAGTTTTGAGCTGCAAGAACCTGGTCTGAACCGTACTGCTGCAATGGCGCGTAATTGCATGGACTTAACCAGTGATCGATAGTGGTCGTTATGCTGTGGGAAGCCCAAATGAACCTGGTTTCAGCGCGACATCAAACCTCAACAACCGCTCAACCCACCTGACTCCGTCCTCGTTAAAGCGATGGGTGTAAGGCCCGGAGTCTGATTCGCAGGAAAGAGTCTTTCGACAATTGCGCAGTCGATCCAACGGCCGTCAAGACAGGCATGTTTCTCGTAAACTCCCACTTGGCGGAAGCCGGACGCTTCGCACAAGGCGAGGCTGGCTTGGTTGGAAGTGAATATGCGGGAAAGGATTTTCCAGAATCCGCGTGCCTCCGCCTCTATCAGCAGCGCCTGGAGCAGATGTTTACCCATTCCCTGGCCGCGGACTTCACGGCTCATGTAAATAGAAAAGTCAGCGATGCCTTCATAGCAGGCGCGATCACGATAACCGCTGAGGCTCGCCCATCCGACAACTTGATCGTGCTCATCAAGCATCACCAGCACAGGATAACGATCATGAGTTTGGAGGCGCTCAAGCATGTCATCAGGGTTACGCGGGGTAGTTTCGAACGTAGAACTTCGTTCCTCAATCCCTTGGTTGTAGATAGTGGCTATCGAGGTTGCGTCATAGGGCTCAGCACGACGGATGCGCATGATGAATTTCCATTTTGTTGGTAGTAACAACATTCAGATCAAAAAAACTCAGTTTTGATTCAATTGCCTGGCATCTGAACAAGCGTCATTCGTGAGGCCGCACCGCTTTTCGGTAGCTCGTGTGATCTGCCTGAGCAAGGTTAATGCCCCTTGCCTGGCTTCAGCTGAAAGGTTTTCAGTCATTGCGCGCTCCTCGGCAATGAGGTCGCCCCTGATTTTTTCGTAAAGCCCCCTGCCAGCATCCGTGACCTGGATTTTCACGGCGCGACGGTCTTCGTCATCTTCAACACGTGACACATACCCCTTGCGTTCCAGCGCATCGATCACACGGCTCGCTGTACTCTTGTCTAAAAACATCTCTTCAGCCAAGACCTGGAGCCGCAGGGCTCCTTTCTTAACCAGTGTTTCGACCGCGTAGCACTGGGTGACTGAAACGTCGTAGCAGCAGATTCGGTCTCTGTCTCGAAACTGGTATACGCGGACGAGTTGGTTCAACGCCTCGTACAAATCCTCGGCATCCTGAGTCAGCTGGTCTTTTTTCCGCTTCGGCATAATCGTCACAATTTTGTTGTTAGCTGCAACAGTAATCGTGGTGATGCCGACCGTCAACATAGCTCCGCTGGTTGACTATAGGAAATCCGTCGCACCATTTTGTTGTTACCGCCAACAAAAATTAGCTAAGCCATGTGAGCCAGCTGTGCTGCTTGCTGCTGGTTTGCGTGGTGGTCAGCTTTCGCCTCCCCGCGAAAAGTCATCCGACGGTCTGAGTGCGAGTCGCGCAGCTACGCAAGGAAAATAGCAATATCGAGAACATACGCTTTACTAGATATATGCAAGTACGTATATTCGGCTCTCCATATATATTGGACGCTGCCATGACCCAACCCATCAAAGTCCTTTTCGTCTGCGTTGCCAACTCTGCTCGATCCCAGCTCGCGGAGGCTCTGTTACGTCATACCGATCCGCGTTTCGCAGCGTTCAGTGCAGGCTCCAAGCCTTTCAGGGTTGATCCGCGTACCGTCGCCGCACTTGAATCCGTCGATGTGGACGCGTCCGGACTGCGCAGTAAATCCATCGACGAGTTTCAGGGTGATCGGTTCGATTACGTCATTACGCTGTGTGACAAGTCCGCACAGGAATGCCAGGCGATGCCTGGAGCCGGTGAGGTCATCGCCTGGGATTTTCCCGATCCGGTCACAAGTGAAGATCTCGGTGCATTTAGGCATTCCCTTCACGACATTCATGAGCGCATCAAACTTTTTGTGTTGGTGAAGACAAAGCATCTGGAGGATGTATGACTGAAGCCATGACTCCCACGGCGCTGTTCAAATGTCTGGCCGATGACACTCGTACCAAAATCACGTTGCTGATTGTAAGAGAGGGTGAACTGTGCGTCTGCGAACTGACCGCAGCCCTTAACCAGAGTCAGCCCAAAATCTCCCGCCATCTCGCACTGCTTCGCTCAGCAGGCTTGCTGATGGATCGCCGCCAGGGACAGTGGGTTTACTACCGACTCCATCCTGAGCTGCCTGACTGGGTGACCGCCGTTTTGAAAGACGTCATTGATGCGAACCAGCAATGGCTGCAAGACGAGGCCACGCGCCTGTGTGACATGAATGGCCGCCCTATCAAACAAGCCGTGTGCGACTGATACGCGCGCTTTATCGAGTGTTTGAAATGCTTCTTGCTCTATCAATCTTTATTTTCACCATCGTACTGGTCATCTGGCAGCCCAAAGGCTTGGGTGTGGGTTGGAGCGCGAGCCTGGGCGCTGTTTTAGCTCTACTCTCTGGCGTGGTCACCTTGGGAGACATTCCTGAGGTGTGGCACATCGTCTGGAATGCCACTGCCACCTTCATTGCCGTGATCATCATCAGCTTGCTGCTGGATGAGGCTGGTTTTTTTGAATGGGCCGCACTGCATGTCGCACGCTGGGGCGCAGGCAGCACTAGAAAACTCTTTGCATTCATCATATTGCTGGGTGCCGCTGTATCGGCGCTCTTTGCCAATGACGGTGCTGCGCTGATCCTCACGCCGATCGTGATCGCAATGCTGCTCGCTCTACGATTTTCTCCCGCAGCCACTTTGGCGTTTGTTATGGCAGCAGGATTCATCGCAGATACCGCGAGCCTGCCGCTAGTGGTTTCCAACCTGGTGAACATCGTTTCCGCCGATTACTTCGACATCGGCTTTACCGAATATGCCTCCGTTATGGTGCCGGTGAACGTTGTTAGCGTTGCCGCGACACTGGTGATGCTGTTCTGGTTCTTTCGAAAGGAACTGCCCGCGACCTACGGGCTTGCACAACTGCATCAACCTTCTGAAGCAATTCGCGACCGGGCAACTTTTGTAGCGGGCTGGTGGGTGCTGGCGCTTTTGCTCATCGGCTTCTTCGTGATTGAGCCGCTAGGCGTTCCGATCAGTGTCATTGCTGCGGTCTGTGCGTTCATTCTCTACGTGATCGCTGCCCGTGGGCATGCCATCGATACAGGCAAAGTGCTCAAAGGCGCGCCATGGCAAGTGGTGATTTTTTCCTTGGGCATGTATCTGGTCGTCTACGGGCTCAAAAATGCCGGTCTCACCGACCACATTTCACAGATCCTAAACTTCTTCTCGGGCTACGGAATTTGGGGCGCATCACTTGGTACCGGGCTGCTCACAGCCTTGCTGTCCTCGATCATGAACAACATGCCAACGGTGCTTATCGGCGCTTTGTCCATACACGCTGCCGATGCCGAAGGCGTGGTTCAACAAGCAATGGTGTACGCCAACATTATTGGTTGTGACCTAGGCCCTAAGATCACGCCCATCGGCAGCCTCGCCACATTGCTTTGGCTGCACGTCCTGGCCAAAAAGAACATAACCATCACCTGGGGTTATTACTTCAAGACCGGCATTGTGCTGACCTTACCCATCCTGATTGTCACGCTCTGCGCCCTGGCGTTGCGGCTCAGTTTCTAAAGTCTGAGAGGAATCTTTATGAAAGTCCTGTTCATGTGTACCCATAACAGCTGCCGCAGCATCCTCTCCGAGGCGCTGTTCAATCATTTAGCGCCCGAAGGCATAGAAGCAGTGAGCTCGGGAAGCTTTCCCAGTGGTCGAGTGAATCAGCGAGCCTTGCAGACGCTGGAAGCAGCAGGCATCTCCATTGCTGGCTTGAGCAGCAAGGCGTCGGATGCTTTTGAAGGCTCGCCGCCAGACATCGTTATTACCGTCTGTGATCGGGCTGCGGGTGAAGCATGCCCCATCTTCTTTGGCCCAGCCTTGAAAGCGCATTGGGGCTTGGCCGACCCGTCCGAAGCCTCTGGATCGGAAGGCGACATCAGCGCGGCGTTTGAAACCACCCTCGCCAAAATCCGCGAACGCGTGAGTGCGTTTCTTGCGCTGCCGCTGAATACCATGAGCCGTGACCCGCTCAAAGCTGAACTGAACCGTATCGGTTCGCTTTGAAGAGCAATAGAGGCTGTGCCAGCCAGGCGCATCCGCAGGAGTTTTTATGCAAGATACATTGCCGAACGTCCACACCGATCTGATTGACATTCCCTCCCTGGAGCAACTGAAGCCTCGCACGCCTTCACTCCATAAACCTCGAATCCTTCTGTTATACGGATCGACGCGAGAGCGCTCTTTCAGCCGATTGGTAACCCGAGAGGCCGCACGCCTGCTGGAGCAGTTTGGCGCTGAAACAAAGATCTTCAACCCATCAGGCCTGCCGCTGCCGGATGACGCACCCGACACCCACCCCAAGGTCGCGGAGCTGCGCGAGTTGATGCAATGGTCGGAAGGACAAGTCTGGTGTTCCCCTGAGCGGCACGGCTCCATGAGTGCGGTTTTCAAGGCTCAGATCGACTGGGTTCCGTTAGCGATGGGCGCTGTGCGGCCTACCCAAGGAAAGACCCTTGCTGTAATGCAGGTCTGCGGCGGCTCGCAATCATTCAACGTCGTCAATCAACTGCGGGTACTGGGTCGGTGGATGCGGATGTTCACTATCCCAAACCAATCTTCGGTGGCCAAGGCGTTCACTGAGTTCGACGAGGCGGGCCGGATGAAGCCATCCTCGTACTACGACCGTCTGGTGGACGTGATGGAAGAACTCATGAAGTTCACGCTGCTACTGCGGGATCGGCAGGATTACCTGGTTGATCGTTACTCCGAACGCAAAGAGTCCGCCGAAGAACTGTCCAGGCGTGTCAACCAGCGCTCCATTTAACGCTAGTGTGAGGAAACTGCATGAGCCAGATCACGCTTGTGTCGTCCGTCAGAGGTCATTCTTGACCTCCTCCCTCAAGCGCAGCGCGGCAGCTTCCTCAAAGAAGACGGGCAAGTCGTCATTGATGAGAATGGTGGTCACAGGGTTTGAACCGATACGAAGCAGATAGGTCTGGAGGGGTTGGTGTTGAATCAAAATCCAATACTTGATGTTGTGGTCATTGGCGGCGGCCAGTCCGCGCTGACCGTCGCCTATTTTTTAAAGCGTACGGGACTGTCCTACGTATTGCTCGATGCCGAGTCAGCACCGGGAGGCGCATGGCAACACGGATGGGATTCGCTCCGGCTCTTCTCGCCGTCTGCATGGAGTTCAATTGCTGTCTGGCCGATGCCCGCCGTATCCGACGGTACTCCAGGACGGGATAACGTCGTCGACTATCTGACCCAATACGAGCGCCGATATGACTTCCCCATCATTCGCTCCACGCGAGTAACCCGCGTCGAGAACATCGAAAGCGGGTTGCGTGTCATCTCTGGGGATAGTTATTGGGACGCCAAAGCGGTCATCAGTGCAACTGGCACTTGGAGCCGACCGGTTATTCCAGCCTATCCAGGGCACGAGTTGTTCGAGGGTGAGCAGATCCATTCTGCGCATTACGCCGGGCCGAGTGCGTTCGAGGGTAAGACTGTACTCGTCGTCGGCGGCGGCAACTCGGGCGCCCAGATTTACGCGGAGGTTTCAAAAGGGGCTCAGGCAACTTGGGTGACTCAAGAAGCGCCCAGATTTCTTCCGGACGAGGTTGATGGTCGTGCATTGTTCGAACGAGCCACCGCTCGGTTGAAGGCCCAACAAGAGGGCCTTGAGCTCCCTCAGTCCGAAGGCGGATTGGGAGACATCGTTATGGTGCCAACCGTAAAAGAAGCTCGGGAGCGTGGGGTATTGAGTTCGGTACGACCATTCACAAGTTTCACCCCAACAGGCGTGATATGGCCATCGGGCAACGAAACCAGGGTGGATGCCGTCATCTGGTGTACGGGCTTTTCTCCGGCGCTCGACCATCTGACGAGCCTGGGGATCGTAGGTCTGGACAACAACATCGCAGTAACCGAAAACCGGAGCGTAGGATTACCCAATCTGTGGCTAGTGGGATATGGCGATTGGACGGGCCTCGCTTCCGCTACCTTGATAGGCGTAACCCGAACCGCTCGGGATGTGGTCAAGCAGGTTCAAGGCTATATTTCTTCAATGGTCTCAGCATGAAGTAGCAAGATGAGCATCGACATGATGACAATATTGACCAGTGCCCGGAGTGAAGAAAACAGCACCTGCCCCCCCATTTGCTCTCGGCTGGATTTGGTGCGAGCCCAGGTCGCGCTTGCTCCTGCGTATGAGCCGTCGTCATGCCCATCCCAGTGTGACAGCGGCCAGCACAAGATAACGCACGCCCTTGGCTAGGGTGACAATGAGCAGGAAACTCCAGAACGGCTCACGCATGACTCCCGCAACGACCGTCAGTGGGTCACCAATGAGGGGCACCCAGCACAGTAATAACGACCAGCGCCCGAATCGCAGATAAAATTGTTGGGCCTTTTCGAGCTTGCTCTCGCTCACCGGAAACCAGCGCCTGTGACGCAATCGCTCAACAGAGCGACCCAATAACCAATTCAGCGTAGAGCCGAGAACGTTGCCGAACGTGGCGACCTCGATGAGCGTAGACGCGACGTACCGGTCAGAAAGCAACATCCCCACCAGCACGGCTTCAGACTGCATTGGCAACAACGTAGCGGCACCAAATGCTGCCAGGAATAGACCCACGTAACTGGTGAGTTCAAACACTCGGAAGTCGCCTTATGCGGTCAGGCCGATCCAGCCATGGAAACCTACGTACAGGCCAACACCGATGATCAACACGCTGGACAGGTACGGAGCACGACGAGCCACGGTGCCCAACCAAGGCCAGCGATTGGACGCCTGTTTGGCACCAATGGCAGCAGCAGCTCCTACAGTCACTAGCGTGATTGCCAAACCGATGCTGAAGCACAGGACGAGCACGCCTCCCAATGCAACCTCTTTGACCTGAAGGCAAAGCAACAATACAGTGATGGCGGCAGGGCAAGGGATCAAACCGCCCGTCAAACCAAACACAACAATCTGGCCTGTGGTGACTTGTCGGTTAGTAAAGCGCTTCCGAATATCGTTGGCATGTGCACGTTCGTGTGCATCCTGATAGCCGTCAATCGACAACTCCAGACCTTCCAGATCAGAATGTGCGTGCCCCTGATTACGCTCCTGATATTCCAAGTCATAATCATGGAAATGACCGGCATACCCAAGGCTTAAACGAGCGCTGAACTCATGCGGTTCCGGGATATCAACTGCCGACGCCAGGAAGCCCTCGCGCTCGACGAAAGCGAACGACTGAGTGCTGCCGTCAGGACGGGTCGTCATCAGGCGAACGTCTGAGGCTGCCCAGGCATGGCCGGTCAAGGTCTTCAAACGCCATTGCGGTGGCGTGCCTTGTTCAGAGATCGACAATTCGACACGACCATGGCCAGTATCGATTTGATGGTTTTCGTCATGATGTCCATGGTCATGTTCGTGGTGGTGATCATCACCCTGCTCGAATTTGAACATCTGCTCACCGCGCCAGGTACGCCACAGCATCCAGAGCGCAATCACGATGATCAGTGCCGAGGACGCAAGCTGGAAATACGGCTCAGTGGTTTGAGCGTCCAGGCCTTTGCCCAGGTACATGCCGCCGATCGCGACTAGCCACACTACGGCAGTGTGAGACAGCGTCGCCGCCAACCCCAACAAAACGGCCTGTTTTACCGAACCGCGGATGGCCACGATGAACGCCGCCATCATGGTTTTTGAATGGCCCGGTTCCAGGCCATGTAAGGCGCCAAGCAAGATAGCGCTCGGGAAATACAGCCAGGCGTGAGCCCCGCCTTGTTGCAACAGTTCAGCGAAGTTGGGCATGTCAGACCTAGAGATACTTGGTGATTTGCTTGAAGGCTTCCAGTGGTGCCCGCTCGCCATTGTTCAACGCCGAGACGGTGTCCTCCAGGCAATGATCAATGTGGTCCTGAATGAGCGTGCGCTTGGCCTGACACACTGCTTTTTCAACGGCGTGCAGTTGCTGAGCGATGTCCACGCACTGACGACCCTCTTCGATCATGGCGATGATGCCGCGTAAATGGCCATCCGCCCGCTTGAGGCGCTTGATGATAGCCTCATGACTTTGGTGGGTGTGGGGATGGCTGTGTTCGTGCTCTTGCTCACTCATGATCTGAGCCTCAGGCCTCAATGAATTACGTCCGCATCCTATCCCCCCCAGGGGGATAAGATCAAACGTATCGCGACCACAGTTCCGGGATATCCGACCGAAAACGACGAGCGAAATTGAAGACCTTGGGGACGCCAGCCGACTTTTGGGACACAGCGACAAGCGGATTACGGAGACGGTTTACCGTCGCGTGGGGGAGGTTGTGAAGCCGACCAGATGAAACCTTTTTTACCCAGAGTTGCGGAAACGATTCAAAAGATGCGGAAACGATCGTGATTCCCGCTCGGTAATTTCCCAAACCCCAGATACGAAAAAGCCCTGAATTTTCAGGGCTTTAGCGTTTCAAAAGTGGCGGAGACATAGAGATTCGAACCCTTATCTAAGGTACCCCCCTGTTTCTCAATTGAGAGGCTCGTTCAACCCTTGCTCGCGATGCCTGAAGCATAACAAATCCGGGCCTTTTAGGAAACCCTAGAACGCCTCGCAAGCACGCAACCAGTTGCATACTTGAAGACACCACCAGATGGACGCCGCCACATAAGCAGACCGGCCCCACCAAGTCTAATCACCCTCCCCACTCCGAAAGAACGACTGCCCCCCCTTAACCAAAAATGCCACTACTGTATGTAAACTCAGTGCTATGCTCGGCGGGCCAGTGCTATCCAACCGACATATCCAGTGAGGCAGTCATGGCCGTATTAGAACGAGAGTCGATGTATCAGATGCTAGCCAATCGGGATTGGGTAGCTCTGACCAACACGCTCATGACCCATGCGAAAGAATTGGCAAATGATCCCATCACCAAGCAAGCGGTCGGTTTTTTCGAGACTGAATTTTTTGCCGACTGTGCTGGCTACCCTAGCAAGATCAGATACCAGAAATTCGAACATATCTCTTTGATGATCGAGCTCGGCAAGCACGGCTTCTCTAAAGCGTTTCAAGAGCGTTTTGTCGATTAAAAACTCTTGGTAATGCAAGAATTGGAGCTGCCGTCGCTTTTAAGCTTTGCCCTCAACAACCAGCACTGCCCACTTGCTAAGCAGATCGTCCAGCGGAAAATGACTGATGCACCCGACCAGATAGCACAAGCCAGACGGGGCGATTTGAGCATCAGAGCGAGCCAGGTACATAACGCGGCGCCCAAGACGATAAAGCTCTTCAAATCCCAGCAGGAGGAGAATTTCTTTGAGGCGGTAAGGCGGGTATTTCCTACGTACAACCCGTATCCCAACGTCGCCCTGAGCAGCGTTCTCGACATAGAGTCTTTCAAAGACGACTTACACCCAAGGAACGCAGCTACTTCTTCAGGGCCGTTGTGGACAGCGTCGTGTTCGACGCCCGAAACAGCTACACACCCAAGTTTTTCTTTGAGCTCGATAGCGTCCATCACGACAGCGCCAAAGCTCAAGACAACGATGCGATGAAAGACTCGATTTTCAAGGCTGCCAACGTGAAGCTAACGCGGATCAGGGGCTATGGTTCCAAGGCACTCACCGTGCAGGAATTTGAGCGTTTAGTGCTTGATGTGATGTAAAGAGTGCTGCAATCAAGCACAGCCTAGAGGTATAACATATGATGGCCGGACTAAACAGGGACACTTCCTTTAGGTAGTGTCTATTTGACACCGTTGGCCAGAGTTCTAAAAGTTGCTACTGCTACCGAGTCAGATCGCAGCTTTTAGGAGCCATCTGACCCACTCATAATAAGCCTCATCGTGCACCGTGTAGCAAATTGAATTCATCCGCAACCAAGCATCGAGCTCTGATGTAGACATCTCCCTTAAATTAGGTATTTGACTTGGCGGAGAAAATAAATACACTTTTCCCTCGCTAACAGGAAAATTGATCGACCTGATTTTGACACCTCCCTCCGCGACAGAATCATATTCCAGCTCAGCAGAACTTGGAAACGAACTCACTATTCTTGCGGTAGCAGCTATGAATAACTCTACGATGTCGATGAAGTCCTGAGTTTCATCGGCGGTAGGCTCTGAATACTCATGCTCCATCTCGTTTCGCATTTTGTTCAGTTTATTGAGCACACTTCCGCCGACCACCCCACATTCACGTAGAAAATCCAAACGCCTAGGAAAAGGGATAATATTTTTTGGATATTTAATATGAATCCCAAACGCTTCCGACAACAACTCTGCCCGCAGATGGAGTGCTCTCTTTGCGTTAGATGCAGCGTTTATAACATTCCTCGGGCCTTTACCTGCTTTTAAATCCTCTACTGCGAAACCTAAATATTTTTCAGCGAATGGTTTACCTTCACACATTATAGTTTCAGGTGAAGAGCTGTCCCATGTCAGCCCTAAATAATCATCAACACTCGCCATTGAAACACCCCCCGATTCATTATTTTCAATATGTATCTTTTACACAGATCGATATTCATTTTGGTTCATTATCAATCGTAAAGAACGGTAACGCCCTATCTGGAGATTGCGACGACTGTTTTGCAAGAGGCTGATCAAATTTCTCATCGACTTGCTGAAATCTGACACTGATCTGTATGCCCTCACCTTTCTTCATCCGAACGTACGCTATATACCCATTCTCTAAAGGGTGCACCCATTCGTCCACTGTCACTCCAGGATAATTAGGTGAGGAATGGAAATCGCTTTTCACTGCTAAGTAGCGGATGAATTCCAGCACCCCTGGGTTGTATGTCCCGGTGAGAAAACTATAGCCTGCCATCAATAGATAGCCCGCCAAGAGCGCGGCGACTGAATGAAAATAAGTCATGAAAGAGTCGCGTTTAGGCAGCTTTTTGAACCCAAGCCCCGCCAAAAGGGGAGCAAGAATCTGCGCTGAACCCAAGAATATAAAAAGCACGACGGATATCAAAAAAAGCAGGCAACCCACCACTGTCAAGATCACCGCTGCAATTGCCATCCCTGCGGGGACATAAAATAACAAAGCGAGAAAACCGACCGTGAGGTCAAAGCTTTGCGGAGGCAAACCAAGCGCTTGCGAAACCATAGAGCGCGCCAACGCGGTTGCGATCAGCAACGCGAAAAGATGCATCAATATCAGAGGCAGCTTTGCAAAGGGCCTTTCCCAAGCAACCATCCACATCTGGATAGCAGGAACGCACCACATAAAAAAGCCGGATATTATTAGAAGCGACGACAATCCTCCTGCGGCATTGAAAGCTGTGTCGCCGAGAAAACGGGACAGAACCAGCCCGCAGAGAATCGTGGCAACTGAAGCGATGTAAAATCGATAAGGTATGGAGGTCTTCCGGTATCTCACTTTCAAACCATCCACTTTCGCCGATAGGACGGTGAGCAACCGGGCCTTGAGTTGCCTGTCAGAAGTCAATAGCAAGACTCCTTCCAGGCATATCTCGCGCGCGTTTTTCTCCAGCGGATAGCAGTCTTAACGAATGCGGCCCTATCTCCAGAACACGACACAAGCCCAAATCTTCCGAATTACTGCGATCATTCAATGCTGGTAGGCCCCGACCATTTCACCATCACGCATCTCGATCGTTAGCGTCACTTTCGCTTCCCGCTCAAGCAGCAATGCCTGCGCGCCCCGAATATCAGTCTTAGCGCTGATTTTCAGCGCCGGTAACGTCTCCTCGTTCCACTGACGCAGCTTGATGCGATTGATCTGTAGCGTGGACTGCCACTCCCATACTGAGCTAAGGGAATCGATCCGTCTGTCCAGGGCATCATTGAATGATTCCAGCGGGCCTTGAGCCGAAAAGAATGCACACACCTCAGCTTCCAGATCTTCCTCGCGCCTCGTCAATAGCGATGTTTGCCCGATAATTTGCTTAAGTAAACTACACGCGACCCACCGGCCACTCATACACAGCTTCCACTCCTCGACCAATCGCTCTCCAGCTTCTTGCTCAGCGCCTAGTTTGGAAACCAAGCCAGATGAGCCGTCGAACAATCCTGGATCGTCGAATCCGTCGACGTTCTTTTTCAAAGCCACCAAGCCAAGCACAAGATGATCATTGATACCACCAAGCTCGCGCTCTATGGACTCCAGCTGTGCCCGCGCAGCTTCATCCCTTTCCCCATGGTGAAGCATGACGGCAACTTGACCCAGGTATTTCAGTGCCCCAGTGATTTCAGATCTGCGCTTATCAGCGAGATGAAGAGCGATAGCGTCAACACCGGCCTTGATGTCATCCAGCTTGGCGCTGATATCCGCCAGATGCTTCTGAGCCACGACCACTGAGGCAATCTGAAACAACGCGGCGGAGTTAACAAGGTTTTGAAGGCGTTCCGGCTCGAACAGTGTCGCCTGTTCACGAATTCTCCCCCCCTCAATACTGAAAGCGCGAAATCCTTCTCCGTTTGCGACCTTGGCAAGCGGGCCATTGATCACCACCTCCATTAGCCGAGTTTGAGCAAGTTCTGACGCTACGGCTGCGCTTGGAATTGCCTGGAGCAAGGGCGAAAGTCTATCAATCCCGAGTGCTGACCGGTCGACAGGCTTCGCACTTTTTGGCAACGCATTCACAGGTATAACCGTCATCAACGGCTCATCTTCAGTGACACCTATGATGACCGTGTTGGATGAAAAATCTCTGTCCATTGAATCGTTCAAAACGCTCATACCAGCTCCCTGTAATCAGTGCGCCGCAGCAGCGCCCCGATTTTTCTGTCGAATATAAGCAATCTGGGTAACGCATGGCAGTGTGACCCTATAGGCTTCTTTAGCTGCTAGGTGAACACCTGCGGCACCGGCAATCGCAACGCCTACCACTCCAAGAACAGCCGTTGCTACGCGCCCCCCGATCGCGAAGGCGCTCGCAGAGAAAGCTCCTTCGGCTAACAATGGGGCAATACCCGCAATCCCTACGACACCGGCTTTTGCAGCCCCTAGCCCGCCGCTGCGTATCACTGCGAGCACTGCAGCGAGCCCTAGATCCACCGCACCATTGTTGGAGTGCACTTTCCGAGCAAACTCAGCACGTTCCTGCTCTGTCATTTTCTCCCACAGTTTGGCGACAAGCCTTTCGAGAACCTTGAGCTCCAGCGCCTCGATTGCTTCTTTACCTCGCACGTCGGCACCTACATATCTGGCAACGTCCCGCACAATTTCGGCATAGGGAACACCCGTACGACGGACTAGGTTCGCGACGCTATTTCCTCCAAATAGCTGCACCTCACGGATAAGAAGCAGCAACGTATCACGCGAATACCGACTTTTTTGCTTCGCTGCAACGAGCACCTTCAACACGTCCGAAGACATTGCCAAACGTCCATTACCGGAGTCGGTCAAGAAGTCGACCAGAGAACCCACATCTGCGGGGTCTGCTGCCTGGAGCAAAACCAGCAATTCTGCATCACCATTAATTACATCTTTCTCGTACGACATATCCTGCCTATTCGTCCATGCTGAGCGAAGATTTCAGACTCAATCCTGCCCCGAAACAAGAACCCTCCACTTACAAAGGAGGTTTGAGAAAATCTTAGATGAGAGCGGGATTATACGACTCAATCTCAGCATATCGGCTTACGAGCAAAGGTCTTGAAGCCGATGTTGTAGTCATCATGGGATTTTTATACCAGCACCGGACATCACTGCAGCGCACTGGTCATTGCCGTCACGGTTAGCAGCCCAGACCCAAGGCTCCAAGTCCCACTGATGGGCTTTTCCGTAGGCGACCGCTATGTGGTCATCGGCGAGCCGTCAACGGCATAAAGTCTCTTGCCTTCCACTACAGACTGCCACGCCGCTCGTACCGGATACCCGAGGTCGGAATCCTTAAGCCTCTTTTGTGCATGTGCCTTGAGGTTGTCCAGCGAGCAATACGCGCCTACCAACGATTCCTCATCTGGCAAGCTAAATGCTCTCCCCTTGGTTGAGTCCCAGCTACTGCCCAGAAACTCCACCGCGAACCGATCCAGGCCGGGATCAATCGCTTTTAGAACGCTAAAAAGCTCTGAACACACCTGAGGAGCCAGACGGCCAAGCGTCCACAAGACGAATCCTGAGCGGTTTTTATCGAGAAGACTTTCGTTTCTAGCCGCCTCAAGCGCGTTTTTCGCAAAGGCTTCAATCACCTCCTCTCTCTGCTCTGCACCGAGCTTGAAATATTCAGCGTGGCGTTCCTGACTGGCCAGGTAGCTGCGTCTTAAGATCTCTGCTGCACACGTGAGCGATTCGGAATCAGTCACCACTTTTTGAATTATCGAGCCAAAATCTTCGCGACCGGCAGCGTCCACCAGCACTCTGATTTTCTGGAGTGCCAGCTCCTCAATCCCCAAGTCGAAAAACGCATTCCTGTTCTTAGCCCGCGTTACAAACACAGGGGCGTCCACAAGCCTGGTTATTGACACGCAAATGTCGTCAAGATCGTCAACTGCTCGCCCTTGCAGCGACGCACCTACCTCTCCAAGCATATCGACGAACTCATTACAGTTGTCATTAGTGAGCTGCGAAACGATCAATGACCTCTGAGCTTTTTCTTGGAGATATCGGCGTGCAGATCTAACACTGACATCACCGTCTGAGACACTCAGCTGGAGCGCGATCATCAATCTTGGCGCCTCTGAAATGACCCCTTCAGCATATGAGCCCTGTCCTAGAGAACGACACTTTTCGGCCACCGCGACTTCAGGGAAGAGAAAGTGAACAACCTTCTGCACGGCGGCGTCTGGACTTGCGTCATAAGCCAACCGTCGTTCGCTGGTTCCGCTTTCAACCACGGCCTTGGAGTCGCCCGTCGCAAAGACATCATTAATGAGGCGTCCTACGAATAATCGAGGCTTTCTTTTGAGCAACTCAAACACGGCGGGTGCCTTCACTGACAAAGCAGCCAGACCCAGAATATCTGCGAAAACGATTTCACCTCGCAGAAGGGGCTCCATGAGGCGAACGGCATTGAACACGCGAGCGACATCCCGAGGCTGATCAAGCAATTCACGCAGCCCGGTGTGATAAAGGTAGCCGAGACGCTTGTCTTGGTCTTCGAAGTATTCGTGCAAAGCCTCTGGATCTATACTCTCCATGGCACGGTTGAACAGTTTTCCCCGCGCGCTTAGGGACAGGTTGGGAAGCCGCATCCGCACCTGAACAATCTTGTCCAAATACGATTCAGAATGTGGAACGTTAAGATTCTGTAGTGCTCTGCTGACATAGTCGCAATCCCAAGCCACCACGTAGCCCACCCGTGGTAGCTCACCAACCGCTTTAATGATTCGAATCATCTCGAAAACTTCGGAGGGAAACAGTCTGTCAATGTCATCGATAAACACGATCACCGGACGCTCAAATTTTCTTAACGCGGCTTCTACACGCTGCTTATACGCTTCAATATCTGGAGTTTTGTACTCTGAAACCGACGCCGTTGCATCTCCGGCTGCTTCAACGACAGACTTGATCATCGAGGCCCAGGGCTCCGCCCCTGGGATCAGTTTGACCAGATCAAATACTTTCGCGTAAGCCTTGAGTTCTTTAGCGACTTTTTTGCCATCTCGACTTCCGTCACTAAGCGCAATGGCATTGGCTATATTGGAAAGAAATTGGCGCAGCAGTGCATCTTTTTCACCTACGAGCCAAGGGTTGAAATGGACGATTACAGGAGAGGGTGTGGCATCCTTACTCTTCAGTAACGCCTGGATCATCGCAAGCGTTGAGCTTTTACCACTTCCCCACGGCCCTTCAATTGACAGCACGAATCCAGCAGAACCGGAAACACTTCGCAAAGCGGATGCGGCAATACCCGCAAACCCCTCCCGTGATAGCTGATCACGATCAAGGGCCGTGTCAGGTTGAAGGGGTAGGTCGAAGTCGATCTCAGAGCCGCCACTGCCCAACTTTGCCTGCTTATCCTTCGTGGACATGAGTGCTCCATATAAAATGATGAACAGCTTCCCTCCAGATAAACTTCCTTAGGGAGGGGCACAGAAAATGCTTTCTGCCATCTTACAGAACATCCGATGGAGCACTGATCGAACTGCAGCTCCAAGTCGAACAACCAACCAAATTGGAGAGCCGCCCCAACCTCGGTACCTGGTACGGATGTCAAAAATAGCACCCTAAGCTACTCAAATTTCCCCAAATACGACTCTAGGTTTTGCCAAATTTCATCAGCAGTCTCGTCCGAGAACCGATGCATCTGTGTCACGGAGCCCACGATGTAATTTGGCGGAAACCATTCGAGTATTTTCCCGTCTTGGTCAAAGCAGTGAATCACGCGATGGAAGAGCGCAGGATCCAAGGGAATTGCGGCATTTGGATTGTGGAACATGTAGATCCCGTCGTGCCATGCCTCGCTGTACCGTGGGTCTTCAACGACTGCCCTGAAGGAGCCAACATTCCCCTCGGCATCAGTGCGCGCACCGTTCACGATCGCTAAGGAATTTCTATCACGCACACCCGCAAGCCGGCCCATTCGATTAAATTTGGGTACAGTCGCCTGGGTGACCAGCATGACCGCAGAGACATGACGATTTTTCGACTGGCCAAAGAAATTGGATGCGATGGTGCGCCCTTTGTACTCGTGACGCTCGATGCGCACCATTTTCCCATCTACCAACTCGAGACCGTAGAGAAATTTCTGCATCGGGCTGGAGGACATGGCCATGGACATGCTTTTTGAGTAGTCATGCACTGCGATGATGAAGGGTTTACCTTTGGTATGGGGAAGCTCCCAGTACAGAAGGTTTAAAGGCTCAGCACGATGGCGCACCTTTTTCGCCAGGGTGCGTTGAAACTTGAAAGGCATCTCGTTATCGACATGCTCCAGCAGCTTCTTGATCGTGCTCTGATCCAACTTCCTACCGCCCCGCCCCTTCAGTGCCGGGTCGATCGATTCGGAGGCATCACCACCCTCACCAGCACCGACACCAACATCGGCATCGGCATCGGCATCGGCATCGCCTCCGGCATCCTGGTCACCCTCCTCCAGCTCAGCCACCGTGGCGGCCTCCAACGCAACCTGTTGACCGTGCTTGGTGAGGAGATAATCAGGCTGTGGATTTGAATGATCGATGGTGAAGTCGAGTTCGTAGAACACTGCATGGAGGTAAAGCTCGAACAGGCGTGAGTTAAACTCGTTGCCCTGGAGCCCTCTGATGAAAATGCCGTCTGGATCTTCGAACCAGTGGGCAAGCTCCTCCATGGCCACCCGAGCAGGATAATAGGTGGGATCGTCGAGAAGCATCTTCAGGTAGCGATTGCGTTTGTGCTGCGGAACTTTTGCCGCAAAAATTGCAAAGGCACTCGGCGCTTCGTCCCCCTGAGAGACCAGCCCATCAACCGCAGAGGCAACAACCTTTGGTACACCTTCCGAAGCCTTTTCGATCGCGGCTTCCGGGGTCGGCAGGGAACATAGTGTGTCCACTGGCCTAAATCGATTGTTTAAGTCACGGGCGAGCACGATGCAATTGTAGTCATTGTCGATCTTGCACAGGAGGACAACGGCCAAGAGCGTGATATCTGGCGTTTCATAGATGTACCAGTGAGTTTCTTCAGTGATCTGTTTTATGAAGGGCGAACGGCCATAGAAATATGCGTCGAATTTGGTCTTGGTGATTGGTTTGAAATGACTCATCGTTCCTGATCCAGAGGTTCGCCAGGGGGTAGGTTTCGAGCATAGTGAGAATAGGATGCGCGAGCGATACGATGATAGGGTATGCGGTACGTGCAGCGCGATGCCTGCCGATCGCTCTCGCATCAAGCGACTTGCGCAGCAGCAGGGTGCAAGCGTTGCCCTGAGGCATTCAGGGCGTCCCCGACCTCAACATCTTTATGCCTAGGCTCTAATTTTAGAAAGCACTGCCTATCATCGCGCAATGTGGGAGTACCCCAGGCCCGAGCCGACCAACTGGCACACGTTACATTGCCCCCCTGCCCCCACAACACGTATGATCCCGCGCGGTTTCACCCTCCCCGGACGCCCTACCTCAAGCATGTCAGACATTTCTAACCAACTCCGTATGCTGCAGCACCCTCGCCCTCAGTGGTCAGATCTGGCAAAAGAGATAATCGCCGGCACGGCTGCAATTATTTCAGAGCACGGATTCGCCGCTGCGACTCTGCGCGCCGTCGCTAAAAAAGCCAAAGTCCAGCTGCCTCAGATCTACCACCACGTAGGAAACATGGCGCAGCTATTGGACGCGGTTGGGGTGTACTGCTGGGACAAGCATGTAGAAGCTCAGAGCACTACAGACAGCCCAGTGAACGACCTCTACGACTCAGTAGAAACACTGATCATGTTTGGCCTTGATCACCCCGAGGTCTATCTGCATAACACTATGCCACGAGAGGACAGGGTTTCTTATCTTTGGGGCATGCAGGCTGATTACCTGAAAGACCGGCTGAAGCGGGTTGCCAAGGTGGGGCGATTGCGCCTAGCTGAGGATCAAGCCGCCGAATTCATTCATCCATTTTGTGCTGGCATGATATTCACCTGCCTACATCAAACCAGTCACTCAACAAACATCCATTGGATAGGCCTGCAGGTCTTACGCCACGTGCTCATCCCCGAGCAGCCTGATCAACCTCATGTCGACTCCACGCAGAAAGCATCAGTGTTTGCATTGGGGCTCAAAGCGAGCCTGGAGGAAGTCACCGTCCTAACCCAGGGCGAGCGTGCGCTGCTGAGAGAGCTCTTGCAGCGAATCGCGAGGCCTTAATTCCAACTCCAAGCCCTCACGGCAACACTGACCTGGCTTGTGCGCCAACCAAAGCCAGGCCTGCTTCGTGAGCGAAGACCTAACCGATCAACGCCGTTCACGTCAGAAAGAGCTGGCAAACGGGCAACGAATTGCCAAGCGCGCAACTGGCCCAACAAATTTATTTATTTTTTTACCCCCCTTGACTCCTGTATTTCGCGCGTTCGGCGCTTTTCCTCAATCACCCCGCTGTATTAATTAGGTGTCGCTTGCCGGCGTGCTTCCCCTGCAAAAAAACAGCCTTTGTGACAAAGAAGCGTGAAAAATCGACGGGCCAGGCTAAAAATGGCCACTATCATCGATATATACTAGTAAATATCAATGATGTATGAGTATACTCAGTATACTCAAGTTTGGTGACAAACATGCAATAGCATGCAGTTGCATACTTATGATTGATCATGCAAACATTGATTGATCGCCGCAGCACTGGAATTTGAAATGACGTTTAGCCCACTCGATATAGAGATGCGTCCTCCCCTGCCTCTCATACTGGTTCGCACCGAAAATAACGGACGAGAAAGCTTCCGACTTGTCTCAGATGACAAGATTCAGGATGACTTCTTTGATTCTTGGAGCCATCAACTTAGCCGTAAGTTTTCTGCAAATACGACGAAGACCTACTCTGAATACAACAAGGTATTTTTAGATTACCTCAGGCAGATCACCTATCAGGAAGGTGGCCTTACGCCTATGGTTCTGGCGCATGCCCTTGATAACTACGAAAGCTTCTTGGTCTTTGGTACCGAGAGCGATATTCCAATGGTTCAACAAGCCGCATTCGTATTGGGTAATCGCAACCTATCAGGCAGTTCGGTCGGCGTCGCCCTTGCAGCTCTTAATAGCTTCATTGATGCAAGTGAGCGGCTGCGTCTAGGGCTTATTGAGCTTGAAAGCCTTGGGTACATCGCATCCAAATCCTTGTCAGGCTTCACCCTGGCCCAGACCGTCAAGGTTGAAGCGCCAACCAAGGTAAGAGCCGCTATCAAAGCGAACAGTTGGTTGGCGGGCTGCTTGGCAGGAGGCGCGCGCCGAATCAAAAGCAAAGGACTTGCTCCTGTATCGAAGCCCTCGGAGTTAGCCGTTACCGATATATACGGGGGTGACCAGTACGCTTTTCCTATCGACAAATGCAGGGAGCTAATCGAGAGCACGACTTGTAGCCGCGACAGGATGTTGTGGAGCTTACTTGCCGCCTCTGGAGCGCGAGTCTCAGAAGTACTCACTATGCTCGAAATAGACATCAAGGCTGAGATCGAATCAGAATATAACAGGGTTTTGATCATCGACCCTGATAGTCGGCGCAACCTGCTGATCAAGTACATATCCGAGAGCCAGATTAATTCACTCCCGCATAAAGGCCGAGCCCACGCGGAGACGTTTCTCATCGAGCCGTTCGCTTCGCTGTTTTGGATCGCACTAGAGCAATATAAATCCGAGCAACGCGCGAGAAACTATCTCGCCCCCGTTACTCATGGTTTTCTCGTCAAGAATTTGAAGGATGGCGGGCCCATGCACAGAGGCTACCAATCGCTATACGAACGCTTTCGAGAGGCCGCCATCAGAGTTACTGGAAGACCGTACGGGTTTCACAGTCTGCGACATATGTACGGGTATTACCTCCTCAACCACTGTCCCAATCCCAATCCGCATAGTGACCGCGCATACGGCCTGGACTTGGAGACAGTGCGCAAGCTCATGGGCCACAGAGTTATCAAAACCACCAAGCGCTACGCCCGCCAAGACGCGCATCTGCTCCAAGCTACGTTGGCAGCGGCAAACCTGGCACGTATGACGGGTGGGCCTAAATCCGTCCTGGAAACGCGTATTGCGTTTCATCAACGTGAAATCAAGCTGCTTGAGCAGCTCGCACTGGAGGCAGCATGATCAATTCGTCACTGACCAACCCAATCTGGCTTATCTCTGATGACAAAATCGGGTCGTCGTTTGACATGGCGATGGTAGATGCCAGAAACAGATTCTTAAAACACCATGGGGGGGCCAAGAGTAGCCGACCAAACGCGACGCTAACGAGCCTGAACGACTTAGGGATTCGCCCGTTCGCAAAGCTTCCCAAGATCCAAATTGAACAGCTGCTGTTGTGCTGCATCAAGGGCAATGATAAATCCCATATCGTTAAGAATATTTTCCCCAGTTTCCCATCAGATAGAGTGGTTCAACTGTGCTCTATCCTGAAAGTTGCGTTCGTGCGGCTTTGGATTGAGAAACAGATTATTCTGCCTCTTGGGTGGAATTGCCCCATAAATTGTGACCGCATTCTGGATGAACTCATTCTGGAGCAAAGTGATTTGAGCGGATGCGAGCTGTTGATGCACATCCGAGCGGTAAATCCGACTTCGTCAATCCCGTACAGCGGCGCTATGAGCGTCAAACAACGCAGCCTACGGGCGACCTTCTGGCTCAGACTGCTATTGGCGTCGAACCTGTTCAGCGCCCAAAATCTGACGTTAGAAACCGCTAGAGATCTGAAGCGTCGTAGCTTTGGGTGCAAATCCGAGCTTGCCCGTTATTACCCTGACGATTTCTCTCTGTTTGTTGCAGAGAAGTCAGGAAACATGAGTATGCGGGATGGGGTCAATCAAATCCTGGTAGAAAATCGTACGCAATGGAAGGTGGCGCACGAGTCCAATAGCGAGACTTTCAAGGAAAAGAAAAAAAACAAATATCGAAAAAAAATGTTTTCAAATGCTATGGAGTATCTTGAGGGCCGCCATCACGGCGTTGGAAATCTTGCATCAATCTTCAATGATGCACGTGATCTCAACAAGGCGTTCAAAATTGAAGTAGACAGTGATTTACCAGGTGGCTTGGAAATGCTGCCTGAGAAAGTGACACGTTTTTGCAAAATGATCAGTTCGACTTATAATGCGTTTTTGCGTTCAAAAAGACTCGAAAACACTAAAAACCACCATACCACCTTGTATTGCACTATTGCATACTGTGGCCCCTATCTTTTCAAATATTTCATGAATAGAGATGGCAATCTCGATCAATATCCTGAGACGTTCAACGATTTTTCGTGCGCCCTTTATGTCACCGCCGACCAGGACTTGCTTAAAGAATTAGGCGTTTTCGAGAAAGAACCACCAGAGACCCTTATAAGCTTCATTGAACATCTGGTTGAAATAAATGACTGGACGCCTGAGACCCATTACGCTCGGATTTACCCCCTGGAGGAGTTTTTTGACTATGTTGCTGCGAACTCAGCTCTGATCCCCAGCTCCGAGAACGTTCGCAATAGCTTTTCTTCTTTCTGCTACCCGAAGACGCGCAAACGCTTCGGAACCGTCAAAAAGCCGATTCCACGCGCCTACTTTTCGACATTCGTGAACATGTTGGACTCGCTGGAGTACCTCGTTATGCATCTCAATGAGATGGCCGATGGCACCATGAGCGGAATAGTCGCGGGAAGGTTAAAAACGCCCAACATCAGTGAGCTGATTCATGGATCTGACTGGACGGGTCTCTGGGGAATAGGGGGACTGAGCTGCGAAGCTGTGGATCTTGCAGCGCTTAACTACTGCCCAGTTTTCTATTACGAAGGAAAACCAAGGCCTTTTACCTACATTCCTCGCTTCTATCGCATCTCGGACACGCAGATTGACGGCAAGCTGGAACCAAGGATCATCATGAATGACGTCCGCATAACGCAGCTGATGTGCGAAACCGGAATTCGCCAACAACATCTGCTTTGGCTGGATAAGGATCGCTACGACTGTTATGTAAACCGTGAGGTGCGCAGGCCGCTATCACCGCTGCTGGTCAGTAGCGACAAGGCACACGGCGAATGGACGTCCATCGTTTCGACAAAAGTGATCGACCTGCTGGACAGGCAGCATGCTTGGTATGATCGCTGCACTGACCCTGCTTACAAAAAAAATATTTGGTACAACCTGAATCCCAAATCGCAGTTCGGCAGTTACAAGCCCCTGTTCAGGCTCCCACTGCATCTCAACGGCTGGAAGATTTATGACTCTTTCAAGATGCTATTGCTCTGTCTGCAGTACTTCATAAAGTCAGAATTGGAGGACGAAAAGACTCCGGATATTGTTTGGCAGGAGCCACCTGCTCCGGAAAAGGATGATACCCCGCCATGCTATATCACCGATCATTCAATAGCGGCGCTGTCTACGATAGCGGCAAGTAATTTGACGAGTGACTACACCCCTCACGGCCTGCGCGCAGGCTTCGTCTCCGAAGCGATCAAATTTCTTCCGCCATCGATCGTAGGTCAATGGCTGACGGGTCAGACAGAGCCGTTGGTTCATTACTATGCGGTGTTTGATGAGGATGATATGGGCATGACGCATCAGCAGCTGCTTTGCAGGGCGCTCATGCGCAATCAAGACAGACTGTCTGCAGGCGATTTCCCAGATCTGGCTGAAGTCATCGAAAAGGTCAACAGAACGCTACGCGAAGATATCGCCCAAAATCCGGTAGTGGCGATCAGTAAACATCGACTGATGAGCCTTTCGCACGCCAAACGCGATATGGATACAGGCCTGGATCGCATTATTGCCAAAGAGGTAAGCGAACTGGCCTTTAATCTGACGCACATCTGTCCTTTCAACAATATTTGCCCCAAGGAGGTTATCGATCTTTTCGGTGAACCGAATGGATGCTCCGCTTGCCCGTTTGCCATACGAGGTGTCGCGCACCTCCCTGCTATTTCGGCGAGAAAGGATAAGTATAAAGAGCTGATGGTCAGTAGCTTGAAAGTCATCGAGCATTACCTGACACGCAAACCTCACGCGAGAGTGAAGTCCGAGCTTGAAACCCTGGAGCATGAAAATGACCGATTCGCCCGCGAGGCCTGCCTACTGGAGGCCATCGAGGCCCAACTCCTCCAAATGCACGCGATGGGTATGGAAGAAGAACTGATGGTCAAAAACCGGACAGATATCGTCGAGCACTATCAGAAACTCGCACTACCGGATGAGGAGCGCTTATTGAAACGGCTGATCGACGTTCAGAACTTTCCAGACTCGAACAGCGAAGACCTAAGCATGCGCTTGTCATACTTGCGTCATGCGCTACTCATGCGGGAGGGGAATCTCTCGGCATTTGTTGGGATCGGTGAAAATCACGCGATTCCATTAGCCTCAAAAGTCGCTATGCAGATATCGAGCATGGTCAAATCCGGAGCGATCGATGTATTCGAAGTCTATGCAGCCAGTACAGGTGAGCATGAGGCGGTGAAACGCTTAGCGTCCCCAGTCCATAGCCCGCTTCAGTTGACTCAAATGGTTGCATGATGGTCATCAATAAAAAATGAAAGACGTTACTAAGAGTGCTTCCCCGAGAAAACCTTCCAGGTTTGATCCGTATGTGGCCGAGCGGTCGGCCCATATCGAAAAAATGGTCGAGCAAACATTGCGCTCTTTGGATGCCACTCACTACCTTAATCTCACGGATTACTGTAAGGCGGTGGCGATCATCGTCAGTCAGATTCGAGCAGCCAAAGCGGGTGACGCCACTTCCCCGTTTTTCGCCAAACCCGTACGTCCGCTCAGCCATATCACTTTGCTACGCAACCCGACCTACCGCAGGCAAGTGGAGGGTATGTTCAATCACAGCCGTGGCACCCTTGAAGAGCCTCCCGTCACCGTTGAGGGCGCCAATCTAAAAATTGCCAGCCTAGCCGCACAGGTTAATCTTTTGAAAGATCGGCTGAGTGGTATCTCCACGGGTACAAATTCCCACGCATTGGCTGATAGCGAGGCCAATGCAAACATTGACAAGCTTCGGGACTACCTTGCTCTTACTCTGGAAGTCTATACCAAGCTCAGATCGAACTGTGAAGGCCTGCTAAAGACGGTCACCACCCCCACGCCGAAATACGCAACTCCCGGCTTCTACGGTGTCAATGGGAAGATCGCGGAGATAGAGGACATTCAAAAGATTGAGGAGGGTCGGAAGTTTCTAAAAGAGGTAAGCAAGTCCAAGTTGTAGGTTGATGACCAGCGCGCGTCTACAGGCACATTGATGATCTTCGGATCAATTATGATCATATCTATGCACGAGATCGAGCATGATCACCCGGTGTTCGCGTCCCTAAATTTGCACCTAAGGAGAACCCACTGAAGACCAATCTATGGAGATGTAATCGTTGCGGCCATAGATTTCGTAGTACCCAAAAATCCTGATTTTTTGATTTCCACGGTCTAATTTTCGATCACCACCCAAGGCCCGGAAAACACCGCTGCGTTCTTGCTCAGCCGAATACTTGGCAATCCGATGGGTATTTTGAGCAAAGATTCCAGCGACTAATGTGTAGGTCGATCAGGATACGCTCAGCCTAGGCAGACCAATTCGATATTAAGTGAGTCGTGTAAGCCCCCAAAACACCAATCTGCCAGGCACTATTAAGGCCACGGCGTATTGCGTTTGTTGAAGCAATATCCACCCCACCGAAGGGGTCAATCCGTTCTCTGGGGCTATGTCTAGAAGGTCATCCAGCATCTTCTATGCGCAACCTAGACAGGTACAAAGCGCCTATCTTGGGCGTGCCCCCGTTGGGTACGGCTGTCGTGAACCCAGCCATGGGCTCTGCCGGCGTCTTGGCCCTTCGGGCTTCCATCCTCACGCCTTCGGCCGTACCGGCCTGCGCGCGCCGCTTGCGATTTGGCATCAAATGCTCAGCTCTCTCAAACCAATATTGCCGGCAAGGATCGAATACAGATTGCGCGGTCATCTGCGAGATGAGGTTAAATTCATTATTTTGCCAATTGTGCTGCACCCGCATACATACCAAACGCCCCTCTCAAAAGACCGAGCGAAACACCATGACAAAGACAAAGGAAGCCCCGATCCCTGCACGTGAATCTGTCGACCCTAAGATCGAGTCACCTGATTTGTGCGGAACCATGCTGCGTTATGCGGGAGTGATTCGTCTTGAGGCAGAGGATGTTGAATCGACACCCCATAGCGATGGGACTGACGGCCCGACCTTCATCTGAAAAGCTGCAGGCAGCGCCTATGCAGCAAAAATAGCTGGATATATGCCTCACGTGTGCTCCGTTAAGCGCAAACGAACCGCTCGGCCCGAAACTGTTGAGGCTGCGTATTCTGTTCGATTTGACAAGCAGCGGCGCTCCCCAAGGGCGCCACGTCCATCGATAGGATTAGCCACCCCCAGAAAATTCAGCTTTTGAGGAATGACAGTCCACTCGGTACCCCGATAGACGGAGGGATCATGCCCATTTATGCGTGCCGACTGCCGTTCGTCCGCCGCTGCAGTGACCCAGCGAACAACTGATTGAAACGATCGTAGCTAATCGCTGACGAGAGCATCTCTGAGCTTTTGCGGGCGCGATTTGACGTTGCTTCACGTGGGTCGACGCAACTCTTTGAAGGAATCTTCATGCACGACTGGCGGAGATTTTTGGATCGTCGGTTCCAAGAAATGATGTTGATTGATGCATCGGGAGCACGCCGCCGGTAGAAGGACGCGTGTATGCCGGTATCAAAGAATCGGAACGCTATCACCGCATCGGATAGCATTCTAACGTTTTGATATTTCCTTTTCAGCGCTGGGCGCGGATCTACTCTCGTCAATTCTTCGGATTATTACGTCAACACTGTGTCATGGGCAGCCGCTAAATTTTGGCGAGGCCTCTAGCACGGTGTTCTGCTGGAAATTATTGCTGAGCCATAATTTCCAATAATTCTGTGCCGAGCTTTTAGCCAGGGGTCTGTACGTGCCCTTTCAGGGACGGCAGTCGTGAATCGAGCCCTAGAGTGGCGAGGGTTTCGGGGAGCGCGACACCAGCAAGCGCCCCACCACCAACTTGATAGACTTGGAATTTACGGCGCAATGTGCGCCCCACCCTAGACCCGCTTAAGAGCATGCATATGTCAGACCAAAACCAGCCAATCAAAACCGTCCCGAACCCAACCCCTAAAAGTGGCAAGCAGTGCCCTTGGTGTTACTAACAACCTAAGGCTTTAGCCCTGTGCTAAGCCACTCGGTGTTAAAGGCCCAGATCAGCACATAATACGAACTCTAACAGGTGGGAAGGTAGCTGATCTTTTGGGCAGAGCAGCAGCACATCACGTGTCAGCTCATGCCAGATCCTTTGTTGGATGATGATGGTGTTGACTACTTCACAGGGCTCACCGTTGGAGTAGGACACATCTTCGTCAACCGGAAACACCACGCCCTTGGGAAGGAGATCGATCAGTAGCAACACGATGGCTTGTGGGTAACGGCCATTCCCGTCCTTGTCGGCGATCGGGTGAAACCTGAAGTCTCCCCAATCAGTCTGCCGATCGATGGTAGGCATGATCGCCTGCCGCAGTTCTAGCAGACTGAAGCTTGCTGCAGCAGTCCACCAGGTCAGCTCGACATCCGAAACTTCCAGCCCTTCAGGTGGCACTTCCCTGTAATTCACGTTTGACGCAAACGGCACATTTGCCGGACGTGGGATGGGAGTGCCAGGCTTCCACAATGTGATAGGGACATTGCGAGTATCGGAATGGGACATGGCTCAATCGCTCGGAGGTTACCAAAGGCCGTACCGTATATCCTGCGGTGGCGAGTTCTGCAATTCAGGCGCGCTAATCATGGCCAGTTCCTGCGAATACAGCACCGCTCGGTTCCTGTGCCGCCTGCTTGCGCGTCGCCTGATAATCATCCCCCTCAATTATACCGGAGCAATCAGATGGATTTGATCATGAACGACCTAGCTGAGGAGCTCATATTGACTGCGGAGCTTCTGTTTGGCCCGATGGTGAAGGAATGGACATACATGGGTGTCGAGTTTAGTGACCACCCTCCTCACCTCGCCTATTACCCCGAGAAAGGCGTGGTGACTATCTCCCTCAGCCTCAGAGCTCAGAATGACGAGTTGCAATGTTGCTTTCAGCTCGCTCATGAGGTGTGCCACCTTCTCTATCCGACGGCGCGGCTAGGCATGACAGAAGCACCACCCCGCACGATTGTGATCAACGAAGGCATATCCACTTTCTTTTCAGTGCTCATGGTACAGAAGCTTCACGGGCTTGAAGCAGCAAATCAAGTAACTGCGAACCTATCCGAACATTCGCCGAAATACTTCTCTGCTTTTGAAAAGGTGTCTAGCTTGATGAGCAATGACCACGAGGCGGTGCAGAAGCTTCGTAAAATTCAACCGCGCATCAACGACGTTACCGCCGCTGATTTTTTATCATCTGGACTTCAGTTATCAGAAATAGAAATTGACGACCTAGTATCGTTGTTTTAATAACTAGGTAGGCAACTGTGCTCTGCGATGTCATCGTGTAATTGATGATACAAAAAGCCGCCCTCAGGCGGCTTCGACTGTCACGCAATCAATAGATTACTTGGCACGCCAGGATTCTACGGCCTCAGCCCCATGCTCATTTTTCCAAGCTTTCAGCGTCTTGTTATTCCCGCCTTTGCTCTCAACAATCTCGCCGCTGTTCGGGTTCTTATAAATTTTTAGCACGCGTGCCTTGCGAGTACGTTTCTCTGCAGGAGCAGCCAACGGAGCCGATTTTCCGCGTTTAGCAGCAGTCGGATCCAACAAGCTGATCACGTCCCTTAGGCTGTAGCCGTACTCAGCAAGCAAGCCACGCAGTTTGCCCTCAAACTCCATTTCCGATTGCAGGCCGGCGTCATTTTTCATGGCATTAAGCTCTGCAAGCTGAGCAGCGAGTTGTTGTTCGAGCTTGCGATATTCGGCTAAGCGGGACATTCGGAGTATCCTTGGGTTTTTGGCGTGGAATAAGTGAGCGCAGCTTAAACCAGCACGAGACAATCGTCACCTGCAGCCAAAAGGACTGAGCTTCTACGCTCAGTTAATTAAACCGGCAGATCGTCCACTGCCCTCTAGCTAATGTGAGCATCCATTTGATGGTTGCCACGGTATCGTTGGCTGCCAAGATTCAGCTAATCCGAATAGTTGCCGATTACAAATGTGCTTTAGCGAATGCTCATCGCTGCATCGCAACGCATTGATCTCGACGAGTAGTCCCGGTCGAGCAAGTTCACTGATACCTACCTTTTGTTAAGCAAAATCAGATCCGCCGGATGCGCCAGGAAAATGTTTACGCTGATTAGACGGACGTAATGAGGTCAAAAGCTAGGACGCGCTCGGTTGAGTGACACGTGCATCGCGCTCGCCACTCTCATACAGTGCCTTGGCAACGAGCCCGTTCAGAAGACAACGGTCAATGAAGTCTTGAACGTACTCAGCCGCAATGGTTCGGCCCTTCCGTACAGCCATCGCCTGACGGATTTCAGTGAAGTTATCTCTGAGTACCCTCACGCCTGTCGTTGCCCGGGCGTATCGCTCCAACGGCTGACGCACCCCAGCAGCAGCATCCAGTCCCAATTCCAGAAACGTATCTACAGCTCCTGCTGATGTTGTTGCTCGAATGAGCTCGGCACTCTTCAGCGTTCGGGATAGATACAGGTCATAGGCTGCTCCTTGACCTACAGCAATACGGCAGCCTTCAACATCAAGCGCCGAAGCGCTATGAAACTCACTATCTGTTCTGACCAGATAGGTTCCATCGATACAAACGTAGGGGCTTGAAAAAGCAATTTTCTGAGCCCTCACTGGTTCTATGGCGAGAAACGCAAGATCCCATGCATCCTCCTCCAAAGCAGCGAAGACCTTGCCGGCAGCATCATAGGAAGTAAGGGCTATGACGATGCCAAGTTCATCCGCGAGTGCGTTCGCCAGCGCGACCGACACCCCGCAGAGAGCGCCGGTCTTCTCGTTCCGCTGTGCCAAGACTGGATTACCGAGGTTTATCGCAACCCGCAATTCCTTGTGGGGAGCTATTTCGCTCCGCACGGCGGTGAGGTCAAAGCTCATAGCGGCTCACTCCTCTTTACGTCTGACTTGTCACCACCGGCTTTACTCAAGCTGAGGACAACTTTTCCAAGGATCAAGACCAGTGCTGCACCTGCTGCGCCACCGGCGTAATGTGCCAAGCTTGGAACTGCAGGCAGGCTTATATCGCTGATCGCCATACTGCCTGCAATCCATCCGAGTAAGGTCGCCCCGAGCGTTATCACAATCGGAAAACGATCCATAAAGTGCAGTACCAATTTACTGCCCCAGATGATGATCGGAATGCTGATGATGATCCCGAAAATCACAAGCTCCAACTGCCCGTTGGATGCACCGGCGACCGCAACCACGTTGTCCAGACTCATGACAGCATCAGCCACAATGACTGTCTTGATGGCCCCAATTAGCTTGGGGCTCGCAGCCAGATTGTCATGTGCATTCTCGCCTTCAGGAACCAACAACTTAATGCCAATCCACAGAAGCAACGCAGCGCCAATGAGCTTGAGGTAGGGTAATTCCAGCAACTGCAAAGCAAAAAAGATCATTCCGATGCGCAGCAGTATTGCGCCCAATGCTCCGCCAATTATGGCGCGATTGCGCTGAGCTTCTGGAAGCTTGCGACACGCCAAGGCAATAACGACTGCGTTATCTCCGCCGAGCAGGATATCGATGGCAATGATTTGCGCTACAGCCAGCCAAAACCCTGGTGAGTTTATGAGTTCGATCAATGTGAGGTCTCCAGGCCACGATAGGTTTTCGATCAGGTAGTCTTGAAAATCATGCAGACAGGACTGCCCGTTTTGATCGACTGACCGTTCGAGGTGAGCCCGCCCGAATGTTGGTCAACGTCGAATCCCACAATATTGTCGGTCTCTTCATTGGCCACGAATAGACGGGAACCATCCGGGGTCAGATTCATGAATCGGGGCTTGCGACCCTGCGAGGATATATAACCCTTAAAGGTAAACTCGCCGCTCTGATCAATGGCAAAAGTCACCACACTGTCGTGTCCGCGATTCGAAACATACAAATACTTTCCAGATGGTGCCATTACGATGGCTGCTGCCCGACTATTTCCGGTAAACGTGGAAGGCAGAGTCGAGACAATCTCTTTAGGTGTCAGAGCGCCCTGTTCCGACTCATACGTGTACCCAGTGACAGTACTGTCCAGCTCGTTCACCACAAAGGCGTGATCACCTGTGGGGGCGAATACGATGTGACGCGGCCCAGATCCCTCACGTGTCTTGACCATACTCACTTGCGTAGCACTGAACTTCGCATTGTGCTGAACGAGGTAGACAAAGATTCCATCCAGTCCTTTGTCTGGAATAACCAAAAAGCGTCCAGATGGGTCGAATGGAATCATGTGGGGATGAGAGCTGCCCTGCTCGACCTTATGAGGCCCTGCCTCTCCTGGAAGGGACTCCAGATGAGCCAGCTCTCCCAAGCTTCCATCCTCCTGAATAGCGAGGATCGCGAAACCGCCTGTCGCGTAGTTGGCAACAGTCAAAAATTTGTTAGTCGGGTCAACGCTGAGATGGACAGGGTTTTTGCCTTGAGTACCCACAGTATTGAGCTTCGTCAGCTCACCTGTTTTGGCATCGATGGCAAACGAACTGACCTCGCTCAAATCACCATGCACACAATAGAGATGGGTCTGCGAATGATCAAAGGTCAAAAAAGACGGATTAACTAAATCATTTAACGTTTGGACGAGCGAACAGGCACCCGTATCTGGTGCATAACGGTACACAGTAACACCGACACCACGCGCGTTGCGCTCTTTGGTTGTACGTGACCCGACGTAGGCAAATCGTGGAGCCTGAGAAGATGGGCTACTCGCCATTTTGGTCTCCTCCCTTGCGGACGCAGCATGTGCCGGGAGTGTAAAACTGCCTGCCAATGCTCCTCCTGCTGCGAGAGCGGAAAGCTGTATGAATTGGCGCCGTAGCATTAGATGACGTGGGAATTCGGAAGAAGTCATTATGTGATTCTCTTTTGTTTTTATTATTTACAACGGGTTTGCCTATGCGGCTTGGCTACCGCATAGGCATCGAAGCGTCAGAGCGCCTCGGGTATACGCACCCACCCTTCCATCAGTCGACGAGCGCTACGGCTCATAACGGCCTTTTCAACAAACCAGACGCCATCTTGAAAGACGGTCTTAGCGCCGACTGCAACGCTTCCTGCCGTATGGCCCATACGTACTTGCCGGTCGCCAATATCACCCACGATTTGGTTGACCAGGGTGCCATCTAGCGCGGCGGCAACTGCTACAGCCACCGCGCCGGTGCCGGTGATAGCGTGGTGCAGTTTGCCCATCGACAGAATCCGTGCGATTACGTCGATATCTGAGGCTTGAACCTGCTTACCGCCAGCTGCCTGGTAGGCTTGAGGTTGAGCAACGAAACAGAGCTTGGGGGTGTGAGGTCGCAGACGTGTAGCCTCTTCAGGGCTTGCAGCCAGGCCCATCGCGACGGTGCAATGCGCACGAATGGTTTCACACCTGGCCAGCAACTCAGCATCACCGTTGACTTGATCCTGAGTTTCGGTGCCCTTGAGACCCACTTGGTCTGCATTAAGGAAGATGGTCGGATTCCCAGCATTTAGCAGCGTGACTTCGAGCTTGCCTATACCAGGAATCTCTAGTTCATCGACAGCGTTCCCCGTTGGGAGAATGCTTCCATCTGATCCACCTGGATTTAAAAATTCCAGAATCACTTCTGCTGCGGGAAACGCTACGCCGTCCAGTACGAAGTCACCTTCCTCCTGAACCTCACCATTGCGCATAGGCACATGAGCGATGATACGTTTCTGAATATTCGCCTGCCAGATACGAACAACGGCCATACCATCACGCGGGGCATCGACCAGACCTTCAGATATCGCGTAAGGGCCAACAGCCGAGCTCAGGTTTCCGCAATTACCAGACCAGTCGATCACCGGCGTTTCGATGGCGGGCGCACCAAACAGGTAATCGACATCACAATCATCACGGCTGGATTTACCGATGATGACTACCTTGCTGGTACTGGAAGTCGCGCCGCCCATCCCGTCGATCTGCTTACCATAAACATCTGGACTGCCTATCACACGGAGCAGGATGGCATCGCGCTCGGCCCCCGCTGATGGCAGGCTTTCGTCGAGAAAAAATACGCCTTTGCTAGAGCCACCGCGCATGTAAACGGCAGGAATACGTCTTTGAGTCATTTTTTTTTCACTCCAACGGATCAGCGGCGAGTCAGTTAACGGACGTGTCCTTCATGCTTTCAATCAGGAGCTGTGGCAACAGGCCGCCGCTACGGAAATACCGGACGTCCTCGAAGGTGTCCAGACGACTCACGACCGTTACGCGCTCCTTCTCAACGTTCTCACGTTCAATAACGAGCGTAATCTTTGCGCCTGGCTGGAAGTCTTCGGTGATGCCCTCAACGCTGAAGGTTTCGCGCCCGGTCAGACCCAGACTCTGGCGAGAGACACCGTCTTCAAACTGCAGGGGGAGAATGCCGAGTCCGGCCAGGTTAGTACGGTGAATACGCTCGAAGCTTTCCGCGACGACCACACGAACGCCCAACAAACGCGGGCCTTTCGCAGCCCAGTCACGCGAGGATCCACTCCCGTATTCTTTACCGGCAACGACAATCAGCGACTGCTTACGTTGTGCGTAGACTTCGGCTGCCTGAAAAATCGTGGTGACTTCTTTTTCAGGAAGAAGCAGCGTCCACGGGCCCTCCCGACCGTCCTCAAACAGTTCGTTTTTCAGACGAGGGCTTGCGAAGGTCGCACGTTGAGCCGCCTCATGATTACCGCGACGCGTGCCGTAAGAGTTGAACTCAGCAATCTCGATCCCGTGTGACTGTAGGTACTGGCCGGCATCACTCTCCGGAAGAATCGCGCCGGAAGGCGAGATGTGGTCAGTAGTGATGTTGTCTGACAGCATCGCCAACACACGCATATTGCTCAAGTCTGTACGGGGGTCAGTGGCGGTTACTGCGTCACTCCAATACGGAGGTTTGCGTATATAGGTGCTGTCTTCCTGCCAGGCGTATTGATCACTGACACCTGCACGCAGATCACTCGCAATCAGGCCTGCTTCACGAGGGACGTCTTCGTATGCCTTGTCAAACAGGTCAGCCGTGAGGTTATCTGCCTCGATGCTAGTCAGCTCTTCATCACTAGGCCAGAGTTCGCGCAGGTAAACAGGCACACCGTTGTCATCCAGACCCAGTGCGTCTTTTTCCGGATCGATGAGATAAGTGCCAGCAATTGCATAGGCCACGATCAATGGCGGCGACATGATGAACACCTCACGCGCCAAGGGGTGGACACGGCCTTCGAAGTTACGATTGCCTGACGTTGCGGCAACGGTCTCTAATTTACGCGCACGAATTTCGTCTTCGATTTCGGTGCTCAACAGCGGGCCGGACATGCCGTTACAAGTGGTGCAACCATATCCCACCAGATTGAAGCCTAGAGCGTCGAGATCTTCATTCAGGCCTGACCGCTCAAGGTAGTCCGAGACCACCATCGAGCCAGGAGCAAAGGAGGTTTTCACCCATGGCGCTCGCTTCAATCCACGCTTACGTGCGTTGCGCGCCACAAGACCCGCAGCAATGACCCCACGCGGGTTCGAGGTATTGGTGCAACTGGTGATAGCAGCGAGAACCACCGAGCCGTTGTCCAAGCTGGTCGGGATATTGGTAGCAGGCGCTTTTTGGCCCAGTACGATTCGTTGGTGTGGTTGTTTAGGCCCTGCAATCGAACGTGCCACAGAGCTCAAATTGAGCGTGACCACCCGGTTGTATTCGGCATCGGCAAGACTGTCATGCCAAAGACCTTGTGCACGCGCATACGCTTCGGTCAGTCCGGAAATTTGCCCGCCACGGCCCGTAATACGCAGGTAATGAAGTGTGCGGTCGTCAATGGCAAACATTGCAGCTGTTGCACCGAACTCAGGCGCCATGTTCGACAACGTGCCCCGGTCTGCCAAAGACAGCTGAGGAACCCCAGGGCCGAAGAACTCCAGGAAGGAACCAATTACACCCGCTTTGCGAAGTTGCTCGGTCAACGCCAAAGCAATATCGGTAGCGAGATAGCCCTGAGGCAAAGTGCCTTCCAGGCGAACACCTACAATTTCCGGCAACCGCAACATCAGAGACTTACCAAGCATTGCAGCTTCAGCCTCAATGCCGCCTACCCCCCAACCCAATACGCCGATGGCATTGATCATAGTGGTATGGCTGTCGGTACCCACCAATGTATCCGGAAATGCCCAAATCTCATCATCTCGCCGCTGGGTTCCCACCACAGTGGTCAGGCGCTCAAGGTTGATCTGGTGAAGGATGCCTTTACCAGACGGGATGATCGAAAGGTTACTGAATGCCTTGTTGCACCAGTCCAGGAATTGAAAGCGCTCAGCGTTACGTTGACGTTCGATAGCTTCGTTATCGGCCAACGCACTTGCGTCGCCCCAGCGCTCGACGTTGAGAGAGTGATCGACAACCAGGTGGGTTGGAGTCACTGGGTTAACCGAACGAGGGTTTCCGCCTTTCTCAGCGACCGCATCTCTCAAACCTGCAAGATCGACAAGCGCTGGCGTACCAAGTAAGTCCTGCAGCACGACTCGCGCCGGAAGGAAGGGGATGTCGAATTCCTTAGAGCGGGCGCAGATCACTTTGAGAGAGGTTTCTGGATCCGCTTCGCCTCGCAAGACGTTCTCGGCCAGAACTCGCAGGCTATAAGGCAGCCTGGCGTAGTCGCCCCCCAGGTCTGTCACAACCCCACGAATATCGCTGACACGGTACTCGATGCCGTTGGCGGAAACGGTTCGACCCTTTGACTTAGGCATTGGCTAATCCTCACAGGCTGTACGGACAACGTTTTTGTAAGCGCAATATTGCACTTTGTCATGATATAGGTCAATGTTGATTCATCCGATTACTTCCAACCCGGAGGTCGGACGTACCCAGCTAACGATTTCTACTGTGCACCGTCGCTCCTCCGACGTAACGCCAGTTAGGTACGGTAGAAAAAATAAACATAAGAAAATCGAGGTTCACCATGATCAAGCTCACACACCCAAGTTCCGCCCTAACTCCCATGTGTATCGAGCCCGTCTCGACTTAAAGCCCTGGCGCTATCTCAGCCACACAGCTGACGAGGGCCACCTACGTCTAAGAACACAATGGGAGTTCGACCGTGCTAACAGTCCTTGGCTTTTCAATGGTCATTTGTTTCATGTACCTGATCATGACAAAGCGCCTATCGGCGCTGATCGCATTGATCCTGATACCAATCCTGTTTGCCTTGATCGGCGGACATTACGCTGGCTTGGGTGGCATGATGCTCGACGGCGTCAAAACACTTGCCCCCACAGGAGTGATGCTGACGTTCTCGATTCTTTACTTCGGCATCATGATTGACGCAGGGCTCTTTGATGGGCTGGTGCGCTTCATCTTGAAGGTGGTGAAAGGCGACCCTCTCAAGGTGTCGGTAGGTACAGCGGTGCTGACGATGCTTGTCTCGTTGGACGGTGACAGTTCGACGACCTACATGATCGCTTGTGCTGCCTTCCTGCCGCTCTACCAGCGCCTTGGCATGAGCGTATTAGGCATGACCTGCCTAGTGAATATCGCAAGCGGAATCATGAATATCTCACCATGGGGCGGCCCTACAGCGCGTGCAGCGGCTGCACTGCACGTGGACGCTATGGAGATATTCCTACCGATGATTCCTGGCATGTTGATAGGGGCCGGCTGCCTGATTTTCACTGCCGTTGTCATTGGCCGAAAAGAGCGCGCTCGTCTTGGCATTCTCAATCTGGATGATTTCCACAAAGGCTCCATGGCGCTGGGCAACGGTTCTGCCGAAGAGTGCGATGAAAATCGTCGCCCTAAGATGTTCTGGCCAAACCTAATCCTGACGCTGGTGCTGATTGCTTGCCTGATCGTGGGCGCAATGCCGATCCAAATCCTATTCATGGTCGGCTTCGCGATTGCCATCATGCTGAACTATCCGAAGATCGAAGAACAAAAAGCGCGTGTTGCCGCTCATGCCACCAACGTACTGGCAGTGACCGCAGTCATTTTCGCCGCTGGTATCTTCACCGGTATTCTTTCAGGTACTGGCATGGTGGACTCGATGGCTAAGAGCCTGCTGCATGTGATCCCGCCTAGCTTTGGCCCATTCTTAGCGGTTTTCACCGCACTTGTTAGCCTGCCATTTACCTTCTTCATGTCCAATGACGCGTTCTATTTCGGCATCCTGCCTGTGATTGCACAAACTGCTGCGCAGTACGGAATAACACCGCTGGAAATAGCCCGTGCATCGGTTGTGGGTCAGCCGGTTCACTTGCTTAGCCCATTGGTACCGTCGCTGTATCTGCTCGTTGCTCTGGCGAAGGTGGATCTGGGTGATCACCAACGTTTCGCTCTTAAATGGGCCATTTTGGCAAGCTTCGGTCTGTTGATAGGCGGACTTCTCTTTGGGGCTTTCCCCCTCTATCAAGTCCGCTAATGGAGGCTTGAGGCGCAGGCAACCACGGCAGAGGCTAGAAATGGTCTCTGCCGTTATTCATAACGACACGCTAGAATAGGAGTTCTACGATCAGCTCTCTTCGGTTCTCGATCCAATGCCTCTAAGTCCTCTGCAAGCACGCATAGCGCGTGACATTGTTTCTCACGTGCGCCGTGAGCGCTTCGATATAGGACATCATTTGGTCGAGTCACAGCTCGCGGCAACGCTCAATGTCTCACGTACTCCAGTCAAATTTGCGATGGGCCATTTGGTCGAAAAGGGCATGCTCACCTACGACCGCAATCGAGGCTTTTTTCTAGCCCGCTCCAGCGCCGACCTGGTAGATCTTGCCTCGGAAGTCATGGAGAGCAGTGACGATCCGCTGTACCTGAAATTTGCCGAACTACGTCTTAGCAGACAGCTTCCTGAGCTGTTTACCGAGATTGAGTTCATGCGTCAGTTTGATGTGTCTCGGGCAGCGTTGAGGGCAGTGCTCTCGCGCATCCAGCAGGAAGGATGGATTGAACAGCGTGCAGGCCAAGGATGGCGACTACTGCCCATGATCGACTCGGTTGAAGCGTATGAAGAAAGCTATTCATTCCGAGCGACTATCGAGCCCTCCGGTCTGCTATCTCCAACATTTCAAATAGATCGTGAAACACTGGCTAGCTGTCGTAAACAGCAGGAGTTCATAGCCAATGGGGGTTACCTGACCATGACTCCCCAAGAGTTGTTTGAGGCAAACTCATTGTTTCACGAGACGCTAGCTGCGTGCTCCGGTAATCGCTTCCTCCAACAAACTGTCCGCCGTCTCGACCAATTGCGTAGGCTTGTGGAATACCGCCAAGCTAGCACGCGGGCCCCACGTAAAGGCCAAGCGGAGGAGCATCTCGCTATCCTCGATTGTCTCGAACGGGGAGATCGGTTGGCAGCAGCAGACCAGATGCGCAAACACCTGGAACAAGCTCGGCGTAAGAAAGTAGACCCCGCACTGTTCGAATAACCGCTACCGGCCTCGACTCTCGCCAAGCATCCTCTCGGATCGCGCTCGCTCCCCCCTGCCCCTTTTTTCGCAAACTACAGTCTCAAGCTAGTCGTCGATGTAACACGCATCTTGTAAATTTAGTATTGCATTATATCTTAACAAAGATCTTTATGACTAAAGCAAGACATGCACTGACGGACGTGTCCGCTTGAACAAAAACCTAACCGTCCGTCGAACACATCTGTCAAGTACATCTCGCTTAAGCATCCGGCCATGCCCGTAACCAGTGGCAAAACTTTAAGAAGCTAGTGAAGGTGGCGAAAAGTTTTCTGCTAATGTGAAGGGGCGTATTTCCCATATTTAGGCCGTGCGAACGTGCGATCTAACATTGAGATCCGGTACTCATGACAGATCACCTTCGTACTTCACAGCGAACCATGCTTCAGCAACAACGCATCCTCGCAGCTTTTGGTGCGTTTGCCCTCAAATCTCATGACTTCGATGAGATCCTGCAGGAGGCCTGTCGGCTGGTCGGGGAGGCCCTGCGCACCGACCTGGCGAAGGTCATGGAGCTGCAGCCGGACAGAAAACACCTGCTGGTTCGCGCGGGGGTTGGCTGGAAACCCGGGGTGGTGGGTTGTATCACGGTTCAGGCCACCCTCAATTCCTCCGAGGGGCATGCATTGCAGACACAACGCCCTGTTGCTTCTGACGACATTGCCACAGAAAAGCGCTTTGTTTATCCCCCTTTCTTGACCGAACACGGCGTCCACGCCTTGGTCAACGTGATCATCCTAGGCGCCGATGGCGAGCCACCATACGGGTTGCTGGAGGTTGATAGTCGTACGCCTCGGCACTTCACCGAGGACGACATTTTGTTCCTGCAGACCTATGCCAACCTGCTGGCCGCCGCCGTTGACCGGTTTCAATTGGTCAGGGCTTTGCAACAGGCGGTGAAGGAAAAGGAGCGTTTGTTGGCTGAATTGCAACACCGCATCAAGAACAACCTTCAGGTCATTACGGCTTTGATCAGCACACAGAGCCGGCGCACCCACTCATCCGAAGCCAAGGAGGAACTGCACTCGATCGAAAGCCGGATCGAAACTCTACGCCTCGTGCACGACAAGCTCTATACGGCCGGTGAGGTAGATCGGGTAGACCTGGCCGCCTATTTGGCTGAGCTAAGTCGGGGGCTGCTCAAGTTTCACGGGCAAGCTGCAGGTAATATTCGATTGCGCATCGAACTGGCGCCGGTATGTGTCACCCCCGAAACCGCTATTCCTCTTGGCCTGATCATCAACGAGTTTGTCACCAATAGCATGAAATACGCGTTTGACGACCAAGGCGGTGTGGTGGCCCTGGAGCTGGTTACCAACGGTGATAACCCGGCCGTCCTGACGCTATCCGATGACGGTCGGGGCTTTACGGATCGGGCCTCCGGGGGAACAGGGATGCGCCTGATCAATGGCCTGCTCGCGCAACTGGGCGCCCGGGCTCACTGGCATGGTGAAAGCGGCGTACGTTTGGTCATCGAACTCCCACGAGTGGCAATGATCTAGGACGCTGCGCTAAACCGGGAGACTTACAGGAGGTCAAGCAGCCACGCCATTGGTCGAATTTTCGCTAAAAGCGACACCGATTTTCGAAACCAATCACCAGGCCCTCAATCCCTTAGGATATCAACGCCGAAAGGAGCACGCATCAATGTGCCCCACGATCCTATTGGTTGAAGACGACGATACGGTGCGGGAGCTGGCCGCCGATGCTCTTTCGATGCTAGGCGCCCATGTGATCGCTTGCCCGAATGCGGATGTAGCCCTGCGTGAGCTGGAGCGTCATACCCCTGTTAACTTGGTACTAACGGATATTCGCATGCCTGGCCAGCTTGATGGTCTGCAGCTGGCTAACCTCGTGGCCAAGCGATGGCCACATGTGCCGATCATTGTCACCTCGGGTAACCGGATGGCTGATGACCTCCTGCCTCCACACGCAACCTTCCTAGCGAAACCCTGGACGCTGGAGACGTTGTATCAGCATGTGCAAGCGCGGCTCCCTGATACTCGGTAAAACGAAGTAGTCACTGCAGTGGTTGCTTCCTAGCGCTCTTGGCAACCAGAGCGTCGCAAGTACGAGCGCCGCTTGATTGCCGACCTCACAGACGCCTGCAAAGCAGTCAATCTGAGATTGTTGGCTTCAATTGGCTAACTCATGAGGTCAGCCACCAAGCGTTTCCGGAACACCTGCGCTTAATTTCGGTATCTGATACCAAAGCAAATTAAGACAACAGCCTCTTGGCCAGGCACGACATAAAGATGGTCGAACGCACCTCAAAAACCTTGGTAGCGCTTACAAAGAGTGATGACCCATGTTCAACGCTATGAACATCTTTTTTAGCGCAACCCAAACCCCATACGCTTCAGCTCCTCAACCAACTCGTCGCGCCCATGCAGGTTTGAAACACTATGCAGCCTATTGATCACTTGCTCCGACCACCCGGAAGCCTTCATCCCTTCTCGTTTATAAAACGCGCCCAGGCGTTCATCATATTCAGCAACCGCTTCGATATCCGCCGCCGCCGAATATGTCTCATGGTGAAGGACTGCGCCTTGCGGCAGTCTCGGTTTCACCTGTGCTGGCCGGTCGGTAGATGGATAGCCCACGCAGAGACCGAACACTGGATAGACCTGAGGAGGTAATTGAAGCTCCTTGGCCACCCCTTCGATGTCATTGCGGATGGCGCCGATGTACACGCTTCCAAGTCCTAGCGATTCCAGGGCCACCACAGCATTCTGAGCAGCTAGAGCGGCGTCTATCGTCCCGAGTAGCAAGCTCTCCAGGTAAGGTACTGCCTCCAGCTCTACGTCCTTCTGCTCTGCAACCCGAGCTACTCTGGAAAGGTCGGCAAGCCAGACGAAGAACAGAGGCGCCTGCCGAATGTAGGCCTGGTTTCCCGCCAGTGCCGAGAGACGAGCCTTCCGATAGTTATCCTGAACAGCAACGACGCTCCACACCTGAAGGTTGGATGAGGTGGAGGCTGATTGCGCTGCGGCGATCAAGGTTTCGATGGCGCCTTCGGGCAGTGGCTGGTCAGAGAAGGCACGAATGCTGCGATGGTCGAGCAGTTGGTCGATAGTATCGTTCCATGGCTTAAGCGGTGAAACGTCAGGCACACCATAACGGGCAGCCAGTTTTGATTGATCATTAACAGTCATGCGAATCTCCAAGTAGTGCCCAAGGCTGCAGGATGCTTAGCTTCCATTGCTGACGAATTAGCCGCTGAAATCATATCTCGCTTCACCTTGAAGCGCTTTCGTTGAAACGCCGGACAAATCTATCAAAGCCCTCGCTTGCGCCGCCCGCAAAAAGCTCATGTGGATCACCTTGAGCGCTGATTTGCCCCTCCTCCAGGAACAGGATCCGATTTGATACATCGCGTGCGAACGCCATTTCGTGGGTCACAATCAACATGGTGCGACCTTCTGTGGCGAGATCGCGCATGACTTTGAGTACTTCGCTAACCAGTTCGGGATCCAGCGCTGACGTTGGTTCGTCAAACAGCAAGACACGAGGTTTCATGACCAGGGCCCGAGCGATTGCTGCTCGCTGCTGTTGACCGCCCGACAACTGCGCCGGAAAGGCATTGGCGCGATGGGTCAATCCGACTTGCTCCAGCACCGACAGCGCCTCTTCGCGGACTTCTGCCCGTTTACGTCGCTGCACGTGTACTGGTGCTTCCATTAGATTTTCCAAGATAGTCATATGACTCCAGAGGCAAAAATTCTGGAAGACCATGGCCACCTGAGTTCTCAAGCGATCTACTTGCTTGCGGTCACCAATGCGTGCACCAGAGTCAGAATGCTTGAGGTTGACGCGCTCACCGAAGATGTCTAACGAGCCGGCGGACGGTAGTTCCAACAAATTGAGGCAACGTAGAAAGGTGGATTTTCCGGATCCCGAAGCTCCAAGAATCGAGACCACCTCGCCCTCTTGGGCGCCAAAATCAATCCCTTTCAATACCTCAATTTCGCCGTAACTTTTGCGAAGACCCGACGTCGCAATGGCTGTCGCTTTAGCGGTGAGTTCATAGGATGCAGCAGACATAAAGTTCTCCGGAGCAATGCTATGGCAGAGTCAGTTTTGACGGTGGCCGAGGTGCCGTTGAAGCCGCCGTTCGACAAGTGCAAACGCCAGACTGATGGCAAATGTCAAAGTCAGGTACAGAGCGCCAGTTACTGCGAAGACTTCCATGACCCTGTACGTGGACGAGATCAGCTTGTAAGCAATCCCCGTCACCTCACTCAGGGTGATGATGCTCGCCAGCGAAGTGGCCTTCAGCATCAGGATTACCTCGCTGCTGTAGACCGGCAGACCGTGACGAATTGCGATAGGCCACGTCACCCTGCGCCGCAACAGAAAGCCAGACATCCCGCAGGCTCGGCCTGCCTCGACTTCACCAGCTGGCACTGCTTGGATTGCGCCTCTAATGATCTCTGCCGTATAGGCAGAGGTATTCAGCGCGAGCGCTAATATGGCGCACCAGTAGGGCTCGCGAAGATATGGCCACAGCTCTGAGTGGCGCACACCGGGTATCTGCCCCAAGCCGTAGTAGATAAGGAATATCTGCACGAGAAGAGGCGTTCCGCGAAAAATTTCGGTATGAATGCTACCAATCCACTGGAGCAGGCGGAAGCGACTGCTTGCAGCCCACGCAATGACGACAGCCAGAATGAATCCCGCCAAGAGTGCTGTGAGCGAAAGCTGCAGCGTCAGCGGCACTCCACCCAGCAATTGCAAGAAAACGTCAGCTAGAAACTCCCAATCCATTTTCAACGACTCCACGGCTTGGCAAGACGTTTTTCCGTGCGGCTCAACAGAGAGCCAGTGACACGACCGATAACGAAAAACATCACTGCAGCCACGCCGTAGAACAACAACGGTTCTCTTGTCGACCCCGCAGCTGTAATGGATTGGCGCAGCAATTCCGTTAATCCAATCACCGAAAGCAGTGCGGTTTCCTTCAATACCGACTGCCAAATGTTGCCCAAGGCGGGCAACGCAAACCGGAGCGCCTGAGGTGCAATTATCCGTCTGAGTAGAAGAAAGTCCGACATTCCACACGACAACCCGGCTTCAATCTGCCCACGATCCAGTCTTAGAAAGCCGGCCCGGTAAGCTTCGGTTTGGTAGGCTCCGGAGACAATTCCCACGGCCAAGACGCCGATGAGAAATGCGGGAAGTGAGAAAAATCCTGGCAGTCCACCCAAGTTCATCATTTTGGTAAACGCCACGCTGCCACCAAAGTAAAACAGATAGATAATCAAGATCTCAGGGATACCCCGAAACACGGTGGTATAAAACATCCCAACTGCCCGCAGTAGAGCCCTTCGTGACAACTTTAATACCGCGCCCGCGACCCCAAGGACGCTACCCAGCAGAAAGCCACTGACTGCAGCGGCGATGGTGATGCCGGCGGCATTTATCAACGGCAATCCCCATCCTTGAGGGCCGAATCCGATCAGTTCATAGATACCCAGCGTCATTGTTTTTAGCCTTGTGGTTGGGCCGCAACGGAAGAAGCAAACCGTGCTGTATGGAATGGCTCGATCAGGGGGTGCACGAAACCGCTTATAAATGAACGAGCAACGGCTTCTCCAACTGCCGGCGCTAGCTGAAAGCCGTGGCCGCAGAAGCCGAATACGTGCCATAAACCTTTACGCGTGCTACTCGGCCCAATGTACGGAACACCATCCGGCGTCGATCCTTCCAGTCCAGTCCAGGTACGCAATACAGGCACACCAGCCAGCATTGGAAACGCTTCCAGCGTCGCCGCAGCGCTCGACGCCATCCGATCCATGACGGTGAAAGATATTCCATCCTGCAGGCATGGCTTGCCGGAGATACCGCCACCAATCACCAGTGATCCCACGGCGCTCTGCTTGAACGAGAGCGGCCTGTCGATTCCTATTACAACGGGTTCGATAAATGGCTTGACCCTTGCGGTCACCATCATGCTCAACGCCAGCACCTTGGTTGGCAAATCGTCGCCAAAAAGTGCTGCCACCTGTGATCCCCAAGCACCAGAACAATTGATGACCCAGTTCGCCTCGATCACGCCCGCTTCAGTATTCGCCGACCAGCGTCCATCTGCATTTTGATTACAGTCCTTAAGCGCGCACCGTTCGTGAATCACGACGCCCGCAGCCTCCGCGGCGTGGCGGAATGCTAATGAAGCATTGGCCGGGTTGGCGTGGCCGTCTCCCCGGCAGATGAGCCCACCCAAGGCAGACTCGGCGAGAACTGGCAGCATGCGTCGTAACTCTTGGGCATCGATGAACTCTTCACAGACGTAGCCTCTGCGAATCATCTCTTGATGACGAGCATGAACCCACTGCATTTCCGCATCATCCAGGGCAACGGCAATCTGGGAGGATCCGAGTCGAACCTCACAGCTCTGCGCAGCAGACGGATCAACGAAATCAGCCAGGTTTCGCCACATATCCATCGCACGAATGGAGAGCGGATACTCGCGCACATCGCGCATAAGCAGTCGCAATCCGCCGGCATTGACACCAGAGGCATGTCGCCCCGGCACACCTTTGTCAATGAGAGTGACCTTCCACCCGGATCGCGCCAAGAACATGCCGATCGCACACCCCTGCAAGCCGCCACCGATAATCAGTACGTCATCCGCATGCTTATTCATGCGTGTGCTCCACGACTTCGGCGACCGGTTTATCTCCAAGCGAAATAACTTGCGCCAGCTCAGGATCGAGCCCGGTAAGATTTGCCAGAGCGATCATCGGCAACGGCCGCACCGGCGGCCGAGCGCGAAAAGGAACTGGCGCCGCACCAGATGTCTGCGCCAACAAGCTGGCCACTGTTGTCGCGCAACTCCGCCCCTGACAGGGCCCCATACCACAACGAAGTATCCCGCGCAGGTGATTCATGTCCGTTGCACCGCAGCGGATTGCTGCCCTGATGTTTCCCGCTGTAAGTTCCTCACAACGGCAAACGATCGTATCGTCCTCCAACATCTGGGTCGAAAGACCACGAGGAAAAGCCTTGTCCAGGAACGGCCGGGGCGCGAGCGTTTTGACAACTTCCGTTCCGCTCACTAGCGCCCCGCGCGTGACCGCAGTTTCATGCAGGTCAGCCACGATGCAGTCAGCAACATACCTGCCGTGGGCGATTGCCGCTTGAGCACCGCCGATTTGTCGCGCATCTCCGGATACCCGAACCTTGCAGGGGCCATCGATCAACCTCGGGCCAGGCGCGAGTTCGGCACAGCCATTTTTTGCCGTCTTCGGCTTCCAGCTTGCGTCATCGTCCTGCCAGTACATTGCCAACCCGGCACACAGAGAAATGTCCGTAGCTGGAACGATGCCGTCATGTACTATGAGCAGGTCACAGCCCAGTTCGACTTTCCGGCCACCAATGGAAAGACTCACGTATTCAAGCTTGTCGTGTCCATGGGCCCGTAAGTCCGAGACCCCGGTGCGCATATTGATACCGGCTAGCTTCAACTTGGCGAGCCACTGCAGGCCTTTGGCAAGAGGAACAAGCGCGGACGGTTTGAACAACCTCAGTGCTTTAATCTTGTCGATCAGAGTGTCAGTGCGTCCTATCAAGATGGGGCGAATCCCCAGACGACGAAGCTGATCGGCTAGTAGCAGGATCAGCGGGCCCGTTCCTATCAGCACTACGCGCCCGTCGGGCTGCAAGCGACCAGCCTTTAACAACGTCTGCACCGCACCTGCAGTCATGACGCCAGGCAGTGTCCACCCTGGGAAGGGCATTGGACGCTCCATGGCACCATTGGCAACGACAACCTGGCGTGCCCGCAGATAACCGGCGATGTCACCTTGAAGCCACCCTACAGTCGCATCCGCGCGCAGCTCCCAGACCGTAGTCAGCGGCCGATAGTCGATACCAGGGGTAGAGCGAAACTGCTCGATCAACGCCTGACCGGCCAGATAGGTAGGGCCTAGCGCATTCAACAGGTGGTTCGTAGTCGGACGAGCCTGGAGATTGGATTCAAGAGAACGAAATATCTGCCCTCCCGGTGCTGGCTGCATGTCGAGGACAATGACCTTGAGCCCCGCTTTCGCGACCCCGATGGCTGCGGCCATCCCGGCGGGCCCTGCGCCCACCACAATGACATCGGCATCAAGTTGTGGGTTACTGCTGCTTGGCGAAACCGCTGCAGGCATTACGCGATGGTTCATTGCAGCTCTCCAGTCACTGTCGCTGCACCGCTCTGCGTGCACACCTTCATGCCGTCTTCAACGATTTGAAGACAGGCTTGCCGGTTACCCACATGGTTTATTTGCACCAGACACTCGAAACAATGTCCAATCATGCAATAGGGCAATCGCGCAGCTCCGGTGACAGGTGTGGTACGAAACAACGCTGTTTTTGCCCGCAACAGACATGCAGCCACCGTTTCACCGGGACGGGACGCAATTGCTTGGTCATTGAAATAAATAGTGATTGTTGCCTCGACGGCGCCCACTGGGGAAAACATACCCGCACCTTCCAAAAATAAATTTGCACGTGTCGTGCCTTGATACCGACGCCTCCCTCGGTTAAGGGGGGAGGCCCTTATCGAAGGATCACTCTCGCACTGAGATATCCACGCCGAACCACTTCTCCGTCAGCTCCCTGTTAGTGCCGTCGCTGTTCACCGAGGTAATGGCGGCATCAAAGGCCTGGCGCAACGCGTCGTCCCCCTGACGGAGTGCGATATTGGTGGTGCCCTGCCCCAACACGCCGCCGGCGAAAGTCGGGCCAGCCGATACCAGCACACCTTTGTTCGCCTCAATCACAGGTTTGAAGGTAGTGACGTTGGCCACTCCGACATCCAGCCGACCGTTAGCCAAGTCAAGCGCGAGTTGTTCGAAGGTTGGATAGTCACGAATATCTAATCCCTTGAAGTATTCGCGAACGAAATTCGAAGCAGTCGATCCGGTCTGAACACCTATAACCTTCCCTTTAAACTTCAACTTCAAAGTGTCGATGGCCGCCTGAGCTTCACCTGGCGAACCTGTAAGATCAAAAGCATGTTCCGAATCCGCGAGGTTCCTCAGATCGTTGTCAGACGTCGTGAGAAATCCGTTAGGTGCCTTTGCATATGACTTGGAAAAGGCGATGACTTTCTTACGCTCTGGAGTGACTCCCATTGAAGCGATAATCGCGTCGTACTTTCCAACGGTCAGCCCAGGGATGATGCCGTTCCACTCCTGCCCGACGACGATGCATTTGACCTTCATGCGCTCACATAACACATGGGTCAGTTCTATCTCATACCCCGCCAGCGTTCCGTCCGCGTTTGTGTAGTTCCATGGGGGGTACGCACCTTCGGTAGCGATCTTGACCACACTCGGCAATGTCTGGGCGCAGGCGACACCTGCAAACAAAGGCATAAATGCTAGAGCGAGCAATACAGGTTTTTTCAACATGCCCATTTCCCTGTTCATTCGGTTAATAGAAGGACAGATAGCAAAGGTTGAGAAGCAGCTAGCCACCGTTATGCTTTCAATATATCCACGGACTGAGGGGAGGCACAGACACTATCTAGTTGACCTGAGCAAAAGCGTTACTTACGCTGACGCCATGAGTAGATCACTTATTCCATCACTGAACTGGCTGCGCGTGTTTGAGGCCGCAGCTCGACATCAAAGCTTCTCAAAGGCGGGGCAGGAACTTCATATGACCGGCGCGGCTGTCAGTCAGCAGGTTCAGTCGCTTGAAGCCAGCCTTGGCCGGCCGCTATTTGACCGATTGGCCAATCGAATCCAGCTGACACCGGAGGGCAATGACTTTCTGCCTACGGTGCAGCTTTCCATTGGCGCAATCGAGAGCAAAGCAGCTGCATTATTTGCGCCGCAACGCGTCCAGCGCGTCTCGCTTCAGGCCAGTCATCTGATGTCCATGAGTTGGTTGCCTCAGGTGCTGGCAGATTTTGAACGCGTCAATCCTTCGATACGTGTGGAGCTCTGGATGGAGGGCGCGCAACAAAGAATCACCGAACCAGATCTAGTCATACGTTTTGGCGAGGATCCAGATCTGATGCGGCATCCTGGCCGTCTCATGGGGCTCACCTACGTGGTGATGTGCCGCAAAGCAGACCTGCCCACGCTGACGTCAGTGGACGAATTGCTGAAGCATCGTCTCTTGGAAATGATCCCCCACTCCATGGGGTGGATGGGATTGCTAAACCACAACTTCGGGCCAACGCGCAGTCGTAATCTCAAGCTCGAGCCTGTCGATACAACCCCATTAGCCTTCATGATGGTCAGCCAAGGATTAGGCTTAGCGATTGGGCCAGTACCAGCCTGCCTGCCTCTGGCGGCATCCTTGGGATTGGACATTTGCCCGTTGATACCTCAGACACCTGGGCCTGGTAACTATTATCTTGAACATGCGACAGGTCGACCCCGAAGTGCGGCGGCGCTAAAACTTGAACAGGCACTTCACGGTGCGGCCCAAAAATCGATGAAGGCCTCGTCCTCTTCCGCGCTACCAAACGGGCTCATTTGATAACAGGCACCCATGCGTTTAGCGCTGCGTGCTGGGTATTGAAAGCGTTTCTGACTAAGCGGTTCCTGCCGGCCAAAACGCAGCGGCACCACGAGACTATGAGATACGGAGCGATACACCGACGCTCAGGCAGTCCGAGCCGTTTCGATCGGTGAGGAAAATCCCGCCGTCGGTTGCTTGAAACTAAAACTATCTGACCGTCATGGCCTATCTGTCAGGGCGCGTCTATTACATAGTTCATACACACACCAATCTGATAAATCGCGCCAGAAACGTAGGGTTTCACATCATCGCAGATGGCCCCCGAACTGAGTTCTTCAGCGGCTAGATGGCACAGGAGATCTATGTCGATCCCCATACTTGCCGCAGTACTTAAAATAGCTAGTAGCGCTTCCCTAGATTCCCTTACTTGATTGCCAGTCACGGCCACACTCCTCCCTGATCCCCTCAACGATAGCTGGGTCACCAACGCATGAAGGACTGAATCGAAATAATGGGAAGATCGAAAATAGCGTAATGGTATCGGGGCTGATGCAGACCCTGCCGACGAGGATGCGTCCAGCCAGCAGCAAAGCAAACGCTGCCCGGCATACTAGCGACGGTGACCGTCCCTCCAGTATTCTACTTCTGACTCTATCCCAAGGTGCAGGAATGAATCTCACCGATGCAACGCTCGCTCTGCTCTTAGCAGCAAAAATTCATGGCACCGACGAAGCAATTCGCAAGACTGCGAAGAGTGTCGTGAAGCAATTACCGCGCAGCAGGCGAGATCTGATCTTCATAATCATCGAAAGTAGACAACCCCTGGAGCTCGTCAAGCACCTAGGTGTCAATTTAGAACCGTAGCCTAGAACCTCGCCCCCCGTCGCTGACGACCATCGTGGTTATTGTCCACAAAAACCGTGCGTAAACCTGTGTATAAATCGCTGCAGGCCAAGCGGGTCGGGGTTGCCAAGTGCATGTCTATTTCCTGAGCTAACCCGGTTGACGCTGCCGGTAGGTCAGCTCAGGCTGAGGTCTTTAGCCCACTGAGTTCAGATTCGGACTCGCGGTTCATCTCGTGGGTTGGTAGGAAAATCTGGAGGCAGAATCGCGATTACTCCACCCGCAGCAAGCTGCGCTGTGTGGTCTTAACTGATGCCCATGATAGGTCTTTATTCGTTGTAGCACCGGCTGTAGGATATTTTCGAAATCCATTCAAATGGCATCGCTTAAACTTATCGTTACACCCTGTCGCAGATTGTTCTTCTATCCGTTTGCGTACACACTTGTTCAAATGATTAGTCCCGTTAAGAGGGCCGCACGATGAATAAGCTTGGTGAAAGATTGCGCGAAGAGCGAAAGCGGTGTGGGCTGAGCCAACAAGCGATTGCAATGCTTGGAGGAGTTCAACCGAATGCGCAGGGACACTACGAGAGTGGCAACAGAACGCCAAGGGCCGATTACTTGGCGAATGTGTCAGGAACAATTGATATAGGGTATGTCGTCACAGGGTGTAAAACTTCTGGAGAGTCATCGGCGCTATCGTCAGATGAGAGCGCCATGATTCTTGCACTGCGGAAAATGAATGCGTTGGATCAGGAAGCCCTTACCCACGTTGTGGGCGTTATGAACCGTTCTGCCGTTCCTGATGGAGCTCTTCCTGAGATGATGAACTTGGGCAGCGGTACATGCACCGAACAACGCAAGAGCATGCTGGGTTAGCCCACACCGTTTACGTTTCTCGCGCAACCTTTCACCAAGCTTGACCATTTACTGCCCTTTTTGAGTCGTGAATAATTTAGGTGATGTTGTGGTCGAAGCAATAGGCCATTAACATTTCTAACGATGTCGACTGCGGAAAATCATGCCATTTGGATTGATTTTCCGAGTCGCGCCTGAACGGTGTAGGTTAGAGGATTATTGCTGTACGCGTGGGCTGCAATGTTGATTGCATACGGCGTTTATAATTTATTCCTTAGCGCCTACGCTGCTAACGTCCACCCGTCCGAGCGCATCATGCCTAGTTCATTGAGACCTATAAGGTTACGCCTTCCGCCTGGCTCGTCTCTAGCCAGTCAACTGAACAGCGATTTGATCGAGCACTTGCCGGTAGGTGTCTATCTGTGCGATCAATTCGGAGTGTTGGTTGCCTACAACCGCAAGGCTGCGGAGATCTGGGGAGAGGAGCCAGAGCTGGGCGATACGCAGCTTAAGTTCTGCGGAGCACACAAGCTGCTCACGCCGACTGGCGTTCATGTGCCACATGAGGAGACGCCCCTCGCTACAGTGCTTGTAGCTCAGAAGGCTGTGGTGAACTTCAGCACCATCGTCGAGCGACGAGATGGAACGCGCGTTCCTGTTCTCGCCAACATAGTCCCGCTTTTTGACGACTCAGGCGTTATGATCGGTTTCATGAATGCCGTTCAAGATCAGAGATTTCAAGAGAGCCAGGCACAAGAACGGGCCAGGTTAGAAGAAGCTCTGGTTCAGTCGCAAAAAATGGAGACGATCGGACAGCTGACTAGCGGTCTGGCCCATGATTTCAACAATCAGTTAAGCAGCGTGGTGTTGGCCGTACAGCTGATGAAACAAGAGATTGAAGACTCGGGCAGCGAAAAGCTTTTGCACCGCCTTCGTCTCGCCGAAAAAGCTATCGAACGCGCTACGTCGCTGGCAGACAATCTGCTCCGCTTTTCTCGCCACCGCCCGCGAGAAATGAACCTGGTTTCACCTAATGAAGTTGTTCAGAGCATGCACGACTTACTGCGAGCGGCTCTGGGGGGAGCTTCCAAATTCACCTTGATGCTGGCTTCGGATATCGGATATATCAGGACTAACGTCGCCCAGCTAGAAAGCTCGCTGCTCAACCTTGCTCTCAACGCTCGGGATGCCAGCGTGTCAGGAACTAATCTGATCATTTCAACAGAAAACGTTTGGCTTGATGCACATGATCAGCCTTGGGGAAGCAGCGAGAACTCTGGTGGATACATCCGGATTTCGATGTCTGACAATGGTTGTGGCATGAGCCAAGATACGATTGATAAAATTTTCACGCCATTCTTCACGACGAAAGAGGCAGGTAAAGGTACCGGCCTGGGACTCGCGATGGTTAAAGGTTTCGTTAGCGACATGGGCGGCAAGTTGGAAGTCGAAAGCACCGTAGGCCAAGGTACGACCATGCACCTTTACTTCCCGAGAGCTGAGGAATTCTGACGCACCTTAAACACACCTCCATATGGTTTTATCTGAATACTCCTGTACCCGCGAAGGATAGGCCAAAAATTGCCGTTATCGAGTTGCCTCCGCCAGGCGGTCAACCGGTAGCTGAGACAGTGTGGCTAGTAGCTGTCGCCAAGGGTAGTCGTGTCCTGAATGCTTAGCTTTGCACTCCGCAAGGTGAAAGAACGGTTGGGCACTATCGCTGGCTTTTTGCGATGCGCCGCATGTGGTACAGCGTAAGAAAATACCCACAAGTATCCAGTGCCTTGAATACGCTAGGATATGCCGATCCAATTCAGTTGGGCAGTTCAGCAATTCCCTTGCATCGTTAGCTTGCAGCGCGCCAAAGGGAGTCTCTACATCCATCAAAACTTACTCCACTGTTCAAGACGCAGCAAATCGCCCTGCTGAGAAAGGATAGGCGACAGGGAGAGAACAATGTTCCTGACACACGACAGAAGGTAGGTTGTGAAACTATTCGCCTTGCGCCCATCACGGCAAGATGTGTTTGGCTTAAGGCGGTGCGTCCTCTCGGGGCATGGTTTCATCCGCCTGCTGCGCTTACTATTGGTCGCTGCATTTTGACCCTTAATCCCTCCTAAACAGCGCTATGCGAAAGCCTCAGACTTTGTTCGTCTGCGATCATAACTTTCTGATGAACCATGTGCAGTTCTTGCAGACCAATTTTTGTAAGGACAGTTAGGGAGCTGTTCAGCGTTCAAGTTGCAGAGGTGCACCGTGGAAAAACGGAAGCTGTGGAGCGGTCTAGGGAGGCTGTGGAGGTCGCCCTTGGCATATTGGCGCGCACTGCGCACAGCCTTTAAAAATGGGAGCCGGCCCACTGGGCCCCGTGATCGTCTGCTACGAAAGTGCCGTAAGGAGGGTGTTCAGAATCGATCTGGAGCTGAGCAGATCGATCAAGAAAAGCGGGAAGCTAGTAGATCCGAATAATTACCCAAGCGTAGGATGTACTCCGCATGCCCAATCCCTTACGAAGGTTCAGCCCTATGCGGCCAGTCACCCTTTTAGCTGCTCTGCTAGTGAGCCTCAATGTTTTGGCTCAAGACGCTGCTCAACCTGTATTGAAATGGACATTACTCGATCAGAACGACAAGGCGTACACCTTGGATGACAGTGCCCAGGTGTTGCTGATTGCCCGCAGCATGTCAGCGGCCAAGCTGATGAACACGGCCATTGAGGCACAGCCGGCAGGCTACCTGGAGGCTCGCCGGATTGTGTACCTGGCCGATATCGAGAAGATGCCTTCGTTGATCAAGCTCGTGGCTGTGCCAGCGATGCGTTCTGCCAAGTACAGAATTATGCTGGATCGTGATGGAAGAGTGGCCACTCGGTACGGTGGCGATAGAGACACCGTGCAGTGGCTTTCACTGAAAAACGGTGCGGTCATTAACGAGAAGCGGTACGCAGACGGAACAGATTTACAACAAGCGATAGCAGAGCAGAATCGCTAGGTTGTCAGGAAACGGCGGCCTTCTCGAAGATTGTCCTCATGAAGCTCGCGATCATCAAAGAGTCACCGTAGACCTGGTTAAGGTGACGCTCTGCATTCGACAGGTGGCCCTGCAACCGTTCGAAAACATTTTTCTCGCCATAGAGCGAGACGAAGGTGGACTTACCTTCGTCCTTGCCCTGATCTTTGTCTGTGTCTAAGCAGTTGTCCCGCAAATCGTCATACATCTGAAATGCTTGGCCCAATTCCAACGCAAAGTTTTGCAGAGTGGGCCGAACACTGTCGGCGGCGCCGCTGATCATCCAGGCCATGTCCATAATTGCCCCAAACAACACTCCGGTTTTGAGATTGTTTGTGAGTGCGATCTCTTCAGCACCTCGGCTTTGCTGGCCCTCCCTTAAATCCTGAAACTGGCCCCGCACCAGGCCTTGCATACCGACGGCGTTCGCCATGACTTCAACCAGTTGGGTACGTACAGCGGGAGGTAGGTCACTGATTGCGGCGATGATCCCAAATGCCCGACTAAGCAAAGCGACTGCAGTCAGAATCGCAACATCTTCTCCAAACTTCAAATGCATGGTCGGCCGACCGCGACGTACCAATGCATTATCCATACATGGCATGTCGTCCAGCACCAACGATGCGGCGTGAATCAGCTCCACCGCGCACCCCAAATCCAACGCTTGGTTGCCGGAGTGGCCCAAACCCTCAGCGGCTAGTATCAGCAAAACAGGACGCATGCGTTTTCCTGGGGCCAACGTGGATTCCCGCATCGCTAAAGCGACTAAATCACGCTCATTGCTGCATTCCGGCAGCAGTTCGTCTAGACGACGGTCTATGGCCGCGCGCACATCTGAGAGACGTTCAGTAAACCCGTAGTCGATGGCGGCGCCAGATTCCATTGTCATTGGTCATTACCTTAACCGTAGCGGTTGATTCAGGTCGGCCGGGCTGTCTGATACTCGGCCCTCAAAAACTCTGAACGACTTCAGTGAAGAAGTGCCTCAATTATTAGTTGCTGTACAAGAGCTATGCAGCTCAGGCCTAGCCGTACAACATCACTCACTAAGATGACCACGCACGCCGTCAAATGATTCAAGCAATTTGGAGATTCCATGACTGGGTACGATTTGAGTCAGCGAAAGGACGACCACCTTAATATCGTCTTGGAAAGCCATGGCGGGCATCATGACGCTGGCAACGGATTCGATGCCCTGCAATTTGAGCACTGCGCTTTACCAGAGCTAAACCTGAGCTCCATAGACCTGAGTAGCGCATTCGTGGGGATACCTTTGAGGGCTCCTTTGCTGATCAGCTCGATGACGGGTGGAGCTAATCGCTCTACCGCAATCAACCGGCATCTAGCGCAAGCCGCACAGGAGCTCGGAATCGCGATGGGAGTCGGCTCGCAACGAGTGGGGTTACGCAGTAAAAATGATCAGGGGCTCACGCGCGAGTTACGCAAATTAGCGCCTGACATCCCCCTGCTTGGCAATCTCGGAGCTGCTCAGTTACTGGAGCGTGACGGTCTCGATTTGGCGCTCCGCGCGGTAGATGCGTTGCAAGCCAATGGACTGATTATTCATTTGAATCCGTTGCAGGAAGCCGTCCAGGCCGAAGGCGATAAGGATTGGCGTGGTGTTCTGGACGTGATCCGTCGTGCAGTGGAAATCGTGGGCGTTCCGGTCATTATCAAAGAGGTGGGAGCAGGACTCTCGGCTCCGGTTGCCGTTGCTCTGACGAAAGCGGGCGTAGACATTATCGACGTCGCGGGATTGGGCGGGACTAGCTGGGCGGCGGTCGAAGCCGAACGTGCCAGCCACCCTGCTGATCGAGAAGTCGCCATGGCGTTCGCTCATTGGGGAATACCGACGGCCACTAGCCTTTCGATGGTGCGAGAAGCGCTGCCAAATGTAACGCTGATAGCGTCTGGAGGAATTCGCAATGGCGTTGACGCTGCAAAAGCCATCTGTTTGGGAGCGGATCTGGTCGGACAGGCAGCGGGCCTGCTCCGGGCTGCCACGTCATCAACTGAGGCGGTCATCGAGCATTTTGAAACTGTTATAAAGCAGCTACGGATCGCCTGTTTTTGTACTGGCTCGGCTGATCTTGCCGCGTTGCGAACAGCGCGCTTTTTGCCTCGGCCACCTCGATCATGAGCCACTTCGGCGTCGTAGCGCCTGCATTTTACAGCCACTTTCAAGCATTCTATGCCCTAGCAGCGGAGCTGATAAACCGTGGTCATCAGGTGACGTTCTTCCAGCAGGCCGATACACGCCGTTGGCTAACCGACCCGCGCGTGGGATTTCACGCGCTTGGCGCCTCCACCCATCCACCCGGCAGCCTGGACGCGTCGTTGCGGCGAGCCGCTTGCTCGAACAACCCGCTGAGGATACGGGCAGTAATCCGTGATTTATGTGCAACAACCATGATGCTGTGCGCCGAGTTGCCCTCAGCACTTGCTAAAAAAGGCATCGATGCTCTGCTCTGCGATCAGATGGAGGCTGCTGGTGGATTGGTGGCAGAAGGCTTGGGCATACCCTTCGTCTCGGTGGCCTGCGCTTTGCCGGTTAACCGCGAACCTCAGATCCCACTCGCGGTGATGCCGTTCGCCTACGGAACAGATGAAAGAAGCCTGCGTTTGTACGAAGGCAGCCGCCAGGTCTACGACTGGTTGATGCGCCCTTTACGCGACGTGTTGCGCGCTGTATGTCGACGACTTGCCATTGAGCAGCGCGACGGGCTTCACGATTGTCTTTCCCCCTATGCGCAAATCAGTCAGACAGTCGAGGCGTTCGATTTCCCTCGAACTCATCTGCCAACCCATTTTCATGCGGTCGGCCCATTTCGCAGTAGCAACCCGGCACTGCAAGGCAACTGGGACATCGATCCAGATCGAACCTTTGTTTTTGCCAGCCTGGGAACGCTTCAAGGTGGGCGCATAGGCATGTTTCAGCAGATTGCCAAAGCCTGTCGGCATTTGGACGCCCAACTATTGGTGGCTCACTGCGGTGGGCTCAAGGCAACACAGGAGCGCGCGCTCATCGTTGAGGGCGCGACTTGGGTGACCGATTTCGCGCCCCAGCAGTGGACGCTTGATAAAGCTCAGGCAGTCGTCACCCACGGAGGTTTGAACACGGTGATGGACGCAATCGTTGCGCGGACACCCATGCTGGTGATGCCCATTGGGTTTGATCAGCCGGGTGTTGCCGCCCGCGTCATTTACAGAGGCGCAGGCTTGCAACTGAACCGGCGAGCCCGCGCTCAAAAAATCCATGATCGACTGTCTCAACTGCTCGTTCACCCGATGGAGCCATTAGATCGTCTGGCGGCCTCTTTACACCGAGCGGGTGGCACACCCAAGGCTGCCGATATTGTAGAAAGCGTTGTTCGTACCGGCGAGCCCGTGCTGGCAGAGGCGGCTTCATGATCTATGACGTGATCCTAGCCGGTGGAGGCTTGGCCAACGGACTGATTGCCTGGCGGCTCAAGCAGGCGCGTCCTGAACTGCGCATCCTGTGCATTGAAGAACAAGCGCATCTGGGCGGCAATCACACTTGGTCGTATCACGATAGCGACTTGAGCGCGCAGCAGCATGAGTGGATTAAGCCATTGGTGGTTAAAACCTGGAGCGCCTACGATGTGCATTTCCCGCATCGCTCACGCCGGCTCGACAGTGGCTACGCCTCCATCACGTCCGAGCGTTTTTCCCAGGTTGTTGAACCCGTGCTGGGTGGTGATCTACGCACCAGACAACGCATTGTTGAAATCAGCCCTTGTTCGGTGCTGCTCGACAGTGGCGAGGTGTTGCACGCCCTGGCCGTCATCGATGGTCGGGGTATCCAGGTCAGCGAGCACCTGGTGCTTGGCCAACAGGCGTTCCTTGGCCAGTTGCTACGGCTGAAGGCACCGCATGGGCTGGACGCCCCGATCATCATGGATGCGCGGGTAGCCCAAGGCGACGGTTACCGCTTCGTCTATGTATTGCCATTTTCAGCGGACACCGTTCTGGTTGAAGACACCCATTACGTGGATCAGCATTCCTACTCCGCAGAGCAACTGCGGCAACACATTCAGGAGTACGTGCAGCATCAAGGCTGGACGATTGCCGAGTGTCTGCGCGAAGAACAGGGTGTACTGCCGATCACGCTTGCCGGCGACATCGCCGGATTCTGTGCCGACTTCAAGGGACAGCCGCGTTCCGGCTTGCGCGCTGGCTTCTTTCATTGCACGACGGGTTATTCATTGCCGCACGCGGTGCGACTTGCTGACTGGATCGCTCAGCAAAATAATCTGAATGCCGACACATTGGCCCGAGAAATCAGCGCCCTCGCCTATCGAGCTTGGCGACGGCAGCGCTTTTATCGTCTGCTCAATCGCATGTTGTTTTTAGCTGGCAAACCTCAGGATCGCTGGCGGGTCATGCAGCGTTTCTATGGTTTTTCAGAAGGATTAATAAGACGATTCTATTCAGGCGACAGCAGCTCTGGCGACAAGCTACGGATGCTGATTGGCAAGCCTCCCGTTCCCGTTAATGAAGCGATGCGCGCAGCGCTCCGTTACTTGCCTCGGCACTACGAGAATCGAGTATGACCCAACGTAAAAACGCAATCGTGATAGGCGCAGGGTTTGGTGGCTTGGCTTTGGCAATCCGGCTTCAAGCAGCGGGCGTGCAGACGACCTTGCTTGAAAAAAGGGATAAGCCAGGAGGTCGCGCATACGTGTATCACGATGAGGGTTTCACGTTTGATGCAGGGCCGACGGTGATTACTGATCCAACGGCTATCGAAGAGTTATTCACAGCGGCCGGTAAATCGATGACGGAGTATGTCCAGCTGCTTCCTGTCTCACCCTTCTACCGGTTGTGCTGGGAGGACGGCACCCAATTTGATTACGCCAATGACCAAGCATCGTTGGATCGTCAAATACTGAGACTCAACCCTAGGGACGTCGAGGGTTACCAACGGTTCCTCGCCTATTCGAAAGCGGTTTTCCGTGAGGGCTACCTCAAGCTAGGTGCGGTACCGTTTCTGTCCTTTCGTGACATGATTCAGGCCGGGCCACAGCTTGCCCGTCTGCAAGCGTGGCGTAGTGTTTACTCGATGGTGTCTAGCTTTATTGAAGACGACAAATTGCGCCAGGCGTTTTCATTTCACTCCCTGTTGGTCGGCGGAAATCCGTTTGCGACATCATCGATCTATACCTTGATCCATGCTCTCGAACGAGAATGGGGGGTATGGTTTCCCAAAGGCGGTACGGGCGCGCTTGTGCAGGGCATGGTCAAGCTTTTCGAGGATATCGGCGGGCAAATCGAGGTGAACGCGGATGTCGCCAGCATTGAGGTCAGTGCTAACAGGGCTACGGGAGTGCGCCTTAAAGATGGTCGCCAATTTAACGCGGACAGCGTCGCTTCCAATTCCGACGTTGTGCATACCTATGCCAAGCTGCTTGGAAGCCATCCAAGAGGTATCCAGGAAGGTAACCGCCTCAAAGGAAAGCGGTTCAGCAATTCCCTGTTCGTCATTCACTTTGGGCTCAAGCGCCAGCAACCGCAGCTTCAGCATCACACCGTGTGCTTCGGCCCGCGCTATCGCGCCCTGATCCAAGAAATCTTCAGAGGCGCTGCGTTGGCAAAGGATTTCTCGCTGTATCTCCATGCGCCCTGCATTACCGATCCGAGCTTGGCCCCGCCGGGGTGTTCTAGTCACTACGTGCTGTCGCCGGTACCGCATCTGGGTAACGCACCCATCGACTGGGAAGTAGAGGGCCCACGGTACCGAGATCGTATCTTCGCTTACCTTGAAAAGTACTACATGCCAGGACTGCGCGAAGATCTGGTCACCAGTCGGATTTTCACTCCAAATGATTTCCACACCGAGCTGAATGCACATCTGGGATCGGCCTTTTCGCTCGAACCGATTCTTCGACAGAGCGCGTGGTTCCGACCGCACAACCGCGATGCGGCTTTGAGCAACGTCTATTTAGTGGGCGCCGGCACCCACCCAGGTGCTGGAGTACCAGGTGTTATTGGGTCTGCAAAGGCTACAGCGGGTCTCATGCTTGAGGGTTTGCAGGTATGACCATTGCCGAGGACGACGATGAGCTGTTGCTAGATCATGCGATGCAGAGCATTGCCGTTGGCTCTAAAAGCTTTGCCGCTGCGTCTCGTCTGTTCGACCCTGCCACGCGGCGTAGCGCAGTGATGCTGTATGCGTGGTGCCGGCATTGTGATGACGTTATAGATGGCCAGGAATCCGGGCATGCATCGACGCTTCTGGATCAGGAGGACGTCGATCATCGCCTCGCAGATCTGGTCTCTCAGACTCAGGCGGTTTACGCCGGCTTGCCGGCCAAGACTGACGCATTTGCGGCTTTCGAGGCGGTAGTGGATCTTCACGGGATCCAGCAGAGATACGCGCAGGAACATCTTGCAGGATTCGCGATGGATGTTCATCGACGGCAGTATCGATGCATCGACGACACCCTGGACTACTGCTACCACGTGGCGGGAGTGGTCGGATTGATGATGGGACAGGTCATGGCTGTTAGCGACGAGCAAACGCTAGATAGGGCATGTGACCTAGGCATAGCCTTCCAGCTGACAAATATTGCACGCGATATTGTTGAGGACGCACGCGTCGGACGTTGTTATTTGCCGCGTGACTGGCTTGATGAGCTGTCGATTGACACTGAGCGCTTGGATGACGCCCGATATAGACCACAGTTGGCGATTCTTGCTCAACGGCTGATCGGGCTAGCTGAACCTTTCTACGCGAGTGCTCAGGCCGGATTGACCTCACTGCCTTGGCGGTCGGCGTGGGCGGTCGCCACGGCGTCCAGTGTTTATCGGGCAATCGGAGTCGAGGTTACAAAGCGAGGAAAAAATGCATGGGACACCCGTGTTTCCACATCAAGCCTCGCCAAGTTGAGGATGGTCATTGGTGGACTTTGGCGCGTTATCACTTCACGGGGTCGTCAGTGGCCTGCGCGGCGGCCGAACCTGTGGCAACGTCCAAAGCATTCTTGTGAAGGGGCCCGCCATGCAGCTCGCGAAGTTGGGCCCTAAGCCGAGCGGTCGACGGGGCATACAAGAATCCAAACGAGACGCAGCGGTGCTTTCCGGAAACGGCATGATGCATGAGATGGGCTTGATATAGGCGTTTGAGATAGCCACTTCTAGGGACGAAATTGAATGGCCACCTTTTGTGCACAAGTCCGTCGTGAGCGACAAAGTAGAGAAAACCATACGCAGTCATCCCCGCTCCGACCCACTCTAGAGGGTGCACGCCTTGAGTTCCGAATGCGATCAGCACAATTGCAAATAAAGCAAAAACTACCGCGTATAGGTCGTTCTTTTCGAACCAGCCGGTGCGCGGTTCATGATGAGAGCGGTGCCATTCCCAACCCCAACCATGCATCACATGTTTATGGGCAAACACAGCAAAACCTTCCATGCCCACCACGGTAATAAAAAAAATCAGAGTATTGAACATCATGCAGGTCACCTTGGCGCAGACACAGCATCTGACTACACGAAGTTTGTGAACGTTTCGGCATTATGAAGTTATTGGGACGAAGCGTTACCACCGCTGGTCGATGCGCTGCGCTCGCCTTGATCGGGCAGCGGGTTTCATACATAGAGCATGGGCTCAATGGCGTATGAATTCAAAATAACGAGTTTAAAGGGCGCTGCGTGCCTGCGCCTTCACACTAGGATTTTCTGGGAAGGCTGACCATGAGATTGCCCTCGAGCCGGCAATGCACAATAAAATGAACGAAAACTGCCGACAGTCGCATAATCACAACGACGGCTGACCAAAGTCTTCAAAACCTTACGCACCGCATCCTGCTGTGCCAAGGAGACTGCTATGGAACCCAATACAACATATCAAGGTGGGACGGCTGGCCGCGATCCGATGCCGACTTCTCCCGACCCACTGAGCCCCGGCCGCACCGACCTCAACCCAAGCGAAAAGCCGGGAATCGACGAGCTTCCCGATAACGAGGGAGCCGTTCCTCTAGATACGGACGACGACGCGCTTGTTCAGGAAGAAATGACCGACGTTGATGTGGACAATGCAGAGTTGGACGATCAACCCAATCCACGTTAGAAGAGCGCTAGTCGGGGCTCTGACTTTCAGAGCCAGGCAGCATCTTTAGAGCACTCACCACTGGCAGTTCGGTAATCAAGCTCGCTTCTCTGTCACACAAATGGAGCAGTGCGGTGCACTGCACTTCATCGCGTGTTGAGACGTTGTGCGGTTCCAGCATTCGAGCACCGGTCTTGGCTGTCCTGCGTCTGGCGAGGCTAGCGCCGCACTGCTCTACGCATCGAGTGGTTCGGCAGCCCCTTTTGCGAAAATTCCAGCCTTAACTCGGATACCAAGTTCGCAATAACACGGCTCGAGGAAAGTGTATCGACGCGTATCCCATCGACGAAAAACGATGCGTGCCCCTTCTGCGAAGGGTAGAGGTTGACCGTCATACGGCCGTCACCATCGATTTTGCATACGCACCTAGTTGGCAAAAAAGCCGATTCAATTATTTGGCAAAGCTCCAAGGGAGAGATCATGGCAGCATTCCTTTTCTCATTGTGAGTGGTGGACGGATCGAGAAAGGAAACGTTCAAGTAGCTTTAACGAGTGGGTATGGGCCCAACAGAGCTGTATCAAATATCGCCAATCCGCGCTCGGTAAGCGCGGGTCTTCTTCGCCTGCGATTCGTCAGCTTGCCAGCTCTTCCAACGTATATGGCCTAAGCTTTCCTCATCAATGGAGGAAACGATATGTCTGCCTTGCCCCGCGATCCAACCGCCGCTTTGCTCGTGCGACTAAACCGAAATATCAACGCCCTTGGATCTGCCGTCGACGAGATTCGAATTTGGATCAGCCGACAGGGCGACGTAGGCACGGCACTTAGCATCGGAGCCTACCTGAATGTGCTCCAAGAGAATGCCGACGAAATCGCGGAGGGCATGGTTGACTTGATTGTCAGGATTGCCCAAGCCGCGCCAGTAGAACCGCACAAGCAGATATTGTGATTCAATTGACGCTGCTCGCATGCCCGGGAAGCGAAGTGAACGCACACGCCGACGCGGAGAGAGCGATGCGCTATCTGGTGTGGCTTTTGAAATACAAGCTAGTTGTCTGAAATCAGACTTCGTTAGCCGGAACCGAATTGTTCACCTCCCTTCTACCAAGTCATCCACATTAAGACCCTCATCCCCATCCTCCGTGGGTTTTCCGCTTTCCTTCGGTGAATTGGGTATCACGTTAGGGCTCGCTGGCTCTCCTGGCACAATTGACGCACCATTTCCTGACCCACCTTCCAGCTCTGACTTGCTGTTCATCTTGCCTCCAATAGCCGCGAATTCGTCGCGGCCTACATGTTCGAATGCATGAATGCGTGGGCGTTCAGAATCTCTTATACGGCCGGCGTCACGCGTGACGATTCTAGAACTCCGCCCGCTTTCAGGGCTCAGATAAGAAGGTTTCGGGTGATCGAAGGAACGACGGATGCAAAAGTTGAAGATCGCGACGTTCAATGTGAACGGCATCAACACGCGACTTGCGAATCTATTGCAGTGGCTAGAGCGAGAAAAGCCTGACATCGTTTGCCTTCAAGAGCTCAAGGCCCAAGATAAAGACTTCCCTGCTCGTGACCTTCGCGCAGCAGGCTACGGGTCTCTACACCTCGGGCAGGCGAGCTGGAATGGCGTTGCCATATTGGCCAGAGACGCCGAACCGCAACTAATCCAAAAAGGTCTTCCGGGAGAAGAAACCGATACCCAGTCTCGATATCTTGAGGCAGCGGCACATGGAGTCATCGTCGCATGCCTCTATCTGCCAAATGGAAATCCTCAGCCAGGGCCGAAGTTCGACTACAAGCTGCGGTGGTTCGAGCATCTGATTCACCATGCCAAAACCTTGCAGGCCAGCGAGCATCCTGTTGTCCTCTCAGGCGACTTCAATGTCGTCCCCACCGACATGGATATCTACAACCCGCGCTCTTGGCTTAAAAACGCCCTACTGCAGCCCGAGAGCCGGGAGTGTTTTGAGCGGTTGATGGATCAAGGGTGGCTGGACTCCCTAAGACACCTGTATCCAGAAGAGCGCGTCTACACCTTCTGGGATTATTTCCGTGAGCATTGGCAGAACAATTCAGGCCTGCGCATTGATCATCTGTTGTTGAACCCGGTACTCGCTCCTCACTTACTGAACGCGGGTGTGGATGCATGGGTGCGAGGTGAAAAACATGCCAGTGATCACGCACCCACATGGATTCAGATTGGAGAGACCCACGCTAAGCGCAAGAAGACGTCAACCAAGGCTGAACACCCTTCTGCTGGATCAGCTGCGCATTCAAATCTGGAAGAATACAACCGCAAGCGTAATTTTGACGCAACGCCGGAGCCCTCGGGCGCAACTTCGACTAAACGGTCAGGGAAGCAAAAAGCAGCGGTACAAAACGCCCTGCAGTATTGCATTCAGAAGCATGACGCCACACGCCTCCATTACGACTTCCGGCTGGAGCTGGATGGCACGCTGAAAAGCTGGGCGGTACCAAAAGGCCCTTCGCTTGATCCCAAGGTGAAACGCTTGGCGGTGCACGTCGAAGATCACCCAATCGATTACGCAACCTTCGAAGGGAACATTCCAGAAGGCCATTATGGCGCGGGTGACGTGATCGTCTGGGATCGTGGCATCTGGAAACCGCTGTCTGATCCTGCGGAGGCGTACACCAAAGGCCGCCTTAAATTCGAGCTCCAAGGCGAGAAGCTCAGCGGTATCTGGAATCTAGTCAAAACTAACTTCTCCGGTAAACAGGAGCAATGGTTTCTCATCAAGCATCAAGATGACTTCGCGCGTTCCGAATCCGAGTACGACATCGCCAAGGATTTGCCTGACAGCGTTTTGAGCGAGCGAACACTTGTCCCAAAAAAACGTAGCGGTAAAGCTGCAACCCCCAAGCCCGTTGAAAAGGTGCCGGCTCCAAGGAAGAAGCCAGGCAAGGTTCATTTGACTGGAGCCCAAGTGGCAATGCTGCCTGAAAGCATCAAACCCGAATTAGCAACATTGGTGGAGTCTGCTCCCGATGGTGATTGGCGCTACGAGATCAAGTTCGATGGCTATCGCATCATGGCCAAAGTTGATGATGGCAAGGTTCAGCTCTTCACGCGCAACGGTCACGATTGGACGCACAAGCTCCCGCGTCAAGCCGAGGCCATCGCCGCCTTGGGGCTTGAATCGGCTTGGCTGGACGGAGAAATGGTCGTCGCCAATGATGAGGGTGTTCCGGATTTCCAGGCGCTTCAAAATGCCTTTGAGGTGGGTCGAAGCGGCAATATCGTTTATTACCTATTCGACCTTCCCTTCCTTAATGGCATGGACTTACGGGAGGTGCGGGTTGAGCAACGTCGAGCGGCACTGTCAAAAGTGTTAGAAGCCAGCGAGGACGAGATTCTCAGGTTTTCCGAAGACTTTGGTGAAGAACCTGATGCTCTGCTCAACAGTGCATGCCAGATGAAAATGGAAGGCCTTATCGGCAAGCGCGTTGGCAGTTCCTATGTGTCACGTCGCAGCGGGGACTGGATCAAGCTCAAGTGCAAAAGGCGGCAAGAGTTCGTGGTCGTCGGCTTCAGCGAGCCCAAAGGTGCACGGAGTAAATTCGGTGCGCTTTTGCTGGGACTTCATGACGCCGACAGTGGCGACCTGCGCTACGCAGGGAAAGTCGGTACGGGATTTAACGAGGCCACGCTTACCACCATCTATGGCCAGCTAGTGCCACTGGAAGTTAAAAAAGCTGCAGTGGTGAATCCGCCTACTGGGTTTGAAGCCAAAGGGGTTCATTGGCTCAAACCCGTTCTCTTGGCGGAGGTGGCGTTCGCAGAAATCACCAAAGAAGGATCGGTGCGTCACGCAGTGTTTCATGGGATGAGAAATGATAAACCGGCGCGATCCATTACAGAGGAGCGACCAGTGCCAGCGGAAACAGGGAAACCGACAAAGCGACCACGCCAGCCGGTGAAGGCTACAACGACGAAAGGTGCAGTCGGGGCAGCGGCCACTCCCGCGACTTCTGGCAAGATAAGACTGACTCACCCTGAGCGCGTCATTGACCCCACCAGCGGGGCGACTAAACGCGACCTTGCCGATTACTACATCAGTATTTCCGAATGGCTACTGCCCCATCTTGCCAATCGCCCCGTCGCTCTAGTGCGCGCGCCCGAGGGCATCGCGGGGGAATTGTTTTTCCAGAAAAATGCCGTCCGTCTTGCCATACCTGGCATCGAAACCATGGGTAAGGAATACACGGGGCACCCGGGGATGTTGATCAACAACCTCGAAGCGCTTGTCGGCTCAGTGCAGATGAGCACGATTGAGCTGCATACCTGGAATGCCGTCTCCAAAGATCTAGAACGACCTGATCGTTTTATCCTCGACCTCGACCCTGATCCAGCACTGCCGTGGAAAAGCATGGTTGAAGCCACTCAGCTGACGTTGACCGTTCTCGATGAACTAGGGCTGAAATCTTTTCTCAAAACCAGCGGAGGCAAAGGCATCCACCTGGTTGTGCCTCTTACTCCCAAGGACGACTGGGAATCAGTGAAAAGCTTTAGCCATGCCATTGTTAAACATATCGCCAAGCTGCTACCAGAACGCTTCTCAGCTGTATCGGGGCCGAAGAACCGTGTCGGCCGTATTTTTATCGACTACCTACGAAATGGCCTCGGGGCCACGACCATATGTGCCTACGCCGCCCGAACGCGCGAAGGTTTGCCGGTCTCAGTGCCGATCTTTCGAGAAGAACTTTTGGAGATAAAAGGCGCCAACGCCTGGAACATTCGAAACCTCCGCGAGCGACTCGATGGACTCGACGCCGATCCGTGGACTGACCTGAGCAAAACACGCCAAACCATTACGGCCGAAATGCGCAGGCGCGTTGGCATGAAATGAATACCCAAAACTGGAGCGACAAAAATGGATAACTATCACATCACTAAAACCGACGCCGGCTGGTCACTCACCAAGCAAGGCGCGGAGCGCGCATCCAAAACTGCTGCCACTAAGTCGGAGATTACGAAGCTTGCAGTTCAATTTCTTGAAGGCAAAACGGCTTCGCTGAAGATCCACAACGAAGACGGTACTATTCAGGAGGAACGCACCTACCCGCGAAGCGCTGATCCGACTCAAACCAAGGGTTAACTCCGCACCCAGGGGCGTCTATTCAGGCGCCCCTCCAGACTTGGCCCAACAGTGTCAAATGCTTCGGGAAACTCGACGACCGAGCGCAATTCCCATCGAGACTGCGACCAGAAGTGCAGATCCCAATGCAAGCTTGAAGCTGAGTTTCTCGGGAGACGATTTCTCCGAGTAAGTGGACATTTCCTCTTCGACCAAACCAGCACTTTCAGCCTTTGATTGGTCGCTACGGCGCTCAGGATCATCAGGCTTTATTGGTGCCGACAGCGGATACTCAGGGGTTTCATCGACAACATTTTTATCGACCGGATCCGTTGTGAGAGACGCCTGCGCCACCTCGATCTCGGGTTCATCCTGCTTATGGATGTCGAGGTTTGCCGGCACTGCATGCAATTCTGTGGTCATTTTTTTACACTCCAAAGCATGAGTTATTTGGAGCAACTGGCACTTCGTTTGGTGCACCTGAAGATGACGAACGGATCAAAATCCCGCTCCCAAATGTGAAGCCTGTTTTATCACATTTTGTGGCCAGCTTTCTCCTGCATGGCGAGCCAGGATAAAGACAAAGTAGGTTAAAAAGTCCTTTACCAAAACGGGAAGCGGCGATTAGAAATCTGATCCTGTCTGCGCGATTTAACATCGATGATCCGTATGCCAAATTGACGGGAGTCCTTACGCGCATGCCGACGCACCAGACAGAATATGCCGAGTTGCTGTCGCATTTGGCAAACGGAATCTCCCGCCTGAGCAATGAGTCCCCCTGACACAGCTTTTTGAGAAAGAGCCATGGCCACCACACCCTTTTGATGGCCAAATCCTAACGCCTGATATCCAAATGAATGGCACTCTGGTATATAGCTTTCAAGCAGCGAAGTAGGCTAGCACCATGGAAATCGGATCACGGCTACGACAGGTTAGGAAAACTCTGGGATTAACCCAGGCGGAGTTTGCGGCGCTAGCTGGCGTGAAGGCTAATGCAATTGTTATGTATGAGGCTGGTAGGCGTACTCCCCGCTCCACATTTTTGGCCCATTTGAGCGACCACGGAATCGACGTCAATTACGTCCTTTACGGAGCTAGCGAAACCAGGTATGCCGAAAGGCTCACTGATGACGAGGAGAGCTTCATCCGCAGCCTGAGGTCGATGCATCCGGATGCCGCCACTGCAATCGTATTGGCGGTTACTGCAATGAGCGCGGTCAGAAATCAGCAGGATGCTAACCGCATGGAAGGTGATCGCTCGGAGTTAAAAGCCCGCTGATTGTGAGCGTGATCCCTCGAAATTCGGAATCGAGTTTTATCGCGTCAACGTCATTTCTAAACAAAGTTAAGTCGATGGAATTGAGTTTCTATACAGGACTCACCGCTCATCAAAGATGTCAAACTCGCTGAGCCTGTCTCACGCCTGACGAGGTTTGTACCCGGCCTCCCTCTGACTGTCCACTTCCTATGAAGAACACACAATGCGCCTGGCCGACTTCATTCTGCACAATATTGAACCGATCCTCCAACAGTGGGAGGACTTCGCCAAGACGCTAACTCCGGCCGCAGAGGGGATGGACTCAACGGCCTTGCGTGACCACGCAGAGCAAATGCTTCGGGCAATTGCTGCCGATTTAATTACCAGCCAGACTCATAAAGCACGGGTCTTGAAATCCCACGGTGAGGGGCCTTCGTCCGAAGGTGTCTCCGCTGCAGAGACTCATGCCGTCACACGTCAGGCCTCAGGTTTTACCATCGGACAAATGATTGCTGAATACCGCGCCCTACGTACTAGCGTGCTTGTACTGTGGATGCCCCCTGTTGAAGTGACGAAAGAGCAAGAGATTTCTGACATCATCCGATTCAACGAAGCTATTGATCAGGCCCTTGCTGAGTCCGTAGTGACCTACACCACTTCTGTTGATGCGGCCCGAAACGTATTTCTTGGCATTCTCGGCCATGATTTGAGAAGCCCTTTAGGCGCGATATCTCTGAGCGCGGAAGTCCTGTTGGGTAGCGGCGATCTCCCACCAAAAGCCACTAAAAATGTGTCGCGAATTTTCACGAGCGTGAAGCGGTCGATAAAGATTGTGGGGGATCTACTTGATTTCACCCGCACTCAGCTGGGCTCCGGAATCCCAGTTCGGATTGAGAACGACGACCTAGCGCTTGCATGTGAAGGAATGGTTGAGGAAGCAAGGGCTTACCACCCGGACAGACAAATAGACCTCGTGTCACAACCCAGCTTTCCAGGGCGGTTTGATAAATCGAGAATGGAGCAGGTGATCGCCAATCTGATTGGGAATGCAATTCAGCACGGTGAGACATCCACCCCAGTCACCGTTACTCTAAAAAAACATGAAGGGAATGCGCTGGTATCTGTTCATAACTGCGGGCCTGCAATTGAGGAGGACGCGAAACAGAGCATGTTCAATCCAATGACCCGTCATCTGCAAAGCGGAAACCTTGAGTACGGCGCTGGAGCGGGCCTTGGCCTCGGGCTCTACATTGCTTCGGCTATCGTAAGCTCCCACCATGGCAGCATTGATGTTGTCTCCAGCCCGGGTAGCGGCACCACTTTTACAGTTAGCATTCCCATGTAGCATCAGATCCCTCAGCTGTGCCGGCTGAGGGGCACCCCTCTCACCCGAGGCAAAGGTGCTAGTGCAGAGTTCTGCGATCTATCGCCGACCGCTTCACTTGATACAGAAGCCATCAAGATCGTCCCACGGCGCTGCGTAGTGATCGACATATCTACATCCAGGGGAGTGCCTGTAAGGTGCAATCCGATCCGACTCCGATTGCGCCTTGTGACAATGCCGGCAGTACACGGTGTTCTTCGACACTCGCCAATAGCGACTCCACCGGACAAGCTCTTCAATGACCGGCATAGGGACGGCTTCAACTCCAATATCGTTATGCAACTCATGAGCTGAGAGGACGTCAGATCCAATATTCCGAAAATTTCCCGACAGAAGGCATTTAGTTTGCGTCAGTTAAACAACGGCTCTTCACACCGGCAGTATTTTTAGTCATTCTGAAAATATGCGCCTATCCGGCCGTCGAGCCGGTTGTCTAAGGCATCGGAGTAACCAGGAGAACGTGGGATTGCCCTTCAGAAGCTCTGATTGGCGGAACGCGGAATTTCTATTGCCCGAGGGAATCTATGCCTTCAGAAAATATGGAGGTGGAAGATGCCAGCTTCAAATCACTACAAGATTGAATACCTCTTAGCGGGCGTCTACAAATCGTTCTACGTGAGCGCCGACTATATGGACAATGCAGAGGCTTGGAACTGGGCTGCGATTGATGCGGGTGCAGGTGAAATCCCCAAATACCGGTGGGACAAGGTCTCAAAGGTATCTAAACCAAAAGCCGAGAGACTGGGAATTGCAGATGTGCAATGGAGCGTTGCTTGAAGAACACGCATCGGGCTAGTCGAATTGGAGGGCCATTCGCCTCCACGGCATCGACGTGGAAAAATTGCTGCTGGGCCTTAGGCCGTTAGCCCGGAAGAAGTCATCAGGGTTTCCCCGGATCGTCTAGTAGATCTGGGCCTGGGTGGTACTCGGCCTGTCGAGTTCCCTTCAAAGCTTCAAGATTTCACCTGTTGCTTATGCGATAGCCGCAAGGGTCTCCTCCATTTCCGCGATCTGATCCTGAAGATTCGCAAAAGAAATAATTTACGACACCGTCGGCATCCACGGTCTGACGGCCCCGCAACGCTTTTACCGGGCTAGTACGGTTTTGAGCTTAGCAATGCTTTCCCGGAGCAAGCGGAGCGGACTGAATATACCCGTGACATCAATTTTTTTACCCTTGTTCATTGGTACGCCCAACCTCGCTAATGTCTCGCGATATACCGCCGGGACTTCTTTATCTGGTTTATCGAATCCGTATGAGCCACTCATTTCGAAACCATATTCCATGTCGTCATCTTGGTTGAACTCCTCGGTCAGAGCCACTTCCACCGACTGCGGACAAGTCCGCGCAAAAACCCTCTTTTGCCCACCCATAGGTGGGCTTTTTTTTGTACACCTAAGCTCTTCTCTCTAACCGCACGTCGACTTTGGTGAACGATTTTCGACCGTCCGCTGGTCTGGGATTAGTGATTTCTTTCGAATCGTGAGCCGCTTTTGCATCTCATATCTAAAGACACCGACGATAACAGCACGCATTTGACGTGCAAGCTTTTGCCCGATGTTTGAGGAGATTGGTATGTTTTACATAATAAGCGCCTTCAATATACTGTACGTGTAGCTCGCCCAAATCCAGGGCTTGCGAACCTCCTGTTAGAGCAATTCGGTGGGGCTCAAGGCGAGCTATCTGCGGCCGCTGGGTATTTCACGCAGGCGCTTGCTGAGGAAGATCCGGGTCGCAAAGATCTGCTGATGGATATCGCTACTGAAGAACTGAGCCACTTGGAAATCGTTGGCTCGATCATTGTCATGCTCAACAAGGGGGCAAAAGGCCAACTGGCCGAAGGCGTCCAAGAAGAAGGTGAGCTCTACCGAGCGATAAATGGCGCTGGCAACGACTCTCATATCACGAGTCTTCTTTATGGTGCAGGCGCGCCTTTGGTGAACTCAGCTGCGGTTCCGTGGACGGCGGCTTACGTGGACTCAATCACTGAACCTACAGCGGACTTTCGCTCCAATATCGCTGCCGAAGCCCGTGCCAAGATAGTCTATGAGCGGCTGATGAACGTGGTAGATGATCCGGGGATCAAAGAAGCACTTGGTTTTCTGATGACTCGTGAAATCGCTCACCAGAAATCATTCGAGAAAGCGCTTCATTCCATTCAGCCTAATTTCCCGCAGGGCAAACTACTTGGCATGCCTGAATTTACTAATAAGTATTTCAACATGTCCCAAGGTGAGGCGAATCTCCGTGGCCCTTGGAATCAGGGCGATGAATGGGAATACGTTGAATCGCCAGAGCCTGCAGTAGACGGAGGTGACGGATTAGCGACCGTTACATTGGATGAAGAAGATGCAGCTACGCTGATTTTAATGAGAGAGCGTACAAAGTCTGATGCAACTGCCGATCCTGTCACAGGTGCCGACCTTGGTTCTGGCTTGATCCAAGACAAAGGAACTCTTTGAGGATAAAGGATGCCGGTAATACGGCATCCTTCCTTAAACCGTAGGGAAATATTGGTATGCGATTTGTGAGTGAGATTAAAAATTCCGAAGCGATGAATCACTTCATCGCTCATCCGAGGTTTCTGCTTGGCACATTAATTCTATGCGCGGGGGTGACATTGTTAGTCGCAGAAGGAGCTAAATTGTTGTACAGATAATGGGATTAGAAGCTCCCCGAGTATGCACACGATATTGTATCAAGCCATCCCGCCAATTGCAGGTCGACGAGTGGATATGATCCTACTCGATCTAGCTGTGCTGGTGATCCAACCCTTTTAGGTCTTGGCTTTATACTTACAGGTCAAAGCTGCCTATCTGTCTGACAGTACGAACCTCTGGTACCCAATCTCTTCAGCCCCCTACGCTGTATCCCTACTCCAAAGAGCAATGGCATTTCCATCCCAAGCGGGCATTGGCGCGTGATATTTTTGGCGCGGAATTGTTCAATCTTCGTGTACTAAGCTCTGTGTCCGCGCGAGACTCGACTAAGCAATTCCTGCTTCGGTAAACCGATACAACCCTGCCATGCCACATCTTCTAATCCACTAAGGAGCAACGAGTGTTTACAGGGCCGGCCCAGTTCCTTTCACCGCTTGGCTCTAATTCGAATATGACCATAACGAATTACTAGGTAGCCAGTCAGCGCCGGTGGCATGTGACTGCTAAGGTTGAACAGAGAGGCTGCGATAATGCTCGGCATCCGTCGACTGCGAGCATTTGCCCTAACGCCCTAGCTGTCGGTTGATACGTGCTGCTCCATCAGAGTCGATTCGACCATTTGTGGGTCTACCTCACTAATCCCGTGCTACCGGACTATTGGAGCCCAGGAAAATGAATGGAGTAATTGCCGTGGATGAGCAAAAAATCAAGGAAGCCGCATACGCGTTATGGGAGCAAGACGGTAAGCCCAACGGGCTTGATCTTGAGCACTGGTTCAAAGCAACCACCATCCTTGCACGGGCCGACCCGGACAAATTCACGTCAGCGTCGGAAGAGAAGCAGGACGGCCCGGCAGGTAACACAAATAGCAGCGAATCGGGCGGATCCATGCCCCAGTGACAACAAAGGGAAATACATCAAGCGACGGCGCCGACAGCGAATACGGTTTTAAGCAGACTATGCCAGTCTTGACCAACCATTTGCGTCGGCGTATCTCGGAGCCACGTTTCTGGGGCATGCATTAGGTTGGTCGCGCAAGACAGCTATCCACAGACAGAAGCAACAATTCTAGTGGCCATGGCTTGGGAAGGAAAATTGCGTGAGAAGGAAGTGCAACGGTAGAAACCAATGGTTTCCCTGAAGTGATGATTACAGGAATGCTGGGCCAGCGTACCCAAATCATCTTGGCCAACCCCAATCCGTCCAGGCTTCCTGGCATAGTCACGTCGGTGACCACCAAAGCTATTGGAACAGAGCGCTCCAGCACAGTAAGCGCCTCATCCGCATTGGCGCACGCCACAACCCATACATTGAGGAGAGAAATTGCCTCAACCGTCAGAAGCCGCAGCGTTTCGTCATCCTCCACAACCAGCACTGTTGGACGCATGTCATCACCTAGCTCCCATTCACGAATTAGTGGGCTTAGGGGTGGTTATCGTTTCGAACAAATGATAAGCGGTGCATGCCAATGCTCATTGCTGGTGCCCTCCAATGAGCTAGGCTGAATCGACTGATTAACACTCATAAGCGGTTGTCCTCGAATCCAAAACAAGAGGCTGGCCAACAGCACAATGCGACTTTCAGATTTCATCTTGAAAAACCTCGAACCCATACTGCAGGCTTGGGAAGATTTTGCGAGAGCTGTTCCAACGTCCATGCCGGCAATGGACTCTGTCGGGCTGAGAGATCACGCGGCGCATATCTTGAAGACTGTTGCACTCGATATGCGCACCTCGCAGAGCACCCAGCAAGAAGTTGAGAAGTCCCAACGGTTGGGCGCTCTCAGTAACACCATGTCGGCGGCTGAAAGCCATGCAGTTACGCGCCTGATGGCAGGATTCACGTTAGATCAAATGGTGTCGGAGTATCGGGCGCTCAGATCTAGCGTTCTTCGGCTCTGGTTGGCCCATGATTACTCAGGCGATGATCACCACGTTGAGGACATGATCCGTTTCAACGAGGGGATCGATCAGGCACTGGTCGAGTCGATTGCCGCTTACGGACGCGCGGTAGAGACAACCCGTAAAACGGTGTTAGGCGTTTTGGGACATGATCTGCGCTCGCCCTTGGGCGCCGTGATGATGGGGGCACACTTACTTGTCCAGACCCAGAAGTTTGGTGACCGCGAAAGGAAGCTCGCCGCGCAAATTTCCACAAGCGTGAGGCGTGCAAATCATATGGTCAATGACCTGCTTGACCTTGCACGCTGCAACTTAGGCAGTGGCATCCCGGTGCACGTGGAAGAGACGGATCTCGTCGCAGTGTGCAGCGAAGTCATAGAAGAGCTCACTACTGCTCACCCCGAAGCCCATATCGTGTTCACCGATGTCGGGATGGTTAGGGGCCATTACGACCCGTCACGGACTGCGCAAGTCTTCTCAAACCTCATCAGCAATGCAGTACGCCATAGAAATTCGCAGCTTCCAATTTATGCCAGTCTGAAAGTGGACAATGGGACTGCGTGCTTTTGCGTGCACAATTACGGAGAGCCCATTCCTCCCCATGCCTTACCCGTTCTGTTCAGTCCAGAGGGACGATACTCCCACTACTCAACCGGCGAACGTGGGGCGTCTGCCGGGCTGCGATTAGGATTATTCATCGCCGCTCAAATTGTAGAAAGCCACGGCGGTCAGATAGAGGTCGCCTCTACACTGGAGGACGGGACAATATTCCACGTAACGTTGCCCGGTTGCCTGTAACCAAGTCATTTCGAACGGCTGACTGTCATCCACACCCGTCCTGCATCAGTTTCAAAGGTCTGAGCCTTTCACAAATGCAGGCCTCACCCCAGCAGCGCGTGTTAAACCATAAAGAATCACCCCGCCCAGGATCAGTCCACCGGCGCGAAGCCAGGTTTCAAAGCTCTGCTGCGTAAGCAACAATAAGCACGATGCGATTGCTGCGATTGGCACCCAGGTCGGCACTCGAAAATGAGCCTCGGGGACAACATCTCGGCGTAGTACCAGCACGGCAAGATTGGTACTGATAAATACGAATAACAGCAGCAACACTACTGTCTGCGCCAAAACAGCCAATGAGCCGGTAAGCGTCAATATCTCCGCGACTACCGACGTTGCCATGATGGCGAACCATGGGGTACGACGTTCCGGTAATACCTTAGCCAGGGAGCTTGGCAGCAAGCCCTGCCTCGCCATGCCGTATGCGAGGCGGCTGGCCATAATCATGGTCAGTAGCGCACCGTTGGCAACGGCAATCAGTGCAATGAATGCAAATACCCTGGGCGATATACCCAATCCTGATGCCTTCACAACTTCCAGTAATGGCGCTGAAGACGTTACCAAGCGCTCAATCGGCATCACTGACGCAGCAGCGATCCCCACCGCCATGTAAATTGCGCCTGCAATGAGAAGTGCGCCAAACAATGCTCGTGGATACGTTTTACGAACGTCATGGATTTCTTCAGCCAAGTTAGCAGACGTTTCGAATCCTACGAACGAGTAGAAGGCAAGAAGCGCTGCGCCGAGTACGGCAAACGCCGGGCTCACCCCTGGCTTGAACTCCAGAGCTCGGCTCATATCGGCCTCGCCAGTGCTGAAGAACCAGGCAGCTGCAATCACCACGAGCAAAAGGCCGGACAACTCGATCACTGTCATTATCAAATTCGCGGACAGTGATTCTTTGATGCCCCGAGCATTGAGCAGCGCGATGACAAGCAGAAACACCAGTGCTGCGGCATGCTGTGGTACGTCAACGAAGGCGGCAAGATAATCGCCTGCGAATGCCAGGGACAGTCCTGCCGCACTCGTGACGCCCGCTGCTAGCATGCAAAAGCCCACCAGAAACGCGACCATTGGTGATCTAAACGCTTTGCCAGCAAAAACAGCGGCCGCACCCGCATGGGGATACTTGGTCACTAGCTCAGCATAAGAGCCGGCAGTCAGCATCGCGAAAACTAATGCGACCAGAAGTGGCACCCATATGGCGCCACCCACTTGGCCGGCGATGGTGCCGGCCAGTGCGTACACCCCCGCCCCCAAGACATCCCCAAGAATAAATAACAGAAGCATTGGGCCCGTGACCGCGCGCTTCAAAGCCAAACCTGCTTGGTGTGTAGCACTTTGCATAAATCGCTCCCTGCTTGGAGTTCGCTGCTCAATACTTAACGAACAGTCGCGACGCTTTAGATTGAGGGGAGGAGCTGATGCGAGTGTTCAGAACACCTGCGTCCAGCAACGCCAACTGGAGTTAAGATCACCGAGACCAGTCGATGTTGAAACTTCATTGCCAGCAAATGACCAGTGGTGCTCACCACTCAAACAGCCAGTACGTGACGGGCTGATGGATTTCTGCGGGCGCAATTTGAGTCCAGTCGTCGAACCAAGGCGACTGAAGAGTAGTCTGTGTGGTTCAAGAATATCGGAATCCTGGAGCCCTATATTGAAGCGGCACGAGGTAACCCCAGAAACGCTAAAACTGCGCCCCCAGGCGGAAAACGAGGTGGATGTTTTCTGTTGGCTGATTGCTAGTTTCCTGTTTGGTAAACGCATTCAACAGGAAATTGCGACGTCGGCTTATCGCGCTATCGTTGAGATTCACAAGATTGACTCCGCGCAGAAAATGGGGGCGTGCAGCCACCGCCAGTTAGTATCAATGCTTCGCGAAGGCCGGTATGCACGGTACGACGAATCGACAGCGATGAGGCTTTCGGCACTTTGTCGTAAGCTCATCGAGAATTATGACGGTCTTGCTTCCGAGATTCTCAAACGCAGTGTGAGCACTGAGGATCTTACGAATCGGTTGCAGGAATTCGACGGGATAGGGCCTAAAACTGCAGAGATATTTACACGTGGCCTTGGCTAGCACCGCTGGGATATGAAGCCCGTGCGCCCGGTGCGACCATGCATCCTGGCCGATGGATTCGGCGCATGGGAGATACAGCAGACTGACACGTCGACCGGGAATCGCGCCAATACAGTTGCTGCGATTTCTCTACAGGCAAGCCTAATTAAGTCCGTTACGACAAGCAATCGGCGGTTGAATATCTATAGTGACCTTGCCACTGTCGGCTCCGATTCTTACGGGCGGGACGCAACCTCATCCAGATGGTTGAGCAAATCCAGCGGATCCTCATAGACTCTCAATGCACCTGCGCGTTCTAGCTCACCGATGTCATAGCCGCCCGATAGCAAACCAATACCCGTCGCTTTGCAGCGTCTAGCGGCAAGCATGTCCCACACAGCGTCACCGATCACCAAGCACTCTTCGATTGCGACGTCCATGCGATGCGCCGCTGCCAAGAACAGATCCGGGTCGGGTTTACCGTACTTCACATCATCGCGAGTGATGATTTTGATCTCATCCAAACCCAACCCAAGTGCCTTCAGATTGATCTTCGCCGTCTCTGCGCCTCCGCTTGTCGCAATGCACCAGTCGATATTGGCGTCGGTTAGCGATTCGAGAAGGTCTACAGCGCCCGGTAGCGCAATGATCTGCCCTTGAAGACGCTCATAGGCTTGAGCATGTTTTTCACTCAGGCGTTCGGCCTGCTTCGCGTTGATATCTAACCCTGTCTCGCGAGACAAAGACTTCAACATAAGACCGCCGCTCATGCCAATTTTCCGGTGTATGCGCCACATTGCGAGAGGAATTTCCTCAGCGTCGAGAGCCTCTTTCCAGGCCGCTACGTTTTGATAAACGCTATCTGTAAGCGTGCCATCAAGGTCAAATATGAAGGATGTTTGAGGTCGCATAGAGAGTTCTCTTCGTGTAGGGAGTGACCATCGGCGAATGGTCATGTACGTCACCGCATGACTGCTCTGCGAGCACTGCTCAAGCAGTCGGCTACTACTTCGAGCGTCGTATGCCTAGAGCGTTCGATGTTTCGAAGCCTCTCAATCCGGGTGGTTTTCCAATAACCCTGCAGAAGCCCTCGAAGACTTGAAAGGTGCAGTTGTCCTTCGCGACATTTTCGGTGAAGTGATAAATGTATGCGCCCAAGTGATGACACTGACGTGTCGGCCGGCCAGAGCTATGTCTACACCTGCACAGTGAGATGCAACAAAACCGAAGATTCGGACAAAAATCTTGCCCCCGTTGATGTCGAGAAATCAAATTCGACTCGGCACCGGACACCTACATTTTTGCGAGAGGAAAGAAGCAAGTGATGCGACAGTCTGCCCGCGACACGGTGATAGCTCTGCAGGGAGATTAGGCTTTTCGAGGGGAAAGCATGCCCTCGTTTAACGCCTTTGCGAGCGCTATCTGGCCGAAAGGTTTTGGCAACTTGACGAAGTTTCCTACGCCATCCGCTGACATGTCTGCAAAGCCGGAAGCCAGGATGATTGGAACATCTGGGAATCGTAAGGCGATTTGATCAGCAAGTTCGAGCCCGGTCATATTTGGCATTGCCAGATCGGTGATCACCAAATCGAAGGTTGCAGATGGGTCAAGTAAACACAGTGCCTCTAGCCCACCGGACGCCAGCACGACCTGATGCCCCAGATCCTCAAGCATTGCCTCGGCGCTCACCAGAACCAGCGGATCGTCATCCACAAACAAAACTTTGAGACTTACCGAATGTGAAGGGAGCTTGGAGTCCGGACTCAATGCTCCCAGAGAAACTTGAGACCCAGCATCCGTCCAGGCAACCGGTAGCCAAAGTTCTGCCGTCGTGCCCTGTCCAGCTACGCTTCTCAGCACGAAATGACCGCCAGATTGCGCTGCTAAGCCGTGAACCATCGATAGTCCCAAACCAGTGCCTTTACCTGCGCCCTTGGTCGTGAAGAAAGGCTCCATTGCACGCTGTAAAGTATCTTCGTCCATCCCGACCCCATAGTCGATGACTGAAATGCAGATAAATCTGGAAATGTCTGCTGCCGAGCCTGGGAGCGTGCCTTCCCGCGCTGAGATCAGAATTCGCCCCTTTCCACTCATCGCGTCCCGAGCGTTTATGGTCAGGTTCATGAGTGCCATTTCAAGCTGACTTACATCAGCCAATACAGGCTTTAAAACGAGAGGAAATCTGGTTTCTACCTCGACGCCCGATCCAAGCATTCTCGACAGCAAATCAGACATTTCCCGGGTCAGCGCAGCAACGTCAATCGGTTCAGGGGACAGATCCTGGCGGCGGGCGAACGCGAGCATCCGCTGAGTAAGCGTAGCCCCGCGTTGCGCTCCGGCAATGGCATTATCCAGCAGCGGAAATATAGTGGATTCAGCGGGCAACCGTTTCTTTGCCAGCTCCAGACTTCCAAGAATGACTGTGAGCAGATTATTGAAGTCATGGGCAATCCCACCAGTGAGCTGGCCGAGAGATTCCATTTTCTGCGATTGGATCAAAGCCTCCCGTGTCTGCTTTAGCTCAAGCTGTGCTTGGGCACTTTCGGTAACGTCCCTGGTGATCTTCGCAAATCCTACAAGCGTGCCCTGCTCGTCCCTGATTGGATCTATGACGACATGCGCCATAAAACGGCTGCCGTTCTTACGTAGCCGCCATCCTTCTCCTTCATAGCGGCCTTCGGTCATTACGGTTTCGAGGGCGCGTTGGGGAATGCCATTCTCAGCATCTGCTGGTTGGAAAAAAATAGAGAAGTGTTTGCCGATCACCTCTGCGGGCTCATATCCTTTAATACGTCGGGCGCCAGCGTTCCAAGTCGTTATGACACCGGAACTATCCAACATATAAAGCGCGTAGTCCGTCACACCTTGGACAAGCATACTGAATTGCTGCTCGCTATGGCGTAGCGCCTCTTGAGCCGCCTTGCGCTCAGTCAGATCTCTTGTGACCTTGGCAAAGCCAATTAGCGTCCCTTGGGGAGATCGTATTGGATCGATGACGACTGATGCCCAAAATTGACTGCCATCCTTCCTGACCCGCCATCCTTCTCCCTCAAATCTTCCAAATTGATCAGCAATTGCCAGTGCTTTAGCAGGCAAGCTGGCCGCGATATCGTCCGCCGTGTAGAACAGCGAGAAATGCCGTCCTAATACATCATCTTGTACGTATTGCTTGATTCGCCTAGCCCCCGAATTCCAGCTCATGATCACACCGGTCGTATCGAGCATATAGATCGCGTAGTCAACCACGGCATCTACAAGCATCCGATAGCGGTCGTCCTCAGGTATGGTCTCAATCACTGGCTCAGGGGGAAGCATAATCAACCTCGGAGAAGCAGAACGCTTCGAATCGGGTGATTATGTCGAAAAAGTGACCCAGCGCGTGAAACCTTTGTCCCTACATCCACGCGCTGCCTAATTCCCTTATGCGAGGTAACCAAGCCGACCGCTCAGTGTAGTAGTCAACGGCACTATCCACACCATGCGTAAGATCGCTGCTGATTTGCAGGTTGCTATCGACGCTGCCCGCGCAGATGAGCAGGGTCGCGGATTCCAGTGGTGGCGGACGAGGTTCGACAACTGGCAGGACGCACCTGCTCCGAAACGCCGAAGTAGAATGATCCCCGTCAACTCTGATACGGATTCTAGCTAGTCACATATCAACTCTCGTCAGGCAAGCTGGCGTTATCCGTACTTAAGCGCTCGCTCGTCGTATCGCTCCTGCGGTACTGAACCTAATTCTTTCGGTTATCTCAATACAACGCAGTGAGCATCAGCTTGCAGTACCTTTTCGCAGCTCTGAAAGCTGCGTTAGAGACTTTCCCGTAGAAATAGGTAGTCACTCCCGGGCGGCGCGAACCTTCCCGCTGAAGACGCTGAAGCCATAGGTGTTGTAGATGAGAGTGAGCGGTATCAAAACGGCAAAACCTACCAGCATGAAAGTCTGGCTAGCTGGGCTAGAGGCGGCGGCCTGCAACGTCAGATGCGGCGGGATAATCAAGGGATAAAGCGCCACGATCATTAATACAAACGCTAGTACGAAACCGCCAAATGCAGCAAACAGCGGCAGATACTGACGGGAGCTTCGAAAGCCCAGGATAAATCCGATTAGCAATGCAATGACTAATGATCCGCCCAGTAGCCACACCAAGGGCTCTGAAAGGCGATGCGCATATTGGGTATTCAGTGCCATTGTCCAAACAACCAATACGGCTAAAAGCACCAGGGTTGCAGCTCCCAACGCCTTCGCCTGAAGACCTGAACGCCGCTGAAGTTCTTCTTCAGTGCGCCAATAAAGCCAGCAGGCACCCAACCATGTGTAGCCCAGCACGAGCACTGCGCCACAGTACATTGGAAACAGACCTAGCCACTCCCAGCCGTCACCTCCGTACTGTCCGCCATGATTAGGTATGCCTTGGACGAGCGTACCCAACACCACCCCCTGAGATCCCCCAGCGAGAAGCGAACCAGCCAACATTACGCCGTCCACACCGCGCTTGATTCTGTCACTGGGCGCATAGTCACGAAATTCCAGCGCTACTGCTCGAAGAATCAAAGCCAAAAACATGATGATAAAAGGCAGATAAAGCGCAGGCAGCAGGATGGCATAGGCCAGCGGAAATAACGCCAGCAGGCCGCCGCCACCCAGCACCAGCCACGTTTCATTAGCATCCCAAATCGGCAAGATCGTCACGGCCATGGCACGGCGCTGCTTGCTACACCGGGTAAGGCCTAGGAGTACGCCGACGCCAAGGTCGGTACCATCCAGTAGCACGTAACTCAACACCGAGAACGCTAGGGCCGCTGCGGAAAGTAGGGTCAACCAATCACTATCCAACATGGATTCCTGTCCTCAGGATTTACCTGTTTCGTCAGCCAAGGTTGACTGTGGCCCAGGCTCATCTCTTTGCGGTGGTTCACGCAGGATTCGCGCCAGCACCCAAAAGCTGATGCCGAGTATCAGCAGGTAAAACAACAGGACGAACCCGGTAGAACCGATCACCTGCCGCCGCGATACCGATGACAAACTGTCAGCCGTGCGCAGAATGCCGTAGACGGTGAAAGGTTGGCGGCCAACCTCGGTCACTACCCAACCACTCAGCATTGCCAGCAACCCAGCTGGGGCCATGAGCACAGAGCCTCGAAGCAACCAGCGTGTAACGTACAAGCGTCGTTGCCATCTCAACCAGAGACTGGCCAAGCCCTGACCCACCATTAATAGGCCCAATCCGACCATTATTCGGAACGCGAAAAACACTATCGGTACCGGTGGAATGTCCTGCGGTGGGAATTCATCCAGCGCGGCGATGGTGCCACTTAGATCATGGTGCAGGTATAGCGAACCTATGCGTGGAATCGCCAGTTCCCAATGGTTGCGCCGCTCAGCCATGTCGGGCAAAGCGAACAAGCGTAATGGCTCTCCTGCGCCTTCCGGTGGGCGAGTCCATGAGCCTTCGATGGCGGCGATTTTCTGCGGTTGAGCTTTGAGGGTGTGCTGACCATGGAGGTCGCCGACCACGATCTGCAAGGGCGTGAACAAGACAATAGCCAAGAGCGCCATGGAGTATGTAAGCCGCGCGCGGGGGTTTTCAGATGTACGTAATAGCTGCCAGGCGCTGACTCCGGCCACCAGAGTGGCAGTCCCGAGCAATGTGGCCAATGTCATGTGCACAAGCCGATAAGGGAACGACGGATTGAAGATGATCGCCAACCAATCTTCGGCAATGAAACGGCCATCGGCGCTTATGGAGAAACCGGCAGGTGTATGCATCCAGGAGTTGGCAGAAAGAATCCAGAATGCGCTGCACAACGATCCAAAGGCTACCAAGGAGGTAGCTAAAAAATGCACTTGAGGGCCTACTTTCTTTAAGCCGAATAACATGACGCCAAGAAAGCCTGCCTCCAGAAAAAAAGCGGCGAGCACTTCGTAGAACATCAAAGGGCCGATGATATCTCCCGCCAGCATCGAGAGTCGCGACCAATTGAGCCCGAATTGATACTCCATGATCAGACCCGAGGCGGTGCCAACAGCCACAGTGAGGGCAAATATTTTCAGCCAGTAACGATAGACGTCAAGGTAGATGTTTCGTCCCCGGAACAGCCAAAGAGCTTCGAGCATCAAAAGAAAATTGGCCAAGCCGATAGTGAGCGCTGCGAACACAATATGAAAGCTGATGGTGATCGCAAACTGGGCACGCGCCGCCATTAAGACAGAGTCAACCTCGCCCATTTTGCCCTCCGAACCACAATAGGTACATCCGGCCGGCTGGGCCTAGAAGACGATGGCCTCGCAGGAAGCCTGCGGTAGTGGCGAGCAAAGACATGGCATCTTTCCAAGTCAAGATTTGTAGTTGACTCACCTTGATGCCATTGATTCCAAAAAATAACAGTTCGGACTTGCTCTACCGTAGAACCTCTAAAAGTGGCGAATTGAACGACGAACCAAAGAAGCTGAAAACCCAGCATTCACAAGACTTAAGCGAAGGCTGCATACGCGACGTCGAAGGTCTGTCTGCAAGATGACCAATGTGACCAATGTGACCAATGTGACCAACAGCGATGGCGAAGCCTGCCAAGGCGACTACCATAAATGATGACAGGCGAATCGGGCTGTTCCCGATTGGAAACAACCATTCAGAGGACAGGAGGAATTTGAGATGGATGAGCAAGAAATTCGAGAAGCTGCGTATCGTTTATGGGAACAACAAGGTAAGCCGCAAGGGCAGGATCTAGAGCATTGGTTTACTGCTGAAAAATCAGCCGGCGACAAGGATTTGGTAGAATCAGCGCCCGAATCGACGGGTGGCGGCGAAGAACCCCAATTCGATGAAGACATTCAGAAAGATAGCCTGACGCCTTAAATTCTAGGAACGATGCCTATCTCGCAAAAGCCCCAGATAGCGTGCACTTAGTACGCTATCGTTGTGGGTAAATACTTTTCACCATTTGCAACTGAAACCGTCGAGCAGCTCCTCACAACTTTGGAACATCTCCAGTTGCTTCTGCAATCGTGGCCAGTACTTCCTCTATTTCTACGATGTCCTGCTGAAGTTTTAGAAAGGACAGGTTAATAGCCCCTCCGTCGTCGGTGGTTTGTTGGCCACGAAGAGAGCTGGTTCTTTCTTCTTCGATGTCTTGAAGCTTCTGAACGCTTTCCCTCAGAACCCGGAGCTGGTCAAATATCACGGCAATTTGTGCTCTGCTGGCGATGTTCATTTTCCACCCAAATGTTCTCATTATCTCGCCCCGCGAGAGGGTGTCAATGGGTATAAAACGCCGCCTGAAGTGGGCAAGAGCGCGCTTCCGCATTTCCACATTTCCACATTTCCACATAGTCTCAAAATCATTACTGCAAAAATTGGTGGGTGAAAATATAACGCGCCTGGGCCGAACGCTGGATTGCTCTTAGGCTGGCCCTTCCGTTATCCCTTTGAAAGAGGCGCCTACATACCTCGGGCTCTGGGTAATAAGCACCACAAACCCTCCATCTCTTCGGGCGAACTGAATGTCAGTGGTACGATCAGATGACCATCTGCAAACCGCCCACGTTCATCGCTTCTGTCATGGCCAAAAACAAAACAAGCTCGCACTGCGCGGCCCAACCCATCAGCCGAGCACCAAATATTCTGCGCTTACACATTCGACAGTTAGCCTAGGGTTGTTAAGAATTCGGTACAGAAGCGGCTGCGCAAATCGGCACCTTCGAGAGCAATCATTCGCCGTATAGCACTGCGCCTGATTATGTGAGTTAGAGCGCCGATGTTGTCTGCAATTATCGTTGCCACTCTACGAATCCTCAGGAGCGATGTATTGCGTGCAGATGGCTATGCCATCATGAAGCATCTGATGAAGCGAGTGTGGATCGGGCATCCCAGTAGTCGCCCTAGCAAGCGTACCGAAAATCATCGTCAGGCAGGAATGATGGAAATTTTCCCATTACGTTCCAGAATTGCATATTTGATCTGATCTACTCGCTCGAAACCCTGCCCAATTCTTGCAGCTTCCATAATGTCGTCGTCTTGGATTCGCGCTTCGTGCATGCGGTGACGCAGAAACACGCCGTTTTCCACCACTATGGTCGGCCCTCCATCGATCAATTTCGCTACTCGTTTGAAGCGACGTTTAATCAGTGAAAACCCAATATCGATCACCATGAGCGTGATGATGACCAAGATGGCATTAGTGACCGAAAAATCGTCACCGAGTAAAGCCTGCTGGGTCGCTTCGCCGATCACCATCAGCAAGACGAAATCAAACGAAGTCAGCTCTCCCAGAGATCGTCTGCCTGATATTTTGAATAGCACCATCAGTGCAAGGTAGATGGCACCCGCGCGTAACACTGCATCCATGTGGCACCTATGGGTAGATAAATTGATTAACCGGAATGTGGCCGCCACCGACGATAGCTATTTCGCTTTTGATAAGCCCTAGCCCACTGCTTCGCCATGAAAGATAGAGTGTCGCATCTCCGCGGTTATCAGCCATCAGCGTGAGAGCAAGACCGTCGGACGTACCTGTTGAAGTCAAGGGCTGTGGCTGGATCGAATCGATGCTGAAGCCTTCAAGCATGGCCCTGCCGATCATTAAGGTGACTGCTTGATCGGGATTTCCCTGCGTTCGTATGATCATCGAGTTTGAACCGCCGCTGCGATGGAAACGTTCGTACTCCACAGTCAGATCCCCCGGATCACTGACCGTTACGAGCGAGCTGAGCGGCCCTCTCGAAAACAACCCAAGCAGGGTCAGGATCACAACCGTCAGAAGTACGTACCAACCCACCCGCTCGAACCGCCAGACTTTGCGCTGCAGCTGCATATCCTCGGCAACGGGGTGCTCGCGATCCTTCATCTCATGCTCTAACACGCTCATACGCCTCATCCCGATAGATGATCAATCATGACCTTGAATCCCCTTTCACATCTTCCTCAATGGAGGGTCAGCCTCCAACATAGTTCATGGGCATCGCTAACGCAGCCACATCGGTAAATTAGCCCAGACTCGAAAGTTCAAATCTATCAAAACGCTCACCCTCAGAAGAACACGTACAACGCGAGTTTGGAGGTGACATGCAATACCCCAGCCGTGGGCGCAGGTACCGGACACATCCCGAAAGATCGGACGGATAAGCACCGAAAATCTCAAAGCCAACGGCTGGGTAGCGTGGAATTACCATGCTGCAATGGACTCTTAGTGAGTTCGCTACTGGCTCTCATCAAATGTCTCAGAAATTTCTGATCGGACGCGTGAGCGTTCCGCGTCATGTTAAGCACGGATCAGAGCCGCCGCCTGAGGGAATCGCGATCATCAACAGTGGATTCTGCCTGACCAACACATAGGCACTCCGGAATCATTGGCGAATGCCTTAGCACGCGCCAAGCCTTGGGCGGCTTCTATCTGCCCTGGTGTCCTTGCGTCGAGTGTCAGCAAGATTCTCCTGCAAGCATCCTTAGGTGGAAGTACGGCAGATGGTGCAGTGCATACATCGCAGCATCCTTTTGCATTTCATGTCGGTCGCCGGAAAAACGATGGCGCCGAGTGAACACTGCTGTACGACCCTCTATCACAAAGCCCCACGCAAAGCAGACAGTACCAGCGGGGATACCGTCTACATCCTCTGTTCCGCACAACCCAGTCGTAGCAATTACTGCAGTCGCAGGACTGTCTCGCAACGCCCCAATGGCCATCTCCTGCGCCACCTCGTTGCTCGTCAGGTTGAAGTTTTCTATCGTCTGAAAGCTGACTCCTAATAGGCGATGCTTCGCCTCAGGGGAGTACACCACATAGCCACTTTCGACGACGTCTCCGCAATGAGGGACTTCCGCTAATAGCGAGATAATCCGACCGGCAGTACAAGACTCGGCGGTGGTGAGGTACAGAGAGTGTGTCTGCAAGTAAGTCACGATGTCATCCGGCTTCATCGCACGCTCCATTAGCGAGGTTTTTTTCAATATCCCGTCAGCTTTCTTGACCAAAGAAACTCGGCAAAAGTTTTCCCCAAACAGACCATTGGAGTGCGTCCGAGCAAGCAACGCGTTTCAGGTGCACGGTGGGCAGCAAATGACTCGCAAGTTTGAACTTGTAGAGCTCACCACCAGCCTCAAGCTCACATGCGGCCGGAAGTGCCAAGGAGTGGAGTAATGAAGATAGCTGGCCTAGGTTCGGGCTCGTTGAGCTTGAAGCCTGATGCCTGTCCAAATCAGCACGCCACATCGGCACGCTATCGCTGAAGCCCTTGCCTGGGGAAGCACAATGGGAGGCTCTCCTATCCGGCATGCAAACACGGGGGGTTAACATGAACATTGAACTCAGATCTGAAATATCAGCATTAACGATAGGTAAGTTGGCGCTAGCCTTTATCGGTTCATTAGCGGTCACCGGGTGTGCTGGGAACAGCAGCTCCAAGGTTCAGGCACCGGGTGAACCTGCCACGGCGCTCACCAGGACACTGGATGCCGGAGCGGATGCGCTTCAATCTCGCCCGCCTGTGGCGGCACTCAATGCTTACCTTGATGGCTTTCATTTCTATAATGGCAACATGAAAGCGCAGATGGAGGCCCATCACTATTGCTCAATCCTGAATGAGGAAGTGATCCAGTGCGTGATCTACGACGGCAATGTGAAGGATGCCAAGCTGATGGGAGTGGAATACATCATCAGCGAACGATTGTTCGCCACGCTGCCTACAACCGAGCAGGCTCTTTGGCATAGCCATGTTCACGAGGTAAGGTCTGGCCAGCTCATCGCCCCTGGTATTCCTGCGCCAGCTGAACACGCCTTGATGCAAAAGCTCGTAAATACATACGGTAAGACCTGGCACACCTGGCATACCGATCAGGACAAAAAGCTACCTCTGGGCATGCCCCAGCTCATGATGGGCTTCACAGCAGACGGTCAGGCTAATCCATCAATGGTGAGGCAGCGTGACGAACGATTTGACGTCGACAGCGCCGCCGAGAAAAAGGCCCGTCAAGATATCCCCACACCAGTCGTCCACCCAGGCGCAGACGCTTGGAGTCGCGGCAAGGTTATTCAGATTGATGACCCCACAGGTGTTAAGCATGGTCATTAGCCGCCTTGTTTACACCTCCCTCCGCTTGCCCCACTGCACGTCGGATACAAGTGGACATGCATGGAACTGGAGCGTTGGTGACGTATCGGCAGTAGGTGACCCAATAAAAAGTGAGGCGAACCATGGAAATTTCAATATTTTGGACTGCCGCCGCTGTGATCCTCCTGCTGCTAGACGCTTGGGTTTTAGTCAGCATATGGAAGACGACTAAGAGCTATGGCACCAAGCTTGGCTGGACTGTGCTCATCTTCGTATTACCCGTAGTTGGCTTGGCCATCTGGGGTATCGCGGGGCCAAGGGGGATTTCTATACCTCCCACCTCCGACCGTCACAGCAAAGGCTGAGAAAGTCCCATTTACGCCATGTATTGGCTCCGGCACTGAGCGGGCAGGATTGTGCGTGCATGCACTGCGTAGGTATTTTTCGTGACTACGGGAATGCTAATAAAAGTGAATACTGAAAAGAAGCACAGCGGTTAGAGCATCAGTCCGCCGAAGCGAATCAGGCGTACAGAAAGCTTATCGACTCCCCACTTAATCCAAGCTCGGATGAGGAATGGGTGCTGCACGAGCAGTACAGGGAGGCCGTATCGGTTGCCCCCGCCCTGTGGGTACCCACTGTATTGATACAAGCACCTACGTTGACGAACCGTTAGCGCTGCACCGCTTCCAGCCTGTGGAGCAGCTCAGCAAACTGGCCGATAGTTTGTGTCTTGGAGCGAGTTGAACCAGAGGCAGGCATCTCTCATAGGACTCTCGCATTTTCGCTGAGCTGTTCAGATAGATCAGCAGCACAGGAAGCTCTTCAGCGCCAGCTTGTTGACCATTGTTCAATGCAAGTCTGCAGGGCTAGAGTGCTGATTGATGATGATTCCATCAAAAGGCGCACACAGGGTTTATGATTCGGAACTGAAGCGAGCGTAAGTGTCGGTAAACCGGATTCGTGGGAAAGTCAGATCCTGCAGTCAGACGATACCAAAATCGCAGCTACGTTATGACTCGCATCCTGTCAGCTTCAAGCAGTAGCGCTGGTGTTGGATATATGTCACCGATCAGCACACTCGGGCTGCTTCCGACCCGTTATTCGAGTGAGACGCGCAGTGGGTGAGTAACGTCCTGATGGCGCCACGGACATTACGCTTGCCCATCTCCTTTGCTGTAAGCCACCGGCAATCTTCAATTTCATTGGAGGCACGGGGCTTCTGGTGTAAGGATCGTGTTGCTTCAAAGAGGAAATGGATGACCTTTGCCTCCTTGTACTCCGAAACGTAAGAGAGCTGATCAAACGTCAGCCCCGTCTCCTCAGCCATTTCACGCATCGCCGCCTGCAGGGGTGTTTCGCCTTTCTCAACGCGACCACCTGGCAGATTCCATTTGGCGTTGCGTTTGCGCACAAACAGGATTTCTTCCTCGTGGCGACAGATCACCGTTGCACGTCTCTTCAGATCTTTATGCTTGGTGGTTGCTGTTTCCATTGCGCCCATGAGTGATCCCTTCAAGCTGTTCATTCATTAGGAAGGCCGACACGGCAAATGCTTTTCGACGACAGTGCGCCATGCACGTGTCGATAGGATGACCATCCTCTTGCTTAGAAAGTTCACACAAAGGGCCGAGTGAAGCCGTTAGCGCCTGAGGCGCGCCGTGGTGCTGGATAGCCGGCTCAATGCTCCGATCCCAGGCTGAGGCCGATCAAAGCAGCAGCAATGCTTCGTGCCTCAACGGTTGGTACCGGTTCAACTGATCGTTCCCGCTTGAGCCAGAAGCGCATTTTATCCGCATCGAAAATCTGGCCCTGCTCCATTAACCCTAAGATCAGTTCTCTGGACATTCTATAATGGCCGCAACGGTTACAATTTCTCTCTTCCCAGCCACCGGGGGTCACTATGGTATCTGCTTGGCCTGCACATATAAGGCAGCTCATGGGCAACCTCCTTTATATTGTTGTTTTTAGTCTCAGGAGAGCGCCATGAATGCATTAGCCATCATTTACTTTCCATAAAATTGCTCTTAAATTGGGAAGTCGACCCATCGCCCCCCGTTCGGGTTGAGTGTTGGCCGGAACGGCAAGGAGCATCGTGAGCATAGCAACTGAGAAAGCATTCGTGGGTGCAGCCCGGCTGGCTCTGCTGGACAGCTAACGTACCTGTTCAAAAAGGACATACAGCACCTTCAGTCATACGATGTGTAAAGGAGCGTAGCAACAAACAGCACGAATGCCTTTCTGAAGAGCATTCGCCTACCAAGCGCAAAGATCTATCTTCGGCCGGCCTAAGCCTGTACGCGAGTTTGACGCTTGGTTCCAGAACAATTATCCATACGCACGGCGTCTTATAACGAATGCATATGCCTATAAGGAATGCATATGCGCGACAGACCATATGAAAAAAATCGTGCGTCGACCTTAATCCTCATTTAGTAATCCACGAGGCGGCGCCCGACGAAGGTCAAATTTATCCCATTGTGCCGCCGGACGCCGCTCCCCGCATGTGACACAGGCAAATATGTTCGCTTGCAACCCTATGTAATATCCTTTTCGAATATAAGGGTGAATGCAGTGAGTCGTCGATTTTTTCGAGTCCGCACTAAGCATCATTGCCGTTATGCCCCCTTAAAACAAGCCTGCTAAAAACCATCATCCTTCAGCGTAGACTTAAAAAGCCCGCACATAGTGCGGGCAACCGGAGGAGTTTCAAGCGCAGTTTGCACTGGCGTGGCAAACTTACTATTAGGATGGCGCCCCTGCGCCTTCCGTTTCATTTAATTCAGCGGACAGATCGCCTTAAGACGAACGGCACATCATGTGGGCACTGAGGCACTGAGGCTCTTACGGTACTCGAGTCGAACATTTGCTGCATTGGCTTCCGAGACTGACCGACGAGATGGCTTTTTCACATACAGGGGACAGCTTGGGCGGCAAGTAAAGATCAGTTAGGCCGAAAAGCTTTGTTCGAACCCATTTGGACATTGATTGACGTGGAATCTGCAGCGGGCTCGCGAACTAGATGGCGGAACCGTACCTCGTCTGACGGCCGAAAATAACCGGAACTGTTACGCCCCCCGAGCTATCCACACCATACACCCACAATGAGGATCTCATCATGGCTACCCCACAGGAAAACCTTCTCGACTGGCTGCGCGATGCCCACGCGATGGAGCAACAAGCTGAAAACATGCTCAAGGCCCAATCTAAGAGGCTAGAACACTACCCTGAGCTTAAAGCAAGGATCGACCAACACATTGAGGAAACCCTCGGCCAACGAAAATTGATCGACGGATGCCTTACACGACTTGGTGGAAGTTCATCTTCCATTAAAGATATGACGGGCAAGCTCATGGCATTCGGCCAAGCCGTGGGCGGTTCGTTAATGAGCGACGAGGTGGTCAAGGGCGCGATGGCGGGATACGTTTTCGAGAATGTTGAGATCGCTACTTACACTGTCTTGATCGCTGCCGCAAAAGCAGCCGGCGATAGTGAAACCCTTGCTGCGTGTGAGCAAATTTTGCCGCAGGAAGTAGCCATGGCTGAATGGCTACTCGAACACCTTCCTGAAATCACCGAGGCTTTCCTGATCCGCTCAGAAGATCCGAACCTTGAAGCAAAAAAATGATTCAGCAGCGAAGGCTGTACTACCGCGCTTCACCCCAGTCTCTGATCATCAGCACTGTGTCGTTGGTGTTGAATAGCAAGAGAAAATGCAATTTTCGCTCGCTATGCATCACTATCCATGTGCTAACGCTCTATGGGGTGAAGGCGCTTTCAGCCTAACCTGAGGAAATTGAAAATGTCTTACATAACAAGAGATTTCCATACCACGTTCGCGCTGCCCAGCCGAGTCTTGGCCTAGCGAATCTACTTCTTGAACATTTGATGGCGCCAAGGGGACTGAAAGCGGAAGCGCGCTACTTCACCCAAGCTCTTGCGGAAGAAGATCCAGGTCGGAAAGAGCTTATTATGGACATCGCCACCGAAGAATTAAGCCATCTTGAAATCGTCGGCTCCATCATTTGATGCTAAGCCGAGGCACAAAAAAGGCCGTTTGGCACAGGGTGTACTAAATGAAGCCGCATTCTACCGAGCCATAAACGGCGCAGGCAACGATCCGCACATCACCGACCTTCTCTATCGTTCAGGTGCGCCACTGGCCAGCTCACCTGGCTTGGCGTGATGCGAGTAGACCACGTACCCCGACTTGATCAGTTCGCCGCTGCCTTTCACCTCAGATAAAAGCGTCATAATTTTGCTGCGGTACAGGATTTGGTGGTCATCAACATCAACGAATGCTTACGTTCGTCAACTGTCTTCAGTGACAGATATGACGAACACCGCAATAGCAGGGACGGGTTCGGTTACCGATGTGGGTCAGTGCTCCTACCCAACCAGAACAGAGCTTGCTGGAAGGGAAAAATTCAAGTTATCCAAGCGCGCCGGGAGCTGCACCTGGCCTAGAGCATCATCGCGTTCAGTGGTAGTCCCCGCCAGCCATGGCGCGCAAATACGCTTGATCGGCTGCACATCGAAGGTCTCGCCACTCGTCCCAACTCACGAGGCCCTTGCGATCCATTTCATCCGATTGGCGAAGTAATTCTTCATGATAACCATCCGGACAGTCCATCCGTAGCGCTCAATTTTCGAAGGTGCTGTTCCAAGTATCTAGCGCCTGAAGTCTGTTTTCTTCAGCCTGTGTGAGGAGGCCTTTGAACACTTTCATAGCATTTATGATCCTAGTTTCTTAGGTTGAAGCCAGTTCATAGCATTCGGTTCACAAAACCTGACCAGAGGAATACAGCGATGAATCACTGGTTCTCTGGGAGATTCAGAGAGCCAGGTTTGACGGCAAATCCCTCGCATTCAGGCCAGGATATGGCCCTACTGATGCATTAGAAACTCAAGTGAAAAGGGTGTCCTCAGGAACATTGTGTGAGGAAGCAGACCCTCGCGTCGGCGAAAAAAAGATTGAGTGCTGCCGTCAGGACGGGTAGTCATCAGGCGAACGTCTAAGGCTGCCCAAGCGCGGGTCTCTCTGCGGTGGTTCACGCAGGATTCGCACCAGCACCCAAAAGCTGACGCCAAGTATCAGCAGGTAAAAAAATAGAATGATCCAGGTAGAGCCGATCACCTGCTGCCGCGATACCGATGCCACCCCAGTTACCACGCACGGTGATCCAGCACGAGCCGGACAATAACCTGTGCGCGTGCGCCTCCAGCTTCAGCGCATCGGTGAAGATGTCAGCGAGACGCTGGACTACACGCCGGGCGTGTTCACCGTCGAACAGCATGTGCGTGGAAAATGTGCATGCAGGCAGTGCGAAACACTGATCCAGGCCCCGGTGCCGCCGCAGGTGATCGACAAGGGCATCCCCTCGGCGGGCCTTCTGGCCCACATAATGTTTGCCAAGTTCGCCGACCACCTGCAGCTTTATAGACAGGGAAAGATCTTCGACCGTGCCGGCCTGACCATCCCGCGCTCGACGCTAGGGCAGTGGGTGGGTCAAAGCCGGCGTGCCCCTGGCCGATGCGCTCCGCGAGTGGTGCTGGCCCAGCACGTGGTTCACGCCGATGAAATGCCGGTACAAATGCTGGCGCCCGGCGAGAAGAAAACCCACCGCGCTTGCGTTTAGGCCTACAGCTCTAAGTCGCTTTCGACACTCAAAGCCGTGGTCAACGACTTCAGCCCCAGCCGTAAATCTGGCGCTCAAATCATTTACTAAAATGGGGACAATTCAGGCAGCATTACGGTGACCAGTAAATGTCACATTTACTGGCACCGACCCGGTTCCGGCAGTTTTCTAGCATTGACTAGCTTGATCTTTACCCGTGGCTTCTGAGACAAGGCGCTCGACCCCAGTCACGAAGTTGCTGGTTCGTGAAATGCTGAAGGTGATCCACCAAAGCAGCGTTTCGATACTGTCGCCATATCGCCCCGCGCCGGTCGAATATGACGAACTGCCTGGACGACGGCCCCGGCCAAGCTCGCTGGAGCAATTAAATTCTTATTTGCCTGCGTAGTCCTTGCCACCGTGCGCGGCGATGAACATGGCCACGGCCGACCGGCAATAGGATTCGATTTCATTGTCGTCCTCTGCTCTCACCTCATCGAAGCGCGCGATAATCAGGAGATCGGATCCTTTGAAGAGCGCGGCAAACAAGCGGGCGGCCCCCAGAGGATTGGGCACATTCAGCACCGCCTTCGCGTGCAACTGACGCAACAGGGCCTCGATCTGGGCGATGACATAGGCGGGGCCGGCTTCGTAATGGAGCTTGCTTAACGACTTTTGATTCGTCTTGTCGACCATGATCATGGCTTCGACACTGCGCACGTCCGGGCTCAACAGCGTGCGAAGCAAGAATGTTCCCACCGCCATGAGCTGATCTGCCGCCGAACCGTCGACGCCTTCAATAAGGGCCTGTGGTGCGAACTGATGGCAGTGGGCC
>Ga0247814_10000022_pt1 | contig 197657 bp, 164 predicted proteins | sample UWRJL179409R1_FD_179947 | JGI IMG/M metagenome (GOLD analysis project Ga0247814, IMG submission 179947) | Plant litter microbial communities from Arlington Agricultural Research Station in Wisconsin, United States - UWRJ-L179-409R-1 | ecosystem: Environmental > Terrestrial > Plant litter >...
AGTTGGAACATGCAAAGTAAGTAGGCAACCCATAAGAGTTGCCTACACAGGATGAATGATCTTTTGACCACTCTCCTTCGAGTTACAAATGTGAGAAATTATTTGCTTTTTAACACAGTACCTTTTTCATCTAAGGAAAAAGAACTAGGCCTTAGCGGCTATGAGCGATACCACGCGATAAGTTATACGAGCTATATTAACGCTGCACAATCTATCGCGCAAAGATTGCTTCGTACCTCGCAATGAACTGCCGAGAGAATGGTTACGCGAGGCAAGGGTAACTAGTCTCTAATCACTAATCAACTAACCCAAACCTCTCCTTTAAAAACATCCCCGTATAGCTATCCTTAACCTTTATCAAATCTTCGGGCAGGCCTTCAAACATCACCTTACCTCCCCTGTCGCCACCTTCGGGGCCTATGTCTATCACCCAGTCGGCGCATTTTATCACATCCATGTTGTGCTCAATTACGATGATGGTATTGCCGTGCTCCAACAGGGCGTCGAATGATTTTAGCAGCTTTTTAATGTCGGCAAAGTGCAGACCGGTGGTTGGCTCATCAAAAATAAAGAGTGTCTTATGCGGATTGTTGCCCTTAACCAGGAACGATGCCAGCTTAATACGCTGCGCCTCGCCGCCTGATAGCGTGTTCGACGATTGCCCTAGTTGCACATATCCCAAACCCACATCAAACAACGGTTTAAGCTTGGCCAGTATTTTGGTTTCTTTAGCAAAGAACTCCAGGCCATCTTCAATGGTCATGTTCAGTACCTCGCTTACGTTCTTTTCGTTATAAGTAACGTCAAGTACGTGCTGTTTAAAGCGCTGACCGTCGCAGGTTTCGCAGGTTAGGTAAATATCGGCCATAAACTGCATCTCAATCTTCACCTCGCCCTCGCCCTGGCAAACATCGCAACGGCCACCCTCCACGTTAAACGAGAATGCCGACGGCTTTAACCCCGCCGCTTTGGCTTTGGGCTGTGCAGCAAACAAGTTGCGGATATCGTCCCAGGCTTTTACGTAAGTAACCGGGTTGGAGCGCGATGAACGGCCTATCGGGTTTTGGTCAACCAGTTCAACCTGTTCAATTTTATTATAATCGCCCTCTATTGCATCGTAGCTGCCGGTTTGCTCGCCGGTGTAGTTGCCCAGCGTTTTTAGCAGCGCAGGAGCGAAAATGCGTTTAACCAAACTTGTTTTACCCGAGCCGGATACGCCGGTAACAGCAGTAAATACACCTAACGGAAACTTAGCGTCAACGTTTTGCAGGTTGTTCTCTCTGGCACCTTTTATCTCAATAAAATCATTCCACTTACGGCGACGCGCCGGGATGGCAATTTCTTCCTTGCCGCTCAGGTATTTGCCGGTTAGGCTCTTTTCGTCTTTTATAATTTCATCATAGGTACCACTAAAAATCAGCTCGCCGCCGTGTGTGCCTGCTTCCGGGCCAATATCAATAATATGATCGGCGGCTTTCATTATCTCTTCTTCATGCTCTACCACCAACACGGTGTTACCTACATCGCGTAAAGATTTTAACACGGTTATCAATCGTTGGGTATCACGTGGGTGTAAGCCAATGCTCGGCTCATCCAAAACATAAACAGATCCCACCAAACTACTCCCCAAAGAAGTAGCCAGGTTGATGCGCTGTGATTCACCACCTGATAGGGTATTGGATAAGCGATTTAGGGTAAGGTAACTTAAGCCCACATCATTCAAAAACCCTAAGCGATTGGTAATTTCAACCAGCAGGCGTTTGGCAATTACGGTTTGGGTTTCGTTCAGTTCCAATCCTGTAAAAAAGGTATGTGCCGTATCCAAAGGCATCAATACAATATCGGTTATCGACTTACCCGCTATCTTAACGTAAGTTGCATCCTTACGCAGGCGGCTGCCTTTACAATCCGGACAAGTAGTTTTACCCCGGTAGCGAGACAGCATAACCCGGTATTGTATTTTATAGGTCTGCGCCTCCATTTCCTTAAAGAAAACATCCAGTCCACGGAAATATTGGTTACCGGTCCACAGCAATTGTTGCTGTACTTCGGTTAGCTGATTGTATTGGCGATGGATAGGAAAATCAAACTTTAAAGCATGCTTAATCAATTCATCATTCCATTCGCGCATCTTCTCGCCGCGCCAGGGGGCTATAGCGCCTTCGTAAACGGTTTTACTTTTATCGGGGATAACAAGATCCTCATCAATACCAATCACCTTGCCGTAGCCCTCGCAGCGCTTGCAGGCCCCATATGGGTTGTTAAAGCTGAAGAAGTTTGGTGTAGGTTCTTCAAAGCGGATATCGTCCAGTTCAAAACGGTCGCAGAAAAAGCGTTCTGTTTCCTCTTCGCCCTCGGGTTGTTTAAAGCGCACATAGCAATCGCCTTTCCCTTCAAAAAAGGCGGTCTGCACGGAGTCGCCTAAACGGCTCATGGTTTCGTCGCTTTGGTCTTTGGTGATCCGGTCTATCACAATTCTTAATGAGTGGCCGGTGGCAAGCGATGAGTCGTCTGGCTGTAAATCACCTTTAACCTTTTTTCTTTTACCTTTTACTTCTATCTCTTCTTCCAGCAAGCTCTCTATTCTGCTGATCGTGCCATCCAACTCAACCCTTACAAAACCCTTTTGCATCAAAACCGCCAGTTCTTCTTTAATGCTCCGGTTATTATGCGGATGCAGCGGACAAAGTAGGGTAACCTGGCTGTCATCAGGCAGAGCCATAATAAAGTTGATGACATCGGTAACCGAGTCTTTTTTTACGATCTCTCCTGATACGGGCGAATAGGTTTGCCCAATACGCGAGAACAGCAACTTTAAATAATCATATATTTCTGTTGATGTGCCAACGGTTGAACGCGGGTTTGACGTAATTACCTTCTGCTCAATGGCAATAGCAGGCGCAATGCCACGGATGTAATCCACATCGGGCTTGTTCATACGGCCCATAAACTGCCGCGCGTAGGCCGAAAGGCTTTCAACATAACGGCGCTGCCCCTCGGCATACAAGGTATCAAACGCCAGCGAAGACTTGCCCGACCCAGACATACCTGTTACCACCACCAATTTGTTTTTGGGGATAGCAACATCAATGTTTTTAAGGTTGTGTACACGGGTACCCTTTATTATGATATGCTTTTTAGGATCTTTATCTGCTTCGGTCATTTTTTAGTTCATAGTTGATGGTTGATAGTTCATAGATGATTGTTCATAGGTCATGGTTGAGAGCTTATGGTTGACAAACTGTAAACCGATAAACAGCACCCGAACTGCTACCGTGATAGCAAATAAAATACCATGAACTACGATCTATGAACTATGAACCGCCCTTCGGGCGCAAAAATCCTAAAATTTTTAGCAGTATCCAAATAACAACGTAAAGCAAAAATTATTATGACGAAAAAAAATTATTTGCTTTTTAAACCTAAATTTGTTTTATTTGGGAAAGGTAATTTACTAATTGAGAGGAGATCAGTCTATAGAATAAAACTATACTAACAAAATTTAAGCTAATTAATTTAAAGTAGTAGTGAATTCTATGGATTTTCAATTGCAAAGTGATCAGGATTTAATCCATCTGTACATAAACGGCGAAGAGGGAGGTCTGGTTGAGCTTATCCGCCGTTATCAAACCAAAATTTATACTTCCATCTATCTCCTGGTTAAGGATGATTTTTTGGCTGAAGACATTTTTCAGGACACCTTTATCAAAGTAATAAACACACTTAAAGCCGGAAAATATAACGAGGAGGGTAAGTTTTTACCCTGGGTAACCCGTATAGCACATAACCTGGTTATTGACCATTTCCGCCGCGAAAAACGTGCACCTATGGTGAGTAACGGTGATGACTTTGATATTTTTGAGGTATTAGGCAATTATGATGAAAGCATGGAAGACCGTATGGTGCGCCAGCAGACGCATAAGGACCTTAAATCATTGATACAACTACTGCCGTCTGAGCAGAAAGAGGTTTTAATTATGCGCCACTTTGGCGATATGAGCTTTAAAGAAATAGCGGACATTACTGATGTTAGCATTAATACTGCCCTGGGCCGTATGCGTTACGCGTTGAACAACCTGCGCAAAATGATGCTAACAAAAGAATTGAGCCTGAAGAACTAAGATTAATAAGTTGTGATTTGCGAGATATAAGCAACCGTGGTAACCCCTAGGTTGCTTTCTCGTTTTAAAGGGTTTTTATTTTGCATTTCCAATCTGTTAAAATCTTAACCAACAAAAAACCCCGGTTTCCCGGGGCTACAAAACAACAAAAACTGAAAAAATTATCTTTTAAGCGCCTGTATCTCGGCACGCAGCTTTTGAATTTCTTCTTGCTGCTCTTTAACGGCGCCAACCAATAGCGGCACAATCTTTTCCAGATCAACACTGTTTACGGTAACTGCACGCTGATTGTTTTTACCGGCTGTATACCATTTTGCATCGGTGCTAACAGCGCTGGGTAACACTTGCTTCACGTCCTCGGCTATAAAACCGTATTGTGTTCCGCCGGGCAGGTTAAGCTGTTTAAACGCTTCTCTGTTAAACTCATAGGTTACAGGCTCCAGGCGAGATAATGCCGCTAAAGAATTACTTACCGGCGTGGTATTTTTTTTGATTTCCTTATCAGATACCTGCTGCGCCTGCGCAGATGATGTGTTAACTAATAAAAATAGGGCTGCAAATGCAAGCATAATAATGCCCGCTTTTATACTTGAATTCATGGTACTTTAAATGTTTAAATAATAAAATTGACCATGCGCCTATACAGCGCATGATGCGATTAATAAAATGCTATTATTAAACAGTAAAGTTGGGTGGCGGTGTAGGGACAGGCGGGCACCAGTTATAATGCCGCTGCGATGTTTCGCGGGGGTAAAGCACGGGTTTAACACTAACATAAGGTAGCGTAAAAGCATCATCAGGCGAAAGCGCCCAATACTCTTTTATCTCTACCTGTTTGGCCTCACTGCTTTCGCTGCTATCGTTTGCTTGCGTTTCTGCCTGCGTACCAGCTACCATAACTTTGATGTGAGAGAACAAAGAAATGGTAGATATGCCTGTTTTCTCCATTAGACAAAACAGGCATAGCAAAACAAAACAATATTTAACTTTTGAAAGCTTCATGCTTATAATTGATGCTGCTAATTTAATAAAATATACTGATTTGCATCATATTTAAACAACAAATAATATACGTTTATTGTTTGTTTTAACCAAAACAGTCATATTACTAGGGAAACATTTATTTATTGTATCCCTTTATTATTGGACATGTATTTTACAGCCGATACGGCGCTGCTATAGGGCGTGGGCGGTGTTAATAAAAAAAGATGGAAATTTCATTAAAATTTCATCTTTAATAAAATAATTAAAACAGCGCTTCGTTATACATCATATAATAATTAACTGATCAAATAAATGCTTATGGGTGAAACCTTTACTTTTTTAAAAGCTGTAGACAACCAAAGCGAGGAGGAGAAAATGAGTACCACAGAAAGTTTAAATGCTGATGATCTGCTTTTCTACCATTCGCTTCGTGCAGACCTTGAACTTTTAGCCAAAAAGCCCAAGCTGCAAACCATTCATTACCTGCTTGATTATTCAAGAAGCCTTAGGTAAGGAAACAAGAACACAGCATTGGGTCCGGAGATGTGAATACATGTCCGGACTTTTTCTATTTTAGCACTCCGGTTTAACCCGCATTATGCTACGCTCAGAACGTTACCGCCATTTTATTGAATATTTCTCAAAAAATAAGCCCGATGCCGAAACCGAGCTGCATTATGGCAACCCTTTTCAGTTGCTGATAGCCGTTATCCTATCTGCACAATGTAAAGATAAACGCATTAACCAGGTAACGCCGGCTTTATTTGCGCGTTTCCCTACTCCCGACAGTTTGGCAGCATCCAGTGTAGAAGAAATCTTTTCCTACATCCGCAGTGTAAGCTATCCTAACAATAAGGCAAAACATTTGCTGGGCATGGCCAGGGTTTTATTGAATGAATTTAGCGGCGAGGTGCCGTCAGAAATTGATGAACTGCAGAAAATGCCCGGCGTTGGGCGCAAAACAGCTAATGTTATTGCATCAGTTGTTTATAATGCGCCTGCCATTGCGGTTGATACACATGTTTTCCGAGTGGCCGACCGAATTGGCCTTACTACAAACGCCCGTACCCCACTGGCTGTAGAGCGGCAATTGGTAAAATACCTGCCACAAGATACACTGGCCATTGCGCATCACTGGCTTATTTTACACGGCCGATATATTTGCGTAGCCCGTAACCCCAAATGCGAGATATGCCCGCTTACGTGGTTTTGCAGGTATTACGAACGCGCGCACACTGAAAAAGCTTTGTTAAAAGCCGAAGCATTAAAACTTAAAAAAGCCAGGGTAGCTAGAAAAGAAAAGAACCTGAAGGCTATAGAGAAAGAGTTGATTAAACGGACTTTGCCTGAATAGTGTGAATAATACCGCATTACCATTCTGCATAGCCGGGAGAGCGCAGGCTTTTTAGCCTGCGCTTTACCATTACCGGTATTAAACCGAAAATTGTACCAGTAATACTCCGGCGTTACTAATAATTGAATGCACAAGCGCGATCATGAAATTTCGCGTTCATACAATAACTGATTAGGGTAAAAATAGGCATAAAGGCTTCCATTTAAAACCATAGTCAGCTAACAAATAAGTTAGCTTTGACTGACAGTTCCTTTAGCACAAAAATTTTACCTCCGGCAGACCTATTAAACCTTTATCTTTAATATCATTTTTGTTTATTGCACTATCGCCGGGCTTTATAGAAACGCCTGCACGATTGCATAAGCCAATTGACTGAATTTTTATTAAATAGTGTTGTATGTCTGAGAGAAAATTAAGTTCCACCAATTTTCAGAATCAAACTTTTCTGGAAGAAAAATGCGCCCTTAATGAGTTGCTTTATTTGCTAAGCAAGCGCTGGATGACCGAGGTTTTATTCAGTATAGAGGAGGGACACAACCGTTTTACAAGCCTTAAAGATGACCTGGAGTTTATAAGCGACCATATTTTGGCCGACAGGCTTAAAGTATTGGAGCAGCATGATCTTATTCATAAACATCACCTTTCGGGCCCACCGCCAAAAACTGAATACACGCTGAGCGAAAAAGGTGCAGAACTAAGCGAACTACTGGAGCCCTTATGCAACTTTGCCGAACATAAAATGCGTTTTTAGCATTCTATGTCCGGCAAGGCATTTATTTTATTACAATATTTTATTTAGTGCTTGGTAACGGTATCAGTAGATGCCGCTTTAACTGACTCCTCATCAAGCGGTTTGCTGTGCCAGTATGATGCCAGTATTGAGCCAGTAATATTCATTAGCGGGCTAAATATTGCCGGTGCCAAACCAACCGTAGCCATTTTACCCATACCCTGCGCAATACCTGTTGCCAGGCCGCCGTTTTGCATACCTACCTCAATAGCCATTGTACGGCAATCGCGCTCGTTCATTCTGAACAACTTGCCAGACCAATAACCAAATGTATAACCCAGCAAGTTGTGTACTAATACCAATAATAAAAGTATTGGGCCTATAGTTAACAAGTTATTACGGCCTGCGGCAACTATAATGGTAATGATCAGCACAATGCCGCCCATTGATATCAACGGCATTATTACATCTAAAACTTTGGCTTTGCCTTTAAATATTCTGTTAACTATTAAACCTGCTCCAATAGGCAGGATAACCATTTTAACAATTTCCCACATCATTTTAGTGATCTCTATCTTAACAAATGCTCCTGCCAGCCAGCCCATTAATAATGGTGTTACAAATGGTGATAATAGCGTAGAAACCGCAGTAATTGTAATTGATAACGCAAGGTTAGCTTTTGCCAGATAGGATATTACGTTTGATGCCATACCATTAGGCGAACAACCTATCAGTACAATACCTGCCGCAATTTCGGGTGGCAGTCCGCTTGATTTTGCTAAAAGATAACCAACGCCCGGCATTATTATAAAGTGGCTTACAACGCCTATAAATACCCCGCGCGGATTCTTCACCACACCCACAAAATCCTGTACACCCATAGAGGTGCCCATGCCAAACATGATAACCTGAATAAGCGGGATCAGCAATACTGATAATTTAAAATCTCCCCATGCAGTGAAAAAAGCAGGATAATATAAAGCTGCTACTGTTGACGCAAATATCAATAGCGTGTAAGAGAATCTACCCAGTGTAGCATTCATTTTTACACCCACTGCCATTAAAAGAAAAAATGCAATAAATGCCGGGCCTGCGTTTGCGCCGTTTCCGGTAAAGGCCATAACAGCGCCGGCTATAAGAGCTATTACTGCTAAGCCTAAAGCCGCTTTGTAAAGAGTGTTATTTTTCAATTTAAATTAATTTGGTTAAATGTCAATGCAATGGTTTTTGGATAAAGTGTTCGGGAAAATTTATTTGCCCCGAGAATCTTTACTCAAACATTGTTTATTAATACAATTGGTTTTAACCCGCTGTTGAGGCGGTATTTGTCGTTGCCAAAAAAACAAATTTTATCGCTTAAATCATAATAAAACGCCTATTAAATACATGCCTTATATAAATGTTACAATGCGCGCCTGCCTTTACTTATCAAATAAATTATATCTGGATAAACATTTTGCACAAAAAACAATTTGCGTAACCAGTTGGTTACGCTTATATTTGTAATCAACCGGTTACTTATATAAAAAAAATGAGACGTGATGTATTTCAGGCTATAGCCGATCCCACCCGCAGAGAAATAATAGGGATGCTTTCGCAACAAACACTTAATCTTAACAACGTTGCTGATAGGTTTAAAATAAGCCGGCCCGCCATATCAAAGCATATAAAGATTTTGACGGAATGCGGGCTTATCAGCATAACCAAACAGGGCCGCGAACGGTACTGCCGTGCAGAACTTGCGCAACTTAAGGAGGTGGCCAACTGGACTGCGAAATATCAAAAATTCTGGAGTGAAAAGCTGGATGCCCTGGGCGACTTTTTGGCTAAAGAACAGGAAAACAAAAATCAATAACAAGCTATTAACTAAAAAATTACGGTTATGAAAACAGAACCTTTTGTAATTGAACGTACTTATGATGCCCCTGTAAACGCTGTTTGGCAGGCCCTGACCGATAAGGTAAAAATGAAAGCATGGTATTTTGATGTGGACGATTTTAAACCCGAAGTGGGCTTTACTTTCCATTTTTGGGGCGAAGACAAGGGTGTAAAATTTGAGCACGAATGCGTGGTTACTGATGCAATTTTTGAACGAAAAATTGCGTACAGCTGGCGTTATTTTGATTATCCGGGCAATTCATTGGTAACTATTGATCTATTTGACGAGGGGCATAAAACCCGCGTTAAACTAACACACACAGGTTTGGAAAGCTTCCCGCAAGACAATTCATCATTTGCAAGGGAAAGTTTTGCCAAGGGTTGGACTTATATTTTTGGAACGAGTTTGAAGGATTATTTGGAAAAGCCGCCTCTGAATCTCGACTAAAGGGTAGACTTTATATGTTATCTTAGGTATTTAAAAAACATTTTGATAATGTTGTCCAATCTGTCCGGGATGAAGCGTCATTAGGTTTTTAACTCTTAAACTCAAAAAACATGAATGAATTCCTATTGATCTTTCATCGGGATGCAAATTTTGATGCGCAAATGACTGCCGAGCAGTTGCAGGCTATTACACAACCATGGATGGACTGGATGGGTGGCCTTGCTGCCCAGGACAAACTGGCCAACCCAGGCAACCGCCTTAACCCTGATGGTAAAGTATTAAGACCCGAGGGCATTATTACCAATGGCCCTTACGTTGAGGTTAAAGAAGCTATTGCAGGCTACACTATTGTGAGAGCGTCGTCGTTAGACGAGGCCGTTGAACTTTCAAAAGGCTGCCCTATTTTGAGTACCGGTGGCTGCGTAGAGGTAAGGCCCATCACGCCGATGCAACGCTAACCCAAGGCCATCTATGGATCACGAAGCAATGCTATCCGCCTTATTTCGCACCGAGCACCGCAAGATAACTGCGGTGCTTGTGCGTTATTTCGGTTTTGAGCAGATGGAGACCGCCGAGGATATTGTTAGCGAAACGTTTTTATCAGCAACAGAAAACTGGAAGCAAAAAGGTGCACCCGAAAACCCGGCGGCATGGCTGTATACGGTAGCAAAAAACAAGGCGAAGGATCATTTAAAACGCAATAACATCTTCACCCAAAAGGTGCAGCCTGCTTTACAAGATGAGCAGAAGCCTGCCACTGAACCCGAAATAGATCTTTCTGAAAAAAATATTAATGACAGTCAGTTGCAAATGATGTTTGCCATTTGCCAGCCTGATATACCTGTCGAGGCACAGATAGGACTGGCCCTGCGGATACTTTGCGGTTTTAGTATTGACGAAATTGCCGATGCATTCCTGTCAAATAAAGAAACCATTAACAAACGCTTGCACCGGGCCAAAGAAAAACTACGGGCACTAAAGGTAAAAATTACGTTCCCGGCAGGCAATGAGATAGATAAAAGGCTTGAAACCGTTTTGCTTACCCTATATCTGTTGTTTAATGAAGGCTACTACGCCAATAACGGCAACACCAACCTGCGTAAAGAGCTTTGCCTGGAAGCAATGCGCCTCAACTATATTTTAATAGAAAACAGCCAGACCGATGTTCCGGCTGTAAATGCTCTTTTTTCGTTGATGTGTTTCCATGCGTCGCGTTTTGACGCACGTATAGACCAGGATGGCGAAATCATTCTATATGACGACCAGGACTACAGTTTATGGAACGATGAGTTGATAACCCGGGGCACTAATTATCTGATCCGCGCCTCGCGCGGCGATCAATTGAGCCGCTATCATCTGGAAGCGGCTATTGCTTACTGGCATACCCGCAAAACACCTTCGCCCGAAAAATGGGAAAGTATATTACAGCTATACAATAAGCTGCTGATACTGGAATACTCGCCCATGGCTGCACTCAACCGCACTTATGCTTTGGCCAAAGCAAAGGGGAACGCCACAGCTATAATTGAAGCAGAAAAACTTACTCAACTGTCCGATAATCCACTTTACCACTCGCTTTTGGGCTATCTTTATACCGGGTTTGATAACGCAACGGCTTTACAACATTTAAATTCCGCGATGAAACTTGCAAAGGTAAGATCAGAAAAAAACCGGATAGAAAAAAACATTACTACGCTAATGCAGCTTATTGATTAACTGAGGTTACCGACGCTGACCTCATCCACGGAACATATTCACATTTTTTTGTTACTTTGCCCGGGACATATTAATGCAAAAGCAAAACAAAATACTGGTTGTTGGCGGAGGTAGCTGGGCTACTGCCAACATTAAAATGTTAACTGATAACATTACCCCCAAAGAAATTTTTTGGTGGATGCGCAACGCTGATGCTGTTGAGCATATTAACAAGTTTGGCCATAATCCTAATTACCTTAGCTCGGTAGAGATAAAGGTTGCGCCTCAAAATATATCAAGCAACCTGCGGCAGCTGATAAAGGACATCGACCTTGTATTGCTTAATGTGCCTGCTGCGTTTTTGAAAGAAGCACTTTCTGATATCAGCACCGACGACCTGCGGGGCAAAAAAATAATATCAGCCATTAAAGGCATAGTGCCCGATGAAAACCTCATCATATTTGAATACCTGAACAAGGCCTATGGCATTACTCCGGATAACTTTGCGGTATTAAGCGGCCCCTGCCATGCCGAAGAAGTGGCGTTAGAAAAACTGTCTTACCTTACCGTTGCCTCGGGTGATGCGGAATTTGCAGCAGAGTTTGCCGGGATGATAGACACGCGCTACATTAAAACAATCACATCTGACGATATATGGGGTACTGAGTATGCCGCGGTGTTAAAAAACATCTACGCCATTGCCAGCGGCATTTGCCACGCGGTAGGTTATGGGGATAATTTCCAATCGGTATTAATATCAAACGCCATACGCGAGATAATGCGTTTTGTAGACGTTGTTCACCCTATAGACCGCGACATTAAAGAATCTGCCTACCTGGGCGATCTGCTGGTTACCGCTTACTCGCAGTTTAGCCGTAACCGTACTTTTGGTAATATGATAGGCAAAGGCTACACGGTTAAGTCTGCGCAGCTGGAAATGAACATGATAGCCGAAGGGTATTATGCAGTAAATTGCCTACACCAGATCAACAAACAATACAAAGTGAACATGCCCATTTGCGAGGCTGTTTACGCTATTTTGTACGAAAAACGCTCCCCCGTTATTGAAATGAAGCAATTGGCAGAAAAATTGTGTTAGTGTGTTATAAATAACACTAACATGAAAAACACATTCAAAATAGGATTACTTGCAACAGCAATTTTTGTTGCCGCTAATACCACAACTTACGCTCAGGAAAAGAAACCGGTTGGCAAACAAATAGAAGGTGCCGCTAAAGACGTAGGGCAGGCCACCTCAACCGCTGCTAAAGATGTAGGCAAGGCAACTGCTACAGGCGCAAAAGCTGTAGGCAAAAAAACATCAGAACTGGCATCTAAAGGCGCAGCTGCCGTTACTGATAAACGATATGAGGGCCATTGGGCGCTAACCGGCGAACTGGTTTATATTGACGAGTATGGCAAGTATTTTTATGTAGATAAAAAAGGCCACCGCCAGTTTATTACTAAAGCACAAATGAGAACAACCAAGCCGTAACTATCTACTTATTATAACAATGAAAACTTACGTTTTAATAGCTATACATGTAATTACAGCAGTGCTTTTAGTTAGCTGGATGTAATTAATTACTACTGCTATATAAAATACAAAAGCCCGTTGATAAAAAATCAACGGGCTTTGTTATAAAAAACTAAAACTTAAAAACGTCTTCTGCGCTCTGGTTTGTCTTGGCGGGGTTTGCCTGAAAAATCGCGGAAACCACCGCCACCTTCACGTTTTTCTCCACCACGGAAACCACCGCCTGTGCCGCCTTCGCGTTTCTCGCCGCCACGGTAACCACCGCCACTACCTTCGCGATTGCCGCCCCTATAACCACCACCTTCGCGATTGCCACCACGGTAACCCCCGCCACCTTCGCGACGTTCGCCACCGCTACGGGTGCTGCTGGTACCTTCGCCTGATATTTCTATCCTAACTTCGCGACCTTGAAAATCAGCACCTTTAAAGCCTTCTTGTGTTTTTGCAACATCATCATTAGGTACTTCAAAGAAAGAATAAACACCTTTAACATCTATCTTACCAACTGTTTTACCGCTTATTTTAGCAGTGTTGCAGATGTAACCTAACAGATCGCCACGGCTAAAGCCGTCAACAGAACCTAAGTTAATAAACAAACGGGTAAACTCGCCACGGGCGCCTTCACGCGGGAAGCGCTCGCCACCTTCAGGTCTTTCACGGCCGATACGATCATCAGCCGGAGCATTCAGATCAGGCGCATTTTTGTAATAATCCAAAAAGCTGTTAAACTCTAATGAAGCAAAACGTTTAATGATATCTTCTTTGCTCAGATCGGCAAATTCATTCATAATACGCGGAATGTACTGCTCAATTTGCTGCTCATTCACTTCAACATTATGTACTTTGTGTATCAGGGCAAATAGTTGCTTTTCACAAACATCAAATCCGGTTGGAATTTCTGCTTTAACAAACTTTTTGCCTATAACACGCTCAATCTGGCGTATTTTACCTAACTCTTTAGAGTTGATGATAGCGATAGAGATACCTGTTTTACCGGCACGGGCTGTACGGCCACTACGGTGGGTGTAATTCTCTATCTCATCAGGTAACGAGTAGTTAATAACGTGCGTAACGTCGTTAACGTCAATACCACGTGCTGCTACGTCTGTTGCAATTAACAATTGCAGGCTGCGCTCGCGGTAGCGTTTCATTACTTTATCACGTTGTTGTTGTGATAGATCACCGTGTAAAGAATCGGCATTGTAACCGTCTTTGATTAACGACTCAGCAATTTCCTGCGTTTCAATTTTAGTACGGCAAAATACTATACCGAAGATCTCAGGGTTAAAATCAACAATGCGTTTAAAGGCAGCATATTTATCGCGGGCACGTACCACATAGTACTCGTGCTCAATATTTACGTTGCCTGTGTTTTTTTCGCCCATGGTTAACTCAAAAGGGTTATCCATGTATTTTTTGGCGATGCGCCTAACTTCTGTAGGCATAGTGGCCGAGAACAACCAGGTTTTTTTCTCGTCTGGCGTAGTTGACAGGATATTGTCTATATCTTCCTGAAAGCCCATATTGAGCATTTCATCAGCTTCATCCAATACAACGTACTTCACCTGCGAAAAGTCAACCGCTTTGCGGTTAATAATGTCTAACATACGGCCCGGTGTTGCTACAACAATCTGCACACCACGTCTAATTTGACGTAACTGATCAGAGATGCTTGCACCACCATACACGGCAACAACGTGTACGTTGTTCATGTTTTTGGCGTAGTTTTTAATGTCGTTAGTAATTTGCAAACAAAGTTCGCGCGTTGGGCACAGAATAAGTGCCTGGGGATGATTTTCTTCGAAATCCAACAGTTCCAAAAGTGGAAGGCCAAAGGCAGCAGTTTTACCGGTCCCGGTTTGAGCTAATCCGACAAAATCGTTGCTGCCTGTAAGCAATACCGGAATTGACTGTTCCTGGATTGGAGTAGGGTTTTCAAAACCTAACTCGGAGATGGCATTAACAATATCATGACGGATTCCCAGATTAATAAATGGGTTCATGATTTAAAATAACGTATCTGGCTACATCGCCAAATCGGGCGCAAAGGTAGTGTTAATTATTGACATTTCAAAAGCTCGTGTTAACGTGTGTTTGGAATGACAAAGAAGAACACAACAAAAACACAATAAAGCATTTACGGCATATATGCAATTCACACCTTTAATTTTATTATGTATTTTTGATTATGGATATTCAGGCAGAAAAATTAAGTCTAATAAAGTGGCTTGCGGAGGTGAACGAACCGTCAGTAATTACTAAATTTATAGCATTAAAAAACAACCAAACTGAGGATTGGTGGGATCAAATTAGCGAAGAGGAAAAAGCTGAGATAGAAGAAGGTATAGCAGAAGCGGATAGAGGCGAGGTATTTTCTCATGAGGAGGTAATGGTTAAGTATCAAAAATGGCGTTCCAAATAATCTGGTCAAAACGAGCGGTAAAAGGATACGACAAAATCATCCAGTATCTTGAAGAAAATTGGACGGATAGAGAAGTGATTAATTTTATTGCGGAGACAGACAAGTTTTTCGAGCTTTTAAAAAAACATCCAGAGTTATTGCAAAAATCAACCAAGCAAAAAAATATTTACTGGGGGACCAATTAATAAAGCAACTATCCTTACTTATCGAATAAAGCTCACAAAAGAAGGAGATTATTCTGGTCAACATAAGAGGTGCTAGCCAAAAACCTTTACGTTAACTCTTCACCTGCCGCATCCGGTTTCAACAACCCCCTATCGCCACTATTATAAGCAAAAAACAAACCAATAACCCCTGCCGTTATACAAACATCGGCCACATTAAAAATACCCGTTCGTATATTATTTATACCCATGTTCATAAAATCGGTAACGTGGCGGTCGTAAATAATACGATCTATTATATTACCCAGGCCGCCTGCTATGATCAGGCAGAAAGAAAACAGTTTAAGAAAACCAAATTTATTTAGCTGCCTCAACACATAAACCAACACCAATATCATTACAGCCAATGGCACCATACTCAGTAGCCAAAAACTAAGCACTTTTGGCAGGCTATCGCCCAGGCCTAAAGCCGCACCTGTGTTTTCTGCATACTCAAACCTAAATGTATCGTAGAAATACGATCTCGGCTGTTGATACATCAAGTGCTCCTTAGCCAACTGTTTAGTTACCCTGTCGCAACCGATAAAAATGGTGCACCCAACACAAAAAAACAATACTTTCATCCAGGTTTTCATAGTCTATATATTCAACGGCTACTTCATAAATTCTAAATTGAACATCCGAAATCCGAAATCTATCCTACCTCAACCTATCTGCCGATCTCACCAACTTCTCATCCTTCTGAATAGCCTTTTGTGCAAAAACCACCAGGAATATAGCCAGCGAGAGCAGAATAATGCCGATACCGTAATTAGACATCTCTAAATTAGCATCGTGAATGGCATTTTTTACTGTTGTTGATACCCAATAGCTGTATGCCAATATAATGCCCATTGCACCATAGCACAGCATGATCTGCTTTTTGCGATCGCGATACATAAATATAATGGCTATGGGTATTAGCGCCACAAAAGCTGTTGCAATAGTAAGCGGCATAAAAGCAAGCACCTGATTTGCCTGCCCGTTGGCATAACTGTAAATACCCGTAACTTTAACCGTAACGCTTTGCCCGTCAACAAAAACATCATGCACTAAAGGGAAAACAAATAAAGCCGCGATAACCAGCGCGGCAAAAAGAAGATATATACTTTGTATTCTTTGCAACATATTATGCTCTATTTAACCTGCGTCAAATATAAAATATTTGAAACGCATCGTTCGGTTTTTATTAATAACAACATCAGATATTATTACGTATAAATATTGTTTAAATTTATGCACCCAATTAATTTAAAATGTCAGAAAACACTAAAGACCCCCTAACCCCAAAAGATGTTGTAATTGCTGATGCGCACCTGAAACGTATTTTTTTAGAGCATTTAAATAACATCTACTTTGGCAAAAAACACCTGCTTGATTTTTTAGCCGAGGTGGTAGAGATAGCATCATTACAGCAGCTTAAGCTGGCCCTGCGCGAATGCCAGGATGATACCGTGACACAGATGATGCAGCTTGACTCTGTTTATAATATGATAAACGAGCAACCATCAAAAATAAGTATACTAGGCATGAAAGGCTTAACGCTTGAGGCCTATGTATCGGTAATCAAGTCGGGGAAAACTCCTTTAGAACGTGATGTGTTTATTTTGTTTTATCTGCAGATAATTGAAGGTATTGAAATAACTTATTTTAAGGTGTTGAAAAATCTGGCAAAATCTCTTGGTTACAGCAATACATTTTTTGACCATCCTTTTGATCTGGCGGTTGAGAACAAGATCTTGTTTGACGCTATTTATAAGGAGTATATTAGTTAGCTGTGAAGATTAAAGATTGGGTATTAAAGATTGGTCCTATCAACCAACTAATCTTCAATCTTTAATCACTAATCTTTAAATCGCTAAATTCGCAGCGTGAACACCCAACGCTATTTTATTGAACTTTCTTACGATGGCACCAACTATCATGGCTGGCAGTTGCAGCCTAACGCAATCAGTATTCAGGAGGTTTTAAATAAATCATTTTCTACTATTTTAAGGCAGGCCATTTACACAACCGGCTGCGGCCGTACGGATGCGGGGGTGCATGCCACGCAGTTCTTCGCGCATTTTGATTTTCAGTCCATGGACGATAGCCCATTGTCCATAGACAAAGTTTTAAAGAGTATTAATTACTTACTTCCAACCGATATTGCTGTAAAACAAATTTTTCCTGTCGGGGCAGATGCCAACGCCCGGTTTGATGCAACACTTCGCTCCTATCAATACCACATTCACTTTCAGAAAGATCCGTTCAAGGCAGGCTATTCCTGGCTGCTGCGCGACAAGCCGGATATTGCGCTGATGAATGAGGCAGCTAAAATCATAAAAGAGTACACAGATTTTAGCTGTTTCAGCAAATCAAACACGCAGGTTAAAACCAACAACTGCAAAATAACCCGGGCAGAATGGGTAGAAACAGACAACGGAATTATTTTCCATGTATCTGCCGACAGATTTTTACGCAACATGGTACGCGCCATAGTGGGCACACTAATAATGGTGGGCCGTAAAGAAATTGAGCCCGGTGCAGTGCGGGGCATTATTGACAGCAAGAGCCGTAGCAAAGCCGGAACATCTGTACCGGCTTGTGGTTTATTTTTAACGGAGGTTAAGTACCGTTAGATGACATAAAGGTTTTCTTATCTTTGATATATTCCCACATTGACAATGGACGTATTAGTAGGTATTGTATTTTTTTTCCTTATAGCGTGTCCATATCTGATTCTTTTTATAAAGAATGTGGATATATGCATTAAACTTGTTTTTGTATCGCTGGCGGAAATACTCGTTGTATGTATTTTATCATTAACAATTTACTTCACGGGCAGCAGCTTAATAATTGCATATTTGTTCTCGTTCAATATCTTCGTTTGGATTATTGTTATTATAAACATTTTTGCAATTCTCCTTATTTGTATAAACAAGAAATTAAAGGCATATACCAAAAAGAAACATTCACTCAATCACTAATCAATAATTCAAAATTAAATGGCGGAAGTAACCGGCAAAGCGTTCGACTGGCGATTGCTAAAGCGTGTAATGCTTTATGTAAGGCCCTACCGTTCTACTTTTATTATTTCGGCATTTCTTACCGTTTTTTTAGCCGTAGGGGCGTTGGCCCTGCCATTGCTCATCCAAAAAACGTTGGATGACTATATAATGGTTAACAATTATGATGGCCTGGTGCTAATGGTGGAGATCATGCTGGCACTGCTCGTCATCCAAACCATTGCGCAATATTATCAAACCTACCTTACTAATACTTTGGGGCAATCCGTAATTCGCGATTTGCGGATAGATGTATTTAATCATATTACCAGTTTACGCTTAAAATATTTCGACAGGACACCAATTGGCATGCTCATTACGCGCACAGTATCAGACCTGGAAACCATTGCTGATATTTTTGCCGAAGGGTTGATCTCCATAATAGGCGATCTTTTATTGGTTGTTGCTATAGTAGTGGCCATGCTGGCTAAAGATTGGAAACTGGCGTTGATAACATTAATACCTATGCCGTTGCTGTTTGCTTCCACCTACGTTTTTAAAGAAGCTATTAAGTCGTCCTTTCAGGAGGTGCGCACACAGGTGGCCCGTTTAAATACTTTTTTGGCAGAGCACATTTCGGGCATCAGTATTATTCAGAACTTTGCCCGCGAGGAGCAGGAGATGCGGAAATTCAGGAATGTTAATTTGAAGCATCGCGACGCGCACATTCGCTCTAACTGGTATTACTCTATATTTTTCCCGGTGGTTGAAATTTTGTTTGCCATTTGCATGGGTTTACTGGTTTGGTATGGTTGTAAACGCATTCTTACAGATCAGCAGCTTTCTGCCATAACAGCCTCTGGGCGGCCGGTAACTGCAGGCGCCATTCTGGAGTTTATTATTTTGCTTAACCTGCTATTCAGACCCATAAGGCAACTGGCCGATAAATTTAATACCCTGCAAATGGGCATGGTAGGTGCCGACAGGATATTTAAAGTTTTAGATACAGACGAAGTTGCTGTAAACAACGGGCAGCTGCATACCGGCAGGCTTACCGGCCAAATTGAATTTAAAGATGTGTGGTTTGCATATAACGATGAAAATTGGGTGTTAAAAAACATCAGCTTTAAAGTTAAACCCGGCGAAAAACTGGCTCTGGTTGGTGCAACCGGCGCTGGCAAATCATCAACCATAAATATACTTAACCGCTTTTACGAAATTGGCAAAGGCGAAGTAACTATTGACGGGCATCCGCTTTATGATTATGATGTTAATTACCTGCGGTCACAAATAGCAACTGTTATACAGGATGTGTTTTTATTTAGCGATACCATAGCTAATAACATAAGCCTTAACAACGAGGTCATCACCCGAGAGCAGATCATCGCGGCAGCAAAAGACGTAGGAGCGCACGATTTTATAATGCGCCTACCAGGCGGGTATGATTATAATGTAATGGAACGCGGCGCTACCCTATCTGCCGGGCAGGCCCAGCTGATATCATTTATACGCGCATTGGTTTATGATCCGGCTATATTGGTTTTAGATGAGGCCACATCATCTGTTGATACCGAAACGGAGATACTGATACAGAAAGCAATTGATAAGTTGATGGAGGGCCGCACGGCTATTGTTATTGCCCACCGTTTGTCGACCATACAAAATGCCGACAAGATTATAGTACTTGATCATGGCGAAATAAAAGAAGAAGGTACCCACCAAGAACTTTTACGCATAGATAATGGTTACTATCGTAAGCTTTATGATCTGCAGTTTAACTCTGCAGGTATAAGCCGATAATTAAATTATTTAGATTTTTTTCTATATTCACCGCCACCATTTATAAAACAAAAACCTATGGTCATTATTAATAATTACGCCGAATTTGAAGCGCTTTTAGGAAAAGAGATAGGCACCTCTGGCTGGCACACCATTACACAACAGCAAATAAACCAATTTGCCGAGGCTACAATTGACCACCAGTGGATACATACGGATGAGGAACGCGCAAAAAATGAAGGACCGTTTGGAGCGACCATAGCCCACGGGTATTTAACCGTATCACTACTCCCCTATTTTTGGCATCAGATTGCCGATGTGCAAAATCTTAAAATGGAGATCAACTACTCTATTGAAAACATAAGGTTTGCGCAGCCTGTAAAAGTAAACAGCAGGGTAAGGCTTATTGCCACGCTGGCATCTATTGTAAACTTACGCGGCATTACCAAAGCTGCCATAGGCGTTACCATGGAAATAGAGAACGAGAAAAAACCGGCTTATAAAGGCGAGGTGGTGTTTTTATATCATTTTAAGGATTGAGGGCTGGCCGTTAGCTATTATTATCCTTTGGAGATATTTTTTTTCGTACATTTAGGACTATGAAAAAAACCTTATCACTTTTTATCATCGCTTTAATAGTGGGCCTGGTGGGCTGCAAACCCGATGCACCGATCTTTCCGGATGGTACCCCTAAATCTGACAGTTATCAGCCTGTAACTAAAGACAGTTATTGGAAGTATAACGAGGATGTTGCTGGCGCTACCATAACGCAAACCACCACAATGACCGGAGCTACCGAAACCATTAATGGCAAACTATATTATATCGGCAATACCGTAACGGGCCAGCTGTCTGCTAACTCTTATTATTATCATGGCGGAGGCAAATATGTTTTGCGTAGCTCTACTGTAGGCGGCGGAATAACCCTGGAATATACTTACCTGGTAGATAATATAACTGTAGGTGAGAAATGGACGGCTCTATTGACAGACAACGGTTCAATAAACGGTGTACCTGCACAACTAGTTGGCGAAATAATGGAGGTTGGCATTAGCAAAGTGGTTTCGGGTAAAACTTTTAACAATGTGGTGCATACTAAAATGCTGTTTCAATATAATTTTACCGGAACCATGGAAACCGTGCAAACGCTTGATTTTTATACAGCGCGCGGCGTAGGCCTGATACAAATGGATACTTCTGGGCAGGGTGTGGTAACCTCATCAGTACTAAGCAGCTATTCTATCAAATAACGGGTCTGTAACCCCAGTGCCATAAAATATTTACTATCAAATATCAGCAAACGCTACGCTTACCTTTGCGTTCTACAGTAATATGGAAGCAAAAAAATTGAAGCTAAGCGTTTTAGACCAGTCGCCGGTGCGCAGGGGTGTTACCGCAGAGCAGGCAGTGCAGGAAACAATCGCGTTGGCAAAATACACCGAAGAACTAGGTTACACACGCTTTTGGGTTTCAGAACATCATAACACGGGCAGCCTGGCGGGTTCAACGCCTGAGGTTTTAATAGCTTACCTGGCAGCGCAAACCAAAACCATCAGAGTTGGCTCGGGTGGGGTTATGATGCCCAACCACAGCGCACTAAAAGTTGCAGAAAACTTCCGGATGCTGGAGGCATTGGCACCGGGGCGGGTTGATCTGGGCATGGGCCGCGCGCCGGGTACCGACAGGCTTACGGCTTCGCTGTTAAACCCATCTAATCATTTTAGCGAGCAGGATTTTATGGAGCAACTTACCGACCTGCAAAATTATTTTCATGATACCGGCGAGCCGGGTACCCCCCAAGGCCGCATACGTGCTATTCCGCAGGTGCAAACCGTGCCGCACATGTGGCTGCTTAGTTCAAGCGGGCAAAGCGGTTTGTTTGCCGCGCGTTTTGGTATGGGCTTTTCTTTCGCGCATTTTATAAACCCGGTTGGCGGGCCGCAGGCGTTACACCAATACAGGGAGCGTTTTCAACCCTCACTTGATCTTGAGCAGCCGCAAGCCAATATGGCCATATTTGTTTTCTGTTCAGACGACGAAGAAAAAATAGCACAGCATAAAGCTGTAATGGATCACCGCTTTATTCAGTTGGAACGTGGGGGTGGTATAACATCATTAGGTTACGAAGATGTTAAGGATGCGCAATACACCCTTGCCGAGCAAGATCGTATACGATACAACCGCCAGCGCGTTGTAGCCGGAAAGCCTGATATGGTAAAAGACCGCCTCGCGTTACTGGCTGATAATTACGGCATTGACGAAATTATGGCGGTAACCATTGCCGAAGATTTTAATGACAGGTTATCATCTTATAAGCATTTGGCTGAGCTGTTTGAGTTATAGTGCATTAATCTCATAATCAAATGGAGGCCAACTAGTGGTGATCGCTACCCATCAGGTGCAGGTAAACTCCATTCAGATAATCTCCGGGCTTTATCTGGCATGATAGTCTGCTCTTAGAATTTGCATCAGGTATCTCGTCCAATGTTTCCATTTCTTGCTCAGTGGGCGAAGGTAACCGGGCCATGCCTTCCAATATCTCACAATGGCAGTCGGCACATAAACCCATGCCGCCGCATGTAGCCCGCATTTTATAGCCGAAAGTTTTTAGCACCTCCATAACGTTATACTCCGCGTCAGCCGGAACATCTAATACCATGACATCGCCATTGCGGTCTTTTACTTTTAATTTGCGCTCATCAAAATTCATTAACGCCATAAACAGTGGTATATTTAAAAGTAAGTTTCTTATCAGGATACACTCTATGGTAAGCAGTTTGGGCCATTAAAGCCGCCTCATGAAATCCGCACAAAATCAGCTTTAACTTACCGGGATAGGTATTGATATCTCCAATAGCATAAATACCCGGAATATTGGTTGAGTAATCTTCTGTGTTAACTTCAATTGCAGCGCTGTTAAGGTTTAGGCCCCATCCGGCAATTGGGCCCAACCTGGGCGTAAGGCCAAAAAGCGGAATAAAAAAGTCTGCGTTGATATGGCTTATACTCCCATCGTTATGGTCGATCTGAAGATTTTGCAAATGCGTGAAGCCCTCCAACGCGGCGATGGTTGCCTGTAAAACCAGATCTATTTTCCCGTCCGCTGCAAGCGCGAATACTTTCTCAGCTGAATCTGGCGCACCTCTAAAAGCGTCACTGCGGTGAACAAGTGTTACTTTTGCAGCAATGTTGCTTAGAAAAATCGTCCAATCTAATGCAGAATCACCCCCACCTGCAATCACCACTTCTTTTCCGCGGTACAATTCAGGGTTTTTAACAAAGTAATTTACGCCTTTGCCCTCAAACTCTGCCAGGTTTTTAATAGTTGGCTTACGCGGCTCAAAGCATCCCAACCCTGCCGCTATAACAACGGCTTTTGCTTCAACCGTGGTGCCCTCACTGGTCTTTACAAAAAAAGTATGTTCGTCTGGCTTCACCAGCTCTTCCACCCTCTCCCCCAAACTAAACGTAGGTTTAAAAGGTGCTATCTGCTCCATCAAATTTTCAACCAATGACTGGGCATTTATTACCGGAAACCCAGGAATGTCATATATAGGTTTTTGCGGATATATTTCAGACAATTGCCCGCCCACCTGTGGTAATACGTCAATAACATGACAGCGCATTCTAAGTAGTCCGGCTTCAAAAACAGCAAACAAACCAACAGGACCCGCGCCTATTATACAGATATCGGTTATTATTCTTTTTTCCATGCTTAACATTATTTATAATGCAAAGGTGGAAACAGCCGCAGGCGAAAGCAAATCACATTATGTGATTGCCGATTACTTTTAGTTATGGTTACTCAAACAAAATCTTTTAAAGAAGTTTACCAAACCGGAGTTGTTACCATGGAGCTGTATAAACTGAAAATCTCTAAGAATTTGCAAACCATCGATATCTATAATAGCAAGCTGTTGATATTTTAACTCGTTGATGACCGACTGTACCGAGAGGAATGAAGCAGCTTCAGAGTACAGCAAATATTCTTTTATTGCTATGGTGCTTTCCAGTTCAATTTCAATGTTCAGTCTTGTTACTTCAACCCCGGCCATAGTTAACGCTTTCTCTATCACCTCCAGCGTGCCTGCCCCTGCCTCGCGCATAACCAGTGGTATATTGTACAACTCATTGAGTTCTATTTCGCCTTTTTTAGCCAGCTTTGTTTTTGTTCCGGCTACCAGCACCAGCTCGTCCTGCAAAAAAGGACTATAGCTCACCTGCGGATGGTGGGTATTGCCTTCCACAATAGCCACATCAATCTGTTCGTTAATAACCTGTTGTGTTATAAAATCTGTATTGCCCTGTGTAAAAAGAAACTTTATTTGAGGGTGTTTCATTTTTAAAAGTGCCAAAGACCGTGGCAATACCGTTTGTGCAACAGTTGTGCTGGCCCCGATACGTATAATACCTCCAGAAACATCTGAAAGCTGGGATAGCTCCGACTCCAAATTTGAATAGGCTGTTAATATCCTGGAGGCGTAGCCAAGAACAATATCCCCGGCCGGTGTTAACTGTACGTTATTCCCGTTGCGTTTAAATAGCCGGGTGTTTAACTGTTCCTCCATTTCATGTATATGCTTGCTAACGGCGGGCTGGGTTACATTTAATTTAGCCGCTGCCTTAGTAAAATTAAGGCGCGTGGCAACCTCGTAAAAAACCCGTAATCTGAAATCAAAATTGAGCATAAACCATACTAGTTAATTAGCTACTGAATTGAACAGTAGCCCGGTAACGCCAAATATAATAACAAAATGTTCACAGCTGCTTCTTGATTGTGTTAACTCAAATTGTCCGCATTTAACAAAATGATATTAGTCACAATTTCATTTACTTTAATTGCGGTAAAACTATAATCGTATCTTTGCCGTTAATATATAATACTTCAATACAATTATTTTGGCTATCTTATTATTCTTTATAGGGCATTGGTTCCTCTCCCTTTTTTTCCAGACGTTTTTCCTGCATCGGTACGCATCACATAAAATGTTCAGTACCTCAAAATTTAACGAGCGCTTGTTTCACTTGCTTACGTTTATTTGCCAGGGCTCGTCTTATTTAAACCCGCGTGCGTATGCTATTATGCACCGTGAGCACCATGCTTATAGCGATACCGAAAAAGACCCGCACTCACCGCATTTCTTTACTGACGTTTTTCAGATGATGTGGCGCACTGCGCAGAGTTATAAGTTATACGAAAAACGCCTGAAAGAACCTGATGCTCAATTTAAAGGTAGTTATCCGGAGTGGCGCGCGCTTGATTACTGGGGCTCTACTTATGCATCGCGCATATTATTTGGCCTTGGTTACATCGCTTTTTATGTTGCTTTTGCTACACATTGGTGGATGTTTTTATTAATTCCTATTCATTTTGTAATGGGCCCGTTACACGGCGCTATTGTAAACTGGTGCGGCCATAAATACGGGTACGCCAATTTTGATAATGGCGATAAATCAAAAAACTCCATCCCGCTTGATTTTTTAATGCTTGGCGAATTGTTTCAAAACAACCACCACAAGCGGCCAAACAGCTCCAATTTCGCCGCCAAATGGTACGAGGTTGACCCTGTTTACCCGGTAATGAAACTGATGCACTGGGTTAGAATTATACGCTTGCGAAAGCCTTATATTTCTTAAGGTTAAAGGTAAAGTGCTAAAGGTAAAAGGAGTGTAAGCGCATTCCTTTTACCTTTTTTCTTTTACCTCCCATAAAAACCTTTTACCTTTAGCCTTTTACCTTTACACCTCCAAATGAAAGTATCTGCATTGGCCGAGAACCTGCGTGGTTCTGAGATCATTAAAATAGCCGGCGAAATAAACGAACTAAAACGCCAGGGTCAGAATATTGCTAACCTAACCATTGGCGATTACGATTCTAATATATACCCTATCCCTGATGAGCTTAAGCAGGATATTGTTGATGCTTATGCAGCTAACCAAACCAACTACCCCCCTGCTGATGGGGTATTGGCCCTGCGCGAAAGTGTATCGGTATTTTTAAAGAACCGTTTGGGCCTGGATTATAAATCCAATCAGATACTCATATCAGGCGGCTCGCGCCCGCTTATCTATTCCACTTATTTAGCCGTGGTTGATCCCGGCGACAAGGTGGTTTTCCCGGCACCATCATGGAACAATAACCATTATTGCGACTTGCTGAAAGCAGAAGGCATTATGGTACAAACCCGCGCCGAAAATAACTTTATGCCTACGGCAGATGAGTTGCGCCCGCATATAAAAGGCGCAGCGTTGCTTGCACTGTGTTCGCCGCTTAACCCTACGGGTACCATGTTCGGCAAAAAAGATCTGGAAGAAATTTGTGATCTGGTTATAGCCGAAAATGCAAGCCGCGCAGAAGGCGAAAAACCCTTGTACTTTTTATACGATCAGATCTATTCGCAGTTAATCTTTGGCGATAATCAGCATTTTGATCCGGTTACTTTAAGGCGCGAGTTAAAAAATTATGTGATATTTATTGATGGGGCATCAAAGTGCTTTGCCGCTACCGGCGTGCGCGTTGGCTGGGGTTTTGGCCCCGAAGGTGTTATTAATAATATGAAAGCCATTGTGGGCCATATGGGCGCATGGGCACCTAAGGCAGAACAAGTTGCCATGGCTAAGTATATATTGGACGACGAGGCCGTAAACAGTTATCTGGATACATTAAAAGCACGCGTACAACAAAGCCTTAATACTTTACACCAAGGTTTTCAGCAATTAAAAGCCGATGGTTTCAGTGTCGATTCCATTGCGCCTATGGGTGCAATTTATCTGACGATAAGGATAGATTACAAAGGCAAAACTACCCCGGACGGCAATGTATTGCAAACTTCGGCTGATATTAACTTTTACCTTATAAAAGAAGCCAAAATAGCTTTCGTTCCCTTTGCCGCGTTTGGCACGGGCGATGAAGTTACCTGGTTCAGGGCATCAGTTGGCGCGTGCAGCTTTGAAGATATTGCTGCTGCAATGCCACGGGTAAGGGAGGCATTGACAAAGTTACACTAATCTTCAAATTCATTAAGTTTCATATAGAGCGGGGCATCGCCAAACTGTTATTCTGAGTTATAAAATCCGCACGGCCTTTAAGGGTTCAATGTCAAAGGGGGGATGGCTGTCATGGTGAGCCTGTCGAACTATGGCGCGGGAAGGCCTTTGCGCACCCCTTCGGCAGGCTCAGGCTGACACCGACGAACTTTGTTATTGGTAGCGACAGAGGCTGTCTCATAAGTCAAATTTTTAAATTGCCGACGAAATTATATTTGGCTTTATCAAAAACTCGGTAACTATATATTACTTGGGACAGGATTAATTTGGTTAGATACATACGGAACGATGTGAAAAGGGTTGCATACCCAAAAATAACTTACGCCACCGTTAGTTGTGACTTTATAAAATGTTACCGCATACCTGACATTTTTATAGGTTATATCCTGTGTAGTGGAAGAAACTGTTTTGGGATTCGGAACGCCCAGTTGCTCTCTTAATCGCTCTGTCAGGGCATATATTTCTGCATTCATCTTGCTAATGTATTTATATAAAGTTAGCAAATTAATATGCTTGACACACGGGGCTTTGTGATTTATCGGGACAAAAAATAAATAACAAACCATGAGAGCAAGAGGGCGGCTCCCCAAAGAAGTTGCTTTCTTTTATTCATATCAGTACAAAAATAAAGAAGTGCAATTGCAAGGTTGGTGGCTAGTTACCAATTGTACACATCAAATTGTCATAAAAATGTCATAATTAACCAAGTGTTAATTAATAATAAATTATAAGTTTTTTTATTTAAGCTATTATCTTATGCCTAGGCATATACGTGCTTGGTTATATGTATAATCTTTCTTTATAAGGCTTAAAAATGGCCTTTAGGGGCTTAAATACAGACAACCATAGAACGAGCAATAACAAGAACACCAATATCTTATACAATATCATACCTATTGACAATACCACTATAAACAATTGTATTTATGTTACTTTTGTACGATAATTGATAAACTTAACCAATTATCAAACAACACACACATGGCATCATTAGATGAAAGAGTAGCTAATTTAGAAAGCTTGTTGCATACCATTATTACAAGCACCAACGCTACAAGAAACTCCATTTCTGTTGGGTTTACTAAAATAGATGATAACTTTCAAAGGTTAGATGCTGAAATTAGCGGTCTGCATAACAAAATAGATCAATTGTCGGGCAATACCGATGCTCACCTGGATGAGGTTAAAATGACGCTTGTAAGTATCAAAGAAGAAATATCTAAAATAGATATAGTTACTAACTATGACCAATTAGTTAGTAATATGAAACTTGTTAACGGAGGTAAATAATTTACTATTTTTCGTCCTTTTGCCCGCTTTTCAGTTTTGTATTGACAGCAATATTTATCATCTGTACCGTTTCAATTTCACAAAGCCGTTTTAACCGTTTCACTACTATACCCCCAATATTACTATTTATTACGTGGAGGCAACGGGGATCGAACCCGTGATTGCTAATGTTTTAAATATCTTAATGCAAAGATAGTTCATAAATCTTCATTTGTCAAATTAATCCTGTCCCAAATATAGTTACCAAAAACTCTCTGTGTTTCTCTGTGCCTTCTTGGCGTGCTCCGTGGTTATTTTTACCACAAAGAGCCCTAAGCAGGCACAGAGAAACACAGAGCAAAATATTATTTGGCTTTGTCAACCTCGGTTTTACTTTTGATACAGCCTCTGCGTTCAGGATTACAAAACTACAATGTAACTAAGTAGCTGGCGACGCCACTTACTTAGTTACCCTAAAAGTCGCTTCGCCGTAAATAATATCTTTGTCTGTTATGCCCTGAACAATTACTTTATAAGTACCACTGATATCGCTTGTATAAAAAGAGACCTCCTGCGTTTCGTCTTTTTTTAACATCAACTGACTTTTCCAGTACAGTGTAGACATATATTCTGGTTGGGATGGGTTAACTTCTGAATAATCGGCAGGATAAAACTCCTGGGCAGCGTATATGCCTTTAAGTTGCACGTTGTTGGGCTTAACTTTGAGTGGAGCAACAAAAGTTACTAAACACCCTGGCGGAACATGGTTAGGACAATTGACTATACCGTTGAGACACACATAAGTTCCGCACATATTAATTTTCACCTCGTTTTCTCTATTCTGTGGGTTGCCATAAAATGTATTATCTTTCCTATCCTTAATAACCACCTCCTTCAATCGTATGGCGCGTTCGTTACCAGGCACTTGCATAGAAGCAGAACTTTCCTGAGCGGCTGAATAATAAATAACGGGTTGAATAGTGGCAGCTATATATTTATTCAGGCTATCATAAGGGTTTAGTATGTTAATGTTAAAATCGGCCGGGTCTCCTCCCGCTACCATAAAGCTTATTTGTTTACCGGGCGGGGTTATTATGGCGCTGTCTGGCAACGCAAAGTTGCCTGCTATGTCGGTTTCGTAGGTGCTGGTTGGGTCAATGGCTAACACGGTAACCGTTTTTTTAAACTTTCCATACCTTCGCGACACCTTACCACTAAATGCCAGCTGGTTAACAATTTTTACAGTATCCTGAGCCTGCACCTTCAACACATCCGTCCACTTATACCTGCTCCAACCTCTAATCAGTAAAGCGTTCTCCAGGTCCCGTTTGTCAAAATCGTCATTGCTGAAATAATTTTCCTTTACCGGTATATCACCAAGCTCACGCTTTAAGTAAATGTAATTCTCAATATCATTCTTATTTTTTATTTCAACCCGGTTTTCCTGCACCACGGCTACAGACACTGCCGCGTTAGCTGCTTCGCCATTAAGTTTAATATTTAGTTTTACCTTCTTCCTGTTACCATAACTGTCATTGTCAAGGCTTATATTAAGTTTGGTTTTATTGGTGTAATGTGCAAATACTGCCCGCTCTGCAAAAGGCCTCCCCAGGCTGTCAACCAAGGTTAATTGCATCAGTCCGCGTGGTATACCATTCAAAATAATCTTAATACGCTGACTTGGATAATGTGTTACCGGCGTTTCAAAAAAGGCCTGCCGGTAGTTATGACCTATAAGGTAAAGTTTTCGTAGCGGATCATCATTGTATACATCCGCAACTAAAGTATCGTTAACTATTGCGCGCGCAACAGATAGCCGCGCGCCGCTTGTGGCATCAGGTAAATTATAAATCTTATCGCCATTGGCCGCTACCAGCTTTACAGTATACTTTTTATCATGCCTGGGTAGCATAAAAAATCTACCCATACCGTTTCCGTTTGTATTGATGGTATCAATAGCCCGCTCACCCTCATAAAGCACCGCTTCGGCGTTCAGAGGAGCCCCTTCTGCATTTTTAGCTTCCCACCCAATCATATTAACAAAGCCATTAACAATGTTTCCACCTTCGGGGTAAAACCGCACCTGGGCAGGCTGTTGCAGAACAGGGAGTGCCATGGTAATATCCTGCACTTCGGTTTTATATTTTACCTGCACATGCAGCTGGTTGTTGGCGGCATTTAACAAATTAGAAGGGATGTTAAAAATATACTGCCCTGCAGCCGTTTTTACCGCGCCTGCTGTTACGGGCTTGCGCGCATTGCCCACATAATAAGTAACCGGAACGGAAGAAGGCTGAGATTTTACATTTATAAAATTAACCAGCAGCATTACTTTTTGGTTGGCGGCCGTTGCAGCAGTATCTAATGGATTAAGCGATGCGATAAACGTTTGCTGGCCACCGCTTTTAATGCTTACTTGCTGCTTAAAAACAATATCGGGCAGGTTGTTTTCAACCCGGTTACCATAAGCAACAAAGGTATATGCCCCCGCCCGCACAGAATCGGGAATATTTGCATTTCCAAAACAAAACCCGTTGGTAACAACAAATCTATCGTCCATCAAAATGCTGTTGTCATCATCCTTTACAAGCGCCAAAGAGAGCGTTTTATAACGGGATGCGTCAAAGTTACCCAGCACATATCCCGTAAACCAAACATTTTCATTGTTAGCATAAACATTCTTGTCAAAATGAATAAACAGCGCCGGAGAGTGCTGTTTAGCTCCATATAAATTTATTAACGAATCAAAATCGGGTTTTTTAATAGGTGGTTCGGCCACCCTGGGGGTAATAGTTTGCGCTTGCAAAATGTTGCTACTTATGATAAATGCCAAAAATAGGCTGTAGCGAAAAATGCAGGATTTAATTACACCCGACATATATTTGAATTGAATGTATTAGATAAAAGGTTGTAAAGCTTAGGCAATATACTAACTAAAGTTTTAATTATAGCCTTTTTAACCAATTTTAAGAAATTACGATTTATAGCTAACCTTTATATCATCATTAATAGCAAGTATATCAGCAATAAACGCTGCTTTATTTTTAGGTGATATAATAACACTGTCGTACTTGTTGTAAGCAATTTCAATCCTGTCAAAAGAATTGGCCGGGGCACTCAGCAAGCTATCTGTCTCGGTAATGCTTTTAATGGTGTTTATGTCTACAGTGGTATTTACAATAAATCCGGCCCTGATATTTAATGTGGTTCCGGTAATGGTATATCGGGTACCCATGAAAATATGGATAATAAAGGCAGCAATGGGCAGCAGTACTAATGCGGCTTTCCAATCCCCTGCCAGCACTATTCCGGTAGCTACCGATAAAAAAATAAAAGACATGATAGCTACCAATCTGCCATCTATACCAGAGTTATAGGTTTTGCCTGTTTGCATAACGCAAATTATTTATTAAATCGGTTATTTACTAAGATTAATGCGTTTGCATATTAATAACGGTAAAGTTAACATTGAAGTAACTCTCTAGTTAAAATATCTGCCTATTTTGCTAACATCAACGTAATAACTTATGGAAACAGCTATAAATTACTGGTGGGTAGTACCCGTTTTAATACTATTATTAATTCTGGTTGGTTGGATGATAAGGCGCAATGTTAAAGACGAAAAGGATTTTGAAAAAGATTTTACGCGCTCTGAAATAAAATCCCGTAAGCACGATGAGCATCAGGGTGAGGCCCCGTAATATTTTTTTTTTCGACGTACAAAAAGCTGTTCCGGTACCGGAGGAGAATAAGCACATTTTGCAAGTATATTTAATATCAGCCTGTTACAGATTTTTTATAGCTAAGTTTACTGACGAATAAGTTGTTTCGCTTTGTTCCACTCTAAAAAGATAACACACTGATTGTTAACTTTTTATTAAAGATCTTGTTCCGGTTTGCTCCGTTTGTTCCGCCCTCGCGGGCGGAACAAACATCATCACAACGCGGGTTAACCGCTACTTCTTTATACTAACGCTCGGGCGATGCAAAAGTGTAAACCCGGCTGATTTATCAGTTTGCTCTCTGCCTGTTTTTGTATTCAGTTTTAGCGGTTTTTGCATCAGGTTTTCGCCCTTAATTAAAAACTGCAAGCCTAAAGTATCCTGCATACCTTCTTGCATAAAGCTCCATACGGCATTTACGGTATCGCCTTTTACCGTTCCGCTCAATGTGCCTTTGCGGCTATCCTTTTCAAAAGGGTGCCAATACATCTGGCCCGATACTTCATCATCCTTGATAACCAACTCTATACTGGTAGTATCTTGATTAAGCCGGCCCTCTGTGCGTAAAAAACAAAGTGATGTTGCGTCCCCTTTAATAGGCGTCGCTAAAGTATCACCATTGATTACGGTATCGGCTATACTCTCTTTGTCATCAGGTGCCGAGCATGCTGCCATGGTTATTGCAGTTATTATGGGTATTATCAGTTGTTTTATTTTCATGTTCTGTTAACTATTTGGCGTATTAATTTACGCATTGGTATGTATAAAACATGTTTGTTATAATAATGTTTATTAAAAACATTTGCCTTTAGGTTATAAACCCAAAAATGCCACAAACATCATCTACTTACCTGCCCCGTATAAGCCATGTGCTGTTTATTATTATAGCGGGCACAGCAATACTGTATATAGCTAAACCTGTGCTTGTACCGCTGGCATTTGCCTTAGTGCTGTCTATGCTGCTTATCCCCCTCAGCAGGCGCATGGAAAAAGCTGGCGTAAACCGGGCACTGGCGGTTGTGGTTTGCATTTTATTGTTACTGCTCACTGTGGCTACAATAGTAGGTCTGCTATCCTGGCAACTTTCGTCATTAATGGATGAGATGAGTAATATAGAACAACGTTTGGATAGCATGTTGCGGAAAGTGCAACAATTTATCAGCGCACACACCGGAATAAACAAAAACCAGCAAAAGGAAATGGTTGAGCAGGTTAATAAAGGTGGCGCTGAAAGTTTGTTAAGCCAAATAACAAGCACTATTATGGGTGGCTTGGTAAATGTTATATTGGTGTTGGTGTATATATTTATGCTAATGTACTTCAGGAACCACCTGATGACGTTTATAAAAAAGGCAGTGCCAGTTACACAACGTGGCAATGTTGCAGATATGGTGCGTTGCGCCGGGGATGTCTCCCAACAATACCTGATAGGCCTATCTCAAATGATAGTAACCTTGTGGATAATGTATTCCATCGGCTTTTCAATAGCGGGGGTTAAATACGCTATTTTTTTTGCCATACTTTGCGGCACGCTAGAGATTATACCCTTTATAGGCAACTTAACAGGCACTGCTATTACAGTAATGATGGGCGTTGTACAGGGCGGTGATTTTAAGGTGATAGGGGGTGTTTTAATTACTTATGCATTAGTTCAGTTTATACAATCCTACATACTGGAGCCTCTGGTGGTGGGTAGAGGCGTTAACCTTAACCCCTTATTTACAATAGTAGGTATTGTTATAGGCGAAGCCGTTTGGGGCATCCCTGGCATGGTGCTAGCAGTACCTGTTTTTGGTATGATAAAGATATTTTGTGATAATTTTGACTCGCTTAAACCCTACGGCTATTTGCTCGGTTGTGAAGAAAAGGCAAAGAACTCCGAAGGTATGCTGGAAAAGTTGCGCGCCCTATTTGGTCGCAGGTAAATGTTTTATGGCGATATAATAATCAGTTTTTTGTGATGTTTACTATACTTGCAAATAGTTTAATTCCCTATTTAACACCTCACCATGAAATTCAGACTACTGTTGTGCATTTTACTTTTTCAGTTAGCCGCCACCAGCGCAGCCTTTGCGCAAACCAATGAGCATTCTGCCTGGTTCGGCTGGTTTCATACACAACGGTTTAACAAACACTGGGGCGCTCAGTTTGACGGGCATTTACGCTCCGCCAATCATGTTGATTACTTTAAAACCGTATTATTAAGGCCCTCCGTAAATTACTATTTCGGCAATAAAAACGTGGCACTGGGCTATGCCTATATCGGTACCAGCGGGCGCAACGGCGATGTAAAAACTTTCAGACCCGAAAGCAGGCTTTTTGAGCAATTAACCGTTTCGCAGGCGGTTGGCAACAATACAGCACTTACGCATCGCTTTAGGTTTGAGCAACGCTTTTTAGGAGAAACTGCTACGCAGCAAAGTGTATTTTCGCAACGTTTTAGGTATTTTATCAGAGCCGTAATCCCCATAGGCAGTAAGGAGGCGCAGTTTACAAACGGCCCTTATGTAGCGTTAGCCAACGAAATATTTGTTAATGTGCAAAATAAAGAAAAGGTAAACAATCACTTTTTTGATCAAAACCGTGTGTTTATTGGCATAGGACATCGCTTTAGTAAAATGGTTGATTTAGAGGCGGGCTATCTTAATCAATATGTTCAACAGACAAATGCTTACACTATCAATCATGTAGCGCAATTAACATTGTTTACCCGTTTTGGCAATAGTAAATAAAATGGAAAACGTGCTGAACAATCCGGTATGGCATGCCCTTAACACTGGCAACAAACATCTGGGCGAGGGCACCGATAGCGGAAGATATTTTCATAGCGATGTATCGCCTTTTGTAGCGATGCGAGAAAACACCGTCAAAAACTTCCTTGAGCTTTATGATATGCTGCCAGAAAGCCGCATAAGTTTCTTAGCCACGCCTGTGCAGGTTAACATCCCCGCACCATGGCGAACAATAGCTTGTGTACATGGCCTGCAATTGGTGCATAACGCTGTGGATGTAACAGATGAACACGTTCATCCAACGTCAGACTTAACTGCAGCTAATTGTGCTGAAATGGTTGCTTTGGCAAAGTTGACCAGTCCGGGGCCGTTTAATATACGTACTATCGAGTTTGGGCACTACCAGGGTATCTTTAGCGATGACAAACTTGTTGCAATGGCAGGGCAGCGCATGCACGCCCATAACTATGCCGAAGTTAGTGCTGTTTGTACCCATCCCGAACATACTGGTAAAGGCTATGCCCGGCAATTACTAATAAAACAGGTTAATCGGATAATAGCAGCCGAAGAGACACCATATCTACATGTAAAGTCTGACAATTTGCGCGCAATTGATCTTTATAGTTCTTTGGGATTTTCTATTCGCTCTGATATGTATTTCTATATCCTAAAAAAATAGGCTAAAATTTTGCCTGCAAATTTATATCACTTACTTCCATCGTAGATTTAGGATAGCCCTGTATAACACTATTGATCATAGCCTTGCCAACGTCTGATAAAGTGCTGGCACTATTGGGCGAAAGTGTTTTAACAACGGGGTAAAGCCACGAGAAAAACTTATATACCCCGGGAATATTTTTCTGTCCCTGGGTAGCCTTCATCAAACCCGGGCGAAAATTATATACTTTCTTAAAAGGTAGTGCTGCAAGGGCATTCTCTGTACGGCCCTTAACACGCGCCCACATGCTGCGGCCCTGCTCTGTACTATCTGTATGTGCGCCTGATACGTAAATGAACGTCATTTGTGGGTTACGTTTTACCAGTGTCTGCGCAAAACTAAGTGTTAAATCATAGGTTATACGCGTATACTCCGGCTCTTTAAGGCCTAATGAACTTATGCCTGCGCAAAAAAAACAGGCATCGTAGCCGCTAAGACTATCTTTCACCTCATTCAGATCAAACATATCCGGCACTATTAACTGATTTAGTTTTGGATGGGTTATACTATACCGCCGGCGGCCAACTGCAAGTACATGCCCAATAGCAGGATTTTGCAGGCACTCCAACAATACGCCCTCACCTACCATGCCCGTAACACCGGTAATTATCACTTTTATACTTTTTTCTTTAGTCATCATCTTTGCAATTACTTATTTAGACGACCAATAAGTTAAAACATTTTAAATTAATGTAATTAACTCCACCTCCATTGATAATAGCATAAAAAAGGGGCTGCTTTAAAAAAGCAGCCCCACCCAGTAAGAATCAGTTAAATTCAATTATTAGTAACCAGGATTTTGTTGAGTTTTTAGTTTTGGATTCACATCTATTACAGACTGAGGTACAGGGTTCATGTACATTTTGTCGGTAAATTTGTAGCTACGGGGGGTCAATACAATTTGATCGTATTGCCAAACACCGCTGTTGTTAGCTGGCACAGTATTGGTGATTTTCATAGCATGTAAAGGCACATTTAAAACATTGCCGGCTATTTTCCAACGGATTACGTCATAAAAACGTTTTGCTTCGAAAGCAAACTCAATACGACGCTGATCTCTGATCTCCTCACGCATTTCTTCTTGAGTCATACCGGCTGGCGCATCGCCAATAGCGGTAGAAGCACGGTTCCTCACTTTATTTAATGCTTCATATACACTTGCATCCGGGCCCACTGCTTCGTTTTGCGCTTCAGCGTAACCTAATAATACTTCAGCATAACGATAGTAAACATAGTTTTGACCACTTTGGTTACCGCCTTCAGCTGCCAGGTTGTTTAACTTTTTACGGAAATAATAACCGGTATTCGTAACGTCAGTTGATCCAAAGTCGATCTCGTTCTTTGAAGGGTTAACTTTATCAATACGGGTGTAGATAATATCAGTAGTAGGCATCCAATCTTGTTTATATGGCGCGCCGTCATAAACTATAAAGTCATAAAAACGTTTTTCGCGACCTACATAAGGAGCTTGTGGATCATATCCTGATGTTGGATCAGTAATCCTTTTGCCATTAGCCATTCTGTAAGTATTAACCAACTCCTGAGTTGGGTTATAGTTACCCCAGGTATGATATACACCATAGATATAAACCGGACCACCGTATTGGTCAACGTTGTTTCTCAACTGGCCTAACTCGCCGCCACCTGATACTTGCTGTCTGTCCCAAATTACTTCAGAGTTATACTCGTTGTTTATCCACCAAAATTCACTCATTTTAGGGAACAAACTGTATTGAGTGTAAGTAGTCATAAACGTTTTGAAGGTAGCGGCTGCCGCGGCCCAACGAGCTGTGCTTGCTGTTCCGAAATGCACCAGATTACCCGGATCTGCCAATACATATGCGCCACTGTTAAACAGTGGGCTTGCAGCATACAGTTGCACCCAACCTTTAACCATCATAGCGGCACCTAAAGTAGCACGGCCGGCGTCAGGGTTACCATTGCTATACTTAATTGCCAACTTGTTGTTTGCTATGATAGCATCAAATTCGTTCACAATAAAATTATAGGTTTCTTCAAATGTATTACGTGCGTAATAAATTTCGCTACCATCCTGGTTATTAAGAACTTTCGTAATTATTGGTAATCCACCAACGTGCTGCCATAACATGGCATACCAGTAAGCCCTTAAAAATTTAACTTCATCAAGGCGTTTTGCAGCCCACGTAGCGCTAAACACATTGCCTTTGTTTGCAGTAAGGCGATCAATAAATACGTTACATCTTCTTATACGATTATAAGTAGCATCCCAAACAGCATAACTACCGTTGCTGCCGCCCTGGGTGTCACCTTGTGGCACACCACCAGCTGTAGTAGGGTCAACAATACCTTGTCTCCACCCCCATGAGCGCCAGTAAGCGCCGCCATCGTTATCATCCGTAAAGTTATCCGGATAATCTGGCGTGTTATGCATTGATGTAAGCGCGCCGTAAAGTTGATTCAGGAAGATATCTGCGTTAGCTTCTGAACTCCATTGAATATCATCTGATATAGTTGACTTGTTAACGTTTTCGTTAAGATACTTCTTACACGAAAACGAGGTGGCTAACACGGTAACCAAAGCCATTTTCAATAAAAATTTTGTACTTCTCATTTCTTTTTTTAATTAAAATAAATTATTAAAAGTTTGCATTTAAACCAAAGGTCCAGGTTCTTTGGATCGGCCAGGCAGTATCAGAGCCTGACCCAGAACCAGTTCCAGGGTTTTGGTTACTTCCGTTACCACCAGCCAACTCCGGATCAATAAACTTGATTTTGCTAAATGTTAGCAGGTTTTGACCAGTTACATATAACCTGATTGATTTTATTTTTAAAGCCTTAACTACTAATGAAGGGATAGTATAACCCAAAGTAGCGGTTCTTAGTCTTAAATAACTGGCATCTTTCACCCAGAAATCAGATCCTTGTGTATCATTTGTGTAAGGTGTTGGAGATGCTCTTGGATATTTAGCACTCATGTCATTCTCAGGTGTCCAACGGTTGTTGTAAAACTCATACCCTGTGTTACTGCTATTGTTGCTAAACGGCACGGTTAAAAAGTTTTGTGTACCAATTGCAGATTTTGCTGCACCCTGGAAGAAGAAACTTGCGTCAAAACCTTTCCAGTTAGCACCTAAGGTAAAACCATAAGTAATTAATGGTGTTGGGTTGTAACCAATAAAAGTTTCGTCGTTTATATCAATTTTACCATCCGGTACACCATTAGGGCCTGAAAGGTCAACATATTTAATGTTACCCGGACGTAGATCACCCCAGGTGGTAACTATATTGTAACCATCAGCAGAAGTAATTTTACCGTCACCGTTTTTATCGTCAGATAGATGGAACAAACCGTCAGATTTGTAGCCAAATTGGGAATTTAAGGCACGACCTGTTCTGCGACGATTTGGGTTGTTGTAGGTAGCGGCACTCTCAAACACTTGTATAGTTTTGTTATTGGCATAGGTAAAGTTACCATTTAAACTTAACTGTAAGCCGTTAGCAAATCTGTGTTGCGTACCTGCGGTGATCTCAATACCTGAGCTCTCCATTTTACCTGCGTTAACCTGTCCTAAACCGGTACCATATTCTTTAGAAACAGTGGTTTGAGGATCAGCAAGCATGTTTGAACGTTTTTGTTTAAAATACCCAACTTCTAAGTTTAATTTGCCATTAAATAACGATGACTCGATTGCAAAGTCAGTTTTTTCAGCAATTTCCCAAGTAAGATTCGCGTTAGGTTGTGAGTTTATGTTTGTACCTTGTGTAGCAGTGCCGGCGCCAAAAGCGTACACATTGCTGTTTAACGTGTAAGATTCTTGCCATAGGAAGTTATTTCCGCCGCCAACAAGGTTCCCGGTTCTACCCCATGATCCTTTTACTTTTAAGTAATTTATCCAGCTGATGTTCTTCATAAAGTCTTCCTGGCTCAAGATCCAGCCTGCAGAAAACGCAGGGAAATATGCGTAACGTTTGCCAGGTGCAAATGCAAAGTGACCATCATAACGACCGGTTGCCTCAACGGTGTATTTACCGTCGTAAGTATCGCTTACACGGTATACATAACCTATCAAGCTTTCTGTGCTTGAGGTACCACCAATAGAGTAGTCATTTTTGTTTGAGCTACCAAAGTTCAGCTCATCAACGCTCAAGGCATAGTTATTAATTTGCGCGTTAAAGTTATTCGCTCTTCTGTTTCTTGCTTCAGCAACAAATAATCCGGTTATATCATGCTTGCCAAAAGTGTTGTGGTAATTTAAATACCCCTGGTAGGTAAAGTTTTTACCTCTGCTATACTCTTCACGTAAATAAGTATAAGCAACCAAGCCTTCTGATGTAGACGCTGCTCTTGAGTAAACGCGCGCAGATGGAGCAGCGGCTAGATCTGTTGAGTAGTAGTAAAACGGCTTATGAAACAATTTTCGGTATTGGTTAGATGGGTCATAACTAACAACCACTTTGGCACTTAAACCTTTTATTGGTAATTTTTGGTCTAAACTAACACTCATTAATTGCTGGTCGTAATTGCTTTTGGTATAACCACCGGCCTGTAATGTAGCATACGGGCTTAATCCGTTAGATGCTCCCCATAAACCATTGCTGAATTTGTAAGGGTCCGTAGGGATGTATTTATATGTTGAACGCAAAAGATTGGTAGGGTTATGGCCCGGATCAAGATTATGATCCAGCTCGCTGGTACCATTTATTGCGATCTGGAAGGTTGTAGTATTGGTAACCTTAGCCTCCAAATTCATGTTGTATGAATAACGGGTATAATTAATTTGCGGGAACATACCATCCTGATAGAAGTAGCCCAAATTGGAGTAATATTTAATCCTATCGCTACCACCACTTACCTGCACATTATGACTTTGCATTGGCGCATTCTTTTTAATAATGTCCGTAGGATTGTTTATCGGATATTTATCAGGATCAGCGTTGTGTAAGGATTCATAATTTGCTATATCTGATAGAGATTTGGTGGGTGTCCCTCCATAGTTAAGTGCCGCCTCATTAACCAAACGCATATAGTCTGGAGCTGACAAAACACCCGGCAGGTAAGTACCATTTTGTATACCGTAATAAGAAGATAAAGAAATAGCCGGCGCACCTGTTTTACCTTGTTTGGTAGTAATTAAAATTACACCATTGGCACCACCTAAACCGTAAGGCGCAGTAGCAGCAGCATCTTTCAAAATACTTACGCTTTCAATTGAGTTAGGGTCTACCTGGTTAATGTTATCACGCCTAACGTTATCAACTATAATAAGTGGATTGCTGTTACCCACAGTACTAATACCGCGTACTAGTATGTTACTGTTACCTGCGCTACCCGGCTGACCACCGTTTGACTGACGCCCAGTTACACCTGAAACCCTACCCAAAATTGAGTTGGAAATGTTTGGCACCGGAGCAACTGCCAATTCAGGACCTTTAACAGAGCTGATAGAGCCTGTTACGGAAGAACGTTTTTGAGTACCGTAACCCACAACCACAACTTCATTTAAGGTTGCATTCTCTTCTGCTAAAGTTGCGTTAATTGTAGTTTGCGCACCCACTGGAATTTCCTGAGTAACAAAACCTACGTAACGTATAACAACAACAGAAGTTCTGTCTGCAACGCTGATTGAGTAGTTACCATCACCATCGGTAATAGTAGCATTTGATGGGTTAGATTTCTCAAAAACTGTTACACCCGGCATAGGCTGACCTTTTGCGTCTACAACTTTACCTTTTACAGTAATAGCTATAGCAACTGGTTTTGTAATTAAAACCAGGTTTGCGTTTACTTTAAAACTAAGGTCGCTATTAGCAAGCACCTGGGCAACAACCTGGTTTATAGAGGCATCAGTAGCCTCCAGGTTAACTTTACTGTCAAAACCGTCAATCACCGCGTCGCTGTACAGGAAACGATAATCAGATTTTTTTCCAATTTCTCTTAAAGCCGTTTTAAGGGATGCATTATGTAAAGTGATGCTTATCTTATCCTGGCTGTAGCCTTTTGAAAAGCTCTGAAGTGAAGAGATTATGACAAGCAGCAAGATACATTTTGACATAATGAGAAACTTTAATATGCGTTTATTTCGCACCCGTAGGGCGTCAGAAATATTTTTTTTCATAATTTTGTTTTGGTTGGTTTTTAACTATGTTCTCTTTTACTGTTAGTAGTTAAGACGGCAACTATAGCTGCGGGGGGTGCGCCAACACCTTCCGCTTTTTTTTTGCACTATCTTATGAGGGGGGTAGGTAAGCTTTTTTATCTCATATATCTCTCCTTATAATTTATGTTTGGTTTATTTGGTTCTATTATTTGTAAATGGTTAATTGGTTATTGGCTTCTGGTTTAAATTTGAATGGAACGCTGCTAGCATCCTGTAAGTTCTTTAGCGCATCAGTAACAGTTTCGTCTTTAAAAACTCCTGAGAACACCATTCCTTTTAAAGATTCGTCTTTAAAATCAATAGTTACATCGTAATATCGCTCCATGCGCTCTGCAATATCTTCCAGGCTTTCTGATTCAAAGGCAAGTTTTCTTTCTATCCATTGCGCCTCAACAGGAATTGGGTCCTGCTCTTTATAATGTATGTTACTAAGCGTTATAAGCGGAATAGGAACCATTCTGCCATTTTGAACCGCACGAATAGTTGACGGCGACGCCGGCTCCAGGTCATTATTTCGCACTGTTATCTTCTCGCTCGGTTTTAAAATTATTTTTTTGTCGGGATTGTTTACCAGGGTAACTTCAATAGAGCCCTTTACCAAAGCTGCTTCTGATTTTTTTTCATTCTCAAAAGCCCGTACATTAAACGAAGTGCCCAATACCTTTAAATGCAAAGATGCCGTGCTTACAACAAACGGGTGATTAACATCTCTAACAACATCAAAAAACGCTTCGCCAACAAGGTTTACTTCTCTAAGCTTTACCCCAAAATGTTTATTGTAAGTAAGTGTACTTTTGGCATTAAGCCATACTGTAGAACCATCAGGAAGCTTTATTTTTTTAGGTTCGCCTGCAGGCGCAGATATTTTAGCCATTGACCCAAGGGGGTAATTAATGCCATTGTGTGCAATTAAAACAAACGTAACTGCAAAAAACACCAAAACAGATGCAGCAACAAGCCAAAAAAACATCAGCTTATTGTTTTGTTTTAATGGTAAAATTTTAGGTTCAGGGGCTAATTTATGTTTAAACAACTCCCATCTTTCGGCTATTTCTTCGTCTGATATATGGGTTGATTCAATATTAACGGTCTGTAGCATTTGTTCAAACTCGCCAATTGTATTAACGCTGTCGCCGCTATCGGCAACAAGGCTTTTCAACTCCTCCAGCTCCTGCAGAGTAGCTTCACCTGAAACCTTTTTACCAATTAATATCCAAATGCGATTTGCGACCATTGTTGTAAGGATGCATTTTTGCGGGGCTTACCCTAGTGAGAAAAAATATTTATAATTTTTTGTTACAGAAACTACTTGAACAGTAGCATAACTACAACGATGTAGTATCTTCAATTAAATATGATAGACTTAAACGCGTTGTGAGCGACCGGTTTTTTACTATTCGAGATATTTTCGCTGATCTTCTTTAGGGCGTTACCCATATGGTACTCCACATTTTTAACGCTTACATTCAATATTTCGGCAACCTCCCTATATTTCAAACCATCTTCTTTAACCAATTTAAACACTTGCTTGCATTGAGGCGACAGTGATGCGATGGATTGGTTGATAATAGCCAGCAATTCAAGCGACATCATTTCTTCCTGCATGGTTGGTGTAGTATCCTGGATGTCAAAATCTTCATCAATGCGGATGTAACTGATTTTGCCAATTTTACTCAACTGTCGCAACGATGCATTCTTCACAGAAACATAAAGATAAACTGTAAAATTATTAACGTGGCTGAGTTCTTTTCGTTTTTGCCAGATATTAAGCATCACATCATCATAAACTTCGTTGGCCAGTTCTTCTGATTTTACTACAGACAATGCCAGCCTGAACAAGCGACTATAGTAGCCCTTGTAAATCTTTTCAAAAGCAGACTGATCGTCATTAAAGACAACTTTCTGTATAGCTTCCTGTAAATCCTGAAGTATCATAATAATAATCGTCCTACAGACAAATTACGTGATGAGTACCACGACTTTAGCTAAAGGAGTAAATTTATAATTGGTTATTATTCGAAATTAGATAATAAAATCAAACAAACAATAAACTTTTTTTTTATTTTTTTTTAAACCACACAAAAATAGTTTGTAAAATGTTTGTAACCGACTGTGAAATAGCTTGATGGTTTAGGGTAATAAAGCTTAATATTCATCCTGCTAATTAAATAAATAGACAAATAATATTAAAATAGTGAAGGGGCTAAAAGCCCCTTCACACCCGATTATACTAAAATGGGCCCGTTAACATGGAGATGCGCGGGCCAACCTTAGTTGTTATTTTGCTAAAGTAAAGCCAGGCAGGTTGATTTTTTTTCCGCCATCCATTGCTGATTCATGTGCAAGTATCCCTACACATGTAATATTGGCCGACTGCCTTGCGTTTGGAAATGGCTCACGCTTATTAACTAATGCCGACACAAATTCATTTACCAAATGCGGATGCGACCCGCCGTGGCCAGAGCCCTGTAAGAACGAAAGGTGTTGATTACTATCACCGTCATAAACGCCGCCTGTGGTAAAAGCTTGTATTTCCTCGGGCAATAAATGCGCGTAATCCGGAATAGTTACTTTTTCCGGGGTCTCGCCGGTGTGAATAACCGATGGCTCATGTTCTATTAACGTCCACTCAAATGTTTTCTTAGAGCCATACACGTCAAAGCTTTCGCGATACTGGCGGGCGGTATTAAATAATGAGCGTGTTACCTCAGCAGCCAGATCAGAATCTTTAAACTTGATATGGCAGCTTTCAATAGCAAAAGGCGATCCGTATTTGGCTATAAGATTCTCATCAATTGTTCCGGAACCAAAGCAGGATACGTATTCAGCATCAGCTCCTGCCAATGCCACTACAGGGCCAACGCAATGTGTTGCGTAGTGCATAGGCGGCAAGCCTTCCCAGTAACCTGGCCAGCCCGCCATTTCCTGCTGGTGCGAAGCGCGTAAAAACTGCAGTTTGCCTAGTTCCCCTTTCTCATAAAGCTCTTTAACAAATAAAAACTCGCGGCTATAAACCACAGTTTCCATCATCATATAGGTAAGGCCGGTTTCTTCAACGGCCTCAACAATCTGGCGGCACTCTTCAACCGTTGTAGCCATAGGCACCGTACATGCCACATGTTTACCAGCGCGCAATGCTTTTATAGATTGCTCGGCGTGGTTTTGAATGGGGGTATTGATGTGTACCGCGTCAACTTCGGCATCAAGTAACAACTCATCATAGTTGGTGTAGCGTTTTTCAATACCAAAAGCATCACCAACTTCGTTCAGCTTTTTCTCGTCGCGCTGGCAAATGGCATACATGTTAGCGTTTTTATGGCGCTGGTAAATGGGGATAAACTCGGCCCCGAAACCCAGGCCAACAATAGCAACGTTAATTGTTTTGTTCTGCATAAATATTATAAACTATGTTGTCGAATGTTTACAGGCGCTGAGGCCCATTTCTTTAAAAAAGCAAGCCCATCAATGGCAAACTTATCCTGACTCTCGGCCAGAGGGTGCCAAATGCATACAGCCTGCGCCAGCTCTTTATTATTCGGTGTAAAACTCTCTATTGATATACCCCCTGTGTAGCCAATTTCTTCTAACGCGCTTCTGTAGGCGTTATAGTTAGTTTGTCCCGTTCCGGGTGTTCCGCGGTAATTATCTGCAACTTGCACATGTAGCAGTTTGTCGCCTGCAAGTTTTATAGCTGCTTCTAAACTTGGTTCCTCAATATTCATGTGGAAGCCATCCAAGAGTATTTTTGCTGCCGGATGATCAATATCCGCTATTAGCCTTACTACGTCTTCGCAGGTGTTTACCAGGTCAGATTCAAAGCGGTTAAGCGGCTCAATAGCAATTTCTAAACCCCGTTCTGTAGCCATGTGGCATACTATACGCAGGTTTTTAACCGCCAGATCCCATTCTTGTTGGCGTTGTTCGGGCGGCAGCATACGCGCCTTACCCACTGCCGAATACATTGGCCCGGCAAAAAAATCAACATCCCACAAAACACAAAGATCCATACAGGCGGCAATATATTTAAAGCAGTTTTCGTGTACAGCCGGGTCTTCGTTAGTCAAATCTCGTGTGGGGCCAAATGCGCCGCACACAAGGGCTTTAAGACCGTAATGATCAAGCGCGGCTTTTACCGCGTTACCGTCAACCAGGTCAGGATCTTCTAACGCAATTTCAACCATATCATACCCCATTCCGGCTATTTTTTCAAATAACTCATCAACAGAGGAGGTTTGAAACGGCGATGTCCATAACCAGGTGCTTACACCAAATTTTATATCTAAAGGCATTTTTCTAAATCTTAATAATATCCTCTTCCTGTCTTTTTAAGGTAATTGCTTTATATCCACCTTTTGAGCGGAAATACAAGATCAGCCCCACAAAACATATAAACATTACTATCGGAAATATCAAAACATTTTTTAACGCTTCTTTCTTGGCACCATCTTGAATAGTTTTTACAACCTCTTGCTCGCCCATATCGGCTTGAGCTAGCTTAGTTTGATCCAATCCTTTGTAATCGCCGAAAACGCTGGTTTTGTTCTCAGTTACGTAAGTAGCGTGAATAGCTGTATTGTTGGAGGCATCATATTTAGCTATATTCTGGTCGATAGATTTATCTTGCATAAAACCTAAAATGCCAGCGCCAATAACACCGGCAGCTATCATACCCAAACCACCTGTAATGTTTAATGTTAAAGCCCCGCCTTTTGGAAAGCGCTCGGACACCATGCCCAACATAGTTGGCCAAAAGAAAGTTTTGGCTATACCGTAAATGGTAGCCGCCACCAATATCATTACCCCGGAAGAAAGCGATAATAAGTACAAGCCTACTATAGCTATTGCAGAGCATAATGCCAGCAAACCAGGCGATGATGCTTTGTGCGATATAGGCCCTGCAAAAAACCTTAAAACAAGCATAATCAACGAGGTATACACCAGTACCCAGCCTGCCTGCAAGCCTATTTTTTTGGTTTCGGGAGTCATCAGATCGCTTATCCAGCTATCCAGGCCTAACTCCATAATAGCCAGCGGTATCATTATTAATAGAAATATCACAAACAATGGTTGCCCCAAACTGCGTGTGTACAAACCAAAGCCTGCTGCAATTACAAGGGTTGCGATTACGCTTACCGTGGCTGACCATCCAATTACAGCACCTAGCTGAAACACAATTAATGCTGTAATAATAAGCGCTCCTAAAGCGCCAACTTCCTGCAACATTTCTTTATAAGATACGCCTGCCTGCACACGCTCATTAAGCGGGAATTTACAGAAAAACGTTATTACCGCATAAATAACAGCGGGAATAAAGATTAAAGCTATTTTATACTCCCATCCAGTTGCTTCGCCTAATAATAAGCCCATTATGCCCCCAAGTACCAAACCACCAGCCCACCCTGCGTGTAAACGGCTTAACCATTTTACCTTGTCATTAGGGAACATAGTGGCAACTACCGGGTTGGCTACAGCCTCTACGGTACCAGCGCTAAGAGCGGCAATAAATGTCGCTATATATAACGACCAGTAACCTGTGGCAAAAATGGTTAGTATGGTAGAAGTGAAGTGGCAAATTACCCCAAATATCATAGCAGTTTTATAACCAATTTTATCAATTATTAAACTGAATAGTACAATGCTGATAGCAAAGGGCCATAAACCCACCCCTGATATTTCTCCCAGTTGTGTTTGGGTTAAATTGAACTGATGCCCCCACGTGGGTAATACAATTGCGCGTAACACAAACCCAAACGCGGTAGTGGCTAATGCAATGAAACATGCGTAAAATACTTTTAAATCAGGTTTAACTGCCGGAGCGGTACTTGCTGACGTATTGTTTTGAGATGCCATTTGTGTTTTTAAAGTTTAAAACCTGTCAATTGAGTTTCTCAATTGACAGGTCTGAGTGTAATAAGGTTCAGAAATTATCTTTGTCCCGGAGGGCCTTGAGCAGCCGTTACTGTCAACACACCATTCATTATTCGCCAGTGACCCGGGAAAGAACAGATGAATGGATAATCACCTGGTTCTGTAGGAACTCTGAATCTTACTTTCACAGTCTCGTTAGGATTGATCAGCTTTGTTGAGAATAATACCTCAGGTATTTTAGGGATATAATTCATCTCAATGCCTTTCGGATCCTGAGCCAGTTTATCAGCTGCCGCACCTACTTTTTCAAGAGTGCCTTTTTGCAGTATCAACAGGTTGTGCTGCATAAAATCCGGATTGGTGAATTCTATTTCTACAACAGCACCTGCCCTTGCAGTAATTACCTTGGTGTCAAACTTCATTTCGTTCTGTATCACACCCACTTTTACAGCCTGGACCCTGTTTGCAGGTATACGGGCAAGTGCTTCCAGTTCTGTGTTTTCCTTGTTTTTGGCAAGAATAGCATCAGCGGCACCTTTTACATGTTTAACAATGCCGGCTTCTATTGCCAGGCTTATCCATTTGTCTTTTGCATTTATCGGATCTTTTTGAGCAGCTAACAGCAATGCACCAATCTCATCAGATTGAGGCGCGTCAGCTATCGCCAAAAATACATCTCTGCGGGTGTTAAGGTCCGGGTCATTAATAAGGCTTGCATTTTGTATAGCCTTTATAGTTCTGGCTGTTGAAGGTAAAACCTGCGCTGCTGCTTTACGCACGCCGGCTACCGGGTGTTTCAAAGCCGCTTCGGCAACGCCTAAGGCCTCAGCATTTGAACCATCTAACAAGCTTAAGCCATGTAAAGTCCAAAGCGCGTGTACAGCAGCAGGGTTTAAACCGATCTCGTCAGTCTTTGTATCAGTTATCAACGGGTAAAGCTGCGCTGCTATAGCTTTGTTACCCGACTCAACAATTAAACGCTGAGCAGTCATACGCCAAAACATATTGTCGCTTTGTAAACCTTTTATCAGGTCGGCAGGGTTGTTTTTATCCAATTTTTTAATGTCCGATGGTTTAGCGCCATCATAAACTATACGGTAGATACGGCCGTGGGTACGGTCGCGCAGCGGGTTTACGTAGGCATTACCTTTACCGTTTTCAAAACCTTTTGGTACAGGGTTATGCTGGATAATGAAGTTATACCAATCGGCTACCCAAATTGCGCCATCAGGGCCAACCTCTGTATGTACAGGGGCGATCCACTCGTCGGCGCTGGCTAACATGCTCCAACCATCTTTTTCTTTAAAGCCCGAACCATCTTTCTCCATTATTGAGCGGTGAATTACACGTGCAGTAGGCTCGTTTACAAAAGCTACACGGTTCCAGTACTCTTTAGGGAAGTTGCGTGCTGTATACAGATTGTGGCCCGCTGCAGCAGTAAAGCCGTCAAACACGTCAACCTGGCGCAGATTTTTAGTAACTGCATGCACGCCATAATGTCCATCAATTTTTAAAATAGATGTAGCCGGCGGTAAGCCTGTGGTAGCTAAATAGCGTTGCGGTATGCCCAGGTAATCGCTGTGGGAGTTGTTAGCCGTTGAATAAAACACATCGTTATTTTCTGAAAAGCCAACACCCCAGGTGTTATTGCTCAGGTTACCCATATGCTCTAACCATTTACCATCACGTGCAAAGCGATACGCAGCGTTGCTCATCCTCATTTGCTTACCCCCAACGGTGCCGTTAAAGCCGGAGTAGCCTACAGTACCCCAAATAGTGTTATCAAAGCCATAATGTAAGCTAGATGCCACTGCATGGGTATCATTAAAGCCCCAGCCCGTTATAATAGTTTCTCTAATATCTGCTTTGTCATCGCCATTAGTGTCTTTTAAAAACAAGGTGTGAGGTGCCTGAGCCACTATTACACCGCCATTGGCAAATACTATGCTGGTAGGCAAATTAAAATGTTCAGCAAAAATGGTAAACTTATCGGCCTTTCCGTCGCCGTTCGTGTCTTCGCAAATTTTAATACGGTCAGCACCCTGATCTTTGTTTTCTAATACGGTGTTAGGATAATCAACCGTTTCAACTATCCATAAGCGGCCTCTTTCATCCCATGCCATAGCAATTGGTTTTTCAATTTGAGGCTCCTGCGCAAACAACTCCATTTTAAATCCTACAGGTATTTGGGTTAGTAACTGAGATTCTTCGGGAGATAATACGCCCTGTAATTTCGGGGCCGGATCGCGTTTTTCATAATTAGGAATATCTGCAACGGTGTAGGTAGGTTGCGGTTTTTTTAATTTAGCAAGGTCTTTAGCAGCATCTTTGCCTACGGCCCATAAAATGCCATTGTAAACCAATTGCTTAAAACCTGCATTATTAAAGGTTTTTTCGTCATGCCCGTAGGCGGTATAAAACACCCGGCCCTTACCGTAAGTATTTGTCCAGGTATAAGGCTCATGATGGTCTCCTTCAACCCTTTCAGTAAGAACATGTATCTCCGGATTGATCTTGGTATGCACATAGGTTTCATCCCAGGTAGTAAATGGCGCTAAGTCTTTTGTTATCTGATGCTTCTTATCAACTATTACAGTGCTGAAGGTATCAGTTTTATGCGATTTGAACTGACCGCCAATTAACTTAACCACTTCATCATTATTGCGGAAGCAGAACGATGCCGAGTGTAGCGGAATGAAACCCTTACCGCTTTTAACAAATGCCAACAGGGCGTCAGCTTGTGATTGCGTTATGTTATCGTAATTGGCATACACTATCAAACCATCATATTTTGACAGCGTGGGCGTGTTTAAATCATTAACATCTGTAGTATAGGTAATGTTAATGCCACTCTTGAAATACTCTTTAGAAAGTATCTCTGCAAGCTTTTCCGAATCGTGATGCTTGGGTGTGTGACCAAGAAATAATAACTCCAACCTGTGTGGTGGCTCGCTTTTAATAAAAGTACCTTTAAAACTGATCAACGCCACCAGGCAGATCACAGCAAGTGCAATGTATTTTTTCATGAAATTAGTTAAAAATTGGTCTTTGCTAATTATGTGAATCAGCTATAAAACAAATATGGGCATCTAATTCATTCCTTTTTTATCCAAAACCGACTGTTTTTTATCACCAATACCGTAAATTAGGTTACATTAACGCAATAATGAGTTATGAGAACAGCTATCCATAAGTCTTCAATTCCTGATTCACAGATATTTACAGTAAAATATCTGGAAGACCATTATTTTGACCCTGTATGGCACTCGCATTCAGAATGCCAGTTATTTGTGCCGCTGGAAGGTACGGGCACACGGTTTATTGGGGATAGTATCAAAAATTTTACACCCAACGAACTGATACTCATTGGATCAAACCTGCCGCACCTTTGGCGGAGCGATGAAGCTTACTTTGAAAAAAACGCGCCGTTAAGAGTAAGCGGCATTGTAATTTATTTGCAGGAGAGCTTTTTGGGCGAACATTTGATGGCGAAAGATGAGATGGTACAATTAAGAAGTTTCTTTAAAAAATCAACACGCGGCCTGGAGTTTCACGGGAAAATTAAAGATACTGTGCTGGAAATGATGAAAGAGCTTTTAAGGTTAACCGGGCTACCTGCTTTTATTCATTTATTGAAGATATTGAATACGCTTGCCAACACTAAAGAGTATAGTTTTATATCGCACAACGAATATATTGATCCCTTTAAAAAGGATGAGGCCGACCGCATGAGCAGTGTTTACGAGTATATATTGAAAAACTACCGCAAAAAAATTCATCTGAATGAATTGGCCGATCTGGTGTGTATGACGCCGACATCTTTTAGCCGCTATTTTGCCGCTGCAAATAATAAAGGTTTTTCAAAATTTATTACCGAGTTGCGTGTTAAACACGCCTGTAAATTACTTACCGAAACAGAATTGAGCGTAGCTACTATTGCAGAACGAACAGGCTTTAAAACGCTATCTAACTTTAACAAGCACTTTAGGGATGAAATGAACAAAAAACCAACAGATTATAAGAAGGAGTTTTTGCAGATATTGAGTTAGTTTTGCGAGATTATAATTGCTTCCGCATTACATAATCGTTCATCCAATAAGGGCCAATGGGTATATCTTCTTCGTATATTACAGCAAAGCCCATTTTTTCATAAAAATGCTTTGCAGGGTTATAACGGTTTACGTTCAAATCAAGCATATTCTTACCGGCGGCTAATACGTCAGCGCAAACTTTATTGATCAATAGTTTGCCATAGCCCTTGCCCTGTGTTGATGGCAGGCAATAAAGTTTATGCAGTTTGTATACATCGGCGTTTTCTTCGCGAGGCGAGTAAGCCGCAAAAGCTATGGGTGTATCGTTCTCCATCAATAGTAGATACGCTTGTTCGCCTTGTGTTATTTGAGAAGTAATTTTTTCTGTGGAGTAGATCTCTGCCAACATAAAATCCAACTGCTCTTGAGATAATATCGGGCCATAGGCTGGCCGCCATATAGCATCGGCCAGCTGGCGGATGGTTTCTACATCTTCAACAGTTGCTATACGGATGGCATTCATTATTTAAAGTGTAAAATTAAAGATCACTGGTCACCAATCTCTAATTAACTAAATTAATGATTTTCCTCTTCATCAACTGTTGTAGCTGTATGACTTGTAGTTTGCCCTATAGCAAAATACTCTTCCAACTCAGCCAAAGTTGAAGCGCTGGTAGCCATATCTTTTATAATGCGGCCCTTTTCCATCAGCAGAATACGGTCGCACACGTCGGTAACATGGTTAAGGTCATGGCTTGATACCAGTGTGGTTACACCCTGAGTTTTGTTGATATCTTTAAGCAACGCTTTTAACCTGTATTGCGTGGTAGGGTCAATATTGGCAAATGGTTCATCCAACATTAAAAACTGCGGTTTCTGCAGCAGACACGATACGATACCAACTTTGGCTTGATTGCCTTTTGAAAGATCGCGGATGTATTTACCTTTTTTAAGGATCTCACCATTAAAAAAATCGCCAAAGCTGGCAGCATACTCGTCAACCTGCGCACGGGTTTGATTATGCAATCCACCGATAAAATAAAAGTATTCCTCGGGTGTCAGGTAATCAATCAAAAAGCCTTCATCCAAATAAGAGGCGGTGTACTCCTTCCAGTGCTCATTCCCTGCAACCGGTTTTCCTTCTGACAATACTTCACCAGACTCCGGTCTTATCAGATCCAGCATCATACGGAACAGTGTGGTTTTACCTGCACCATTGTTGCCCACCAGGCCAATGCTTTCGCCTTTATTTATTTGTAATTGTGGTACGTTAACCACAATTACACCATTATAAACCTTCTTAATATCTTTTACCTGTATCATGTTATTTATTTCTAAAACCCTCGGTTATGGTATATTTTCTTCTGTAAAAATCCTGAACCAGCTTCTCCAACCAAAAATTACGTGTTAAAATGCCTGCTATGCCCATTGCCGCCATAACGGCAAGGCCCACGTTTTCTAAATGAAATATTTTGAACGGTACGTATATAATGTATGGCGCCAGCAGCAGCGGGAACGAAAGCAGTAATTGTGTGGCCCCAACACCCTCCCAGTTAAATGATGCACCCTTACTCAGATCTATTCGCTTAGCATTGCGGTTGGCAAAATACAATACAATGTAAATGTTTATGCCCAGGTTCCACAGGTACATAATAAAGTGAATAAGTACTGTACGCCAACCAAAATAAGCATAGGGCGTGGTGAACACAAAAGTGGCAGTTGAAACAGCGGTGAACAGCAAAAACTTTGCTTTCAAAAAATCTTTAAAGCTTACCTTGCTTACCATAAGCCCATCAAAATGCGCGGCCTGCCAGCTGTATAAAAACTGCCCGTAGCTGATGATAAAAAACCCGGTGATGAACATGCCAACAAACAGTTTGGGCCAGTCTGAATTTTTAAACTGGGGGTTGCTGTAAAATATCAGTCCGTAAAACAAAAACACGGCAGACATGATAAATGCCGAGCGTGGGCGCTTATTACGCAGAATAAGTTTTATCTCATTAGCAACCTGATCACCAATGGCGCCAAACCTGTCTAGTATCGGATATTCAGTACTGTTTTTATATGATGCCTTTTTACGCGAAAGTTCCTCAAGATAAAGGTTTTGTTTGAGGTAGAAAAAGTTAAATACATACATAGCCACTGCCATAAACACCGGAACCAAAGCCAATGCGGGATGCTTTAATAGTGCTCCAAAAAACATATAAGATACATCTTTAATGGAATACAGGTGCCAGGCAAAATCAGCTGCAACTATAAAAGCAAGCACAGCGCTAAAAATTACATATACCCAGCCGTTAATGTTCGACTTTCGTTTTACATAGATAGCCAGGTAGTTGTTGAAAATGGCAATACTTAATATAGCCACCATGAACGCCGACGCGGGCCCCCAGCCAAAAGCCGGAACAACACTTTTAATAATAAAAGGAAAGAATAATATAATCGGCCAAAGGTTGAAGAAAGAAAAAAGCGCCGTAAAGGCCAGATAACCCACAATTGTGTTGCGCTTTACGGGCAGATGCAGGTAAGGCTGCACTCTTAAGGTAGGTAACTCCTGCAACTGCATGCGCGACAGTTGCTCAAACAAAAAGTAAAGCAAAATTATGCCGCAAAAAACCTCTGTGATATCACCATTTTTAACGGTCTTCTTTAAAATTTCATCCAGCGCAAAGCCTACAACTGATACACAGCCCAACAGATAAAGTATCATCAGGCCCATTATAATACGCACAGCTATGCTTTTACCCGTGTTTTTTGACCGCCAGAAGGCCTTTAATTCGTGCCTGAGGAAATTTGATATCATGTGGGATCAGTTTAATTGGGGTTAAGTTACTAATATTTATATCTGTCGCCCCACAGTTTTCTTAACTTTTCTTTTGATTCATTTTCGCGCGCGTTGTTACCGGGTTCGTAAATTTTTGTGCCTTTTATTGCATCGGGCAAAAAGTCCAGGTTTACAAAATTACCATCGTAACTGTGGGCATACTTGTAGTCTTTGCCATAACCAATGTTCTTCATCAGTTTAGTTGGTGCATTGCGCAGGTGCAGCGGCACTGGCAAATCACCGGTCTGTTTTACCAGACTAAGTGCCACACCAATGGCTGTGGTAGCCGAATTGCTCTTGGCAGATGTTGCCAGGTAGATAGCAGTTTGCGACAAGATCAATTGCGACTCGGGCATGCCGATTGCGTTGACAGATGTGAAGCAAGCTTGTGCCAATAACAGGGCGTTAGGGTTGGCGTTGCCAATATCCTCAGACGCCAGTATCAGCATGCGGCGGGCTATAAACAGTGGGTCCTCGCCACCAGCTATCATACGCGCCAGCCAATAAACGGCACCATTAGGGTCGCTGCCACGCATTGATTTTATGAAGGCCGAAATGATATCGTAATGCTGCTCGCCTGCCTTATCATACAGGGCCATGTTTTGCTGCACGTGGTCAAGCACCGCTTTGTTGGTTATCTCTATGCTTTTGCCGGATATAGCGTTTACCAGCAGTTCAAATATATTGAGCAGTTTACGGGCATCGCCGCCGGACAGGCGCAGCAGTGCTTCGTTCTCCTTTATACTGATCTTTTTCTTCTTCAGTACCTCATCTTCACGCATGGCTTTATCCAGCAGGCCCATCAGGTCCTCCTCTTCCAGGTGTTGTAAAATGTAAACCTGGCATCGCGACAGCAAAGCGGAGATGACCTCAAACGAAGGATTCTCGGTAGTGGCACCTATCAAGGTCACAATACCCCGCTCCACAGCCCCCAGCAGCGAATCCTGTTGTGATTTGGAGAAGCGGTGGATCTCATCAATAAACAGCACAGGTAAAGTATGCCCCTCGTCCCTTAGTCGCGTGGCGGTTTCTATTACCTCTCGGATGTCTTTTACGCCCGAGTTGATGGCGCTTAACGAGAAGAAAGGCCTGTCCTGCGTTTGCGAAATGATGTAAGCCAACGTGGTTTTACCCACACCCGGCGGCCCCCAAAACAGCATGGATGGCAACGCGCCGCTCTCAATGGCTTTACGCAAAACCGCGCCCTGCCCTACCAGGTGTTTCTGACCGACATAATCGTCGAGGGTTTTGGGGCGCATGCGTTCGGCTAATGGCGGCAGATTGTTCATAATGGTAAATTTAGGAGATGTTTATGCTAAATCCTAAAAAAGTTAGCAGTTGGGTGTTGCAGAATATATAAGCAACAGTTGCAACACTTGCAACAGCATTTTAATGTAAGCATTTAGTTATAAGTACCTTAACGAATCAGCCTGCAACAATTTTCAACAGACTTATTCGTCAGGAAGTTTAGCTGTAAATTCGATCTATTCGTTTGATTATCAAAATGCTGTAAAAAAACCAAAATTCAGCTTTTGCCTGCAACACTTTACCATGCTAACCGGCCTAAAAAGGGTAACGCTATGGCAGCCATATAATAGATTTTTTACAAGCGATTTATTTTGTAGGTTAGTGTTCTTTAATTAGCGCTCAACCCATGCCCCAATATCTTAACTCCTTCGTCCACCTGGTATTCATTGGCTTTGTGGCGCTTTTTCCGGTGGTTAACCCTGTTGGTACAGCCTTTATTGTTAATCCCTATTTTAGTTCGCTTTCGCGCAAAGAGCGACTAAACGCGGTAAAAAAGATCACCTTTTATGCATTTTTAATTTGCACCGTTACGCTGTTACTGGGGCATTGGATATTGGAGTTGTTTGGCATCTCCATCCCAATTATTCAACTGGCAGGTGGTATTATGATGTGTAAAATTGGGTGGGAGTCGTTGGCATCGGATGGTGACGACGTAAAGAAAATACCGGCAACCCAAACCGCTGATGTTAATGTTGAACACTTTAGCGCAATTGAGGGCAAGCTGTTTTTTCCTATCACCTTCCCCATGACTACTGGTGCGGGCACCATCGCTGTGTTATTCACCTTAAGCGCCAACGGCGCCGACAGATCATTTGATAATTACCTGCTCAACATCGGCGCGCTGCTTATTTCGGTAGTAGGCATATGTATCCTGATATATATCTTCTTCGCCAATACCAGGCGCATGATCAACTATATAGGCTCCAGCAACGAGAAGATAGTGAATCGCTTAATGGCGTTTTTAATATTTTGCGTGGGGTTGCAGATAGCTTCGGGAGGGATCATTAATTTGGTGAAGAGTAATTTTTAAGTCGCATGAAATACCAGTACCTGTTGGTGATAACACCAAAAGGGCGGAAATCAAAAGAGCGTAAAGGCCTGCCGGAAAACCGGGCCGTGGGTAAAGGCCTTGAGCGGGGAAGGTTTTTTCCGGCTTGTCTTTATTCGTTTGTGTTTGCTTTTTTTTATGGTACTCATGAGATCGCTGCGCTTAGTTTTTGTCCATTTTTGACTAAGAAAAAAGGACTAGGCGATAGCGGCTATGAGCGGCACCAAGCGATATGCGAAGCGCTTTATGCCATCGTTCACAGATATGCAGGGTTTCCGCACCCTACAAACACCACCTAGGCATAGCGATTGCTTCGCTCCCGCTCGCAAAGACGATTTGGAGTGGTGCTCTCTATTTATCCAAAAAAATGTGAAGCTGTTAATCAAAACATCTGCACATTTTCTCGTGTGCATATCTGCACATTCGCCCCCAGCTGAAAGCTTAAGCAATTTCAGGGATCAGTAGGGGATACATTGTTGTTCGTTCGTAATTTTTTCTTCTATTCAATTTCAATATCCATTCTTCGAAATAAATTGTCTTGCATCGTAATAATATGTTTTACAATTCCATCAAATATCGAGTTGCCTTGCAGGTCTTTTACTTTTTGTAGAACCGTTACCTCAAACGTTCCATTTGGTCGTTCAATAAACCCGACCGGTTCAACTTTGGGATTTATTTCCGTCCATTGTCTTGTCCAATATTTTCGCACATCATCGTGTCCACTTACGTAACCACCTTCAAATGCTTTTGGCCATTCTACTTTCGGGTGGAAGGTTGAAAGTGCGGAATCTATATCCCGAGCGTTAAAAGCTGAATATGCCTTTTCTATTAAATCCTGAATTTGTTTGTCCATGTTTTTCCTTTTTGATATTACAGACGTCTATAACTTGCTGGTACTACTCTGCGATCCAGGTTTGGTAGCTAAAACTTTAAAAGGTCGAAAAGATTCTCTTTCGCGCCGTCGCACAGCCAACCCCTCCGCGCTATCGAAAAGACATTACGATGTGCAAAGATCTGCACATCTTCTCATCCGCATATTTGCACATCCGCATATCTGCACATCAAAACATTACTTCTTCAACCCTATCTCCCTTAAACGCTCATCCAAATATTCACCTGCGGTTATATCGCTATAAGCTTTGGGATGCTCAGCGTCAATGGTTGATGGCAGCGAGGTAAGGTCCATATCTGCTTTCGGATGCAAGAAGAAAGGCACCGAAAAACGCGAAAACTTCATCAGTTCGCGCGGTGGGTTAACTACCCTGTGCGTGGTTGATTTTAGTTTGTTGTTGGTGAGCCTTTGCAGCATATCGCCTACGTTAACCACCAGGTCCTCGCCGTGCGCTTTTACCGGGAACCATGTTCCATCGCGGGTAAGCACTTCCAAACCATCTGCACTGGCACCTATAAGCAAGGTTATTAAGTTAATATCTTCGTGTGCCCCGGCACGTACCGCGTCGGCAGGTACGGCATCGGGATTTTCTATCGGGAAGTAGTGCAGGGTGCGTAAAATGGAGTTACCGTTATGCACTTTGCTATCAAAATAACGCTCATCTAAACCTAAGTAAACCGCAATTGCACGCAGCAGGTTAGTGCCTATATTTTCTAACTTTTTGTAGATCTCCAGCGTGGTTTCATTAAACTTAGGCAGCTCTTTAACCACCAGGTTATCCGGATAATCGTCTTTACTAACGCCGCCGTCGGTTACGGTTTGGCCTATCTGCCAAAACTCTTTCATATCCGGGATTTTAAATCCTTTGGCCGTTTCCTTGTTTTTGCCTGTATAACCGCGCTGACCGGCCAATTCAGGTATCTCGTAAGATGATTTCACTTCGTCGGGCAAAGCAAAAAGCGCTTTCACCTGTGCGTAAAGATCATCAATCAGCTCCTTGCTTAATCCGTGGTTGGTAACGGTAACAAAGCCGGTTTCGTTAAAGGCTTTTCCAATTTCGTCAGAAAATTGCTTGCGTTGGGCAGGGTCGCCTTTTACATAGTTATTCAGATCCAGCAAAGGGATGTTCACGGTTTCCATAGACAGTTAATGTTTGTTAGCGTAAAATTATCATTTTAAATACAAATACATAAACGTTATGTGTGGCGTGGGGTCGCTTTTATAAGACCGCGCTGTTTAATTGCCTGGTTATTTACTCAACCGACTGCAATAGTTAAGGGTGTAGCGTAGCAGGTAAGTAGCTACACCCTGCTACACCCCTGCTACACTGGCAAAATAGTGTCACCAAAAGTTTAAAAACAAATTACTATACCATTCTCTACCCTTGGTTTCAACCCACGGATATAAAAAGCATGCAAACAGCGGCTTTAGCCCAAATAGTATGGGTTATTGCCGCATTTTCATAACAGTTCCTTAACATATTTAACTTCAAATTGCCTATTTTTGCAACCTCTAAAAAACGAGGTAGCTATTTTGATGTACAAGGAATACAAGCAGTTAAATTTATCGCAGACCGGAAAAGACGTGCTCGACTTTTGGCAAAAGAATAACATCTTCCAAAAAAGTATTGACAGTCGCCCTGCCGGCAACCCTTACACTTTTTACGAGGGCCCACCTTCGGCAAACGGAATGCCCGGCATTCACCACGTAATGGCGCGTGCTATAAAAGATATTTTTTGCAGGTACAAAACCTTAAAAGGCTACCGCGTTGAGCGCAAAGGCGGGTGGGATACCCACGGCCTGCCTATTGAGCTGGCGGTTGAAAAATCTTTAGGTATTACCAAAGAAGATATCGGCAAAAAAATAAGTGTACAGGAATATAACGACGCCTGCCGCAAAGAGGTGATGCGTTATACCGATGTTTGGAACGACCTAACCGAAAAAATGGGTTACTGGGTTGACCTGGCCGACCCTTACATCACCTACAAAAACGACTATATAGAAAGCCTTTGGTGGATCTTGAAGGAGCTCTACAATAAAGATCTGCTATATAAAGGATATACCATACAACCTTACTCGCCAAAATCGGGTACGGGCCTAAGCTCGCACGAGCTAAACCAGCCGGGCACCTATAAAATGGTAAAGGATACTACCATTACCGCGCAGTTTAAAGTTAAACGCGATAAGGATTCTGAGTTTTTATTTGATGGCGTAACCGGCGATGTACATATTTTAGCTTGGACCACTACCCCATGGACGCTACCATCAAACAGCGCACTGGCCGTTGGCGAGAAAATTACCTACGCTAAAATAGCTACGTTTAATCAATACACTTTTGAGCCTGTAACTGTTGTATTGGCACAGGACCTGGTTGGCAAATATTTTAAAGCCGAGGGCGAAAACGCTTCGTTTGAAGATTATAAAGGTGGGGATAAATTGATTCCTTGGGCGTTAAAATCAACCCATAAAGGCGCTGAATTGGTAGGCGTTCACTATGAGCAGCTATTGCCTTACGTTACCAATGCTGATCTGGAACAAAACGGCTTTCGCGTTATAGCAGGCGATTTTGTTACCACTGCCGATGGTACAGGTATAGTACACATTGCCCCAACTTTTGGCGCGGATGACTTTAGGGTGGCCCGCGAAGCGGGTGTGCCTGCCGTTATGGTTAAAGATGAACTGGGCAAAGATGTGCCGCTGGTTAACAAGCAAGGTAAGTTTGTTGATGAGGTAAGCGATTTCCCCGGTTTTTATGTAAAAGAAGAATACTACACCGCCGAAGAACGTGCCGCCGAAGGTTTTAAACCTACGGATGTATTGATCTCGATCAAACTAAAGACCGAGAACAAGGCTTTCGACGTAAAGAAATACGAACACAGCTACCCGCACTCGTGGCGTACTGACGAGCCTATATTATATTACCCGCTGGATAGCTGGTTTATCCGCACTACTGTTTTAAAAGACAAAATGGTGGAGCTGAATAAAACCATCAACTGGAAACCGGAATCAACCGGTACTGGTAGGTTTGGTAACTGGCTGGAGAATTTGGTAGACTGGAATCTGTCCCGTTCACGTTATTGGGGAACGCCGCTGCCTATCTGGCGCGAAGAAGAGGGCAGCGAAGAAAAGTGCATCGGTTCTGTTGAAGACCTGAAAGCTGAAATAGCTAAATCGGCCGCCGTCGGGTTTATGCCTGCTGATTTTGACCTGAGCGATTTGCACAGGCCTTATGTAGATAACATCATCCTGGTTTCGGCCAACGGCAACAAAATGTTCCGCGAGCCTGACCTGATAGATGTTTGGTTTGACAGCGGTGCCATGCCTTACGCGCAATGGCACTTCCCTTTTGAAAATAAGGATAAATTTAAAAATGCCTACCCGGCAGATTTTATTGCCGAAGGTGTTGACCAAACCCGTGGCTGGTTCTTTACCCTGCATGCTATAGCTGTTATGCTGAGCGAGGCCAGCGAAGAGGTAAAAGCCATTAATGCTGAAATAGGCAACCCTGGCATCGCGTTTAAAAACGTTATCTCCAACGGTTTGGTGCTGGATAAAAACGGCAACAAAATGAGCAAACGTTTAGGCAACGCTGCCGATCCGTTTGAAACCATAGAGCAGTATGGTGCCGATGCTGCACGCTGGTACATGATCAGCAATGCATCGCCCTGGGATAACCTTAAGTTTAATACCGACGGCATTGACGAGGTGCGTCGCAAGTTTTTTGGTACCTTATATAATACGTATAACTTTTTCGCGCTGTATGCTAATATTGATCAGTTTAATTATAGCGAAGCAGAAGTTGAGTTATCGCAGCGCCCTGAAATTGATCAGTGGATAATTTCATTATTAAATACCCTAACCAAAGAGGTTGACGGTTTTTATGCTGATTTTGAGCCTACCAAAGCTACCCGCGCTATACAGGAATTTGTAGACGCTCACCTGAGTAACTGGTATGTGAGATTGAGCCGTCGCCGTTTCTGGAAATCAGATGATTCTGCCGATAAGCTATCAGCTTATCAAACCTTATATACCTGCTTAATTACCATCAGCAAGCTAATGTCGCCGGTGGCACCGTTCTTTGCCGAGCGTTTATATAGCGACTTGAACGCGGTGACCGGTAAAGAGCAATTCGAATCGGTTCACCTGGCCAACTTCCCTGAGTATAAAGCGGAGCTGGTTAACGCCGGGTTAGAAGAGCGGATGCAAATGGCGCAGGATATATCGTCGCTGGTACTCTCATTGCGTAAAAAGGTGGGCATCAATGTTCGTCAGCCGCTGAGCAAGATCTTACTGCCCATACTGGACAAGAACTTTAAGCAGCAGGTGGAGCAGGTAAAAGAGCTCATCCTGTCTGAAACCAACATCAAGGATATAGAATATATAACCGACACGGCGGGCATCATCACCAAAAAAATAAAACCCAACTTTAAAGCCTTAGGTGCCAAAGTGGGCAAGGATATGAAAGCGGTGGCTGCAGCTATAAATGAGTTAAGCCAGGACGATATCGCTACACTTGAAAGCAATGGCAGCCTTTTACTTACAACTCACAACTCGCAACTCGCAACTGACTACTCACTAATCACTACAGACGTCGAAATCATAGCCGAAGACGTTCCGGGCTGGCAGGTTGCAAGTTTAGGAAAACTAACCGTGGCTTTAGATGTTACGCTAACCAATGATTTGAAGGAGGAAGGCACATCGCGCGAGTTTGTTAACCGCGTACAGAATTTGCGCAAAGCCAAAGGGTTTGAAGTGACCGACAGAATAAATGTACAGGTTGCCGGTGCCGAAAATATTTGGCAGGCGGTGCAAAATAATTTAACCTATATTTGCGCCGAAATTTTAGCCGATACTATACTTCCTGAAAATCAATTGACTGAGGGAGAAAAGACCGAGATAGACGGAAATGAAATAATTATCGCCATAAATAAAATATAAATGAAACAAGAGAACGAAAAAACCAGATATAGCGACGCCGAACTAAAAGAGTTTAAAGATCTGCTGTTGGACAAGCTGGCAAGTGCTAAAGAAGAATTGAACGCATTGGCTACTTCGTTAAGTTCGCCCAATGCTAACGGTACTGACGATACAGCAGGTACTTACAAAACATTAGAGGATGGATCGGCTACTTTAGAGAAAGAGCAGATAAACCAACTAGCCGCACGCCAGAAAAAATTTATTGACCAGCTAGAGGCAGCTTTAGTACGTATTGAAAATAAAACCTACGGTATTTGCCGCGAAACAGGCAAGTTAATACCTAAAGAGCGTTTACGCGCCGTGCCACACACCACGTTAACTATGGAAGCTAAATTAAAGCAATAAATGAAGGCTGCTTATACTAAACCTTTACTAGCCGCTACTTTAGTAATTATTGCCGATCAGCTGGTTAAAACCTGGGTGCGTTTAAATATGGCTCCCCACGAAGAAATAAGGTTTTTAGGCGAACGCGGCATGTTAAACTATGTTGAGAATAACGGCATGGCCTTTGGCATGGAGCTGGGTGGCGAGTGGGGTAAACTTGCACTAACATTGTTTAGAATAATTGCTGTTTGTGGCATAGGTTACGGTATGGTGTACCTTATTAAACATAAATATCACCGTGGGTTAATAATGAATGTTGCGCTGATATTTGCCGGTGCCATGGGCAACATAATCGACTCAACTTTTTATGGTGTTATTTTTCAACAGGATGCTTTTGGCAAGCCATTGGGTTTATTCCATGGCCGTGTGGTAGATATGTTCTACTTCCCGCTTGTATCTGGCAATTTTCCGGCCTGGGTGCCATTGTGGGGCGGCGAAGATTTTGTTTTCTTTCGCCCGGTGTTTAATGTTGCTGATGCCTCTATTTCCGTAGGCGTTATTTTGATCCTTATTTTCCAAAAACACTATTTTAAGCAGGAAGAACCCGAAGAAATAGCCCCTAACAGTGAAATGGTAGAAGAATAGCCTGCTAATATTGTTCTATAAACAGAAAAGCCCCGAAATTCGGGGCTTTTTCTGTTTATAGCTATTTTTCTATTAGGCTTTACACCGTTTATGTTCGATAATCAAAAATTACAATTACCTTTTTACCATATTCTTATTTTAAGTAGAAAAATAGACTATTTTGAACTTAAATTTTACCAATTTTCACTTTTATCATAATTTTTTCATAAAAAATTTCATTTTTATTATCTATTTAATAAAAAAATACTAATTTTAGACATGCAAATGAGGTTATACAAACAATTTTACATGATTTTTGTGTTGATGCGCGCATGTTTATGGAATGTGAGCAGCTCATTTGCAGGTAATGGTAACGCAGATGCCACTGCTGATTACATTTCAAAAGACGAAGAGATAAACGGCGACATGGTTTGGGTTACAGACCGGCGGGTATTGTACATGGCCGATAACAACGTAACCCGGCAGGAAGATTTTTCAGGAACACAGGTAAGCCATGTTGCTGCCTTGCCGGTGTTCCATCGGGACAAATTATATGATAGAAAAAGTATCGACGGAAAGCGCGCCCGTTTTTTAAGGCTGCTGCTTTTCCCCAATCATTCATTCGGGTGAAACTAATCTCCCTTAAAATTGAAACTATTGTTTACCACAGGGCAAACCCCTAAATATTGAACTTATTATCTAACAACCTCAATCAACAAACTAAAAATGAAAAAAATCGTACCTTTTGGCATTCTTGTAATTGTTGTTATCCTGGCGCTTATGTTCCCGGGTAACTCAGCAGCAACACCTGCCCCAACAACTTACGTAGGCGCAGACATTGCCTGGCTGCTTATCTCAACAGCGCTTGTATTATTAATGACCCCTGGTTTGGCATTCTTTTACGGCGGTATGGTTAGAAAGAAAAACGTTATTTCTACCATGTTACAAAGCTTTGTTTGTATGGGCCTGATCACCATTATATGGGTGGTATTTGGTTTCAGCATGGCTTTTGGCGAAGACGTAGGCGGATTAGGCCTTATTGGTAACCCTAAATCTTTCTTTATGATGCAAAACACCTTAGGCGTATCATGGGGAACTATTCCGGTAGTACTTTTCGCTATGTTCCAGTTAAAATTCGCGGTTATTACACCTGCGTTAATTACCGGTGCATTTGCAGAGCGTATCCGCTTTAACTCATACCTTATCTTCATCAGCCTTTTCATCGTTATAATTTACATCCCGCTTGCTCACGCTACATGGCACTCAGAAGGCTTGTTGTTTAAATACGGTGTGTTAGACTTTGCAGGTGGTACTGTTGTACACATGTCTGCTGGTTGGGCTGCATTAGCATCAGCGCTATATCTTAAAAAACGTAACGAAGTTGAAGAAGCACATGTGCCTGCACGTATCAGCTATGTAATATTAGGTACAGGCTTACTTTGGTTCGGTTGGTTCGGTTTCAACGCTGGTTCTGCTTTAGGTGCAGGCGAGTTAGCTGCAACCGCGTTAGCAACTACAACTACTGCCTCTGCTGCTGCTGCCATGTCATGGATCTTCTTTGATATGTTACGCGGTAAAAAACCATCAGCAGTTGGTGCTTGTATAGGTGCTGTTGTAGGTTTAGTTGCTGTAACCCCTGCTGCAGGTTTCATAACTGTATCAAGCTCATTAGTAGTTGGTATAGTTGCTGCCGTAGTTAGTAACCTGGTAGTTATCTGGAGAAGCAAAACCAACATTGATGACACGCTTGACGTATTCCCTTGCCACGGTGTAGGCGGTATGGTTGGTATGTTAATGACAGGTATATTTGCAACTAAAGCTGTTAACCCACTTGGTGCAGAAGGCTTAGCTTTTGGCGAAAGCGCATTGTTTGTTAAACACTTAGTAGCGCTTGTTGGTGTATCAGCGTTCGCGTTTATCGGTTCATTTATTTTATTAAAAGTAACTGATCTGATCAGCCCGCTACGTGTTACCAAAGAAGAAGAGTTGGCCGGTTTGGACGTTAGCCAGCACGACGAAGAATTGTAATTACAATCTAAACATAATCCCAAGCAAAAATGCCCCGATATCGGGGCATTTTTGTTTTAGGGGGGCCACTGCTACTGTTCCAGATGGTTAATATCCAAGCTTTGTTTAACTGATAAGATCAACTAAATTTTATCATTCTGCAGATACCAGTTTTAAAATTGTTGGGGTAGGAATGCTGATAGCATGGTTAAGCTCTGCTAAAATGCCGCTTTGCTTATCTATTTTGTATATGTTAACGGTATTTGACAATTGAGCAGCCAGCAATAAAAAATTTCCGCCGGGCTCTATCACAAAATTACGGGGCTCTTTGCCGGTTGGGTAACGGGTTACATATCTTAGCTTACCGTTAATTTGGTCAACAGCATAAATCACCAGTTCATTTGCCGTACCACGGTTGCTGGCATATAGAAACTTACCATCCGGACTTATATGTATATCAGCAGCACTATTGGTGCCCGTAAAACCCGGCGCTACCAGGCTTACGCTTTCAATTAGCGTTATTTTGCCTTTAGAATAGGCGTAAGAGTTAACCGTGGCACCCATCTCATTCAGCAGGTATAGAAATTTTCCATCAGGCGAGAACTCAAAATGGCGCGGACCGCTACCCGGCTTAACTTTTTCAAACGCAACGTCTTCAGGCGTTAAAGCGGGCACTTTACCGGCTTTATAATTGGCTATGGATACCTTGTCGGTCCCCAAATCGGCATAAAGCACATGCTTTTCATCCGGCGAAAAAACCGCGGAATGAATGTGGGGGCCAGCCTGCCTTTGCGGGATTATGCTACTACCCTCTCCAATAATAGTTTGAGTTGCCGGTGCCAGCGAGCCATCTTTATTTACGGGCAATACTGACAGTGTGCCATTGCCATAATTAGATACGATGACATTTTTTGCATCCTTATCAATAGTAATATGAGCCGGGTTTGCACCTACCGATGGTTGCTTATTAAGAAACTTAAGTGCGCCCGAGTTATAATCAAAACTAAAAGCACTTACGCTACCTTCGGCAATGGCATTAACTGAATAAACAAACTTACGGTCTGGCGAAACACACAAAAAAGTTGGATTTTTAGTTTCAACTTCACCTAAAAAAGCAAACCGGCCTGTTTCGGCATAAAACCTGTAAACGGTTATGCCTGTGTTGCCATCAGGATTAGTGTAACCACCTATTAAAAGATCGAAAACTTTTGGAATAGCAGATTTATCTTTTTTTTGTGCCATTGCAAGCGCAGGTAATAATATAATAGAAAGGGTGATGAATAATTTGTTCATACGCAGGTTAAATTGGGTATACAACACAAATTACGTAAAAACTAAAAATATATTGTCAACAAAAAACCCCGACCACAAAGGGTCGGGGTTGTATATCTTCAAGATGCTAAATTTATTTAATCAAATGTTTTAACTGTATAACCTCTTTTTCGTCTAAAAAGCGCCAGCGGCCTCGCGGAAGATCTTTTTTGGTAAGGTTTGCATATATCACTCTGTCCAACTTCACCACTTCGTAACCCAGGCTTTCAAATATTCGGCGTACAATACGGTTTTTGCCGCTATGTATCTGTATGCCTATTTCGCGTTTTGTACCACCGGTTACATATGATACAGAATCCGGTTTAATCACACCGTCTTCCAATTCTATTCCAAAACCAATTTTATTTAAATCGCCCTGGCTAACGCTTTTACTCAGCTCAACATGGTAAAGCTTACTTATGTTACTGCGTGGGTGCGATAGCTTATCAGCCAGATCGCCATCGTTGGTCATTAACAACAAGCCGGTGGTGTTGCGGTCAAGCCTGCCTATTGGGTAGATGCGCTCGCGGCTGGCTTTTTCAACCAAATGCATAACGGTGCGACGTTCCTGCGGATCGTCTGTAGTAGTTATATAATCTTTAGGTTTATTCAATAACACATAAACCATTTTTTCGCGCTTCAGCATTTCGCCGTTATAGCGTATCTCATCTTTAAACGGATCAACCTTAAGACCAAGTTCAGATACCACTTCGCCATTAACTGATACAACACCGGCTTCTATCAATTCATCAGCTTTACGCCTTGAACAAATACCTGCGTTAGCAATGTAACGGTTTAACCTTATCAGGCCTGAATCTTTAGGTTCGGTAGCTTTTTTGCTGCGCATGGTTCTAACCGGCGCCTCAAAACCCTCTCCTTCTGGCCTTGGTTTGCGCAAAGGTTTGTCGCCATCGCGTTTAAACGCTCCGGGTTTGTCAAACTTCTTACCACCGCGCGATTCAAAACCCGCTCTTTTGGGTTTATCTTCGCTACCACCTGCGCGGGCAGGCTTTTTTTCGTATGATGTTTCAAAGCGCTTGCTTGGGCCCCGGTCATCATTAAAATTTCTTTTGGGCCTGTCTTCTGAACTACCGGTTGAGCGGTCGCCGTAAGGTTTTCTGTCAGATCCTGAACCTCTTCCTTCAGCCCTGTCAGCACCGAAATTTCTTTTGGGCCTGTCTTCTGAACTACCGGTTGAACGGCTGCCATAAGGCTTCCTGTCAGCATTAAAGCCTTTGCTTTCGCCGCCAAAACTTCTTTTAGGGCGATCTTCGCTACTGTCGGCAGAACGGCCTGAATACGGTTTTTTACGAGGTTCGAAGCTTTTTCCTTCACTCTTTTCACCACCGAAGCTTCTTTTAGGTCCGTCACCATCGCCGGTTGGCCTACCTGAGTACGGTTTGCGCGGGCCATAGCTTTTCTTTTCGTCTGATGAGGAAAAAGAACTACGCTCGGCAGCAGGGCCGCTTGAATATCTTTTCTTAGAATCGTTGTTACTTGATTTGTCCGTGCTTTTTGAGAAGCTACCACGGTTTGACGAAGATGGCCTTTTTGAATTATCATCCCCATTTGCACTACGGGTTGATGACTTGCCGTTTTTGTCGTCGCGACTGTTTGTTGGTCGTTTAAATACCATATATTTTTTGATTGCGCTTTCGCAGCGTGAGCCGCAAATATAGCCATTTTAGCGCCGCTGAGGGCCAATTTTTCAATTTTTTTTACCGGTTCAAAAACGGCGTTTAAACCGCTTTAAACCGCGATTTTTAAAATATTTTCAAGCTGTTAAAACATAACGCCAGGCATAAGTGTTTGACAATGTGCTTAATATACGATACCTTTGCAAAACATTTTACCAAATAGTTCATTTAAAAACGAAGAAAAAATGATGAAAAAACACTTAATTACGTGCTCCGTAATGGTGGTGCTGCTAATCATTTTCAAGCTTAACACAGGCAGTACAACAATAGCAAAAGCTGCGCCAAAAATGGCAGCACCTGCAACATATGTTGTACCTAATTTGGTTGTTAATACCAGACCTGCTGACACCAATAATGATTACAGCTTTGCTAACGAGGCGCTGCCCGTTAACGCCTCAGTTTACAGAAAATTACAGCGTTCTATTAAAAAACACAGCTACGGCCACATTCAGTCTAATATTCTGCATGCCAAGGCATTAAAGCTTTTCCCTATTATTGAGCCAATTTTAAAAGCGCATGGCATACCCGAGGATTTTAAATATCTTCCGCTGGTTGAGTCGGGGCTAAAGGAAGGCACCTCACCAAAAGGAGCGGCAGGCCTTTGGCAGTTTATGCCCGGTACCGCACGCACTTATGGCTTAAGGGTTAACAAAAAAGTTGACGAGCGCAAGAATCTTGAAAAATCAACCATTGCGGCGTGCAAATACCTTAATGAGTTATATGGCGAGTTTAACAGCTGGACATTAGCAGCCGCTGCTTACAACAATGGGTCTGTTAAACTGGGAAGAGCAATTAACAATCAAAGCGAAGACAATTACTTTTTGATGAAGCTGAACCGCGAAACCGGCAATTACGTTTACAGTATTCTTGCTATGAAGGAGATTATTGTTAAACCAAAAAAGCATGGCTATTCAGAATACTACGCTGTAGTGAAGTATCAGCCAAAAAATTTTATCACGTATAATTAACCACATTTACGGAGCACAAAAAAGCCCGGCAGCCATTTGGCTTGCCGGGCTTTTAATTTAAAAGGGGCCGGTTATTTAAGCTTTACAAAGTAAATGCGGTTACGGTCTACACTGCCTGTAGCGGGCAATGTTTTAGCTGTAAATGTATTTGATCCGTTATCAACTACACCGAAGTCATCGTCGTTTGATATTGCCAATATGTTTCCGGGCAACAAGGTTATACCTTCTGCCTTATCATGCGGATATACACCCGGCAAATCTTTTAACAAATCAATCGCCAAAGTTTTAGTAACGGGTGTTATACCTGCACCTGATAGCCCTGTTTGATCATTCAGCTCTTCTACTGTTTTACCACCATATAGTTTACCCGAAGCAGTGTTGGCAGCATCAGATATATCAGTAGCACCTGATATATCAATTTTAAATATTTTTTTGAAGGTAGCAGGGTTAGTAGGCGCACCACCAAATAAGCCATCGCGTTCAATGGTTAAAAATGAAGTAGCGGTTAGAGCCAATATTTCGCTGCAGCCGGTAAGGCTGGTGTTATCCATTAAATAAGCATATTGTTTAGTTGCGCCGGTGGCTATATCAAATGTAAGTATGCGCAGCACCAAAGAGCTGGCAACTGCTGCCTTGGTTGGGTTATACATTGGCGATTGCATTAAACCTACCAATGTTTTTCCATCAGGCGTAATGGTTAAACCTTCCATGCCACGGTTAGGTCTTCTGCGTGCAAACACCAACGGAATTTTACGACCACCGGTTCCGCTGCCAAATGGGTTGATACGCTCAAGCGTTTTACCGCTGGCGTCAAAATGCACAATGTGCGGGCCGTACTCATCACTCACCCAAAAAGATCCATCGCTTGCGCGCACCAAACCTTCTGAGTCTAAACCATCTTCGCTGGTTGATAATACGTTTCCGTTTAAATCATAAGGTATTTCGCCTGTGTTGCCTGCGCCTACCGGGTTAGGTAAACCATTTAAGTTAACACCCGCAGCATTTTTGAAATTAATAACCTGCTCCAAAACCAGTTTGCCGTCTTTTAACCTGAATTTACCAATAGCCGGAGTAAAATCCGGTTTACCTAACAATATTGAACCGGCAACAGTAGTACCGGCAACGTTAGGGCCACGGTCCGTCATCAGGTAAAAAACAGCAGGATCATTCGGGTCGGCAGCAATTGCCGAACCATAGCCACCATTGTATACTTTAACACCGGCAGCAGTGGTCATCAACAAGGTAGGGTCGCTGGCCTCGGCCATGGCCGGGTAAGTAAATGTATTATCAGGAATTTCATTTTTATTCTTTTTGCATGCTGCAAAGGATATAACGGCAATTGCCAATACGCCAAGTAATGGTTTTTTCATTCTAATTATTTTAATTATCCGTGCAAATAAAGGCTTGGCGTATAACCGCATTGTTAACATAAAAACAAATTGTATTCTGTTTGTTAAAAGTAGCGGGCAATCAGGCAACGCATATTTTTTGTTTATATTTGCTTAAAATTTTAGCATTTTAACCGGCAACGGTTTAATTATAATATGGACGACAAACACATCGACCTGGGCGAGCAAAGTGAGGTAGAGGTATACGGGGCACGGGTACATAACTTAAAAAATATAGATGTTTCTTTTCCGCGCAATAAGCTGGTAGTTATTACCGGGTTGAGCGGCAGCGGTAAATCATCATTAGCTTTTGATACCATTTATGCTGAGGGTCAGCGGCGATATATGGAGACATTTTCGGCTTACTCCCGCCAGTTTATGGGCGGTATGGAGCGGCCGGATGTTGACAAGGTTTCGGGCCTGAGCCCGGTTATTGCCATTGAGCAAAAAACAACCAGTAAAAACCCGCGCTCAACGGTGGGCACCATTACCGAGATTTACGATTTTATGCGTTTGCTTTACGCCCGGGCGGGCACCGCCTACTCTTACATTAGCGGCGAGAAAATGGAGCGCATGAGCGAGGACCAGATCTTTAAAACCATTTTAGAGCGCTTTGAAGGGCAACCTATAAATGTTATGGCACCTGTGGTTAAAGCCCGCAAGGGCCATTACCGCGAGCTGTTTGAGCAGATACGCAAACAAGGCTATCTAAAGGTGTATATTGATGGTGCCATTACCGATGTGGAGCCTAAAATGCAGCTTGACCGCTATAAGATACATGATATAGATATTGTGGTTGACCGCCTGATAGTGAACGCTAACGACACTAAGCGCTTGTATGATTCTATCCAATCTGCATTAAAAACAGCAAAGGGCATTATCCGCATAGCGGATAAAGACAATAATGTTTATTACTTTAGTAAGTATTTGATGGACCCGGTGTCGGGCATCTCTTATGATGAACCGCAGCCCAATACTTTTTCGTTCAACTCGCCATATGGTGCCTGCGATAAGTGTAACGGGTTGGGCTATATTTTTGAGGTAGACGAAGCATCTGTAATACCTAATGCAAAGCTCAGCATTATGAATGGCGGGCTTGCCCCGTTGGGCGAGTTCCGCGAAACCTGGATCTTTCAGGTATTGAAGGCACTGGCTAAAAAGTATGAATTTTCGTTATCTGTGCCTATTGAGAAGCTGGAAAGAGAAAAGCTGGACATCATTCTAAATGGAAGCCAAGAGCTGCTTACAGTAGCGGTTGAGTATAACAAATGGAACGTTCAGAGTTATCAGATAACGTTTGAGGGTATCATCCGCATGCTCGAAGAGCAGCAGGAGCGCCGCAACGACGAAGGCATGGACGATATGGAAAATTATCGTGTACTGAAAACCTGCCCTACCTGCGATGGCGCTCGATTGAAAAAAGAATCGTTACACTTTAAAGTTGACGACAAAAATATTTTTGAACTATCAAGCATGGATATTATTACCCTGCGCGATTGGTTCAATGACTTGGAAAGCCGCCTGAACGAGCGCCAGAATGTTATTGCCAAAGAGATATTAAAAGAGATACGCGCACGCATTGGCTTTTTACTGGATGTTGGCCTGAGCTATTTAACGCTTGACCGTACGGCTAAAACATTGTCTGGCGGCGAGGCCCAGCGCATACGGCTGGCTACGCAAATAGGCTCACAGCTGATGAATGTAATGTACATTTTGGATGAGCCCAGCATTGGCCTGCATCAGCGCGATAACGAGCGGCTGATAAATGCACTAAAAAATCTCCGCGACCTGGGCAACACCGTATTGGTGGTGGAGCACGACAAGGACATGATCCTGGAAGCCGACCATGTTATTGATATGGGCCCGGCAGCAGGTGTGCATGGTGGCGAAATAGTGGCACAAGGCACACCCGCGCAACTAATGGCACAGCATACGCTCACCACATCATATATCAATGGCACCCGCGAAATAGCCGTGCCCAAACAACGACGGGAAGGGAACGGGAAAAGCTTGTCATTGAAAAAAGCAACCGGGCACAATCTTAAAAAAGTAAGCGTGGAGTTTCCGTTGGGTAAGCTTATAGGTATTACAGGCGTATCCGGCAGCGGCAAATCAAGTTTGATAACAGAAACGCTGTACCCTATCCTAAATCACCATTTCTTCAGGGCCAAAAAGCATCCATTACATTACGGCAGCGTTGAGGGCCTGGAGCACATTGATAAAGTAATTGAGATAGACCAAACACCTATTGGCCGCACGCCACGTTCTAACCCGGCAACTTATACGGGTGTTTTCTCTGATATTCGCAATTTGTTTGTTGCCCTGCCTGAGTCGAGGATACGAGGTTATAAACCGGGCCGTTTCTCATTCAACGTAAAAGGCGGCCGTTGCGAAACCTGCCAGGGTGGTGGCATGAAGGTAATTGAAATGAACTTTTTGCCTGATGTGCAGGTGCCCTGCGAGGAATGCAGCGGCAGGCGCTACAACCGCGAAACGTTGGAAGTACGCTATAAAGGCAAATCAATAAGCGATGTGCTGGACATGAGCATTGAAGATGCCGTGCCATTTTTTGAACATATACCATCCATCTACCGTAAAGTAAAAACCCTGCTTGATGTTGGCCTGGGTTACATCCGTCTGGGGCAGGCTTCAACTACCCTCTCAGGCGGCGAGGCACAACGTGTAAAACTGGCTACTGAGCTTTCTAAAAAAGATACCGGTAACACCTTCTATATTTTAGATGAGCCTACTACGGGTTTGCATTTTGAGGACATCAACGTTTTGCTGGGCGTGTTGCAGCAGTTGGTTGATAAGGGCAACACCGTACTGGTTATTGAGCATAACCTGGATGTGATAAAAGTAGTTGACCATGTTATAGACCTGGGCCCGGAAGGCGGCTCTGGTGGTGGCACTGTACTCTTCTCTGGCACACCCGAGGGTTTGTGCCAGGTAAAAAACAGCTTTACCGGTAAGTTTTTGAAGAAGGAGATGGGGTTGTAGATAAAATCCATCTTTAAATACAGCCCGTTTTACAATGATAAATCACGCTCATTAGCACGCTATAAAAACAATTTATCCATTTAAATTGTAACATTGCACAAACATTGCTGTATTGACCGTTACTACCAAAAAGTTTATCTCTTATGCGTTAAAGGCCACTATCCTCGGGTTGGCTTGTTATTTTATTATTCACCAATACATAAACAAAGGCGATAATTTAAAACAGTTTGAGTTGCTGGTAAGTCGCATACCGCGCGCGCATGTAATCCTCATAATGTCGGTTGTAGTAATTTTAATGGCGGCCAACTGGACTTTGGAGTCCCTTAAATGGAAATATCTTACCCGCAATCTGGCAAAAATAACTTTATGGCAATCTGTTGAAGGCGTGTTTTGCGGCCTAACCTGGGCGGTTATAACACCCAACCGTTTTGGCGAGTATGGTGGCCGCGTTATGTATTTACCGCCGCGACGCCGCATTCATGGTGTATTTGCTATGGCGGTAGGTGCTTTTGGCCAAAACGTAATTACTAATGTACTTGGGTTTGTAGCAATGACATGGTTCGCGTTTACTTTTCTAAAATTGAGTGCATTGATGTTAACAGGCGTATTTGTATTTTCCTGCACTTCTATTGCATTCTTCCTGATAATTTATTTCAATATTAAATGGGCTGTTTGGCTGTTAGACCGCATACCCTTTCTTAACAAATTCCATCGCTTTTTTGAGATAATGGGTAGATACCAATTTGCCGAGCTGTGTACCATTATGTATTTCTGCCTTGGCCGGTTTTTGATCTTTTCTTCTCAGTACTATCTGGTTATCCACTTATTGGTACCCCAAATACCCATGTACGAGGTATTTTTAATGGTATTTATTGTTTTCTTTATCCAGTCGGCAGTACCATCGCTTGATATTTTTGATATTGCCGTGCGCAGCGCCGTAGCTACAACCGTGTTTGCCTACGTAACTGATCAGCATGTAGCCATTATTGCCGCCTTTGCTTCAATCTGGCTGATAAATCTTATTTTTCCGGCAATAATAGGTTCGGTATTTACGCTTAACATAAAATTCTTTGATCGTAACGCTTAGTATATTTTTTTTAGCGCTTACAGGCTTATACTTGCTTGTACTTTTGTACCTGATTAACGGATGGGGCGCGTTAAAAACACCACGCATCAATTTATCGGGCTTTGCTACGCGCGTAACTATATTAATTGCTGCGCGTAACGAAGCGGAAAGCATCCATTTAACCATTGAAGATATTTTAGCGCAGGATTACCCTAAACACCTTACAGAAATTATAATTGTTGATGACCACTCAACCGACCGCACAGCGGATGTTATTCGTAGCTATGCCCACCGGGGTGTAAAGCTGCTTCAGCTTAACGAAGACAAGCCCCTTAACTCTTATAAAAAGAAAGCGCTAAGCGAGGCTATAGCGTTATCATCCGGCGATTTTATGGTAGCCACTGATGCCGACTGCCGCATGGGTACAAAATGGCTATCAACAATTGTTGGGTATTTTGAGGCTGAGCAACCGGTTATGATCTCATCCCCGGTAAGTTATTTTGAGGAGCACTCGCTTTTTGAGCGTATGCAATCGCTGGAGTTTTCGTATCTGATAGGTATCGGCGGCGCGTTTATTGGCAACGGGCGGGCATCAACCTGCAATGGTGCTAACCTGGCTTACCGCAAGGATGTTTTTTATGAGGTAGGCGGCTTTAAAGGCATAGACGAACTGGCTTCGGGAGATGATGAGCTGTTATTGCAAAAAGTAGCGCAACGCTTTCCGGGGCGTATCGGTTTTACAAAACTTAATAGCGCTGTAGTGTATACTCATGCCAAGCACAATTTAAAAAGCTTTATGCAACAGCGCAGGCGTTGGGCATCCAAATCAACCCGGTACAAGGATAAAAAAATAGTGGCACTGGCTGTGGGGATATGGCTATTCAATATATCGTTACTTATAAGCGCCGCATGCAGTTTTTTTAGTGCTGATATTTTTAAGCTGTTCCTGTTGCAATTTGCGCTTAAAATTGCTTTCGAGGCATGGTTCCTGGTTCCGATAATGTATTTTTTTAAACGGTTGAGCTTATTGCCGCTAATTTTACTTGTATCGCCCTTACACGTTATATACATGGCCTACATTGGGCTTATCAGCAACAACAGTAAGTATATTTGGAAAGGCCGATTGGTTAGATAGTACACTAGCGGCGGCATTAACTCAAATTTTCCACACCAATTTGCCAATAGCTGTTTATTAAACGATATTTAGCCAAACAAAGAACAATTGGCTGATTTAACCCCTGCGCAACGCACCTGGAAAACATTTAAGCGAAATAAATTGGCGGTGGTGGGCATGGCGTTCATTATTTTGGTATCAGCTATGGCAACGCTGGGTTATTTAATAATGCCTGATGATTCTCCGCTTGCTAATAATCAAACCATACAACTAAGCCTAAAAAAACCGGGTACCCGTTTTATGATGTTTCACATTAAAAACCCGGAGCACGTTGATACTGTTAGCTTTTTTACTAAAATGTTTTACGGACAACCCGCAATTTACACCGATGTACCCATTGTAAATTACAGATTTGTTAAAGACTCTGTTTATATTAATAAATACATAGGCGACGAAGACAAAGCGGAACGCCATGCTTATAATATTTTTGATGTTGTTACCGGCAAAAAACCCTTCTATAAAAACGGCTATGTATCAATTTGCGTCTCGCCCGGCAACTGCCAGATCTTTACGGTGCAACAAGCCCTGTTTGAGCGGTTTTATGAAAAGTTAAGATCAGAAAATATCACACAAAAAACTTTTTTGCTGGGTACTGATATTTATGGGCGCGATATTTTAAGCAGGTTAATTCTTGGAGCACGAATATCTCTTTCGGTAGGGATAATGGCAGTAGTTATCAGTTTACTTATAGGCACTGCCATTGGTGCTTTAGCGGGTTATTTTGGCGGTTGGGTAGATGGCGCTTTAAGCTGGCTGATGAACATATTATGGTCGTTGCCTGCGCTGTTACTGGTTTTGGCCATATCATTTGCATTAGGCAAAGGCCTGTGGCAAATATATGTAGCGGTTGGCTTATCCATGTGGGTAGAGGTTGCCAGATTAGTGCGTGGGCAGGTTATCAGCGTAAAACAAACAGAATATATAGAGGCTGCCCGGGCGCTGGGCTATGGCAATGCGCGGATTATTGTAAAGCATATTCTACCCAATATAACAGGCCCTATTTTGGTGATGGCTTCGTCCAATTTCGCGTCAGCAATTTTGTTAGAGGCCGGTTTAAGCTTTCTGGGTTTTGGTGCCCAGCCCCCCACCCCCACCTGGGGCGGCATGATACGCGAACATTACGGGTACATAATTATGGACGCCGCCTACTTATCTATCATTCCCGGGCTTGCTATTATGCTGATAGTGTATGCGTTTAATCTTGTAACAGTAGCTTTACGTGATGCATTCGATATAAAATCGCAAAATACGCGCATATAAAACTTTTTTGTCCTATTTTAGACAATACCGAGCTAACCAACCCATGCACGATATAGACCAACCTTCAGGCGAAGAAGAACTAATACGTTTGCTGCTAAAAAGGCAATCAGAGTTAAACTCGCTGCTTGAGGTTACCCGTGCAATCAATAAAAACACATCAACAACTGTGTTGATACAGATGCTTGAGGTTATTCTGCAAAATTATCTGCGCGTTGGGCGTTTTAGGTTTCTGATAGAAAAGGATAATAAATACGCCTGCATTTCAAAATACGGCGGCGACATAGAACCCACAGGCGTATTAAGCAAAGCTTGCGCTACGCTCAACAAGATCAGATCGCCAGAGCCGCTGGCCACAAATACAGATGCGGTGCTGAGTAAATATGATTATTTCGTCCCTATCTATCATAAAAGCAAGGCCCTTGCTTACGCGCTTATTGGCGATTTCAGCACCTCAGGCGAGATGCTGAACAACGACCTCAATTTTATACAGACGCTTGTTAATGTAGTGGTAGTAGCGTTAGAGAACAAGAAATTGTTTAAAGAAAGGCTGCAATCTGAACGTTTACAACGCGAAATGGAACTTGCCGCCGAGGTGCAGAATATGCTTATTCCGTTAAGGGTGCATAAGGAAACCGCGGTAGAAATAGGCGCAAGGTATTTACCCCATCAAAACATTGGCGGCGATTATTTTGATTTTATTCGCCTTAATGCCGATGAGTTTTTATGGTGTATTGCAGACGTATCTGGGAAAGGAGTTTCGGCAGCCTTATTGATGGCTAATTTTCAGGCCACGTTGCACGCCTGGACAGCGGTTGAGGATGATTTAACCAATATTGTGGAGCGCCTTAATAAAAAAGTTATTGAAAACACAAAAGGCGAAAGGTTTATAACCCTTTTTATAGCTAAATACAACCAGCAAACCCGCAAGCTTAATTATATAAATGCGGGGCACAACCCAACAATACTTTATAGTGAGGGCGAGGCCGTTACGCTTAAACTGGGCACTACTATGATAGGTGCTTTTGAACAGTTGCCTTTTTTAAATCAGGGCGAAGTTGATGTAGAGCCAGGCAGCCTTTTATTTAACTATACCGATGGCCTGCTTGATTTTGAACCAACGGGTGATAAAAAATGGGACGAGGACCTGTTGCTTGATTTTGTGATTGCGCATGGCGACGAAACACCCGACGACTTTAACCAGGGGCTTTTAAACCATTTAAACCACAACATAAAGGGTAGGGCCATTGATGATATCACCATGCTTACGCTGCGGATATTTTAGTGCTTGTGGTGTTTAAAACGTGTGAAAAACATTTGTTGCAACGCTTAAGTAAAAATCGTCTTTTTGTACCATGTTATTAGCCAGATTTCAGCATGAGTTAATTGAGGCCGGTTGCGACGAGGCAGGCCGTGGTTGCCTGGCCGGACCCGTTTTTGCCGCGGCTGTAATTTTGCCGCATGATTTTGAGCATGAACTACTGAATGATTCTAAGCAACTATCCGAAGAAATAAGATATGCTTTACGCCTGGAAATTGAACAGAAAGCAATAGCGTATGCAGTGGCATCTGTTGATAATTTGGAGATTGACGAGATCAACATACTTAACGCATCATTTCTGGCTATGCACAGGGCCATTGAAAAACTGCACCTGCAGCCGCAACTGCTGTTAATTGACGGCAACCGTTTTAATAAGCACCAAACCATCCCCCATCAATGCATTGTAGGCGGCGATGGTAAATATTTTAGCATAGCGGCAGCCTCTATACTGGCCAAAACTTACCGCGATGACTTTATGAGGCAAATTGCAGCGCATCATCCGGAATATGATTGGCATAGTAACAAAGGCTATCCTACCATAAAACACCGCCAAACTGTTTTAAAAAACGGCTTTACCCCCTATCACCGGCGCACCTTTAAAGTTACAGCGCATATTACTGATGAAGCAGTAATTTCGTTGTAATAAATTACTTTTTAGGGCTTTATCCACAGCTATCTCCTTGTATCTGTGAGACATTTAAGTTATTTTTGGTTTTAGCCCTTAAATCTAATTTGAAGATACTTATACTGTCTCATCGTGTACCGTTTCCGCAAAACGGCGGATACTCTATTGTGGTTTGTAACACAATAAGGGGATTGGTACGCATGGGGCACCAGGTATCGTTACTGGCGCTTAACACAAAAGCCAGCCTTGATGACTGCCTTCCTGATGATGACCTGATCAACAAAATAACCTATAAGGCCTACCGGATAGATACTACTGTTACTGTTTTTCAGGTAGCTGCAAACCTGCTGCAAAAAACATCGTTTAATATTGACCGTTATTACGATGAAGGCTTTGAACAACTGGTTATAAACCAAGTAAAACAAAACGATTTTGACATTATTCAGTTTGAAGGCCTGCTTACTTCGCTGTATTATGATGCTGCACGGAAGAACTCAAATGCCCGTTTGATATACCGCGCCCACAATATTGAAAACCAGTTATGGGATCGCCTGTCGCAACAAAAGATAGATCCATTTAAAAAATCATACTTAAAGCTGCACGCCCGCCGGATAAAAAAATATGAGCTGCATCAGCTTAACAAGTTTGATGCATTGCTGGTATTTACTAACGAAGACAAAAATACCCTTGTTAACGACGGTATCAGGGTAAAAACACAGGTACTACCCATAGGCATAAGGCTTGACCAATATAAGCCGGATGGTAGTTTAACAGAGTTTCCGAGTTTATTCTTTCTGGGATCATTGGATTGGTTGCCCAATCGTGAAGGGATGGAGTGGTTTTTGGAGAATTTTCATAAAGAAATAGCCAATGGCGAACTGATGACCAAGCTATATGTTGCCGGCAATGATATTCCCGAGGTTTTTGATGATTACGAGGCTCTTGGAAAGATTTACATTCAGGGCGAGGTTGATAATGCGCTTGAGTTTGTAAACAGCAAGGCTATAATGATTGTGCCTTTGTTAACAAGCGGCGGTATGCGTGTAAAAATTGTGGAGGGGATGGCTATGCAAAAATGCGTAATATCCACATCGTTGGGTGCCGAGGGCATAAATTATGTAAACGGCAGGGACATATTGATTGCTAATACGGTGGAAGAGTTTTATCAGGCTATAAAGCACTGCATTAGCGACGAGGCATTTTGTAGGGAAGTAGGCGTTAACGCCCGCAAATTGATAGAGGCAGATTACGATATACAATTGATAACCCAAAAGCTGGTTGATTTTTACACCAGCTGCCTGCAACCCTAATATAAAGTTTAGCAGCGCATTAATCGGGCTAAGCTGCCCAATTTTATTACTTTTGCCACGGTTTAGTTTATCAATATGAAGAATACAGCGTTAACTGACGTACATATAAAACTTGGCGCCAAAATGGTGCCCTTTGCAGGTTATAACATGCCCGTACAATATGCAGGTATAAATGCCGAGCATGACACCGTACGCAAAGGCGTTGGTGTGTTTGATGTTAGCCACATGGGCGAGTTTATACTAAAAGGTGAACGGGCGCTTGAGCTGATACAACGCGTAAGCAGTAATGATGCCGGTAAATTGTATGATGGCAAAGTACAATACTCTTGTTTGCCTAATGAGCACGGCGGTATCGTTGACGACCTGCTGGTTTACCGCATTGATGACAACACCTATATGCTGGTGGTAAACGCATCAAACATTGATAAAGATTGGGATTGGATAAGTAAGTTCAACACCTACGGTGTTGATATGAAAAACATATCCGAACGTACATCACTCCTGGCTGTACAGGGCCCTAAAGCTACCCAGGCACTGCAAAGCCTTACAGATATTGATCTGGGCACGATGGAGTATTACACTTTTAAAAAAGGCAAATTTGCAGGTATAGACAATGTATTGGTGTCGGCAACGGGATATACAGGCGCGGGTGGTTTTGAGCTTTATTTTGATAATGCCCATGCAGAGCACATCTGGAATGAAGTATTTAAAGCAGGCGAACCATTTGGCATTAAGCCAATAGGTTTGGGTGCCAGAGATACCTTACGATTGGAAATGGGTTTCTGTTTATACGGCAATGACATTGATGATACCACATCGCCACTGGAAGCAGGGTTAGGTTGGGTAACCAAATTCAGCAAAGAGTTTACCAACTCTGCACAGTTAGGGCAACAAAAGCTGGCCGGCCTAAAAAACAAACTGGTTGGTTTTGAAATGGTTGAACGGGGCATCCCGAGGCATGATTACGAGATTACCGATGCCGAAGGCAACACCATTGGCAGAGTAACTTCGGGCACGCAATCACCATCGTTACAAAAGGCAATTGGCATGGGATACGTTCCAACTGCGTTTGCTAAAGAGGGTTCTGAGATATTTATCAAAATAAGAGATAACAAAATTAAGGCGATAGTAAAGAAGCCACCTTTTACCCCCTAACCCGCTGAAGGGGGAACAATAGTTCATCAGATGGAAATACAAACAAACAATACTTCCGCTTCAGGGGCTTCGGGGCCAAAACTGCATGCATGCCTTACCCCGGCGCTTATACCGCTATATAAAGTTGAAGACTACACCGTAGTCATTATAGATGTATTCAGAGCTACTACCTCTATTTGCTACGGCATTGAAAACGGTGCCGAGGCCATTATCCCTGTGTCTAAAGTAGAAGAATGCAGCGCTTACATTGAAAAGGGCTTTGATTACCTGTTAGCAGCCGAGCGCGATGGCGAGGTGGTGTCGGGGTTTGATTTTGGCAATTCGCCATTTTCTTACACCAAAGAAAAAGTTAGCGGCAAAACCGTTGTGTTAACTACTACTAATGGCACGCACGCGCTGCATCTTTCGCGCAGGGCCAGGAAGATAGTTATTGGCTCTTTTCTAAACCTTACAGCACTTTGTAACTGGTTGAAAGTGCAACAAGACAATGTACTACTGGTATGCTCGGGCTGGAAAAACAACTTCAACCTGGAAGATACCTTATTTGCCGGTGCCGTTGTTGAACAGTTAAAGAATGCTGACTTTAACCTGGATGACCCCGCCATTGCTGCGAATGACATGTATGGCTTGGCAAAAGATGACCTGAATGGTTACCTTAAAAAAACCTCGCACAGCGCACGCCTTAAAGCATTGGGCATTGAAAAAGACATAGCGTTTTGCTTGAATGTTGACCTAACCACTGCCATCCCTGTGTTGGATGGTGAGCGATTGGTGAAATTGGTGTAGTGTAGCAGGGGGTGCTACACCCTGATACATTTGTGCTACAAATTCAATAATTATATGATAATCAATTATTTAGTTTAACATCCCTGTTTCTCTTCCATCTTCTCATTATAAAAACAAAAACAGCAATAGCCAACCAAAAGGGCCATAGTCCAACCAAACCGAAAAATAAGTTAACCAATACCAACCATCCGCTCAAAAAAGATGTTTTCACCTTGTACCCAAAGGATTGTCCATTATCTTTAACAGTCTGCTTTGCATAAAAGGTGATATTGAGGGAGCTATATTCTACCTGCCGCATCATATAATTTAACTGGCCCTGGGTTGACTCTACATCCGTTCTAATTTCAGACAGTTTATTTTCAATTTCTAACAGATCAGATATCTTATTCCCCCTTTTTAACAACTCCAGGTAGCGTTCCTCTAACTTCTTCTTGTTAGCCAATTGAGCAGAAAGGTCAATGTATTGTGACGTAACGTCCTTTATTCGGATATTTTTTGAGTCGATGCTTTCCGCATTTGAGGATACGTCAGACAGAAATAATTCAAAGTTTTTTGAAGGGATCCGTGCGTTTAACGTAAACTCTTTTTGGCCGTAATCACCGCCGTTTGTTTCGTTTTCTTCCGAAACGTAACCACCCAGTTTTTTTAATGAAGCATAAATTATTTTACGGGTGGCACTAACGTCTTCGCTTTTAAACCGTATCTCGCCTTCTTTAATGATCTTTTTCTCGACTTGTGAGGCTTTTACTTCTCCATCAGCCTTTACTACCATCGGCGCAAACCTTACCTGATCTACGGGTGGTGGGGGTGGTGCTAATGCAACATCCATGCTCTTAGCTTCACTATTCCCTACCGCTTCATCAATCCCTATTTCGGCATTTGCGTCCGTTGGTGTTTTTTTCTCAGCTTTCCGCTCACTCGGTCCGTTACAGCCCGCAGTAGCAATTGTCATTGCTGTTGCTAAAATTAAAATCTTTCTCATAACAAGTAAATTAGGTTTACCTGATAAAACTAAGACTTTAATTTTACAAATGCAACAAAATTGCATTTATTTTTATGGCAGGCTTCAGGGCCGTAAAATATTGGATATTTACTTCAACTTCTCATTATTCTTGTGCCGTTCGGCATCGCGGATGCTTTTTTTCTCCATGTTTTTTTGAAGTGCTTCGGTAAGGTCTATCCCGGTTTGGTTGGCCAGGCATATCAGCACAAATAAAACATCGGCCATTTCATCAGCCAGGTTAACTTCTGTATCTGATTGTTTGAAAGATTGCTCGCCAAACTGCCGCGCCATTATACGCGCCACTTCCCCTACCTCTTCCATTAGTATGGCGGTGTTGGTGAGTTCGTTAAAATAACGGATGCCGGTTGTTTTTATCCAGTCGTCAACGAGTGCCTGAGCTTTAGAAAGTTCCATAGGTTAATAGTTATCCTTGTCTTTGGTATTCATTATAATGGTGACAGGTCCATCATTAACCAAACTGATTTTCATATCCGCTCCAAAAACGCCGGTCGCAACTTTTTGCCCGGTTAGTTCTTCCAGTTTGGTTATCATCTTCTGGTAAAATGGTATGGCTTTATCCGGCCGGGCAGCACGGATAAACGATGGGCGGTTACCTTTTTTGGTTTGGGCAAATAAAGTAAATTGAGATATCAGCAGAATGTTTCCGCCTACGTCGGCGAGGGCCTTGTTCATCAAGCCATTTTCATCGCTAAAAATACGGAGGCTGCATATTTTCTGTGCCAGCCATTGCAGGTCGTCATCGGTATCGGCATCTTCAATACCTAGCAGTACCAACAGGCCAATACCAATTTGCCCGGTTATGTTTCCGTCAACCACACATGCCGCCTGCGATACCCTTTGTACAACTGCTCTCATTTGAAAGAATCTGCGTAGAGACGCAATATATTGCGTCTCTACAGTTTCTAATTTATTGTCACTGCCATAGCCGGCGTTCGGTCACTTTCGTTTTTCAGGCGGTCAATTGCAGATACTACATACAAATAGGTTTTTCCGGGCAGCACGGTAGTGTCATTAAAAACTGTGCCTGTATTATAATTTATACGCAGAATATTTTTTGGGTCATCCAAATCTACCTTTTCATTACCCTCAAAGCGGTATATAACATAACCATAAACAGGCTCCTTATCGCGCGAAGGCAGTGGGGCCTCCCACTTTAACTGTACCGTGCGCGGCGCAATTTTATTTAATAACAAACCACGCGGTGCATTAGGTGGTACAGAATCAAGCCAAAGCATGGGCGGTGGCAAGGCTGGGTATCTGTAAAAATCCTGCTTTAATGAATCGGTAAAGCCAAGCAAATTTTTAGTTAATGAGTTAGAGCTAAAAAACACGCTTCCCTGCACGCGCGGGTTATTCCTTAAATATCTTATCTGGTTAGTCAATTCAGTAGGGGTATGAAAAGCTACCGAAGATCGTTCGGCCATCCGGTAAGGAGCCTGCCCCACATATAGGTGATGGTTGTAGGTATTATCGCTCCACCAGTCAACCAATTTCTCAAATGCTGCAAGCCGGTATTGAAAGTGCCAATATATCTGCGGATTAATATAATCTACCCAGCCCTCTTTTATCCACTTGCGCGAATCGGCATATTGGCCGTAGTACGAGTCTCCGCCACGCGTATCAGAGCCTTCAGGGTTTTGCGATATATTGGCCCATATACCAAACGGACTTATCCCGAATTTTAGGCGAGGGTTGTGTTTATGAATGCTATCTGCCAGTGTTTTTATTAACAGATCAACATTATTACGTCGCCAATCACGTATGTCCTGAAAATCGCCGCCGTATTTGGCAAATGTGGCCGCATCATTTATTTTTTGCCCGGCTATTTGGTACGGATAAAAATAATCATCCATGTGTACGCCATCAATGTCATAATTATCAACCACATTAAGTATTACCTTAACAATATATTCGCGCACTTCGGGCAATCCCGGGTCAAATTGCTTTTTGCCTCCATAAACAAAAAACCATTCGGGCTTTAGGTTAGTAATATGGTCGGGGCTTAACAAGTTAAACCTGCCATCCATAGTTGCGCGATAAGGGTTAAACCAGGCATGCAGTTCCATGCCGCGTTTGTGCGCTTCTGTAATGGCAAGCACAAGCGGATCATAAAAGGGCACGGGCGGCTGCCCTTGCTTGCCGTTTAGCCAGCGCGCCCAGGGCTCTGTGCCTTTTGCATAATAAGCGTCGGCAGCGGGGCGTACCTGAAACATCACCGCGTTAATGCCGGTTTGCTGGTGCGCGTTCAGTATGTCTATCAGTTGCTTTTGCTGCTGGTCGCCTGTCATCCCGGCACGGGTTGGCCAGTCAATATTTTCAACGGTAGCTATCCAAACGCCTCTGAATTCGCGTTTGGGCGGGTGCATTACTTTAGGTAATGTATCAGTTTTAATTTGTGCCGCTGCCATAAAAGGCAGCATTAACGGTATTAATATATAGCGGTATAAATGCATTCAACAGGCTTTGATGGCGAAAGCGCAAAGATATAAACTCCTGCGCATGCCTGTTTATTATGCCTTGTTTTAATTGTTCATTAAATGCCGCGGCATATTAACAAACACCAATGGAGTATAAAATTTTTAATACCAAAGGCAAACATTTCCACATTTTTTGCATTTTTACGTATATTAAATGTTAATTAGCGACAAATGCCGGTAAAATATCCTTTATTTTGGAACGTTAAGGTAGTTGTACCGGGTAAACATTATGCGGCCCGCTTATTGGGTTTGCTTTGCCACTTTAATTAATCATCAATTTTTATGGAAAACTCACAGGAACAAACACCTAAAAAAAACTCCAATGTTATTTACTTTCTGATATTAGTAATTGTTGCATTGTTAGGAACTGATGTGTACTTGTACTTGAAGAAGAATAAATCTGACGAGAAGATAGTATATCAGAACGACGAGAAAACACGCCTGGAAACGGAGTTGGACAGCCTTGAAGCACAAATTACGCAGGTAAACGCCGGCCGTATGCGCATGACGGCCGAAATGCAGGCAAAAAATGATTCATTGCAGGCTAAGATAAAAGTTTTACGGTCAGACCTGGCAAAAGGTAAATTAACCGCTGCCGAGTTATCAAAGGCGCAAGAGGACGTTAAACAACTGCGCTACTTTGTTACCAAATACACTGCTGATATTGAGGAACTAAAAAAACAAAATCAGGATCTTACCGTTGAGCGCGATACCTTGCGCACCAACCTTACTACAGTTGCCGCCAAAGCATCTGATCTGGAAAAACAAAATCAGGATCTGAACACTAAAGTGCAAGTAGCATCAGCATTAAAAATGGGTGCAATTGAAGTAGTGGGCTATAAAGTAAAAAGCAATGGTAAGGAAAGCGATGAGACCAAGGCTAAAAACGTTAATAAATTAAAAATAAACTTTACCGTGGCGGGCAACCAGGTTGCGGCTAAGGGCACCCACGATATATTTTTCAGAATTATTGACCCAACGGGCAACCTGATAACTGCCGCTGATGGAGGAACATTCAATGCCGACGGTACAGATTTACAGGCCACCTACAGAACATCAATTGATTTTTATGATGACGGCAAAACCTATACTGTTGATTGGTTGAGCCAGCAGCCTTTTCAAAAAGGAACTTATACCATAATTATGTATGCGGATGGGTATACAATGGGCAAAGGCAGTCTCTTTCTAAAATAAGCCGGAATACAGAAAACATAAAGATCCCGGTTCCTTCTCAGGAACCGGGATCTTTTTTTATCAGCCCCGGCAGGTACTAAATGGTGCAGCTGCTTTTGCTCGCCCATTACTCCCTCTAAAGCGCAATTGCTCTTACCGCCTGTTATTAATTTTTACGAGTACTTATAAACCGTTAACCGGCCCGGTAAACCGTGGTCTCTATTTTGGTTGATGGCTTGCGTAATGATAGCGCAATAACAAACACAAACAAACAGCAAAGCAATATTATACTGGCATAAGTGTTCTTTACCGTGTTATTGTCCATAAAAGTAAGTGCGGCTAAAACAAGCACTATAACACTCAAAGTTGTAAGGGTTGTGCTTAAAGGAAATCTCGGTCTCATGATAAAAAAAAATATGTACAACAACCTTTACACAAACTGTAAGCCATTAGTAAAACAGCTCTTTTAAGCCCTCCCGGCAGGCATCATTAAAAAGGCAACGGGGAATATTATTGATATTTTGGGGAATTATGTGGCTTAATCAAACTTATGCTATTAACTTTTCAAACCCAAAATAACACGGAATGGAGAACGCCTTACCAAACTTACTATAATGAAAGTTAAAGCGAAAACACTAATAAAAAATACTACCTGTACTACAGCAAGTTGCATTAAATTAGGGTAAACATTATGCAATGCAACAAACCTGTTTGCATAAGGCACTAATAACATAATAATAAGCGAATGAACAAGGTAGATTCCGTAGGTAGTTTTTTGTGGCTGCAAACGGTCTATAAATCCCAATCGGTGTGATTTTAGCAATATGGCAAACAGTATTACAGACAATTCTGCATTTGAGAAACGCAACGAGGCATAAGCATCTGCACACCCAAGCTGTGTTAAATTCACTCCCTCGGCGCAAGCCACCAAAAAAGTGGTAAAGAATAAGAAAAACATAACAGGTGCAGAAAAACGATCAAGCACACGCCTGACCGCGCTGATATGCATCTTTACAAAAGCACCTAACCATAAATAAAACATGTACCCAAAAATGGCCGTAGTATGGCTAACGGGTAACCAGCCACGGTAAAGGTTAATACAATAGAATAAGCTTAGACCGGCTAAAACTAACCCAAACCAAACTTTGCCAATATATTGCTTAAAGGCTATCAACATCATTGATGAGAAAACAGCAACAGGCACAAACCAATAAGCAGCATGAAAAACAGATCCCTTTATAAGCACCAATACCAGTTTTAATATATGAGGCAAATTACTCATAGCAAACTCGTTAAGGGTTATTATAAAAGATAACTGGATAAACACCAGCAGCAACAAAAAAATAATCCACGGAAGCATAACTGAATGAAACCTGTAACGTAAATAAGTTAAAGGTGTAAACCGCTCAATTTTATCAAACAATAAAAAGCCGGATACAATAAAAAACATAATGGTACCAACTCTTCCCGCCTGTATTAATACAGCCTGCGCAATCTGATAACCGGCGTTACCATATACTTCTTTCTCAAGCCCAAGTAAACAATGCCCCCATACTACCGAACAAATAGCTACAAACCGTATAACATTTAAACGCGCATGATAAGACACTGCCTGTGGTTTTGAGTTAATAATGCTGCTTTGGAAACTATGTGATCCGATTGCGTCTGATTTAAAAAGTGAGATTGTCGAGGTCATGGCTTGTATTAGCTTGTTAACCAGCATGTACCATATGTATGCCAAAAATTATGTGCCTAATAATCAGATACATAAAAACTTATACGTTCCACTTTCTGGAAAGGTTTCTATATTTAACACAAGCTTCCTTATAACCCTTTACCCACAATTAATTAAACTCCACATGGATGCCTACCATATATTTATAGTTGAAGATGACTTATGGTATGGCGAGCTATTGAACTACCAGCTTTCGCTTAACCCTGATTATCAGGTAACTAAATTTACAACAGCTGGCGAATGTCTTAAAAATCTGCATAAAAAACCCGACCTGATCACTATTGACTATTCGCTGCCGGACATGACCGGTGCCGATTTATTCAAAAAAATACGAGCAATCAACCCCTCTGTACCCGTAATTGTAATAAGCGGGCAAAACGATGTAAACACCGCAGTAGACTTATTAAAAACCGGGGTAAGCGATTACCTGGTAAAAAACGATAATATTAAAGAACTGCTGTGGAATGCCGTTATACGCGTACGCGAAAACCAATCGCTAAAAAAGGAAGTTGAATACTTACGCGAGGAGCTTGGCCATAAATACGAGATCGGGAATATTATTAAAGGTACATCACCAGCTATAAAAAAAATATTTAGCCTTATTGAAAAGGCAGGCAAAGCCAACATCAATGTATCAGTAACCGGCGAAACGGGTACCGGCAAAGAACTGGTGGCTAAGGCCATTCATTACAACTCAGATCGCTCTAAAAAACCTTTTATAGCACTTAATATGTCGGCCATACCGGCTGAGTTGTTGGAGAGCGAACTTTTTGGCTATGAAAAAGGGGCGTTTACCGGTGCCTCCGCCCGAAAAACCGGCAAGTTTGAAGAGGCCAACAAGGGCACGCTGTTTTTAGATGAAATTGGCGAGATGGAGCCCGCTATGCAAAGCAAACTCTTAAGGGTTTTGCAAGAGCGCGAACTAACCCGGCTTGGCGGGCACGAAAAAATTAAACTGGATGTTAGGCTGATAGTGGCCACTCATAAAAATTTGGCAGAGCTGGTAAAAAAAGGCAGTTTCAGGGAAGACTTTTACTACCGTATTATGGGCCTGCCCATTGAGTTACCCCCCCTGCGCGACCGCGGAACGGACATTTTACTACTTGCTAAAACGTTTTTGGATGACTTTGTTAAAGAGAACCGCATGGAGCCAAAATATTTGGGTAACGAAGCCAAAAACAAACTAATAAACTACAACTTCCCGGGTAATGTGCGAGAACTACGGTCGGCGATTGAACTTTCTGCTGTGATGTGCGATGGGAAGGAAATTTCTGCAGATGATATTGGCTTTCATACTCCGGGCAGGGACAGCCTGGCCGTTACCGGCGAAAAAACGATGGAAGAATACACTTGCGACATAATTAAAGCATACCTTGAAAGGTATGATAATAATGTTTTAAAGGTTGCCCAAAAGCTAGACATAGGCAAGTCTACCATTTATAAAATGTTGCAGGACAAAAAACTGTAACCCCCTTAAACAAAAAAACCGCCCCGATTTCTCGGGGCGGCCAGAACAATAAGCCTACTTTAAGTACAAATTTGGCAGCGCACGGTAACCTGTTGCCGTGTTTGTATACCAATCAGGGTAGAGCGTTCCGCCTGAGCTGGCCCAATCAGCAAAGTGCAGGTACGCATCTGTTATTTTAACTTGTTCTATGGGGTATGTAAAATTGTCGGCAAAGCTTATAGCCCATGGCCAGTTTTCTTTTGATAAATAATATCTTGATGATGCCGGAGCCGAAGTATCGTCGTCAGTACCAAATAGTTTGCTATCAGCTTTTTCTGTTGGAGCATAACCTGGCAAGTGTACTTCATAACCTCTGCGTGAGTTGCTTATCAGGAACGGATTGATAGCCGTTGCTGTAATAGTTGACAGTGCAACAGGGGTTGAAAGTGTCATTAAAACAGACGCGGTAACGCCGGTTGTAACTTTAGGCTTTGAGTTTAGCACGTTTACAAAGAAAGCGTTATCTGGGTTATTGATCATCATATCAGTATTATCAACGGAATGATAACCGCTTTGCTTTGACCGGCTTCAACACCGTTAGCCGCAAGTGTTATATAGTTGTCTTTATATTTTAAACTATTTTTCACTGATTGTACAGCCGATGCAGCAAACGGGAACTGAACACCGAAACCATTTTTAAATGATGCGCCAACAGCGGTAACATTGTAATCGCCTTGCAGGGTAACTACCTCGTTTTTTGCATTGCTCACAAAAGTGTAACGGTATTTAACAATAACATCGTTCAGATCATAGTCACCTTTTTTAGGCCAGTTATCTTCAAACGCTACGTTAGCATAACCGCTTGCAGATGGATAATAGCTTATAAAAGCTTTGGTAGGATCGTTAGGGAAAGCATCTATTACATCGCCTGCGCCGTCGCCGTCAGTATCTTTAGGTTTGTCAACAACTGATACACCATCGTTTGAAATGGCAGTAACCGGATTAGATGATGCATAAAACACCAGGTCATTAAAATCATTATCTGACCCACTTTGTCTGTTAAGGTCTTCAAAACCTATCAGGGTAAGTTTGTGAAACTCATCATACAATACAACGGTATGTTTTCTTAGTTCAGCTTTATTCTCCGGATTAAGATTGCTGTGAGAATAGAATTTAGTATTAGCTGTGTTTATACCTTTACCTGTCCACCCGTTGCCTATAAGTATAAAGCCAATAGAGGTTCCGGCTTCAAAAGTTCCAATCTTAACCTTAGCACCGGGTTTAAGGCCACCACCTGCGCCATAAGCCGAAGCATTTGGTAACACTATGGTAGCATTTTTTATATCAGATTCGCTGGTAGGAGCGCTGCCTGTTTTGTAAGTATAGAAGGCAAGTGTATTCAGATTACCTGCGCCCTCGGCAACAAACGTTATCCAAACGTCGGCTTTTTCTTTTATATCCAGAGTTGATACCGCGCTGCTTGACATATACTCGGGGTGTGTTTCCGGTAAAGGTTTTGATTCTGGCAAAGACGTGTTTACGTATGATAATAAAGGAGCACCTATCACATCAGGTGTTGCTTCTAAATATTTAGGTACGCCCTGGCTTAACGGTGTTGAAGGTGTGTTTACAACAGCATCATCAGATGATGTATATGGCGATGGGAATGCAAACACAGTTGATCCGGCTGCCAGTAACGTTATGCCCGGGGTTGCACCGGCTTGCACCACAATTTCTTCAGGCACTATGTCACCACCAAAACCTGCGGCACCACCAATAGTAGCTGTAACAGCCGAGCCGTTGATGTTGGCTTTTGCATAACGCATTACACCAAGATATGCCGGATCTATCACAATTTTAGTTAACGTTGACGGTACTGTTACTTGCGTAACCAGGTTTCCGTTGTTATCTGTTATACCTTTATATATAGCTGCGTTTTCTGCAGTATTAGCAGGATTGTAAAAGCTCACAACCACTCCGCGCAAGGCATCGCCGTTAGTTGCTTTAAGCGATAAATTTACCGCGATGTTTTTTGTTGTAGTGAAATTGAAACCATCGGGTGCAATTTTACTTACGTTATCGCCAGGCTTACCTTCATCAGGGTTAACGGCGGATTTTTTACAGGCTGCGAACACAACTAGCGCAGCAAAAATAAGTGGGGTAAATTTTTTCATTGTTTGGGCTTTGTACTTTGTATACGCCCTGCTTGCAAAGTCCGTTCCGTTATACAAAAGTGCCATTTTAAGCTAGAAATGGCGCTTTCAGCCCCGTGCCAGTCTCCACAATTTGGAATATATTCCATTTTTTGGACAAGCGTATGATGCTATCTAATGATAGCAGTATGGTTTTTAATTAAACATTATGAAGTTCTGTTTGTTTTTATAAAATAAAAAAACGTATTACCATTGCTCGTTTCCTGCCGCTACCTTTTTTCTAATAAACGAAAATTATTTTTTCAAAAAAATCTGATAAAACGATGTCAATTGCATATATTATCGCTAAATAAAAAGCAGATTTTTCGTAATTTTTATAATTAAAACATTAAAAAATTGTAATTATTTCAAAATAAATTGCATTTTTATAAAAAACACTTCATATATTTCATTTTTAATGAGTAAATTGTGTAACCAAAAACTTAAAGGCCCTATTTTACATGCACGAATCAGCTTATTTTAATAAATACAACCCCATTGGCGGTGTTTGGGACGAAATGTACGGGGATGATTCCAATGTGCGGGACCATTATAGAAAAGTAATAGATTACATTTCCGGCGAGTCTGCTGATGATCTTAACAAAAAAGAAGAACTGGCCAAACGCCTGTTCATGAGCCAGGGTATTACTTTTACCGTATACAACAATAACGAAGGCATTGAGAAAATTTTTCCGTTTGATATTATTCCGCGTATAATAACTGCTGCTGAGTGGGCATTTGTAGAAAAAGGCATAAAACAGCGCCTAACCGCGTTGAACCATTTTTTAAAGGATATTTACCATAATCAGTTTATTATTAAAGACGGCATAGTGCCGGTTGATATCATTTATTCGTGCCCGCATTTTCTGCGGGAGATGTATCAGCTGCATGTTCCGTATGATATTTATATCCATATATCAGGCATTGATCTTATCCGCGATAGCGATGGCACTTTCTACGTATTGGAAGACAACCTTCGCACACCATCGGGTGTAAGCTATATGCTGGAGAACCGCGAGATAACCAAGCGCCTTTTCCCTGATCTGTTGCCACAATGCGGCGTACGCAGCGTTACAGAATATCCATCTATATTATACCGTAACCTGATGGCGCTTTCGCCAAGGCAGATAGCCAGTCCAACCATCGTGTTGCTTAGTCCGGGTATTTATAACTCGGCGTATTTTGAGCATACCACGCTGGCCCGTTTAATGGGTGTGGAGCTTGTTGAGGGCCGGGATCTGGTGGTTAAAGACCATAAGGTGTACATGAAAACCACCATAGGTTTGCAGCAGGTTGATGTAATATATCGCAGGGTTGATGATGATTACCTTGATCCGCTGGTGTTTAACCCTGGCAGTATGCTGGGAGTTGCCGGCATTATGGGTGCTTATAGAAAAGGGAACGTAGCTATTGTAAACGCTATTGGCAACGGCGTGGCCGATGATAAAGCCATTTACACCTACGTGCCGCAAATGATAAAATACTACCTTAACGAGGAGCCTATTTTAAAGAATGTGCCCACGCATCAACTGGGTAATCCTGACGAATTGGAACATGTATTTAAAAATCTTAACAAGATGGTGGTTAAGCGCACTAATGGCAGCGGTGGCTATGGCATGCTGATGGGCCATGCAGCATCTGACGAGGAAATAGAGGATTATAAAAAAGAAATATTAAAAGAGCCGCGCAATTTTATAGCGCAGCCAACCATAAGCCTTTCATCAGCACCATGTTATATGCAGGGCGAACTGAAGCCGCGACGGATTGACCTTAGGCCATACGCGCTTTTCGGTCCGGATGGCATTGAGATAGTGCCTGGGGGCTTAACCCGCGTAGCTTTAAAAGAGGGCTCGCTGGTGGTAAATAGCTCGCAGGGTGGCGGCAGTAAGGATACGTGGGTGCTGGCTTAGATGTGCAGATGCGGGGATGTGCAGATGTGCATATAAGAGGGTGTGCAGGTATGCAAATGAGGGCATAATAATAATTTACAAATAAATTAAATTCGAAATCGAACATCCGAAATTCGAAATAAAAACGACATATGTTAAGTAGGGTAGCAGCAAGTTTTTACTGGATGAGCAGGTATATTGAGCGCAGCGATGGTTTATTGCGTATGCTCAAGATAAATTATGCATCGTCGCAAGATACGATTGAAGAGTTTACATGGGAACCCGTGATAGATATGTATGCCGAGCTTGGCGACGACGAAGGCGGCAAGCTGGAAAACGATAGCCGGGCGGTACTTAAATACATGGTTACCGGTAGAGCCAATTCCAATTCCATTGTAAATATTATAACCCTTGCCCGCGAGAATGCGCGTAGTGTACAGGAACATATCACCAAAGATCTGTGGCAGTGCCTTAATGAGTATTATCACGCCGTAAAAGACACCAAATTGGAACGTGCCCTGCAACGCGAAGACCCTATAGGTGTATTGGATGTGTTGATAAAGCAGGTTATGTTGTATTACGGCACGGTAGAAATTACAATGGAGCGTGGCGAGGGCCGCAGCTTTATGAACATTGGCAAGTACCTTGAACGATCCATACAATCTGTTGATATTTTAGATACCAAATTTGGCTCGATATCAGAAAACCCCGACCTGCTTACTGATACAACCTATTGGAAACATTTGCTGCTTTCATTAGGTGGCTATGAGTTGTACCTGAAAACCTACCGCGAAGGTTTTGAAGCCGAGAACGTTTTGGAGCAGGTGGTATTGAACAATGATTTTCCGCGCTCGGTAATTTACTCTGTAAACAATATACAGCGCTATTTTGAACGCCTGAAAAAAGACAGCAATCTTGACAATTTCAGAGAAATGTCTTTCAGGATAGGGCGTTTGCAGAGCCGCATAAAATACAGCTCGGTAAGAAGCATAAAGCAAGAGGGCCTGCATACTTTTTTGGCACAAATAAGAGGCGAGCTTTACGGAATAAGTGATGCTTTGAATGAATATTATTTTGCCAATTCATAACCGGAGACGTTGATCAGTGATAAATAAATTATAAACAAAATGCCTGAATTTCAGATACAACATATAACCACTTACGTTTATGACAGCCCTGTTCGCGACAGTGCTAATCAGATCATACTCTTCCCGATAAAGGATGAATACCAGGACGTAATTAAACATGATATTTTAATTACAGGCAGCGCTATGGTTGATACTTTTACAGATTATTACGGCAACGAGGTAGGAACATTTACCTACAGCGAACCCCACTCTGTAATGGTTATTACATCAAAAATGTTGGTAACCACCAAACACCGGCTTTTACCCATAAATGATATTTTCCCGGCGCAGCAATGGGATGACCTTAAGCCCTTAAGGTATACTGTGCCTTACATTGATTTTTTAAGGCAGGAGCATTTTGATGGCCTTTCTGATCTGCAAGCGGTAGTTGACAAAGAATGGTCAAAGGATGATACCCCTTACCAGGTTGCCCTTAGATTTTGCCAATATGTGTATGATAATTTTGAATACATAAAAGGTGTAACCACGGTTGAGACCACGCTTGACGAGATATGGAAACTTAAAGCCGGCGTGTGCCAGGATTTTGCCCATTTATTAACAGAAATGCTGCGACTGGTAAAAATACCGGCCCGCTATGTAAGCGGCTATATATGTACCTATAAAAACGGTATGCGCGGCGAAGGTGCCACCCATGCCTGGGCAGAAGCCTACATACCGGATTATGGATGGCTGGGTATTGACCCTACCAATAATTGCATAGCTAATGAAACACACGTGCGCCTTGCCGTAGGTCGTAATTTTAGTGATTGCTCGCCGGTTAAAGGCGTGTATAAAGGTGCTTCAGGTCATCGGCTGGAGGTATCAGTAACGGTGGATGATGATATTGCCAACCCTACCAACATAGAGACATCAACAGTAGAGATCATATCTGCCCCCACTCCTGCCGACGCCAATGTTGTTACAAAAAACAGCTATCAGCGCTATATGGAAATGGTAACGCAGCAGCAACAACAGCAGCAGCAGTAATAGTAGGCATTGCCCATTGCCATCTAACGCCGCGAGTAATCTATTCGCACGCTAGTCTGGCTGTTATATCCTAGACAAATAGGGAAGAGCGGGGTTGGAAACTTAGACCCAGTATGGAGACCACGTTGCTAATTTACAAAATATCGGTTATTGGCCCACGCTTCTGTTGTTGGTCATAAGACCGAACAACGGCAGACGCCCGGAACACCAACAAGGGCATAAAAAAAGACATACGCCCATTCATAAGAAAAGCCCCTTTTCAGGGGCTTTGTCGTTTAATATCAGTTCGTTTTCACCGCTTGTTTTTTACCTTAACACTGTCTGCATACGCGTATGGATCACGTTGTTTTGGGTCTTTTTTGGGCCCAATATGATACGAGAAAGTGTTGTTCATTATAATAAAACGATCGTTAAGCTTATATTGTAACAAAGCGTTATCAGCAGTTATCGACTTGTTACTTCTTGTATCATTGATCGTTACGCTATATTCATCCGACTTTTTGCCATGTGTTATTTTAAAGTAATCCAGCGTTTCGTCTCGGTTATAATCAATGATACAATCTATGGTTCCAAAACGACTTTCAAACTCATGAATGCCGGTTACATTCATAGATGGATTTAACCTTGCTAATATAAAATAGGTAAGTTGCACACCAGAACCCGATGCGGATTGCCCTTTCCCAAAGAAAGCTAAAAACTGTTTTGTGTTCCATCTTATTCGAACGACTCTTAGAGATAACGGAGCAATTTTACTTAAAAGCTCAAAGCGTTTCTTTCCAATCATTAACATATCATTCCTATTATCAGCATAACTAATATATGATATCGATGGCAGGTGATCGCCCGTTGAAAACATGGAAAAGAACCTCCCATCTTTAGAATCACTCTCCGTATAACTAAACTGCCCAACTACTTCCTTTTTTGAGATTGTAGATTTTGTGGGTAACAGTTCTTTATATACCTGATTGATAGTCAAAGACGTATTCTGGTTATAGGATGAGCAGATACAAGATAAAACTATTAGCGTCGCTATAATGCTCTTCATCTTTATAATGTTAATATCGTGGTGCCCCGCTACCGCAAGCGTCCCGCTTGTGGTAACGCAATGCTTACATCGTCAATAATCTTAACTAAGCCTTTTATTCCGCAATAGTCGCGTGCACTGCTGTACAAGTACTCACTTCCAATTTCAACAAAACCTGCTTCAACCGGATTGTTATGCGTGTAATCAATCTTTTGTTTTATCACAGCAGGGGTCCATAATTCTATCGGATGATTATCTTGTTGCCAAAATTGATTTTTGATGTTGTTGGAGTTTGCCGAAGCTGCCTTTTTAAAAGAGTTTAACAGCCATTCTCGCCTGCTCTCCAGCATATTGCCTTCAATTAATGCATAAGCTGTTTAGATGTGTACGATTTAAAATCTCGCATTAATTCATCTGGTTTTTGAATGTTCGACTTAAAAACCAAATGTATATGACTTGGCATAATACACCAGGCATATATTTCCATCCCTTTATTGTCAATGCACTTGTTTAGGTTTTCTACTATACAATCAAAATAAACACGCCTTACAAATACATCTATCCAAAATACAACAGCAAAACTTATAAAGTATAAACCCTCAGGGTTATGGAATTTATAATTGCGGCTCATGCTTTAAAAATACAACAAATCGTTTAAATCAAAATACAAATGCCTGTCGTTTTGCCACAAGCGGGACGCTTGCGGGAGCGGCGTGGATGTCAGCCTGAGCCTGTCGAAGGGCGCGCGTAAAGGCCTTCACGCTCAATGGTTCGACAAGCTCACCATGACACCCCTCTCATCATTGTCATTACTCGCTTAAAGGCCGCGGATTTTATAACTCAGAAACACCAGGCGCTCATAAAGGTAAATCCCTTACAGTACAACCTTCTTAACTGCCGCGGCCAGATCCTCTATTTTAGGCTCTTTAGTAAACGCCTTGCTCAGTTTACCTTTACGGTTGTAAATAGCAATATACGGCGTGGTTTGCACAGCGTAATATTTTTGCACAGGGTAAAAGCCGTAGGCTAAATATTCGGGGTACTCTGTGCCCATAACAATGTTTTTGTATTTAGGGAGGTTATAGTCACGGTTAAAATTCTTGATCATCCCCATCCACGGGTAATTGGTTCTGGTGAAGGTTACCATCACTATCTGAATGTTTTTAAAAACATTCATCTGTTGCGTCATCTCCATGGTCAGCTTTTGGCAGTGCGGGCAATCCGTTCCAAAATAAATGAGCATTGCAGGCTCGCCCTTTTTAAGGTCCGTCCACGATGTAAAAGTACTATCGGGCTTTAATATGCGGTAGTGGGCAATGGTGCCGTCGTTTTTATTCTGCGCGTTAGTGCAGCCCGCTATAATTACCAGGCTTAAAAAAAATACCAATCTTTTTATCATAGTCAAAATCATTCAAGCATTTCCATTTGCCATACAATATGCTCTTCGGTTATAGGATATAACGCATTTTCGCGAATAGCATGATAAACGGCGTAAAATAAATTATTATAGTCGCCTTTAGGCGCTGTTAAATACTCCACACTTTTTTCACCGTCAACCCCAACGGTTACCAGCTTACCTTCGCAACCCGCAGGCTCCAGGCCATAGGCCGGGTCATCAGGCAGCAACGGGATATTCAACTGGGGCTCCTGCACATCGCCACGGTGCTTAGTAAAGCTGCCTAACGCACCATGAACCACGTATGATGGTTGTGGATCTGCAATAAGCAACCCAGCCGCCAAATTTACAACAAGCCCGGCGGGATACACAAGGCGAAGATTAATATAATCAAAAATTTCTGACCGCTCCCGCTGAATAGCATCTACCCTGTCAAACGATAGCGGTTTACCAAACAAATGAATAGCCTGGTCTATAATATGCGGACACAACTCGTACCCAATGCCGGTAACGGGTGTGTCTTTGGTTTCTTTAAAAGGTTTAACAGCCAGCTCTGGTTTGTACCTGTCAAATCTAAAATTCACTTCGGTAAGTTTGCCCAATCTGCCACTTTCAATAATTTCCTTCACCAGCAAAAAATCACTGTCCCAGCGGCGGTTTTGATAGATGAACACACGGCGTCCGCTTTTTCGGGCTATATCAAACAACTCCTTTGCCTCGGTCGCGTTAGCGCAGGCAGGTTTTTCAATCAGCACATGTTTACCGGCCTGCAAAACCCGCTTACCCAAATCAAAATGGGTAAAATTAGGCGTGTTAACAACTATTAATTCAACCTCAGCATCGTTCAACAGTTCATCAACAGCATCATAGCTAACAATATCAGGGTAGTCCGTCGCCATCTTTTTTTGATTGCGCTCAACTACGGCCTTTAACTTAAATTGTGGGTTGGTGCTTAAAAACGGCGCGTGGAATACTCTGCCCGACATGCCATAGGCCATTAACGCTGTTACAATGGGTGATGACATAGATAATTTACCTGTTGCTGAGTTACCGCAGCCAAATTATTGCTTTAAAAGGGTTAATGCAAAATTACAAATGAAAAAACGGCATTGTTTGTTTAGCGCATGCTATCCCGAATGGAAAATAGCGCTTCCAGATGCCTTTCAAAAACAAGAATACCCTTTCCGGCAGTTTTTTTTATTTCTTTATCAAAACAGTTTTTTTGCGCACGCTCAAAAATGGCTATCGCGTTTTTATGGTCGGCGGTAATGTACTCAATATAGGCCCGGTCAAAATCTTTCCCCGCCTTACTGTTCAATGCGGCTATTTTGCTTTGAGTTTCCTTGGTCAGCGTATCAGTGAGTGGTATCCTTTTTGCATCGGCTAGCTTAACCAGTTTGGCCCAGCCTTTGGTATAATCTTTAACCATTATCCGCCCGAAATTCTTTATGCGTTTATCTGCTCCTTTAGCCATAGCCATTTTACCGGCAGTAATCTCCGCGTTCACTATATCATTTACAATAGCAATAAAATCAGCATCAATCTGCTCAACCGCCATTAAAGGTTGTTTAGCACCATAAACCTTCTTTTCGGCGGTGTTTTCCTGGCAACTCAATAAAATACAAACTGTAAAAACCGCAAGCAACCATTTTATTCTTCTCATAATGTTGATAAGACCTTTTAATACAGCATTAGCAATTTACCACTGTAAAAATTAAATGTAAGCTTTATACTGCTAAATATTTCTCTTCTATAAAGTTTTCTTATTTTTGAGAACAAAAATCACAAAGATGAATTTTCCTGCAGAACTAAAATATACCAAAGACCATGAATGGGTTAGAGTTGAGGGCGGCGATGCTTATATAGGCATTACTGAATTTGCACAGCGCGAGCTGGGCGATATTGTTTATGTGGATATCCCATCAGTAGGCACAGAAGTAGCAAAAGAAGCTGTTTTTGGCACAGTAGAAGCTGTGAAAACTGTATCTGATCTTTTTATGCCCGTAACCGGCACCATAACCCAAATTAACCCGGCATTAGATAGCCAGCCCGAGTTGGTAAACAGCGACCCCTACGGCGAAGGCTGGATGGTGAAAATAAGTTTAAATAACGCTGCGGATGTGGAAGAACTGCTATCTGCCGATGCATACAAAGCCATTATAGGCGAGTAAAAATGAATTCGATAGTAAAAAATCAAAGGCTCACCATGTTGTGGGCCTTATTTGTTTTTATTATGTGCAATATAAGATTGGGGCATATAGGCCACTCGCCCCGTTTTTTTCCGGGGTTTGATAAACTGGTGCATTGCGGTTTCTTTTTTGTTTTTGTGGTACTTTGTGTAAATGGCTACTTACGCACACAAACGGTTAAGCGTTTGGGCTATAATCAGGCATTACTGATTACGCTTATAGCAGTAGTATTTGGTGGGTTGATAGAAATATTGCAACTTACCCTATTTACCTGGCGCAGCGGCGAATGGCCCGATCTGTTTGCAGATACGGTTGGCGCTTGCATGGGTATATTTAGTATATTAATAACTATTAACGCTACAGAACATGTTAAAAAGTAAATTTATAGTATTGGGTTTGGTAATGATGCTTGGCTTATCGGCCTGCGGTATATTTAAAAAGGATTGTAATTGCCCTAAGTTTGGTAAAGTAAAAGTCATTGAAAAACCCGGCGGCCGGGTGTAATATCCAGCGTAAATTTTGCTCCGGTATCGGAGCAAAATTTAACAGTTTTTCAAACAGCTGAATATCAAATACCTGACTTAAATTTATAGCTATTTTTCCTGACTTATAAGTTGCGTCGCTTTGTTCCGCACAAAACATGCAACCTATTTATTTTCAATTGATTAACCAAACAGATTGTTCCGCTTTGTTCCGCTTGTTTCGCCCTGCACACCGGAGCAAACTAAAGGGCTCAAACTAGGCCAGCCACACGGCATCCATAAACCATTGCTTGCTGTCAAAAAGCTCCTGCACGGGCGTAAAGCCTGCTTCGCGCGCCATTTGCTCTGTTTGCGTTATGGTAAACTTCTGCGAAATTTCCATATAAATGTATTCGTCCTTAGCAAAGTGAACGACAGCATCGCCGATATGTACAACCTGTTCGCTTAAACTTACCAGGTAACTTTTGCAGGCGCCGGTTTCGGGGTCGTAAGTGGCGTAGTGGTCAAACTGCGCTATATCAAAATCGCCTTTCAGCTCTCTGTTTATGCGCTCTAACAGGTTAAGGTTAAACCGTTTGGTAATGCCTTGTTTATCGTTGTAAGCTGCCAATACAGTTTTGGGTGCTTTTTTTAGGTCGATGCCTATCAAAAGCATATCGCCCGATGTTAAATGTTTATGTAGCTCTTTAATAAATTCAATAGCCTCCTTAACAGGCATATTGCCCACGTTAGATCCCAAAAACATCACCACCTTGCGGCGGGTTGACAGTGTTGCCGCCTTTTTAAGCATATCAAAGTATTCGCCGTTAAGCCCGGTTATATTAATACCCGGCAAGCTTTGCGGCAAATCATTGTTCAGGTAGTTTATTACGTTCTCTGATATATCAATAGGCAGATAGGTGAAGTCTACATCTTTTTCAAGCAGGTACTGCAGCAAGTAGCTTGATTTCAGGGCATCGCCAGCACCTAATTCAATCAAATCAAACGGGCCACCATCGCCGGCGATAGCTTGTGCCAACTCAGCTGTTTTTTCTGAGAAGATCTCCAGCTCGCAATTGGTTGGGTAATACTCCTCGCAATTCATCAGCTCCTGAAAGATCTTGTCGCCCCTGGCATCATAAAAATATTTGGAACTTAAGCGCTTTGGATGGTTGCTGAGCCCATTTATAACGTCGGTGTAAAACTGAGTGGTCTTTATGTCAAGTGTTTCGGTTATCATGGTGGATGATAATTTAATATTTACTATTATTTAGCCAGCCGGATACCTGTAAACTGCCAGCGTAGATGTGTTTGAAAAAAATTGCGGTAAGTAGCCCGGCTATGCCCCGGCGAGGTAACTTCTGATGCTCCGCGAAGCACCATTTGATTCACCATAAATTTACCATTGTATTCGCCAATGGCACCAGGCGCTTTGGCAAACCCAGGATAAGGCAGGTAAGAGCTTTCTGTCCACTCCCACGCCTTGCCCCATTTAAACTGACCTGCCGCTGCTTCCCATTCAAATTCCGTTGGCAGGCGCAGGCCCTTCCATGATGCGAAGGCGTAAGCCTCAAAAAAGCTGATGTGGCAAACAGGCTCGTTCAAACTAAGCGGCTCCAGCCCGCGTAAAGTGTAGTGATGCCACTCGCCATCAATTAAATGCCAGTATAGGGGGGCCTCTATTTTATTATTCTTCACCCAGTCCCAGCCTTCAGCGTGCCAGTGGCGAAAATCGTGATAGCCATCGGCATTAATAAATTCCAGATATTCAGCATTGGTAACCAGGTTTGGGCTTATCTGATAACTGCTAAGATATACCTTATGTCGGTTCAACTCGTTGTCAAAACAAAATTCATCGCCTTTAAAACCTATCTCATAAACACCTTCGGGCATGCTTATAAAGTCGGTGTTAATGGTTTCAACTTTAGGCGACACATAGTTTTTATTATAGGCCGGAAAAAGCGGGTTATGGCCAAGAATGTATTTGATATCTGTATATAATAGTTCCTGGTGCTGTTCCTCGTGGTTAAAGCCAAGCACAAGTAATTCCTTTATATCATTAGATGGTTCATGACATAAAAAGCTCACCATTGCGTCATCCACATATTCGCGGTAGCGGTAAATATCAATAACCGTAGGGCGGCTCAGGTTACCCCTATCGGTGCGGATAACCCTATTGCCAACGGTTTCGTAATAACTGTTGAACACATAGTTATACTCCGGGCTGTATTCCTGATAACCCATAAAGTAAGGCTTCAAAATAAAAGTCTCAAAAAACCAGGTAGTGTGGCCCAAATGCCATTTAGGCGGGCTAACATCCCCTATAGGCTGTACAACGTAGTCCTCCGTTTGCAGATGGTTGCAAATGGCTGCGGTTAGTTTGCGCGTTTTAAAGTAACGGTCTGTTAAAGTCATTTATTTTTTTCCAGATAATGTTTCAGATCTGATATAGTTTTAACGCCTAAGTCGGCAGCTTGTTTTTGCCGCATCATTAAAGCATAGGCATTATTAAACCCGATAGGTTGTAACCATTTTATCTTATATCGTTTTTCAAACTCGGCTTTTACATAATTGTATGTTTTAACCTTGTCCCCTTCTAATTTATCAACCTTAGTTTTTGATGCCTGCAGTATGGCTAATAATCCTGTGCCGGTGTATTCAGGATAAAAATCTATCTGGCTATTGGTAAGCGCATCAAAACATATTTTGGTGCCGCCCAATCCAGTTTTGGTAGCTACAGAATAATCCGTATATCCCTCTATCAGCATGGCATACATATTTGCCAGAATATACTGTTCCCCAAATATCTTGGAGCCTATGCGTACTTGCCCGGCACTGCCTTTACGAGGCGGTTGCCATAAATTATGCGCCATCAAAAAATCTTTAGCTACCCGCTCCGGGCTTTGGTGAAGGTAATCTGTACGGTAATTTAAATCCGTCATCAGGCTATCATTTATTTTGCCCGAGAGTAAATTTAAGGTGGCTTCCAGATCAGGGAATTTTTTTAGCGCCTCATTGTTTACAATCGGCGCAGCGTAATAAGGCGGGAAGATCTTTTTGTCATCGTTTAAAGTGATCAGATCAAATGCTTTCAGCCTTCCATCGGTAGAGTAGCCGCTTATTACATCTAACTCTTTCTCAAAAGCCGCTTTATACATCACGGCATCACTTATAACGATGGTATGTATTTTTAATCCGTACTTACTTTGCAGGCCCAGATTACCGTCTTGCCTGCCCATAAACTCGGGTGTAAACCCGGCAGTCAGCTTGCCCCCGTAAGCCGATGGCAAAAAGTAAAACGACGAAAGCAGCAGTACCAAAACCGGAGCGGCAACGGTAAGTACCTTTACTTTTTTTAGGTTGATATTTTGCACCAACGACAGCAATTGATCAAACAAAATAGCCAGCAAAGCGGCAGGGATTGCCCCGGCTAATATCATGTTGGTGTTGTTAAGCGAAATGCCGCCGAAAATAAACTCCCCTAACCCACCTGCAGCAATGTAGGAGGCAAGGGTTGCCACGCCCACATTAATTACCGTAGCCGTGCGGATACCTGCCAGGATAACGGGCATAGCCAGTGGTAATTCTACTTTGTTTAGTATTTGTGCCTTGGTCATGCCCATTGCCAAAGCGGCTTCGCGCACACCGGCATTTACCCCTGTAATGCCAGTGTAGGTATTACGGATGATGGGCAACAGCGCATATAAAAACAGTGCTACAATAGCCGGTTTGGCTCCGATGCCCAGCACAGGTATCAAAAAACCAAGTAATGCAATGCTTGGGATGGTTTGCATAATACCGGCAAAGCCTAAAACGGCTCCGGCAAATTGTTTTTTGCGGCTTATGAAAATCCCGAGCGGCAAACCTATTAGCACAGCAATGATTAACGAGATAAATGTAAGACCAATGTGCTGCAAGATTTGCGCCAGCAGTTTATCTGCCTGCTGCTGCATAAATTGCCACAAAGTTTGTTGGGCTTCATCCATGCGGCTGCAGCTTTTTATATTGATAAAATATCGACATCAAATCATCAAATCTCAGGCTTCCGGTTTTTTCACCCTCGCTGTCAAGTATTGATATGTTTTCGGCTTTTGTAAATTTTAACTGCTCTAATAAAAACCATAAGCCGGAATCAGGGGGCAGTAGAATACCATTTAGCTCAAAAGTTCCACCCGTAGGGGGCGGAGGGGGTTTAATTGATTTAAACTCCAATAATAAGCGCTGATCATTTAAAAACGCTGCAGCAAACTTATCGGCAGGGCTAAATAATAAATCTGCAGGGGTGCCTAACTGCACAATGCTGCCTTTATCCATCAAGCAAATACGATCGCCCAATTCAAAGGCCTCCTGCACATCATGCGTAACCATTATTATGGTTTTGCGCTTCAGTTCATCAAGCGCATTAAACTCGGCCTGTATTTTTGAGCGTGTAACGGTGTCCAGGGCACCGAAAGGTTCATCCATTAACAAAACGGGCGGATCAGCCACTAACGCCCGCGCCAAACCCACGCGCTGCTGTTGCCCACCACTTAATTCATTAGGATAACTGTTTAAATACTTTTTATCCAAGTGAAGTTTTTCTAACAACTCGCATGTACGATCCTCGGTCTTTTGCTTACTCCATCCCAATAATTGTGGCACAACAGCAATATTTTCGGCAACGGTGTAATGCGGAAACAGGCCATTATTTTGCATCACATAACCTATTCCACGTCGCAACGATTCGGGTTTTGTTTTGAGAATGTCTTCGCCGTTTATTGATATTTTGCCGGAGCCGGGTTCAATTAAACGGTTAAGCATTTTTAGCAATGTTGTTTTGCCGCACCCGCTGGTGCCTAGCAATACAAGCGTTTCCTTCCCGGCCACCTCAAAAGAAACATTGCTTACGGCCTTTGTTTTACCGAATGACTTGCTTAGTTTTTCTACCTTAATCACAGCAACTTACTCCGAAATGGTCATGAATAAATTATTTAACGACTCGGAATATAAGGGATGCGCAAAAACGCAGTATCTTATTCTGTCGTACGTAATATCACCTTCTATAGCCATTTGCAATACCGACATGATCTCGCCACCTTCCTGGCCTAAAACCGCAGCGCCTAATATCTTTTTAGTTTTTGCATCAACAACAGCTTTCATAAAACCGCGTGTATCGCCAACCTCGGCAGCCCGTGCCACGCGCGACATCGGCAAACGGGCTATTTTAACATCCATCCCTTGTTCTCTGGCTTCTGCCTCGCTGATACCTACCCGCCCCAATTGCGGATCAGTGAACATACAATAAGGTACGGGCCGTTGTTTGGTGGTGTAATCAGTTCCTTCTATCAGGTTGCGGTAAACTATAGTATAATCATTATAAGCAATATGTGTGAAAGGCGGCCCGCCATTTACATCACCTAATGCATAAATTCCGGGCACGTTAGTTTCAAGCTGATCATTTACTTTTATAAAACCTTTTTCATCTACCTCAACCCCGGTTTTGTGTAATGCCAGCGGGCCTGTTAGTGGTACACGCCCCACCGCCAGGAGCACATGAGAGCATTTGACTTTTCTCTCTACTTCTGCATTCTTTATTACAGCTGTAATTTTGCCTTTATTTTTCTGTTTGAATTTTACACCTTCAGATCCGGTTTGAATATCAATATCTTCTAAAGCCAACAGCTTTCTCATCTCCAGCGCGATATCTTCATCCTCTTTCTTCAATAAACGGGCAGATCTTTCCAGCAAAGTTACCTTGCTGCCAAAACGCCTGAACATTTGCCCAAACTCTAACCCTATATAATTGCCGCCCAATACCAATAAATGTTCAGGCACCGTATCTAACTCCAAAATGCTTGTAGATGTGAGGTAATTAATATCTGAAAGCCCTTCAATTTGCGGAATAAACGTTTGAGTACCTGTGTTTATAAAGATCAAATCTGCCTTAATATGTTTAACCGCATGCCCGCTTAGCTTAACAGCTATTGTTTTAGGCCCCGTAAAAGCAGCTTCGCCGTGTAAAAGATCTAATCCGGTTGTAGCGAGTAATGCTTTTTCGCTTCCGTGGCGGGCGTTAAGCACAATATCGTCCTTGCGTTTTTTTATAAGCGCCATATCCACCTTATAGCTTTTGATCTTGATGCCAAGGTGAGCACTGTTAGCTGCGTTCCAAGCCGCCTTTGCTGATGCCACCCAGGTTTTGGTGGGCGTGCATCCATCGTTAACGCAAGTGCCACCAACCCAGCGCTTTTCAATCAATGCCACCTTTTTACCGGCCTTGGCCAGCTTTTTTGCCAACGGCACACCTGCTTGCCCGGCACCTATTATTATGGCATCATATTGTTTAAGCATCATGGCGGTTATGTTGAGTGGGATGTTGTATTAAAGGTAAGTTATAATTTGATAGATTTATAATAGCGATCGATGGATTTTTGTTTGGATAAACCTGTTGTGTTTTGTGCAAGTTGGCGATATGAAAAAAAAGTAAAAGAATATTTTTAAATTATCTATAAACGTATATCTTTGCAGTCCCAAAATAAGGGAAACAAAATAAAAAAAGGCCCGTTCGTCTAGGGGTTAGGACATCAGATTTTCATTCTGGCAACAGGGGTTCGATTCCCCTACGGGCTACTAAAGGGGAAAAGTGACACATAGTGTACTTTTCCCCTTTCTTTTTTTCGCGTATCTTTCTGTTAATCTGTAAGATAACATTAAGCGTGGTGTTCAAATGAGGGGTTGGATGTCCCCTTCCGTCGAAACACAGATTTTTAGGGTACATGTAACCGATCAACTTTCGCTTTTCGATAATGCTGGCAGATTTATAATGCAATTGCATATCGGAATAACGTAAAATCACTATATCCAGCAAATTTCTATTGTTTTCAGGCTCTTAGCCTTCCGTCTTAAAAGTATCCATTACAATTTCGTTATAATGCATTGCGATGCCGGGAGATAATTGGAAGTTTATCAATTGATTTTCGAAATACTCATTTACAGTTGCAGCTTTGAAACGACATTTACAGCTGCCCGAGCAATGATAATAATGAAAGTACTTGCCATGTATTCCTCTCGAAGCTCTTCCTGTTAGCATTCTGCTGCACTCAGGCACTCTAAAAAGCCCAGTAGGTGATTGGCATAAGCCGCTGTTCGTGAGATTCCTTTTTTTAATTCAAACGTAAGTATTAAAATTAAATACATTGATAATCAATACAATAGAAAATATCAATCGATTAGTACTAATATAATAGTATTAATACTAATTAATTAGTATTAAATTTGATTTATAATCAAACCACCTTATAAATGTTATGAAACCGATCATTATCATATTTCTGCTCTTCGCGTCATCCATCGTAAAGGCGCAGCAAAACTTTAAACTGACAGGGCAGGTTACAGACCAGGCAGCCCAAAAATTACCTTATATAAGTATTGTTATCAGCAACCCGTCACAACCAAAAGCGGTTTTAAGTGATGAAAATGGTTTTTATTCTACATCACTAAGCGCAGGAAAATACGCCGTAAAAATATCAGTGATAGGGTATAAGCCTTACAAAGACTCTATTACGATAAACAGCGACCGTGTTTTTAATATCACATTAGAAAAAGATGTAAAAACCTTATCAGAAGTTAACGTTGTAGCCGATAAGCCCATAGTTGAACAAAAGATAGACCGTTTAGTGTTCAATGTGGGCAACAGCGTTTTTAACCGGGGCTTTAGCGCGCTTGAAGTACTGAATCAGGCGCCAAGGATTGAAGTATCGCCGGATGGGCAGCTAACGCTAATAGGTAAAAGCACACTCGCGGTTATGATAGACGGGCGTATTATATCCGGCGACGCGGTAAAAGATCGTTTGGCGGCTATTCGCTCTGATAATATTTCAACTATTGAAGTAATTACAATGCCGCCTGCGAAATACAGCGCGCAGGGTAACTCAGGGCTTATCAATATCGTCCTTAAAAAGAATCAAAATCTTGGCTGGCTTGTAAGTTTTAATAGCGGCTATCAGCAGCGTACATTCGCTGCAGCTTCGCAATCGGTAACCGTAAATTATAAGAGCAACAAACTTGATCTTAATTTTAACACCAACGGTTTTATAGAGAAAAGACGATTTAAAACCGATTTGCAATATGAGCAGGCGGCTATAAAGTGGGATAATAATAATGTTAGGGACCCATTCGGCAAAAACGTGTCGGTAAATACTTCGCTAAATTATAAACTGACAAAAAAGATGAATGTTGGTTTTCTAGGCGATATTACAACGCAAAAAGTAAGGGAAGACGGCGCAACAAACAGCGTTTTTATAACCACCGGTCGTTTTGCCGCAGATTCTACCGCCAATTCTATCACGCATTACAATAACCTATACACCACAAAGTCCGCAACCGCCTATTACGATTTTCTGATAGACTCATCCGGAAAAAAACTGACTGTTAACGGTAGCTACTTTGTAAAAAACATCAATGGCGATACGTATATCAACAACCAGATAAAAAGCAACAACTCCCGACAGGAACAGTTTACTAACACCGACGAGACCCGTTACCAGGGCAGCTCAGTCAATTTAGACCTGGAACTACCTTACCGTTTTGCAAAAATTGAGACCGGCGGTTCGTTAGCCTATGTCAACAATCATTCTTTGATAAATGCTACAGGAACCGGAATACCAGTTGGCATAAATAACTTTTTATATAAAGAAAATACCGCTGCGCTATACGCTTCCGCCAGTAAAAAATTAAGTAAAAGCTGGTCGGCCAAAATAGGTCTGCGTTATGAGCGTACCGGTATAAACAGCGAGTTAAAAGATACCGGTTTGGGTAATAGGGCTACAATAAGCAATTTATTTCCAAGCATATTCATCTCCTATGCACCTAAAAACAATTCAATTACCGCATCGTACTCAAAGCGTATTCAGCGCCCCTCATTCAGTATATTAAATCCTTTCAGGTCCTACATTAACAGCTACACCTACAGAACAGGTAACCCATATTTACTGCCCGCATTTAGCGATAATATTGAACTTACCCATATGTACAAAAACAATCTTACAACTACCTTATCGGGCTCGGTGCTTAACGGGGGATTTGGAAGCATAACTACTTTCAGGCAAGGCGAAGCATTGACGGAATCAAAGCCTTTTAACTATATAAAAACATACGCTGGTAATTTATTTATCGCGTATACGCTTTCGTATAAATGGCTAAACAGCTACAATAGTTTTAGTTTAAGTTACAATAGCTCGGTAGCAGACAAAAACATAATAATATTGCAGGATTTGAATGGCTTCTACGCTAATTACGCTATACGTAATACTATAACTCTTAACAGCAAAAAAACAACTTTTTTAGTAGCCAATTATCAGTATGGCTTTCCGGGCACTTCGGGTTTTTTAAGGATAGAAAGCAGAAGCAGCCTCGATGCGGGCGTTCGGTTCCAATCACATAACGGTACTTTTATGTACAACCTGTTAGTTTCGGACATATTGCACACGGCGGCCAGCCGTACAGCAACGCGGTATAACAACGCTGTTCAAACCGGCAATATTTATAATGACATGCGGTATTTAAACTTCTCGGTAACCTATAGCTTTGGCAACGCCAAAGCGCGCGCAAGTACAAAGTATATTGATGGCGGAAACAAAAACAGAACTCTTTAAAAAATTAATAGATTTATAAATAATTACAATAAAATAAGCAATGCAAAAGCTGGCTAAACGCGAAGAGCAAATAATGCAGGTTTTCTGGAATTTAAAAAGGGCATTTATAAAAGAGGTGATCCCTGAGCTGCCCGACCCAAAGCCGCATTACAATTCGGTATCAACCATGATAAAGGTGTTGGAAGACAAGGGTTTTTTGGCACATGACGTCGTGGGTAATATTTACCAATATTTTCCGATGGTATCAAAAGAAGATTATCAAAAACATGCCATGAAAGATGTTGTGAGCCAATACTTTGATAACTCTTACGCTAACATGCTCGCCTTTTTTGCTAAGGAGCAAAAAATGTCTGAAGAGGAACTGAACGACATTATTAAACTAATTAAAAGCGACAAGAAATGATGCCATATACCTTAAGCGTTGCCATAATTATTGCTATAAGCGTGGCATTTTACAGGGTGTTTTTGCACAGGGAAACTTTCTTTAGGCTTAACAGGCTGGTTTTACTGGGCTGCCTTGTTTTGGCTTTTATTGTTCCCCTGGTTAAGGTACCCGCTAAATTTTCGTTTAGACCAGTGCCCCCATCAGAAAGCGTTATTGATTTGCATCAAAATACTGCAGAAGCGTCGGCTGCTACCATGGTACAGCAGGCCGAGGTTAAAACAGGCGTTGAAAAAACTACCGTCGTGCTGCCGTCAACAGAAAATAAAGCCTTTGTTTTTTTTACTAATGCCGTAAAATATATTCCGTTTGTTTACTGGGCGGGAGTTGCCATAATGGGTGGTAATTTGCTATTGCAGATACTGGTGCTGTTGTACCGGTCACGTAAAAACCAGGTTATAAAAGATGGTGTGTGCCGCATTGTTGAGGTGGATGGCGACCACGCCCCATGCTCATTCGCTAACCGCATTTTCATTAATCCCGAAAAATACGATTGGGAAACTTATGACCAGATACTGGCACATGAGAAAATACATGTTTTGCAGGCCCATACCATTGATCTGTTGTTAGCAGAACTGATGCTGGTGTTCCAATGGTTTAACCCGCTGGCATGGATCTATCGTAAGGATATAGAAAACAACCTGGAATACCTTACAGATGATTCGCTTTTGAAGGAGAACGCTTTTGAAAGGTCAACCTATCAGTTGAGTTTGGTAAAAGTATCGGTGCCTGAGTTTGCAATGAACATCACCACCAACTACAACCAATCTATGTTAAAAAAACGCATTTTGATGATGAATGCCAGAAGATCAAACATTAACGGCATGTGGAAGTACATGACGCTTGTATTGATAATGGCAGTGTTGGTGTGCAATATTAACGAGCCCCTTTCGGCAGCAGCTGCTAATGCTGCAACCAAAAACGAAATAAAAAACAATCAACACAGAAACGTGCCTGCACTGGGTACAGAACAGCAATCAGCAACATTATCGTCCCCTAAAAAAAACAATGTTGCAGCTAAAAAAGCTGAATCGACCCTGACTGCACCGGGACCGGAAGCAGACACAACGCATGTTCTTAAATTCAGCAATACATTAGGCCGAATAGAAGCATTTTATGAGGGGGGCACGCTTAAAATGCCATTCCCCGAAAATATTGTAAAGGCAGATGCACCTTTTGTTAATGCAATTAGCAATTTAGGCTATGCCGCGCTAAGCCAAAATCAAATGGATTCGCTAAAAACGGCAGGGGTAACCCCAGAATTTGTCAAGGGCGTAGCAGATTTAGGCTATACTAATCTTCCTTATAAAATACTTTGCATCTTAAAATTGGCTGAGGTTACGCCGCAATACATAGACAGTTTTTCTGATCTGGGCTACGGGCATCTAAAGATGTCAAAGTTTATAATATTTAAATTTTCAAAGGTCGAAGCAGCTTATATTAAAAATCTGCAGGGCGTAGGCTTAGATATTCCGTTAGACCTGATTACCAGTACTAAATCAAGAGGTTTGACAGCCGAGTATGTTCAGGGCTTTAAAGATCTTGGATATAATAATCTGCCATATAGCAGAATTTCTATGTGGAAAGCGCAGGGAATTGATGCTGATTATATCCGGGGGTTCAACAAAATAGGGTTTAACAATATACCCGAATCAACTTTGTCTTTCCTTAAAAGCGGCAAGATTACGCCGGAATACGTAACCGCAATGAAGGAGAAAGGGGTGGTTTTTGCTGATTTAAAAAGATATGCGTTTGCCCGCAGTGTCACGAATAATTAAAATTTCTATGAATTTTTAAAAAGAAACTTCCGCTTTATTTTTATGCTGAAATTACCCATCAACAAAAGGGTAAAATTTAAAAATTTTGTTCTGAAGTTGCCAAGCTGAGATTGGGGGGAAAGGTTATAAGCAAAAACATAGCGGCTAAACCGGTAATTATTGACAATATTGACAACCAATATTTATAAACATTACAAATAATTTAAAAAGCGAGCCTTTTTGTTAATACTTTTTCCTAAAAAAGGTTAAATTTATGCCATAGAGATCAATTATGTCAATAAAAGTAGCCATTCGTCATTTCACCAGTTATAAGTATGATCGCTTAATAAGCCTTTCGCCCCAGGTAATTCGTTTACGGCCGGCAGCGCACTCTCGAACAATGATAAAAGGCTATTCATTAAAGATCCTCCCCGAAAAGCATTTTATCAACTGGCAGCAGGATCCCTTTGGCAATTACCTTGCTCGCATTGTTTTCCCGGAAAAGGTGAATGAATTTGTGATAGATGTTGAGGTGATTGCAGACATGGTGGTGATAAATCCCTTTGATTTTTTTGTTGAGGAATATGCTGTTCACTACCCTTTTGAATACGAAGAAACACTCAAAAAAAACCTGGTTCCTTACCTTGAAATAACCGAGAACGGGCCGCTATTGATGGACCTTACCGAAAAAGCCAGCGACCTGCTTAAAAAAAACACAGCTACGCAGGATTTTCTGGTAAAGGTTAACCAAATGATATACAATGAAATATCATACAATATCCGCATGGAGCCCGGCATACAATCCTGCGAGGAAACACTTACGCTCAAAACGGGCTCTTGTCGAGACTCGGCATGGCTGATGGTGCAATTGCTAAGGCATTTTGGCTTGGCGGCGCGCTTTGCCTCCGGATATCTTGTGCAGCTTAAGCCGGACATAAAATCATTAGAAGGGCCCGCAGGTGCTGCGCAGGATTTTACCGATCTGCACGCCTGGACCGAAGTATACCTGCCTGGCGCGGGTTGGGTAGGACTTGATCCTACATCGGGTTTGTTTGCCGGCGAAGGGCATATACCGCTGGCCTGCACACCCGACCCGCAAAGCGCCGCACCCATAAGTGGTATGGCTGAACCTGCCGAAACCGAGTTCCATTTTGAAAACACCATTACCCGCATTGAGGAAAAGCCACGGGTTACCAAACCGTTTTCAGATCAGCAATGGGAAGACATAATGGCGCTGGGCGATAAAGTAGATGCCGAATTTGCTGCCAATAACGTGCGCCTTACCATGGGAGGCGAACCTACCTTTGTATCGGTTGATAATAACGAGGCGCCCGAATGGAACTCGGCCGCCGATGGCGAACACAAGCGGCGTTTGTCAAACATCCTTTTCCATAAGCTAAAAGACGAATATGCTCAAGGTGCCTTAATGCAGTATGGGCAAGGTAAATGGTACCCAGGTGAGCCCCTGCCGCGCTGGAAACTGGCCTGCTACTGGCGCAAAGACAATCTGCCGATATGGAATAACGACACATTGATGGCCGATCTTTCTAAAGATTATGGCCTGAGCGCCAAAGACGCCAAAAAGTTTATGCGCACTTTGGTTACCGAGCTCCATATCGACCCCAAGAATATTGCTCCTACCTATGAGGATCCGTTTTATTTTTTATGGGAAGAGAGCAAAACACCCGTTAACATTGACCCGCTTAAAGTTGATTTAAAATTGCCGCTTGAAAGGCAAAAGCTGGCTGAGCTTTTAAACACGGGTTTAAATGAACCTGTTGGTTTTGTGGTACCGCTGAAGTTTGATATTGACAAGCAAAACTGGCAAAGCTGCAAATGGACTTTCAGGCGTCAAAATCTTTTCCTGGTGCCGGGCAATTCGCCGGTGGGCCTACGTTTACCGCTCGATTCCATCCAATATTTTGATACCGAAGAACAGGAAACACTTCCGGAAAGAGATTTATTTGCCGATGTTGCCGCGCTACCTGACAATACTTATGTGCCTGCTCACGGTTCAAAATTTAACAACAGTAAAATAATTTTTAAAACAGCTTTGGTAATTGAGGTACGACAGGGTAAGCTGTTCATCTTTTTCCCGCCAACCAGCTACTTTGAACACTATCTTTATCTGGTTAGTGCGATTGAGCGCACAGCTAATAAATTGAACATTCCGGTACTTATTGAGGGTTATGATCCACCTGCCGACAACCGGATAACTAAAATGATGATTACCCCAGACCCTGGTGTTATTGAAGTGAACATTCATCCTGCGGCAAACTGGCGTGAACTGGCCGAAAGCTATGATATACTGTATCGCAAAGCGGCCGAATCCCGCCTGGCAACAGAAAAATTTAACGTTGATGGCCGGCATACCGGCACAGGCGGCGGCAACCACGTAACACTGGGTGGCGAAACACCTGCCGATAGCCCCTTACTGCGCCGCCCGGATATTTTGCGCAGCTTTATTATTTTCTGGCAACATCACCCCTGCCTGTCATACTTGTTCTCAACACAGTTTATAGGCCCTACCAGCCAGGCGCCGCGTGTGGACGAGGGCCGCATGGAAACACTTTATGAGTTGGAGATAGCTTTTCAGCAGATACCTGACCTGAACGAGAACGAAGTACCATTCTGGCTTGTCGACCGGATATTCCGACATTTTTTAACGGATATTACCGGCAATACACACCGCTCAGAATTTTGTATTGATAAACTCTACTCGCCCGACTCGTCAAGCGGTCGTTTGGGTATTTTGGAGTTTAGGGGCTTTGATATGCCGCCTCATTATCGCATGAGCATGGTACAGTTCCTGCTGATACGCACACTGCTGGCCTGGTTCTGGAAAACTCCTTACAATCATAAACTGGTGCGTTGGGGTACCGAACTGCATGATCGCTTTTTACTGCCTCACTATTGCCATAAAGATATGACCGAGGTGGTTGACAGTCTGCGCAACGCCGGTTATGGTTTTGATATTTCGTGGTTCGAGCCTTTTTTTAGCTTCAGATTTCCGTTTTTGGGGGAATTGCAGGTTGACGATATTAATATTGAAATTAAAATGGCTATTGAACCCTGGCACGTACTTGGCGAAGAAATGTCAAGCACCGGCACTTCACGTTTTGTCGACTCATCGCTTGAGCGTGTACAGGTTAAATTAAGCGGACTTACCGACTCGCGGTACACGCTGCTGTGTAATGGTTTAAAAATACCCCTTAAAAGCACCGGCGTACAAGGCGAGTACATTGCCGGGGTACGTTACCGCGCCTGGCAGCCGCCATCGGCATTGCACCCTACCATAGGCATTGACACGCCGCTGGTGTTTGACCTTTTTGATAACTGGACGCAAAAATCAATTGCGGCCTGTCAGTACCATGTATCGCACCCCGGCGGGCGCAGTTACGAAACCTTTCCGGTTAACAGTTACGAAGCTGAATCGCGTGTTATTTCCCGGTTTTTTGATTTTGGGCATTCCGTTAACCTGGTTGAACCGGCCACCACGCAGCCTGTCGCGGGCGGGCGTTTTGTAACCAAAATGAATATATTGCCGCAGTATAAATTAACCAATGAAGTTGTAAACCCTGATTATCCATATACTATGGACCTGCGGCGTTATAAAAATGCTCGCGACCACTAGGAAAAAAATGAGAGCTTTGCAAAAATGATTGAGACTTATTTGCAACGGAGCAGTGCTATTGCCCAGCCTTTTTTTGATGAGCTTGCCGCACCGGGTGGAGCCGTGCGCGATCATTGGAAAAAACTGGCCAATGCCTACAATGAATTAGGCATTGATAAAATGGAACAGCGCGGCAAGGAAATAAGCCAGGAGCTGCGTGATAATGGGGTAACCTATAATACCTACAGCGCCCCTGATGGTATTAACCGCCCCTGGAAGCTTGACCCGGTACCAATGGTTTTTAGCCAGCAGGAATGGGAAACAATAGAGCGCGGTTTAAAACAGCGAGCTGAATTGCTTAACCTGATATTAACAGATATTTACGGCGAACGAAAACTGATAAAAGAGGGTTTTATTCCGCTTGAAATGGTTTTTACGCACAAGGGCTTTTTGCGCCAGGCGGATAATATCAAAATGCCGGGCAAATTTCAACTGATGCAATACTCGGCCGATCTGGTAAGAGGGCCTTTAGGTAAAATATGGGTATTGCATGATCGCACCGATGCTCCATCGGGCGCGGGATATACGCTGGAAAATCGTGCCGCCATGACACGGGTATTCCCTGATCTGATTCGCGAAAATCAGGTGCGCAAAATATCATCCTATTATCAAACACTTAAGAATACCCTTACACGGCTTTCGTTACAAAATAAAGAGAACCCGCGTATTGTGCTTTTATCGCCGGGAACGGCTAACGAAACGTATTTTGAGCATGCTTATCTTGCTTCTTCACTTGGTTTTACCCTCGCTTTTGGGCAAGACCTTACCGTTAGCGATGGCTACGTATGGTTAAAAACACTTCGCGGACTTGAACGTGTTGATGTTATAGTTAGACGTGTTGATGATATATATTGCGATCCGCTTGAGTTTTTGGGCGATTCGCATCTGGGAGTTGTGGGCCTTATGGAGGCCGTAAGGCAAAAAAAGGTGGTTATTATTAATCCGCTTGGCGCACGTATATTGGAAAACCCCGCACTAATGGCTTTTTTACCGAGGCTCAGCAGGAAATTATTAAGCGAGGAATTGTTATTGCCTTCGGTAGCTACCTGGTGGTGCGGGCACGAGAAAGAGAAAAAATATGTACTTGACAATATCCCCTACCTTATTATCCGCTCCATATATCGCAGCAACGAAAACCTTCCGTTTATAGGCAGTCAGCTTAATAAAAAGCAAATAGACAATTTAATTAAAGAAATTACACTTCGGCCATACATGTATGTGGCGCAGGAGGTAGTAGAATTTAGTACTACGCCATCGCTTATTGGCAATAACCTTGAAGCTTGTAATGCCATTTTTAGAAGCTACCTGGTGGCCGATCTTGAAAAACAGCAATACCATGTTATGCCGGGGGGCTTATCACGCAGTTTCCCGGCAAAAGATGGGTTTATCATCTCCAATCAAACCGGGGGCATAAGCAAAGACACCTGGGTGCTTGGGCCAGCACCACAAGCGGGCACGGCACCAATCGTCAGCCAGCAATTATTGAGGCAAGTAAAAAATGTATTGCCTAGCCGAACAGGCGAGAGTTTGTTTTGGTTGGGCCGTTATCTTGACCGCTCAGTAAGTATTGTGCGCGTTATGCGCATTGTGTTGAAAATGTACAATGAGCGCGATGACGAGATTCACCCTGAAACAAACCAGACACTGGTTACACTGCTCAAGAGCCTTAGTGCCCTTACAGATGCGCTGCCTGGCTTTACCAACCCAGATCAAGGCAATTTGCGGCGACCCGAAAAAGAGCTGCTATCACTGGCTGTAGAAACAGAACGTGCGGGTACGCTGGCACAGTCGCTGCAGTCGTTCTTAAATAATGGCTATGCCGTGCGCGACCGTCTGAGCCTTGACACCTGGCGTATACTGGACAGCATATCAGAAGAGCTGGACCTGATGAAAGCTAACGGTGCCGACCTGCGAAAAATATATCATAACCTTGACCAGTTTGTTATTAAGCTGATGGCTTTTATCGGCCTTAACAATGATAACATGACCAGGGCATCAAGCTGGCGGCTGCTCAATATAGGTCGTTTTTTAGAATCTGCGCTTAACACTTGCTGTATTTTACAAGCCACCTTAACCGGCAATGCTAAACCCGATGTTGAAAAGCAGCTGCTGGAGCTTGTGCTGATGTGTAACGAAAGTTTGGTTACTTACCGCTATCTGTACCGCTCTACCTTACAATTACAAGGTGTGCTTAATTTGCTGCTGGTTAATGAGGATAATCCCAAATCCGTTGCATTCCTCATATCAAAAATTGATGAGCATCTGGATCATTTGCCAGACAATACCACAGATGACGGCAGCCTTAGCCCAGCCCACAAAAAACTGCTTGAAGCGCTTACTTTGATACGCCTATGCGATGTGCAACGCCTGGCGGTAACCACAGACAAGAGCATGAATAAAAAAGAGCTTTACGCTTTTTTACAACAACTTATTGATTTGTTGGGCCAGGCATCAACCATTATTTTTGAAAGCTATTTTAGCCCTACGCAAAGCCAGTACAGCTTTGTAAAAAGCAATAACGCCCTTACCGAACTATGAAATATCGTGTTACCCATATAACCAGGTACGAATATCAGCTACCGGCGTCGTTATGTCATAATTTGGTTTATCAGATGCCTGTCAATCATCCTTTTCAAAAGGTTGCGGCGGTAAATTATCAGATTCATCCTATGCCACAGCAATTGGTAACGCGCGAAGATTTCTTTAAAAACAAGTTCATCTATTTTTCAATAGAAGAAATTCATAAAAGCCTGAGTGTTGAAATAGTAAGCGAAGTAGATGTGAGCGAGCCCGCCTGGATAAAAGCAAACCCGGCAACTACCATGCCCTGGGAAAAAGTGGTGCGTTGGCTGCAAACCACAGAAAACGAAATAAGGCAGTTTTGTTTTGAATCAAACCATGTAGTGTTTATTCAGGGTATAAAGGAATATACGCTGACATCATTTATACCCGGCAGGCCTATAATGGAGGCTATGCTTGATCTGAACAAGCGCATTTTTGCGGATTTTGACTTTACACCCGGCTTTACCGACATAAGCACCCACCTTGAAAAAGTATTTTTTTATAAAAAGGGGGTTTGCCAGGATTTTGCCCATCTGTCTTTAGCCTGCCTGCGTTCCATCGGGCTGTCTGCCCGCTATGTAAGCGGTTATATTGAAACGCTGCCTGCGCCGGGCAGGCCCAAGCTGTTTGGCAGCGATGCCTCGCACGCCTGGATAGCCGTTTACATGCCCGAACTTGGCTGGGTTGAGTTTGATGCGACCAATAATTTGCTGGTGAACACACGACATATACGCACCGCTATAGGGCGTGATTTTGCCGACGTAACCCCGCTTAAAGGCATTGTTTACAGCGGCGCAGGACAGCGCATGTTTGTAAATGTAGATGTAAGCCCCGTTAATTAACTACACGAGAGGCATAACATATTTTGTGTATAAAACTTAGCTTTTCAACCACCTTGGGCTGTATTACAAACGGGTATAAGTCCTGGTTGCCCATACTGCGGTTAAGGCTGTTCATGGCAAAAGTTAAAGGCAGCCATAAATTAAGCAGATCAGGAAAATTTTGTTGCTTATACGGGTCGATAGTGATAGCCGCGTTAAGCCGGCTGCTTTTTTCGGCAAGGCTTGGTGCCACTTTTATGCCAAAAGCCTGGGCCGTTTCAAGCGTATCAATAATATGCAAGTAATGTGCCCAGGTCTCTGCCCAGTCTTCCCAGGGATGAGCGCTTGCGTAAGCGCTTATAAAATTTACGCCCCAATTGGCAGGTGCACCATTATTATAGTAGTTCTGAAGCGCAGTATTATAATCAAGTTGCTCATCGCCAAATAACTGTCTGTACTCGTCAATAAAAGCGCTGTTTGCTATTAACCTATCCCAGTAGTAGTGGCCTATCTCGTGCCTGAAGTGGCCAAGCAGTGTACGGTAGGGCTCTTTCATTTGCTTACGCATCAGTTCGCGCTTATCATCGGCGGCCTCGCCAACGTTTATCGTAATCAGTCCGTTTTCGTGCCCGGTTAAAAAGGTTTGGGTTGGGCTAAGATCTGTTAAAAAATCAAAGCTAAGGCCGTTCTGCATATCTTCCAGTTTGCTTACCAACGGCAGCTTAAGTTGTAATAATGAGTAAACTACCCTGTGTTTAGCGCTTTCTATTAACCGCCATTGGGTTAAATTTTCCGGATCAGCCAGATTGGGTACAATGTGGTTCAGCTCACAGGCCTTACAATAAATTTTGGTATCATTAGCCGGCAGCAACCAGTTGCAAACGCCAAACTCGTGATTTTTACAATATTTGAAAGCAGTTTTTTTACCGCCCAGCCAACTACCTAATGTATTCTGTTTTTTACTTAACAGGCTGTACTGGCCGCTTTTATCCTTATCAAGTGTATGCAGCGTCAAATCGTTATGCACAAAACCCAGCTCATGTTTGCAGCACTCGCATAAACTGTTCTCAAAATATAATAACTGACCGCAATTGGTGCATTTAAATAATTTCATAGTGGCATTGAAGCTTTTCAATGTAGAAAGCCGTTGTGTCAACAAATGAGCGGATGTGAAGTTTGTATGTGTTTCAAAGAATTTCAAAGAAATATTCTCTGACAGGATAGTAATTACGCCATCTGCCTTTGAGCGGTCCTGTTATTTGATGTGCTTTGTCAGGAGTTAGCATATCTAAACTGCTATGTGGGCGCACGGTATTGTAAATGCTTATAGCGTCTTTAACAGCTTTGTAAGCTATATTGATATTATCATGTTTTTTGTACAGGAACTCCATTTTAAGTATGCCGTTAACCCTTTCGGCTATGGCATTATCACGTGGATTGCCGCTTTGCAGTGGACGAGTCAGATACACCTATTACACAAACAAATCCTTCGGCCACAGTTAGCAAAAAAAACGGACCATTCCAAAATTGGAACGATCCGCCGATCAGTTAATATAAAGTCGTTTTATTGTTTATTCGCTGCTTGTATCGGCAGCACCGGTGGTTGCCGGAGGCGTTGCGCCGGAACGCTGCCGTGGAGGATCGGGTAATACTTTGCGTTTAGCCAGGTCATATTTCTGACCTGCATGCAAAAAGAAGAATGGTCCGTCAGAATTAGCATAAACTTCCTGCTTGTTAACAACATGCTTGTCGTTAGCGCCCACAATAGTATTGTAATCATAGATGCCAACAAAAGATTCTCCTATTACTTCCAGCGTGTCGCGCTGCACCACTACGGCGGTAGCCTCATCTAATCCCAGTCCAATTAGTTTAGGCGATTTTTTTATAAATTCAACCAGGTCAAACTCGCGGTTACGTTTCAACAAGTGCTGATCTATTGCTGAATTTTTCAGAAAACCCAGGCCCTGCGTATGGTCGCCAATTAAGATCTGAGGCCCTTTGGTATCTCCACGCCATAAAAATGAACCCTGTATACTGGCGCCTGCAGAGCTGCCTGCAATAACACCGCCACGTTCAAGCACGTCAAAAAATGCTTTATGGGTAAGGGTATTCAGGTACGAGTCGGCAATGCGCCATTGGCGGCCGCCAACAAAATAAACACCGGTAGCTTTTTTAAGCGGCTCTATAAACTTTTCGCTGTTGGCTTCGCTCAGGCTTTTGGTGTGTAGTAAGGTAACATTTGCCACTCCCGATTTCTTTTTTATGCTTTCTACATTACGAATGTCAAGCGCGGCGGTATCTCCGGCGGCGGCAGTTACAACCACAATAACGGCTTTATCTTTGCCTCCCGCCAGCTCTACAAACTTGTCCCATATAGCTTTGTTGCCTCCTTCGTTTCCGCCAATAATTATTAGCGAGCCTTTTTCGGGCCCATGCCTGGTTGGCGATTTTGAATTGATAACTATAGGCGGTAATACCTTTATTGGCGTTAGCACTTTGGTTGCCTGCGACTGTGCGGCTGTTGCAGGCGCGTTCTGCGCCCAGGTAACCGATGCGGCCTGTACAAGCAACAAACCGCTTAATATATATTTTTTCATTTTTTTTATGATCTATGATGTTAACGAATGTTTATTTGATAGCAGCCTTTGCAGCAACTGTTGTTTGTTTTGCGGTCTTTTTCGTAGGCGCGGCTTTCTTTGCTACTTTTGCGGCAAGCACAGGTTTTTCCGCAGCTTTAGCAGGATGTTCGATAACCCTTCTGTTTTTCAGATCATACTTTTGCCCCTCGCTTAAAAAAAAGAACGGGCCTGATGATGCGGTGAAAACCTCTTTATCATTTACCACGTGCTTCACACCGTTACCTATAATGGTATTATAATCATAGATCAATACGTATGATTTGCCAATTACTTCCAGCGTATCTTTCTGCACCAGTATTCCTGTTGCCTGTTCCAGGCCAATACCTATAATTTCGGGTGCCTGCTTTATAAAATCAACCAGGTCAAACTCGCGGTTGCGGGTAAGCAAGTGTTGGTCAATGGCCGAGTTTTTTAGAAACCCTAATCCTTGTGTATGATCGCCCACTAGGATATGGGCACCTTCTGTATCTCCTCGCCATAAAAATGAGCCTTGTATAGACGCTCCTGCAGAACTACCTGCTATAACGCCGCCCCTGTCCAACAGATCAATAAACGCCTGGTGGGCACGTGTATTTAAGTAAGATTGTGCGGGGCGCCATTGCCTGCCACCGTCAAAAAACACAGCTGTGGCTCTGTTAATAGCTTCAACAAATTTGTCTGAGTTGGCTACTTCCAGATCGCCGGTATGCAACAACGTTACGTTTTCAACCCCGGTTGATTTTTTTACAGACCGTACGGTGCCCTGGCTAAACTCTGCCGAGTCGCCAGACGCTGTGGTAACCACAACTATTTTTGCCTTGTCTTTACCGCCTGCCAGCTCTAAAAATTTACTCCAGATGGCTGGTGTTGACCCGCCACCGCCGATTATGATCAGCGAGCCTTTCTCCGGTCCGTGGCGGGTGGTTGATTTTTTTACTGTAATTGGCGATACCTGCGCCACAACCGCAGCATAACCTATAATGGTTATAATTGCTGTGAGAATTAGTCTTTTTTTCATTGTTTGTATTGTTTAAGTTTATTTAATACCCTGGGTTCTTTTCCATGTTAGGGTTCACATCAAGTTCATCCTGTGGAATAGGCTGCAGCCGCCTGATATCCGTTAGCGACACCAGGGGATAGCCAGGATAGCTGTAAGGTTGCGGCGGACGGTTAATAACCAGATTAAGACGATAAAGGTCAAAAAGGCGTAATCCTTCAAATGCCAGTTCTTTCCTTCTTTCGCTCAAAATATCATCCAGCAATTGTTGCCCGGTTGATGTATATCCTGCAAACGAAGGATCGCGCAGCTTGGCCAATTGGTTAAGATATATAAGCGCATTTGGCTCATCGGCGCTTCTAGCATAACCCTCTGCCAGTGTTAGTATCACCTCGGCATATCTTATTATCTTGATCTCATCTTTATCTGTATTAAGAAAATTAGCGTACTTGTTTACAATAAGGCCGGGCAGCCCGTTGCCTTTGCGTATTCCCTGTAAAATAAGCCCTCTGCGCAAATCAGTTGCAGAATAGGTGGCATACAACTCGGCTGTGGCAAGCATTTGCCCGTTACCAGCCTGGTAATAGTAATTAGCCAAACCCGTAGAAGCATTGGTAACGCTGTTGTTCAGTTCAAATATGGTTTCCTGTTTAGATGTAGTAGCCGCAAAGCTGGTCCAGAACGAGGTAAAAGCTGCCGGTGTAGTTGCTAATGTATAGCCGCCGTTCTGCACAACCTCGCGGGCGGCATCACGTGCTTTGGCATAATCGCCTTTGTACAAATAGGCCCTGGCAGCTATGGCTTTGGCAGCATATTTGGCTATGTAATTAGAGTTTGTGCCATGCACAGTAGCCGGGATAGGTGTTGCAGGCATCAGTAAAAACGCGCTATCCAGATCAATAAATATGCGTTCATAAACTTTTGCTACGGTAGCGCGCGAGGGTTTAACATAGGGGCCGGTTACATAAGTAGGTACTGTAACAATAGGCACGCCCGGCGCGTTAGGATCAACCGTGTGTGGTTTGGCAAAAAAGTTAACCAGTGTTAGGTAGGTTAACGCCCGCACGGTATAAGCCTCGCCGCGTAATTGATCTTTAACCACACCATCCGGAACGCTTGCTGCTATTATACGATTAGCCTGTAAAATGGTGTTATAGCCTTGCAGCCATAAACCACTCGCCTCGCCGCTGGTAGCAGAAAAAGTGTAGTTGTTTGAATTGGTAAGCTGCCCGTAATTGGATGAGCTTACAAAAACATTGTCAGCCAGCAAGTCGCCAAGTATGGATACGTTGGTGCCATACAGTGATGCATTTTTTGCTCCTGTGTATAAACCATTCACAGCATCGGTAAGGTCATTAACCGTTTTGATAGCTGTTGACGCGTTTACCGCCGTTGATGATTTCTGATCCAGAAAATCTTTCTTGCACGATGAAAAAGCTATGCTTGTTGCTAAAATTATATATGATATTTTTTTCATGTCTCTTAAATATTAAAATCCAACATTAAGGCCAATGGTATAAGTTTTAAATTGCGGTATGGTCACCGTTCCTGATTCCGGATCATAAGGCAACTGGTCATCAAAGGTTCTTGTCCACAAATTGGTGCCCCTGCCATATAGATATAGCTTGGTAATACCTGGTATATTTTTAAAATAAGCCAGTTTTTTAAGATCATAACCAATGGAAAGGTTCTTTAGCTTGATGAAGTCGCCTTTGTATAGAAACCTTGATGAAATTGCCTGCGATTGGTTAGCACCACCCGGCAAACCGCCAGCAACATATTTAGGCACGTCGGTTATCTGGCCCGGAGTGGTCCAGCGTCTGTCAAACTCGCGTTGGTATTTATTAAATGTGTAATAGTTACCATCGTAGAAACGGGTTGACCATCCGTCAGATATATAATTGCCAAAATTATAATAAATGTCAGCGCTAACGGTTATACCTTTATAGTTTAGCGTATTACTGAAGCCACCGAAAAATTTGGGCGTTGATGTTTTATACGGAACACGCGCAGCTTTGCTATAATCGTTGGTAGTGCCTGTACGGGCCTCATCACTATACCAAAGCGGATCGCCGTTGTCCTTGTTAACGCCTGCATATATGCGTGTGTAATAGGTATAGTAATTATACCCTTCTTTAAAGTAATAGTTACCATTTATTGCTGATGTATTTTGCCCAACATCAGTAACCTTGTTGTTGTTAAAGGCAATGTTAAAATTACTGGTCCATGTAAAATCCTTCGTTTTAACCGGGATACCCCTTACAGCAATTTCTACACCCGAGTTAAGCATTGAACCCGAATTGGCATAAGGAACGCTTGAAAAACCGGTGGTATAAGATACAGGCACCTGCTGTATCAGCTTAAATATGTTATTGCGGTAGTAGTCTACGTTAAATGTTAACCGGTCCTCAAAAAAACCAACATCTACACCAACATCAAATTTCTTTTGCTGTTCCCATTGCAGATCAGGGTTGCCAACGCTATTGTAATTTTGGCCGTTACCTGCGGTGTAGTTAGAACCATAACCCGCCAGTGGTTGTGCTGCATAGTCGCCTATACCCGCTGAGTTACCTGTAGTACCGTATGAAGTGCGGAATTTAGCCGATGAGAATATTTTCTGATCTTTGAAAAAGTTCTCGCCGTCAATGTTCCACGCTCCGCCTATTGACCAAAAATTACCATATTGGTTATTGATGCCGAACACCGAAGACCCATCACGTCTGAAAGTTGCGCTTACCGAGTAAAGATTATGGTAATTTGCGCTACCCCTGAAATATATAGAGTTGAAACTTGAACCCGACGGCCCGGCGGTTGCCTGCGTAGGTGTTGCTGCGTTGGCTAAAGTAGTAAGATCGGGCTGGGTAAGGGGGAAGCCAGTACCTGCCGCGCGAATTTCATACCTTGAATATTGCTGTGCTTCGTAACCGGCGGTGAGGTCAACATAAAAATCTTCTGTTTTTGATATATCAAACCTGTAATCTAATTGGTTACGGGTTAGCCAATTGAAATACCGGTTATAAACATCAGATGCGGAGCCGTTAGAACTTTGTGCGTCACCCAATATCGGGTTATAAAACTGCGATTCCTCTAACACATTATAATCAACACTGGCATAGCTGGTAAACTTAAGTTTGTTCCAAACATTCCAGTTAACGCTTACGTTACCCAATGCCCTGGTTTGCGATAAGGTGTGTTTATCGTTCTCTATGATCCATATAGGGTTATAGTGCGCAGGGAAACCTGTATTGCTTGAGCTGCTTGAGTTAATACTGCCGTCATCATTATAAGGCCGCTGAAAAGGGCGTAAAATAGATGCCGCAAATACAGGGTTTGACCACGAACCCGTGGTACCTACCGGCGAAAGCTGATTAACATTTGATACGTTTATGCCTGTGGTTAAGTTGATGCGCTGGCTTATGCGCTGATCTATATTAACCAACCCGCTTATACGTTTCAATGCCGAACCTATAATAGTTGCCTGCTGATCAAAATAACCTAATGAGGTAAATATTTTAGTGTTGTCGTTACCGCCGCGTACAGATACATTGTATTGTTGCTGCCTGCCGTTACGATGTATCAGATCTTGCCAGTTGGCAACTTTGCCGCTGTTGAAACCGTAACTATCTACCAACCCATCTATCTGCGCCTGGGTATAAGTACCTGCATTTCGCAGCCCTTCAACAAATAAGGTAGAGAACTGATAGGCATTTAGCGGTTGGCCTGCATCCGGTAGTGCAATAGTGCCGGTACCTCCTACTTCGGCATCAAAATTAACCTGGGCTTTGCCCGACTTACCTTTTTTTGTTGTTATAATGATAACACCATTAGATCCCCGTGAACCATAGATAGATGTGGCTGAGGCGTCTTTCAAAACGGTATAAGATTCGATATCATCAGCATTAAGGCCGGCCAAAACGTTTGACGAGTTATTGGTAGCCGCCGTTAACCTTGACAGATCGCCGGAATTAATGATCATACCATCTATAACATATAAAGGGTTTGAACTTAGGGCAGTTGATCCAAGGCCACGTAAACGCACCTGTACATTGGCTCCGGGCTGGCCGCTGGTTACTGCTACACTTAAGCCTGCCACCTGGCCTTGTAAAGCAAGTTGTGGTGTTGATACCGGTCTGTTTTCGTTAACCGATCCCTTAATTAAAGTAGCCGACCCTGTGTATGATTTTTTTGTTTGTGTGGTGTAACTATCCGTAACAATAACTTCAGATAACTCGCTTACATCCTGATTGAGCGTAATAGTTATTGGGCTGCCGGTTGCTACAACATCCTGGCTTTTGTAACCTACATAGGTTACAACCAAAGTATACGGAAATTTTTGGCCCGTAGCCAGATTGAATTTGCCCGATGCATCAGCAGCTACGGAGTGTGTGGTGCCTTTAATGCTTACCACAGCGCCGGGCAGCGCCTCATTAGTTTTGGCATCTACCACCTTGCCTGCTAAGGTAGAATTGATCGTTGATGGCGGCTCTGTTTGTGCCAAAACGATGTATGGGGTAAATAAAAGAACAAAAAGAGAAAACAATCTAACCAGGTACCTGATTTTCTTTTATGGATAAATATTTCCATATTTAACGGGTTTTATGTTAATGATTCGTCGTTAGTAAAGCTTGGTGATGAGGATCAGCGAGTGATTTGCCGTTACAGAACTGATCGTTCATCTGCATAACCGGCGAGGCTTCCTTGCCGGTTTATTTTTTATTTCATTTTATTTTTTCATATGTGCGCGGTGGGGTTATTTCGTGCCTTTTTTTAGCATCGCACTTTAATCACGTTAGTTGTTAAACAAGAATAATGCGGTGTACTTATTAGAAACAACAACATAGGCATGCGCTTGGAGAAAGCTGCATTTCATTAATTATTAAATGTCTTTTCTTATCAGGAGAAAAAGTATTCATTTGTGCATGTTGTTCAAAACGGTACAAACATAAATATAATTCCTATAAATACTATAGAAATTATAGGTAATTAATAAATTAGTCGTATTTCTGAAAAATTTTAGCCTGAGATAGTGCTTTGCTTACCGGCATCGGGCAAAAAAATAAGTAAATCATCATTTTTCAATAAATTCTACTAATTCCATAGAATTTATATAAATATAACTATGTTTGCACGCTCTTATCATTTAAATGATAAGGGATGATGTAAAATTTAAAAACCGCGCACAGAATATGGAAGTAATGAAATAAAAATACCGGCAGGAAAGCCCTGCCGGTGAACAGATGAAACAGACCCGTAACGCCAATCACTAATCTGTAATCATCCCTGGTTAAAAAACTAATTGAATCATTAATTTAAAACCCCGTTAAAGATATGCAAATATCTACTCCTACAAACAAAAGTGGTGTAAACCTGCTTATTACAATTTTATTACTGGTCAGTCCGGTGTTTTTATACGCCCAGACCCAACCCACAATTAACTCAACCCTTCATGGGCAGGTAGTTGATGCCCGCTCCCGCCAGCCGCTTGCCGGTGCCGTTGTAGCTATAGAAGGCACTACACACGCCGTTTCAACCGATGTTGAAGGCAAGTTTAGTTTTATTACCGGGCAAAAATTCCCTTACACATTACAGATCCGCTACATAGGCTACAAAAGCCAGTCAATTGTGGCCAGCGGCAGCCCTATTACTATTGCTCTGGAAGAAGAGATAGGCCAGTTAAATGATGTGGTAGTTGTGGGATACGGTACGCAAACGCGCAAAAACCTGGTAAGTTCTATCACGTCAATAAAAACAGACGACGTTAGGCAAATTCCGGTGGCCAGTTTTGACGCGCAATTACAAGGCAAGGCCGCGGGATTACAGGTAAATTCAAATACCGGTACTCCCGGCGACGGCGTATTTATCAGGGTTAGGGGTAGCACTTCAATTAACGCCAGTAATGATCCGCTATATGTAGTTGACGGTGTTTTTATGAACAACGCCAGCCTTCAAACCGTTAATACAGGGGGGCGTGCTACTTCGCCTATTGCAGATATCAACCCTAGCGACATTGAAAGCATTGAATTACTTAAAGATGCAAGTGCAACCGCCATATATGGCTCTCGTGGCGCAAATGGAGTGGTAATTGTTACTACAAAACGTGGCAAATACAACTCCAAATCGCGCGTTGCTTTTAACACATCTCATGGTATAGCTTATGCCCCTAAGGATCGTTGGTGGGAGTTAACCACCGGGCCAGAGCACGCTGCAATTGTTAATGAGTTTTACGCTAATTCATTTGCTGATGCCACAAAAGCAGGCAATACAACCGGAATAAATCAATACAAATACCAGCCGTTCCGTGCTTTAACAGACAACCCCACCGCAACACCTGCACCACGCGGCTTACCACAGGACCAAAAAACTTATGATCGTTTAGGTCAGATATTCCGTACAGGCAAATTGGCTAATTATGACCTGTCATTGGATGGAGGATCACAAAATACAAGATATTACATTGGCGCCGGTTATACCCGCCAGGAAGCAGATATTAAACCGATAGACTTTAGCCGCGCAAGCTTCCGTGTAAATCTTGATCAAAAGGTGAGTGATATTGTTCAGGTTGGAACAAGCAGTACCATATCACGCTCACTACGCAACCAGGCCCGTGCCGGTGACGGCCCCGCCGGTGGCTTATTCCAGTCGGCGCTGCATACACCAACTTACCTGCCTGAGTTTAATGCTGATGGCACACCCGCCAGATGGGCCGGTTTTGACAATCTGCAGGTATTGTTGAATAACTATAATGTTAACACTACCAGCTTGCGTTATGTAGGTAATCTTTATGCCGATGTGCAGCTTATTAAAGGGCTTAAATTCCGCACCAGTTGGAGCCTTGATTATAATAACTATGATGAGTCTGAATACTGGAACGATAAAACACAATTAGGTGCCGCGCCAACAAGTGGATTGGCCACATCATCTATAACTGATAACACCAGTTGGATAAACGAACAGACTTTAAGCTACCATACCAATTTTAGTTTGCATACGCTTGATGCGGTAGTTGGTAATACAATTCAAAGCAATACTACTAAAAATGCATTTGCCCAAGGTAGCGGTTTTCCAAATAATGCTTATACCAATATCTCTTCGGCAGCTACCCGCACATCAGGTAAAACATGGACGCAGGCAAACCTGTCATCCTTTTTTGCCCGTGTTTCTTATAACTACAACAGCAAATATTATCTTGAGGGTAGTGTACGCGCAGATGGTTCATCGCGCTTTGGTGTTAACAACAAATGGGGTTATTTCCCATCTGTTGGTGCTGCATGGCGTATTAACAGTGAAGAGTTTTTGAAAGATGTAAGCGCCATAAGCGATCTGAAGTTAAGGGCCAGCTATGGTTCAACAGGTAACCAGGCCGGCATTAACAACTTTGCTGCGCTTGGCTTATGGAACGGTGGTGCCGGATATCCGGATACGCCAACCGGTGGAGATAAAGCCGGAACTGCTCCGCAGCAATTACCTAATAAGGATCTGAAGTGGGAACGCACAACACAGTTCAATGCCGGTGTTGATTTAGGCTTGTTTGATAACCGCGTTAGTTTAGAGTTTAACCTTTACTCAAAAATTACTACTGATGTATTGTTACAAACCCCGGTAAAAGCTATTACAGGGTTTACCAGTGTTTACAGTAACGCCGGTAAGATCAGTAATAAAGGTTATGAAATATCAATAAGCACCGTTAACGTTAAAAACAAAGATTTCAGCTGGACAAGTAATTTCAATATCTCTGGTAACGTAAATAAAATAGTTACTCTGCCTACACCTATCAACCGCTACAATCGGGATTGGGTGCGCCTGCAGGAAGGGAATTCCCTGTATTCGTTCTGGTTATACAAGCAGTTATATGTTGATCCGCAAACCGGCAACGCAGTATTTCAACATGCTGATGGCACCAGTGGTACAAGTGTAACCATTGCAGACAGGCAATTGCTTGGTAGTGCAGTACCTAAATTCTACGGTGGGTTTAGCAACAGCTTTACCTGGAAAAATTTTGATGCCAACTTCTTATTTAACTTCCAGTATGGTAACGAAGTATTTAATCTTAACCGATTTTTTGGCGAAGGTGGGGGTACCCGCGATGCCAACCGTATTCTTTTTGCCAGCCAGTTAAACCGTTGGACAACACCTGGCCAGATAACTGATGTGCCAAGGCTTACCGCTTACGGTAATAACTATACGCTTGATCAGAATAGCCGTTTCCTGGAAGATGGATCGTTCATCCGTTTGCGCACGCTTACATTGGGTTATACCATACCTAAAGCGGTGACCCAAAAAATCGGTATTCAATCTTTACGGGTATACTTTACTGGTGCAAACCTTTTGCTGTTTACCAAATATACAGGCGCCGACCCGGAAACTAACGTAACAGCCGATGCACAAGTACAAGGACTTGATCTGGGCACTCCGCCGCAGCCTACTACGCTACAACTGGGTGTTAACTTAACTCTATAATGCAAAAAGTATGAAAACAACACGTTTTATAAAATATATTTTCTCGGTTATCTTACTGTTGAGTACTGTTTCATGCAAGAAATTTCTTGAGGTAACTCCTAAGGATTCGGTTCCTGATGACCTTACAATTTTTGATAAACCATCAGCCGAAACCGCTGTTCGGGGCATCTACCGCTCCCTGGCGTCTGATAATTATTACGGACTTAACTTTGTATCAATCGGCTATCTATCAGGCGATAACGTTCAATGGACAGGTTCGCAATCCATTGTTCAGGATTTCATTAATCACACCGTTAAGCCGGAGAACGCCACTGTTGGCAGTGTATGGATTGCCATTTATAATACCATTAACCGTGCAAATACAGCAATAGCAAGCATTCCGGGTGTAAATGATGTTTCATTTACCACAGCTTACAAAAACCAGCTAATAGGCGAGGCGCATTTTGCCCGTGCATTGGCTTATTTTGATCTGGCCCGCACCTGGGGCGGTGTACAGATAGTAACTACCCCAACAACCTCTTCAACTGATAAAAGTGGTATTAAACGCAGTACATTGGCGCAAACCTATGCGCAGGTGCTAAGCGACCTCAATATAGCAGAAAACCTGTTGGCTGTGCCTGCAACGCCAAATCCTATCCGTGCTAATAAACTAACCGTATGGGCGTTGAAAGCGCGTTATTATCTGTACCAGAACGATTGGGAGAATGCCGAGAACTACGCATCGCAAGTAATTGCCAACACCACTAATTATGCGCTTTTAAAGCCCTTTAACAGCTGGTTTGCCAACAATGCGATAGCTACCCGCGAGTCGGTATTTGAATTGTCATACAGTACAACTTACCCTACCGGTCATCGTAATCAATGGCAACCCCCTGCAAATAATGGTACCCGCCAATGGGCACCTAATGCAGCTTTAATTGCATTACTAAACAACCCGGCCACAGGCGGCACACGCAATTCACTTATTGCGCAAACCAGTGCCGGCTTATGGTATGGTAATTTGTACTACCGTAGTCCTAATGTAGACCCGGCTTATGTTATTCGTATTGCAGAGTTATATTTAATACGCGCCGAAGCCCGTGCCCAGCGCGATAAGCCACTTGATGCGCTTGCAGATTTAAATGCAGTTCGTGATCGTGCAGGTTTGGGTGTAAGCGCAGCCGCAACAAAAGGAGACATTTTATTGGCAATTGAAGATGAGCGCCGCCTGGAGTTTGCGTTGGAGGGCCACCGCTGGTTTGACCTTATACGTACCAACAGAGCGCAAACTGTATTAGGTATTGCTGATGCCAGAAGGCTGTTATTACCAATTCCGATAGATCAGTTAACTGCCGATAAGGCGCTTGATCCTAACCCCGGTTATTAAGTATCAAAAAAAATAAATCATGAGCACTCTTAAACCCACCTCACAATGGTCGCCTTTAAAAATAGTTGTATTTAGGTTCCTGTTTGTTTTTTTCCTGTTGCTGGCCATCCCGCTCGACTGGAAATATTATGCACATTTATTTTCCATAAACTGGCTTAATCTGCAGTTTAGCCACATTTTTTACATCAGCAGATACACGCCTCAGCCTTTGCAAAGCTTTGATGCTAACAGCTGGGGGTTGGCATCAATTGCAGATTGGCTGATCATAGCAGTAATTGCTGTTATTGGGGCCGCTGTGTGGAGTTTCAGGGAGTTTAAAAACGTAAACTACCCTGTGTTGAATTACTGGTTACGCACCATTATTCGTTACCGCTTAGCTATAGGCATACTGGCTTATGGCTTTATAAAGCTTTTCCCGCTACAGGCACCTTATCCATCAATAAGTAACCTTAACACAGCATACGGAGAGTTTAACCGATGGAAATTGTTTGCCATGAGCCTTGGCATAACCCCGGGGTATGAAAGTTTTCTGGGCTTGGTTGAGGTAACCGCAGGCCTGTTACTATTCTCGCGCAAAACAGCAACTTTCGGGGCGCTGATCATATTGCTTTTTACAGGCAACGTGGTTATGTCAAACCTGGCTTACGAGGGCGGCGAAGGGATTTACAGCGCTATTTTGGTTGTTTTAGCCTTAGCCATTGTAACTTATGATCTGCCGCGGTTATATAACCTGGTAGCTTTGCGCAAGCCTACTGCACCTGCTACGGTTAAACCCGCTTGTGCAAAAGTGTGGCATAGCACAACTGCTACCGGGCTGAAAGTCTTTGCAGTTTTATTTTTTGTGGTGCTTTATGGCTTCAAAACCTATGCGGCTCATAAAAATGGAGGGTATCATTATCCAAAAGCGGGCGGCCTGATTGGCGCCGCGGGTTTGTATAATGTAAATGAGTTTAAACTGAAGGGAGAAGATCATCCTTATTCTGATACCGACTCGGCAAGATGGCAAAACGTAGTTTTTGAAAAATGGGCAACCATCAGCATAAAAACACTTGCACCTAAATTGCTTGATTCGGCGCTTACTGAAGAGGTTCATCCTGACGATGCCCAGCGTGACTATGAGCTGGCAGGCACCGGCGAGCGCAGCTATTATCATTACACAATAGACGCGGCCAAAAACGAACTGCACCTGGCTAATAAAAACTCACGCTACCCTACAGATAAGTTTACGTTGCATTTTACCAGGCCGGACAGCGCCAGTATCCTTCTGGCAGGAGTAAACGCGCAGGGCGATTCGGTAAAGGCTTCATTAACCCGTATCAACAAGAAGTATCTTCTTCAGGAAGCTTCAAAAGGTAGAAACAAAGGTTTAAAACTTTAAGGCAAAAGCAATGTCAACAAATACTGAACTTATCAATGATGCCCCTGTTGCCGTGCAGCAGGAAAACATCAGGCAACAAAAAAAATCTGTAGAAGCTAAGCCCGTAACTACATGGTCTGCCGGGCAAAAATTTGCGCTGCGGGTAGCTGCTATATTCTTTTTCATTATGTCAATACCATGGAGTGGTGGTTGGTATACAGGCCTGGCTGGAATAGACTGGATAAATATACACTACCGCGATATTTATGACATAGCACGTTTTAACCCCAATTTTGTAAGGTTTAACGACAACCCTGCACTAAACCTGGTTGGTTATGCAGACTGGATTTTGATATTACTTGTTGCGCTGGTAATTGGCGGCATATGGAGCGCTGTTGAAAGCCGCAAATCAAAACTTAATTACGATGCGTTATATTACTGGGTACGCGTAATTGTAAGGTACCGTGCCGGTATCGGTATAATTGGCTTCGGGTTTACCAAACTGTTCCCTACACAAATGCCTTACCCATCTCTTGGTTTGTTAAACACCAGCTTTGGCGACTTCACAGCGCAAAAAATATACTGGCTTTCTGTTGGTATAGTGCCCTGGTATCAGGTATTTGCCGGTTTGGTTGAGATAGCAGCCGGTGCTTTGCTTTTCTTTCGCAAAACAACAACTTTAGGCGCTGTTTTACTTTTAGGCGCGCTTGGCGATATAACCTATGTAAACTTTGCGTATGATGGCGGTGTGCACATCTATGCATCTTACTTTGTTTTATTCGCAGCGTTTTTATTGTGGTATGATGCTGTTCCGGTTTATAATTTACTGGTTAAAGAACGCTTTACTACGCCACCATCCTATTTGCCTTCGTTTTCGCAAAAATGGTTGCGGGTAACGCGCGTTGGCTTAAAAACCGTAACCATTTTTATTTTTCTGGTATGGTTAACTTATGCAGAGGTGCTTAATTTTAAGTATGACCCTTACAAGCAACCGGCCACTAAAGGCGTTAGTATATTAAGGGGTAACTATCATGTAAGCGAATTTAAGATCAACGGAAAGCTTGTTGCTTACAATCCGCTTGATTCAGTTCGCTGGCGCGATGTTACTTTCGAAAAATGGTCATCACTAACCTATAACGTCAACAAACCTATTCAGCTAGACCTTTCAAATGGCGGCGGATCCCCCATGCGAGACATTAACCGCACCTTTGAAGCTACCGGCACTGCAGGCGGTAAAAGGGTATTTTACTATGATGCAGACACTGTGAACCATGTTTTATTTTTACAGGACAAGGTGGTAGCGGCTAACAGAAACCGTGGTGGCGGCGCAAGAGGTGAACGCGGTAAAAAGAAAAAAGAAAAAGGTAGCTGGATTCCGGCATCATCCTTAAAAAACATTACCGATGAAAATTTAAGGATTGACAAAGCTGCACTATCCGGCCGTAGGGAAAAAGGTATTCCCCAAGAAAAAGCAATTGACCCAAAACGCAAAAGAATGATATTAAATTACGTTACCAATGATGGTTCGCATGTGGTGCTGAGCGGCGTAGATGAGAAGAAAGATTCCGTTTATATCGTGCTTGATCGTTATCACAAAAACTACGTGTTAAAGGATAGCAAATTAGTTGCTGGTAAATACTAACATACACACATATATGGGCCTAAAGAAGCCAATTTCAGCGTTAGCTAAAGCTGTTGCCCTATGTTTTATGGGCATTGCATTTGCAAGTTTTTCTAACCATAAAACCAATTTAAAGCGTACGCGCCCACTTACCGATACCGGTAAAGTGGGCGCTGCCAATTGGCCTAAAACGTTTGGCCTTGGCCGCACCGCAACAACCGCCGAAATAGCCGCGTTGGATATTGACATCAGGCCCGATGGCAAAGGCCTTCCGCCAGGCTCGGGCACGGCTGTTGAAGGTGAGCTGATTTTTGCAGCAAAATGCGCATCGTGCCATGGTGCAGGGGGGCGCGAAGTGCCAAACCTTAAATTGCCTGCGCCTGCTTTGGTAAGTGATACCATCTTCGTTAAACGTAAAGGCAATACCATTGGCAACTACTGGCCCTATTCAACTACCATTTTTGATTACATAAGGCGCACCATGCCTTATAATGCACCCGGATCGTTAACAGATAAAGAAGTTTACAGTATAACAGCTTATCTGTTAAATGCTAATCAAATAATAAGTAAACAGCATATAATAAACGCGCAAACCTTGCCAAAAGTGGTAATGCCTGCGCGTAAATTTTATGTAAGGGATAACCGGAAAGGCGGCAAAGCGATTAAATAAGATGGAAAAAGACCAGGACAAAAAAAACACCATAAGTCGCCGCACACTTTTAGGCGGGCTTGTTGCCGGTGCGGTAACTTACAGCCAAACTTCAATTGCTAAGGTTGTTCCTTTTTCGCTTGAGGACGACCCTACAAAAGTAGTTGGTCCCGGCCCAAGTAAGGTTGGCAAACGTTCGCCTTTTGAAAAACCGGAGCGTAAACCTTCGGATATATCATCGAGGTCGCCTTTACAGGATATTATTGGCATGATCACGCCGTCAGATCTTCATTTTGAACGCCATCATGGTGGCGTTCCAACCATTGATCCGGAAAAATATGAGCTGCTAATACATGGCATGGTTAACAGGCCGATGAGGTTTACGCTTAATGATCTGAAACGTTTTCCTTCTGTATCGCGCATTTGTTTTTTAGAGTGCGCGGGTAATTTCAGGAGCGGTAAAGAAGAACTTTTGGCTCAGGAAGTTGCAGGTTTAACCAGCCAAAGTGAATGGACAGGTGTAATGCTGTCAACCTTATTCAGAGAGGTTGGTGTAAACCCTAAAGCTACCTGGTTTTTAGCAGAGGGAGGCGACGCAGCCGTGTTAACCCGGAGCGTGCCGGTTAGCAAAGGCTGGGACGATGCCATGATAGTTTACGCGCAAAATGGCGAAGCCATCAGGCCGGAGCAGGGCTATCCCGCCCGTTTGCTTTTGCCCGGCTGGGAGGGTAACACCAACGTTAAATGGCTGAGGCGGATAGAAATAAGCGACCAACCGTGGATGACCCGTGAAGAAACCAGTAAATATACCTACCCGGTAAAAGACAGAATAAGGCAGTTTAGCTTTGATATGGATGCCCGCTCAATTATTACCTATCCATCCTACCCTAATAAAATTGAGCCGGGATGGATTGAAATAAGAGGAATTGCATGGAGCGGCAGAGGCAAGGTGCAGACAGTTGAAGTGAGTACTGATGCCGGGAAAACCTGGCAAATAGCACGCTTGCAAGGCCCGATATTAGATAAAGCGCATACCGCTTTCAGGCATTTGTGGCAATGGAAAGGCGGCGATACGGAAATACTTAGCCGCGTAACCGATACCACCGGCTATACGCAGCCAACGCTTAAACAACTTGTTAATGCACGCGGCGCAGATATAGGCGGCTACCACATGAACCCCGTAACGGCCTGGCAGGTAAAGCGAGACGGCCGGGTACTGTTTAAACCGGAGAGTTACAAATAGTGAAAATTGTGAAACAAAAAAAGGTCAATTTTTGCAACACATTAATAAAAAGGCAGCTAGTGAGTTTTTACAGCTAATTTTCCTGACAGATAAGTTGTTTCGCTTTGTTTCAAAGTAAAATTGGTTTTTTTTGATAATCAATAACTTACATAAATCGTTGTTTCGGTTTGTTCCGCTTGTTCACCATTCTCGCGGAACACCACCCGAAAAAATCAAAAATCACATCTATTAAATCCATATAATATCCATGGGTTTAATAGATATTATTTTATATTTGCAACCATCCAAATATTTACATACTAACAGTTAAGCCATGAGCAAAAGTTTATTACCCGAAGACTGGGTAGTTGTTATTTTAGGTTTTATCATTATAGGAGTTTCATTAGGTGGCTTTTTACTCGTCGCGCCCGAATATGGATGGTCATCCACAGCCGACCTGACCGGTAAAGTACTTACTGGGGCAAACTTGCTTAAAATTGCACTGCAGTTTGTGTACGTGGTAATAATTGCTGTTTTGGGCGCGGTGCTAACGGGCAAATCCATTGCGGGTGTTTTAAAAGCATTCCCGGCGGTATATTTGCTAACAACAGTAGCGCTTATTATTGCAGGCAGCAGCCAGATGAAAGCACTTAATCTGGAAGCGGTAATATTCAGCTTGGGTATTGGCTTGCTTATCGGCAATTTTTTCAAACTACCAACCTGGTTTAAAGACGCCTTGGCATCAGAGTTTTATGTAAAAATAGGCCTGGTGCTATTGGGCACATCTATCATATTCGCTGACATTTTAAAGGCCGGATCACTCGGTTTGATACAGTCTCTTGTGGTTGTACTATCTGTTTGGTACTTTTCATTTTGGTTATGCCGCAAGCTTAAAATAGACCCTGAACTATCCATGATGCTATCAAGCGCGGTATCCATTTGTGGGGTATCAGCGGCAATTGCAACATCCGGCGCTATAAAAGGCGATTCAAAAAAACTATCGTTAGTTATATCACTTGTGCTGATAACAGCCGTGCCTATGATGGTTTTTATGCCATACATTGCCAGGTTGCTTGGCCTGTCGCAGGAAGTAACCGGTGCCTGGCTAGGCGGCAGTATCGATACAACCGGCGCTGTAGTAGCATCAGGCAGTTTGGTAGGCGAAACGGCGTTGAAAATAAGTTCCATCGTTAAATTCTCGCAGAATGTATTGTTGGGAGTGGCTGCTTTTGCCATATCAGTTTACTGGACGTATACCAATCATCCATCAGCCAAAGATGCCGAAGCTAAACCAACGCTGGCCGTTATCTGGGAACGTTTCCCTAAGTTTGTTATCGGGTTTGTAGCTGCCTCGTTGTTGTTTTCTTTCTTAGTGTCGGCCGATGCTTCAGCTGCTGTAAAAGGGCCGTTGAAAAACTTCCAGGGGTTATGGTTCGCGTTAGCATTTACCAGCATAGGTTTAGAAACCAATTTCCGCGACCTGATCAACAAAGAAAGTCGCCGCCCCATTTACGCTTTTTTAACGGCGCAAGGCTTCAACATTTTAGTTACACTTGGTATAGCTTACATTCTGTTTAAATAATGCAGCCCCAAAAGCGCGATTACGATGCTGTAGTAGTGGGTTCGGGCCCTAACGGCCTGGCGGCAGCCATATTGATGCAGCAGCAGGGCCTGCAAGTGCTGCTTGTTGAAGGGAAAGACACAATTGGCGGCGGCATGCGCACCGCAGAACTAACCCTGCCTGGCTTTAAACATGATATCTGTTCGGCCATTCACCCTATGGCGGCAGGTTCGCCGTTTTTTAAAACATTACCCCTGCAACGCTACGGTTTGGAATGGTTACATCCGGAGATAGATGCGGCTCACCCCCTTGATGACGGCACAGCCGCGTTGCTTACACGGTCTGTTGTACAAACAGCCCAGTCATTAGGCATTGACGGGGCTACGTATGCAAACCTGCTAAACCCCATAGTGCGCAGCTGGCCCCTACTGGCTCCTGACGTTTTGGGACCATTATCGATCCCCAAACATCCTTTAAAGCTTGCCAGCTTTGGCCTATCTGCTATACAGCCATCAACCCTTCTGGCTAAAAAATTTAAGACTACTGCCGCCAGGGCGCTATTAGCGGGTATGGCCGCCCATGCCATACAGCCGCTTACCAACATGGCTACATCGGCTATTGCCCTTGTGTTAATGGCCAATGCTCATCTGGAGGGCTGGGTTGTGCCAAAAGGTGGTTCGCAAAGCATTGCGGATGCTTTGGGGCGTTATTTCAAATCATTGGGCGGGCAAATTGAAACAGGTACTTACATTAAGTCGCTGGATCAACTACCATCGGCCAGCGCGGTTTTGTTTGACGTAACGCCTAAACAACTGTTGCAAATAGCAGGGCATAAATTCTCATCCATTTACAAATGGCAACTGGAACGCTATAGATACGGCGATGGCGTATTTAAGGTAGATTGGGCCCTTGACGCGCCAATACCCTTTACCGCCGAAGCTTGCCGCAAAGCCGGCACGGTGCATATTGGCGGCACATTAGAGGAGATAGCAGCGGGCGAGCAGATGTCAGCCGAGGGCAAACATTCTGATAAGCCTTATGTGCTTTTAGCGCAGCAAAGCTTATTTGACGCTACCCGCGCTCCCGCTGGCAAGCATACCGCCTGGGCCTATTGCCATGTGCCCAACGGATCAACCAAAGATATGACGAGCATTATAGAGAATCAGATTGAACGTTTCGCTCCCGGCTTTAAAGAGCGAATTTTGGCGAAGCATACGTTTGATACGGCCCAGTTACAAGAACATAACCCCAACTATATTGGCGGCGATATTAATGGAGGCATTATAGACATAATGCAACTGTTCACCCGCCCGGCGCTTCGGCTATCGCCTTACAAAACATCCGCTAAGGGCCTTTATATTTGCTCGTCTTCAACGCCGCCCGGTGGTGGAGTACATGGTATGTGTGGTTACCATGCCGCCAAAAAGGCGCTAAATGAAATTTGGGATATTGATGTTTAGGTAACAGGATATTTTACCTTGCCTATTTAATAACCCCTTTACAACAGTTTATAGTTGGCTATGTTACCGAAGCGGTATGAAATGCCAACTTCGTGAACATTGGTATTGGTGCCCGTTGGCCGGGATGACAAACCAAACTGACTTCATGTCGTTATTATCACAACGCGGTAACGTTATACCGACGAGCGTTGTTAAATTTATCTACCTGCACCAAATAACGATATTTAGCTGTTTTGTGCAGCTAAATATCGTTGCGACAAGTGGTCAGGGCCGATAAGGATGCTATCTGCCCATATAAAAACCCATGATTTAAATAAAATCCCCTTATTTGTGTTTTTCTTCCGATATTTCAGATAATGGCAGCTTTATGGATAAGCTATTATTAGAATTTGCAGTTAAGACAAACCTGGCACGGGCGCTAAATGGGTTGAAAAGCTAATCGATATCATCATTTCCATAACCTTACAAGTAAAGAAATGCCTAAAAACTTATTTGCATCTATAACACTGCTGCTGCTCTGTTTTAGCGGATACGCTCAAATGTACAGCCCTGTATATGCAAAAAGGTTGAAGCATGAGCTAAGCATAAGCAACGAAGATTCTATCCGCGTAAAGTTGCTTTGCGATTTAGGCGACTATTATTTTATCAACACAGAGCCTTCTAAACAGAAAGGTCAATTTAACGAGGCACTTGGGTATTTTAATAGTGCACTTGCGTTGAGTGACCAATTGAACCTCAAAAACAAATACAATTCCAACAACATAATTTGCAAACTGGGTGATGTAGCTTATTTCGGGCAGGAATATGAAAAAGGCTATTCTTATTATAAAAGAGTAATTGATTTTTATTTATCCAAAAACGACGTAGTAAGCGCCGGAGACACTTATGCCAAATTAGCTACCACCAACATACAGCTTGGGAGAAACACCGAGGGCCTGCTTTATAACGAAAAGTCTTGTGCTTTATACAGCAAATCAACCAGCAAAGAAAAACAACTTGAAGCAAAAGTAAGAGTTGCCTTAACTTATTTGTTTTCAGGCAGAGATGATTCTGCCAAAGTAAGACTTACCAAGTTAATAATTGATAATAAAAACTCCAGTTATAAAGCGGTTGGGCACGCTTACTACGGTCTGTCTATTTATTACAGATATAGGGCTAATTTCAACAAAGCTCTTTTTTGCAATTTTGAAAGTAATAAATGGGCAATCAAGACAGGCGATACATCAAGCATGAACGTTATTTTCGGGGAGTTCGCCCAAATTTATCAGGAATTGGGCCAGACTGATAAAAGCATAGCATATTATAAAAAAACCATTGAGCTACGCAGTAAGCTGTTGATGCGGCAGAACTATATATTCAGAACTGCAGGATTTTTGATACAACAATTGATTAAAAAAAAACAACCATACGAAGGGCTAAAATACATTAATAAATTAGAGCATGATTACGGCTATGTTGGAAAAGCTGCCGTAGCTAATATTGCACAAACTAAAGCCTATTGCTATGATGCTTTGAAACAATATAGCCTTGCCGAAAAATATTATAAGGATGTGGTAGATTTTTATGAAAATAGAGATGGAGAGTTTTATACAATTGCCCTGCTTGATATCAGCAAATTTTACGTTGCACAAAAAGAATACAAAAAAGCTGCTAAATATCTCTCAAAACAAATAGATACATCTAATGTGCAAAGAATAAAAGACATCCAGCTATTGGAATACAAAATTGATTCTGCAGAACATAAGTACTTGCCTGCTTTGCGGCATTTGCTTAAGTTTCAAGCTTTAAATGATTCTATTTTTAACGCTACCAAAAACAAACAAATTGAAGAGTTAAATATAAAATACGAAACAGACCAGCAGTTAAAAGATATTGCCGCATTACGAAAAGAAACGCGGCTACAACGAGAGCAAGTAAAACAAGCCGACAAAATAAAGAACCTAACGCTGGGCGGGGGGCTTATTTTGTTGCTTCTCATCCTGTTGCTTAATCATAACTATCGCCTCAATAAGCGTAACAATATAGAGGTCAGCAAAAAGAACAGCGCTCTTAATCAACTTATTACAGAAAAAGAATGGCTGCTGAAAGAGATCCATCACCGGGTAAAGAATAACCTGCAAATAGTAATGGGGCTGCTACAGCGACAGTCTGCTTATATTAATAACCAGGAAGCATTGGCCGCTATTCAAAGCAGCGAGAACCGGATGCATTCTATAGCGCTGATCCATCAAAAACTTTACCAGTCAGAAAATTTAGATTTGATAAGTATGCCCGAATACATTGAAGAAATGATCAGGTATTTAAAAGAGAGCTCTGATATTGATAATAGCATCCTGTTTGAAAAACATATAGATGAGATTTACCTTGATGTGGCGCAAGCTGTACCGCTTGGCCTTATTTTGAACGAAGCCATAACCAATGCCATAAAATACGCTTACAAGCCTGAACAGACCGGGACAATTTACGTTACGCTGGTTAAAAACGAAGGTAGTTTTAACCAATTAACTATTGCTGATGACGGCGCTGGTTTACCGTCGGACTTTAATATTGATAAAGTAGAATCTTTAGGCATTAACCTGATGCGCGGTCTGAGCAAGCAGTTGGGTGGTAGTTTTGATATTTATAATGAGCAAGGCTGCACTATAAATGTGGTTTTTAAAACAGAGATATTTAACAGAAATATTGTGACGGACCCGATAACTTAAACTTAGGTTATAATGAATAAAAAAAAGATCCTTGTTGTTGAGGACGAGTTTATAATTGCTGATGTGCTGGTTAACATACTTAAAGCGGCCAGATATGGGGTTTGCGGCGTTGCCGATAGCATGAAAGAGGCATTGGAAATGATAGCTGCACATCAACCCGATTTTGTTTTGGTTGATATTTTTTTGAAGGGAAAGCTAACGGGTATTGACCTGGCACACCGGCTTACAGAAATGGATATCCCATTCATTTACATCTCGGCTAATGCCAACCAAAAGGTTTTAGAAGCAGCAAAAGTTACCCGGCCCTATGGTTTTGTTGTTAAACCATTCAGAGAAAAAGACGTTTTAATAGCCCTAGATATTGCTGTTTACCGGCACGAAAATCAACAGGAAAACGGCGCGCGCCAAAACGCAGTGCTGCAAAAGAAAGCTACTGAAATTTTAGCCTCGGCTAAAAGCTGGGAGAGCAAGCTTTTAGAGTTGGGCAAAAGCCTGCAACCATACATTCCATTTGAATTTTTATCGGTAGGAATGAAACAGGAAGATGGCGATGATTTTTATGAGATAGGGTTTTCGCGGATAGGGTTTGACGAATATCAGTTATTAGGCTGCCCCGAACTGATGGTGGTTACCAAACAAAAAAAACACGAATTAGCACAACTAAAGGCTGCTGATAAAAGCAATCAAATGGCCACCTGGTATGATGAGATGGAGCTGGAGGCATTGCTGCAACAGCCGTCGTTAAAAAAATTACTGGTTGAAATTTATGGGCTAAGGTCTCACCTATCGCTACCTGTAAATTTAGCCGACGGGGGAACTTGGTATTTTAATTTTTATAGCCGGCGGCCCGATGCTTATCAGGCGGATCTGTTGGCATTGAGTAGCAGATTAGCCCCTTTGTTGGCAACTTTTATGGGAAGCATGGTACACGCGGCAGAATGCCCCCTGGCCGGTAAAGCAGATAACTATACAGTAAAACATCCCGTATCAAAGCCTGGCCAGCCAAATCCTTTTAGCGGGATAATAGGGGGCAGTCATTTGCTATTGACTGTTTTTGATCATGTAATGCAGGTTTCGCGCTCTGATTCATCGGTGTTAATACTGGGTGAAAGCGGTACCGGGAAAGAGAAGATAGCAGAGCGTATCCATGCGTTGTCAAATCGTAAAGACAAGCCGTTTGTAAGAATAAACTGTGCTGCTCTGCCTACAACACTGATTGATTCTGAGCTATTTGGGCACGAAAAAGGATCATTTACAGGCGCGTATGATAAAAAGATAGGCAAGTTTGAACAGGCCCATGGAGGCACCATCTTTTTGGATGAAATAGGCGAATTGCCCTTGGAATCGCAATCAAAACTGTTACGGGTTTTACAGGAAAAAGAAATAGAGCGCATAGGTGGGCGGGTAACCATTAAAACCGATGTGCGAATTATTGCTGCCACAAACCGCAATCTGGAAAAAGAGGTTGCGGAAGGACGTTTCAGGCTGGATCTTTTTTATCGTATCAATGTTTTCCCGATAGTGATGCCGCCTTTGCGAGAACGTAGAGAAGATATTCCCGACCTTGCCTCGCATTTTTTGAATATCTATGCCCGTAAAACAGGGAAAATTGTGCGCGGCATTGCTCCGCAGGTTGTAGAGAATATGAAGAACTACCATTGGCCGGGAAACATCCGCGAATTGGAGAACTTGATTGAACGCAACGTGCTGCTCACCCGCGACGATATGATCAACAGCATGGTGCTGCCCACACAATTAGAGCAAAACTATAGTGGCTTTGCCACCGAAGCAAAAGCAACCACCATGAGCGAAGGCGAGCGCGCCCACATTATAGCAGCGCTTAAAAAATGCAAAGGCAAAATATGGGGCGAGGGCGGCGCCGCCAGTTTGTTAAGTATACCGCCCACTACCCTTAACTCCAAAATGAAAAAACTGGGTATTCGTAAAGATTTTGGTATTTAGCACCAGTTAAAATTTGAAGGTAGCGGTGCTCCCAATCATTAAAATATCTTTACCGGGCCCTGCCTGTTTTAAATATTCGCCTGCGCTAAACCAGGTTAGCTCCTGCCGTAAATAGAAATGTTTATTAGGCGAAAATTCAAGCCCGGTGCCCAACTGCCTGCCAATTTGGTTGGATGTGCCCGCTTTGCCGGAATATATCACTTTACCGCTAACAGCATAAATTCCATCGCTACGGCTCATGCGCCAAAACAGGTCATAATCAATATTAAATATCAATTTTTTTGTAAGATTAAGTTGGAAATAAGGGTGCACGTCTGTTAGGTTTGAGGGACCTATCAACGCAGCCAAACCAAAATATCCCCCTCGCGGAAATAGCGGGTTAAATGTGTTCAGCCTGCCATCGGTATTATGCCTGTCGCCGCTGATCACTTCGGTTTTTATACCCAACTGTGGCTTGTGTTTAACGTGGCTAAAGGTATAGGAGATGTTAGCCGAGGCCGTCCATGCAGATATGGTACTGCCTGCAAAATCGCCAAACTGATATAATGCTTCTATATCATACTGCCACGCGGGTGTTCCTCCCCATACGCGCGTGCCTGCGGAGTGTCGGGTTTCCTTTCCGCTACCTGCATCAAATACAGCTATGCTTTTATGGATGCCTAAATAATATATATCAACGTTTTGCAGCAAGGGCACCTTACTAAGTACTGCGTACGCACCCCAAAATTGGGTACCCTTATTAAAACCGTCGTCAAAAATATTGGGTTTAGCCGGTACGTAGTAGGAATAAAAAGCATCAACCTTGAGCTTTGGGCCGGTAAAAATTAATCTGGCAGCATCAAAAGCTTGCCGGTTATTAGGTGCATCGCGTACCGAAACCAGTCGTTGCGAACCGTATAAAAACTCCTGCCTGCCCAGCCGGAGCGTAAGGCTCTGACCATTTTTTACAGAGGTAGAAAAATCGGCAAAAGCCTGGTGCAGATCAAGTACATTTTGATCAACCGGCGAGGGTGTTCCAATCTGACCGTTAGCAAAGCCACTTTGTAATTGCACAAAGGTTCTGAAATGCTTGCCAACATGCCAATCAGCATGAGCCAGATACCGTGTTAACACAAAACCATCTTTATCTTCGGGCGCTGCGCCCCAATCCTGGTTAGCAAAATGAAAATACTGATAACGGATCTCGCCGCCAAAACTTAGATAATTTGTTTTGGCGCCGCTAAGGGGAGCAAACTTAAACTGCTTATACCAGTTGACGGAGGTATCTTTAACCAACGGTGCATAATTTTCGTCAAATCGCAAGGGCTTAAAAGGTATTTCCTGCGCAAGGCACACCATTGATGTGGTAATAAAAAAAAGGGTAAAAAACGTTTTCATGGCTTGTAGGGTCTTGAATTAATACCCTTTATCCAACTACAATGCCCGCAATTCAAAATATTGAAATACAGCTATTTATCAAATTTTTAAAAACTAATGCTGCTATATATCGCAGTTATAGTGGGTTATTCCACGATATAGCGTTACTTCTTATTCGTAGTGATAAACCTGCATAAACTACCCATCTACAATGATATTATTCGCATCTCTCTTCCATTATAACCTTATGTCGTTACCCTGCCACCACCGAATAACGATATAAAGTAAATACAGGTCTACCTAAAAACACAATCATCTGATTTTCAATAATTTGATTTAATGGCCCTATGCTTGTCTTGCTGTTTTCGTAAAACAACTAACATGAAAAGACTTAAACAGCGAACACTATTTATCAGCCATACCCACATTGTTTTTTATGCCGAAAGTGCAGTAAAACCTGTAATTATTTAACCATAGCTATGAAAAAAAGTCAATCAAAAACAATTGTATTTATAACCGGTGCGTTTGTTAGCAGCGATTGCTGGAACGAGTGGAAAGCATATTTTGAACAGCAAGGCTACACTACACTTGCGCCTGCCTGGCCCTACAAAGACGCACCTGCCTGCACCCTTCGCGAACGCCATCCCGATGCCGATATTGCCAGCCAACGCCTGGCTAATCTAACGGCATACTTTGCCGCAATTGTAAAACAACTGCCGGAGAAGCCCGTTTTGATTGGCCATTCTATGGGCGGACTGATAACGCAGTTGCTGTTGCAAAAAGATCTGGCTTCCGCCGGAGTAGCCATTCATTCATTGCAGCCTAAAGGCATTTTTACTTTTAAATTCTCTTTTTACAAAGCGGGCTGGCCTGCATTGGGCTTTTTTACTGATGCCCACAAAACTTACCTTATGTCGTTCCGGGAGTGGCAGTATGCCTTTACTAATGGTATGCCATACAATGAGCAAAAAGACGCTTATTACAACTTGCTGGTACCCGAATCAAAATTAGTGGTACGCGATGCCACTACAGATGCCGCTAAGATAGATTTTGCACGGCCCCATGTGCCACTGCTCTTCCTTTCGGGCAGTACCGATAAGTTTATACCGGCTTCGCTCAACTACAGCAATTACAAAAAATATAACCACAGCAGTTCCGTAACTGATTACAAGGAGTTTGCCGGTAGAAACCATTTTGTACTGGGGCAGCCCGGTTGGCAGAAACATGCCGATTACATTTTAAACTGGCTTGATAAAAATTAGACCTATGAAAAAATTTCTGATCCTATTATTCAGTACTATTCTATTCGGCGCCCAAGCTCAGCAAAAAGCTGATTTGATCATCCACAACGGTAAAATTGCTACCATGGCGAAGCCCGTAGAGTTTAAACAGGCTATCGCCATGCAAAACGGACTGATATTGGCTACTGGTAGTTCAGCTTATATATTAAAATTATACAAAGGCCCTGCCACCAAATTGATTAACGCAGGTGGTAAAACAGTTATCCCGGGTTTGAACGATAGCCACATGCACGCCATACGCGAGGGCCTTAACTTTAACATGGAGCTGCGTTGGGACGGCGTAAAAACGCTTAAACGCGCCATGGAAATGCTAAAAGAACAGGCCGCCAGAACGCCACCGGGTGTCTGGGTAAAAGTAGTGGGTGGTTGGAACGAATTTCAGTTTGCCGAAAAACGTCAGCCTACAATTGACGAGATCAACGCCGCCGTGCAGGATAAACCTGTGTTTATTACCTACCTATATGGTAAAGCTTTTTTAAATAAAAAAGGAATTGAAGTATTGGGTTACGATAAAAACACCAATTATCCCGGCAGTTTGGTGGAGTTGGATAAAGAGGGTAAACCAACCGGCCTTTTATATGCCAAGCAAACGCCAATGGCTATTTACAAAACGCTGGCACTTACCGGTACACTATCGCCAGAAGAACGCATTAACAGCTCTGAGCATTTTTACCGTGAGATAAATAGCTTTGGCATAACCAGTGTAATTGACGCTGCCGGTGGATCGCAAAATTATGATGCCGATTATCAGGCATCGCTGGCACTGGCAAAAGCAGGTAAACTTACTGTGCGCACGGCTTATTATTTATTTGCCCAGCAAAAAGGCAAGGAGCTACAGGATTACGAAAAATGGATCAATCAAACACATCCGAATAAAAACGACCATATCCTGATGAATAACGGCTATGCCATGGAAGGTGCTGGTGAAAACCTGATCGCTTCGGGTGCGGATTTTGAAAATTTCCTGGAGCCACGAATTGAACTGTCTGCTGATATGGAGACCGACCTGGAGCCTGTGATACGTTTACTGGTAAAAAACCGCTGGCCTTTTCGGCTGCACGCTACCTACGGCGAGTCTATTGACCGTATGCTGACCGTGTTTGAAAAAGTTAATAAAGCCACACCATTTAATGGTTTGCGTTGGTTTTTTGATCATGCCGAAACCATTACTGATGCCGAGCTAACCCGTGTAAAAGCGCTGGGCGGTGGCGTGGCCGTACAGTTTCGGATGTATTACCAAGGCGAGTTGTATAACAAAATGTATGGCCAGCCAAAAACACAACTGCCCCCTATTAAAAAAATGTTGGCTATGGGCATACCCGTTGGTATGGGTACAGACGCACCGCGCATATCAACCTTTAACCCCTGGATGGCATTACATTGGTTGCTTACCGGTAAAACCATAGGCGGCACGCAGTTTTGGCCTAAAGACCAAGTACTGGACAAATATACCGCCCTTAAGTTATATACATCTGGCAGTGCCTGGTTCTCTGGCGAGCAGGTGGTGAAAGGTAAGCTGGTTAAGGGTATGTATGCAGATATGGCCATACTGAGTGATGATTACTTTGCCGCCGCCCCCGAAAACATAAAGCAAATAAGTGCTTTAATGACAGTAGTTAACGGCAAAATAGTATACGCATCGGGCAAATACATTGCAGAATGCCCACCTATAGCTGATGTTATCCCCGCATGGTCGCCGGTAAAATATTACGGTGGCTATCAAAAATAAATCAACCTAAATAATAACAACAAATGAAGAAATGTCTTTTTAAATTAATGCTGCTTTGCACAGTGTTATTATGCATTGAAAGGGGGGCGTTTGCTCAATTACCACCTACAGTACCCATATGGGATGCCAATAAAGTAACGCTGCGCCTGCATAAGATCAGCAAGGATATTTACGCAATAATACCTGCTACAGCCCAAACAGAAACCACAAAAGGTATTCCGCAGGCAACCACCGGAGGGTTTATTGTTGGTGAGAAAGGTGTGCTGCTGATTGAGGTTATGCTAACCAAACGCCTGTATGATCAGCAGATCAAGCTTATCCGCTCTGTTACCAATAAGCCCATAATTTATGCTGTAAACACAAGCGATCATGGCGACCATTGCTTTGGCAACTACCTGTTGCCCGCAGCAACCATCATTATTCAAAACGAGTTTGCCAAACATAACCTGGCCAAAAACTATGAGGGTATTAAGCAATTTATGGTAGGGTTATTTGGTACCGGGCGTGGCATTGAAGCCACTATTTATCGCCCGGCAGATATTGTCATTCCTAAAAACAGCAATCTTAAGCTGGATATGGGCGGCGGAAAGGTGGTTGAGCTGCTAAACGTGGGTACCGCTCAATCTCCAGCAGACCTGTTTGTGTGGATGCCTGATCAAAAAATATTTTGGGCTGGCAATCCTTTTATTGCAGAGAGCCCTACTATTCCGTGGTTGTTTGATGGGTTCTTTTTGGAGCCGGCAGCCAACCTTAAAAAGGTGTACGACTTTTTACCTGATGATGCAGTAGTGGTGCCCGGTCATGGCCGCATTACTAACAAAGCAGGCATTAAATATACCATTGATTATGTGGCAGAGCTACAAAAAGAGGTAGAAGATGCCGTAAACAAGGGTCTCTCGCTTGAGCAAACCAAAGCAGCTGTAACCATGAAAGCTTATGATAAAGGCTACATGCTATTTAACTGGTTGCATTACAATTTTAATTTGCCAAATGCCTATAAAGACATCAGCAATAACAAGAAAAAAAATAAATAATAATATATAAACAATAACAACATGAAAACAATAACCAACATTAAACACCTTCTGGCGATATTGCTGTTTACACTTTTTACAGTAAATGCAATTGCGGCTGATGCCCCGGCAAATCCGCCATCAAACTTTAAACACCAGTATGCTACGGTCAACGGCGTTAAACTGCATTACGTAATAGGCGGCAAAGGCGAACCTTTATTACTGGTGCATGGCTTTGGTCAGAACTGGTATATGTGGAATCGTTTATTACCGGAATTATCCAGGCATTTCACCGTAATAGCCCCGGATATGCGCGGCGTAGGCGAATCTGGAAAAACGGCGGCAGGTTACGATAAAAAGAACATGGCTGTGGATATGCACGAACTGATGAAAAAGCTGGGTTATAAGCATGTTAACCTGGCCGGGCATGATATTGGTTTAATGGTAGCTTATGCATACGCAGCACAATTTCCGGGCGATGTGAAGAAGCTTGCTTTGATGGATGCGTTATTACCGGGAATTGAACCGGTTTGGAGCCAGGTTAAAGCGCAGGCATGGTGGTTTGGGTTCTTCGCACAACCGCATGCCGGCGAATTAGTATCGGGTAAAGTGGGTTTGTTCTTTACAGATTTCTGGCCTGTTGTCGGCTTTAAAAACAACTCGTTTACAACGGCAGAGCGTAAAGAATTTATCCGCGCTTATTCAGTTCCGGGCGCAACCACAGGTGCATTCCACTGGTTCGGATATTTTGAACAAGACGCTAAGGATAATGTAGAATTTGCTAAAAAGAAATTAACGATGCCGGTTTTAGCTATGGGTTCTGACCATTTTGCCGCCGCGTTTTTGGCGGCCCATACCAAACTGGTTGCTGACAATGTACAGGAATCAGTTATAAAAGATTCGGGCCACTGGGTAGTACAGGAGAATACCGCCCAGGTACAAAAAGATCTGCTGGCTTTCTTCAGTAACTAATTAATCAATTGGCAAGCTTTCTGCGTGAATGTAGAAAGCTTGCCAATTGATCAAATAAATTTTGTCAGCGCCAACCCATGTTTTCGCAAACAGGTTACAGCTAGCCAATTTAGTTTTAGTTTCGTACAACATCAATCTTTAAGTATTATGAATTTGCAGTTAGAAAACAAAAAAGCGCTGATTACCGGTTCAACCGCCGGAATAGGATACGCCACCGCTCTTCAATTGGCAAAAGAGGGCGCGGAAGTGTTTATCAACGGGCGCACAAACGAACGCGTGGATAAAGCAGTAGCGGAAATCAAAAACAAAAGCGGCAATGATAAAGTGAGTGGCGTTGTTGCCGATTTTTCAAACGCGGAATCAATTAAAAAGCTGATCAGCGATCTTCCGCAGGTAGATATCCTGATCAATAACGTAGCCATTTTTGAGCCCAAAGCTTTTGCTGATATTACGGACGAAGATTGGCTTCGGTTTTACGAGATCAATGTATTGAGTGGCATCCGTTTATCTCGCGCCTACTTTGGAAAAATGTTAGAAAATGGCTGGGGACGCATCATTTTTATATCCAGCGAATCGGCCATTCAGATCCCCGAAGAAATGATACATTACGGCATGACCAAAACCGCCCAACTGGCAGTTGCCCGTGGGCTGGCCGAACTAACCAAAGGCACCGCAGTTACGGTGAACTCAGTACTCCCCGGGCCTACCTTATCAGAAGGGGTTGGTGGTTTTATTGACAACCTGGCCAAAGGTCAAAATAAAAGCATTGAGCAGATAGAGGCAGATTTCTTCAAAACCATAAGGCCAACCTCCATCATCCAGCGTTTTCTGAGCACAGCGGAAGTGGCCAATATGGTAACGTACCTTGCAAGCCCGCTAGCCTCGGCTACAAATGGTGCTGCAATTAGGGCCGAAGGCGGCTTATTAAAGGGCGCGGTTTAATTGCTAAGATCGTATCTCCAGGCTAATACAAAACGCTATTCCCAAAAAAGAATAGCGTTTTGTATTAGCGTAAAACTCAATAACGACTTGATAATGAAATAAACTATGCTTTTGCAACGCCTTGAAAAAGCGTTGTTCCGCTGCACAATTGCCCCCAAATGTTAGTTTCTTTCCAACACGGATTCTGCGGATCGGAAACATCACCCTCTTGTTTTGACAAAAAACCCTTCCATTTTGGTAGGGTTTTTTCGCTTTTGGAGAATCACACCTCATTCAAAAAATATATAAATATCTAAAAATAAATCAGTTACACGTTTTATAATAGTGTTTGGTATTGCCTTTGCCAATGTCGGCAAAACAATATCAAGAAAATGAACACACTCCTGCTTCTGCTTGCCATGCTTATTTGCTGCTGGCTATTCTTTAAATCCATTAACTGGTTCGAAAAAATTTAAGTCATCATGATCGCATTATTCATCATCGCCGTAGCTGTATTTATATATATGGTATATGTACTGCTTAAACCCGAAAACTTTTAACTAACTCCCATGAACACCGAATTGATTGGAATTTTAATATCAGTGGGCATTACATTGCTCATTGCTATTCCGCTGGGTAAGTACCTGGCCAAAATATTTACCGGCGACCGCGTATGGACCGATTTTATGAAGCCCATTGAGCGCGGCATTTTCAAACTATGTGGCATTAACCCAAATGAGCCCATGAACTGGAAACAGTTTTTAAAAACCATGCTGGTCATTAACTCGCTTTGGCTGGTTTACGGCTTTTTTGTATTGATGAATCAGGGCAAACTCCCGCTCAACCCAGACGGCAACCCCGGCATGAGTGCAGATCTGGCTTTTAACACCATCATTAGCTTTGTAGCCAACTGCAACCTACAGCACTACAGCGGCGAAAGTGGTGCCAGCTACCTGATACAGCATTTTATATTTATGTTTTTGCATTTTACCAGCGCGGCAACAGGCATAGCCTGTGCAGTTGCAGTGTTTAAGGCATTCCAGGATAAAACTGCCACCAACCTTGGCAACTTTTGGGATTATTTTACCAAAGCAATTACACGCCTATTGCTGCCATTGGCTGCAATTATAGCCGTAATACTAACTTTTAACGGCACCCCGGCAAGCTATGCAGGTAAAGATCAGTTTGTATCATTACAAGGCGATACAGTAAATGTATCGCGCGGACCAGCAGCTCAAATGATTGCCATAAAGCATTTGGGTACAAACGGTGGCGGTTGGTTTGGTGCTAACTCGGCCCATCCATTGGAAAATCCCAATTATTTAACCAACGTGGTTGAGATCGTGTCGCAAATGATCATCCCTATAGCCATGGTATTAACTTTTGGATATTTCATCCGCAGAAAAAAACTAGGCTGGATATTGTTTGGCGTTATGACCGTGGGTACATTATTACTGCTAATAGCTACAATAAGCAGCGAAATGGGTGGTAATCCCGCATTGGCAAAAATGGGTATCAGCCAAACAACCGGCGCTATGGAAGGCAAAGAGGTGCGCATTGGCCCCATGGCAACTGCTTACTGGAGCACGCTGACTACCGTGGTTTCAACAGGATCTGTTAACGGTATGCACGATAGCACTATGCCCCTTACCGGAATGTGGCAATTGCTAGCCATGATGATCAATTCCTTTTTCGGTGGATGCGGCGTAGGTATTTTAAACTACCTTATTTATCTCATCATCGCCGTGTTTATATCCGGGCTGATGGTTGGGCGTACACCGGAATTTCTGGGGCACAAGGTTGAGGCGCGTGAGGTTAAAATAGCCGCGTTAATAACATTGCTTAGTCCGTTTTTAATACTGGCAGGCACCGCTATATCAACGTATGTTTTTAACCACTACGGCACTGCCGACTGGGCCGTTAAGCCTGCCAACTGGTTAAACAATCCCGGCTATCACGGTTTCTCTGAAATGCTGTATGAAAACACCTCATCAAATGCCAACAATGGTTCGGGCTTTGAAGGGCTGGGTGACAACAATATGTTTTGGAACACAATTACCGGGCTTATTATTCTAATCGGTAGATTTTTGCCCATCATAGGCCCCGTTGCTATAGCCGGTTTACTGGCGCAAAAACGCTACATCCCAGAGTCTGCAGGCACCCTTAAGCTTGATACTGTAACTTTCGGCATCATGACGTTTGCTGTAATCATAGTACTTAATGCCCTGTCGTACTTCCCGGCATTGGTTTTAGGCCCCATAGCCGAATATTTTTCAATGTAAACAACCCTCTCCATCCGGAGAGGGTCAATAGAAAAAAAATGAAAACTCAATCTAATAAACTATTTGAACCCGCTTTGGTGCAAACTGCGCTAAAGGAGTCGTTTATAAAACTTAACCCCAAAACCATGCTGCGCAACCCCGTAATGTTTACGGTTGAAGTGGGTACCGCAATTATGGCTTACGTAACGTTTTACAGCCTGACACATGCAGGCCAGGGATCGTTCCTTTACAACCTCACTATTTTCATCATTCTGCTGCTTACGCTGTTGTTTGCCAACTTTGCCGAGGCAATAGCCGAAGCACGCGGTAAGGCTCAGGCCGATAGCCTGCGGAAAACCCGCGAAGACACACCCGCTAAAGTGTTGCTGCCGGATGGCTCCGTTGTATCGCGCTCATCAAACGCATTATTAAAAGGCGATATATTTATTTGCGAATCGGGAGACATTATACCTACTGATGGCGAAATTATTGAGGGGCTGGCCACCATTGATGAATCGGCAATTACAGGAGAATCTGCTCCTGTAATTCGCGAGGCTGGTGGCGATAAATCATCAGTAACGGGGGGCACCAAAGTACTATCTGACAGGATAAAAGTTGTGGTTACCACACAACCGGGAGAAAGCTTTCTTGACAAAATGATAGCGCTGGTAGAAGGTGCATCGCGCCAAAAAACACCTAACGAAATTGCCCTTACCATTTTGCTGGCAAGTTTTACCCTGGTGTTTATTATTGTTTGTGTTACGCTTAAACCCTTTGCAGATTATGCCAACACGCCAATTACCATTGCCGCGTTGATATCGCTCTTTGTGTGCTTAATACCAACAACCATTGGCGGTTTGTTATCGGCCATTGGCATAGCGGGTATGGATAGGGCCCTGCGTGCCAACGTCATCACCAAATCGGGCAAGGCGGTAGAAACCGCTGGCGACATAGATGTGTTACTGCTTGATAAAACAGGCACTATTACCATCGGCAATCGCAAGGCTACCCAGTTCTATACTGCTAGCGGCGTATCAGAAGATGAACTGATCAAAGCTTGTGTGCTGGCCTCGCTGGCTGACGAAACGCCGGAAGGTAAATCAATAATTGAATTGGCACAACAGCTTAATCCGCGCGTAACCCTAAACAAACCCGAAGGGGCTCAATTCATCAAATTTACTGCTGAAACCCGCTCCAGCGGAATTGATACCCCGAATGGTAAACGCATACGTAAAGGCGCTTTTGATGCCATACGAAACATGGTAGTTAACGCCGGCAACCGGTTTGATGTTGCCGTGGAAGAGCAGGTTAAACAAATTTCGTCAAAGGGCGGCACCCCATTGGTAGTGGCTCAGAACGAAGAGGTGCTGGGTGTTGTTGAGTTGCAGGACATTATTAAGCCGGGTATTGCCGAGCGTTTTGAACGCCTGCGTAAAATGGGCATAAAAACAGTAATGGTAACAGGCGATAACCCGCTTACTGCTAAATTTATTGCCGAAAAGGCGGGCGTTGACGACTTTATAGCCGAGGCCCGCCCCGAGGATAAAATGCGCTATATTATGAACGAACAAGCCGGTGGCAAATTGGTAGCTATGATGGGCGACGGCACCAACGATGCCCCGGCCCTGGCCCAGGCCGATGTTGGTGTTGCAATGAACAGCGGCACACAGGCAGCTAAAGAAGCAGGCAACATGGTAGATCTTGATAATGACCCAACCAAGTTGATTGAAATTGTTGAAATAGGTAAACAGTTGCTGATAACCCGTGGCACGCTTACCACTTTTTCAATAGCAAATGATGTAGCCAAATATTTCGCCATTGTGCCCGCTTTGTTCATTGCATCAATACCCGCCTTGCAGAGCATAAATATTATGCATTTGCACAGCCCGGAGAGTGCTATACTTTCGGCAGTGCTTTTTAACGCCATCATTATCCCACTGCTAATCCCGCTGGCATTAAAAGGTGTAGAATATAAACCCATTGGAGCCAGCGCCCTATTACGCCGCAACCTGCTTATTTATGGTTTGGGTGGCGTAATAGCACCATTTATTGGCATTAAATTAATAGATCTTATAATAACTGTAATAATGTAAACCCGTTCTTCCGATTCTTCCTTACCGGGGAGATTTGGAGGCTACAAATTATATAACATGAAAACGCTTTTTCAATCCATCAAAATAACCCTGGTATTTACCGTTATACTATGCGTTATCTATCCGGTGTTCATCGCCGTTACCGGCAAATTATCAAAGGGCAATGGCAATGGCGAAACCATCTCGGTTAACGGCAAAATAGTTGGCTATGCCAACATTGGTCAAAAGTTTGACCAGCCCCAGTACTTTTGGGGCCGCCCGTCAGCTGTTGCTTATAACGCTGCCGGTTCTGCAGGCTCTAACAAAGCGCCCGGCAATGCCGACTATTTGAAAGAGGTAAGCAATCGTATAGATACGCTTTTAAAGTATCATCCTTACCTGAAACGCTCAGACATTCCTGCCGATATGGTTACCGCCTCGGGCAGCGGTCTGGACCCTGATATATCGCCGGAGGCAGCCAAAATACAGATAAAACGTGTGGCGCAGTTCCGCAATGTTGATGAGCAGAAAGTGAGGGCACTGGTTGAGCGTCAAATTGAAAAATCATTCATGGGCCCCGCCAAAATAAATGTGTTAAAACTTAACATAGCGCTTAACACACTTAAGTAATGAGCAAAGACACTACGGTTAAAAACTTTATAGAACTTGTTAAGCGCTCAAGACGGGGTAAGCTCAAAGTTTACATAGGCATGAGCGCGGGCGTGGGTAAAAGCTATCGTATGCTGCAAGAAGCCCACGCGCTGCAACGCAACGGTATTGGCATACAGATAGGCTACATTGAAACGCATCATCGTGCTGAAACACATGCGCTGCTTGCCGGTTTAGTGCTCATACCGCGTCGTAAAGTATTTTATAAGGGCAAAGAGCTGGAAGAAATGGATTTGCAGGCCGTTTTAAGCCGTCACCCGGAAGTGGTTATTGTTGATGAGCTGGCACACAGCAATATTGAAGGAAGCAAAAACAGCAAACGCTGGCAGGATGTACTGGATATACTTGATGCAGGCATTAGTGTAATAACGGCCGTAAACATTCAGCACCTGGAGAGCCTGAATGAGGAAATTGAAGAGCTAACCGGAGTTGCTGTTACCGAGCGCATTCCGGACAAAGTATTGGAAATGGCGGATGAAATAGTGAATATTGACCTAACTGCTGATGAACTTATTGACCGTTTAAAAGAGGGCAAGATATACGACAAAAGCAAAATAGAACGCGCGCTGCAAAACTTTTTTCAAAGCGACAGGATATTGCAGCTGCGCGAAATTGCCCTGAAAGAGGTAGCCCATCATCTGGAAAGAAAGATAAATATTGAAGTACCCAAACAGATTAAATTACGGCCAGAGCGCTTTTTAGCCTGCGTATCATCAAATGCCCAAACCGCTAAAATTGTGATACGCAAAACGGCAAGGTTGGCTTCATATTACCGCTCATCGTGGATAGTGCTGTATGTGCAAAGCAGCAGCGAAAGCTTGGATAAGATAAAACTGGACAAGCAAAGGCATTTAATTAATAACTTTAAACTGGCAACCGAGCTGGGTGCCGAAGTAATAAAAATTAGAAGCGACCATGTTACGCAAACCATAATGAAAGTAGCCGAAGAGCACGACATAACCACCATTTGTATAGGAAAACCTCATTTAAATTTGCTGCAGATAATTTTAAGAACAACGGTATTTAATGGCCTGCTTAAAAAGATAGCAGCAACCGAAACCGATTTAGTGATACTATCATGAAAGTAAAAAATAAACTCCGCCTGGGTTTTGGCTTTTTGTTTGCCGTGGTACTGTTTTTTGGCGTTATATCGTTATTCTACATCAACCAGATATCAAACAGCGCAAAAGTAATTTTAAAAGATAATTATGAAAGTTTGAGCTACTGCCGCGACATGCGCACTATTTTAGATGAGAACCCCTTGCCGCTTAACAAGGCCGTTATTGCGCATTTTAACCGCGAACTAATTAAAGAGGAACACAATATAACAGAGGCTAATGAGAAAGCTGCAGTTGCAAACCTAAGATCGGCTTTTAATGATGTGCAAAAAGGTTTGCCGGGGGCAGAAAAAAACGCCCGTAAATATCTTCGTCAGGTTGAGCTGATAAACATGGAGGCTATTATGCGCAAAAATGATGCAGCCCAGGCATCGGTTAAAGAGTCGACAGTGTTTTTGGGATTCACCGGAGCGTTCACTTTTCTGGTGCTATTTACCGTTAGTGTAAACTTTCCGGGTTTTATTATTAATCCGTTAAACCGCCTGCTGGCAGGCATACGCGCCATAGGGCAAAACAATTATAACGAGCGTATTCATTTTGATAACAACGATGAGTTTGCCGAAGTAGCCACTGCTTTTAACGATATGGCCGTGCGGTTAAAAGAATGGGAAAACAGCAACCTGTCCAAGATAATGTCTGAAAAGCTGCGTATTGAAACCATTATAGCACAGATGCACGATGCCATTATAGGTATAAATGAAAAGCAGGAAGTGTTGTTTATTAACACAGCCGCAAAGGAAATTTTAAACCTGACCGATGAAAAAATTGAGGGGAAAAGAGTTACAGACCTCAGTAAAAATAACGATCTGTTTAGGTCTATCATCGCCCAGGATAAAATAGGTAAGCCTTTTAAAATAGTAGTTAACGGCAAAGACGCGCACTTTCAATTGGAAACACGCGAGATAGCCGTACCTAACTTAAACCCTGACCCGGCGCAACCCATGATTATTGCAAAAAAGCAGGCCGGAAAGGTTTATATATTAAAAAACGTTACCGAGTTTAAAGAACGCGACGAGGCAAAAACCAATTTTATAGCCACTATATCTCACGAGTTAAAAACGCCCATATCATCCATTAAAATGAGTTTAAAACTGATGAAGGATGAACGTGTGGGGCAAATAAATGCAGAGCAGCAGCAATTGCTGGAACATATTACCGATGACAGCGACCGGCTGTTAAAAATAACCAGCGAATTATTGGAACTCTCTCAGGTTGAGACGGGTAACATCCAATTGAATTTTGTACAGGTAGATCCTGCTAAAATTATTGATTATGCCATTGCCTCCGTCAATTTTCAGGCCGCGCAAAAAGGGGTAACGCTTGAGGTTATAAAGGAGCGCAACCTGCCTTTTGTTAATGTTGATGTAGAAAAAACAGCTTGGGTACTGGTCAACTTTTTATCAAATGCATTAAGGTATAGCGCGGAGCGCTCAAAAATCGTGATCAGTGTAAAGCACAAAAATCATGAGGTTGAGTTTTCGGTGAAAGATCAGGGTAAGGGCATAGATGAGCAGTATCAAAAGCGTCTGTTCGACCGTTATTTTCAAGTACCAACTGACGGGCAGAATAAATCTGGTTCGGGTTTGGGGCTGGCTATATCAAAAGATTTTATTGAAGCACAAAACGGAAGCATATGGGTGCAGAGCGCTATTGCCGAGGGCAGCACTTTTAGTTTTAGTTTACCTGCGTCTGTTCATTCATAAGCAACCCATTAGTAAAGCAATTTATAAATAGTTAAAAGTGGCGTTAAGGCAATTAAAATGCCTTAACACTAACTTAATATTGGAATGGTTAATTTGTTAATATAATTTATTAACCCCGAAGATGAGAATTGTCATTTTTTTTATGGCGTTGCTAACGGCTCTGTGCATTAGTGCTAAAGCGCAGTTTCAGGGGGTTAATGCTATAAGTCAAAAACATCCGGACTCTGCGCTCATTATTCTCAGAAAAATTCATGCAGCGGCTGTTGATAATAAAGATGTAACAACAGAAGGGCTGTGTCTGCAAAAAATGGGGCAGATCTGTTATAATCAGGGGCATTACGCGCAGGCATTAGATTTTTACCTGCATGCCGATAAGATATTCAATGCGCTTGACGACAAAAGCCTGTCAGCAGCTAATCTGGCCGACATCGGTTTATTGTATTATTACAACAAACAGCTTGATCAATCGCGCAAAACCTATTACAGGGCACTTTCGCTATATAAACAAACCAAAAACTTAAAGGGGCAGGCAGATATTTTTGGTAAGATCGGGCATCTTTATGAAAAAAATCGCCAGTACGATAGTGCCTTTTATTACCAGCATTTGGCCCTGAAAAATTATAACACGATCAACAATAAACAGGGCGCGGCAAAAATTTACGAAAACCTGGGGAGCATTTATGAGGACCTTGCAAAGTACGATTCGGCATATACCTGCTTCGAACATTCGTTACAGTTATACAAAGCCGAACGCAACCTGATAGCCAGCATAGAGGTGTTAAACAATCTGGGTGATATGTTGCGCAAAACCGGCCAGTATGCTGCCAGCATTATACAATCAAGAAAGGCGCTGGCGGTAGCAAACCAAACAGGTAATATTTATCAGCAGGCATCATGCACCAAAGACATTGGACAAGCCTATGCTTTGATGAACAGAATGGATAGTGCCTATCACTACTCTGAACTTAGCCGCAGGTATTATTTAGATGTATACTCAAAAGATGCAGCAAATCAGACCGTGTTTTTACAGGTACTGTATGACATGAGTAAAAAGAGTGACGAAATAAACCGATTAAACAACAGTCGTAATTTAAATCGCATAATTGCCATTGCTGTAGTTATTGTGGTTGTGCTACTGGTTATATTGGGTATTGTGATATTTAGCAGACAGCGCTTTAAAATAAAAGACCAGCAAGCACAACATGATCTGAAAAAGCTGGAAGAGGAGAGCTTAAAACAACAGTTAGAGCTAAAGAGCAAGGAGTTATCTACCCATACGCTAAACCTTATAAAAAACAATCAACTGCTGGAGCATTTGCGCAGCACGTTACAGGCTATGGTTAAAGAAGACAAGCGCGACCAGAAAAAGCAAATGCAGCAAATAATATTGCAGATAAACGAAAGCTTTAATCACGAGCAATACTGGAAAGAATTTACCGCCGCCTTTGAACAGGTGCATCAACGGTTTTTTGATAATCTGAAAACCCATAGCAACGAACTTACTTCGGCAGATTTGCGTTTGATAGCCCTGCTTAAGATAAATCTTGACTCTGGCGATATTGCTACATTGTTGGGTATATCGCCAGATAGCCTGCGCGTTTCGCGTTATCGCCTGCGCAAAAAACTTCATATTCCGCAGGGCGATAACCTTAGCGCGTTTATCCAAGCCCTGTAGCCGCGTTACATCAACAGCAATTTTTGCCTGGTTTTACGCCAAAAACAGCACTTAACATTAAGGCAATGTAACGGTAATGAAACGATAACGGAGCTTTTATGACATCATAAAATATTGATATACAACAAAATAAATAAATGTGTTGCTTTTTGATATACGTTGTTTGTAACGGTGTTGCCTTTATGTAACTCCACAAATTTTTTTTGTAGTTGAGGTGTTTACACTTTTGCGCCATCAAACAAAAACGCAAATAAATATCGCAATGAATAAAATCTTACAAATATTGTTGCCGCTTCTTTTTAGCATAAGTGTGGCAAGCGCAACTACGGTAAAAGGTTATGTGTATGATAAAGACACGGGCGAACCTTTGGTAGGCGCTACTGTAGTGCTTGAAACCACAGGCAAAGCCGCCAGCACCGGGCTTGATGGTAAATTTGAATTTAAGGGCCTTTCTGCCGGGCCGGCCAGCGTACGCATTACATATGTTACTTACAAAACCGTAGTACAACAATTTACAGTTTTAAACGAAGATACTCCCCATTTAAAGATCTATATGGAGCATGCGGGTAAAGATCTGCAGGAAGTAGCTATAACAGGCAAAAACAATGGCGTTACCGACCGCGATGCACGCCGCCTGGAGCAAAACGCAGTACAGGTGATGAACGTTGTATCTGCCCGCGCTATAGAGGTATCGCCGGATCTGACGGTAGCTAACGTTATACAACGCGTATCCGGTGTGTCTGTTGAACGTAACAGCAACGGCGACGGCCAGTATGCTATTTTAAGAGGGATGGATAAACGTTATAGCTACACGCTGGTTAACGGTATAAAAATACCTAGCCCCGATAATAAATATCGTTACGTACCACTTGACCTTTTCCCTTCTGACTTGTTAGATAGGCTTGAGGTTTACAAAACACTTACCCCTAACCTGGAAGGCGACGCCATTGGTGGCGTTGTGAACATGGTAATGAAAAACGCACCAGATCATTTACAGATCAACGCCAATCTTTCAACAGGTTATAACCAGTTGTATTTTGATCGCAACTTTACTAGCTTCAAATCATCAGGTATCAGCAGCAAATCGCCTTATGAGTTGAACGGCCGTGCTTATAATGCCACCGCTAATGATTTTGCAAAAGGAACACTGGATTATACATCAAAAAAACCGGCACCAAATATGGTAGGCAGTCTGTCTATCGGTCAGCGGTTTTTGGATAGTAAATTGGGTGTAGTTGTTGCAGGCAGCTATCAAAACACTTATCGCGGCAGCAACAGCACTTTCTACGACTCAGGAGTTAGCGGCATAAAGGAGTACGCTGTTATCTCTAACCAAATTTATCGCGAGTATTCTGAACAGCAAAAACGTTTAGGTTTACATGCCAAGGTTGATTATGTATTTAACAACAATCATAAAATTAGTTTATACAATGTATACGTTAACCTTATCAACCAGCAATTGCGCGATGCTATAAGCACCAACTACGTAAGCAAAACTACCTATCAGCCAGAACAAGGTAATGCAGAACTAACTTATCAAACCCGCAGCCGCTTAACAGAGCAGCAGATATATAACAGCACTTTACATGGTAGTCACAACTTTTTTAATAGCAAGTTGAAATTACAATGGTCGGCAGTGTATTCATCTGCGCAAAACGAAGTGCCTGACAATACTACTATCAGCCTGAACGGCATCCGTCAAAACTTTGTGAGCAGGCGTTTGTCTTTGGTTAATACCAATCCGGTTGAACGCCGCTGGGAACGTAACACAGACGAGGACAAAGCAGGTTACGTGGACCTGAGCTATAACATATTGCACGGCAAAAGCACGTTTGACGTAATGGCCGGTGGTTTATACCGCGATAAACAAAGAAGCAGTTTCTTTAACAAGTATAATTTATACACTCCGTTAAAATCAGACGGCAAGGCACCGCTTTATGGTGTTGATTTTAACAACTATACAGACCTTAATTTACTGGTATCAAACCCAACCGGTGCGGTTAAAAACCCACTTACTTATAATGCAAGCGAAAAGATCAGTGCGGTCTACGGTATGTTCAAAGTAGTATCGGGCAAAACCGAAATTATTGGCGGCGTAAGGGTTGAACATACAGATCAGGGTTATGGCCTGCTATTCCCGGCTGGCGAACCAAGACCATCAGGTAGCCAGGTTTATACTGATGCATTGCCAAGCATAACCGTTAAGCATCATTTAACAGATAAATCTCAGTTACATGCGTCATACTATAAAGCGCTTAACCGCCCGGGCTTTTATGAAATTGTGCCCAGCAAAGTAGTAAACGAAGAATTTGTTGAACGCGGAAATCCTGATCTAAAACGTGCATTGGCCGACAATTACGACCTGCGTTATGAGCTGTTCCCCGGCGCTGCAGAGCAATTATTAGTAGGTGCTTTTTACAAAAAGATAAAAGACCCGATAGAGTACACTTTTCAGCCGGATGCTACCCGTGGCCAGGACATTTATTACCTGCCAGGCAACTTTGGTACAGCCAATAACTATGGTGCGGAGATTGACTACATTAAGTTTTTTAACAAAATTGGCGTAAAGGCTAATTATACTTATACACACTCACGTATAACCACACCAAAAACTTCAAGGCGCATTAATGCCACTACAGGTGATATTGAGCCATTTTTGGTTGACCAGTCGAGGCCATTATACGGCCAGTCTGCACATATTGGTAACCTGTCATTATTGTACAAAAACACAAAAAATGGTGTTGAGGCACAATTAGCGGCAGCTTACACCGGCGAACGGATCAATACAGTATCGCAGTTTCTTAATAATGACCTTTGGCAAAAAGGTTTTGTACAGATGGATCTATCAGCCGAGAAAAGATTTAGAAGCGGTATCAGCGTGTTTGTTAAAGCCAATAACCTGCTTAACACGCCAACCAAATTGTTTATAAAGGGTACTGATCCTGAGAATTTAACCATTAAAGAAAACATAGTATCGAACGGACAAACTTTAATTCGTAGCGACTATTACGGCCAAAGCTACCTTATTGGCATACGTTATAAACTGAATTAATAAATACCTATTAAAATTAAAGGATATGAAAATAGCAAAACTAATTACGGTGCTAAGCTTAACAGCACTTGCTTTTACAGCCTGCCAAAAAGCTAATATAGATGTTGATACTACGCCCGAAAACGGATCGGCAACAGGCGATGTATCTGGTGTTTGGACAAAAGGCAGCGTTCACGAAATTAAGGGAGATATCATTGTACCCGCCGGTAAAACACTTACTATTGAAGAAGGCGTAACGGTTTTGATGGACATTACCGCAAAGCCCGAAGTTGTTGTTAAGGGCAATTTATACGCTTTAGGCACGGCCGAAAACCCTATAAAGTTTACTGTTAGCGATGCTTACCGCACAGAAGCCAACAAGTTTGGCAAACTTTGGGGTGGCATACTGGCAGCACCTACCTGCGCCGAACTGGTGCTTGACCATGTTATTTTGGAATACGGAGGCGCTACCACTTCTGATGCATCCACATCAGTAAAACAAGGTTTATACAAAGCCAAAGCAGGCGAAAATTTACCGGCACTTTGGTTCTCTAACATAAACGGGAAACTGATTGTTGTAAACAGCATTATCCGTAATTTTCAGGAAGATTGTACTTATATAGAAGGCGGTAAAAGCATTTTCGCCAATAACAAATTCTACACTACAGGCGTTTCTGGCGGCGAGGCCATGAACTTTAAGTCAGGCTGCGTTGCTGATGTTGCTTATAACATGGTTTACAGCACCAATACCAATGCGTTAAAACTATCAAACAGTGGCGACCGCGTGCCACAGGCTTATATTATAGCTTACAATAATACCATGGTTAACACCGGTTGGAGAAGACCAACAGCTAAAGGCGGCTCTATATGGGTAGAAGCTACCGTACGCGCAGAAATTTATAACAACCTGTTTGCCAATACACGTTTTGGCATTAAACGCGATACCAAAAACCCGGAAGATGGCAGATCAAAATTTAGCAACAACTGGTATTATGGTTATGATCAGGCTACGGTTAACCAGTTTCAACCCAGCAGCGAAATTGTTGCAGGTGTTAACGATGTGATAAGCAATGTTGCCGGCGCAAACGATCCTAAGTTTGTAAATTACCCTTTAAACAATTCAATGACCAGCCCGGATTTTAATACCGCCTGGGATTTTCGCCTGCAAGGTAATTCTGCTGCTTTAACAGCAGGAGTAACCACCTTTAGCCGCAACCATGCAAGCGGCATTGTTGTAAACGGAATAACATATACATCGCCTGCACCATCAGCATATGTAGGCGCTTTCGGTACCAAATTATAATTAAGACGCGTTGTTAATGAACAGACCAAATATATTTTTAGCGGCACCTATTGCATTATTGCTGCTTAATGCTTCATGCACATCATCAACCACAACACAAACGCCAACAGACACTACAACCGTTGCCGAAGTTAAACCGGTAATAATTACTGAGCCGGTTAAATATGATACAGATGACCCGGCAATATGGGTAAATAAGACAGACCCTGCCAAAAGCCTGGTAATAGGCACCGATAAAGATGCCGATGGTGCACTGTATGTATATAATCTACAGGGTAAAATTGTACCGGACAAGGTTGTTCGTGGTTTAAAAAGACCCAACAACGTTGACCTGGCTTATGGCCTGATGCTTAGCGGTAAACCAACAGACATTGCCGTAGTGAGTGAGCGCATTACGCACAAACTGCGCATTTTTTCGTTACCTGATATGAGGCCGCTTGATAATGGAGGTATAGAGATGTTTAAAGGAGAGACTGGCGCCGAATACCGCGACCTGATGGGAATAGCTATTTACACTGCTGCAGACGGTAAAATGTACGCCATAGCGGGCAGAAAAAACGGACCAAAAACCGGCGGTTACTTATGGCAATACTTATTAAGTGATGACGGTACCGGCCATGTTAAAGCAACTTTAGAACGCAAATTTGGGCTGTATAGTGGTAAAAAAGAAATAGAATCTATAGCTGTTGATAATGAATTGAAACACATTTATTACTCAGACGAGCAGGTAGGCGTGCGCCAGTATGATGCTGAACCCGACAAAGGCGATAAGCAATTAACCCTATTTGGAACCACAGGTTTTAAGGTGGACCACGAGGGAATATCCATTTACAAATTGACCGATAGTACCGGATACATTCTGGTGTCTGATCAGGGTGCCAACCGTTTTCAGATCTTCAGCCGCGAGGGTTCTAAACAAAACCCCTATGAGCATAAACTACTTAAAGTTGTAAACGTTGCTGCACGCCAAAGCGATGGATCTGATGTAGTAAATGTGCCCTTAAACGACACCTTTAAGCATGGATTATTTGTTACCATGAGCGACGATAAAACTTTTCATTACTATCGCTGGGAAGATATTGCCGGGAAAGAGTTAAAAATTAAGTAATTGCCGGGCTTGTAAAAACTTGAGATAAAAACGACCGTCGCTTTCGCGCTTATCGTATAAAAACGCCATTCTCTTGTGAGCAATGGCGTTTTTATATGGAATAATGGATTAAGGTAATTCAATTTAAATGAGCATCGTCACTATATGTGCTGACCGGTATCATCATCGCGATAATATTACCAAACTACCTTTATTATAAAATGTAAAGCAATGTTAGGAGAACTAAACGAACAGCAAATTGATGCACTTTTGAGGCAGCAGATTACGGGCAGAATTGCCTGCCATGCAAATGGTATAACTTATATAGTCCCGGTGAACTACGTGTATGATGGTGCTTACATTTACGGGCATTCAGCAATCGGCAAAAAGATGGAAATGATGCGCCAGAATCCTCAGGTTTGTTTTGAGATAGATGACATTAAAAGCATTTTTAAATGGCAGAGCGTGATAGCCTGGGGAACATTTGAAGAGGTGGGCGAGATAGCTGAACGGCAGCGAATTATGCAGGCTTTGACACACCGTATTATGCCGCTATCTGTTAACCCAGCTAATCACCCATCTCACGGCATAGCAGAAAACGACAGCGACATTGGCACAAACATAGATCTGATTGTATATAAAATAGCCGTTACAAAAAAAACAGGTCGTTTTGAAAACAGCTAATAGCGTGCATTGCCTATATTGATCCATATTTTTATTAAATGGCTAATATAGGCTTAGTGCTATCGGGCGGCGGTGCCCGTGGCATTGCACATCTGGGCGTTTTGCAGGCACTGGAGGAAACCGGATTACCGCCCGATATTATTTCGGGGGTAAGTGCGGGTGCCCTTATCGGAGCGTTATATGCCGGCGGTTATAAACCTAAACAGCTTTTAGAACTTGTAAAAAGTTATTCCAAGCTCAACCTGGCCAACATCATTCAGTCGCCGCTAGGCCTGTTTTCTTCCTCTGGGTTGTTGCATTTTTTAAACGAAACGATAAGAGTTGACGACTTTGACCATTTGCAAATACCTTTATATGTAACCGCAACGGATATGTTAAGTAATAGCTCCGTTAGCTTTTCAAAAGGTCTGTTGTTTCAACCTATTATAGGTTCTGCCGCTATACCTGGTTTATTTTCTTTGGTAGAAATTACAGGTTATAAACTGGCTGACGGCGGCATCTTAAACAATCTTCCTGTAGAATGCATTTTAGATAAATGCGACAGGATAATAGGCGTTAATGTAAACAACTTTCAAAATGACACGCGCACTCAATTGGGCAGAATGCAATTGCTGGATAAGAGCTTTCATCTGTCAATAGCAGCTCAGGTAGCAATTAACGGGCAGCAATGTAGCCTGCTTTTAGAACCACCCGTATGCCAGTTTTCCATGTTTGATATGAATAATGCTGATAGTTTGTTTAGGGCAGGCTATAATTCTGTAATGGAATATTTTGACCAACTTACGGCCTGGGCAAAATAAATTAATCGCAAAACGGAGAAGACCTAAACACATGGACCTTTCTGTTGCAGTTATTGCAAACGTATCTTTTTAAAGGCAACCAAAACAAGAATATTTTCACTGGCCATGCGCGCTCAATCCAGGCGCTGTAAGGTTGTTTGCATTTATTGCAACCGGGTAGTTTATTATACTTGCTAATCATTACAAAACTAACCGCGTTCAAAAAGAAACTTAAAAGGTTTGATAGGTTTTTTAGGCTTTAGGCCAAACGCCCCGATGGCTTTATTCCGAATCAGCTCTACCGCTTCGTCTATGTCATCAGTCACTAAGAATAAGCGGTTATCTGTCGGGTCAATTGTTTTGTCGGCCTTCATCTGTTCAATGTGTTCCAACAGGTACTGGTGATATTCCTTACCAAAAATTATCACCGGAAAATCTTTGATCTTATGCGTTTGTATCAGCGTAAGCGCTTCAAAATATTCATCAAGTGTGCCATAACCTCCGGGCATTACCACAAAAGCGTAGGAGTATTTAACCAGCAATACTTTGCGCACAAAAAAGTGCTTCATGTTTATCCACTTATCCAGATATGGGTTTGGGTGTTGTTCAACCGGCAATACTATGTTGCAACCAACTGAGCGGCCACCGGCTTCTTTGGCACCGCGGTTGGCGGCCTCCATTAAACCGGGTCCGCCGCCGGTTATTATCGTGAATCCTAAACGTGATATGGCTGCCGAGAGCTGGCGGGTTACCTCATAATATGGATGACCTTCCTTAAATCTGGCTGAACCAAAAACCGTTACGCAGGGTCCTATAAAATGTAAAGCCCGAAAACCTCTTATCAGCTCGATCATGGTTTGGATGGTGAATTTAAACTCTTTCCATCGCGAATGCGGACCATCTAAAAAAACTATTTCGGCTTCTTTCATTTAATAACAGGTATGTTTAGTTTTAATTATCAAATTTGGGTAAACTGGTACCGGACCGACATGACCTGGGTCATTCTCAAAAATGACTAACATCACTATTATAGCAATATGATTTTGGTCACTTTTTAGGTTAATATCTATCACTCGCCAGTTTATATTTATTGATCAAATTTGTGACAACTATCATATAAACACCTTGCATGGAAAGCGCAGCATTGTTAAAAGCTATTATTGAAAACGCTATTGATGGAATAATCACCATTGATGAGCGGGGCCGAATAGAATCTATCAATCCGGCTGCTTGTAAGCTCTTTCAATACGCGCCCGAGGAGGTTATCGGAAAAAACGTTAACTGCTTAATGCCCCCGCCCGATAAAGAGCGGCACGATGAATACATAGGCAGGTACCAAAGAACAGGTGAGCCTCATATTATAGGTACGGGCCGCGAAGTAACGGGGTTAAAAAAAGATGGTTCGGTATTTCCATTCAGATTAGGTGTAAGTGAGGTACAATACTCCGGCCGGAAAATTTATAACGGCTTTATCCACGACCTATCCCGCGAAAAAGAAGCGGAAGAAAAATTAAGACATTACACGGCTCAACTGGAGAATCAGGTTTCTGAACGTACGCAATCATTAAGAAATACTGTTAAGGAGCTTGAGTTGGCTAAAGAAGAAGTTAGTCAGTCGTTAGAAAAAGAGAAAGAACTCAGCCACCTTAAAAGCAGGTTTGTGTCAATGGCTTCGCACGAGTTTCGAACCCCACTAAGTTCAATACAACTTTCAGCTGTATTAACAGAAAAGTATGCACAGCAAAATGACCAGGCCAACATACATAAGCACATCGGCAAAATAAAAAACTCGGTAACTAACCTTACTTCTATTTTAAATGATTTTCTTTCATTAGAAAAATTAGAAGCGGGGAAAGTTGAACCGGTGTATCAGGCTTTTGACATAGTAAAATTTGCAGAAGAGATAACCGAAGAAATGCAGTTAATAGCCAAGCAAAATCAAAATATAGTATATCAACATACCGGCACCACCAGCCGTGTAATGCTTGATCAAACTCTGCTTAGAAATTGCGTAATTAATCTGATCAGCAATGCTATTAAATATTCGGGCGAAAATACTTTTATTGAATTCAACTCAGAGATAACCGCCTACGAATTGATAATAGCGGTAAAAGACAATGGCATTGGCATTCCGGATAGTGATCAAAAACATTTATTTGAGGCATTTTTCAGGGCGCACAATACCGGTAATATTCCGGGTACCGGCCTCGGCTTGAATATAGTAACCCGCTACGCTTCGCTTATGCAAGGCAGAATAGAATTTAAAAGCAAAGTTAACCTGGGCACCTCCTTTACCATTTCATTTCCGATACAACATGAAAACCGTACTGATAATTGAAGACAATAATGACATCCGCGAAAGTACCGCCGAAATACTGCAACTGAGCGGTTACAAAGTATTGCAGGCGGTAAACGGCAAAATTGGCGTTGACCTTGCCACACAGCAGCTACCGGATATTATTTTATGCGATATTATGATGCCCGAGCTGGACGGGTACGGCGTGTTATACATGCTTAACAAAAACCCAGAAACAGCAACCATACCCTTTATATTTTTAACAGCAAAAGCAGAGCGTATTGATTTTAGAAAAGGGATGGAAATGGGCGCAGATGATTATCTGACCAAACCTTTTGATGATGTAGAACTACTAAAAGCCATAGAAAGCCGCCTGGCAAAAAAGCAACAACACGAGGCCTTTTTTAACAGATCATTACAAAATTTGGAAATACTTGCTGCAGGGCCGGGTAAAGGCATTGCCGAACTGAAAACTCTGATAGCGGGACGCAAAATAAGGCAGATACGCAAAAAGCAGGTTTTGTATTATGAGGGCGACCAACCCAACGGGCTTTATCTAGTATTGGAAGGCGCCATACGCACCTACAAACTAGCCGAAGATGGGCGGGAGCTGATGATGAACCTTTATAAGGCTGATGATTATTTAGGCGTGCACGCCTTACTACTTGATGAAGCCTATACTGAAAGTGCCGAAACCTTAGAAGATACAGCTGTTTGCCTGTTGCCTAAAGATGCCGTGCTAAACCTGATGAACCGCTACCCGGATGTAAGTGTGCAGTTCATTAAAATACTGGCCAACAATATTCTTGAGAAAGAAGAACAATTGTTGCAGCTGGCTTATCATTCTGTGCGCAAGCGCCTGGCGCAAACATTGGTAAAACTCAGTCAACAACTGCCAGACCCTACCCAGTTTAAAATATTGCGCGATGAACTTGCGGCAATGGCCGGCATGGCAACTGAGACAGTTAGCAGAACGTTGAGCGATTTTAAAGACGAAAAACTGATAGAGAAAAAAGGCAGCCACATACAGATCCTGGACCTTAACAGGCTGATGAAAATGAAAAACTGACACGTATCATTTTTTTGCCTGATTGCGCTCATGGCCTCGGGGTTGTTACTTGCATAGTTTTGTACAAAACGCAAAATGATGAAAGTGGTTGCCTATAGTATACAAGCATTTGAGAAAGAGTTCCTGATAAAAGCCAATCAAAAAAAACACGACATAACGCTTATATCCAACCGATTGACTGAAGAGACTGTTGGGTTTGCAGCCGGAAAAGACGCGGTTGTTGTATTTACTAATGACGATGTATCAAAAACTATTATAGAAAAACTGGCCGCCTTTGGCGTTAAGTTTATTGCCACACGCTCTGTAGGCACCGATCATATAGATAAGCTGGCTGCCGCCAATAACGGCATCAAAGTGGCTAATGTGCCGATGTATTCGCCGGAGGCTATTGCAGAGCATACCATTGCCCTGACTCTGGCACTTAGCCGGCATCTTGCAGTAGCTAACAGGCACAGTCGCCATTTTAATTTTCGTTTGGATGAGCTTGTTGGGTTTAATTTGTTTGGGAAAACCGTTGGCATAATTGGGCTTGGGCATATTGGCCTGGTGACGGCTAAGTTGTTCAGCGCATTCGGTTGCCGTGTGTTGGGTTATGATATAGAACCCGTTACAGATATTGCGATTAACCTGGTAACACTTGATGAGCTGCTAATGCAATCAGACATTGTTTCTTTACACGCCCCGCTTACTGATGAAACCCGCCACATAATAAACGATGCCACCATTGCTTTAATGAAGGACGGAGTAATGCTGATCAACACATCCCGCGGCGGGTTGATTGATACCGTACACGTTGCCGATGCCTTATTTGCAGGAAAGATAGGCTACTTGGGGCTTGACGTGTATGAGAACGAAAAGGGTCTGTTTTTTGAAGACCATGAGCATGATGAACATAAAGACGCACTGCTAACAAAATTATTGAGCCATCCAAACGTGTTGGTTACGCCGCATCAGGGGTTTTTAACACGCGAGGCTTTACAGGAAATTGCAGCAAAAACCATTAGCAACCTTGATTTATGGCAGCAGGAAAAATGCGTTGGCAATGCCTGTGTTTGCGCTAAAAACTGCCGTGTTATTAATAAAGATGTTTTGAAAAATTAGGTTACTATGAAAACCGATAAATTATTACAAAAATATACAGTTGCCGCACCACGTTATACCAGCTACCCTACCGTACCTTATTGGAATAAAGGTGAGTTTAATAAACAGCAATGGCGGGATAATGTGTATACAACCTTTATAAGCAGCAACCAGCGCGATGGCATAAGCGTTTACATACATCTGCCTTTTTGCGAAAGTTTGTGCACTTATTGCGGCTGTAACACCCGAATCACTAAAAACCATAACGTTGAAGTGCCCTATATTAAAGCTGTACTTACTGAGTGGAAACTGTATTTGAACATTTTTAAAGAAAAGCCTTTAATAAAAGAGATCCATCTGGGTGGGGGTACGCCTACTTTTTTTGGTGCAGAAAACCTGGCCGTGTTAATAGGGGGCATTCTTAAGGATAGTTACATCCACCCCGAAGCTGAGTTTAGCTTTGAGGCGCACCCGGCCAATACCACTTATGAGCATTTGGCAACATTATACAATTTAGGTTTTAGGCGATTGAGTTTGGGTATTCAGGATTTTGACCCACGGGTGCAATTTATTATTAACCGCATACAAACATTTGAGCAGGTAAAACAGGTTACTGAGGACGCACGAATGATTGGCTACACCTCAATCAACTTCGACCTTATATATGGCCTGCCCTTGCAAAAGCCGGAAGGATTGACCACTACACTTAAACAGGTTGCCAAACTTATGCCCGACAGGATAGCCTTTTACAGTTACGCGCACATACCCTGGATAAAACCCGGCCAACGCAGGTTTACAGAAAACGACTTGCCCAACGCGGAGGAAAAAACGGTGCTGTATAGATTGGGCCGCAGGCAACTGGTAGGTATGGGATACAAAGAAATAGGTATGGACCATTTTGCATTGCCTGCCGATAGTTTGTGCCTTGCCGATAAACAAAGCACCATGCACCGCAACTTTATGGGATATACGCATCAATACACGGAGTTGTTAATTGGCCTGGGTGTCTCTTCCATCAGCGATTCATGGAACGGTTACGCGCAAAATGTAAAAACTGTTGAAGAGTATATCTCCCTTTTAAAACAGGGAGAACTACCCGTATTTAAAGGCCACTTTCTTACTCAGGAGGATCTTATCATACGCCGCCATATGCTGAATATTATGTGCAAAGGCCGCACAGTTTGGAATTTTTACGACGAGCCTTTTAAAGACTTTTTTAGTTGTTTACAAAGGTTGCGTGATTTAGCCGATGATGGATTAATAGAATATAACGCAACCCACCTGCAAGTTACGCAAACCGGCAAACAATATCTGCGCAATATATGCATGGCGCTTGATGCCCGGCTGTGGGCAGACAAACCAGCTACGCAATTGTTTAGTATGGCGGGGTAAAATCCTGTTGCCCATATGCGCGTTTCACAAAAATATATAACACAGTGGAAACGCGGGAAACGATATTTTTTACAACTATCTGAATTTCAAATAATAGCAAATTCGACCTGAAACAAAATGAAACTACTTTTGAGTCTGGTTTTTTAGCTTTAAAAAATAATCAATCGGCTGTTTATCAGACAGCTAAAAAAATTTAATTTTAGCATTTGTCTTGAAACGTCGCCTGGTGCTTCCCTTAAAATATTGATTCTATCGGTTATTTAAAGACAAATTCCGCTCATAACATTATCTGCCAGGAGCGGAATTTCTTTAACGTGAGTTCGGGATAAGAAAACCTTGATGTCATTTCGAGAGAGCATGGGCTGTTTGTGCATTGGGGCGAAAGAGAAATCCTTTGGAACTATGCATAGCAGACTATCGCTTCAAAAGGATTTCTCTTTCGCGCCACCCCACAGTCTTTACACTGCTCATTCGAAATGACATTTTTTTCTTATTCAGGGTGATTTTCTTATCCGAATTCACGTTATTTAGTATAAAGACAAGCGCTCATACCTTTAACAATGCCAATCTTTCTTCTGATCGAGCCAGATCGTTTAACATTTGCTCCACGTACTCCTTAGTTTGGTTGCCAATGTGGGGAATAATTGTTTTGTAGTACACTATACCCTGTTGCAGTTGATCTTTAAATTTTAGCAGGTATTTGCCTTTCTTTTCGTTCAGGTTATCCAGGTAAATGGAAATATCCTTTTTCAGATAATCAATATAGAGGTTCAGTTCATTGATGAACATGTGCGATCGCTCTACAACCGCCAGCAAATCTGTGCGGTTATAAATATGGTCAACCATTTCATCAAGCGTATACACTTTTGAAAAATAGGCCAGGTTTGGTCCGGGGCAAATGGTTACTGCTTTGCTCTCGCGTGGTCTAAGCATATCGTTTTTAAGGTACGCTGATGCGCACAAACCTTCGCAAAGGCAAACTTTCTCTGTAACCGTATCAACCTCGCGTTTATAAACCTCGGGGGTTAAACCGGCATGTTGTAATTGCTTAATTTTTAAACGCTGGTACTGGCGCGATGCCGTGCAAATGGGCTCAGTAGTAAACTCCGTATTAGTTACCAAAAACTTTTTGTTGCAGGGGCTGCCGGGTCGCCCTTTGGCTATCCTGTCCAGCCGCAGCTTTTCGGCTGTGCTCCTTTTAAAATTATTGAACAATATGCCCAACGGCGACGACGAGCTGATATAATAATCGGCAGCATCGGCAACTACCAATTGCTGCAAAGTTTCTTCATCAACATTGGTAGCTTCGGGCACCAGTAAAAAGGGGCTGCCCCATCCGGTTGCATCCAGGTTATAATACTTCAGCATAAAATCATTCTCGGCAGCTGTACCAATTCCGCCTTGCGCGCTTACGCGTTGCGTGGGCATAACCTCTGTCAGCAGGTTTTTGGCCATCAGCGCATCCTGGTATAAAAAGAACAGTTCGCCCTGCATTTCGTGGCGTTTGTTTTTAAACTCTTCAAGTATTGGGCCCATTAGCAAGCCGTCAGTTGCAAAAGCGTGGCCGCCACAATTAAGGCCGGATTCAACACGAAACTCTGACACCCAGATCCCTTTCTTAGCCAAAAATTTAGCTTGTATAAATGCCGACCGATAATCGCTCACCTTCAGAATGATCTTTTTACGCAGGTGCCCGTGTTCATCCGGAAAGAAATCAGCAAACTGCTCCAGGTAACTATACAATTTAGGATTCATCCCTGCTGAAAGCACTAAAGCCGATTGCAGGTCGCTTTCTGCAAAACCCCTCAGCGCCGCCAGTGCATCGGTGTTGGTATCGCCGGTATAGTTGCCGTCGGCATCAAAATTCATTTTATCTACCTTGGCCATTATGTTTACGTCGATAGCCCCTTTTTGTATTTTATCGCGCAAAATGTTTTGGAAGATCTGTTTGCTGGCAGATTCGGGGTATTCAGTCATTAATTCATAGCCCTGCTTCAAGGGCGACGAGTCGGGCAGTAATTTAAAATAACGATCAAGATCACTATCTGCATTAAACGGCAACTGCTTTAGCTGCTCAAACTGCTCATTTACCAGCTCATTTATTAAATTCAGGTACGCTGTTATCCGTTTTGCCCTGCTATCCGTTTCGGTTTTTGCAATGAGCTGACAAGCCCGGCCGTTTAATTCCTCGTGATGCAGGCGCATACGCTCTATCAGTTCATCATCAACAACAGATACTACCGAATTGATACCGTAACGTGCAACTTTCAAGGGCGTATCTGCAGAAAAACCTAAACCTAATACGGGAATATGAAAAGTGTGAGACATTTGATTTTAATAAAATTGTTTATAAAAAAAGCGGCTGTCAACCGCTTTAGTTAATTAGGGGTAAGGGACCTTAAAAAAATAACGTTGCTAAAACCATTAATATATGTATGATGATAGACGCAGCAAATAAGCCGAGTGTTGTGCGTATGCCTGAACCGCCCATATTGGCTACAATATTGACGAAGAAAACTATCATAGTAACGCCTAATACTGCTACGGATGCACCAAAATAATAGATAAGCACTACCGGAAGTGGTAGTATAAACACACCATGTAAGGTTAAGTTAATAAAAAACCATAGCGTGTGATTGGACTTCTGCGTATCGGCAAAGGCGACCAATTTGCTCCAAATGCTTAAACTATTGTTATTTGTAACTTCGGCCTGCGCCCAACTTTGCGGAAATGTTGTTTTGATAGTTGCCATGATATTTACTGTTTTGATAGAACAAAGTTGCCTAATAAACAAAAGGCAGCACATGATGGCAATCAAACCAAAAAGTGATTAAAAGCACATTTAACGGCAAATGCTTGAGTCTGTATTTTTACCAGGGCTCAGATAGGGGATGTTTAACGATAAGCCCCTCATAATAAACCAAATACCCAAGCATAGCATAAAATAGGGAATGATGTTATTGAGCTTTTTGCGGACGTTCAAATTAAAAAACCCTGTGCTCAGCGCGGCAATGAACATCAGTGGCAGCGTACCTATGCCAAACCAAAACATATATTTACCGGCCGACAACATTGAGGGCGTATTTACCGCACCTACCAAAGCCAGGTAAACAAAGCCGCAAGGCAGCAACCCGTTAAGCATGCCAATAAATAAGTGCCCCCAACGGTGTTGCAGGGCATGTACTAAAACACGGTTAATGGTGGCCGATGCGCCGCCCCCTGCACGGTTAATAAAGCGCCACTTGAACAGGCGCGACAGGCCCGCTGCAATTATTAACACGCCGCTTATAATACTAACGCCTTGCTGCACACCCATTAGCCAAACCTGTTTGCCCACCAGCCCTATAATTAGGCCCAGTAGCATATAACTTATCACCCTGCCCAACTGATAGATAAACTTATCAAATACCAGCCACAGGGTGCCGCTTTGATTTACCGGCAAAGCCATAACCAGTGGGCCGCACATGCCCACGCAATGTATGCTGCCAAACAAGCCAATAAAGAAAGCGACTTGAAGATCGGTCATGGTTTAAATATTTTCTGTTGGTACAGGTATTGTTTATTGTTGCTGCTCCACTCAAAAATTAACTGCCAGCGGCCCCTGGCAAACTGAGCCAGCGGTATCTCAACCTGCCCTGACGGATCTGACCGGAACATCAATTGCTTATCCATTTTTTCGTTGGATGGGCGTTGAAAAAGCACCCTACCCTTTACCTCTCCTTTAAAAGCTATGTTCATAACCGGGCCCACAAGTTTTGTAATTGGCTTGGCACCGTCGGTAAATACCTGCTGCTCCCTATCATAGTCGGCATTAAAGTCTAGCCCTTTTTCATAATAACCATGATCATAGCCGTCCGTATCCTGCCTGAATATCATTACAGCCAACGTTATTATAAAGAGCATAAAAACACTCATCCCTATAAAAAGGCCCATGCCCCAGTTCATTTTAGTTTCCATATACCGGTCCTATAAAAGTTGTTGTTAAGTGGTCTATTACCTTATTGCCAAGCACCACATTTAGTTTTACCTGCGTTTTAGGCTGATGAATAGCAGATGCGGGAATCCAGATAAAAAACACTGCCTTTGCAGATGCTGCACTATCTAGCACATCAGGTGCCTGTACGTATTTTATTTTTACGTGCGCTTCCGCTGCACGCAGCTCAATACGCTGGCCCTTATCGGTTTTATTTATCATATCAGCATTATATAAATTGCTGATGTAGCCGCCCGGCTGCTGCTGGTACATTAATCCTGCCGAGCGCATAACCGTAACGTCAACATCGCTGCGTTGCAGCACAAACCAGGTTAATACACCTAAAAGCAAACAAATAATACCGCTGTAAGCAGCCATTCTTGCTGTAAAACGTGGTTTTTTGCCGGTTTTTATCTGCTCTTCCGAGTAGAAGCCTATCAGGTTTATGGGCCTGTCTGTTTTTATCATTACCTCGTTGCAAACGTCTATACAGGCGGTACAGTTAATACAATCAACCTGTGTACCCTGGCGTATGTCAATAGCAGTAGGGCAAACGTCTACACATAAATGGCAGTCAACGCAATCTCCCTTGGGGTGTTCATCCCCCTTGTGTATTTTGCCTCTTGGTTCACCACGCAGGTAATCATAAGCAACCATAAGTGTGTGCTTATCTGTTAACACGCCTTGTAGGCGGCCGTAGGGGCATATAACGGTGCACACCAGTTCGCGCACCTGGCTGTAAACCAAATAAAACACTGCGGTAAATACCAAAATGCTGATGAACCCTGCTATATGCCGGTTAACGGGTTGGGTAACTATGCTTATCAACTGTTCGCTGCCGATAATGTAGGCCAGGAATGTATTTGCAATAAGGAAGGAAATGAGCAGGAAAACAACATGTTTCAGGGCTTTCTTCCATTTCTTTTCAAACGTCCAGGTGCCTTCGTCCAGTTTTTTACGTTTGCGGGCGTCGCCCTCTATCCATTCTTCCACCTTGCGGAAAACCATTTCCATAAAAATGGTTTGCGGACAGATCCATCCGCAGAAAATACGCCCGAAGGCGATAGTAAACAAAACCACGCATACCATACCGGCAAGCATGGCCAGTACAAACAAAAAGAAATCCTGCGGCCAAAAAACCTGCCCCAGTATTACAAAGCGCCGCTCCATAATATTGAGCAGCAGTACCGGGTGGCCGTTTATGCGTAAAAATGGCGCGGTAAAAAACAATATCAAATAGGCATAGCTCAACCAGCTGCGGTACATATAAAACGGCCCTTTGCGTATAAGCGGATAGATCCATTTACGGGCTTTCTCTGCAACTTGTTGGGTTTGATATTGATTTTCTACAGCACTCATCGTTACGCTACTATTAAATTTATTTACAATGCAGCCGTTTTGCTTTCGTTGCCTTCTTCTTTTTCGCCCTGTGCTTCTTTAGCATTTGGGGGATTTGTGCCTTTTAAAGATTTTACGTAGTTGGCTACGTCTGACAATTGTTTAGGCGACAGTTGCTTATCCCAGTTAGGCATCCCCTTTGCGGTAACACCGTATTTAACGGTTTTAAAAACACTGTTGATGCTGCCGCCATGCAGCCAGTAATCGTCGGTTAAATTTGGCCCCACAACACCTTGCCCGGCAGCACCATGGCATGGCGAACAACTTGCGGTAAAAATGGCTTTGCCATCACTTATTACGGTTGCATCTGTGCTTAACTTCACCGAGCTTTCATCAATATTATTGGCCGATTTTGCCAGAAATGCCGCTTTCTCTTTAGTGGCTATTGCCATTTCGGTTTTATATTCCTCGTCTTGCAGCTGCCCTATACCGAAAACGTGGTAAGACAAAAAATAGCAGATCGCAATAACTATGGTACCATAAAACAAGGCCATAAACCAGGCAGGGGTAGGGTTGTCCAATTCTTGTATGCCATCAAACTCATGGTGCATTATCAGTTCTTTTTCTTCGGATAATGGCCTTAGCGAAAGCAGTTTATTTATAGTGCTGTTTTGTGGCTTTCCGGTTTTTGCGTTTTCCCCGCTTGTTTCCTTAAGTGCGTCTGGCCCTAATAAAGCTTTAGCTATTGCTTTTATTGCCCGCAACACAACAAGCATTACGATGATAAAAAGGATAAGCGAGCACACAATAGCGCCATATCCAATGTAGTTCATTAGCTCCCCGCTTGTTAACCCTGACGCTACTTCCTGAGCAAATGCAGGAGCTACCGTGCCCGATAGTAATAAAAAAATGAGTAAAAGTTTATCTTTCATGATTTCCCCGGTTTTGTGATTCAACATCAGTGTCGTGCAATGGCATATCGCTCATGTAATTAATGTGCTGTTTGCTCATATAAAAAAGTAACAGGGTAACTACTATAAAGAATACCAGGAATATTACCAGCGAGGATAACAGGTACACCTGCGGCCCCTCTATATTTTGTATAAACTGCTTAAACATATTGTTACTGATTTGCTGATTTAACTTTTATATCTGTACCCAGGCGTTGCAGGTAGGCAATTACGGCCACTATCTCTTTGTCGCTTTCTACCTTGATGTTGTTTTTATTCAGATCGTCGGCTATGGCTTTTGCCTGGATGTCCAAATCTGCGTTGGCTATTTTCTCGTAGCCATCGGGGTAAGGCACACCTAGCTTGCGCATAGCATTTATTTTATCGGCAGTTGCTTTGGTATCCAGCTTTTGGGTTATCAGCCAATCGTAATTAGGCATAATACTTCCCGGCGACATCAGGCGCGGGTCCATCAGGTGGTTATAGTGCCATGCGTTACCATATTTGCCGCCCTCGCGGTGCAGATCGGGCCCGGTGCGTTTTGATCCCCACAGAAAAGGGTGGTCATACACAAACTCGCCTGCCTTGCTGTATTCGCCATAGCGCTCAGTTTCCGAACGGAAGGGCCTGATGGTTTGCGAGTGGCAGCCCACACAACCCTCGCGTATGTAAATATCACGACCCTCCAGTTCAAGCGGGGTATAAGGTTTTACACTTGCTATGGTTGGTATGTTTGATGAGATGGTTAGTGTAGGTATCAGTTCTATAGCGGTGCCTATCAATATAACCACCAGGGCCACAAGCATCATCTGGATGGGCTTGCGTTCTAAAAATCTATGGCGGGTTTCGCCCTCAGTAACGTATTGTTTTTGTAAAGGCATAGCTTCGGCGGCCTCATTACTAAGCAGTTTGCCTTGCAACATGGTTCTGAAAAGGTTATATGCCATTACAATAGCACCTAACAGATAAAAACCCCCGCCTATTGAGCGCATTACATGCATAGGTAAAATGCGCATGGTGGTTTCTAAAAAATTAGGATATTTAAGCAAACCTTCGGGTGTAAACTCTTTAAGCATCAAGCCTTGCGTAAAGCCTGCCCAGTACATTGGCACTGCGTAAAACAAAATACCAAGCGTTGCTATCCAGAAATGGAAGGAGGCCAGTTTTTTTGAGTAAAGCTCGGTGCGGTACATGCGGGGTATTAACCAGTACAGTATGGCAAAGGTTAAAAAGCCGTTCCAACCTAGAGCTCCAACGTGTACGTGCGCCACTATCCAATCTGTAAAGTGGCCCAATGCATTTATTTGTTTAAGCGATAGCATAGGCCCCTCAAAAGTGGCCATACCGTAAGCCGTAAGGCCCACTACCATAAACTTCAGAATAACATCATCCCGCACTTTGTCCCAGGCACCACGCAGGGTAAGCAAACCATTGATCATACCACCCCAGCTTGGCGCTATAAGCATAATAGAGAATACTACGCCTAATGATTGTGCCCAGCCCGGTAACGAGGTATACAACAAATGGTGCGGCCCGGCCCATATGTAAATAAATATAAGCGACCAAAAATGCAGGATACTCAGCTTGTAAGAATACACCGGACGGTTAGCCATTTTGGGCAAAAAGTAATACATCATGCCCAGGTAAGGCGTTGTCAGGAAAAATGCAACCGCATTGTGCCCGTACCACCACTGCACCAAAGCATCCTGCACACCGGCAAATAAGTAGTAACTTTTAAAAGCTGATATAGGTAACTGAAATGAATTTACGATGTGCAGCACCGCTATGGTAACCAGGGTGGCTATGTAAAACCAAATAGCAACATACAGGTGCCGTTCGCGGCGTTTAAATATAGTGCCAAACATGTTTATGCCGAACACTACCCATATCAAAGTAATGGCGATATCAATGGGCCACTCCAGTTCGGCATATTCATGCGAGGTGGTAAGCCCAAGCGGCAGCGTTATAACGGCTGAGAGTATAATGAGCTGCCATCCCCAGAAATGTATTTTACTAAGGGCATCGCTAAACATACGGGCCTTTAACAGGCGTTGCAGCGAGTAATAAACACCCATAAAAATGGCATTACCCACAAAAGCGAAGATAACCGCATTGGTATGTAGCGGGCGTATACGGCCAAAAGTGGTATACTGGTTGCCCATGTTCATGCCGGGCTTAAATAGTTGTATAGCTGCCAGCAGGCCCACCGTCATACCGATGACGCCCCACACAATGGTGGCTATACCAAAATTCCGGACGATCTTGTTGTCGTAGTAAAATTTTTCGGGTTGCATATTTTAAATTAATTGGGATGTATTAATGCTGTAAAATTATTTTGAAGTGCCTGTTTGCGGAATGACGGTGGTTGCGGCTAAATATGACGCTTGTCATTTTTCGATCTCTTCAACAGGTTTGTCGTCTAATAATATTCTTACTGATGGTGTGTACATATCATCGTGCTGCCCATCGCGCTGCGCCCAAAAAAAAGCAGCCAGAAATACCAGGGCCAGCAGTACGCTGCACCCTATTAAAAAGTAAATTATGCTCATAACAATTTGCGTTTTTTGGCTGCCAGATGGGTTGCTAAACTGGTGAAGGATATAATGGTTACTGTGCTTACCGGCATCAATATAGCTGCAATTACCGGCGATAATTTGCCTGTAACAGCGTAGCTTAAACCCAGCAAATTATACAATAGGGAGATACCAAACGATGCGTAAACAACGCGCATGGCATCTTTTGAGAATTGTAAGAAAGCCGGAAGCCTGGCTAATGACCGCCCATCTAAAATAGCATCGCTGCCGGGCGAAAAATTGTTAACGTTATCGGTTACGGCTATGCCTATATCACTTTGTTTTAACGCGCCTGCATCGTTTAAACCATCGCCCAACATCATTACTTTACGGCCCTGCTGTTGCAGATAGCCTATAAAATCAAGTTTGTTTTGTGGCGATTGTTCAAAAAACATAGCACCGTCGTTGCCAAAAACAGATGCCAGATTACTCCGTTCGTGGTTATGATCGCCGGATAGAAGGTAAAGCTTATAGTCGGCGTTTAGCTTACGCATATCGTAAACACCCTGCCTGTATTGGTGCTTTATGGTAAAGTAACCCCGGTATTTGCCGTCAATTAATATATGAACCAGACTTCCGTTATCGCCCGCCCTGTTGTCGCCGGCATCCAAAACAAATTTGCCGCTGCCTAATTTTATGCTTTTACCATTAACTTGCGCGGTTATGCCCTTGCCGCCAATTTCGTTGTAGGCATTAACAACGGTATTGCGCGCGGCAGCGCCCAGGTACTGACAAACCAGTTGGCTTAACGGGTGTGATGAGTTTGCGCATACGGCGCTAATGGCATCTTTTTCATTAATGCTCAAATCGCCAACAAGGGCAACGCTGCTGCCCCCGGCTATGCTGATGGTACCGGTTTTATCAAAAACAATGGTATCAACGGCTGCTATCTGCTCAACAACAGCCGCGTTTTTCAGGTAGAAAAAATTCTTGTCGAATATGCCTAAAGCCGCCGACATGGTAAACGGCGTGCTCAATGCTAATGCACAGGGGCAGGCAATGATAAGTACAGCGGTGAGCGATGCTATGGCCCGGTGCATGTCCGAAGGCATCCAATACAAAAACGAACCGAGGGCAATAATCAGCAAAACTATCGTAAAATACTTGCTTACCTTTTGGCTAAACGTCTCTATCCTGTCGTCCTGGTTGCGGCTGAAGGCCTCGTTGTTCCATAAGCGGGTAAGGTAGCTTTGCGATACCGGTTTTACCACATCCAGCTCAATAGCGCCACCCATTTGTCGCCCACCGGCGTATATTACCTCGCCTAAAGTTTTATTTACGGGCACTGATTCGCCTGTTACGAAGCTAAAATCTACTTTAGCTTCGCCTTTTAAAAGAATGGCATCGGCAGGGATAATTTCCTGGTGGCGTACGCGGATGCGCTGGCCCACTTTCAGGTCTGACAACGGAACATGCCTTTCGCCATCAGCATCCAGCACCTGAACCGCCACGGGGAAGAACGAGCGGTAGTCGCGTTCAAAAGACAGGTGATAGTAAGTTTTACGCTGAACAAATTTACCAATCAGCAAAAAGAAGATCAAACCACAAAGTGTATCTACAAAGCCTGCACCGGTGTTGAACCCTATTTCTGCCCACGAGCGGACAAACAAAACCACGATACCTAAAGCCAGCGGAAAATCAATTGTTAAAACCTTGTTGCGCAGGCTGGTGTATGCCGATGTAATATAGCCCCAGCCACTATAAAAAGTAACCGGAATAGTGAACAACAGATTTAACCATCCGAAAAAATATTTAAATTGTTCGTCATGCGCCGAAAAACCCAGGTACTCCGGAAAGCTTAACAGCATTACGTTACCAAAACAAAAACCGGCAACGGCAATTTTTTTTACCAGGTTGTCTTTTTTACTGAAAACCTGCTTTTTAACAATATCCTGTAAACTTATCAGGGGGTCGTAACCAATACGGTCAAGCAATTCAACCACGCCTTTAAGGTTTATCTCTTTTTTGTTAAAGCGAATGTTTACTTGTTTGCGCAAAAAATCAACCCGGCTGTAGTAAATAGCCGGGTTAAGGCGGTTTAATTGTTCCAGCAGCCAGATGCATGAACTGCAGTGGATATGCGGAATGTAGAAGGTTACAATGGCAATATCATCATCGCTGTATTCAACCAGATCTTTAACAATGGCTGGCTCAAGGAGGTAATCTAATCTATTATCTTCCTGAGCCCTGTTGGCTCCCGGATGGTCATTGTAACTATAGTAGTTACTGAGTCCGCTTTTTGAAAGTATACTGTAAACTTCTTTGCAGCCGTGGCAGCAAAAATCTTTATCACCAATGTTAAAATGCTCATCCGGGCAATCATTACCGCAGTGGTAACAATGGGTTGTATCAAGGGTGATAACGCTCATTTGCTATTGTTTAACTACGCCAAAGTTGCACAAGCAGGCGTTGTTATAACATGACGGCCGCCTGCATAAAAAATGACGGTGGTCACACTTTGTTCAGATCACAAAGCAATCAGCGCGGCCGACCGTGTTTGCTTTGGATAAACCATCAGCGGAATATTTACATGGCGTGCCAGCTTTTTGGTGTGGCTGCCGCTAAAAAAAGAGTCAAGGATATTATGTTTGCCGTGGCTCATAACAATCATGTCTGATAAGCTATGCTGGCATATCCAGTCAAGCCCGTGCTTAACATCAAAACTTTTTACGTGGCGGTAATAAATTTTGTCGTAATTGGCTTTACAGGTTATTTCGTTTAAAAAAGCATCCATTGCTTTTTTGTGCTCCACGTTATCGTATTTTTCATCGGCTATGTGGGCTATCAGTATCTCAGCGTTAAAATTCCGGGCAAATGCAACCAGGGAGTAAACAATGTCCAGATCATGCGGATTAAAGTCGGTAGCGAATGCTATTTTATTTATTCTTTTGTAGGTAACATCCCCTGGGATGAGCAATAACGGAAAATGCGCATTCTCAATCAGATCGTCGCTATTGCTCCCTAACAACAAGCTGCTTAATGCGCCGGCGCCAGACAGGCCCATTACCACGAGCGGAATTTTTTCGGCGTCGACAATGTTTTTAACAACATCCGTCACCTCGCCAACCTGGCTGGTAAATTCAATCCGGGGGAAAGCATGGTTTCCTATACTGTCATGCGCCTCCCGCTGTAGTTTAGCGCATGCTGTTTTTAAATCGGCAGTTACACTCTCACTCAATGATGTATAATCCTCAAGCGGCCATACTAAGGTATCGGCTAAAAAACTCTCAGCCGGTACTTTAAAGGCAGTGCACAGTTTTACATCGGCCCTTAAAACTTTGGCCAGTTGCAAAGCATAATGTGCAGCATTATCGGCACAGGTAGAAAAATCTGTAGGCACTAAAATGGTTTTCATAATCGTCTGTTTTTCAGTAGGTTATTTTTCTATTGTGCGTATGTTATTTACGTTATACAGCGCCATTTCCAACCCTTTATCCAGCGCATAAATGTCATTGTAGTTAATCAGTTCGCCGTTAATTATCTGGCAGGTAAGGTACGTTACCTTAACAGGCACGGGTTTGGTTAGCACAAAGTTCCTCCTCTTTTCCTTCGCGATATTTTTCTTCATCGGGCCTACCTGTTGCTCTTGCCCATCATTCTTTAATAACAACGCCGCAAGTTCAGCCGCATTTTCCACCCTAATGCAACCATGGCTCAGATCGCGCCTTTCGCGGTTAAATAATGCTTTGTCAGGCGTATCATGCAGGTAAACATTGTATATGTTTTGAAAACGGAACACCAGCAAGCCCAGTGCATTGTCGCAGCCGGCTGCCTGTTTTGCATAATAATCTTTGGGGGTCTTTTGTATCTGTAGTAAAGCCTCGCGGTCCGGGTCTTCAACCGGGCCTATTTTATTGTAAATTGTTAAATTATTCTGAGCCAGGTACGCGGGGTTGTTAATGGCTTTAGGCAAAAGCTCTTTACTAAATATGCTTTGGGGCACCTTCCACTCCGGCGCTGTTGTAAAATAAGTTACGTTGCTTTGCAAAACCGGCGTTGGCGTAGATGGGCTACCCACAATTACTTTAAAAACTTTATCTGTCGCTGGCAAGTGGTAAAGTAACTTAAACGACGGAATATTTACCTGTACATAAGCCACACTATCATCTATTTCGGCCCAGCGCAAACGCTCCATATTAATGGCTATTCTGCGTATGGTTTCCTCGGGCACGTTATAGCAATCGCCGTCATACAAGCCTTTTAACTGCTGCATTTTGTATTGCAGATCTGTATATATTTTTGATTTGGGTTGCACTGCCAGAAGGCCCGCAGTAAAATCTGACCGAGTTAAAATTTCCTTTAGTTCTTTTTCTGAATTAAAAGGTAAACCCAGGTTGTTATCCATTACGGTTTGGCCATAGTTAGGGTTAAGCTTACCGTAATGCATGTAGTTTATTAGGGTTATCATCGCATCGGTAAGCATAATATCAAATCGCGCTTTTTGGCGTTCATCTACCTTATCAGGCGTTTCTGTTATGGCATTCAGTTTATCGTATAATAATTCCTTGGGATGATAATCGGCCGGAGATAAGCCATACTGCAAAACACAGTCAATAAGCAGCATAGCCTGCCATTTAGCATTGGGGTTATACTTATCACTTAGCCACGCCGGCGTGTATCCGCTTTCACGGTAAAACCTTGTTGTGGCTTTCGGAAAATTTAATGTGGCCGGGGTTGGAACAGCTGTGAGTTGAGTCTGTATTTCCGTAGCCAATAAGATATCAGGTTTTATTTGCGCATTGCACACAAGTACAATCCATGCCATCAAAAAAAATAACCCGATTTTTTTCATAACTCGTTTTTAATGAGTTAAAGATCGGGTTAAGGGCTGCGATACAGCATGATGCCTGTCAGTACAAATAATGACAATGCTCACAAATAATGAGGAGATGAAGGCGGAGGTAATGGTAATGTACGGTTATTAGCCCAATCTACACGCGTATTATTACGCTATGCCTAACTAAGCGCGGTTTATCTGTTCACTACATTAACCGGTTTGCCGTTTATAAACCCGGCCAAATTGCTTACTACCGTGTCCATCAATCTTAACCTTGCCTCGCGGGTTGCCCAGGCAATGTGGGGGGTTATAATGCAGTTATTGGCTTTAAACAAGGGGTTATCAGCCTGCGGCGGTTCAACCGATAACACATCAATACCTGCTCCGGCAATGGTGTTGTTGTTCAAAGCATCAGCCAGGTCCCCGTCAACAACAATGGGCCCTCTTGAAGTATTGAGCAAATAGGCGGACCGCTTCATTCTTTTCAAGCTTTCGCTATTGATGAGCCCCTGTGTTTCCGGAAATAAGGGACAATGAATACTTACTACATCAGATTGCTCCAGCAGTTCGGGGAGCTCGGCCCAACGAAAGTTCTTACGGGCAGACTGGTCGGTTCTGGTTCGGCTGTTGCCAATAATGTTCATTCCGAAGGCGGTGGCAACATCCCCAACCTTTTGGCCAATGTGCCCGAAACCAATAATACCCATTGTTTTCCCGGCCAGTTCTACCAGGGGGTGGTTCCAGTAGCAAAAATCAACAGATCGGGCCCACTCGCCATTCATTACAGAATCGCTGTGGCGCTGCGTACGCTGCGTAAGCTCCAGCAATAAGGCAAAAGTTTGCTGCACTACTGATGTGGTGCCGTAACCCGGCACATTGGCAACAATAACACCCTGCTTTTTTGCCGCATCTACATCAATAATATTATAGCCCGTTGCCAGCACCCCGATATATTTTAATTTGGGTAGCTGCTCAATAATAGCACCCGTTACAGGTGTTTTGTTCGATAATAAAATATCAGCATCTTTTGCGCGCGCTAATAGCTGGTCGGGCGGGGTTCTGTCGTGTATTACAACATCGCCCAATCTATGTAAACCATCCCAGCTAATATCGCCGGGGTTTAAGGTATAGCCATCCAATACTACTATTTTCATTATTATGAGCAAGTGGTTGTTTATTGTGGGTATTGACCCACTTCCAGGTGCAATTTAATATTTTCTAATTATCTGATAAGCACTTAAAAAATGAGCGGCTTGGAGCCTGCGCATAACAACGGCCTTATGATAAATTAAAATCAGGGTTTTTTTAACGTATTTATATTCCAGCTAACACCCAGGGCCACACCGGCGGATTGCAGCCTTACTTTACTGGCCCCAACATCGCCAAGCGGAAGTTTTAAATAAGGCTGAAGACTTACACCAACTTTTGAATTAACCTGCCTTTTATAGGTGGCCTGAAGATTGAGCACCCCAAAGAAATACTTGCCCGGAGACGCTATACCGTAACTACGCGGGCCGCGGGCGTAGGGGTCTGCATACTCATACGTGTAGTTTTCGCGCAGCATAATATAGGATGATAAGCCAGTACCCACACTTATTTTATTTTTGTTTTTATTGAACAACTGATAATCAATATTAAGTGGGATATCAAGCATACGGCAATCAGCCAATACGGATGTAGGATCTGTTTTGAAGTAATAGTTGCTGCGCGAATAGTTATCAAAATCAATACTATACGGCTTATAGGAATAAGCCACGCCTGTGCTTACGGTAAGCTTTTTAAAAGTTGCGGAGAAAACCAATCCAATATTTGTGCCTGTTTTGCCCTGACTGAAAGAACTTACCCCATTAACGTCTGGCGCACCCATAATTGTTAACGCAAACTGCGGGCGGCCTAAAAAGGAATTACCGCTATTAGCCGCGTTCTTTTGTTTTGCCACCATACCTTTACTGCCATCATCCGTATTACTTTGCTCAGGTAAGTGCTCTGCATTATTATTAGCTAATAGGGTTTTAGACGTATCAGCATTTTGGGTTATTAACGGCGTATAACCGGTATTATCGCGCTCAATACTACCAATTTTTTCAGCATTATTTTGTCCATTGTTACTGGCAACGGCAACATTGGCTATACCGTCAGAGGGTGTATTTGGCGAGGGTGCAATAACAATTCTGCTTTCGGGTATTTGCTGTAAAGTTTTGTTGGGTTGCTGCGGTACAGCAATAAATTCCGGTACAGTAATGGTATTTTTATTTACAGCTCCGCCGGTTTGTTGCTGTTGTGGCTTTTGCATCTTTGTTATTTGTTTCCCTGGTTTGTGCACATCCTCTGTTACAGGTTTAAATAACCACCACCCCAAAACCAATACAAACAAGGCGGCCACTGCGCCTAAAAGGGGCAGCCAGAATACAATTCCGCGCCGTTTTTCCGGCTTGTCCATCATTTTTTCAAGCGCGCTCCAATCGTTCTCCCAATTTCCGGTTACATCAACCGGGTCGGCGAGCTTCTGCTTAAAAAAATTATCTATATCCGAACTACTTTTCATTTCTCTGTTCTGCTGTGATATATCGGATCTATAGTTGTTCCTTTTATAGCTAATACCGATGTTAGATCATTTCCGCTCCCGTAATTAATGTTATTAACCCGTGCATTTGCGGCTAATAGCATTTGCTTTAATTTTTGCCGGGCTTTAAACAGATTTGATTTGGATGTACCTACACTAATGTTTAGGATAGCGCCAATTTCATCGTGCGAGTAGCCATCAATAGCAAACAAGTTAAACACCGTACGATAGGCCTGCGGCAGTTGCTGCACCATAGCCAAAAGATCCTGATAATCTAAATTGCTGTCGCTAAAGGTGCCATCGTCCAAATGCTCGGCATTTTCCAGCTCCTCAGCATATGCCATTTTTAAATTGGCCCTGTAATGATCAATGGATATATTCATCATTATTCGCCCAAGCCAAGCTTTAAAAGGCCTTGATGGATCAAAAGTTTCAATTTTAGTAAACACCTTCATAAATCCCTGGTTCATCACTTCCGCAGCATCGTCTCTATTGCCTGTATAACGCAAACAAATGGCCATAGCAAAGCCATAAAATGCCTTATAGAGCATTTTCTGACATTTTCTGTCCTGCGTTACGCAGCCGCGTATCAGTGTTTGTAACTCTTCTTCGCCCATATGGGAGGTTTAAGCCTGTATACCGGTAAACAATCCCTTTAATTTAATATACCCAACACGGTAACATTAACAAAAAGGTTGCTTTGCTATATAAATTTATTACAAATATTTATTTGAGGCCCACAGCAGGGTGCCGCGACTGCTGATATTTTACCACCAAGCCGAAGCTATTTTGCGTTTACCGGCGTGGCGTTAAGGTTCATTACCAGCAACAGGTTGGCATCGGCTGTTACCGGCCTGCGCAAAGTGTAAAGCATTTTAATGCGGATATCCGGTTCGCGAATAAAACGATCTAAAAACACACCGTTGTTAATATCAAGCGCTATAACATTCCCGGCATCAGTTGCTATATTATCTTTTGAAGCCACCAGTACAGCATCGCCTCCGTCAGCTTTCATCATAAAAACCCGCAACGATTGTACGTTACCCAACTCGAAGTCGGCAGGGAAGGCAGACCTCAGATCGGCCGAAATAACCTTTACAGCATTAATACGGTTAACGTTTTCGCCATTTTTGAAAATAAAATTGTCAAAGCTGCTGGCCGTACCCAATGCCGTTAAACTTTGCCTTGTTTGTGTACTTGCCTTTACCGTAAGCCCGGTGGTGTAAGGTACAGACGACCGTACAATGCTTTGCATGGTGCCGCAACTAGCCAGCAAACAGGCCATTACAATAGCAAAAAAAAAGCTTTTATTACTCATTGTACTTTAGGGATTAACTTTGGTGATATAAATATCGGCATATATATCTGATAATTTTACGGGGTGGGGGGATTTTTATTGGACGGGGGAGGGTGTGCGGATTCCTGGTCGTGGATCTTTGCATTTAAGCAAATCTTAGAGATGGTATTTTATAACTGGCTTTGTTGTATCAGAAACCGTGCCTACCAGGAACTCAAAAAGGGTACTGGGCTGTTAGGCCGCTACTATTTTCGGTGTTACTTTAATGTATCCGGCATGTGAATGGTACGTTCATAGCTAAGGTTAATTAAAGAAGATGAATAAGGTTATCGGGATGGCGGCAAAGGACCACAGGGAATATTACAAAGGCCTTTTACCCACCCCATTTAGCGCTTGAAGTGCTACCTGACAACTGTCAAATTACCCGCAATTCGTGACGCTGCGCTTTTAGTATCAATAATAAAATAATAAGTACCTGCAGGTACATTACCGCCTTTTGTGGTACCGTCCCACGGCATGCTGTAACCAACAGAGCTGTATACTTTAACTCCGTAGCGGTTAAATATGTCAACCGTACAGGTAGGATAGGCTGCCAGCGCGGGTAGGTTCCAGGTATCGTTAATGCCATCGTTATTAGGCGTAAACGTATTGGGCACTGCCAGAGTTGATGCCGATGTTACGGTCAGCACGCCATCAACATAAATAAAAATATAATTTAAAGCCACCGCGCCCGAAGCGCTGATAGGATATTCGCCCACGCCGGAACTAACAGTAGCTGCTGACGCGATTACCGGCAACTTGCTAAGCTGTGCCTCGCTGTCGCCATTTACAAACCCGCTATACCTTACGCTGAAAGGAGGATTAACCTGCCTGTAATTTTTTGTGGCATTATTTGCCGTAACCGTTAATACAGCGGGCGTTATAGTAAGCGTGCTGCGCCTATATGTTATATTATAGTTGGTTATATTAAAAGTGCCCCCTGTCGGGTCGGTGGGCTGTATGGCGTTAAGGTAGGTGCCGGCATTGTCTGTAGCAGCGCCACCGGCTGTATAAATATAACTTATACTTAACAGCGTTTCGTTATTCTTCAAACCAATAACACCAAAGGCCCGGTTGGTGGGCACGGCGCCGCCATACACCTTTGAGGCGTCGTCAGGAATAATAATCAGGTCGGCAGATAAAACATGGATGCTGCCAGGCAAATAGGATAGCGTGTAGTTACCTGCCAAATAGCCATTGGCTCCTGTAATACCCGTTATTGTTACCGAATTGCTGTATGTGCCCACGCCAAACGTAGCGCCCTTGGCCGGGCCATAAACAAAATCAGCCGACGCTATGGTGTTCCCGTTTTTCAAATTGCCTGAGGTTAAGGTAAAACCGTTAGGGCCGGTATAGTTGGCCAAAACCTCGCCATAGCGTTTGTTGGCGTCGCTCGCGGTAAATGTTAAAGGGGCGGGGTTAACAGTGCTGTTGGGTATTAATACCTGTTGACTGATCTGCGGATGGCTTATTACAATATTGCCGGTGTAGGTGCCCGCGTTAGTTAAAGCAGCCAGTCTGATGTAAACGGGCAGCCCCGTAAAGCCCGCGGCAGAGCCAATGTTTACCGTGGAGCTGTAAGTCACTCCGTCTGCGCTTACCTCAAAGCCCGTTGGCGATGTCACTAAAAATGGCCCTCCTGATGATGATAAGTTGATGTTTTGGGTAGCCGACGCCGTGCCATAGGTAGTGGTGAAACCGGCAAGCGATTCGTTAACCGTTAATGTAGCAGGTGGCGCAGGGTTTACCGTTACTGTAAAAGTTATGGGTGAACCAATGCAGCCGGTACCGCTGCTTATTGACTGATCAAACAAAGCCGGAAATGTGCCTACCGCTACTTTTGTAACCAAGGTATTATTGGTGGTGCTAAAAACGTTGATAAACCTGCCGGGGAGATCAACAATGTAGAGAATTTTTCCATCAGGGCTTAACGATGGGTATGCTAAAGTACCCGGAACAGATATAGTGGCAGTAACCGTATTGGTTGCCGTGTTTATTACGGACACGTTTTGAGCAAACTGCGAGGTTGCATACAGGGTTTTACCATCGGGACTGATGGATAATCCTACCGGGGTTTGGCCAACAGGTATTGTTGCTATTACAGTATTAGTGGCTGTATTTATAACCGAAACAGCAGAAGCGTCAGCTCCTGCAGCGTACACACGGCTGCCATCGGGGCTTATGGCTAAATCGGAAGGATAATTCGCCACCGGAATAGTTGCTATTATTGTATTGGTTGCCGTATTTATAACGCTTACGGTACTGGCGGTAAGGTCTGAAACATACATACGTGTACCGTCGGGGCTGGTAACAAAACGGTAGGCGTTATCCATATTAGGTATTGTTGCTTCAACAGCCATTTCCCAGGTATCAATAACCGTAATGGTATTTGCAGCCGGGTTTGAAACATAATAATGGTGGCCATCCGGGCTCATGTATGACGTATGCGAGCCTAAACCTACTTGCAGATACTTGTATACATTCCACTGCGATAAGTTTACCAGCGCAACTGTGCCGCCTTCTGTTGTTACATATAAAAAGTCATCCTGTGGCTTTAGCTGCATGTCAATTGGCTTGTTTATAAGGATGTCTGCAACTACGGTGTTATTGACGGTATTAATTATGGAGATACTGCTGCTCTGGTTATTAAGCACATACACAAAATTACCGTCCCTGCTTACTATTGTCTTTAAAGGCCCGATACCTACCGGTATGGTTGCGACTACATAATTACCCACCGGGTTTACAACTGATACATTATCGCTGTAAGTATTGGGTACGTAAATATAGCCTGTGTTTACGGGTGTTACCGTTATTGTTGCTGTTAATACGCTAGTGCCTGGGTTTAACGCGGTGAATGATGGTATATTGCCGGCTCCGCTGGCGGGCAGGCCTATGGCCGGCGTATTGTTTATCCATGTGAAACCTTTAGTTGTGCCCGAAAAATCTACTGCGGCGGTGGCGGCACCTGCTGTCAGCGTTTGATTGGTAACGGCATTTGCGGTAGGTAGTTCATTTACGACGGTTTTAAGGGGTACTGTTGTAAACCAAATATCTGAGTTTAATTTCAACCAACCACTAGTACTGCCCATCGCTGGTACAGTAGTGGTGCGGATGTAGGCGGTTCCGCTTGCAATTCCGCCACTTGGGGTTATCTTTGCACTGCTGCCAAACGTAACCCCATCAAGCGACACCTGAAAGTTTGGCGATATTGTAAATTCGAGATCCGCCGACAGGCTATTAGCCGAAAAACCCACTTTGGTTAAATTCGAGGGATATACGGCATCGGCTGCACACGCCGAGATTAGGTTGGATGGCAGCGTGGTGTAGATATTTTGAGCCTTTGCTCGGTTAAAACAAAGGCATGTCAGAAAAACAAAAAAGATAGTGAGAAAATCCCCGCGAAACATTGCACAAGTTTATTAAAAATATAATAAAAACTAATATTACCATAGAGGAAAATCAACCGATGTGTTGTTAAGCCAGATCAACGGCCACCCCCATTCATGGAAAATTGAGTGTCAAAGATGGTCTTTAGTCGCAATGTCGGCCGTGAGACAATGTCCCGTTCGGCAAAAAAATGACTATCAAATAGTTGAACGGTTTCCACAGCTAATTTCCCTGACTTATAAGTTGCGCCGCTTTGTTTCAGGATAAAGCCATAAATTGCTTATTTACAAACATTTACCGAAAAGTTTGTTCCGCCTTGTTCCGCTTGTTTCATCCCACAGGCGGAACACGCTGATGTGCAGATGCGTGAATATGCGGATGAGAAGATACACTAATGACCAATGAGCTAATGACTATTGACCAGTTTAAAAACAAGAAAAGCCCCTTGTCGTTAGACAAGGAGCTCTCTTTAAGATTGGGCACCGACCTACTCTCCCACGTTTTACCGCAGTACCATCGGCTCTGGCGGGCTTAAC